>Ga0209913_1000023_pt1 | contig 215802 bp, 186 predicted proteins | sample PersoiDNA2013203_FD_185805 | JGI IMG/M metagenome (GOLD analysis project Ga0209913, IMG submission 185805) | Permafrost soil microbial communities from the Arctic, to analyse light accelerated degradation of dissolved organic matter (DOM) -... | ecosystem: Environmental > Terrestrial > Soil >... | reverse complement strand
CCTTTCAGGATGCCTTCTTCCTGGCCTGGCTTGATGCCTGGCTGGGCGTAGTTCTCGTTCATGATCGTGATGTAGTAGAACACATCTTCCTGGTTGGCGATCATGCGGCGCAGGCCGTCCTGGATGATGACGGCGACTTCATGGCTGAAGGTCGGATCGTACGGCATGCAGGTCGGGATGGTCGCGGCGAAGATATGGCTGTGGCCATCTTCGTGCTGCAAGCCTTCGCCGTTCAAGGTCGTGCGGCCGGCCGTGCCGCCCATCAGGAAGCCACGGGCGCGCATGTCGGCCGAAGCCCATACCTGGTCGCCGATGCGCTGGAAACCGAACATCGAGTAGAAGGTGTAGAACGGGATCATGATGCGGTCGTTGGTCGAATACGACGTCGCCGCAGCGATCCACGAGCTCATGCCGCCCGCTTCGTTGATGCCCTCTTGCAGGATCTGGCCAGCCTTGTCTTCGCGGTAGTACATGACCTGGTCTTTGTCGACCGGCTCGTACAACTGGCCTTTCGGATTGTAGATGCCGATCTGGCGGAACAGGCCTTCCATGCCGAAGGTACGCGATTCATCGACCAGGATAGGCACCACGCGCTGGCCCAGGTTCGGGTCTTTCAGCAGGGTCGAAATGACGCGCACGAACGCTTGCGTGGTCGAGATTTCACGGCCTTCAGGCGTCGCTTCGAGCACGTTCTTGAACGCGTCCAGGCCAGGCACGGGCAGGGTTTCTTCCGACTTCTGGCGACGCTGCGGCAGGTAGCCGCCCAGGGCCTTGCGGCGCTCGTGCAGGTAGACCATTTCCGGCGCGTCGTCGGCAGGCTTGAAGAACGGGATGTCGGCCAGCTGGTCGTCCGGGATAGGCAGCGAGAAGCGGTCGCGCATTTCGCGGATGGCTTCGTCGTCGAGTTTTTTCGTCTGGTGCGCCGTGTTGCGCGCTTCGCCGGACTTGCCCATGCCGTAGCCCTTGACGGTTTTCACCAGCAGGACGGTCGGCTGGCCCTTGTGTTCCTGGGCGATCTTGAAGGCCGCGTAGATCTTGTGCGGATCGTGACCGCCACGGGTCAGGCGCCAGATGTCGTCGTCCGTCATGTTGGCAACCATTTCCAGCAGCTTCGGATGCTTGCCGAAGAAGTGCTTGCGCACGTAGGCGCCGTCTTTCGCTTTGTAGTTCTGGTATTCGCCGTCGACGGTTTCCATCATCACGCGCTGCAGGATGCCTTCCTTGTCTTGCGCCAGCAGGGCATCCCAGCCCGGACCCCAGATGACCTTGACGACGTTCCAGCCGGCGCCACGGAATTCGCCTTCGAGTTCCTGGATGATCTTGGTGTTGCCGCGCACAGGGCCGTCCAGGCGCTGCAGGTTGCAGTTGACCACGATGACCAGGTTGTCGAGCATGTCGCGTGCGGCCAGGCCGATCGCACCCAGGGACTCTGGCTCGTCCATCTCGCCATCGCCGCAGAAAGCCCAGATCTTGCGGTTGTCGGTCTTGGCGATGCCGCGTGCGTGCAGGTATTTCAGGAAGCGCGCCTGGTAGATCGCCATGTGCGGGCCCAGGCCCATCGACACGGTCGGGAACTGCCAGAAGTCAGGCATCAGTTTAGGATGCGGGTACGAGGACAGGCCCTTACCGTCGACTTCCTTGCGGAAGTTCAGCATTTGCTCTTCGGACAGGCGGCCTTCGAGGAAGGCGCGCGCGTAGACGCCGGGCGAGGAGTGGCCCTGGATGTACAGCAGATCGCCGCCGTGGTCGGCCGTTGGGGCGTGCCAGAAATGGTTGAAACCGATGCCCAGCATGTTCGCCAGCGACGCGAACGAAGACAAGTGCCCACCCAGGTCGCCGTCGGCGCGGTTGGCCTTGACCACCATGGCCATGGCGTTCCAGCGCATCCACGAACGCAGGCGCTCTTCGTATTCCAGGTTGCCGGGACAGTGTGCTTCTTGCTTGGTGGGGATGGTATTGACGTAGGCGGTGGTGCTGGAGAACGGGATCTGGGCGCCACGGCGGCGGGCCAGGTCAACCATGCGCTCCATCAGGTAATGCGCGCGTTCCGGACCTTCATTTTCCAGAACGGCTTCGAGCGCGTCCAGCCACTCCTTGGTTTCCTGCATATCCGGGTCGGTGCCGATCTGTGTCGTTACCTGGTTCAGTTGAGCTGACATCTGTTGAGTCTCCTTTGTGAACGCCCCACCCCGATTTTCCGGATCGCTGTCGGACGGTATTTCGCTGATTATTTACTATTAAGTCGGTTTAGTGTGGGGATTCTAACAGCGTATTTAGTATTTTTCAAATTACGATATAGCATTTCATATTGTGAAATTACCCTATGAGATTTATGCTGCACTGCCGCAAATTCTGCCCGGAAATTAGGATGAGCAGAGTGGCAAAAGGAATCAACACCCCAGTCGTCCGCACAGGCATACCGGGCCAAGCGGGCCTGAAAAATGTCGAGGGCAAGGCGCAGCGACGCAGACAGTACGCCAGTACGGCAAGGAGCTGCAACGCCGCCATCGGCATTTTCTCAAGCCCGCGTCTCTGGCCCGCTTTTATGCCGGGCCAGGCGGGCCTGAAAAATGTCGAGGGCAAGGCGCGGCGACACAGAAAGTACGCCAGTACGGCAAGGAGCTGCAACGCCGCCATCGGCATTTTCTCAGGCCCGCGTCTCTGGCCCGCTTTTATGCCGGGCCAGGCGGGCCTGAAAAATGTCGAGGGCAAGGCGCGGCGACACAGACAGTACGCCAGTACGGCAAGGAGCTGCAACGCCGCCATCGGCATTTTCTCAGGCCCGCGTCTCTGGCCCGCTGTTGTTACGCCAAAACCGCCCCTTTGCGCCGCCCGGCTTTATAATCTGTCTTTTCCCTCCCACACAGCCTCCCTACCATGCCAGCACAACTGATCGACGGAATCGCCCTCTCCCAAAAACTGCGCAGCGAGATCGCCACGCGCGCCGCCGCCCTCACCGCCAAGGGCACCCAGCCCGGCCTGGCCGTGATACTCGTCGGTGAAGACCCGGCCAGCCAGGTGTATGTGCGCAACAAGGTCAAGGCGTGCGGCGACGTGGGCTTCCACTCGGTGCTGGAAAAATATGAAGCGGACCTGTCCGAAGCGGACTTGCTGGCACGCATCGCCAGCCTGAACGCGGACCCCGCCATCCACGGCATCCTCGTGCAAATGCCCTTGCCCAAGCACATCAACCCGCACAAGGTCATCGAAGCGATCTCCACGACGAAAGATGTGGATGGCTATTCCGTGCTGAGCGCCGGTGAACTGATGACGGGCTTGCCCGGCTTCCGCCCGTGCACGCCGTATGGCTGCATGAAATTGATCGAAAGTACGGGCGTCGACCTGCGCGGCAAGCACGCCGTCGTCATCGGCCGCAGCAACACCGTCGGCAAGCCGATGGCCCTGCTGCTCTTGCAAGCGAACGCTACCGTCACCATCTGCCATAGTGCGACCCCGGACCTGGGCCTGTACACGCGCCAGGCGGACGTGGTCGTGGCCGCCGTCGGCCGCCGCAACACTCTGACGGCAGACATGGTCAAGCCGGGCGCCATCGTCATCGACGTGGGCATGAACCGCGACGATGACGGCAAGCTGTGCGGTGACGTGGATTTTGCCGGCGTGAAAGAAGTCGCCTCCCACATCACGCCCGTGCCGGGTGGCGTTGGTCCGATGACGATCACCATGTTGCTGATGAATACGGTAGAGGCCGCCGAGCGCATCTAAGAGGAGCACCTGAGAAAACGTCCATGGCTGCGTTGCAGTGCCTCGCCGTACTATGCGTACTGCCTTCGGCACCGCGCCTTGCCCTGAACGTTTTTCAGGCGCTCCATATATGAAGACAGAATGGACGAACCGACGATGAATACCAATCCCCTGCTTGATTTTTCCGGCCTGCCACGCTTCGACGCGATCACGCACGAGCATGTCACGCCCGCCATCGATACCCTCTTGGCCCAGGCGCGCGCCACGGTGGCGCAGCTGGAAGCGCCCATGGAAGAAGTGAGCTGGGAAAACTTCGTCGCGCCCCAGGACCAGATCGCCGAAACCCTGGGCCGCGCCTGGAGCATCGTCAACCACTTGAATAGCGTGATCGATACGCCGGAACTGCGCGCCGCCTACAATGCGAACCTGCCCAAGGTAACGGAATTCTTGACCGAGCTGGGCCAGAACGAAATCCTCTTCGGCAAATACAAGCAATTGCAGGCCCGCGCCGATTTCGCCAGCCTGTCGCCGGCGCGCCGGCGCATCGTCGAGAATGCCGTACGCGACTTCCGCCTGGGCGGCGCCGAGTTGCCCGAGGACAAGAAAGAGCGCTTTGGCGCCATCCAGGAAGAACATGCGGCCGTGGGTACGCGCTTTTCCGAAAACGTGCTCGACGCCACGAATGACTACAAGTTGCTGGTCGAGAACGAAAACGACCTGGCCGGCTTGCCCGACGACGTGAAGGCCGCCGCGCGCGCCGCCGCCGAAAAGGCGGGCAAGCAAGGGTACGAATTCTCGCTGCACTTCCCGTCGTATTACCCGATCCTGCAATTTGCCGACAATCGCGCGCTGCGCGCAACCATCTACCGCGCCAACGCCACCAGGGCATCGGATCAGGGCGAGGTCTTCAGCAAGAAAGAGGACTGGGACAACACGCACAACATCGTCACCTTGTTGCGGCTGCGCAACGAAGAGGCACAACTGCTGGGCTACGCCAATTTCGCCGAAGTGTCGCTCGTTTCCAAAATGGCCACCTCGCCCGCGCAAGTCATCGCTTTCCTGGAAGACCTGGCTCAACGCGCGCGCCCGTTCGCCGAAAAGGACCTGGCTGAGCTGCAACAATTCGCCCAGGAAGAATTGGGCATCGCCGAACTGCAGGCCTGGGACGTACCGTACGCTTCCGAAAAGCTGCAGGAACGCCGCTACGCGTTCTCGGCCCAGGAAGTAAAGCAATATTTCCCTGAACACAAGGTCATCGACGGCCTGTTCCGCCAGATCCAGAACCTGTTCGCGGTCGAGATCAAACCCGATACGGCGCCCGTCTGGCACCCGGACGTGCGTTTTTACCGCATCGAGCGCGACGGCCAACTGGTCGGCCAGTTCTACCTGGACCTGTATGCGCGCGCGGGCAAGAGCGGCGGCGCCTGGATGGACGACGCGCGCGGCCGCCGCGCCGACGCGCAACACGTGCAAACCCCGATCGCCTACCTGACCTGCAATTTCACGGAACCGGCCGTGGTCGACGGCAAGGTGCAGCCAGCGCTGTTTACCCACGATGAAGTGATCACCCTGTTCCACGAGTTCGGCCACGGCTTGCACCATATGCTGACGGTGGTCGACGAGCTGGGCGTGTCGGGCATTGCCGGCGTCGAATGGGATGCCGTGGAACTGCCATCGCAATTCATGGAAAACTTCTGCTGGGAATGGGAAGTACTCGAACACATGACGGCGCATGCCGTCACTGGCGAGCCGCTGCCGCGCGGGCTGTATGACAAGATGCTGGCGGCCAAGAATTTCCAGTCCGGCTTGCAAACCCTGCGCCAGGTGGAATTTTCCCTGCTCGACATGCATTTGCACTATGACTACGACGCCAGCACGGGCCAGAGCGTGCAGCAGCTGATCGACGGCGTACGCGCCAAGTTTTCGCTGCTCATCCCGCCGCCGTTCAACCGCTTCCAGAATGCCTTCGGGCATATCTTCTCCGGCGGCTATGCGGCCGGCTACTACAGCTACAAATGGGCCGAGGTGCTGTCCGCCGACGCCTATGCGGCGTTTGAAGAAGCCCGCGCGCTGGGACCGGCCGCCACCACGGCGGCGGGTAAGCGTTACCTGCAAGAAATCCTGTCCGTCGGCGGTTCGCGCCCCGCGCTGGAATCGTTCACGGCCTTCCGCGGCCGCGAACCGTCGATCGACGCCCTGCTGCGCCACAGCGGCATGGCCGCTTGAAGGGTGATATGAGCAGCACCATGAACCGCGTCGATTTTCACAGCAACGTGCCGGACAAGCTGGCCTACGCCTGCCGCCTGGCGCGCAAGGCGTATATGGCCGGCAACAAGGTCGTCGTGCTGGTGCAAGACGGCGCCCAGCTCGACGCTTTGAACAGCGCCATGTGGACCATTTCCGCCACGGATTTCCTGCCGCATGTGCTGGCCGGCGACCCGCTGGCGGCGCAAACGCCCATCATATTGACCGATGACGCGGCGGCCGAGCTGCCGCACCACGATATCCTCGTTAACCTGTCGCAGTTGCCGCCACCCAACTATGCACAGTTCCAGCGCGTCTTCGAAATCGTTTCCATGGATGAGCAAGATGCGCAGGCGGGCCGCCAGCGCTTCCTGCACTACCGCCAGCAAGACGTGCAGCTGACGCACTTCGTGGCGGGGAAAGCATGAGCCAGCAGCCATTCGACCAGGGTATTCCCCTGCTGACGGAGGTGCTGCTGGGGCCGGAGGCGGCGGCGCCCGCGGCTGTCGAGGAAGCGCCGGCGTTGCTGCCGGGCATCGTGCAGCCCGACTGGGATGCCATCGAACAGCGGCTGACGCAGCGCATCCTGCACCAGGTGCAGGGCAAGATCGACCATCTGCTGGAAGAACGCATCGCCCACGTCCTGCAGACGGCCCTGCAAAACGCCCTGATCGGCATGCGCGGCGCCCTGCGCGCAGACTTGCAGCAGTCGCTGGAACAGATCGTGGCGCATGCCGTGAGCCACGAGCTGGGTCACCTGCATCCTCCCGCGCAGACGCTGCAACCCTGAGCATGCTGCGCAATGTCGGGTTACGCGCTGCGCGCTAACCCGACCTACCCGACCTACCCTATTCTTTCCTCCAACGCCATTGTTTGGTGCGCTCGCGCCTGCGAAATCGGTGCATCGCGCCTCACTTTGGTGATTGTTGCGACAAAATGCAAAAAGCCCCAAAAGCGGCTTTGCGCCGCCTGTTTTTTGTTGTACCTTTCTTCACACGTACCGCCAGTCGTAGCGGTTTCACGAGACGCCGCCGTATCTTTATCCATTGGAGAATGTTTATGCTGCTCAAGACCAAAGTCCTTCCTCTCGCCCTCGCCCTCGCTTTTGCCGGCCATGCGGGCGCGCAGGAAATCATCAAGATAGGCCACGTCGCCCCGGTCTCTGGCGCCAGCTCCCACCTGGGCAAGGATAACGAGAACGCGGCCAAGATGGCCATCGAGGATTTGAACGCCAAAGGCTTCAAGATCGACGGCAAAGTCGTCAAATTCGTGCTGGTGCCCGAAGATGACGCAGCCGATCCCAAGCAGGGCACGGCCGTGGCGCAAAAGCTCGTCGACGCCAAGGTCAACGGCGTCGTCGGCCACCTGAACTCGGGCACGACGATTCCCGCCTCGCGCATTTACTTCAATGCCGGCATTCCGCAGATTTCGCCGGCCGCCACCAATCCGACGTACACGCAGCAGAAATTCAACACGGCCTTCCGCGTGGTGGCCAACGACAACAAGCTGGGCGGCACCCTGGGCGCGTATGCCGTGGGCAAGCTGCAGGCGAAGAAAATCGCCGTCATCGATGACCGCACGGCTTACGGCCAGGGCGTGGCGGAACAGTTCGTCAAGGGCGCCAAGAAGGCGGCACCTGGCGTGCAAATCGTCGGCAAGGAATTTACGAATGCCAACGCCACCGATTTCAATGCCATCCTGACCAGCATCAAATCGAAAAATCCCGACCTGATCTTCTTTGGCGGCATGGATTCCGTGGGCGGCCCCATGCTGCGCCAGATGAAGGCGCTGGGCATCAAGGCCAAGTTCATGGGTGGCGATGGCTTGTGCACGGAACCGCTGGGCAAGCTGGCCGGCGACGCCGTGGGCGAAGACATGGTTACCTGCGCGGAAGCGGGCGGCGTGACAGGCACGCAGCAAAAAGGCATGGACGAATTCCGCGCCCGCTACAAGCAGAAATACAATATGGAAGTGCAGCTGTACGCGCCGTATGTCTACGATGCCGTGATGACCATGGCCACCGCCATGGCCGACGCCAAATCGTCGAAACCGTCCGTCTACCTGCCCTTCCTGGCCAAGGTGCACTACCAGGGCGTGACGGGCCCGATCTCGTTCGATGCCAATGGCGACATCAAGGATGGCGCGCTGACGTTGTTCACCTATCGGGACGGCAAGAAAACCAAGATGGAAGTGATCAAGTAAGCGGTTGGCTGGCAACGTAATCGCGTAAGCCTTCGGCCAGCGCGTCGAAGGTGGCGCGGCAGCGCAGGCTGCCGCGCAAGTCTGCATGCATGGTGACCCAGGTTTCCATCGGTAGCGCAAACGCTTGCGGCAACACGCGCCGCAGGGCCGGATCGCGCGCCGCCAGCCCCGCCTGGCACACGCCGATGCCGGCGCCCGCGCGTATCAGGGCCAGTTGCGCCAGGTCGCTGTCGCTGCGCCAGGCAAAGTTGTCCCGCGAAAATCCCTGAAAGGCCGCGCCCGCGTTGCGCACGAAGGCGCTCGCCTCGTCGTAGCCGATGACGGCGTGTTGTGCCAGATCATGCAATCCGGCCGGCGTGCCATGCCGCGCCAGGTAATCCGCATGCGCATGCAAGCCCAGTTCGATCTCGCCCACCTTGCGCGCCACCAGCTGCTCCTGGCGCGGTCGCAGCATGCGTACGGCAATGTCCGCTTCCCTGCGCAGCAAATCCTGCACCTTGTTGCTCAACACCAGTTCAATGGTCAAGCCGGGATGGGTTTCGCGCAGGCGGGCCAGGATGGGCGGCAGCACTTCCACGCCCACCACTTCGCTGGCGGCGATGCGCACGACGCCGGCCACGCCCTGTCCCTGGCTGCTGGCGGCGCGCTGCATCAGGGCGGCAGTGTGCTCCATGGTTTCCGCATGGGGCCGCAGCGCCAGCGCCACTTGCGTGGGCAGCAAGCCCTGCTGGGAGCGCGTAAACAGGGTCGCGCCCAGCTCCTTTTCCAGAGCGGCGATATGCCGGCCGACGGTGGGCTGCGTGATGCCCAGCGCGCGGGCCGCGCCGGACAGCGAGCCGTGCTTCAGCACGCCCAGCAGCGAACGATAATATTCCCAGGCAATCGAGGTAGTCATACATAAATGTATAGCTTCTGCTCGATATTCGTCAATTCTCAATTAGCCTTGCGCGGCAGATACTGGCGCTGTCAACCACACGGAGGCCATGATGGATAACACGAAAAACGCGAAAACGGTATTGGTGCTGGGCGCCACGGGCGGCATCGGCGGCGAGATGCTGCGCCAGCTCGTGGCGGCAGGCTGGCAGGTGCGTGCCCTGACGCGGGGAACAACACTACCGCCACGGGAAGATAAGGTCGCATGGCTGCGCGGCGATGCGCTGTCGCGCGCGGACGTGCTGGCCGCCGCCAAAGGCTGCGCCGTCATCGTGCACGCCGTCAACCCGCCCGGCTACCGCCACTGGGGCCGGCTGGTGTTGCCCATGCTCGACAACACCATCGCGGCGGCGATGGCCGAAGGCGCCACCATCGTGCTGCCGGGCACCGTGTACAACTTTGGCCCCGACGCCTTCCCCGTGCTGGCCGAAGACGCGCAGCAGCACCCGCAGACGCGCAAGGGCGCCATCCGCGTGGAGCTGGAAGCGCGCCTGGAACGGGCCAGCACGCAGGGCGCCAGGGTGCTGATCGTGCGCGCGGGCGACTTCTTCGGCCCCCGCGCCGGCAACAACTGGTTTTCGCAGGGTCTCGTCAAGCCTGGCCAGAGCGTGCGCAGCGTGCTGTATCCGGGTGCGCCCGGCGTGGGCCATCAATGGTCCTACCTGCCTGACGTGGCGCGCACGATGCTGCAATTGCTGGCCATGCGCGCTACCTTGCCCGCGTTTGCGCGCTTTCACATGGCCGGCCACTGGGACCACGACGGCCGGCAAATGACGGGCGCGATTGCCCGCGTGGTGGCACAGGCCACGGGAACCACGCCCGCCATCCGGCGCTTTCCGTGGTGGCTGGTAACGCTGGCGTCGCCGTTCGTGGCGACCCTGCGCGAGATGCGCGAGATGCGCTATCTGTGGCAAACCCCGCTACAGATGGACAACGCGCAACTGCTGGCCGTGCTGGGCCAGGAGCCGCATACGCCGCTCGACGAGACGGTGCGGGCAAGCCTGGAAGGCATGGGCAATTTAGATGCAGCAGGCAAAAAAAATGCGCCGGGATTGCCGGCGCGCTAATTGCAGGTACTGCGGCACAGATTATTTCTGTGCCAGTACCCATTTAACCAGGGTGTGGGCTTCCGCCTCGCTCACTTGCGGATTGGCTGGCATCGGGATCGCGCCCCAGGTGCCGGAACCGCCCTTCATGACTTTCGCCACGAGCTTGGCTTCCGCGTCTTTTTGGCCGGCATACTTGGCCGCCACGTCTTTATACGCAGGACCCACCAGTTTCGTGCTCACCGCGTGGCAAGCCATGCAGTTTTTTGCTTTCGCCAGGTCCGGATTGGCCAACGCTGCTTGCGATGCCAGAGCCGATACGGTCAATACACTCACCAACATAAAACGTTTCATTGTCTTTTCTCCAAAGTTACTTCCTGCGGCATTTTACTGTGTTTCCGCAGACGCACCACGAGCCCAGATCAAGCGTTTCAATGTAGTAACGCAATATAGTAGCGATTAGGCACTCATATTCTGCCCCATCTGCACACGCCTGACCATGTTGTTTGTAAGGCGATGTAACGACAGGCGGCCCCGCGCGGTCAAACGGGGCCGCCCGTCGTACTTATACAACAAATCAGCGTTTCTGCTTTTTCAGCTGCGACAGGTCGCGCACGGCGCCGCGGTCGGCCGACGTCGTCAGCGCCGCATACGCCTGCAGCGCCTGCGACACGTAGCGCTCGCGGTTGACGGGCAGCCAGGCATCGTCGCCCTTCGCTTCCATGGCGGCGCGGCGCGCGGCCAGCTGCGCATCCGTCACGCGCAGGTTGATGCTGCGCTCGGGGATGTCGATGTCGATGAAATCGCCCTCTTCCACCAGGCCGATGGCGCCGCCTTCGGCCGCTTCCGGCGAGGCGTGGCCGATCACCAGGCCCGAGGAGCCGCCCGAGAAGCGCCCGTCCGTGAACAGCGCGCACGCCTTGCCCAGGCCCTTCGATTTGATGTACGAGGTCGGATACAGCATTTCCTGCATGCCGGGACCGCCTTTCGGGCCTTCGTAGCGGATGATGACGACGTCGCCCTCATGCACGGTATCGGCCAAAATCGCTGCCACAGCGGTATCCTGGCTTTCGAACACGCGCGCCTTGCCCGAGAATTTCAAAATGCTTTCATCGACGCCAGCCGTCTTGACGATGCAGCCTTTTTCGGCCAGGTTGCCGTACAGGACGGCCAGGCCGCCATCCTGCGAATACGCATGCGCCTTGTCGCGGATGCAGCCGGTGGCGCGGTCCGTGTCGACGGCGGCAAAACGCTCCGACTGCGAGAACGCCGTCTGCGTCGGCACGCCGCCCGGGGCGGCGCGGAACAGTTCATGCACGGCCGGATTGTCCGTGCACATGATGTCGTTTTGCGCGATGGCGTCGGCCAGGGTAGGCGCGTGGATGGTCGGCAGGGTCGTGTTCAAGAGGCCGGCGCGCGCCAGTTCGCCCAAAATCCCCACGATGCCGCCCGCGCGGTGCACGTCTTCGATATGGTATTTGTCCGTCATCGGCGCGACCTTGCACAGGCACGGTACTTTGCGCGAAATGCGGTCGATGTCGGCCATCGTGAATTCCACTTCCGCCTCGTGCGCGGCGGCCAGCAAGTGCAGCACGGTGTTCGTCGAGCCGCCCATGGAGACGTCGAGCGCCATGGCGTTCTCGAAGGCCGCCTTGGTGGCGATCGAACGTGGCAGCACCGAGTAATCGTCCTGTTCATAGTGGCGCTTGGCCAGTTCGACGATCAGGCGGCCCGCGCGCAGGAACAGCTGCTGGCGGTCCGAGTGCGTGGCCAGGATGGTGCCGTTGCCGGGCAGGGCCAGGCCCAGCGCTTCGGTCAGGCAGTTCATCGAGTTGGCCGTAAACATGCCGGAGCAGGAACCGCAGGTCGGGCAGGCCGAACGTTCGATTTCCGCCACGTCGGCGTCGGACACGCTGCTGTCGCCCGCCTTGATCATGGCGTCGACCAGATCGAGCTTGATGATCTTCTGCGTGCCGTTGACGACCTTGACGACCTTGCCCGCTTCCATCGGCCCGCCGGAAATAAACACGACGGGGATATTGATGCGCATGGCGGCCATCAGCATGCCCGGCGTGATCTTGTCGCAGTTCGAGATGCACACCATGGCGTCGGCGCAGTGGGCGTTGACCATGTATTCGACGGAGTCGGCGATCAGGTCGCGCGAAGGCAGCGAATACAGCATGCCGCCGTGGCCCATGGCGATGCCGTCATCGACGGCGATGGTGTTGAATTCCTTGGCCACGCCGCCGGCCGCCTCGATTTCGCGCGCCACCATCTGGCCCAGGTCTTTCAGGTGCACGTGGCCTGGCACGAATTGGGTGAACGAATTGACGACGGCGATGATCGGCTTGTCGAAGTCGCCGTCCTTCATGCCGGTGGCGCGCCACAGGGCGCGGGCGCCAGCCATGTTGCGGCCGTGGGTGGTGGTGCGGGAACGGTATTGCGGCATGATGGGGTCCTTCCAAGGATGATTGATGCCTGACTGCGCGGATTGTCTACAAAACCCTGCATGCAGTGGGGGTACGCCAGATTGCCTTGCGCGCGCGCCCCTGTCAAATATATGATGCACATGTCTGTGAGTCGTTTTGCATATCACAGCAATCAATCTGCATGGAAACACATATGAATCTTGAGCTGCGCCAGCTGCGCTACTTTGTCACCGTTGCCGAGGAACTGCACTTCGGCCGCGCCGCCGCGCGCCTGCACATGACGCAGCCGCCCCTGTCGCAAACCATCATGGCGCTGGAAGAGCTGCTGGGGGCGCCCCTGTTCGTACGCACGCGCCGCGAGGTGCAGCTGACGCCGGCAGGCACGGCCCTGCTGCCCGAGGCACGCCGCTTGCTGGCGCAGGCGCTCGATTTGCCCGCGCTGGTACGGCGGGCCGCGCAGGGCGAGGCGGGGCGTCTGAGCCTGGCTTTCGTTTCCTCGGCCGACTACAGCGTGCTGCCGCCATTGCTGCGCGCCTACCAGACGGCCTATCCACAGGTGCAGATCGCGCTGCAGGAAGCCACCTCCGACTTGCAGCTTGACGAATTGCTGGCCGGGCGCACGGATGCAGGCCTGTTGATCCCGCCCCTGCCCGAGAAGGCGAAAGGTGAACTCGACTACCTGCCCGTGCTGGCCGAAGGGCTGGTGCTGGCCGCGCCGTCCGGCCTCGACATATTGACTACGCCCGGCCCCGTGCGCCTGCGCGACTTGCCGCCCCTGCCGTTGATCATTTTCCCACGCGCGATATCGCCTGCCCTGCACGACGCGATCCTTGGCGTGTTTCGCGCGGCCGGCATCACGCCGCAGATCGGCCAGGAAGCGATCCAGATGCAAACCATCGTCAGCCTCGTCTCGGCTGGCATGGGCATCGCGCTTGTGCCACAATCGGTATCGAATCTGATGCGCCCGGGCGTAGAATACAGGCCGCTGCAGGACGCCACGCCGCTGGTGGAAACGGGCCTGGCCTGGCGCCGCGACAATCCGTCCGCCGTGCTGCAAGGTTTCCTGGCGCTGCTGCGCAAGCAGATCAGCGCGACTGCCGATTAAATTAAGTGGCCGCTAAGGCAAAAAACCGCAAGCGCCCCCATACTACGCAACCTTGGCTTTAAACAAAGAAAGAAACCCCATGCTGATACACCCGATGCCCGACCCGATAGCCATCCAGATCGGCCCGCTCGCCGTGCACTGGTACGGCCTGATGTATGTGCTGGCCTTTGCCCTGTTCATTCTCCTGGGCAGAGTGCGCATCAAGCAGCCGCATATCGCCGTGCTGGGCTGGAAGAAGGAGGACCTCGATGACATGCTGTTCTACGGCATGCTGGGCGTGGTGATCGGCGGGCGCCTGGGCGAAGTGCTGTTCTACCGCCCCGAATACTTCATGCACAATCCGCTCGAGATCTTCATGGTCTGGCATGGCGGCATGTCCTTCCATGGCGGCTTCCTGGGCGTCATCCTGGCCATGTATCTGTGGAGCCGCAAGGCGGGCCGCAATCTGTTCGACGTGCTCGACTTCATCGCCCCGCTGGTGCCGCTCGGCTACGCGGCCGGCCGCCTGGGCAACTTCATCAATGCCGAACTGCCGGGCCGCATCGCGCCGGAGAGCTTGCCGTGGGCCATGCAATGGCCGGGCATTCCGTATCCCGTGCACCCGTCGCCCCTCTACCAGATGCTGATCGATGGCATTTTGGTGTTCATCATCCTGTGGCTGTATGCGCGCAAACAGCGCCCGCGCATGGCCGTGGGCGCCATGTTCACCCTGCTGTACGGCTGCGCGCGCTTCTTCACGGAATACTTCCGCACGCCGGACTGGGAAGTCGTGTGGCTGGGCGTGCCGATCACCTCGGGTCAGATGCTGTCGCTGCCGATGATCGTCGGCGCCATCGCGCTGCTGGTGTGGGCGTATAAAAGCCAGGTGATGGGCACCCCGCCCACCAAGGCCCGCGTGGCGGACGCCTGATCGGCCGCCCTAGGCCTTCAAGCTGCTTGTAATCACTTTCCATTGCGCCGGCGTCACCGGCGTGATGGACAAACGGCTGCCCTTCTTCAACAGCAGCATGTCTTCCAGCTCCGGCATCTGGCGCATCTCGGACAAGGGCAGCAGCGCCGTCTTTTTCACGCCCCGCACGTCGACGCTGATCCAGCGCGGCTGCTCAAACGTGGCCTTCGGATCGAAATACTTGCCGCCCTCTTCAAACTGGCTGTGATCGGGATACGCGCCGCTGGCCACTTCGGCCACGCCCGCCACGCCCGGCTGCGGGCAGCTGGAGTGATAAAACAGCACGCCATCGCCGGGCTGCATGCCATCGCGCATGAAGTTGCGCGCCTGGTAGTTGCGCACGCCGAACCACGGCATGGTGTGCCCGGGCGCCGCCATCAGGTCGTCGATGCTTACTTCATCGGGTTCGGATTTCATCAGCCAGTATTGTTTCATGCAGACTCCGTGTGAAAGCGACAGACGTAAAAAAACGGTTGCGCAGGATGCGGCAACCGTTTTCAGTGGTACTTACAAATGCAATGCAAATTAGGCCCCGCCTGTGCCGCTATGCCGGCATCCCGAACCAAACGGTTCAAGGTGGTCACGTTAGTTCAATTTCGGGTTCGTCGAACGAGCGACGCTCACTCCCATCAAACAAAATTCGCAACCGATGCGCATAAATGGTTCAAGGAATATATGGCAATCGCGAACACCGCAGGGTAGACCCAAGTTTACTCCTTTGCTCGCGCATCGCAAAGACAAATCGTCGCGTGCACGCCTAAAAAAGGTTTTCCTGGGGCGTCAATGCGCTGTCGAGCACAGTGTGCATGGCCGAGATTTTCTGCTTCACTTCGAGTATCGTCAATTCCGACAGCGGACCTTGCGGCGACTTCACGGAGAGGAATTCGGCGGCCACGCCCAGGGCGGCCAGCACGGCGATGCGGTCGTTGCCCTTGACCTTGCCCGCGTCGCGGATGGCTTTCATTTTACTATCGAGATAGATTGCCGCTTCGCGCAGTGCGCGATCTTCACCGTCGCGGCACACCATGCTGTAGGACTGGCCCATGATATTGACATCGACACGCGGCATTACGCTTCCTTCTCGTTCTCGGCAATATAAGCGCCCGCTTCCGAAGCGGCTTGCTCCAGGCCAGCTTGCACCAGTTCGGGAATTTTTTCCAGCAACGCTTCCACCCGCTCCTGCGCCTCGCGCATGCGTTGCACATACAGGGCGTTCTCGGCGGCCAGCGCGGCATTGTCCTTGCGCAGTTGCGCGTTTTCACGGCGCAGCGCATGGGTCATTTCGGCCAGCAGGCCTATTTTGTCGGATAATTCGTTGAATTCGGAAATCATCCCGCCACTATAGGGCGGACGCTCCATGGGCGTCAATCGAATCACGCCGCTGTCACACATATTTACATCAATGCAGGGCAGTTGGCGGACAATACACGCTTTTTCCGGCGCTTTTCGCCATCTGCACGCATCCGCCAGCGCCGCGATGGCAGCGTTTTACTCGTCGACGTAATCGGCTTCGATATCGAGTCCGCCATAGCGGTTTTCGCAAGAGCGGCGCACCAGCGTCTGTTGTCCGCCCTTGCCGTCAAGCACCATCGTCAAGTCGCGGCAAGTACGGCCGTAGCTGCCAGGTTTGGCGTCCGTCCCCGAGGGCGTCAGGCGCACGGCCAGCGGCGCCGCATTGCCCAGGCCCTTGTTGCTCCACTGGCGCGTCTTGCCATCTTCTTCATCTTTCAAGGTACGCACGGCGGCCTTCAGCAAGGCTTGCTGTTCCTTGGCATTGAGCTTGGCGATGGTCACGTCGGACAGGAAGGGCGGATACACGACGGGCGCCGGGTCCTTGCCCTGCACATCCCAGTTGCCGCTGTTTTGCGAACAGGTGCGGCGGCTCAGGTCTTGCGACTTGCCGCCCGCCGTGACGACGAATTTCAGGTCGCGGCAGATGTGTGCCTTCAGGCTGTGCTCCGTCATGCCGGAGTTGCTGAAGTTATACGTGACTTTCACCAGCACGCCACTGTCGCCGCCGTTGTCCCACACATGCGCTTCCTGGTCGTCGTCATCCTTGTTGAGGTCGTTGAACAGGTCGTTAAGCAGCATCTTCTTTTCCAGCGGCGTGAGGGCTGCCACGGTGATCTCGTCGACGATGGTAGGTGTTTGCGCGGCAGCATTGCCCAGGCAGGCGAGGCCGATGACGGTAGCGCCCAGCAAGCGCAGCACGGGACGGGAAACAGGAAATGGCATGGTGTTCTTTCTGGAGCAAGTGGCGATATGTGGCGCAATTGATATGCAATTACAATCATCTTATCAAATTCCATAGCAAAACTCTGTTTCCTGCGCGTACAGGAACGCCCCCCATCCGGGCGGCATGCTAGAGTCCGCGCTGTTGCTGACGCCCGGGAACGCGGCTTGTGCTGGCGCAAACCCTGTGCAGATGCAGGCTCTGCTCAGCATCTATCTATATGTTCCTCTTGAATAAGCTCTTGAAGTTGACCCATACCGTCCCTATAATTAGCACTCGTTAGTAGAGAGTGCTAACAAACTCTTTCGTAGCAATCCTCAGGACTGATGGTGCTTGCCAGACCACTGCAGGGAACGCTACGCGGCGGGCGACGCCGCGATGCACCACTGCCGCAGACAGGCAAGGACAGGATGACATGGGGTTTGCTTGACCGTTGCGGGCTGCTTTCAACGGCGGTCACTGAAAGCAGGTCTGGCGCTGTGCCGGACATGTATTCATTTAGCAACACTTATCCATTGAACTTTAAGGAGTTTTGTATGAATCTGCGCCCATTGAACGATCGCGTCATCGTCAAACGCCTCGACCAGGAAACCAAAACTGCGTCCGGCCTCATCATTCCTGATGCAGCTGCTGAAAAACCGGATCAAGGCGAAGTCCTTGCCGTAGGCAATGGCAAGATTCTCGACGACGGCAAAGTCCGTCCTCTGGATGTCAAAGTGGGCGACCGCGTCCTGTTCGGCAAGTACGCCGGCCAAACCGTCAAAGTTGACGGCGATGAGCTGCTGGTCATGCGCGAAGAAGACATCATGGCGATCGTCGTCAAGTAATTGTTTCCACGTTGTAGACAGATACATCCCGAAACTCAGGAGAATTGAACATGGCAGCTAAAGAAGTAGTATTCGGCGACGCAGCGCGCGCCAAGATGGTCGAAGGCGTCAACATCCTCGCCAACGCAGTCAAAGTAACGCTGGGCCCGAAAGGCCGCAACGTCGTACTGGAGCGCTCGTTCGGCGCCCCTACCGTCACCAAGGATGGTGTGTCGGTAGCGAAAGAAGTTGAACTCAAAGACAAGCTCATGAACATGGGCGCGCAAATGGTCAAGGAAGTTGCTTCCCGCACCAGCGACAACGCCGGCGACGGCACCACCACCGCCACCGTGCTGGCACAAGCCATCGTGCGCGAAGGCATGAAGTTCGTTGCCGCCGGCATGAACCCGATGGACCTGAAGCGCGGTATCGACAAAGCAGTTGCTGCGACCGTCGAAGAACTGGCGAAAATCGCCCGTCCTTGCACCACGACCAAAGAAATCGCCCAAGTTGGCGCGATCTCGGCGAACTCGGACTACTCGATCGGCGAGCGTATCGCTGAAGCGATGGAAAAAGTCGGCAAAGAAGGCGTCATCACCGTAGAAGACGGCAAGTCGCTGAACGACGAGCTGGACATCGTTGAAGGTATGCAGTTCGACCGCGGCTACCTGTCGCCATACTTCATCAACAACCCAGAGAAACAAGTTGCCGTACTGGACAGCCCATTCGTCCTGCTGTGCGACAAGAAAATCTCGAACATCCGTGACCTGCTGCCGGTACTGGAACAAGTCGCCAAAGCTGGCCGTCCACTGCTGATCATCGCAGAAGACATCGAAGGCGAAGCGCTGGCTACCCTGGTTGTGAACAACATCCGCGGCATCCTGAAAACGTGCGCAGTGAAAGCACCTGGCTTCGGCGACCGCCGCAAAGCCATGCTGGAAGACATCGCTGTCCTGACGGGCGGCCAGGTTATCGCTGAAGAAGTCGGCCTGACCCTGGAAAAAGTGACCCTGGCCGAACTGGGCCAGGCGAAACGCATCGAAGTGGGCAAAGAAAACACCATCGTCATCGATGGCGCCGGCGAAGCTGCCTCGATCGAAGCACGCGTGAAACAAGTGCGTGTGCAGATCGAAGAAGCGACCTCGGACTACGACCGTGAAAAACTGCAAGAGCGCGTCGCCAAACTGGCTGGCGGCGTTGCCGTGATCAAGGTTGGCGCAGCCACCGAAGTCGAAATGAAAGAGAAAAAAGCCCGCGTTGAAGATGCACTGCACGCGACCCGCGCTGCCGTGGAAGAAGGCATCGTGCCTGGCGGCGGCGTAGCCCTGCTGCGCGCACGCGCCAACATCACGGTCAAGGGCGACAATCCTGATCAAGATGCTGGTATCAAGATCGTCCTGCGCGCAATGGAAGAGCCACTGCGCATGATCGTGCAAAACGCTGGCGAAGAAGCTTCGGTCGTCGTGGCAGCCGTACTGGCTGGCACGGGCAACTATGGCTACAACGCTGCCAACGGCACGTATGGCGACATGGTTGAAATGGGCGTTCTGGACCCAGCCAAAGTGACCCGTTCGGCGCTGCAAAACGCCGCTTCGATCGCTTCGCTGATGCTGACAACCGACTGCATGGTCTGCGAAATCGCTGACGACAAAGCAGGCGGCGGCATGGGTGGCGGCATGGGTGGTATGGGCGGCATGGGCGGCATGGACGGCATGATGTAATGTCCGGCGGCCAGTCGCGCAGGCGACGGCGCGACTGGCCGCATACGCCGGGACAGGACAGGCAGACCAAAAGCTGCGTGCCCCTGCCCGGCAGCCCCGAGAGCCATCTTCTACGGAAGGTGGCTTTTTTTCGTCTATGGATTTGGCAAGCCCGTTGGCAAGCCCGGCGATTGCCCACCTGCGCGTTTTGCTTTAGCATGGCCGCCATCGTCCCTCTTTCTCACGCCACCATCATGCAGCCACGCGCCTCCTCTTCCAAAACCACCATCATCGCAGGCATCCTGGCCGGCTTGCTGGCCGCCGGGCTCGGCGCTTTCTACCTGCACCAGCAGTCCGCGCCGCACGACGGCAAGGCCCCGGCCGCGAACAGCCAGGCGGCGCAGGAGCAGAACGCGCGCGCCGTCGATGCGCTGATGGCTTTGCCGGAAATCAAGGCGTGGTCGGCGCATATCGAAAAGGCATCGGGCGGCCGCGCGCATGGCGCCGTGATGGAAACGTCGCCCGAGACGCGCCTCGTCGATGGCGTCGCCAGCTACCAGCTGAGCTTTTTTGAAAGCACGCCGGACGCGGCCCACCGCTGGGAAAGCTTTGTCGTCACGCCCGACGGCAAGCGCATCCTCGTCGACGACATCGTCACAGGTGACCTGATCAGCCTGGAGCAATGGCGCAAGGACAGCGCGCCCATGCAGCGCATCGCCACGCAGTAACGCCCCAGGCCGGCTGCGGGCGCGATGGCCAGGGACGCTGGCGTTGCAGCGCAAGCTTTACTTTCTGACATCGAAGCGCGATACTCGCCCACATGCCCGCCACCTCTGTCCGCCCCCTCACGCCAGACGACGCCAGCGCTTACCGCGCGCTGCGCCTGGCCGGCATCGCCGAACTGCCCGCCGCCTTCTGCACCACGCACGCAGCGGAAAGCGGCTTGCCGCTGGCACAGATCGCCCAGCGCTTGCGCGCCACCTCGCACCAAATAATATTTGGCGCTTTCAACGAGGAACAATTGATCGCCATTGCCGGCCTGCGCCGCGAACCGATCGCCGTCGTGCATGACAAGGCCAGCCTGTGGGGCGTGTATGTGGCGCCGCAGGCGCGTGGACGCGGCGCGGCACGGCAACTGGTGCAGGCCGCCATTGCCCACGCCTGCGCCATTCCCGAGCTGCGCCGCGTGCGCCTGGCCGTGGCGCAGGACAACCACGCGGCATTGAGCCTGTACCTGGGCTGCGGTTTTACCCTGGCGGACGGTCCCGCAGCGGAGGGCATGCTGCCACTGCAACTGCTGCTGCCCCGCCCCGCTCGTGCAAGTGCCGAAAGTAATGTCTTTATGAAAATCAATACCTTACAAATCCCTGCGAAATAGGGGAGAGGCCGTTTTTTCTGTTGCAAGCAAACGCGGCAGGCCTTAGCATCGCGGCTTACAAAAAAAACTTGGGGGAGAGCCAATGTCATCGGCCGAGACACAAACCGCCACGGGCAAAATGCCGCGGCAAATACCGTACATCATCGCCAACGAAGGCTGCGAACGCTTCAGCTTTTACGGCATGCGCAATATCCTGACGCCGTTCCTCATCAGCACCTTGCTGCTGATGATCCCGATCGACCAGCGCACGGGCGAAGCCAAGCACGTGTTCCACACCTTCGTCATCGGCGTGTATTTCTTCCCGCTGCTGGGCGGCTGGCTGGCCGACCGCTTCTTCGGCAAGTACAACACCATCTTCTGGCTCAGCCTCGTGTATTGCGCCGGCCATGCCTGCCTGGCCCTGTTTGAAAACAGCGTCAACGGCTTCTATTTCGGCCTGTTCCTGATCGCCTTCGGCTCCGGCGGCATCAAGCCCCTGGTGGCCTCGTTTGTCGGCGACCAGTTCGACCAGACCAACAAGCACAAGGCCAAGCTGGTCTTCGACCTGTTCTACTGGATCATCAACTTCGGCTCTTTCTTCGCCTCCCTGCTGATGCCGGTGTTTCTGCGCGACTTTGGTCCCTCGATCGCCTTCGGCATCCCGGGCCTGATGATGCTGGCCGCCACCCTCGTCTTCTGGATGGGCGCCAAGAAATACGTGCACGTGCCGCCTGCGCCGCCGAATCCCGACTCGTTTACCCGCGTGGCCCGCACGGCCCTGCTGGCGCGCGTCGATGGCGGTTCGCGTCCCGGCCTGTATGTGGCCTACGTCGGCGTGATCGGCGCCCTGTATGCGTTCTACAGCATTCCCGAATGGGGCTTCGTGATTGCGGCGTGTACCGCGCTGGTATTGCTGCTGGCCTTCGGCAGCATCGGCACGGCCATGCAGCTGGAACGCGCGCGCGGCATCCATCCCGATGAAGCCGTCGAAGGCGTGCGCGCCGTCTTGCGCATCCTCGTCATCTTCGCCCTCGTCACGCCGTTCTTCTCGCTGTTCGATCAGAAGGCTTCGACCTGGATCGTGCAAGCGAACACCATGGAAAAACCAAGCTGGTTCCTGCCGGCGCAGATGCAGGCGCTGAACCCGATGCTGGTGATGCTGCTGATCCCGTTCAACAACCTGGTGCTGTACCCGATGCTGAACCGCTTCGGCCTGGAAGCGACAGCCCTGCGCCGCATGACGGCCGGCATCGGCTTTTCCTCGCTGGCATGGATCGTCATCGGCTTGCTGCAGCTGGCCCTCGACAGCGGCAGTGCCGTCTCCATCATGTGGCAGATCCTGCCGTACGCCTTGCTGACATTCGGCGAAGTGCTGGTCTCGGCGACAGGGCTGGAGTTTGCCTACAGCCAGGCGCCCGTCTCCATGAAAGGCGCCATCATGAGCTTCTGGAATTTATCCACCACGGTGGGCAACCTGTGGGTGCTGATCGTCAACCGCAGCGTCATGAACGAAGGCGTGATCGGCAAGATCGCCGAGAGCGGCATCAGCGTGACGGCCTTCCAGATGTTCTTCTTCGCCGCCTTTGCCGCCGTCGCCATGCTGGCCTTCGGCCTGTATGCGAGGCGCTACAAGATGGTCGACAACTACCGCCAGGCGGGGGTGCCGGGCAAGGCGTAATCATACAAGTAGGTCGGATTAGCCCAAAGGGCGTAATCCGACAACGCTGCTGACAATGTCGTCGGATTACGCGTGGCGATGCCACGCTAATCCGACCTACGCGTCCTTCTTTTTTACGTCGTCACCGTCGGTGCGTCGCGCCCCGTGCGTGCGCGGATCTGCGCCAACTGCTCGGCCACGGCGATCAGTCCCGCCAGCGCCTCCTGGGTCGGGATGCTGTGTTGCGCCGGATCGGCCTCATAGCGCTCCAGGTACAGGCGCAGGGTGGCGCCCTCGGTGCCCGTGCCGGACAGGCGCAGCACGATGCGCGCGCCATCGGTCATGATGATGCGGATGCCCTGCTGCGTCGCCACGGAACCATCGACGGGGTCGGTGTAGCTGAAATCGTCGGCCAGCGCCACCGTGTAGCCATCGAACACCTGGCCCGGCAAGGCGGCCAGCTGGCCGCGCACGGCTTCCATCAGTTGCTGCGCGCCGGCGCTGTCGATGTCTTCATAATCGTGGCGCGAATAGTAGTTGCGGCCATACGTGGCCCAGTGCGCGCGCACGATGTCTTCCACCGATTGTTTTTTCTCTGCCAGCAGGTTGAGCCAGAACAAGACAGCCCACAGGCCATCCTTTTCGCGCACGTGGTTCGAGCCCGTGCCGTAGCTTTCCTCGCCGCACAGGGTGGCCATGCCGGCGTCGAGCAGGGTGCCGAAGAATTTCCAACCCGTCGGCGTCTCGTGGCACGGGATGCCCAGCGCGCTGGCGACCCGGTCGGCCGCGCCCGACGTCGGCATGGAGCGGGCGATGCCGCTCAAGCCCCCACGGTAGCCGGGTGCCAGCGTGGCATTCGCGGCCAAAATCGCCAGGCTGTCCGAGGGCGTCACGTCGAAGCGACGGCCGACGATCATGTTGCGGTCGCCGTCGCCGTCCGAGGCGGCACCAAAATCAGGAGCACCATCGGCGGCCATGATGGCAATCAATTCCTGCGCGTTGACGGGATTCGGGTCCGGATGGCCGCCGCCAAAATCTTCCAGCGGCACGCCGTTGATGACGCTGCCCTTCGGCGCGCCCAGCATGCCTTCCAGGATGGCCGTCGCATACGGGCCGGAGACGGCGTGCATGCCGTCAAAGCAGATGCGCAAGCCGCCCGCGAACAGGGCGCGAATGGCGTCGAAGTCGAACAGCTGCTGCATCAGTTCCGCGTAATCAAGAACGGGATCGATCACTTCGACCGTCATCTGCTCGATGCGCGTCAATCCCGGCGCGTCGAGGTCGATGTCGGCCGCATCGCTGATGCGGTATTCGACAATGCCTTGCGTGCAGGCGTAGATGGCTTCGGTGACCTTCTCGGGTGCCGGGCCGCCATTGGCGATGTTGTACTTGATGCCGAAATCGCCATCGGGGCCGCCCGGATTATGGCTGGCCGACAGGATGAGGCCGCCGCTGGCGCCATGCTTGCGGATCACGCAGCTGACGGCCGGCGTCGACAAAATGCCGCCCTGTCCCAGCAGCACGCGCGCGTAGCCATGTGCGGCCGCCATGCGCAGCACCGTCTGGATGGCCGCGCGGTTGTAGTAACGCCCGTCGCCACCCAGCACCAGCGTCTGGCCGCGGCAGTCGCCGAGCGTGTCGAACACGCTTTGCACGAAGTTTTCCAGGTATTGCGGTGCGCTGAAGACCGCCACCTTCTTGCGCAGGCCCGAGGTGCCGGGCCGCTGGCCGGCCACCGGCGCCGTATTGATAATTTGAATAGCCATCTTGCCTCCTTATTAACTTCCCATGTTAACCGATGCTGGCTGCGGGGCAAAGCGTTGTACGCCTGCCACGGTGCGCCAAGCCGCTTAGCGCGACCTCCTGGCATGCCATATAATGAGAATCATTCTCATATGCGGCATTCCTGGCTGCGGACTCATACATCGGACGCCGTGGTTGCACGTTATTACCAAGAACTGTTGAACTTTTGCTCTCGCAGCTTGCGCAACCGCGAGGCCGCTGCCGACCTGGTGCAGGAAAGCTATGCGCGTGTGCTGGGCGAAGCGGCCGTGCGCGAACCGCGCGCGCTGCTGTACCACACGGCGCGCAACCTGCTGATCGACCAGCACCGGCGCGCCGCCTTGCGCCAGCACGAAGCGCTCGACGCCTTGCCCGATACCGCGCATCCGGCCGCACCGCGCCATTTGCAGCCGGAGCAGGCGCTGGAAAACAGCCAGGACTGGCAAGCCTGCGTGGCCGCCATCGATGCCCTGCCGCCCCGCTGCCGCGACGCCTTCGTACTGCACGTGTTCGAGGAATTGCCGCACGCGCAGATCGCCGCGCGCATGGGCATTTCCGTGAGCATGGTGGAAAAACATATCGCGCGGGGCATGCTCAATTGCCAGGCGCAGTTGCATTCTTTGCGGGAAGCCACATAATGGCGCCCATGACCGCCCTTCCGCCCCGCCATGCTTTCGGCCCCTCCGCCCAGGAGCAGGCGGACTTGCGCGAGCATGCCGCTTTTGCTGCCACGCAAGACCCGGTAGCGCTGGCGGCGGCGACCTGGTTCAGCCGGCGCCATGCCCTCGATGCGCAAAGCCAGGCCGAGTTTGCCGCCTGGCTGGCGGCCGATGCGCGGCACGCGCAAGCATATGCGCAACTAAAGGATGCGCACCGCGCCGCATGCCGGATTCCCGCGCAGGTGGCCGCCCGCTGGGCGGCACCAGCGCCATTTCCCCATCGCCCGCTTCTGCGCTCCCTGCGCGTGCTGCCGTATGCGGCGGCCGCGATGCTGCTGCTCTGCGTGGGCGCGGGTGGCTACCAGTGGTGGCAGCAACCCACGTTCAGCCAGACGTATGCCACCGCGCGCGGCCAGCGCCTGGCCGTCGCCTTGCCCGACGGCAGCAGCATGCAGCTTGATACGGCCACGCAGCTGCACGTCACCCTGTACCGCCAGCGCCGCGAAGTGCACCTGGCGCAGGGCGAAGCGCTGTTCCAGGTACAAGCGAAGCAAGGCCAGCCTTTCGACGTGCTCAGCGGCCCCTTGACAGTGACGGTGGTCGGCACGCAGTTTTCCGTGCGCAACACCGTGGCCCACGACGGCCAGTTGCGCGTGGCCGTGCAGCATGGCCAGGTGCGCGTGGCGGGCGCGCGGCAGGAGCAGGTCGCGCTGACGGCCGGCCAGGGCGTCAGCAGCGATGCCGGCGGCCGCCTGTCGGCCGTCGCCAGCCTGGCCCCAGGCAGCGTGGCGCCATGGCGCAACGGCAGGGTCACCTTCGACAATGTGCCGCTGGGCGCGGCGCTGGCCGAATTCGAGCGCTATGGCGACACGGGCCTGGCCGTGCGCGATCCCTCCGTGGCCAGGCTGCGCATCGGCGGCAGCTTCAGCCTGACCCAGCTCGACCGCTTCGCCGCCGCCCTGCCGCTGCTGCTGCCCGTCCACGTCGTACGCGATGGTGGCGTCAGCGAGATCCGCATGGCGGCAAAAATACCGGCGCAAGCCCCTGCGATGCAGCGGCTTGATAAATAAATGCAAATAGTTCGCATTCGCAGGTGAGGATTTTGTCCGCTGCCGCGTCTACCAAGTTAATCGACAACAAATTAACCTGGAGAAATGCAACATGTGGTCCCCCCGCCTCAATCTGACACCCGCGCCCCTCGCCCTGGCCGCCATACTGGCCCTGGGCTGCATCCCCCTGGCACAGGCGCAAACCTCGTCACCCGTCACACTGTCCATCGCCGCCCAGCCGCTGGGCCAGGCCCTGAATGAACTGGCGCGGCAAGCCAATCTGCAACTGCTGTTCGCCCCCGAACTGGTGGCCGGCAAGACGGCACCGGCCGTCAGCGGCACGCTGAGCGTGGCCGACAGCCTGGAACGCCTGCTGGCCGGCAGCGGCCTGGCAGCTGCCATCGACGGCAACAGCGTCATCATCCGTCCGGTGCCCGCCGCCACGGGCAAGGTGGCAACCCTGGCGGAAATCACCGTCAGCGCCAGCGGCGAACGCACGGCCACCAGCGATGGCACGGGCGCCTACACGACGCGCGCCGTGACCCTGGCGGGCGCGGAACGCTCGCTGCGCGAAACGCCGCAATCGGTATCCGTCGTCACACGCCAGCAGATGGATGACAAGAACCTGTTCACCCTGGACCAGGTGCTGGAACAAAGCACTGGCCTGACGCGCATGAACCGCAGCTTCGGTTCGCACGAATTCCTGTCGCGCGGCAATGCCCTGTCCTACCTGATCGACGGCATGCCCGGCATTTCCGACAATGCCACGGGCTGGCTGATTCCCGACATGGCCGTGTATGACCGCGTGGAAATCCTGCGCGGCTCGGCCGGCCTGATCGTCGGCGCCGGCACGCCGGGCGGCGTGGCCAACCTGGTGCGCAAGCGCCCGCGCGCCGAAGCGCATGCGGATGTGACGGCCACCGTGGGCAGCTGGAACCAGCGCCGCGTGGAAATCGATGCGGGCACGCCACTGAATGCGGCGGGTAGCGTGCGCGGCCGCGCGCTGGTCGCCTACGAAGACCGCGCTTACTTTTATGACGCGGCGCACAGCCGCATGCCCCTGTTCTACGGCATCGTCGAAGCGGACCTCGACGCCGCCACCACGTTGCGTGCGGGGGCACGCCACCAGCACACGGTGACGGACGGCTACTGGCTGTTCGGCCTGCCCCGCTACAGCAATGGCGCCACCTTGCCGATCCGCCGCTCGACCTCGCTGGCGCAGGACTGGAACCGCCACGACGCCACCATCGGCGAACTGTTTGCCGACCTCGAACACCGCTTTGACGGCGACTGGAAGGCCAAGGTTGCCATCAACCGCACCTTCGGGGCCTTCGACCAGCAGGCGGCCACCGTGCGCGGCAGCATCACCCCCGCCACGCAGCAAGCGGCGCGCCTGTACACGGTCAATTACCGCAAGCAGGATATCGTCACCACGGGCCTGGACGCCAACGTGGGCGGCACTTTCCAGGCCTGGGGCGGCAGACATGAGGTACTGCTGGGCATGAATGCCTCGCGCGCCGTCACCGACGATCACGCGGCCTCGACCTCGCCCGGCCGGCCCTTCGACGTCTTCCATCCGAACAATACGATGCTTGCCAGTCCCCCGCATCCGGCCTGGAACTCGCTGCCGCACCTGAACGAACAGCATTACGGCGCCTACGCCAGCACGCGCTGGGAACTCCATCCGCAGTTGCACCTGCTGCTGGGCGGCCGCCTGAGCTGGTTCGACAAGCAGACCACGGGCAAGCTGGCTACCGACCCCGTCAGCCGCTACAAGGAAAGCCGCGAATTCACGCCGTATGCGGGCGTGGTCCAGGACCTGGGCAAGCAATGGTCCGTGTACGGCAGCTATGCCAGCATCTTCCAGCCGCAGAGCCTGTACTACACCGTGGGCGGACAGCCGTTGAAACCGGTCGTCGGCGATACCTATGAGGCGGGCGTGAAGGGCGAGCTCTACGACGGGCGCCTGAACCTGGCGCTGGCAGCCTTCCGCATCAACAAGCGCGACACGGCCGTGTACAACGAGGCCAGCAATGACGATTGCCTGAAGTGGGACGTGACGGGCAGCTGCTACCGCAATGGCCGCCCCATCCGCAGCACGGGCATCGACGCGGACGCCAGTGGCGAAGTGCTGCCGGGCTGGCAGTTGTCGTCCGGCTACACGTACAACATCGCGCGCGGCGAAGGCGATGAAACGCCGCCCACCGTCACGCCCAAGCACATGCTGCGCGTGTCGACCAGCTACCGCCTGCCCGGCGCGTGGAACCACTGGACCATCGGCGGCGGCGTCTCGGCGCAAAGCGGCTATGTCTATCGGGCCGATGACAATCCCGACGTGCGTTTCCGCAACGGCGGACGCACCGTGTGGGACGCGCGCGCTTCGTACATGTTCAACCGCAACTGGAGCGCCAACCTCAGCATCGCCAACGTGACGGACAAGACCTACTGGGCCGCCACGGGCGAATTGCGCCGCGGCAATTACTTCGGCGAACCGCGCAACATCATCCTCACCGTGCGCTACACACCGACGCTGTAGGCGCTGACTTTTAACGCCGCCACATGCCTGCGGCGGCGTCATTACCATACCGCACTCTTGCATGTCTCACAACCTCACATTATAATAAGAATAGTTCTCATTCACATTTGGACTCCAGCCGGAATCCGCATTCCGCATTTCCCGCCTGCCACCCATCGGCCGGTACGGCATGGCTGGTGCGCAGTTGGATGACACGCTGCGCCAGCCAGGCATTCTCGCCAAGCAAGCCTTCTCCTATCCATCACCACAATAAGGAGGTTTCATGGCACCAACACGTACACTGGCCGCCGCGGTTTCTCCCGCCGCTTCCGCCCCGCAGCCTGGCAAGGATCACGGATGACCATGCACGCACCTGCCGTACTTGAAAAAATCGCGTGCCTGCGCCTGTCCGCCGGCGCGCTCTACCGCCTCGGCGTGGCCGCGCGCAGCGTGGCGGCCATCGTTGGCGGCTACGTGCTGGCCGCGCTGGTCACCATGCTGCTGTCGGTAAGCCTGCCCATGGCCCGTTCCGAAGCCGTCATGACGGCCACCCTGCTGTCGTTTGCCATCTACACCTGCGTGGTGATGTGGGTCTTCGCCACGCGCAGCGCCCTGCGCGCCTGGCTGGGCCTGTTGATTCCCGCCGCCGTCATCGCCGCCATCCTGCAATCGATGGACGCCCTATCCTGGAGTCTCGCATGAAAGAAGGTTTCCGCCAGTCGATGGCATGGCTGCACACCTGGTCCGGCCTGCTCGTCTGCTGGATTTTGCTGCTGGTGTTTTGCGCCGGCACGGCCAGCTACTACCGCAATGAAATCACCCTGTGGATGCAGCCTGAATTGCACGGCGCCGCCGCCAGCCAGGCAAGCACCGAGGAAGCGGCCAAGGTCGCGCAAAAAGCAATGGAAGAGCGCGCCACGGGCGCCACGCGCTGGTTCATCAGCCTGCCCGGCGAGCGCAATCCCGCCATGCAGCTGGGCTGGAGCAAGCCATCGCAACCGGGCGAAAAGAAACGCGGACGGCGCGGCAATTTTCATAGCGAAAAAGCCGACCCGGCCACGGGCGAGGTGCTGTCGAAACCGCGCGAGACGCGCGGCGGCGAATTCCTCTACCGCCTGCATTTCGACCTGCACTACATGTCGGCCATCTGGGGCCGCTGGATCGTGGGTTTCTGCGCCATGTTCATGTTCGTCTCCATCATCAGCGGTATCGTCACGCACAAGCGCATCTTCAAGGACCTGTTTACCTTCCGGCCGAAAAAGGGCCAGCGCTCGTGGCTCGACGCGCACAACGTGACAGCCGTGCTGGCACTGCCCTACCACATCATGATCACCTACACGGGCCTGGTCACCCTGATGTTCCTGTACATGCCATCCGGCGCCACGGCCGCCTACAAGGGCGACCAGGATGCCTTCTTCGCCGAGGCGTTCCCCGGCCGCTCGGGCGACAGCAAGCCGGCCGGCGTGGCCGCGCCGCTGACGCCGATCGCCCCCCTCGTGCGCCAGGCGGAACAGCACTGGGGCGGCAAGGTCGAACGCATCTCCGTGAATCACCCGGGCGACGCCAACGCCACCATTTCGCTGACGCGCGCCGGCGGACGCGACATGTCGTCGAAGCAGCCATCGATGGAGTTCGATGGCGTTTCCGGCAAGCTGCTGTCGACCGATGGCAACGCGCAGCCTGGCGCCGCCGCCACGCAAGGCGTCATGGTCGGACTGCACGTCGCGCATTTCGGCGGACCGCTGCTGCGCGCGCTGTTCTTCCTGTCCGGCCTGGCCGGCTGCGCCATGGTCGCCACGGGCGCCCTGCTGTGGGCCGTCAAGACGCGCCAGAAGCAAGCCAAGGCGCTGGCCGCCGGCAAGCGCGCCAGCTTCGGCCTGCGCCTGGTCGAGGCGCTCAACATCGGCGCCATCGCCGGCATCCCGATCGCCTTCGGCGCCTACTTCTGGGCCAACCGCCTGCTGCCGGTGGCGCTGGAAGAACGCTCGAAGGAAGAAATTGCCTGCTTCTTCGGCGCCTGGGCACTGGCCGCCATCATCGCCCAGCTGCGTCCCTCGCGCGCGATGTGGCGCATGCAGCTGGCCGTGGGCGCCTTCCTGCTGGCGGCGCTGCCCGTGCTGAACGTCTTCACCACCAATTCGCACCTGGGCGTGACCCTGTTCCTGGGCCGCGGCCCCGCGGCGGTGGCCGCCTTCGACCTGGTGGTGCTGGCGCTGGGCCTGGGCCTCGCGTATGCGGCGTTCAAGTTAAAACCGTTGCCAGTGAAGGCGGCCAAAAGCACACCCGCCGCCAAGCCGGCAACGACGATGGAGGCCGCATGATGGAGCTGCTGGCCAATTTCCTCGTCTTTGCCCTGTGCTATGCGGGCCTGTCCTCGCTGTGCCTGGCCATGGACCGCCATTACGCCGACCTGCACGGACGCGGCGCCGAACCGCCCGCGCCGCTGCGCCGCCGTTTGCAGCGGGCAGGCTGGCTGGCGCTGGCGGCCGCACTGGCCTGGGCCATGCACATCGCCGGCGGCGGCTACGGCCTGGTCTACTGGGTCGGCAGCCTGACGGGCTGCGGCTTGCTGCTGATCTGGCTGCTGCCCTATGCGCCGCACCAGGCCATGCGCCTGGCGCGCATCATCGGCGGTGCGGCCGTGCTGGCCGCCGTCGCGCTGGCAGTACTGTAACCATCGTGGCCATGCCGGACAATCCGTTTGCGCCCTCGCTCCTGCTGCCCACGCAGCTGGAAAGCCACTACCGCGCACACCACGGCTGGCTGGCGCACTGGCTGCAGCGGCGCCTGGGCAATGCTTTTGATGCCGCCGATTTGATGCAGGACACTTTCATCCGCCTGCTGGCCGGTCCGTCGACGCAGCCGCAAACACCGGCCCTGCGCACGCCGAAAGCCTACCTGGCGACCGTCGCCAAACATCTGCTGATCAACCACTTGCGCCGCCAGTCGCTGGAACGCGCGTGGCTGGCCGCGCTCGCAGCCCTGCCCGAACAGCATATGCCATCGGCGGAGCAGCGCGCGCAAATACTGCAGGCGCTGCAAGCGGTCGACGCCATGCTCGATGGCTTGAAACCGAAGGTGCGCGCCGTCTTCATCCTGGCGCAGATCGAAGGCCATGCGTATGTGGACATCGCCGCGCAGCTGGGCATCGGCGAGCGCTCCGTGAAGCGCTACATGGCCGAGGCGCTGACCGAATGCGTGCTGCTGGCGCCGGACTTGCCGGAATGAGCGCCGCTGTTCCGCTATATCCTCCGCTGTCGCGCAAGGTGGCGCGCCAGGCCGTCGAATGGTATTTATTGGAGCAGTCGGGCCAGGCCACATCGGATGACCTGACAGCGTCGGCGCAATGGCGCGCGCGCGACCCGGAACATGCGCGCGCCTGGAGCAAGGTGCAACAGGTCGGCCAAACGGCCAGCCTGCTGCCGCCGGAGCTGGCCGTGCCCGTGCTGCGCCGGCCGCAGCGCCGCGTGGCCGTGCAGGTACTGCTGGCACTGATGGCGGCGCCCGCCGCCTGGCTGCTGGTGCGCCATGACCTGCTGGCCGACTACCGCAGCGGCGTGGGCGAACGGCGCGAGGTGTCCCTGCCCGATGGCGGCACCCTGGTGCTCAATACGGACAGCGCCGTCGATGTAGCATATGGCGCCGATGAACGTTTGCTGACGCTGCGCCGCGGCGAAGTGCTGATACAGACGCGCCCCGACCACGCCGGCAGCCGCCCCTTCATCGTCGCCACCTGCCATGGCCGCCTCCGCGCGCTGGGCACGCGTTTCACCGTGCGCGTCGACGACAGCAGCAGCCGCGTGACAGTGCTCGAACACGCGGTGGAAATCACGCCGCGCGCGCCCTCGGCCACCGTGCGCACGCTCATGGCGGGACAGCAAAGCCGCTTCGACGCCAGCCACGCCGGCCTGCCCACGCCGGCGCCGCCGCAAGCCGATGCATGGACGCACGGCATGCTGGCGGCGCAGGACATGCGCCTCGATGCCTTCGCCTTTGAGCTGTCACGCTACCGCCCCGGCCTGCTGCGCGTGGAACCGCAGGTAGCGGGCTTGCGCCTGTCAGGTGCTTTCCAGCTCGACGATACGGACGCCGTGCTGGAAAGCCTGGCGCGCATGCTGCCAGTCGATGTGCTGTACCGCAGCCAGTACTGGGTCACCCTCGCGGCCCGCAAAAAATAGTTTACAAAAGTGGCCCTTTTTTCGGCACAGCCTGTCCTATGAGTACTACAACGACACTCACCGGAAAGGCCAGACCATGCACCCACCCCGTTTGACTCCCCTCGCGCGCGCCATCGGCAGCACCGTGATCCTGCTGTCGCTGGCGCAGGCGCCGGCCCTGGCGGCAGCTTCCGCCACCGCCCCAGCCAGCATGCAAATCAGTTTCAGCGTGCCGCCGGGCGAGCTGTCCGCCGCCATCGCCAGCTTTGCCATCGAGGCGAAGGTGAGCGTGGGCGCGGCGGCCGAACTGCTGCAGGGCGTGCGCACGCCAGGCTTGAGCGGCAGCTACACGGTGCCGCAGGCACTGGCCCGTTTGCTGGCCGGCACGGGCCTGGAGGCGCTGCCCAGCGGGGAACGCAGCTACGTGCTGCGCAAGGCCGGCACTGCATCGACCGGCGCGCCGATTGCCGCCACCCTGGACGAAGTGGCCGTCAGTTCCAGCGCCCTGCGCGACGGCACCACGGAAGGCAAGCGCGGCTACGCAGGCCTGACCAGCGCCACGCGTTTGAACCTGTCGCTGCGCGAAACGCCGCAAGCGGTCAGCGTCATCACGCGCCAGCAGATCGACGACCAGGGTTTGCGCACCTTGCAGGACGTGCTGCTGCAGGCGCCCGGCATCACGGTCGACCATTCGTCGAGCACGCGCGAATACGACCAGGTGTTTTCACGGGGATTTGAAGTGACGTCGTACATGTTCGACGGCATCCCGACCAGCAAGAGCCTGGAAGCGCGCACCTACGACATGGCCATCTACGACAGGGTCGAAATCATCCGCGGCGCGACGGGCCTGATCAGCGGCACGGGCAGCCCGTCGGCGGCGGTCAACCTGGTGCGCAAGCGCCCGGGCCGCAGCTTTGCCGCCACGGCCGGCGCGCAACTGGGATCATGGGACCGCTACCGCATCGAAGCCGATGTCTCGACACCGTTGACGGCGGATGGCAAGGTGCGCGCGCGCGTCGTCGCCGCGCATGAAGACCAGCACTCGTTCATCGACCGCTACCGGCAGAAAAAGGATGTACTGTATGCGATTGTCGAAGCGGACCTGACGCCGTCGACAGTGCTCGGCGCCGGCATCAACTACCAGCAGGAAAAGCTGAAAGGTGCAGGGCGCGACTTCCCCATGTTTTATGCCGACGGCTCGCAGACGCGCTTCCCCCGTTCGATGAACGGCACGGCCGCGTGGAGCACGTACGAGCGCGAACAGAGCATGCTGTTCGCCACGCTCGACCACTATTTCGACAACGACTGGATCGCCAAGCTGGCCGTCAGCCGCAGCAGCAACCAGTACGACGCCTTGCAGGGCTTTTCCGGCAATGGCTACCCGGACCGCGTGACGGGCGGCGGCATGCGGCTGTGGCTGGCCAACTGGCACAGCAAGCCGCAACAGACCTCGTTTGACGCCTACGTCAGCGGCCCGTTCCAGGCCTTCGGCCGCCAGCACGAACTGGTGCTGGGCGTGAGCGCCTCGGAACTCAAGACGAACAGCCCCATCTATCCGGGCTGGCGCCTCGATGGCTATGACCACACGGTGCCCGATATCCACGCCTGGAATGGCGATATGCCGGTGCCCGACTACAGCGGCACGCGCCTGGGCAGTTCGTACGACAAGGAACGGGAGAGCGGCCTGTATTCGACCCTGCGTTTGCGCCCGACGGATGCGCTGTCGGTGATTATTGGCGCGCGCCTGTCGTACTGGAAGCGCGACATCCGCAGCGACTATCTGAATGACACGGACCTGTACGACGCGATGCGTGAAAACGGCAAGATCACGCCGTATGCGGGCCTGGTCTACGACCTGGGCCGGCACTGGTCGGCCTACGCCAGCTACACCAGCATCTTCACGCCGCAAAGCCAGCGCGACGTCAACAGCCGCTTCCTGGCGCCGCTCGAAGGCAAGAACTACGAAGTGGGCGCCAAGGGCGAATTCTTCGGCGGCAAGCTCACCACCAGCGCCGCCCTCTTCCAGCTGAAGCAGGAAAACCTGGCCGAAGCCGATCCGGGCAATGTCTGGATCATCGGCACGGGCGGCGGTTCCTACGCCTATCACACGGTCAAGGGCGCCACCACGCGCGGCGTCGAAGCGGAGGTCTCGGGCCAGCTGCGCCCCGACTGGCAACTGACGGCCAGCTATGCCTACAGCCGCATCCGCAACGCCGCCGGCGAACGCATCCAGACCAACCAGCCGCAGGCCATGGCCAAGCTGTGGAGCACCTGGCGCCTGGCGCAGGGCGTGCCAGGCCTGGTGCTGGGCGGCGGCGTGAACTGGCAGAGCAATATCTACATGGATGACCGGGGGCCGAACGGCGAACGCTTCACGCAGAAAGCGTATGCGGTGGCGGGACTGATGGCGCAGTATCAGCTCAGTGCGCAGTTGCTGGCGACCCTGAACGTCAACAACGTCTTCGACAAGCGCTACTACTCGACGGGCATGGGCGGCTACTACGGCGATCCGCGCAACGCCATGCTGTCGCTGCGCTATCAGTTCTGAATGGCTTCACTACTTTTGAGCAGCACCTCGATGCCCTCGGGCGCCATGGCGCGGCCCAGGTAGTAGCCAAACGCCTCGTCGCAGCCCATCTCGGCGAGCAGTTCCAGCTGCGCGCCGCTTTCCACGCCGCCGGCGATGGTGCGCAGCCCGAGCGTGCGCGCCATCGCCACGATGGCGCGCACCATGGCGCCGTCGCCACCGGGCTTGCCCAGGTCATCGACGAAGCACTTTTCGATCTTCACGACATCCGTGGGAAAGCGTTTCAGGTAAGTGAGCGACGCGTCGCCCGTGCCGAAATCGCTGATGGCAATCGCCATGCCCAGCTGGCGGAACTGGCGCAGTATCAGTTCGCAGTTCTGGTTGCGGTCGATCAGAATGCCGGCGGCGATTTCCAGCTCGATACAGTGCCCCGGCACGCCGGCCGCCTCCAGCGCGGCGGCGAAATTGCGCGCGATATCGCGCTGGTAGAACTGGCGCGCCGACAGGCTGACGGACACCGTCAGCCTCTGCCCCTGCGCCATCCAGCTACGGGCCTGTTCCACCGCCGTGGCCAGCACCCAGGCGCCCACCGGCAGGATCAGGGCGCTTTCTTCCAGTACCGGCAAAAAATCGAGCGGCATCATCAGTCCCAGTTCCGGGTGCTTCCAGCGCAGCAGCGCCTTCACTCCCGTGATCGTGCGCGTCTTCAGGTCCATGCGCGGCTGGTAGAACAAGGCGAATTCGTTGCGTTCGAGCGCATGGCGCAGGGCCGTCTCGAGGATGGTGCGCGAATACGACTGCGTCTGCATGCGCGCGGCATAACGCAAGCAGGTGCCCGGCGCGTGGCGCTTGGCCGCGTACATGGCCAGGTCGGCCTTCTCGATCAGCGCATTGACGTCGTCGTCATCGTCCGGGTACAGGGCCACGCCCACGCTGGCTGCCACCGACAGGCTGTATTCGCCGATGACGAAAGGCGCGGCGATGGCGGCGACGATCTTTTCGGCCACCCGCTCGGCATCGTGCGCCGTGCGCAGTTCCGTCAGCAGGATGATGAATTCATCGCCGCCCTGGCGTGCCACCGTGTCGACCTTGCGCACGCACTGCTGCACCCGGCGCGCGAACTCCGTCAGCACCTGGTCGCCCACGTCGTGTCCCAGGCTGTCGTTGATGGACTTGAAGCGGTCGATATCGACGAACAGCACGGCCAGCAAAGCCTGGTGACGGCGCGCGTAGGCGATGCCGTGCTCGAAGCGGATCTGAAAATGCAGCCGGTTCGGCAGCCCCGTCAAGCCGTCGTGGTGGGCGATGAATTCCAGCTGCTGCTCGGCGCGCCGGCGTGCCGATACATCGTGCAGCAGCAGCACCGCGCCGCCCTGCGCCAGCGGCGCGCAGCTGTACTGCACGTCGATGCGCTTGCCATCGAGATGGCGCAGCAGCACGGCGCCGCGCGCCACTTCCAGCACTTCCTGCCGCGCCACGCAATCGCGCACCTGGCGCGCCGCATCGACGGGCGCACCGTCATGGAACAGCGGCAGCAGCTCGGTCACAGGCTGGCCCAAGCCATCGTCGCCCAGCCGGCCGCCCATGGCGCTGGCGCGGGGATTGAGGTACTGCACCACGCCATCGTGGTCGGTGCCGATGACGGCTGCCGGCAGCGCGTGCAGCAGCGCCAGCGCATCTGCCATGCGCTGCGCCTGCGCCGCCTGCAGCACCACGCCCGTCGCATGGCGCATGCGCCACATGCGCGCAGCCTGCCACTGGCAGGCCAGCAGCGCGGCGAGCACCACGGCCAGGGGCAGGCACAGCACCAGCAGCAGCGCCGTCATGCGTCACCCGACAGGCGGAAAGTGAAGAACATGGTTTTCCTTTGCAACGCGCGCCATGCGGCCGGGCGCAGAGCCATGCGGAAAGGAAATAGTATAAGAATTTCGGCGCGATATTTGCCTGATCGGACGCCGCTTGACTGGCATCAAGCGGCGCGGGACGGGCCTGCATCAGGTCAGCGACAGTCTCCGGGCCGGCGCGGCCAGGCCGGGAACGGCATGCAGCTTGAAGATGCTGACGGCGGCGGCCAGGCTGGCCGCCTGCTGCTGCAGCGCGTCCGCGGCGGCGGCGGCCTGCTCCACCAGGGCCGCATTCTGCTGCGTCACGCCATCCATCTGGCTGATGGCGATGCTGATCTGCTCGATGCCGTCGCGCTGCTCCACGCTGGCTACGGCGATCTCGCCGATGATGGCGTTCACGCGCTGCACGCTGCTGACCACATCGTCCATCGTGCGCCCCGCCTGGCCCGCCAGCACGCTGCCCTCTTCCACCGTGCGCACGGATTCGCCGATCAGCTGCTTGATTTCCATGGCCGCCGCAGCCGACCTGTGCGCCAGGCTGCGCACTTCAGTGGCCACGACGGCGAAACCGCGTCCCTGCTCGCCCGCGCGCGCCGCTTCCACGGCCGCGTTCAGGGCCAGGATATTCGTCTGGAAGGCGATGCCGTCGATGACGGCGATGATGTCGACGATACGCTTCGACGAAGCATTGATATGGCTCATGGTCTGCACCACCTGCGCCACGGCCTCGCCGCCGCGCTGCGCCACGTCGGACGCGCCGCCGGCCAGCTGGCGCGCCTGGTCCGCGTTGTCGTTATTCTGCCGTACGGTGGAAGTCAGCTCGATCATCGCGGCGGCCGTTTCTTCCAGCGAACTGGCCTGCTCCTCCGTGCGCGAAGACAGGTCCATGTTACCGTTGGCGATTTCGCCTGACGCCGTGGCAATGGCGTCCGTGCCGGCGCGCACCCGTCCCACGATGTCGGCCAGGTTGCCGCTCATCGCCTTCAAGGCACGCAGCAGGTCGCCGATTTCATCGCGGCTGCTGTCGGCCACCACGGCGCGCAAGTCGCCGGCCGCCACTTGCTGGGCGATGCCGACGGCCGCGCCCAGCGGCACCGTGATACTGCGGATCAGCCACCACACGGTGATTGACCCCACGACCAGGGTCACCAGCACGGTGGCCAGCATGGCGATGCTGGCGCTGCGGTGCGCGGCCGTATCCTGCTCCTTCATCTGTGCCATCAGGCTGTGCGACTGCTTGCCGATCGTGGCGACGATGGCGTCGATCTGGCGCGTCGGTTCGCGGTCCATGCCCTTGACCAGCGCATCGACCGTGTGGGCGCTGTCGGCGCGCGCGCCGTCATACTGCTGCAGCGCCGCCAGGTAGCTCACGCCCAGCGCGTCGTGCGCCCGCAGGGCTTGCGCCACGGGCGCCGTATCGAGTTTCAACGCGGCCATCATGACCTGCAAGCCGGCCAGCTCCTTGCGCGTCTGCGCGCCGCTGGCGACAAACGCTTCGCGGTAGCGCTGGAAGGCGGCCGCATCGCCGCCGCGCAGCAGGATGTTTTTCCATTCCTGCACCTGGATCTTGAATTCCACCTGCGCGCTGCGCGCGGCGTCGACCGCTTCCGTCAGGGCCACGGAACGCTGCATGGCCTCCGCGCTGCGCGCGCTGGCCGCATCGAGCGCACTCCAGCCGCGCACGCCAACGAACACCAGCGCAAGAAAGAAGAAGGCGCCCAGCAAACCCAGGCGGACGGAGATTTTCAGATTCGCGAGTTGCATATATTTCTCCCGGCGGTAAGAACAGGATGGCGACAAAGCCGCCACCAACACTATCCAATTCTCACCAGATGAGGAAATCATGCCGCGCACCCCGTGAAAAACCAAGCGGTGCTTTCGCTAGAGAAACACTTTCAACACAGAAACAACAAATTACACGGGAAGGTTGACTGTCTGGCCATGTTGCCGGGCTCGCAGCATGGTCGGGCCGGCAATCTTGTTGGCCAAGCTAGCGCGCCGCCGCGGCCGCGCCCGCGAACTCTTCGCGCAGCAGCGGGTACAAACGCCGGTAGCGCGCCAGCCGCTCGTCCAGCATGGCGGATGCCTGCGGCGCGATCGTTTCCTGCACGGGCGGGCGCCTGCATACCTGCGCGGGCGACAAGCCCGTCACCGCCATCTGCGCCAGGCGCACCGCGCCGAGGGTGCCGCCGGCCACGCCGTGGTCGTGCCGCAGCACGTTCAGGCCCGACGCATTCGCGCACAGCTGGGCCCAGAAACGGCTGCGCGAACCGCCACCGACGAACGACGCTTCTTCCAGCTGCGTGCCGGCGCTGCGCAGGGCCGCATTGCCGTCGGCCATGGCAAAGGCCACGCCTTCCATCACGCTGTAGGCCAGTTCGGCGCGCCCGTGTTCCGTCGACAGGCCAAAAAACACGCCGCGCGCCGTGGCGTCGTTGTGCGGCGTGCGCTCGCCGCTCAGGTAAGGCAAAAAGATCGGCGCCGTGCGTGCTTCCACGATTTCGGCCAGCGTCACCAGTTCGCCAATGTCGGACGACTGCGTCAGCCGCGCCACCCAACTGAGGCTGGACGCGGCGCTGAGGATCACGCTCATCTGGTGCCAGCGCCCGGGCAGGCAATGGCAGAAGGCATGCACGCCCTGGCCCGGATTGGGCGCGTAGCCATCGCTGCCGGCAAACAGCACGCCGGAGGTGCCCAGCGACAGCAGGCCGGCGCCCGCTTCCACCACGCCCAGGCCCACGGCTGCGGCGGCATTGTCGCCCGCGCCGCCGGCCAGCAGCACCGCATGCGCGATGCCCCATTCCTGGCACAGCGCCGGTCGTATCTGCGCGGCGGCGTGGCTGCCTTCGACCAGGCGCGGCATGTGTTCGCGCCCCAAACCCGTCGCCGCCAGCATGCGCTCGGACCAGTCGCGTTTGGCCACGTCCAGCCACAGGGTGCCGGAGGCGTCGGACATGTCGGAGACGCAGTCGCCCGTCAGGCGCAGCGCCACGTAATCCTTGGGCAGCAAGACTTTACTGATGGCGCGAAACAGCGACGGTTCGTACTTTTGCAGCCACAGCAGCTTGGGCGCCGTGAAGCCGGGCATGGCCTGGTTGCCCGTGATGGCGCGCGACTCGGGCACCAGCGCTTCCAGTTCCACGCACTCGGCAAAGGCGCGCGTATCGTTCCATAAAATGGCCGCGCGCAGCACGTGCTGCTGCTTGTCGAGCAGCGTGGCGCCATGCATCTGGCCCGACAGCGCGATGCCGCGCAAGCCGGAAAACGCCACCGGCTGGGCGCTGCGGATGGCCGCGATCACGTCCAGCGTGGCGTGCCACCAGTCCTCCGGGTTCTGCTCCGACCAGCCCGGATGGGGGCTCGACACGCGCAGGGTCACGCCGCTGCTGGCCAGGATGGTTTGCGCGTCGTCGGTCAGGATGGCCTTGACTTCGGAAGTGCCGATATCGATACCGAGATATGTCACAATGGTTCCATGTATAAAAGTGATTAAAGCCGGCCGTCAGGGGAAGGACTCGGGCATGTTCACGTGCAGGCAGGAGCGAAATTTCGACGGCGACATCCGCTTGTGGGCCAGGAACTGACGGTTGAAATTGGACAGATTGTTAAAGCCCGTGCGGTAGCAGATATCGGTGACCTTCATGTCGGTATTCATCAGCAGCTCGCAGGCCAGCGCGATGCGCTCCTGGTTCACGTAATGGATGAAGGAGGTGCCCGTGTGCTTGCGGAAGAAACGCGTGAACTTGAGCGTGTTCATTTCCGCCACGTCGGCCACGTCCTGCTCGCAAAAATCGAGCGTGATGTTCTGCTTGATATACGCCAGCACCAGGTTGATGGTCGACGACATGTAGCGCCCCGCCTGCGCCAGATAGGTGACGCTGGCCAGCGCACGGCGTTCGCGGCAGTCGCACAGCTCACCGAACAGGCGCGCGAACAGCTCCACCCGGCGCGGGCCTTGCGCCGTCGTCAGCTCGAACATCAGCGGCGCCAGGCGCAAGCCCAGCGCGTCGGGAAACTGCAAGCCCCTGCCCGCCTCGTCCAGCAGGGTTTTCAGGGGCGCCATTTCCGGGAACAGCAGCGCGCAGCGGTCGATGAATTCACCGGAAAACTGCAGCACCAGGTCGCGCGCGGGCAGGCTCACGCCTTCGGCCAGCTCGCTGACCCAGTTGTGCGGCAGGTTCGGTCCCGTCAGCACCAGGTTGCCCGGCGCGTAACTGCCGATATGGTCGCCAACAAAGAACTTGCCGGTCGAGGTGGTGATGATGTGCAGTTCGTACTCGGGATGGAAATGCCATTTCGCCACCACATGCGGATAGCCGTGCGCCCACGCGCGAAACGATTCGTGTATCGGTTTGTGGATCAGTTCCAGGTCAGGCGTCACGGCGGTTCCCTTGCACAGTCTCGGTGGTGGTGCTTATTCTAACCACTTACCGCCAGGGCCAGTTCGGTGTCGGCATCGAACAGATGGATGTGTTCTTCGTCGAAGGCCAGCGCCAGCATCTGGCCCACTTGCGCCGCGCTGTTGGCGGCGTTGGCCGGCAGCAGCGCCGACAGGGTCAGTGCGCCGCACTGGAAGCTGATCAGCGCTTCCGCGCCCAGCAATTCCACCAGGTCGATCACGCATGCCAGGCCATGGCTTGCGCCGTTGCCAGACTGCTGATCCTGCGGCGTGGCGGCGCGCAAATGGTTAGGGCGCAAGCCGAACACCACCCGCGTGCCCGACTTGAGCGCCGCGAAACGGGGCGACGTCAACGGCCAGCGGTAGCCGGAGCAAATGAGCAGGGTGCGCGCGCCGTCCTTCTCGATCACGCCGTCGATGAAGTTCATGGCCGGCGTGCCGATGAAGCCGGCCGCGAACAGGGTGCGCGGATGGTTGTACAACTGGGCCGGCGTGCCGATCTGCTCGATATGCCCGCCTTTCATCAGCACCACGCGGTCGGCCAGGGTCATCGCCTCAAGCTGGTCGTGCGTCACGTACAGGGTGGTGGTGCGCAGGCGGCGGTGCAGGCGCTTGATGTCGGCGCGCAGCTGCGCGCGCAGCTTGGCGTCCAGGTTCGACAGCGGTTCATCGAACAGGAATACCTGCGGCGTCTTGATCATGGCGCGCGCGATGGCCGTGCGCTGCTGCTGGCCGCCCGACATGGCGCGCGGCTTGCGATCGAGCAGGCTGTCCAGGCTGAGGATGGCCGCCACCTCGCGCACGCGGCGCTCAATCTCGTCGGCCGGCACCTTCAGGCGGCGCAGGCCGAAGGCGATATTGTCGTACACCGTCATGTGCGGGTACAGCGCGTAGTTCTGGAACACCATCGCCACATTGCGTTCGCGCGGCGGCAAGTCGTTGACGACGGCGCCGCCGATCAGCAACTCGCCGCCGCTGATGTCTTCCAGTCCCGCGACCATGCGCAGCAAGGTCGATTTGCCGCAGCCCGATGGCCCCAGCAGGACGATGAATTCACCGTCGTCTATTTCCAGGTCGAACGGCTGCAGCACCGCCGTCTTGTGGTCGTAAGTCTTGTGCAGCTGCCTGCAGGCGATGTTTGCCATGGTTAATCTCCTGCCAGTTCGATCTGGATCTTGACGTCGCGCGGGTGGCCCTTGGCCGCCTCCTCGAACGCCCGCACGCCGTCGGCGAAGTCGAAGGTGCGCGAGATGAAGGGCTTCACGTCGATCTTGCCCGAGGCCAGCAGCGCGATCGCGCGCGGGAAGATATTCGCGTAGCGGAACACGGACTCGATGCGCGCCTCCTTGGCCTGGATGGCGACGATATCGAAGGGCACCTTATCGGGCGGCATGCCGACCAGTACCAGGCAGCCGTTGGGGCATAGCAGGTCGACGATGTTGTCGTAGGCGCGCATGCTGCCGCTGGCTTCAAAAACGATGTCGGCACCCCAGCCGTCCGTCAAGTCGCGCACCGTCTCCGCCAGGCTGGCCTGGCGCACATCGAGCGTGGTCACGGCGGAATTGCCGGCGAACAGGGCCAGTTTTTCCGGTACCAGGTCGGCCAGGATCACGCGCGAGCAGCCGCCCGCCAGCGCCGCCAGGGCAGTCATCGCGCCGATGGTGCCGGCGCCGATCACCACCGCCACGTCGCCCGGCTTGATGGCTGCCTTCTTGGCCGCCTGCAGGCCGATGGCCAGCGGTTCGACGATGGCGCCTTCGCCGAAGCTGACGTTGTCGGGCAGCTTGAAGGTGAACGCGGCCGGGTGCACCACATACGGCGTGAGGCAGCCATGGATGGGCGGCGTGGCCCAAAAGCGCACGGCCGGGTCCAGGTTGTACAGGCCGCGCATGGTGGCCGGCGAATCGAATTGCGGCACGCCCGGTTCCATGCAGACGCGGTCGCCCACTGTCAGGTGCGTGACTTCCGCGCCCACTTCCACCACCACGCCGGAGGCCTCGTGGCCCAGCACCATGGGCGCTTCGACGGCGAAGGGGCCGATCTTGCCATGTTTGAAATAATGCACATCGCTGCCGCAGATGCCCACCGTGTGTACCTTGATTTTCACGTCGCGCGCGCCGACGACGAGCGGCATGTCGATGTCGCGCAAGGTGATTTTTTCCGCCTGTTCCAGTACGAGTGCTTGCATGATGATTTCCTTGTTTATTTATGTTTGAGCATGGAGTTGAGCAGCCGTCCCAGGATGCCGACGAACAGCAGCGGCGGCAGCGCCAGCAGCACGGTGGACGCGTTCACCACGCCCCACGGCACTTCCTGGCCCATCGAGGTGAAGGCCGACGCCACCACGGGCAGGGTCATGCTTTTCGACGAGGTGAGCGCCAGCGCGATCATCAGCTCATTCCAGACCAGCACGAAGCTGAAGACGATGCCGCCCATCAGGGTCTTCGAAGCCACCGGCAGGGCCACGTGCCAGAACACCTGGTAAGGGCTGTAGCCGTCCAGCGCAGCCGCTTCCTCGATCTCTTTCGGGATGCGCGCAAAGGCGGGAATCGACAGCCAGATGATGGTCGACAGGGTCACCAGCAGATACGTCACCACCATCGACAGGCGCGAGTCATACAGGCCCAGGTCGATCCAGATCGAGATCAGGGGAATGGCGACGGCGACCGGCGGCAGGAAGCGCAGGGAGAGCAGGAAGAACTGGATATCCTTCTTCGCCGGGATCGGATAGCGGGCGATCGCATATGCGGCCGGCACGCCCAGCACGGCGCCGGCAAGCACGGCCAGGCCGACGATGGCCACGCTGTTGCCCAGTCCCGTCAGCACTTCCGGGCTGGCCAGCACCTGCTGGTAATTGGCCAGCGTCGGGCTGAAGAAAAAGCGCGGCACGGGCGTGACGATATCCATCAACTCCTTGAAGGAATTGAGCACGGCCCACAGGATGGGGAACAGCGCCGCCAGCACGATCAAGGTGGTGACGGCGGTAGTGGCGACAGCGCCCAGGCCGCGCGTCATAGTCAGTTTTCCCATTTGGCGACCCGCTTCCAGAGTAAAGTAAAGATGATGGTCGTGGCCAGCATCATCAGCACGGCCATGCTGGAGGCATACGAGACCTTGCCCATCAGGCCGATGCCTTGCGCATACGCATACATGTCCAGCGTTTCGGTGGCGATGCCGGGGCCGCCCTTGGTCATCACGTAGATCAGGTCAAACGAGCGCAGCGACTCGACCATCTTGATGAACACCAGGCTCATGATGGGCACCTTCAGCATCGGCAGCGCGATATACGCGTACACCTGCAGGGTGCCGGCGTAATCGAGGCGCGCCGCTTCCAGCGGTTCGGTGGGCAGCGTCTCCAGCAGTTTCAGGATGACGGTGCCGAAGAACAGGCCCCACTGCCAGATATCGACCAGCGCCACCGCATACAGCGCCGTGGCGGGATCGGACAGCAAGGCCGTGCCGCCCAGTCCCACGCATTCCAGCAGCCAGTTGAGGATGCCCATCAGGGGCGAATACATGAACTTCCAGATGAAGGCGGCCGAGACGCGCGGCAGCAGCACCGGCACGATCAGCAGCAGGGCGAGAAGATCGCGCGCGCGGCCCCTGATTCTCTCGAACAGGAACACGGCCAGCAGCACGCCGACGATCAGCGAGCCGGCCACGGTGACCACTTCCCAGATGGCCGACACCTGCACGGCATTGAGGAAGCGGCGGTCGCCGAACAGGCGGAGGAAATTGGCAAAACCGACATACTCGCTGTCGCTGTAACGCAGCACGCGGTTTTGCAGGGCCAGGTTGATGGCGGCGATGCTGGGCACCAGGCCCAGGATCAGCAGGACCAGCAGCGGCAAGGTGAGGAACACGGCCGGCAGCCAGGTATGGCGTTTCTTACGGATGGTATACGGCATAGGAGAGATTCTCGCAACGGACTGTCAGGCACAGGGAAGCTGGCCGCCGCCTTGACGGGCGGCGGCCAAACGGCAGGCGGCTTACTTTCTCTTCTGCGCGCGCTGCATCACTTCGGTGGCGTATTCATTGGCTTCGTCGAGCGCGCTCTGCACGTCGCCGCGCGTGCCCGTAAACACCTCTTCCAACACGACGCCCAGGTTGTCGCCGATGTCCGGCCACTCGGGGCTGGGCCAGATGGTGACGCGCGAGACGGGCGTGGTGTCCGTCAGGCCCGCCTGGATCTGCGGCTTGACGTGCTTGCGGAAGTACTCGCTGGCGATGGTGCTGCTGCGGTTGTAGTCGCTGAAGACGTTGTCTTTCAGGCGCGCCTGTTCCTGCTCCTTGCCCGTGGCCCAGGCGATGAACTTGCCGGCCGCCTGGCGCGTGCATTCATCCTTCGCGCCCGTGGCGGAGATGGCCAGGCCGTGGCCATAAGCGGCCGACGGCAGCGGCGATGGCGGGCGCACATAGCCCACCTTGTCGACCACCGAGGATTTTTTCGGGTCTTCCATCCAGTCGGCGAACGGCGTCGACTCGATCATGAAGGCCACCTTGCCGGACCTGAACGCTTCGAGCGCATTGCTCCAGTCGTAGGTGGCGCCGCCCGGCGGCGAATACTTGAACAGCTCGCGATACAGGGTGGTCGCCTTGACGGCCTGCGGCGAATTGAAAGTGGGCACGCCATTGTTTTCCCACTTGCCGCCGGCGGCCAGCATGAACGGCGCCCAACGCCAGACATTCATGCCCGAGCCGCGCTGCCCGCGCGCCGCCCAGCCGTAAACATTGGGCGGGTTATTCAGTTTTTTCACGGCGGCGACCAGTTCGTCGAGCGTCTTGGGCACGGCGATGCCGGCCTTTTCCAGCAAATCGCGGCGGTAGAAGAGGAAGTCGCTGCCGCCGATCAGGGGTGCGAAATACGCCACGCCCTTGTAGGAAGCGACGGCGCGGCGGCCCGGCAGGAAGTCTTCGTAATCGGCGTCCTTGGGCAGGTATTTGAGCAGGGGGACGACCCAGCCGGCGGTGGCGAATTCGGCCACGTTGGCTTCGTCGATGTAATAGATCTGGTAGGAACCGGCCCTGGTCGAAGCGTCGAGCCTGGCCTTGGAGCGGCGGTCGTTTTCGCCGAAATAACTGATCTGGACCTTGGTGCCGTTTTTCTTTTCATACTCGGCCAGGGTCTTTTCCATCACCGTCAGCCCCAGGCTTTTTTGCGCCAGCACCTTGAGCACCGGCACCGAGCAGCTTTGCGCCGAGGCCGCCGACATCGACAGGCAGGCGGCGGACATGACGCCGCCCCATGCAATAGCAGTAACGATTTTCATCACGAGTCTCCATTTTTATAGTCCGGCGGTTTTCCACCGGTGAAGCAACTATAAAAATAAAGCGCCGGCGTCACCACTACAAAAGGCGCGGGTTTCCAAATACTATTTTTCAGTCAGCCCCATCAGCCTGCGGATCAGCGCGAGCCAGCATGTCCTCAGTTGCCTGGAGACTCACCTCTGGAATTCGGCAACGCCCGCTGACCAGGAGCACCGAGAAATATCTGTATTGCTCTCGCTACGCTCTCAGGATCACGAAGCTCGCACTCCCACACCACCATGACATCCCATCCGGCCCCACGTAAGGCCTCGATTGTTCGTGCGTCACGTAACTTATTTCCACTTAATTTTGAGCACCAAAAATCAATTCGTGACTTAGGCATGCGAGCCAAATCACAGCCCTCATGCCGATGCCAAAAACATCCATGCACGAAGATGACTTTTTTCCTGCCAGGAAACGTCAAATCTGGGGAGCCCGGAAGATTTTTAACATGGATCCGATAGCGATATCCTGCTGCAAAAACCATCTTTCGAACCCACAACTCTGGTCCAGTATTTTCCCCCTTGACCCGCGCCATCACTCTGCTACGCGATGGCTGATCTATAGTATCAACCATAATGCACCTCATGAAACCGTGCAGAAATAGTGCCACTCCTAGTATTTTCAAGGGTACTTTAAGTAGTACAAATCAGGTCATTGAGTACTGTACAAAAACACAGTATAATGAGTTATGCAGAAAGGTTGATTTTAAAGCATCGAAAGTAGGGCTGCTTCCATCGGTTTGTTCCTCTTCTGTTCCTTGCTTTATACTGCCGCACTACTTCAATGTATCCAACAGAAGTTGCCATACACACCTTCGCATACAGGCGTGAGTGGTAGTTGCAATCAACCACATCGAATCAGTAATGTCCCGAAAAAGCAGCATCGTTTCAGCCACTCCAAATGACCATGTATAACACGCCCGCCCTCTTAGTCCCGTCAGACACACTAGTGACAAGCACTCGTACCATTGAGTCAATTGAGCTATTCGCAGGGGCGGGAGGGCTGGCGCTTGGTTTTTCCAGCAATGATGTTCAGCATCGCGCGGTTGTCGAATGGAACAGCCATGCGTGCAATACCTTGCGTAATAATAAGCTTCAGCAGGTAGAACCGATCAGTCATTGGCCCGATGTCACAGAGGGTGACGTACGTGATTTTAACTACAAAAATCACAACAATATCGATCTAATCACCGGAGGTCCACCTTGCCAACCTTTTTCCATGGGAGGGAAGCACGGCGGATTTCTCGACGAGAGAGATATGTTCCCACAAGCAATACGTGCTGTCCGAGAGGCCCGACCGCGCGCGTTCACCTTCGAAAATGTACAAGGCCTAAAACGTGCCGCATTCGCCGACTACTTCAACTACATCTTGCTGCAACTTGAGTTCCCCTCGCAAATCGCCAAAACGAAAGAACTGTGGACAGACCACTTGGTGAGGCTGCAAAAATACAGGGCCAAGGGAGCCACGAGCGAATATCATGTCTATCACCGTCTGGTCAATGCGGCCAATTATGGTGTACCACAAAAGCGCATGCGAATTTTCTTTGTTGGTTTCAGGGCTGATGTTCACAAGCCTTGGGACTTCCCAGCAGAGACACATAGCAGTGATGCGCTAGTGCTGACAAAATGGGCAAACGGAAGCTACTGGGAACGTCACCGCGTTGCGTCAAAAAACCGTCCGCCACGGCCCGATGGCATCGATAAAAAGATACAAAAAATATTGGATGCTGATTACGGTGCCAACATGCTTGCCTGGCAAACCGTCAGAGACGCCATCTCCGACCTTCCCGATCCCGAGATATCCTCTACAAAGGCGTTAGGGTTAGTGCAAGCACATCGCTTTCAGCCAGGCGCAAGAGCTTATGCAGGACATACGGGAAGCTCAATTGATGAACCAGCAAAGGCGCTCAAAGCAGGTGATCATGGAGTACCTGGCGGTGAAAATATGCTACGCCGAACAGACGGTTCGGTTAGGTATTTTACTGTCAGAGAATCAGCACGCATTCAGACCTTTCCTGACAACTTCATATTTGAAGGCACATGGTCTGAGACCATGCGCCAGCTGGGCAATGCGGTTCCGGTGAAGTTGGCGGCAGTGATGGCGCGCGGTGTATGCGCACTTTTGCGAGAGTAAAAATAGGCGTCGGCATGGCAAGAAAATTACATAAAATGCACGTGATTTTCCTACTTTATTCGAAAGTGTAAATCTGAGTCAAAAATTCGTTCTATCAACGCTAGTTATCTGGAGGGGAAGCGACCTCGGCAGCTACCTGATCGAACAAAACACCACCTTTTGTGGGAGTAAAAAAGCGCTCCCGGTTAATCTGACGCATATCGGCCATGATACGTTCAAAAATCTGATGGACATCCGTGTAAGGCGTATGGGTTACCAAGTGGCCAGCAATTTGTCCATTGATCACCTCAGGCGATTTCTGGTTTTCAAAAGTTCTATCCGCCCATTCTCGTCCTGGATGAAGGGTATCCCAGGGTGATCGTTTATTGACACGCGTATCAGAACTGTCACCGTGTTTCCCAAGACCAAAGCAAATCTTTGTTTCCGAGTTCCAGATGGGCTTAAAAAAGTTGATCAAATAATCTTCAGCCGACTTTTGATATCCACTTTGCACAATCAAAAAGCGGCATTCAAAATCTTCAATCTTCAGCGTCGTGTTAGCTTTTCGAATACTACGGGCATGTTCATTGAGTCGTGCCGACAACTTTGCTCCTTGAGTTACAGCATCCTTGGCGCCTTGTCTGTCAGGGTCAGCTTTCCCGACATAGATAGGATGATCCTTGTCTTTAAGCGGCAAGTATGGCAAAAAATCACCCCTATAATAGATCGCATACACCCCGGCGCCGTAAAACTCAGGGATCGCCGCTAACGAATGCCTTTCCTGCGCAACCATGGTCAAGGCCACTACTCTGCCAGCAGTATTGGGATCGGAAGGATCAAAAATCGATTCGGGGCGCCAAACGGGGTCCAACCTTTCTGTGGTCGCCTTGATCTCAGACACAGCCTTTTCTAGTTCCAAACGGATTTTTTTGACGCTACGAGCATCAGTACCTGCGTCAACATTGGCTATTCGACTGGCTAAATCTTGCAATTCAGCAAGTATAGTTTCGAGAGGTGGAACGACTTTTTTACTTGTGGCCATCTATTTCCTTACTCTATTCAATATTGACGTTCACACTACGAAAACTGGCGAAAATCCTTGCGGTAGATATTGGTATCCTTGCCCCCCGGCGGCAGCCGCGAAAAGCGCTCGAAGCGCAAGCCCAGTTTATTGAGCAAATTAATCGACGCCTGGTTCTGCGGCGAGGTGATGCCGTACAGGGTGGGAATGCGCAGCGTGTGCCGGGCATGCCGCACCACGGCGGCGGCGGCCTCGTAGGCATAACCCTGGCCCCAGTAGGCGGGCAGCATGGCGTAGCCGATGTCGGGGCCGGGCAGGCTGTCGCGGCGTATCATTCCGCCCATGCCCATGGCCACGCCGTCGCTGCGGCGCTCGATAATGTAAAAGCAATAGCCATGCTCGCGGAACTGCGCTATCGGACCGGCTTCCAGCGCCGCGCGCGCCGCATCCACGGTATGGATGTTACGGTCGCCGATATTGGCGATCCACGACGGCTCATTGATCAGCGCCAGGTAGAACGGCGCGTCTTCGGGAGTGAAGGTGCGCAAGCGCAGGCGGGGCGTCTCGATGACGATCATCGATTCAGTCACGGCGCCGCTCATGCCGGCCACTGCATCGGATCGCTCAGCAGCTGGTACATCACATAGGCATCGACATAACCCAGCTGCGCGTGGCGGTAGGCCAGCGGCAGGGTGCCGATGATGGAAAAGCCCAGCTTTTTCCACAGGGTGACGGCGCCCAGGTTGGTGCTGACGACGAAGTTGAACTGCATCGCCAGGAAGCCCGCGCGGCGCGCTTCTTCCATGCAGTGCACGCCCAGCATGCGACCCACGCCCACGCCCTGCGCGGCCGGGTCGACCATGAACGAGGCATTGGCCACGTGCGATCCATGACCCGGCTGGTTCGCCACCAGCTTGTACATGCCCAGCAAGCGCTCGCTGCCCATCACGGCCACATAGCTTTGCACACCGGGGCCGAACCAGTAGGCATGGCACGCTTCACGCGTGGTATCGGCGGGGAAGGTGTAGGTGTCGCCAGCGGCCACCAGGGTCTGGAAAATCGGCCACATGGCGTCGAAGTCGGCTTCATTGGCCGGGCGGATATCAATTTCTTTCAAGGCGGTGCTCCCGATAACAAGTGATGGCCGATTGTATCAGCGCGCCAGGCGGAAATTCACGCTATCGGGCCGCCCCGGCAGGTGCAGGCGCGATTGCGCGCGCGGCGCCTCGCTGACGATTTTCCCGCGCCGCAGCACCAGGCGCCGCGCCGCGCGCAGGCGCAGCGCCTCCCCCGTGGAGCCGCAATCGAGGATCAGCAAGTCCGCATGGCAGCCAGGTGCGATGCCGTAGCCGTCCAGGCCCAGGATGCGCGCCGGCGTCTCCGTCACGGCCAAAAAGCACTCGTGCATCGCTTGCTGGCCCGTCATCTGCGCCACGTGCAAGCCCATGTGCGCCACTTCCAGCATGTCGCCCGAGCCGAGGCTGTACCACGGGTCCATCACGCAGTCATGGCCAAAGGCGACGGGAATGCCGGCGGCCAGCATCTCGGGCACGCGCGTCATGCCGCGCCGCTTCGGATACGTATCGTGGCGTGCCTGCAGGGTGATGTTGATGAGGGGGTTGGCGATCGCCGCCACGCCCGCCTCGCGGATCAGCGGCAGCAGCTTGCTCACATAGTAATTGTCCATCGAATGCATGGACGTCAGGTGCGATCCCGTCACCCTGCCCTGCATGCCAAGGCGTTGGCTGTGGAAGGCCAGGGTTTCGATGTGGCGCGACAGCGGATCGTCCGACTCGTCGCAATGCATGTCGACCATCAGGCCACGTTCGCAGGCAAATTCGCACAACAGCCGCACGGATTCGGCACCGTCGGCCATGCTGCGCTCGAAATGGGGAATGCCGCCCACCACGTCGACGCCCATGGCAATCGCCCGCTTTAAATTGTCGAAGGCGCCGGGACTGCGCAGGATGCCGTCCTGCGGGAAGGCCACCAGTTGCAGGTCGAGATACGGCGCCACTTGCCGCTTGACGTCGAGCAGCGCTTCCACGGCCAGCAGGCGCGGGTCGCAGATATCGACGTGCGAGCGGATGGCCAGCAGTCCCCGCGCCACGGCCCAGTCGCAATACTGCAAGGCGCGTTGCACCAGCGCGTCCTGCGTCAGTTGCGGTTTCAGCTCGCCCCACAGCGCGATGCCTTCAAGCAGGGTGCCGGAGGCATTCACGCGCGGCAAGCCGTAGCTGAGCGTGGCATCCATGTGAAAGTGGGCGTCGACGAACGGCGGCGTGACCAGGTCGCCGGCGGCGTCGATCTCCTGCGCGCCCTGCACGGGCAAGGCGGGGCCGACGGCGGCGATGCGGCCATCCTCGATGGCGATATCGATGGCGCGGCGCCCGTCGGGCAGGCTGGCATTGCGGATGACTAAGTCCATGCGGACACTCCTTCGGTTGACTACGGTGCCTGGCGGTTCAAGTTAATTGCAATTTTATACATTTTTCATGAAATGCTGCAGTGCACGAATGCTGCCGCTCGCAAAAGCCTGGCCATAGATTCGCTGGCAACACCTTGCGCGTGCGCAAACTTCCCGCAAATGCTGCCAGGCGCATGAATACGGCAAGCATGTGCCGCGCGGCCTGAATAAAATAACTTTCAACTAACTCGAATCACCGCTAGAATATTCATATTGCGTTGCATCATAAAAAGTTCATGATCAGATTTTAGCGCGCTACCCACTTTACAAAACGCGGCCAACTCTGGTTTTCGGGATTTTGCAGAGCGTTTTGCCAGCATTTTAATCCGTACAAAGGAGTAAATATGTTTCCGCTTCCTGAACAATTTTCCAGCGCCGCCAAGTCGCAACTGGAAAGCCAGTTACAAATCTTCAGCACCCTGACCAGCAAAGTCTTCGAAAGCGCCGAGAAAATCATCGCCCTTAACTTGAACGCAGGCAAGGCCGCCATCTCGCATACGGCAGAAACGGCGCAGCACCTGCTGGAAACGCAGGACCCGCGCGACTTCTTCAGCTACAGTACCAGCCAGGCGCAGCCGAATATCGAAAGCGTGCTGGCCTACAGCCGCCAGCTGTTCGGCATCGCCTCGAGCACCCAGGCCGAATTGCTGGCCTCGGCCAAGGCCCGCCTCGATGCCGCCGCACCGGCTGCCGTCCCTGCCCCGGCAGCGGCCAAGCCGGCACTGGCCGCTGTACCTGCTACTGCGGCGCCTGCGCCCAAGGCGGCTGCCGCACCGGCACCAGTGGCAGCAGCACCTGCGCCCGCCGCCAAGCCTGCGCCAGCCAAGCCGGTCGAAGTGGCCAAGCCTGCCGCCAAGGCAGCCCCCGCCCCCGCCACTGTTGCTACGCCAGCAGCCAAGCCAGCGGCAGCACCGGCGAAGGTTGCCGAGAAGGCCGCCGACAAGCCCGCCGTGAAAGCGGTCGAAGCCAAGCCAGTGGCCAAGCCGGAAACGGCCAAGCCCGCACCCGCACCTGTACTCGCCGCCGCCGCGCCAGCGAAAGCCGCCGCACCAGCGCCAGCAAAGCAGGCCGCGAAACCATTTCCTTCCAGCAAGCAAGTCGCCACGCCGGCCAGCGCCGCCGGCAAGACCGTGGCCAAGGTTGCCGTGAAGCACGCGCCAGCACCCGCTGCCAAGCCGGCAGCCAAGACCGCCCCCAAGGGCGCGCCATCGAAACAGCTCGACATGCTGGGCAGCGGCAAAGGCAACGGCCGCAAGTAAGCCGCGCGCACCGCACTGACGCAGCAAAACAACGGGCTACGGCCCGTTTTTTGCGTCCCTGTCCACAGCGCGGTTTTCTACCTTGTTGTATCCTACGCGTACTTTCCGTCCGCGTGCCCGTCCTTCCGCCCCGCGACACCCCATTACTCAAAACAAAAGGTAACCATGAGTTTATCGAGGCTCATCGCCGGCTTCGTGCGTCAGCATTGGCCGGCGTATGCCGCCGCCGCCGTCATGCTGACCGGCGTGGCGACACTGACCGTCTGGATCCCGCGCCGCGTGGGCGCCATCATCGATGCGCTGGCCGCGCACCGCATGACGGCTGCCGAACTGTGGCTGGAGCTGCTGACCCTGCTCGCCGCGGGCGTCGTCATCTACTTCCTGCGCGTGGGCTGGCGCATCACCCTGTTCAAGGCCGCCTACCAGCTGGGCGTGATGCTGCGCACGCGCTTCTACACGCGCATGTCGCAGCAGGGCGCGTCCTTTTACCAGAACCAGCGCACGGGCGACCTGATGGCGCTGGCGACGAACGACATCGACGCCATCGAAATGGCCGCCGGCGAAGCCATGCTGGCCGGCTTCGACGGCACCTTGACCCTGCTGATGGTGCTGGGCATCATGCTGCTGGGCGTGGACTGGCGCCTGGCCTGCATCGCCCTCTTGCCCTTCCCGCTGATGGGACTGGCCTTCTGGCGCATTTCCAGCCATATCCACACGGCGTCGACGGATTCGCTGAAACGCTTTTCCGCGCTGAACGACCATGTGCAAGAGTCCTTGTCGGGCGTGCGCACCCTGCGCGCGCTGGGCCTGGAAGAGCGCAGCAGCAAGCAGTTTTCCACCCTGGCCGGCCACGCGGCCAACGCCAGCCTGACGGCGCAGCGCTGGGAAGCGGCGTATGAGCCGGCCGTCGGCCTGACCCTGACGACCGCCACCGCGCTGACCCTGGGCCTGGGCGGCTACCTCGTGTGGCACGATCAATTGACCATCGGCGCGCTGACGAGCTTTTCCATGTACCTGGGCCAGCTGATCTGGCCCATGTTCGCCGCCGGCTGGGTGCTCTCGCTGATCGAACGGGGCCGCGCCGCCTGGCAGCGGCTGCAACCGATGCTCGACGCGCCGCTGGCCATCGACGACCACGGAACGATTGATACGCTGACGCCCGGCCCGTTGCAACTGACGGACATCGGCTTCGCCTATGCGGGCCAGACGGCGCCGGCCCTGTCCGGCATTTCGCTGCTATTGCAGCCGGGCCAGACCCTGGGCCTGGTCGGTCCCACGGGCAGCGGCAAGTCGACCCTGCTGCGCGTGCTGCTGCGCCAGGTCACGCCGCAATCGGGCACGGCCACCTGGAGCGGCCAGCCGCTCGACGCCTACACCCTGCATGCGCTGCGCGCGGCCATCAGCTGGGTGCCGCAGGAATCGTTCCTGTTTTCCGCCACGATCGCCGACAATATCGCCCTGGCCCGTCCCGGCGCCACGCGCGAGGAAGTGGAACGGGCGGCGCAGCTGGCCGACATCCATGCCGATATTCTGCAATTCCCCGAAGGCTATGCCACCCACGTGGGCGAAAAGGGCATCACCCTGTCCGGCGGCCAGCGCCAGCGCGTGGCGATCGCCCGCGCCCTCCTGGCCGACAACGGCTTGCTGCTGCTCGACGATGCGCTGTCCGCCGTCGATACGGGCACGGAAACGCGCATCCTGCAGCACCTGGAAGAACTGCGCCGCAAGCGCCCCGAGCGCAGCGCCATCATCGCCAGCCACCGCCTGAGCGCCGTCGTCAACGCCGACCTGATTTTGGTGCTGCGCGATGGCCACGTGACGGAAACGGGCAACCACGACGCGCTGATGCAGCGCGACGGCTGGTACGCCAGCCAGTGGCGCTATCAACAACTGGAGGCCAGCCTCGATGCCATCTAAGAACGACCAAGCCAACGCCGCCACGCCATCCGTGCGCCGCCAGGCCGCGCAAGCCATCGGCCTGCTGCGCCGCGCCGCCGCGCCCGACCTGCGCCATTTATACTGGGCCACGTTCTGGCTGATCCTCGCCGCCGCGCTGGAAGTGACGGGGCCGATTCTGGGCAAGGCCCTGATCGACCAGCACCTGCTGCCGCGCCACCTGGACTGGACGCGCATGTCATTGCTGCTGGGCGGCTGCCTGCTCACGGGCTGGGTCGCATCCGGCCTGCGCTACCTGCAGCTGGTGCGCCTGTCCGGCCTGGCCATGCGCTCGGTGCAGCGCCTGCGCGAAACCGTGTATCAACACGTGCTGCGCCTGCCCATGGCCTTTTTCGACCGCGCCATCACGGGGCAATTGGTCAGCCGCGTCACCAACGATACGGAGGCGGTGAAATCGCTGTACGTGCAGGTGCTGTTCGTCATCCTCGACAGCTCCATCGTGCTGGTCGGCACCATGGCCGCCATGGCCTTCCTCGACTGGCGTTTGATGCTGATCGTGCTGGCCCTGCTGCCGGCCGTGCTGCTCATCGTCTTCCTGTACCAGCGCTGGAGCGCACCGGCCGTCACGCGGGCGCGCGCCCTGCGCAGCGATATCAACGGGCAAATCGCCGAATCGATCGGCGGCATGAGCGTGCTGCAGGCGAATAACGCGGAAAAGCGCTTCGGCGCGCGCTTCACGGGCATCAACCAGGACCACTACACGGCGCGCATGCAGGAATTGCGCGCCAACGCCTGGCTGCTGCGCCCCGCGCTCGACATGCTCAACATCGTGCTGCTGGCCGTCGTCATCTTCAGCTTCGGCCGGCGCGAGATGGGCGCCCTGGAAGTGGGCGTGCTGTACGCGTTCATCAGCTATATCGCGCGCGTGATCGAGCCGCTGATCCAGATCACCATGCAGTTCAGCCAGCTACAGCAGTCGGTGGTGGCGACGGCACGCGTCTCGGCCCTGCTGGACGAAGCGCAGGCGCTGGAACACGCGCAGGGAAGGGGAACACCGGCCCTGCGGCAGGCGACAGCGGACAGCGACATGCCCGCCGTCGACATCAAGAAACTGACGTTCGCCTACGTGGAAAACCAGCCCGTGCTGCACGAGCTGTCGCTGAGCATTCCGCAGGGCGCTTTTTTTGGCATCGTCGGCCACACGGGCAGCGGCAAGTCGACTTTGCTGTCCTTGCTGCTGCGCTTTTACCCCGTCACCCAGGGCAGCATCGCCATCAATGGCGTCGCCCTCGACAGCATCGACAATGAACACTTCCGCGCCGACGTGGGCCTGGTGCCGCAAGACCCCTTCCTGCTGGCCGCCTCGGCGCGCGAAAACATCGACATGGGCCGCGGCTACACGCAGGCGCAGATCGAGACGGCCGCGCGCGCCGCGCATGCGCACGACTTCATCGCCGCGCTGGAACACGGCTACGATACGCCGCTGGGCGAAGGCGGCTCGCGCCTGTCGTCGGGGCAGAAGCAGCTGATCGCGATTGCCCGCGCGCTGGCCGGCCAGCCGCGCATTTTGCTGCTGGACGAAGCGACCTCGCGCATCGATAGCCAGACCGAGCAGATCGTGCAGCTGGCCCTGAATGAATTGCGCGGCAAGGTCACCATCATCGCCATCGCGCACCGCCTGTCGACCATCCGCCAGGCCGACCGGATCATCGTGCTCAATCACGGCCGCATCACGGAAGCGGGCCCGCACGAGGACCTGATGCAGATCGAGGGCGGTTTGTACCAGCGCCTGTACCTGCTGCAGCAACTGGCAGTTTGATAGGCACGGGGCGCCGTTGCATGGCGCTACTATTTTTCTGTACGGCATTAAAAATGCCGTACAGACGGGAGTATATTCGTCTGGCGGGCAGCGCCGACGGCCCCAACCACATTTCCGGGGGACGCCATGCGCAGCAAACTGTCGATCAAGAATATCTTTGCCGCTATTTTTCTACTTAGCCTGGCGCTCTCCATCGTCAGCCTGCTGGCCCTGTTCCGCGTCGCCACCAAACAGACCGAAGCGAATCAGGTCACTGAAACGCGCTTCCAATCGTATCTGCTGGCCGATGAATTGCGGCAAAGCTCGGACGACCTGACCCGGCTGGCCCGCACCTACGTCGTCACCGGCGACGCCAGCTACGAGCAGCAATACATGGACATCCTCGACATCCGCAACGGCAAGAAGCCGCGCCCCGAGCATTACGAGCGCATCTACTGGGACTTCGTGGCGGCGGGCATGCCCGTGCCGGCGTCGACGGGGCCCAGCGTGCCACTGGCCGAGTTGATGCGCAAAGCCGGCTTCAGCGAGCAGGAATTCGCCAAGCTGCAAGAGGCCCAGGCCAATTCCGACGGCCTGGTCAAGACCGAGGTGATCGCCATGAACGCCGTCAAGGGCTTGTTCGACGACGGCAGCGGCAACTTTACCAAGAAGGGTCCGCCCGACCCGGAAATGGCCCGCAGGATCATGCATGATGCCCAATACCACCGCAACAAGGGCAAGATCATGCAGCCGGTGAATGAATTCCTCACGCTGCTCGATCAGCGTACGAGCGCGGCCGTGCAGACGGCGACGGGCGGCACCATGGCGGCCTATTCCGTCACCGTCGGCGTGCTGCTGGTGTCGGTCATGGTTTCGCTGCTGTGCCTGTTCCTCGTGTACCGCCACATCAAGCGCAGCCTGGACCAGGCGATCGCCACGGCGCAATTGATCGCCGGCGGCGACCTGAGCATCGATGCCGTCATCGAAAGGGCCGACGAAATCGGCGTGCTGTTGCTGGCGATGAACACCATCAACGCCAACCTGACGGGGCTGATCGGCGACATCCGCAGCAGCACCGGCGAAATGTCGGTGGCCACGCACGAAATCGCGCTGGGCAATGCCGACCTGTCAGCGCGTACTGAAGCGCAAGCCAGTTCCCTCGAAGAGACGGCCAGTTCGATGGAAACGCTGACGGCGACGGTGCGGCAAAACGCCAGCAACGCCGGCGAGGCAAACCAGTTGGCCGCCACCGCCTCGGCCGTCGCCGTACAGGGCGGCGCCGTCGTCGCCCAAGTGGTCAGCACGATGGGCGCCATCAAGGAAAGTTCAAGCCAGATCGCCGACATCATCGGCGTCATCGACGGCATCGCCTTCCAGACCAACATCCTGGCCTTGAACGCCGCCGTCGAGGCGGCGCGGGCGGGCGAACAGGGGCGCGGCTTCGCCGTCGTTGCCGGCGAGGTGCGCAGCCTGGCCCACCGCAGCGCTGCCGCCGCCCAGGAAATCAAGACACTGATCGGCGCCTCCGTGGAACGGGTCGACGCCGGCAGCAAGCTCGTCGACGAGGCGGGGCGCACCATGGCACTGGTGGTGGAATCGATCCAGAAGGTGGCCGCCATCATGAGCGAGATCACCAGCGCCAGCCACGAGCAAAGCGCGGGAATCAGCGAGGTCAACCAGGCAGTCACGCAGATGGACAACATCACGCAACAGAACGCCGCCCTGGTCGAGCAGGCGGCGGCCGCTGCCGAAAGCCTGCAGGAACAGGCGCAAGCCCTGATCGAGGCCGTTGCCATCTTCCGCCTGAAAGGCAGCCCGCCGGCCACGGCCGCCCTGGCCCTGCGCTGACGTGCGGCCAAAGTGTGCATTTTCGCAAAAATCTGCACATGCCATGATATTTCTTGATTGCAACATCATATAATCGCTGCAGACAAGCATGATCATTGCGGGGGCGGGACGTTGGCAGGCAGACAGAGACGGGCATCATGGCGAAAGGCGCATTGGCTGCTGGCATTGGCCTGCCTGCTGCCGCCTGTCGTCCAGGCCCAGGTCGGCGACCTCGAACAGTATCTTGCCGCCGTGCGCGACGATGGCCGTTTCGTGCCCGCGCGCGCGCTACAGCGCCTGCAAGAGGTGGAAACGCAGGCGCGCAGCGCTCCCCTGCCAGTGCGCGCGGAATTCCTTACCCAACTGAGCAACGCCCGCATGCGCCTGGGGCAGAACGATATCGCCATGCAGCTGGCCGAAGAACTGATCGCCTACGCTCGCATGAACAAGAGCGACGTGGCGCTGGCGAAAGGCATGCTCAGCAAGGCCTACATCACGTTTGCCAGGAACGAAGGCCGCGCCTCGCACCTGCTGGCCTTTGAAGCGGAAAAGATCGCCAACCGCACGGACGACTTGCCCGTGCGCGTGCAGGCCACCATCAGCGCGGGCCAGTCGTGGGCCGAGGAAGGCAATTTCCCGTTTGCGCTGGCCAAGCTGCAGGCGGCCGTCGACCTGGCGCGCCAGAGCAATTCCCCCTCCAGCCTGGCCGCCGCCCTGAATGCCCTCACCCGGCTGTACACGCAGATGCGCGAATACGAGAAGGGCTTCGAGGTACTCGACGAGCTGCTCGCCGTCTCCACCACCCTGGCATCGCCGGGCCGCATGGCGCAGGCGAAGAATACGGAATACGGCTTGGCGCTCGACGCGCAGCAGCCGCAACGGGGCCAGCGCGCCCTGCTGGCGGCCCTGGCGCTGGAACGCCAGCTGGGCGCCCGCGGCATGGTGGCCGTTACCCTCGTCAATCTGTCGGACAGCTATCTGAAAGAAGGCGACTACGCACGCGCCCTGCGCCATGCGCATGAAGCCATCACGGCGGCGCGCCTGGTCAACAATGAACAGGTGGAGGCGACGGCACGCCTGAACATCGGCCAGGCGCTGATCGGCCAGGGACGCTTGCAGGAAGGCAAGCAAAGCGTGGCCACGGGCCTGGCCTACTACGAGCGCACGGCCAACCAGCCGGACATGCAGGCCGTGCTGCTGGAATACGGCATGGCGCTGGAAAAGGCGGGCGACATGCGCGGCGCCGTGACGGCCTATCACCGCGAGCGGAGCATTTCCAACCAGCTGTTCGAGAAGCAGCGGCAAAAGGCAGTGTATGAGCTGCAAGAAAAGTATGAGGCGGAAAAGAAGCAGCGCCAGATCGAGCTGCTGAGCCGCGACAATCAGCTGAAAAGCACGGAAATCGACAACCGCCGCCTGCAGCAGCGCGTATGGTGGCTGCTGGCGCTGGTGCTGGCCATGGCGTCCGTCATCGTCAGCTTGCTGTACCGCAAGGTGCGCCACGCGAACGTGCAGTTGAAGGTGAAGAACCAGGAACTCAAGCGCCAGAGCTCGCGCGACCCGCTGACGGCCCTGTACAACCGCCGCCACTTCCAGGAATTCATGCGCAGCCATGCGGGCAAGCCGCTGCCGGCCTGCGGCGACGCCGATATCGTGGGGGCACTGTTCCTGCTCGATGTCGACCATTTCAAGCACATCAACGACCGTTACGGCCATGCGGCGGGCGACCTGGTACTGACGACGATCGCCGAAACCTTGCACGAGGTGCTGCGCGAAACGGACATGATCGTGCGCTGGGGCGGCGAGGAATTCCTCGCCTTCCTGCCCGCCGTCGCGCGGGACGGCCTCGACGATATTGCGCGGCGCATCCTCAACGGCATGGCGGCGCAAGTCATCCATTACCAGGGACAGGCCATCGAGGTACACGTGTCCGTGGGCTTTGCGCCCTATCCGCTGGCGCCGCTGGGACGGCCGCTCACGTGGGAGCGCAGCGTCAACCTGATCGACATGGCGCTGTACCTGGCCAAGGCGCACGGGCGCAACCGGGCGTACGGCTTGCGCGGTTTTCAGCAGGTGGAAAGAACGACGCTGGAAGCAGTGGAGCAAGACCTGGAACGCGCGTGGCGCGACGGCTTTGTCGATTTGAGCGTGGTGCTGGGGGGAACGGACGGAATGGACAAGACGGGTACGGCGGGAACGGAGACGGCCGGGCCAGGCGGCCAAGCCAGCGATAGCGTCGCGGCAGCTGCCATCACCTGACGGCAGCTGCGGGCCCTGGCACGATTACTTGTGCGCGGCGTCCTGCATCTTTTCGCCGGCTTTTTCCACTTTCTTGCCGACGGCATCGGCCGCTTCGCTCATTTTCTTGTCGGCGTCAGCGGCGACCTGGTCCATCTTGGCGCCCGTCTCGGAAGCGGCCTGGCTCACGGCGGCATCGGCTTTGCTAGCGGCGGCCTTGATGTCGGCTTCAGCCTTGGCGGCGGCCGCATCGATCTTCTGGCCAGCTTGTTCCGCAGGACCGGCGGCGACATCGCTCTTCTTCTGGCAGGCAGCCAGTGCCACAACCATCATCCCGGCGGCGCACACGGTCATCCAATTTTTGCTTACTTTCATGATATTCCCTTTCATTGTTATCAAAAGACACAGATCAGTTCGCAATATACACCTGCCTAAAATTTTCTAGCGTGCGCTAACGCACATAAAAACAGGCTTTTATGGCGTAGTTGTAAGCAATGGTATCTTGATATTTTTTTAGCATCCCGCTCAGTGCGTGGCAGGGGCCGCTTGATAGCCATCCGTCAAGGTGTGCAGGAAAACGATCACGTCGGCGATCTCCCGCTCGTTCAAGGCCGGCGCCTGGCCCGGCTGGCGGTCGAACGGCGCTGCCACATTCACGTTCGCTGCCAGGCCAGGCGGCAGATCGTCGTATTTGCGCACCTTGCCGTTTTTATCTTTCGGATACCACTTTTGCGGCGCCGTGTCGCGCTGCACATAAAACCGCAGCACCTGTTCCAGGCTGTCAAAGCTGCCATTGTGGAAAAACACCTTGCGCAGGGCCACGTTGCGCAAGGACGGCGTCTTGAAACTGCCGCAATATTCCTCGTGCTGCATCAAGTCGCTGCGGTCGGGGCCGCACAAGCCCAGGTCGAAGAAGGCCGGGTCCGCATTGACGGGCAGCTTGTCGTTGCGCGGCACGCCGATATTGATCAAGCCGTAATCGGTAAATTGGGGGAAGGCGCCGCCGGAGCTCACCTGGCTGATGTGGCAGGAGGCGCAATTGCCCTTGCGCTCATCGTTGAACAGCGCCAGGCCGCGCGCTTCCTGCGGCGTCAAGCTGGCCTGCTTGCGCAGCACGGCGTCGTACTTGCTGGTATAGGGATAAAAGTCCAACGGGCTTTCCTGGAACACTTCCAGCGACATCAGCGCCCAGCGCAGCGCCTGGCCCGGCTGGTCGAAGATATCGGCGCCATACGTCTGGCGGAACTGCGCCGCCAGCGGGCCGGCGCGCAGTTTGGCGACCACGGCGGCCGCATCGCGGTTGCCCATCTCGCGTTTGGATAGCAACGGCGCCAGCGCCTGTTCGTGGCCGGACTGGGCGCGGCCGTCCCAGTTGCGCCCGCCCGTGGGCCCGGCGTCGACGCTGTCATCGCCATCGTCGTCGTGGTAATGCTCGGTAAACGGCGGCGCATTCTGGATATAGCGCAGCGAGGGCGCGGCGCGCGTGCCCGCATCCTTCAATTCCGGCCCGCCCAGCTGCACCGCCAGCGCGTTCGGCGGACCGTACGCATGTTCGGGACTGTGACAGCTGGCGCAGGCCAGCTTGCCCGACACGGACAGGCTGGGCTCGAAAAACATGGCGCGGCCCATGGCCGTCATTGCCGCCACCGAAGGCTGGCGTTTCAGGGTGGGCGCATACGCGCCCGCGTCTTGTTGCGGCGCGGGCTGGCAGGCGGACAGCACGCACATGGCCAGCAACAGGGAGAGGTTCGTTTTCATCATGGGCTGGCAGCGTAGCAAGGGCATGTGACAACTGCGTGACAAGTCCCTGCAAAACGTCATGTATCAAGTTTGTACATTACGTCATGTAACAGACGCTGACATGTCACGCAGCTGACATATTGCCTGCCTAGCATGCGACGTTTTCCACCCAGAAGGCATGAACATGAACTTGCACGCAAAAACCTCTTTACGGCCCCTGCCGTTGCTACTGTCGCTGGGCCTGGCCGCCTGCGGCAGCGACTACGCCGTCACGCCCCACATCACGGGCCAGGTCATCGGCAGCTACTATGAAAACGCCCAGGTGTGCCTGGAAAGCAGCACGACCAAGCTGACCTGCGACAGCGGCTCGGCCGCCGTGCGCACGGCCGCCGACGGCAGCTACACGCTCGACGGCCAGGGCGCCGTGCTGGCAAGCATCGGCACGGACGCCATCCGCCACGACGCCATCGGCGACGCGGGCAGCAAGGTCACGCAAAAGCTGCTGCTGCGCGCCCCCGCCGGACACAGCGCCTTCGTCAGCGCCCTGTCGACGGAGCTGGCGCAAATCATGGACGGCAACGGCGGCGACTTTACGGCCGCCAGCAGCAAGCTGGCCGCGCGCCTGGGCGTGTCGGAAGCGGGCCTGGCATCGGACTTCAACAAGGCCAGCGGCGACGAGCTGGCGAAACTGAAGGCGGAAAACGCCGGCGTGACGGCCTTGATCGCCAGCGCCAGCACACAGGCGGCGCCCGCCGACGCGCTGGCCGCCCTGAACAGCGCCCTGGCGCTGAACAACATCCAGACCATCGTCGTCATCTACGCGGAAAACCGCGGCTTCGACAATCTGTACGGCCTGTTCCCCGGCGCGAATGGCGTGCCGGGCGTCAATCCCACATCGACTTCCGCCTATGTGCCGCAGAAAGACTATGACGGCAGCAACCTGCCCGTGCTGCCACCCACCTGGGGCGGCATGACGGCGGCCGGCCAGAGCACCGTCATCACCCAGGCGCAATCGGCCAATTTGCCCAACAAACCGTTCCAGATCGATGACGCCAGCAGCCCCCTGTACCTGCCGCAATCGGTCATCACGCGCGACCTGGTGCACCGCTTCTACAACAACCAGATGCAGATCAACGGCGGCGCCAACGACAAGTTCGCCGCGTATTCCGATGCGGGCGGCCTGTCCATGGGCTATTACGACGGCAGCAAGATGCAGCTGTGGGACATCGCCAAACAATATGCGCTGGCCGACAATCTGTTCATCGGCGCCTTTGGCGGCTCCTTCCTCACGCACCAGTACCTGATCTGCGCCTGCGCGCCCACCTATCCGAACGCCGACACCTCGGTGGCCAAGGGATCGATCGCCAAGATCGACGTCGATGCCAAGGGCAACTTCGTGCGCCTGACGCCGTCCGCCACCGCGCCGACCACCGTCCTGAACGGCGCGCCCGCCTATGCCAACGACGGCGCGCTGACGCCGGCCGACAGCACGGGCATGTTTTATGCCGTCAATACCATGCAGCCGCCGTTCCAGCCCAGCAGCAACGCGCCCGCCTCGGGCGACAGCAGCAAGCTGTATGCTGACACGGGCAAGGCCAACACCCTGCCGCAGCAGACGCAGACGAATATCGGCGACCTGCTCTCTGGCAAGAACATCGACTGGGCCTGGTATGCGGGCGCCTGGAAGGATACGACGGCTCTGGCCACGGCCAGCGCGCGCGCCGGCAGCTTCCCGAATCCGCCGAACTTCCAGTTCCACCACCAGCCGTTTAACTATTTTGCCAACATGGACCCGGTGAAGGCGCCCGCCTACCGCGCCGCCCACCTGCGCGACTTCGACAGCCAGTTCCTGGCCGACGCCAGCGCCGGCAAGCTGCCGCCCGTGGCCTTCTACAAGCCGCAGGGCAATTTGAACCAGCACCCTGGCTACGCCAGCGTGGCCGATGGTGACGCGCATATCGCCAGCGTCATCGCCCAGCTGAAGAAAAGTCCACAGTGGAAAAACATGCTGGTCATCGTCACTTACGATGAAAACGGCGGCTTTTACGATCACGCCGCGCCGCCGAAGGGCGACCGCTGGGGTCCGGGCACGCGCGTGCCGGCCATCCTCGTCTCGCCGTACGTGAAAAAGGGATTGGTTGATCATACGCAATACGATTCGGCCTCGATCCTGCGCGCCATCACGCACCGCTTCGCCCTGCCCGTACTCGACGGCCTGAGCACGCGCGACAAGGCGCTGGTAGCCAACGGCGGCAAGCCGATGGGCGACTTCAGCGCAGCGCTGGCGCTGCTGCCGCAAGAGTAAGGCTGCGTAAAGTGCGCCCGCCCGGTTTGAACGGGGCGGGCATTTTACCTGTTGGCGCTACTGGCCGGGGGCAGGGGTTGGGGCCGCGTCGAGCAGCGAACGTTCGAGCAATTGCGACAATGCCGCGCGCAGCGCCTGCGTGCGCGCCGCCAGTTCCGGCCGCTTGTAGCGCTCGGCGGCGATCAGGCTGTTTTCCAGGCAGACGCGGTCGCTTTTCGCCAGGCAAGCGTCGGCCAGGTCGAGCTGGGCGCTGGCTTGCGCCACGTTTACTTTGGCGTCCAGTTCCAGCGTAGCGGGATCGGCGCCCCAGCGTTTCACGTAGATGGCCAGGCGCGTGGCGGCCAGCTCCGGCTTGCCCGCATCGAGGGCCTGGTTGACGCTGTCTTGCAGCGCCGTCCACGCCTGTGCCCGCTGCTGTTGCCGCTCGCACGCGGCGGCGGACTTGGTGATGTTCGCCTGCAAGCGCTTGATCTGCGCGGCGGGCGCCTTGGCGCTTTTCAGCACGGCCAGCGCGCTGCGCGCCCCGTCCAGGTCGCACTGCGCCGCCAGCGCAGTGGCGGCCTCGACCTGTTCCGCCACGCTGGCCGGCTTGTCGGCCGGCTTGTTGAAGAACCAGATACCGGTCAGCACCACGGCCGCGGCGATCCACGTGCGCAAGCGCACGGGTGGGCGTGGCGGCGGCACCGAACCCTTGATGGCAGGCTTGGCGGGCGGCGCCTTGGCTGGCGCGGCAGCCGGTGGCGGGACGGGCGCCGGAGCGGGCTGCGGCACGGGAACGGGGATGGGCGGCGGCACGGGAACGGGCGGGACGACGGGCACCGGCGGCGGCATGCGCGGCAGCGGGGGCGGCGCTGGCACTTTCTCCAGAACAGGCGCTGCAGCCACCTGGCGCGCGCCGCAAAACGGGCAATGCGCCACGCGCAGCAGCAAGGTCCGGCCGCAAGCAGCGTTGAGGCACACTTCATTCACTTTTTCAGACACGTTACAACCTTTTCCTGGATTTGCTCAGCTGCATTCTGCCGCAATATTACCCCACGCAGGCGCCGCAACGGCCTCGGGGACACGGAGAACGCCGTGCCAGCCCACCTGATCATCGACGACGGCCAGGCCTGGTGGCGGGACAGCGCCGATATCTGCGGCGTGCCGGGCAATGATCCGAATGGCCCGCGCGCTGCGCCCCAGCAATTGCCTGTGGGGGAGCGTGTGCAACACGCGCCACAGCACCTCGAATGGCGCCGACGCGGGCACGCATGGCGAGCCGCCATTTGCCGACCCACGGTGGAAGATATTCGCCATCCTCATCGAAGCGCCGCGCGCGGGCTGGCCCTACACGGCCGACATCAGCTGGGAGTATCGATGTTTCACCACGGGCGCCTGTATTTCGTCGAATCGCTGACGGACGATGGCCCGGGCTTCGACCCGGGCGCCAACGACGGCGTGTATGCAGGCAGCCTGGACTTGAAGCGGGCTTACCGCACCGTGCTGCAATATGCTCAAAAGGTCTACGGCACCTGGAGAATCTTCGTCTTCGCGCAAGACACCGCGCGCAGGCAAAAAGCAACTGAACAGGCCCAGGAGCAGGCAACAACGCCCAGGGCGTGGTATCAGCCGCTGTTACACCTTGACGGCGTCAATCTTGGCGATCACCGTGCGCGGAATGATCTCCGTTGTCGGGCAAGTCTCCATCGCGTCCGAATACGCGAGCCAGCGCTGCAAGCTTTCCATGCGGCGGATGGTAATGCCCTTGCCATTGATATAGCCGATCTGCTCGAAATTGACGGGGCTGGTCGTCAGCTTCGACACGGTGGGCGCATTGTCGACCAGGCGGTCGTAGGCCTTGCGCGCCTTGTGCTCCCACTTGGCCAGCACGGGGTCGTCAAAGCGGTTGCTTTCAAAATACACGGTGATCGTGCGGTCGTGATTGGCAAAGCCGACGATCGCCGCACCCTTGCGTATGGTCAGCAAGACATCTTCCTTGACGCCCGTGACGGGAACGAATACGGCAGCGCGCCCATCCGTATCTGGCCGCTCCATGGGAATATCTTGTCCGATTATGCTCATCACATCACACTCTTAGTCATCGCCTGTTGGCTTGTTGTTCCTGCATCACTGAAAACGTGTCACCGTGCGCATGCGCGGTTTTGCCGCTGCGCCGGTCCGCTTCCAGGCTCGCTGCCATACCTTTTCATACCATTTATCAAATAATACATTGCCATAAAGCACTACACAAGATAATCAGGGACGCGGCAGCCACAGGGCCTCCGCCCGATGGGGAATGGTGCGCCCTGCAGCAATCACCTTATAATGCTGCGATTACTTCACGCCAGACACCTTCGCACCATGACGCTTCCCGAGAATGACACCAGCCGGCTCGACGCCATCAGCGCCGCCGCCACCGAAGTAGCCGCGCAAAACGTGGCCGACCTGCTGGCCATGGCCATCTGTCACCGCCCGGACGAAGCGGCCCTGATCGTCTGCGACAAGCGCAGCTGGCTCAACGTGGTACTGACGGAAGCGTATCGCCAGGCCTTGCCGGACGCTGTCTTCATTGATTTCGACGACGTTACGCCCGACGCCGTGCTGGCCGCGTTTGCCGAACTGCCCGCCGGCAGCCTTGTCGTGCTGATCCAGTCGACCAGCTTCCGCCTGGAAGCGTTCCGCATCCGCATCGAGCTGTTCAAGCGGGGCCTGAAAGTGATCGAACACGTGCATTTGTCGCGCATGCCCGGCGTGCAGGGACTGCACTACATCGCGTCGCTGGCCTACGACCCCGCCTATTACCGCGGCGTGGGCCATGCGCTCAAGGCGCGCATCGACCGTGCGCGCCACGGCATGATCGACAGCGGCGGCGAGCAGCTGGTGTTCGCCTCGCCGTTCGAATCGGCCAAACTGAATATCGGCGACTACGCGGGCATGAACAATATCGGCGGCCAGTTCCCCCTGGGCGAAGTGTTTACGGAAGCGCAGGACCTGGAAGCGGTGAACGGGCGCGTGCGCATCTTCGTCTTTGGCGACACGCAGTTCATGGTCAACCGCCCCGACACGCCGATCACCCTGATCATCGACAAGGGCCGCGTGACGGGCACGGAGCACGCCACGCCAGAATTTACCGCCATGCTGGAGATCATCCGCGCGCATGAGGGCGAGGTGTGGGTGCGCGAACTGGGCTTCGGCATGAACCGCGCCTTTTCGCGCGAGCAGCTGGTCAACGACATCGGCACGTATGAACGCATGTGCGGCATCCATTTGTCGCTGGGCGCCAAGCACGGCGTCTACGCCAAGCCGCAGTTCAAGCGCAAGGATGCGCGCTACCACGTCGACATCTTCGCCGTCACCGAGGCCGTTTACCTGGACGACGAGCGTGTGTACGCGGACGGCGCATGGACGCTGGAACCCGTCGCCTTCAACTAAAAAATCCGGCCGCTGCCAGCTCGCGGTCCCACGGCGGCACGGGCTGGTATTCGGCCACCAGGAAATCGATCAGCGCGCGCACCTTCGGCGACATTTGTCGGCTGGCCGGATACAGCGCGCTCAAATGATTCAGCGGCAGCTCCCAGCCGGACAGCACGGGCAGCAGGCTGCCATCGAGCAGATTGCGCCAGGCGAGGAAGGTGGTGCTGTAGACGATGCCGAGTCCCCGCTGCGCCGCCTGGTGCAGCACCAGCCCATTATTTGCAGTAAAACCCGCCTGCACGCGCACGCCCACTTCCTCCCGCTGTTCCCCTTCTCCCCGCTGGAAATGCCAGTGCGTGCCATCGGTCAAATGGCTGAAATGCAGGCACTGGTGCTGCAACAAATCTTGTGGCGTCTGCGGCACGCCCCATTGCGCCAGATAGGCGGGACTGGCGCACAGCACGGCGCGGCACGGCGCCAGCGGGCGCATGGCCAGCGCGCTGCTGTCCGGGATGCCGCCCACGCGGATGGTCAGGTCAAAGCCGTGGCGTATCGGGTCGAGCAGCGCATCGTCGACAAACAACTCGGCCCGCACCTGCGGATGCAGCAGGCTGAAACGGGCCACGGCATCGGCCAGCCACGCGCTGCCGAAACTCGATGGCGCCTGGATGCGCAGCGGCCCGGCCAGCTCCGCCCCCGCTCCCGTCTGCGCCACGTGCGCCACCATGCGCGCCGCTTCCTGCGCCTGGGTGACGGTCGCCATGCACGGCGCCAGGTAGGCGCGGCCCGCATCCGTCAGACTCACTTCGCGCGTGGAACGGTGCAGCAGGCGCGCCTGCAGGCGTTCTTCCAGTTGCATGATGGTCTTGCTGACCATGGCGCGCGTCAAACCCAGGCGCTGCCCGGCCACGGTGAAGCTGCGCTGGTGCGCCACTTCGACAAAGATTTCCATCGCTTTTAGTTGATCCATGTCAAAGATTGTCTGCGTTTTAGCGACAATCTGTCAACCGCGGGGCGATTGTTTGCGCACTGTCCCCATCCTACAATGGCGCTTTCCCTTGACCTCCGGAGCCGCCGCCATGCTGACTAAATCGCAACAAGAACAATACCAACGCGACGGCTATATCATCCTGCCCGATTTCAAGGGCGCGGACGAAATCGCCGTTCTACGCGCGCGCGCCGAGCAGATTGTCAACGAATTCGACCCCAGCGTCAGCCAGTCCGTCTTCACCACGCGCGACCAGGCGAAGAACACCAACGATTATTTCCTCGCTTCCGACAACACCATCCGCTGCTTCTTCGAGGAAGAGGCGTTCGGCCCGGACGGCCAGCTGAAACAGGCCAAGTCCCTGTCGATCAACAAGATCGGCCACGCCATGCATGACCTGGACCCCGTCTTCCGCGCCTTTTCGGCCGACCCGAAACTGGCCGAAGTGGCGCGCGACCTGGGCCTGGCGGACGCGCAGGTCTGGCAATCGATGTACATCTTTAAACAGCCCGGCATCGGCGGCGAAGTGCGCTGGCACCAGGACGCCACGTATTTCGAGACCACGCCCATCAGCGTGACCACCTTCTGGTTCGCGCTGGAAGACGCGACCCTGGACAATGGCTGCCTGTGGGCCGAACCGGGCGGCCACCGCGGCCCCCTGCGCGAACGCTTCATCCGCAACGGCGACGCCGTGCGCGTGGAAAAACTCGATACGATGCCCTGGCCCGACGACAGCACGGCCGTGCCACTGGAAGTGAAGGCGGGCGCCCTGGTCTGCTTCCACGGCTTGCTGCCCCATTACAGCGCGCCAAACCGCTCGCCCGTCTCGCGCCACGCCTACACCTTGCACGCCACCGATGGCCAGACCGAGTACGCGGCGCACAACTGGATCCAGCGCGACGCGGCGTTCCCCGTGCGGGGCTTCGTCTGATGCGCATCGACGTCTTTGCCGCCCACTGGGGCAATAACGACCTGCCGCCCGCCGTCTTCATCGACAAGGTTCTGGCGGCCGGCTTCGACGGCATCGAAATGTCGCTGCCGCTGGACGCGGCCCTGCGCGAGGAATGGACGCAGCTTATCGCCAAGGCAGGACTGCAACTGATCGCCGCGCAGTGGGAAACCGTGTTCCACAGCGACTTCGAGCTGCACCGCGCCGCCCTGGCCGAACTGCTGGAAAACGCCTGCCTGGCGCGCCCCGTGCTGGTCAACACGCACACGGGCAAGGATTACTACAGCCAGGCGCAGAACGCACAGCTGATCGACCTGGCCGCCGCCATCTCTGCCAGGCATGGCATACCCATCGTGCACGAGCTCCACCGCAGCCGTTTTTCCGGCCACCCGATGCTGCTGTTGCCGTATCTGGCGCAGTACCCGGATTTGCCCTTGACGGCCGACCTGTCGCACTGGTGCTGCGCCTGCGAATCGCTGCTGGAAGACCAGCCGCAAACCCTGGCGCAAGTACTGCCGCTGGTACGCCATGTGCACGCGCGCGTGGGCCACGCACAGGGGCCGCAGGTAGCCGACTTCCGCGCGCCGGAAGCGAAACAGGCGCTCGACGCCCACCTGGCCTGGTGGGACGCCATCGTCAGCCTGCGCCGCGCGGCCGGCGCCGAACGCATGACGTTCACGCCGGAATTTGGCCCCGCGCCATACACGCAAACGCTGCCCTGGACGCAGCAGCCCGTGAGCGACGCGTGGGAACAGAACGTCGCCATGCTGCAGCTTCTACGCCAGCGCTATCGGGCGGATTGAGCAAGCGGCGGAAGCTGCGCAAAATTGGCCTGCACGAAATCGATGAAGGCCCGCAGCGGCGCGGGCAGGTGGCGCCGGCCCGCATAGTATAAAAACGGACCGGGAAAGGGCATCGCCCAGTCTTCCAGCACCGGCTGCAGCTGGCCCGCATCGATATGCGGCTGCAGCCACTCTTCAAACAGATAGACCAGTCCATGGCCGGCAATGGCCATGCTGACCGCGAAATCGGCCGCCGTCGGCGTGACGATCATGGGGCCGTCCGGCTCGACGCTCACTTTTTGCCCGTCGCGCTCGAACTCCCACGGCGGAATCGCGCCACTGAGGAATTTTCCCAGCAGGCAGGCGTGCTGCAACAGGTCGCGCGGATGCACGGGTACGCCGCGCTGCGCCAGGTAGGATGGCGCGCCCGCCACCGCGAAGCGCTGCGTGCGCGGGCCGATCGGAATCGCAATCATGTCCTGCTCCAGCCGCTCGCCATAACGGATGCCGGCGTCGCAGCCACTGGCGACGACATCGACAAAATTATTATCGACTACCAGTTCGACCCTGATCTGCGGATAGGCGCGCAGGAACTGGTCGACCATGGGCTGCAAGAAGAAGCGCGCCGCGTTGACCGGCACGTTCAGGCGCAAGATGCCGCGCGGGCTGTCGCGCAAGTCGTTCAGCACATCGAGCGCGCTGCTCACTTCATCGAGTGCCGGGCGCAATCGCGTCAGCAGCAGCGCACCGGCCGCCGTCGGCGTGACGCTGCGCGTCGTGCGTTCCAGCAGGCGGATGCCCAGTTGCTGTTCCAGCCGCCGCAGCGCCTCGCTCATGGCGGACGCGGACTGTCCGCTGGCACGCGCGGCCTGGCGAAAACCCCGGTGCTGGGCCACCAGGGCAAAGGTGGCCAGGTCGGCCATGGAAGGGCTGGCTGCATGCATGAGGAAATCTTTCATTGTGCGTATATATATACAGCCTGTACCGGATTGACCCGATTATCATACAGCGCCATCGCCCTTACGATGGCTGCTCTTGTCCTCAACCACCACACAGGAGTTGCCATGCACACGTCCCCCCTTGCCCGCGACCAATTCACGCCCGCCCAATGCGACATCGCATTCAACCGCCTCGGCTACGGCGCCATGCAACTGGCCGGCCCGCACGTCTGGGGGCCGCCGCAGGACCGCGCCGCCGCCGTCGCCGTGCTGCGCGAAGCGATCGAACTGGGCATCAACCATATCGACACCTCGGACTTTTACGGCCCGCACATCACCAACCAGATCATCCGCGAAGCGCTGCATCCGTATCGCGACGGCCTGACCATCGTCACCAAGATCGGCTTCATGCGCGGCGCCGACCAGTCCTGGCTGCCGGCCGCATCGCCACGGCAACTGCGCGACGCCGTGCATGACAACCTGCGCAATCTGGGCCTGGACGTGCTCGATGTGGTCAACCTGCGCGCACCGGGCATGGCCGGCCCGGACGGCTCGTCGCTTGCCGCGCCGCTGGCCACATTGCTGCAGTTGCAGCGCGAAGGCCTGGTGTGCCATATCGGCCTGTCCAATGTCGATGCTGGCCAGGTGGCCGAGGCACAGCGGCTCGGCCCCATCGTCTGCGTGCAGAACCACTACAACCTGGCGCACCGCGCGGACGATGCGCTGATCGACACCTTGGCCGCGCAAGGCATCGCCTATGTGCCCTTCTTCCCCCTGGGCGGCTTTTCGCCGCTGCAGTCCGATACCTTGAACCAGGTGGCGGCCGCCATGCAAGCCACGCCGATGCAGGTGGCGCTGGCCTGGCTGCTGCAGCGCGCGCCGAATATGCTGGTCATTCCCGGCACTTCGTCGGTGGCGCATCTGCGCGAGAACATCGGGGCCGGCGCGCTCAGGCTCGATGCGCACGCACTGGCGGCATTGAACACCATGTAACCCCACCAGGCCGTGAGCTGGCTTGCAACTAAGTAGCGCGCTATATATACTGTGTCCATGGATACCATCACCTCTCCCAACCCGCTGCACCAGGTGCCGCGCCTGGACAGCCAGCTGTGCTTTGCGCTGTACTCCACCTCACTCGCCATGAACAAGCTGTACCGCAAGCTGCTGCGCAAGCTGGGCCTCACCTATTCGCAATACCTGGTGATGATGGTGCTGTGGGAGCGCGACGGCTTGACGGTGTCGGAAGTGGGCGAACGCCTGTTCCTCGACTCGGCCACCCTGACGCCCCTGCTCAAGCGCATGGAGCAAGCGGGCCTGTTGACGCGTGCGCGTGCCGCCAGCGACGAGCGCCAGGTCATCATTTCCCTCACGCAGCAGGGCGACCAGCTGCGCCACGAGGCGGCCCTGCTGCCCGAAGCCATCCTGACGGCCAGCCATTGCAGCGTGGAGCAAGTTGTGGACATGAAACAACAACTAAACCAGTTGCGCGACAGTCTGATGAAAAGTGAGTAAAAGCGCCGCTTTTCCGAGCAAAATCAGGTAAAGCGTCGCCCCGACAGCGCCAGGCAAAAGCTGGCGCACAATCTGCCTTTCTTTATTACAAATCGATACAAGGACGCCCCTACCCTGCGTATAGAATAGTTGCCACTATTTCCTTACAACAATATCAGGGTGACCATGCGCATACCTTTCGGCTCCGTAGCCTCGTTGGCTCTGTGCTTTACCGTGTCGGCCTTCGCGGCCGAACCATTCGACGACAAGTTCCGCCAGCTCGACGAAGTGCTGCCCACCCCGAATACCTACCGCACCGCCTCCGGCGCGCCGGGCCACGCCTACTGGCAGCAGCGCGCCGACTACACCATCCGCGCCACCCTGGACGAAGCCAAACGCGAGATCGCCGGCAGCGGCAGCATCAGCTACCACAACCAGTCGCCCGACACCCTCGGCTACCTGTGGCTGCAGCTGGACCAGAATATCTACAAGCCCGATTCCGACGCGCGTCGCATGACCACGGCGCCCTCGCGCCAGGCGTGGGCCAGGACGGCGGGCGACGAGACGATGAAGTTTGAAGGCTTGCGCGGCATCCTGGCGCGCGGCGACTTCCAGGGCGGCTTCCATATCCGCGCCTTGAAAGGCGCCGATGGCCAGGCGTTGAAATATGTTGTGAACCGCACCATGATGCGCATCGACCTGCCGCAACCCCTGAAGCCGGGCCAGGACTTCGTCTTCCAGATCGAGTGGGATTACCGCATCAACGAACAGAAGGTGCTGGGCGGGCGCGCCGGCTATGAAGTGTTCGACGACAAGAACGCCCTGTTCGAAGTGGCGCAGTGGTTCCCCCGCATGGCGGCCTACTACGACGCGGCCGGCTGGCAGCACAAGCAGTTCCTCGGCTCGGGCGAATTCACGCTGGAATTTGGCGACTACGACGTGCAGCTGACCGTTCCTGCCGACCATATCGTCGCCGCCACGGGCGCGCTGCAAAACCCGCAGGACGTGCTGTCTTCCGCGCAGCGCGAGCGCCTGGAACAGGCCCGCGGCAGCGACAAACCCGTCATCATCGTCACGCAAAAAGAGGCGGAGGCGGCCGAGAAAACGGTGAGCCGCGCGCAAAAGACGTGGCACTTCAAGGCGGCCAACGTGCGCGACTTCGCCTGGGCATCGAGCCGCAAGTTCATCTGGGATGCGCAAGGCTACAAGAAGGGCGGCAGCGATGTGATGGCCATGTCCTACTATCCGAAAGAAGGCAATCCGCTGTGGGAAAAATACAGCACGCAAGCCATCGTGCACACGATCGAGCAGTACAACAAGTACAGCATAGACTACCCGTACCCGACGGCCATTTCCGTCAACGGCCCCGTGGGCGGCATGGAGTATCCGATGATCTCGTTCAACGGCCCCCGTCCGGTGAAAGACAAAAAGACGGGCGAGCTGACGTATTCGAAGCGGACCAAGTATGGGCTGATCGGCGTCATCATCCACGAAGTGGGCCACAACTACTACCCGATGATCATCAACTCGGACGAGCGCCAGTGGACCTGGATGGACGAAGGCCTCAACACCTTCGTGCAGTACCTGGCGCAGCAGGCCTGGGAAGAGAACTACCCGGCCTCGCGCGGCGAACCGCGCGAGATCGTCGACTACATGCGTAGCCGCGACCAGGTGCCCATCATGACCAATTCAGAATCGTTGCTGCAGTTCGGCAACAACGCCTACGCCAAGCCGGCGGCGGGCCTGAACATCCTGCGCGAAACCATCCTCGGACGCGAACTGTTCGACTACGCGTTCAAGGAATATGCGCAGCGCTGGAAGTTCAAGCGCCCCACGCCCGCCGACTTTTTCCGCACCATGGAAGACGCTTCCGGCACGGACCTCGACTGGTTCTGGCGCGGCTGGTTTTATACCACCGATCCGGTCGACATCAGCATCGACGGCATCAGCGAATACGGCGTGAGCTCAAAAGATCCCGCAACGGAAAAAGCCTGGAAAAAGGCGCAGAAGGACGCCCAGCCGGAATCGGTCACGAGCCGCGCCAACAAGGGCATGCCGCGCCGCGTCGATGCGCATCCGGAACTGAAGGATTTCTACAACCAGCACGACGACTTCACGGTGACCAACAAGGACCGCAACGCCTATGCCGAAGCGCTGGCCGCCCTGGAACCGTGGGAAAAGGACTTGCTGAAACAGGGCAAGCACCTGTACCTGGTCGACCTGTCGAACGTGGGCGGCATGGTTATGCCCCTGATCCTGGAGATCGAACTGAAAAGCGGCAAGAAGTACGTCGAGCGCGTGCCGGCCGAAGTGTGGCGCTACTCGCCCAAGAGAATCACCAAGGTCGTCATCACCGATGAACCGATGGTGGGCCTGGTGCAGGACCCGTACTGGGAAACGGCCGACATCGACACCAGCAACAATAGCTGGCCGAGAAAAGTCACGCCATCGCGCCTGGAACTGTTCAAGAGCGAAAAATCGCCCAAGGATAACCTGATGCGCGACTTTCATACGCCGTTGAAAGGCAGCGGTTCGGCCAAGGGTGACGAAGCGTGAAGCGCTGGCGCACGCTGGCCGCCACCCTGCTGGCCTGCGCCAGCATGGCCGCCGGCGCCCACAATTTCCACATGGGGATCGCCGACATCAGCTACAACGCGGCCAGCGGCAGCACGGAAGTGGTGCACACCTACACGGGCCATGACGTCGAGGCGCTGCTGGCAAATCTGTACCAGCGCCGCTTCGACCTGGGCCAGGAAGACAGCGAAGCGGCCCTGCGCCGCTATGTCGAAAAACAGTTTTATCTCGTGGCGCCGGATGGCAAGCGATTGCGCCTGAACTGGGTCGGCATGAAGGTCAATGCCGACAACGTGGTGATCTTCCAGGAGATCGAGCACACGCGCCTGGCACCCGCCACGCGCATCCACAACCAGTTGCTGATCGATTTCCTGCCCAGCCAGCGCAATACCCTCAACGTGCAGAACAGCGGCAGCATCCAGACGCTGATATTCGACCACCAGAACACGGAACTGCCGATCCGGTAGGCCAACATGACGCCACGCTATCTTCCCCTCTTCCTCGCCGCCCTGTTTTCCGCAACCGCCGCCCATGCCGACGACATCTTCCAGCGCGTGCTGGTTGACGGATCGCGCCTGAACCAGCTGGGCGTGGCCGATTCGGCCAACGCGGGCAGCGTCACGCAACAGCAGCTCGCAGCGCGCACCAGCTACCGGCCCGGCGAATTGCTCGAAGCCGTGCCGGGGCTGATCGTCAGCCAGCATAGCGGCGAGGGCAAGGCCAACCAGTTCTATCTGCGCGGCTTCAACCTCGATCATGGCACGGACTTGCGCACCAGCGTCGACGAGATGCCCGTCAACCAGCGCAGCCATGGCCACGGACAGGGCTGGACGGACCTGAACTTCCTTATCCCCGAGCTGGCCATGCGCCTCGATTACAAAAAGGGCCCGTATGCGGCGGCGCAAGGCGATTTTTCCTCGGCCGGCGCGGCGTCCATCCTCTATGCGAACCGCCTGACGCAGGGCATCGCCAGCGCGGGGATCGGGCAAAACGGCTTTCGCCGCGCCCTGCTGGCCGATTCGTTTGACGCAGGCGACGGCAGCCTGCTGTATGCGCTCGAAGCGCAGCATAACGATGGTCCGTTCACGCAGCCGGACCGCTACCACAAGCTCAATGGCGTGCTGCGCTACAGTCAAGGCTATGCCAACAACGGTTTCAATGTCACGGCCATGGCGTACGACGCCAGCTGGAATGCCACCGACCAGATTCCGCTGCGCGCCGTGCAGGACGGCACCTTGGGCCGCTTCGACGCCATCGATGCCAGCGACGGCGGCAAGGCGCAGCGCTACAGCCTGTCGGGCGCCTGGCGCCAGACCACGGACGACATATCGTCGAAGGTCAGCGCGTATGTGATCGCCAACCGCCTGGCCCTGTTCTCGAATTTTACGTATGCGATGGACGACCCCGATAACGGCGACCAGTTCGCCCAGCCCGACCGGCGCGTGACGTCCGGCCTCGAGGCCAGCCACACCTGGCACCGCCATACGGACAGGGGCAGCAGCGACACCACCATCGGTCTGCAGCTACAGAACGACAATATCCACAATGGCCTGTACCACACGCGCCAGCGCCAGATCCTGTCGACCACGCGGCAAGACCATATCGTCGAAACCAGCATCGGCGTGTATGGCGAAAACAGCACGCGCTGGTCGCGGTCGCTGCGCACAGTGGCCGGCCTGCGCGCGGACGCCTACCGCTTCGACGTGCGCAGCGACCGCGCCGCCAATTCGGGCCAGGCCAGCGACCATTTGTTCAGTCCCAGCCTGAGCGTGATCGCCGGGCCATGGCGCGAGACGGAAGCGTATGTCAACATCGGTAATGGCTTCCACAGCAACGACGCGCGCGGCACGACGATCACGCTCGACCCGAAAACGGGCGAGGCGGCCGACAAGGTCACTCCCCTGGTACGCTCGCGCGCCCTGGAACTGGGCTTGCGCAGCGCCGCCATCGCCGGCTTGCAAACCTCGCTGTCGCTGTACCGCCTGGACTTCGATTCCGAGCTGCTGTTCATCGGCGACGCAGGCGCCACCGAGGCGGGCCGCCCCAGCCGCCGCTACGGCATCGAGTTTTCCAGCTACTACAAGGCGGCCAGCTGGCTGTCGCTGGACCTGGACCTGGCGTATGCGCGGGCGCGCTCGCGCGGCAGCGATCCGGCGGGAGACTTCATTCCCGGCGCCATCGAAGGCGTGGCCCAGCTGGCCATGACGCTGACGCCGCGCGGGCCATGGTCAGGCTCTTTGCGCCTGCGCTACTTCGGCCCGCGCCCCCTGACGGAAGACAACAGCGTGCGCTCCGCAGCCAGCGTGGGCTTGAACGGGCGCCTCGCCTACCAGATCGACAAGACCTTGCGCGTGGAGCTCGAAGGCTACAACCTGGCCAACCGGCGCGACTCGGCCATCGATTACTACTATGCCTCGCGCCTGCCCGGCGAGGCGCAGCCGGTCGACGATATCCACTTCCATCCAGTGGAATCGCGCTCGCTGCGCCTGACCCTGGTAAAGAATTTTTAACGCAACAAGCATAATTCCTGGCGGACGTAACACAAGAGTCGCCGCGAAGTCGTAGAATGCCAGGCTGGATAAACTGAGACAGGCCGCGTTCCGGCCCGCACCGCCATGAGCACTTCCGCACCGATCTTTACCGACCCGTCCCACGTCAAGGACGCCTTGTGCGATGACGGCTATGCCGTCTTGCGCCCACAGGACGTGGCCGCGCTGGCCGGCTGCCCTTTGGCCGCGCTGCGCGCGCTCGAACCGAGCTGGAACGCGCTGGCGCTGGACAACTACCTGAAGGATGGCGGCCGCTATCGCCGCCGGCGCCACTCGTGCTTCGTGCAGGATGGCGCGCGCCTGACGCAGACGGCGCACCGCCCGCACTGGCAACCGGTGGAATACAACGCCCTGCATGGCGGCATGCACCGCCTGTTCGAGCCGGTCGAGCCGGCCATCGTCGCGCAGCCAGCCTGGCAGCAGCTACTCCGCGCGCTGGGTGACGCCTGCTCGCAGGTGAAGGGCAGCCAGCCGTGGTTCATCGAGGCGCACCAGTTCCGCATCGATACGACCGATGGCATCGGCCGCCCCACGCCGGAAGGCGCACACCGCGACGGCGTCGATTTCGTCGCCGTGCTGCTGATCGGACGCGAACAGGTCAAGGGCGGCGAGACGCGCATCTTCGAAGCCCATGGTCCCAACGGCAAGCGCTTTACCCTGACCGAGCCATGGTCGCTGCTGCTGCTCGACGATGCGGCGGTGATCCACGAATCGACGCCGATCCAGCCCATCGGCGAGCATGGCCACCGCGACACGCTGGTGCTGACGTATCGCGCCGGCCAGTTCCAGGGCGAAAACTGACAGGCGGCCACAACATTCCCTGTGGCCAAAATAGTTACTTGGAAGTTACTTTTGCAGACTTAAATCCGATATAGTCACAGGATGTCGATATTGCGCGCTCACCGCGCCCAGCATCACCACACTGAAATTCTAGGAGAGGTCTGTGGACTCCAACAACCAAATCAAGCCTGACGAAATCGAGATCCTGATCGTCGAGGACAGCCCGACCCAGGCGGAGCGATTGCGCCGCCTGATCCAGTCGCTGCATTACAATGCGCGCGTGGCGGCGAATGGCCAGCTGGCCCTGGCCGCCATCCGCGAGCGCAAGCCGCACCTGGTGCTGTCCGATATCGTCATGCCTGAAATGAATGGCTACGACCTGTGCCGCGCCATCAAGTCCGATCCGACCCTGCGCGACATTCCCGTGATCCTCGTCACCTCGCTCAACGACCCGAAGGACATCATCCGCGGCATCGAATGCGGCGCCGACAATTTCATCCGCAAGCCGTATGCGGAAGACTACCTGCTCAACCGCATCAGCCACATGCTGATGAACCAGAAGCTGCGCAAGAACCAGAATGTGGAAATCGGCATCGCCCTGTACCTGGGCGACCAGAAGCACTTCATCAATGCGGAGCGCCAGCAAATCCTCGATTTGCTCATTTCCACGTATGAGCAGGCGGTGCAGGTCAACGGCGAACTGCAGGCGCGCGAACGCCAGGTGATCGAATTGAACATGCGCCTGGCGCACCATGCGGCCGAACTGGAAACCATCAACCGCGAAATCGCCCTGAAAAACCTGGAACTGGCCGAGGCGAGCCGCATGAAGTCCGCCTTCATCGCGAATATGTCGCATGAACTGCGCACGCCGCTGAACGCCATCATCGGCTTCACCGGTGCGCTGCTGATGAAACTGCCCGGCCCCCTGACGCCCGACCAGGACAAGCAACTCAATACCATCCGCGCCAGCGCGCGCCATCTGCTCTCCTTGATCAACGACATCCTCGACGTGGCCAAGATCGAAGCGGGCAAGCTGACCCTGTCGATCGAGCCCGTGCACTGCCGGGAGCTGATGGCCGAAGTGGCCGACACCTTGCGCCCCCTGGCCCAGCAAAAGGGCCTGGCGCTGGAAATGGCACTGGGCGAAGCGGGCCAGCCGCCCGCCATCATCGACACGGACCGCCGCGCGCTGACGCAAATCCTCATCAACCTGCTCAACAACGCCATCAAGTTCACGGAACAGGGCACGGTGCGCATCAGCCTGTCCCAGCGCGAAGAAGACGGCGGGCTGGTGACGGAAATGAGCATCGCCGACAGCGGTGCCGGCATCAAGGAAGAAGACCAGGCCAAGCTGTTCCAGGCCTTCTCGCAGCTCGATTCCACCTCCACGCGCCACGTGGAAGGCGCGGGCCTGGGGCTGTACCTGTGCCAGAACCTGGCCAACGCCATCGGCGGCGCGCTGTTTTTCAATAGCGACTACGGCTCCGGCAGCACGTTTACGCTAGCTCTGCGCAGCAAAGCCTGAGCTTCTGTGCGCCGCAGCATGAAACCCGGAGCTTTTGCCATCTGAAGCAGATCGATACCGTAGTTCTACGGTATTGCACCGCACCATTTTCAGCGCTATAGTGAACCTGTCTCCTCCAATTTGTTCTCCGAACATTGGATTACGCCCGCGAATACAACCGCGGGCTTTTTTTTGCCTGCGCTTTACATGATCTTCATCTTTCCTTAACTAAATCGACCGATTTAGTTATATCAAACGCTTGAGATATGTGTTTAAATCTCCGGCATGATTGAAAAAAACGCCATCCCCACTTCCCATGCCGACGACGGACGCAAGCCCCGTTCCGATGGCGAACAGTCGCGCGAGCGGCTGCTGCATAGCGCCATCCGCCTGTTTGCCGAGCAGGGCTACGCCAAAACCTCCACGCGCGAACTGGCGCAGGCGGCCGGCACCAACGCGGCCGCCATCAGCTACTATTTTGGCGACAAGGCGGGCCTGTACCGCGCCGCCTTCGCCCAGCAATCGTCGGACCCGCAAGACAACATCGCCCTGTACGAGCAGCCCCATTTCACCCTGCGCCAAAGCCTGGAAGGCTTTTATGCGCAATTGCTCGCCCCCATGCAGCAGGGCGAGATCGCGCGCGACTGCATGCGCCTGTGGTGCCGCGAAATGCTCGAACCGACGGGCCTGTGGGCACGCGAGATCGACCAGAACATCCGTCCCGAACACGAGGCGCTGACGCGCGTGCTGGCACGCCACCTGGGGGCGCCCGACAACAGCGACGACATGCACCGCCTGGCGTTTTCCATCGCTTCGCTGGCCCTGCAGCACATGGTGGGCACCGAGGTGCTGCAAACCTTGCGTCCGCAACTGCTGGAATCGCCGCACGCGATCGACACCTGGCTGGCGCGCATGACCGACTACGCGCTGGCCATGGCCGACGTGGAGCGCCGGCATCTGGCCCTCCCTCCCTCTCCCCCCACCGCTCAACGACAAGCAGAAGGATCAGCATGACGACTATTCGATGCACCGTTCAACGCGCCCTGGCCGCCAGCATCGTGCTGACGCTGGGCGGCTGTGCCCTGCAGGGGCCGCCCGCGACGGTGGCCGCCAGCGCACCCGCCCAGTGGCAGGCGCCGCTGCCGCATAACGGCAAGCTGACCGACCTGGCCAGCTGGTGGCAGGGCCAGGGCGATAGCCTGCTGGTGGAATTGATCACCGATGCGCAGCAGGTCAGCCCCACCATCGCCGCCGCCGGCACGCGCATCGTGCAGGCGCGCGCGGACAGCATCGCCAGCGGCGCCGCGCTGGCGCCCAAGCTCGATGCGACGGGCAGCGTGGTGCGCACCAGCCAGCAATCGGCCCAGCCCGGCGGCACCACCTCGCAGGCCGCCTTGCAAGCGTCGTGGGAAATCGATGTGTTTGGCGCCAATCGTGCCACGCGCGATGCGACGCAGGAGCGCTACGACAGCGCCCGCGCGCTCTGGCATGAGGCCCGCGTCTTGGTCGCCGCCGAAGTGGCGAACCAGTACTATGCCTTGCGCACCTGCCAGCAACTGCAGGCCGTGGCCGAACAGGATGCCGTCTCGCGCCGCGACTCGGCACGCCTGACGCAACTGAGCGCAGGCGCCGGCTTCCAGCCGCCCGCCAACGCCGCCCTGGCCCGCGCCAGCGCCGCCGAAGGCGCCAGCCGCGCCATCGAACAGCGCGCCGCCTGCGATGTGAATGTCAAGGCGCTGGTGGCCCTGTCGGCCCTGCCGGAAGAGACGCTGCGCCAGAAGCTGGCGGCCAGCCCCTTTGTTGCGCCCTCGCCCGTGGCGATTGCACAACTGCCGGCGCACACCCTGGTCCAGCGTCCCGACATCTACAGCGCCGAACGCGAAGTGGCCGCCGCCAGCTTCGAAGTGCGCGGCGCCCAGGCGCAGCGCTACCCGCGTCTGAGCCTGGCCGGCTCCATCGGCAAGGGCAATATCCGCGCTGGCGGCACCAGCATCACGGCCAGCACCTGGAGCATCGGTCCGCTGGCCGTCAGCCTGCCCATCTTCGACGGCGGCACCCGCCGCGCCCAGGTCGATGCGGCCACGGCGCGCTACGACGAAGCGGTGGTGAAATACCGTGCCGGCGTGCGCCAGGCCGTGCGCGAAGTGGAAGAGGCGCTGGTCAACCTGGCCAGCACGGACGAGCGCAGCGGCCACGCGAAAACGGCCCTGGAAGGCTACCGCGTGTCGTTCGTCGCCACCGAGGACCGCTACAAGAATGGCCTGGCCAGCCTGATCGAACTGGAAGACGCGCGCCGCACGCGCCTGGCTGCCGAAAACACCGTGGTCAACCTCGAGCGCGAACGCAGCGCCGCCTGGGTGGCGCTGTACCGCGCCGCCGGCGGCGGCTGGAACAGCAGCAGCGCCATCGCCAACAACGCCCCCTGACGGATACGACAACATGAAAAAAATGACCTTGAAACCGATGGCGCTCGCGCTGGCCGCCCTTTGCGTGGTGCTGGGCGCCGGCGTGGCCCTGTACTCGCCATCCTCCACGGCGGCCGACGACGCCAAAGACAAGAACGCGGTGCAAAAACCGGCCCTCACTGTCACCACGGCCAAGCCGCAAACGGCCAGCCTGCCCATCAAGCTGAATGCCAACGGCAACGTGGCCGCCTGGCAGGAAGCCGTCATCGGCAGCGAATCGAACGGCTTGCGCCTGACGGACGTGCGCGTCAACGTGGGCGACGTGGTGCGCGCCGGCCAGGTGCTGGCCGTGTTCTCGAACGACACGGTCAACGCCGACGTGGCGCAGGCCAGGGCGGCGGTGCTGGAAGCGGAAGCGAATGCCGCCGAGGCGGCCGCCAACGCGCAGCGCGCCCGCTCGCTACAAAGCACGGGCGCCATCAGCGCGCAGCAGATCAGCCAGTACCTGACGGCAGAACAGACGGCCAACGCGCGCATCGCCTCAAGCAAAGCGCAGCTGGCGTCGCAGCTGCTGCGCCTGAAATACACGCAGGTGGTGGCGCCCGACAGCGGCATCATCTCCTCGCGCTCGGCCACCGTCGGTTCCGTCGTGGGCGCCGGCACGGAGCTGTTCCGCATGATCCGCCAGGGCCGCCTCGAATGGCGCGCCGAAGTGACGGCCACCGAGTTGCTGAATTTAAAACCGGGCACGCTGGCGCAAGTCAAGGCGGCCAATGGCAGCGTGTTGACGGGCAAGGTGCGCATGATCGCCCCTACCGTCGATCCGCAGACCCGTTCCGCCCTCGTGTACGTCGACCTGCCGGCCAGCACTGGCAACAATGCGCCGTTCAAGGCCGGCATGTACGCCAGCGGCGAATTTGAACTGGGCACCTCGGGCGCGCTGACGGTGCCGCAGCAGGCTATTGCCGTGCGCGACGGTTTCAGTTATGTCTTCCGCCTGAATCCCGACCAGCGGGTCAGCCAGATCAAGGTGCAGGCCGGACGGCGCCTGAGCGACCGCATCGAGATTGTAAGCGGCATCACGGCCGACACGACGATAGTCGTCAGCGGCGCCGGCTTCCTCAATGACGGCGATCTGGTACGCAATGTGCAAAACCCGGTCGCAGCAGCTGCCAAGCCGGCCACGGCGAAAAAGTAAGGAGAGGCCATGAATTTTTCCTCCCTCTCGATCAAGAATCCGATCCCGGCCATCATGCTGTTCGCGCTGCTGACCCTGGCCGGCCTGCTGGCCTACAAGGCCAATCCGGTGCAGGATTTCCCGGACATTGAACTGCCCATCGTCACCGTCAGCGCGGTGCTGCCCGGCGCCGCGCCGGCCCAGCTGGAAACGGAAGTGGCGCGCAAGATCGAAGACTCCGTCGCCACCTTGCAAGGCGTGAAGAACATCTACACCAAGGTGCTCGATGGCGTCGTCACGGTGACCGTCGAATTCATCCTCGAAAAACAGATCGCCGAAGCCGTCAACGATGTGCGCGACGCCGTCGCCCGCGTCAAGGCGGACATGCCGGCCGAGCTGCGCGACCCCACCGTCACCAAGGCGTCCACCGCCGGGCGCGTGGTGCTGACCTTTATCGCCACGGCGAAACCCGGTGTCGATAATCCGCTCGACGCGCCCGACCTGTCCTGGTTCGTCGACAACACGGTGGCCAAGCGCCTGCTGACCGTACCCGGCGTGGGCGCCGTCAACCGCGTGGGCGGCGTCTACCGCGAGATCCAGGTGGAGCTCGACGAGGCGCGCATGGCCGCATTGAAAGTGTCGGCCCTCGACGTCTCGCGCCAGCTGCGTCTGGTGCAGCGCGAAGCGCCTGGCGGCCGGGGCGACATCAGCGGCGCCGAACAATCGGTACGTACCATCGCCACCGTCAAGACGGCCGATGAACTGTCGCGCGTGGAAGTGCCGCTGCCGGACGGCCGCCATGTGCGCCTGGACCAGGTGGCCACGGTGCGCGACACCATTGCCGAACCGCGCGCGCTGGCCGAGCAGGATGGCAAGACGGTGGTCGCTTTCGAGGTGTTCCGCACCAAGGGCGCCAGCGAAGTGGCCGTCGCCAAGGGCGCGCGCGACGCCATCGCCGACCTGCAGAAGGAAAATCCCAGCGTGGTGCTGCAGCAGTCGATCGACAATGCCTTCCCCGTCGAGGAAAACTTCGTCGGCTCGATGGAACTGCTGTACGAAGGCGCGCTGCTGGCCGTGCTGGTGGTGTGGTGGTTCCTGCGCGACTGGCGCGCCACCCTGGTGGCCGCCGCCGCCCTGCCCCTGTCGGTGATGCCGGCTTTCCTCGGCATCTACTGGTTCGGCTACACGCTCAATACCGTCACCCTGCTGTCGCTGGCGCTGGTCGTCGGCGTACTGGTCGACGACGCCATCGTGGAAATCGAGAACATCGAGCGCCATCTGCGCATGGGCAAGTCGCCCATGCAAGCGGCCATGGAAGCGGCCGACGAAATCGGCATGGCGGTGATCGCCACCACGTTCGCGCTGGTGGCCGTGTTCCTGCCGACGGCCTTCATGAGCGGCATTCCCGGCCTGTTCTTCAAGCAGTTCGGCTGGACGGCCGTGCTGGCCGTGCTGGCCTCGCTGGTGGTGGCACGGCTGCTCACGCCGATGATGGCGGCCTACATATTAAAACCGCTGCCGCACAAGGAAGAACAGGATGGCTGGCTGATGACGCGCTACCTGCGCGTGATGCGCTGGTGTTTGAACCACCGCGGCGTCACGGCCATCGCCGCGGCCCTGTTCTTTGTCGGCGCCATCGCGCTGGTACCGCTGCTGCCGACGGGTTTCGTGCCGGCCGCCGACCGCGCGCAGACGCAGATCAACCTGGAACTGCCGCCCGGTTCCACCCTGGCCGAAACGCAGGCCGTGGCAGCCATGGCGCGCGACGCGGCCATGCAGACGCCTGGCATCAAGGGCGTCTTCAGTTCGATAGGCGGCGGCTCCAGCGGCGATGCCTTTGCCCCCGGCGCGGCGGCCGAGGCACGCCGCGCCGTGCTGACCCTGACCACCGTGCACCGCACCAAACGCAAGGAATTGATGGCGGGCCTGGAAACGCAGCTGCGCCACAAGCTCGATACGATACCGGGCGCGCGCTTCACGGTGGGGCCGCCCGACACGGGCGTCAAGATGCAGCTGGTGCTGCGTTCGGAAGACCCGGTGGCGTTGATGGCGGCGGCGCAAAAGGTCGAGCGCGAGCTGCGCGGCCTGAAAGGCATCGGCAACGTCAATTCCAGCGCCTCGCTGGTGCGCCCGGAAATCATCGTGCGTCCCGATTTTGCCAAGGCGGCAGACCTGGGCGTGACGGCGGCAGCCATCGGCGAGACGGTGCGCGTGGCGACGGCCGGCGACTACGATACGGACCTGACGAAAATGAACCTGCCCGAGCGGCAAGTGCCGATCCGCGTCAAGCTGCCCAACAGCGTGCGCGCCGACCTGGCAGCCATCGAGCGCCTGAGCGTGCCCGGCAAGAATGGTCCCGTGCGCCTGGCGAACGTGGCCAGCGTGACGATGGAAAGCGGCCCGGCACAGATCGACCGTTTGAACCGCAGCCGCAACGTGACGCTCGACGTGGAACTCGGTTCGCGCACCCTCGGCGAATTGAATGAAGAAGCGCGCGCACTGCCGTCGATGAAGAATTTGCCGCCTTCCGTGAAGATCGCCGAACTGGGCGACGCGCAAGAGATGGCTTCGCTGTTTGCCAGCTTCGGCCTGGCCATGCTGATCGGCGTGCTGTGCATCTACTGCGTGCTGGTGTTGCTGTTCAAGGACTTCATGCAGCCGGTGACCATCCTGGCGGCGCTGCCGCTGTCGATCGGCGGCGCCTTCGTGGCGCTGCTGATCACGGGCAGCGCCCTGTCGATGCCGTCGATGATCGGCCTGATCATGCTGATGGGGATCGTCACCAAGAACTCGATCCTGCTGGTCGACTATGCGATCCTGGCGCGCCAGGCCGGCATGAACCGCTTCGATGCACTGGTCGACGCCTGCCACAAGCGCAGCCGCCCCATCCTGATGACGACGATCGCCATGGGCGCCGGCATGATGCCGCTGGCGCTGGGCTGGGGCGCCGATCCCAGCTTCCGTTCGCCGATGGCCATCACCGTCATCGGCGGCCTGATTACCTCGACTTTATTGAGCCTGCTGGTGGTGCCTGCCGTCTTCACCTATATCGACGACCTCGAGCACCTGCTCAAGCGCGGCATGGCGAAACTGCGCCGCCAGAAGGCCCCGCTGCGGCGCGATGACAGGGCGGCGCTGGAAAAATAAGCGCCGCCATTGTTTGCAACATCGCCCCCTGGGGGGCAAGGAAGCGAAGGACCGGCCGCCAGGCCGCGCTCCCTCGCTTCCATCTATCTGGCATACTGCGCCCATTCTCCATGAACGCAATCTGCCCTGCCTATGAATTACCGCACCCCGCTCGTCCTGCTAATGGTATCCGCACTGCTCGGCGCCTGTTCGGAAAAAGCCGCACCTGCCAAGACGGATGAAGTCGCTGAAGCGCCAGCCGCCGCGATTGAAGCGGCAACGGCGGACAGCGCGCCGCCGGCCGCCACCGCGCCGAAGAGCGAAGAGTCGAACACGCCTCAGGCGCGCGAGCGCGAGGCCGGCATGATGCGTGCCGTCTTTGGCAAGGACTACCGCAACGACAGCGACGACGCGCTGGCCGACCTGTCCGATCCGGACAACCATGTCGACAAACTCAGTTATGTGGTCAGCGCCATCAGCCACAAGCTCTTGCCAGATGGCCGCGCCATCCTGGTAGCGAATGCGGAAACGGCCAATACGGAAGGCACGGCGGAATCGGCGCACGCCTCGCCGGGACTGTTGAACGTCTTTTTCCTGGCGCCCAAGGGCCGGCCGGAAGACGGCCAGTGGCAAGTCGTGAAACGGCTGGAAAACATCGCCGCCCTGGGCTCGTCGGGACAACTCGGTGAAGTCCACTGGGTCATGCTGGGCGCGAACAAGCCTGGGCTGGCGATCCGCCACGGCTACACGGGCCAGGGTTACACCATCACGCAACTGGCCCTGTTTGAAATCGGCGACGGCAAGGTCACCTCATTCGATGGCGCCATCGACCTGTATTCGGACAATATGGGCGCCTGCGGGCCTGAAACGGACGAGTGCTGGCTGGTCAAGGGGAACTGGCGCTTCGCGCCAGCGCGCAATGGCGGCGCCTACGACGACTTGCTGATCGATTTCAAGGGCGCATCCGAAAAGATCAAGCCCGGCGTCACGCTCAAGCCGGACGAAGACCCGCCGCGCATCGCCACGCCCTTGAATGGCCATGCGCGTTATGGCTTCGATGGCAAGGGATATAAACTGGTTGAGGGCAAAAATACGGTGCCTGGCGTTTAATGAGGTCAGCCCCGGGGTCAGACCCGCCGGGTCTGACCCCACGCAAGCCAGCTACCTGCGCGCCGCTTCCAGGCGCGCCAGCAATGGCGCATACATCGAGCGCGTATGGCTGCTCCAGCGGGCCATGGCGCTGTCGATGTCGAGCAGCAGGCGGTCCGACAGGACTTTATCGCCCTGCTGCAGCGCCCAGATCGCGTATTCGGCACGGCAGTCGAAGCTGTTGTAGCGCGTCAGCGCGTCGTCGAATTCCGCCTTCGCTTCCACCTGGCGCCCGCTTTGCGCCAGCGCGCGGGCCGTCAGCAGCGACACCATCTCGGGACGAAAATGCATATCCGTGCGGCGGATGAATTCCAGGTGCGTCAAGGCCTCGGCGCCGCGCGCGCACTCCAGGTAGGCGCGTGCCGCGCCCAGGCGAATTTCCAGGTCCGATGAAAACGCTCCCCGCAAGCAGGCTTCATACGTCGATGCCGCTTCCTGCGCATTGCCGGCTTCAAGCAGCGCGCTGGCCAGGCGCATCTGGTTTTGCGCCGTCGGCGTGTACTCGAAGGCGGCCTTCGCCTCACGCAATTCCCGATTCGGATCGAGCACCTGCACGGCCACCGAAGCGACCTTGCGCGCGCCTTGCGGCAGGCGCGAATTGGGCAGGTAGATGGCGAAGAAATACACCACGCTGCCCAGCAGCGGGAACATGAATAAAATGAGCAGCCAGTACAGCTGCTGCCCGTTGCGCACCACGTGAATCGCAAAAAATACTGCGATCAGGATGTGGATGCCTATGCCAAAAATCGTCATGCTGCGACCTCGTTCGTTCGTGATGGGAGCGGCTGGCACCATGCCGCCGCTTTCCCTGGTCAGAATATTACACTGGCCGCGGCAAACGGCCGCGCCAGGCACGCTGGCCTATTGCACCTTGGCCGTCCAGCCGCCGCCCATGGCGCGGTACAGGTCGACCGAGGCGACGAGGATGCGCGTCTTCAGTTGCAGCAGCCCCACGTCGGCGCTGTACAGGGTGCGCTGGGCGTCGAGTTCTTCCAGGTACGAGGCGTAGCCATTGCGGTAGCGGTTATGCGCGATGCGCAAGGTATCGGCCGCCGTGGCGCGGCGCGCATCGTTTTCCACAGCTTGCTGCTGCAGCCGGTAGATGGCGCCCAGGCTGTTCTCCGTTTCGGCGAAAGCATTGCGCACCACGTTCTCATACGTGTACACCAGCTGGTCGCGCTGCGCGCCGGCCGCATCCGTCTGCGCCTGCACGCGCCCGCCGTCGAACAGGGGGCCGGCCGCCAGCGCCGTCAGGCGCCACAGGGCCGTGGGCGCATGCAGGAAATCGGTGAGCGTCGTGGCTTGCCCGCCGCCCGCCGCCGTCAGTTTGAACGAGGGCAGCAGCTGGTCGCGCGTGGCGGCCAGGCTGGCGTTGGCGGCCGCCAGGTTGTGTTCCGCGCGCGCGATGTCGGGCCGCCGGCGCAACAGTTCGGACGGCAGTCCGGCAGGCACGCCCGGCGCCGCCAGTTCCGCCAGCGGCAGTCCGCGCGCGATGGGGCCAGGATTGCCGCCGACGAGGATCGCCAGCGCGTTTTCCTGCTCAAAGATCTGCCGCTGCAGCTGCGGCACCTGCTCGGCAGCCGCATGGTATTCCGATTGCGCCTGCAGCCACTCCAGCCGCGAGCTGTAGCCCACCTCGAACTGCTTGCGCGCCAGCTCGCGCGACTGTTCGCGCAGCTGCAGGGTCGATTGCGTCAGCGCCAGCTGCGCGTCGAGTCCGCGCAGATTCAGGTAACTCGTCGCCACGCTGGCGGCGATCGACAGGGCCGCCGCATCGACACTGGCCTGTTCGGCGCGGTAACTCTCGCCTGCCGCGTCGCTCAGATTGCCCAGCCGGCCCCACACATCGATTTCATAGCTGGCCTGCAGTTCGGCCTGGAAGACATTCGTCACATACGGCACGCCGTTGTATGCCAGGGTGCGCGTGCGCGTCGGCGAAGCATCGAACGCCAGGTTGGGCGCGCGGTTCGCATCGGCCTGCGCCAGGCGGGCGCGGTATTCCTGCACGCGGGCGCGCGCCACGCGCAAGTCGCCATTGCGCGCCAGCGCCTCGCCCACCAGATCACTTAGCACGGGGTCGCCGAAGGCTTGCCACCACAGCTGCTCGACTCGGGCCTCAGTCGCTGCAGGCGCACCGATGGCTTGCGCGCGCCAGCCGGACGGCAGTTGCAGGGCCGATACGGGCTGCGGTGGCGCGTTGGCGGCGCAGCCGGCCAGCGCCAGCATGCCGGCCATCATCCATACGCGGCGCTTCATGGCTTGGCCTTCTTTGGCGGCGGCGGAGGCGCGGGATTGTCCGCCGAGTCGTTCAGCACGGCGGACGTGTCGACGCTGACCACCACGGACATGCCCGGCACGAGCCGGCGCGCATTCGCCTGGCCCGCATCGATGCGGATGCGCACGGGAATGCGCTGGGCAATTTTGAGGTAGTTGCCCGTCGCGTTATCGGCCGGCAGCACGGAAAATTCGGAACCGGTGGCCGGCGAAATGCGCTCCACCTGGCCCGTCAGCACGGCGCCGTCAAGCGCGTCGACGTGGAAGGTGGCGCTCTGCCCTTCCTGCACGCCATTCATTTGCGTTTCCTTGAAATTGGCGATCACCCACATCTGGCGCGGCACCAGCGCCATCAACTGCGCGCCCGAATTCACGTACGCGCCCTGGCGCACCGTCACCTGGCCCAATTGTCCATCGGATGGCGCCACGATGCGCGTGTTATCGAGGTCGATCTTCGCCGCCTTGACGGCCGCCTGCGCGTTCGCCACGGCCGCTTCCAGGGCCTGCTTGTTGACCACCACCGATTGCACGCTTTGCTGGGCGATGTCGAGATTGGCGCGCGCCTGCGCCAGCGCCGCGGCCATCTGCGCCTGCGTGGCGCGCGACTGGTCGTGTTCGCGCTGCGACAGCGAGCCGTCAGCCACCAGCAGTTCCACGCGATTGAGGTCGGCGCTGGCCTTGCGCGCCTGCGCTTCCGCATTGGCCAGTGCCGCCTCGCTGACGGAAATGCCCGCCTGCGCGCTGGCCTTCTGCTGTGCCCAGTTCGACAGCGCCGCCTGCTGCGCCGCCAGCTGCGCCTGCGCCTGCTCGTAGCGCTGCTGGTAGATGCGGTCATCGATGCGCACCAGCAGCTGCCCTTCCTTCACATCCATGAAATCCTGCACCGTCACTTCCACCACATAGCCGGACAGCTGCGTGCCGATGATGGTCACCTGCCCGCGCACGGTGGCGTTTTCCGTCGTCACGATGGGGCTGGTGAACGGCGGCAAACGCCACGCGTACAGCACGATCAGCACGCCCACCAGGGCTACGGCGGCAAAGGCCAGCGCGGACAGCCACTGGTGGCGCCGGTCTGGCTGCGCCATGGAAGGAGCGGCGGGTGCGGCTGCGGTGGGAGGTGCTGGCGGCGTGCTGTTATTTTCTGTCATTGCTCGGTTCCGAATTGGTAATGGGGACGATGGCCATGGCCGTCTGCGCATCGCGCACGGGGCCGACCAGGCGACGCGCGCCGGTGGTGATGCGGGTCCAGGACTGGCTGACCAGCATCCAGATCAAGGTGGCGATGGCAACGCCGGCGATCATCAGAAAGACGTCGTTGTAGGCGAGGACATTGGCTTCGCGCGTGGCGATGGCGCCCAGGCGCGCCACGCCCTGGGCGCTGCGCAAGGTGGGGTCCATCAGCACGCCGCCGTAGCTTGCGGCGCCCGACTGCACGCGCGCGGCCACCTGCGGGTCGAGCATGGTCAGGTGCTCGACCAGGTAGCTGGAATGGTATTTTTCGCGCGCTGTCTGGATGGTGCCGACGATGGCCGAACCAAGCAGGCCACCCAGGTTCTGCGTCATGGTAAACATCACGGAAAAACTCACCAGGTTGCGCGGTTCGGCGATCACGGCGCCCATGCCGGCCACCATGGTGGGGCCGAGGAAATACGTGCCGCCAAAGGCCAGCAGGAACTGGCTGACATACATGTTGACGGGGCGCGTCTGGCTGGTGGCGTGCGCGTCGATCAGGGCGCCGGCAGCGATCAGCAGCAGCGCGAACATCAGCGAGCGATTCAGGGTCGCCGGATTGATCGTCAGCGCGCTGACCACCAAACCTGCCACGCTGCCCAGCAGGACCACGATGAACAGGTGCTGCATCTGGTCCGTGTTCAAGCCCAGCGCCTGCAGGAAGCCGACGGCGCCCGTCGACTCGGACAGCACGATGCGAAACAGCAGCACCGATAAAAACAGCTTGGCGATCTTGCCCGTGGTGAGCCAGCGCGTATTGAGTAGCGGGCGCGCGCGGTTATGCTCGATGGCCAGCGAGGCGGCGATCAGCACGATGGAGCACGCCAGGCACACGCCCACCCAATCCGATTCCATCCACCACGCCGTGCGCCCCTGCGCCAGCACGGCGCACAGCAGGGCCACGCCGGGCGCGAACAGGATGAAGGTGAGGAAGTCGAGCGGCTCGAACGTCTGCACCCGATCGCCGGGCGGCAGTTTCAGGGCCAGCACGCAGCCCAGCGCCAGCAGGGCCAGTCCCAGTTCGAACAGGTACAGGCCGTGCCATTCGCCGATCTGCAGCAGTTCGGAGGTGAAGATGCGCGCCAGCGGCAAGGCCAGCTGGGCAAAGCCCAGGCCCAGCACCACGCCCTTCAGGCGGTGCCGCGCGGGAAACGCTTGCAGGGTGTAGTACAGGCCCAGCACGCCCAGCGCGCCGCCCACCATGCCATGCGCGGCGCGCACGGCGATCGCCGACGGCAAGGTATTCGCATACAGGTGGGCGAAGGTGACGAGCGCATATAGCACCAGGAACGCTTCCGTAAACAGGCGCAGGCCGAATTGCTGGCGGAACTTCACCAGCAGCAGGTTCATGGAGACGATGGTCATCACGTAGGCGGCCGGCAGCCACTGCATCTGGTAGGCATAGGCGGCCAGCGAACCCTGCAGGTTCAGCAAATTGGCCGTCACCAGGCCGTTGCCCAGCCCCCCCGTCAGCGCGACGATCAGGCCGACGATGAAATACGCGACACGCTTGGGCGTCGAATGTTCGGGCATCGATGGCGACCCGGGCAAGGTCGGGCGTTCGCCCGGCCCCCAGGTGCGAGGTGTGTACTTGTCCATGCAGTAATCGCGATCCGGTTTGCTGAAGCCGTTCTTTGCTGGTGTTATAGAAATAGTTGCAAATGAACAGTTCTAGTCAGCAGCATATCACCGCAGGACGTTTTCATTGTTTACATTGTTGCAGGGCGTTGCGCATGCGGCGCAAACAGGGTAGGCAACGGGACCGGCAGGGGCCGGCCGATCCCGCCCCTGCGCTGATGCAGCCACTTACACCCGCGGCGGGTCCGTTTCGCGCGCGAACGCCCGGTGCGCCGCCAGCGCCTTTTTAAAGGCTGCCACGGCTTTCAGCACGTCGCCGGCTGGCGCGACGATGACGGCGGGGTCCGGCTTGCCATCGGGCAGGGCCGCCGGCACGCCAGCCTTGTCCAGCAAGCCCTTGCCCGCGCCGATGGCCAGCAGCGGCTTGCAGTGGCGGTATTGCAGGCGCAGGAAGTCGAGCGCGTTGGCGTCGTCGCCCAGTTGCTGCACGGCGCCCTGGCCGTCGGGCAGCACGACGGCGTCGAACAGCACAGACGGTCCCGCTTCGAGCGAGATTTCCACATCGAGCGGCGCGCCGCCGCTGGTGTCGACTTTCCCCAGGAGGCTGCCCACCAGGCGCGGCACGGCGCCATCGGACAGCAACGACGCATAGATGTTGCGCACCTGTGCGCCATCGCTGCCCGGCCCCACCAGGATGGCCACGCGCAAGGTATGGATGCCCGTCTTGCCAGGACGGAAAAAGAGCGACAGCGCTGGCGACGGCGCATACGCGGGCAGCGGCTGCAGGGAGGCGCGCGGCATGACGGGCGGCAGCGCCAGGCCCAAGGCATCGGCCAGGTCCTGCGCCAGGGTTTCGTCGACATTGCGCAGCATGGCGACGATGCGCTGGCGGATCACCACCGTCTGCACCTTGCTCAGCTCAAAGCGGAACGCGTGCACAATGTGCTCTTGTTCGACAGGCGTCTGGCTGATCCAGAACAAACGCGCCTGACCATAATGCTCGGCGAATTTCTCGGGTTTGCCGCGCACCTTGTCGCCTTCGGCGGCGGCGGGAAAACTGTTGAAACCCTTCGCGCCCGCCTGGAACGGGCAGCCGCCCGCCAGCGAATTGGGTTCGTACGCGACCCGGCCACGGTTGATGGCCTGGCGGTGGATGCCGTCGCGCTGGTTGTTGTGCAGAGGCGCCAGCGGCGCATTGATGGGGATTTCATGAAAATTGGCGCCGCCCAGGCGCGTGATCTGCGTGTCCACATACGAGTGGATGCGGCCCTGCAGCAGCGGGTCGTTACTGAAATCGATGCCGGGCACGATGTGCGCCGTACAAAAGGCCACCTGCTCCGTCTCGGCGAAAAAATTGTCGGGATTGCGGTTCAAAACCATTTTTCCCACGGGGACCAGCGGCACCAGTTCTTCCGGGATCAGTTTGGTGGGATCGAGCACGTCGAAGGGAAACGCTTCGGCCTGCGCCTCCGTGAACACCTGGAAGGACAGCTCGTACTCGGGATAGGCGCCGCACTCGATGGCTTCCCACAGGTCGCGCCGGTGAAAATCGGAATCGGCGCCGCTGATCTTGACGGCTTCGTCCCACACGAGGGAATGCGTGCCGGCCATGGGCGACCAGTGGAATTTGCAGAAGACGGACTGGCCCTTGGCATTCACCAGACGGAAGGTGTGCACGCCGAAGCCCTGCATCATCCGATAACTGCGCGGGATGGCGCGGTCGGACATGGCCCACATCAGCATGTGCGTGATTTCCGGCGACAGCGAGGCGAAATCCCAGAACGTGTCGTGCGCGCTGGCCGCCTGCGGCATGCCATTGTGCGGCTCGGGCTTGACGGCGTGGATCAGGTCGGGGAATTTCATCGCATCCTGGATGAAGAAGACGGGGATGTTATTGCCCACCAAATCCCAGTTGCCCTCGTCCGTATAAAACTTCACGGCGAAGCCGCGCACGTCGCGCGCCGTGTCGGTGGAACCGCGTTCGCCGGCCACCGTGGAAAAGCGCACGAAGACGGGCGTGCGCTTGCCCGCCTTGGCGAATAGCGCGGCGCGCGTATGCTTGCTTTGCTCCTTGTAGCATTCGAAGTAACCGTGGGCGGCCGATCCGCGCGCATGCACGACACGCTCGGGGATACGCTCATGGTCGAAATGCGTGAGCTTTTCACGCAAAATAAAATCTTCCATCAGGGTGGGGCCGCGCAAGCCCGCCTTCAGCGAGTTCTGGTTGTCGCCCACGGGCACGCCCTGGTTGGTCGTCAGCACGCAGCCGCTGTCGTCGCTGCGGGCGCCATCGAGGGAAGCGTTACGCGCGTTCTCGCCCAGCGCGGGCTGGCCAGCGCCCGTCTTCGCAGAAGGTGTCGTTTCGCGTGCGGTGCTGGCCGTGGCCAGCGCTTCGCCGGTTGCCACATGCACGCCTTCGGCCGGCGTGCGCGCCGCCTCGCCATACTGGCCGGCTTCCTTGGGATTGACGGCCATGGCGGCGGACAGCTGCTGGCTGGCGGCCGTTTTTTGCATCAGCGCGCGGGTCACGTCATTGTCCGCGCCCAGGCTGTGCGGCGCATTGCTGTCGGATGGGCCGGACATGCTGCTCAAGACGGAACCCGCACCGTCCGTGGACGGCGTTTTCTTGGTGCTAGCCATGACATCTCCTGTGAGTAGCTTGCCCCGGGAGAACGCTACAAATCGCTTATTCAGCGCACGAACAGGGCAATCAAAACAATGATGGGAATAGGTATGCCGATCAACCACAACAAAACGGAGCGCATCATCGCTCTCCTTTACTGCTTGCCACTACCATGTGCGCGTGGACGCCGGCCCGCCCCGCCATGACGGCGAAGGGAACAGCGCCCACGACAGTACCTTGCAGGAAAGCGTAAAATTTATTTGCGCGAACCCAGCAGCTTCGACAGGCCATAGCCGGCCGCCGCCGCAATCAGCAGCGACATGGCCGGGCGCTCACGCACATAGCCGCGCCCCGTTTCGCCGGCGCGCTGGCAGGCGGCGCCCAATTGCTTGCCGCGCGCCATCAGGGTTTCGGAAGCCTTGCTGACGGTATCGCTGACCTGCTCGATGCGGTCGCCCACCTGGTCCACGCCGTCATGCGCGCGCGTGGCGACCTTGTCGGCCAGAGGCTGGGCCTGGCTAGCCACCTTGTCGATGGTGCGGTGCAAATCCTGGCGCGTATCCTGGGTGGTGCCGTTCATATCGGAGCTGGTTTTTTCAATCGCGTTCATGGTAGTTTCCTTTAACAGTGAATAATTTCAACCATGCTCGATGCCGTGACCGAATCATGATTCTCCTCGCTTCGGGGAAAAAGAAGCGGCTAAACGCTGCCGGGCTGAGCCATATCAAATACGGGATCAGCAGCAAGCTGTTGGCACTACCTTAACCGCGCGCGCCATGCGCCACCGTGCGCTGTCACACCTTGAAGGGGAGACTTAAATTCCTGATGGAAATAACAATCCCCGCCGGCCTGGTGAGGCCAGCGGGGAATATAAACATGTATGGATTTTTAACGGAATTTTCCGCATAATTGCGAGAGGCAATATCCATACATATAAACAGAATGTCCAAATCAAAAGCCATACAAGAAGATAGCCAGGCCAGTGCGTGGCTTACACCGTTCGTGCAACACGGCGGTCCGCGCTACCTGCAGATCGCCGACATGCTCGAGCGCGCGCTGTCCGACGGCAGCCTGCGCCCGGGCGACCGCCTGCCGCCGCAGCGCCGCCTGGCAGCCCTGTTCCAGATCGACCTGACGACGGTGACGCGCGCCTACGACGAGGCCAAGCGCAGGAATCTGCTGGAAGGGCAAGGCGCGCGGGGCACCTACGTGGCCGCGCCGAAGGTGGAATTGACGCAGATGCTGGACCTGAGCATGAACATCCCGCCGCCGCCCGCAGGCGTGGATTTCGACGACCTGCTGAAACAGGGCGTGGCACAGGTGCTGATGCGCACGGACAGCGATCTGTTGATGAGTTATCACCTGGGCGGCGGCGGCAAGGCCGACCGCGCGGCGGGCGCCGTCTGGCTGGCGCCCATGTTCGGCCACGTCGAGGCCGAGCAGGTGGTGGCCTGCCCCGGCGCGCAGGCGGCGCTGGCAGCGCTGATACTGACCCTGAGCCGGCCCGGTGACAGCATATTGACGGAGCCAGCCGTGTATCCGGGCTTGCGCTCGGCAGCGGGACTGCTCAATCGCAAGACCATCGTCGTGGAAACGGACGCGGACGGCATGCTGCCCGAGGCGCTGGAAAAAGCCGGCCGCAAGCACCGTGCGCGCCTGGTCTACCTCAATCCCACGCTGCAAAACCCCACCGCACACACCGTGCCGGCCGCGCGGCGCCTGGCCATCACGCAGGTGGCCATACGCTGCGGCATGCACATCATCGAGGACGACCCGTACTGGCTGCTGGCGTCCGACGCGCCGCCGCCGCTGGCCCATTACGCGCCGGGGAACGTGTCGTATATCGCCACCCTGTCGAAATGCCTGGCGCCGGGCTTGCGCATGGCCTACGCGCTGGTTCCCGACGCGCAGCTGCGCGAGCGCTTCGTGCAAGCCCTGCGCTCGTTTTCCCTGATGGCCACACCGCTGACGACGGCGCTGGCGACGCAATGGATACACGACGGCTCCGCACACGCGCTGCTGGCCGGCGTGCGCAGCGAAGCAGACGCGCGCCAGGACGTCATCCGCACGATTCTGATGGGCACCAGCCACCCGCGCAGCGACGGCATCCATGTCTGGTTTTCACTGCCCAGCTACTGGACCTCGCGCGAACTGGCCGCCACCGCCCGCGCCCAGGGCGTGGCCGTGACGGCCTCGGATGCCTTCCACGCCAGCAAACCACCGAACGCCATCCGCATCTCCCTGGGCAGCATCCGCGACCGCGCGCGCCTGGCCAGCGCCTTGAAAAAGCTGTCGCTGCTGCTGGCGCACAAGCCGGTGGTGCACCAGGAGTTCGTGATTTAGGCGGTAGATGACCGCGCCGGTGCAGGCTGGCGGGGAACAAAGCTTCAGACGAAAAAAAACCACCGTTTGAGCGGTGGTTTTTTTCTACTGCGAATACTTGGTGCCGTTGGCCGGAATCGAACTGGCGACCTTCACATTACGAATGTGCTGCTCTACCAACTGAGCTACAACGGCGAAGACCCACATTCTACAAACAATGCACAAAATTTGCTAGTGTCAACGCGAACTTTTTTGCATTTTTTTCGCGGCCCGGCTGCGGGCCGCTGAAAATCGCGGCTTTTTATTCCGCGTGGTAGGCCGTGACGCGGGCCACTTCGTCTTTCGAGCCAAGGAACACGGGCACGCGCTGGTGCAGCTTGTGCGGGGCGATGTCCATGATGCGCTGCTGACCATCGGTGGCGGCGCCGCCGGCTTGCTCGACGATGAAGGCCATCGGGTTCGCTTCATACATCAGGCGCAGCTTGCCCGGCATCGAGGTGTCGCGCAGGTCGGCCGGGTACATGAAGATGCCGCCGCGGTTCAGGATGCGGTGCACGTCGGCCACCATCGAAGCGATCCAGCGCATGTTGAAGTTGGTGCCGCGCGGGCCCGTGTCGCCGGCCAGCAGTTCGTCGACATAGCGCTTCACGGGTGGATGCCAGTGGCGCGCGTTCGACATGTTGATGGCGAACTCCTTCGTCGTTGGCGGAATCTGCATATTGCTTTGCGTGAGGACCCACGAACCCATTTCCCGGTCCAGGGTAAAGCAGTTCACACCATTACCGAAGGTCAGCACCAGCATGGTTTGCGGGCCGTACACGGCGTAGCCGGCGGCGACCTGCTTGGTGCCCGCCTGCATGAAGTCCTGCTCGCTCGGCTGCCCCATGCCCTCCGGCGCTTTCAGTACCGAGAAAATGGTGCCGATCGAGACGTTGACGTCGATGTTCGACGAGCCATCGAGTGGGTCGAACAGCAGCATGTATTCGCCCTTCGGATAGCGGTTCGGGATCGGGTGGATCGATTCCATCTCTTCCGACGCCATGGCCGCCAGATGGCCGCCCCACTCATTGGCTTCGAGCAGGATCTCGTTGGAGATGATGTCGAGCTTTTTCTGTACTTCTCCCTGCACGTTTTCCGTGTCGGCCGTGCCCAGCACTTCACCGAGGGCACCCTTGCCGACAGCGTGGCTGATGGTTTTACAAGCGCGCGCGACGACTTCGATCAGCAGGCGCAGTTCGGCCGGAATGCTGTTGTTCGAGCGCTGCTCTTCAACCAGGTATTGCGTAAGACTGATGCGTTTCATGAAACCCCTTAGTTAGTGTTTTAAATACGTCTCGTGCGGTGATTGTCGGCTTACGCGCCGTTGGCGCCAAGCCGACCTACGAAATCATGATGCCGCGTAGGTCGGATTAGCCCGCAGGGCGTAATCCGACATGCATTCAGTTGGCCAGCGCCTTGCTGACGACTTCCATCACGTCATTCGACAGGCTGGCCTGGCCGGCGACTTGTTCCAGCGCGTCGCGCATGTGGCTTTGCAGTGCGGGCACGTAACGGCGCCAGCGGTCCATCGAGCGCGCCAGGCGGGCGGCCACCTGCGGGTTCAGGGCGTCGAGCGCGATGACTTGCTCGGCCCAGAAAGCGTAGCCGCTGCCATCCGCCGCATGAAACTGCGATGGATTGCCGTTGGTGAAATTGAAGATCAGGCTGCGCGCGCGGTTCGGATTTTTCAAGGTGAAGGCCGGGTGCGTCATCAACTGGCGCACCGCTTGCACATCAGTCGTTGGCGCGGCGGCCTGCATGGCGAACCACTTGTCGACCACCAGCGCTTCGTTCTCGAAATCGGTATAGAAGCTGCTTAACGCCGCCTGCGCATGCGGCTGCGAGCCGGAATGAATCAGCGCCGCCAGCGCTGCGGCGCGGTCGGTCATGTTGCCGGCATTGTCGAACTGCAGCCGCGCCAGGTCCAGCTCCGCCGCCCCGGGCGCGATCAACAGATACGACAGGGCCAGGTTCTTCAGCGCCCGCTTGCCGGCCGACAGGGCGTCGGGGCTGTACTCGCCCGGCGTCTGGTTGGCATGGTATTGCGCCAGCAATTCGGGCTTCAAGGCTGCCGCGATGGTCGTGCGCATGAACTGGCGCGCCGCGTGGATCGCTTGCGGATCGACTTGCGCCATGCGCTCGGCGATGATGGTTTCCGATGGCAGGATCAGGGCCAGCTCGCGGAAGGCAGGATCGAGCGTTGCGTCGGCCAGCAAGGCGCGCTGCGCGGCGATGAAGGTCTCGTCCAGCACCAGGGGCTCGCCGGCGGCGACGGCGCCGGTCAGTTTCAGCAGGCGCTCCATGGCCAGGCGCTGGCCCGCTTCCCAGCGGTTGACGGGATCGCTGTCGTGACGGAACAGGTGCAGCAGCTGCGCATCCGTGTAGTCATATTCGAGCACCACGGGCGCGGAAAAATCGCGCAGCAGCGAAGGCACGGGTGCTTCCGTCACATTCGTGAAGCGGAAGGTTTGCGACGCCTCGGTCAATTCCAGCACGACGCTGGTGGCGCCGTTCGATGCCACGCCATCCACGTGCAGCGGCAGGTCGCGACCATCGGCAGCCAGCAAGCCGACGGTGACGGGTATGTGGAATGGCAGTTTTTTCGGCTGGCCCGGCGTGGCGGGGCAGCTTTGCGCCAGCGTCAGTTCAAACGTCTGGCTGGCAGCGTCGTAGCGCGTGGAAGCGGTGACGACGGGCGTGCCGGCCTGGCTGTACCAGCGCTCGAACTGCTTGAAATCGCGGCCATTCGCATCCGCCATGGCGGCGCGGAAGTCGTCGCACTGCACGGCCTGGCCATCGTGACGCTCGAAGTACAGGTCCATGCCCTTGCGGAAACCGTCGCGGCCCACCAGGGTCTGATACATGCGCACCACTTCGGCGCCTTTTTCGTAGATGGTGACCGTATAAAAGTTATTGATCTCGACGAAGGAATCGGGACGCACGGGATGCGCCATCGGGCCCGCGTCTTCGGGAAACTGCGCCTGGCGCAAGGTGCGCACCTGGTCGATGCGGGTGACGGCGCGGCCCGTGTCCGTGCCGATCATGTCGGCCGAGAATTCCTGGTCGCGAAATACCGTCAAGCCTTCCTTCAGCGACAGCTGGAACCAGTCGCGGCACGTCACGCGGTTGCCGGTCCAGTTGTGGAAGTACTCGTGGCCCACCACCGCTTCGATGCCGGCGTAATCGACGTCGGTCGCCACGCGCGAATTGGCCAGCACATACTTGGTATTGAAGATGTTCAAACCCTTGTTTTCCATGGCGCCCATGTTGAAATCGCCCACGGCGACGATCATGAAGCGGTCCAGGTCCAGCTCCAGGCCGAAGCGCTCCTCGTCCCAGCGGATCGAGTTTTTCAGCGACTGCATGGCGTAATCGGTTTTATCCAGGTTGCCCTCTTCCACCCATACCTGCAGCAGCACTTCGCGGCCGGACTTCAGGGTGTAGCGCTCTTCCTGACACACCAGGCGCGCCGCCACCAGGGCGAACAGGTACGATGGCTTCTTGAACGGATCTTCCCACTTGGCGTAATGGCGGCCGTCACCGAGGTCGCCCTCCTCGATCAGGTTGCCGTTCGATAGCAGCACCGGATATTTATCCTTGTCGGCGCGCAGCATGACGGTGTACCTGGCCATCACGTCCGGGCGGTCCGGGAAGAAGGTGATGCGGCGGAAGCCTTCCGCTTCGCACTGCGTGAAAAAGTTATGGTTCGACACATACAGGCCGGACAGCGAGGTATTGTCTTGCGGCGCCAGCACGGTCTCGATTTCAAGCAGCACCTCGTCCGGCGCCCTGGGAACGGTCAGCATGCCGGCCGTCAGCTTGTATTGCGACGGTTTCAGCAGCTTGCCATTCAGGCGTACTTGCACCAGTTCGATGTGTTCGCCGTGCAATTCGATGCTGCGACTGGTACTGGCGAGGTTGTGGCGCATGTGGATCCGGCTCGCCACCACTGTGCGGGCGGGATCAAGATCGAAACCAAGTTCGACGCTGTCAACCAGGAAGCTGGGCGGCGTGTAATCTTTGCGGTAAATCGTCTGAGGGCTGTCTGTGCGCATAGGGAATGGGTGGGAGCGGAGGCAAAAGCCTATTTTACCAACACCAGCCCCCCGATAGTCGCGATTCAGCTCAGGAATGTTGGATTCCCTTACACGCCGACATACCAGGTAACATTCTGTAATAATGCATGGAAACAAATAGAACTATTCTTATAATACTAAGCGATGAATTGCGTCTACTAACAGGAGATCATGCAATGAAACGATATCTCACCTTCATGATGGCCGCATTGACCGTGTTGCTGACCGGATGCGCCACCACCATACGCAGCGATGTGACCGTCTTCCACGAGTGGCCTGCGCAATTGCAAGACAAATCGTATGCGTTTGAAGCGCCAGCGGCGGAAAACGACACGCTGGAATACCGCAGCTACCAGAACCTGGTGCGCGCGGAACTGGCCAAACACGGCTTCGGCGAAGCTTCCGGCCCGGCGGCAGCCAATTTGCGCGTGGCGATGCAGTTTTCCACCGTCGACTTTCCTGAACGCGTGCTGCAAGCCACCGATCCATTCTGGTATGGCCCCGGCTACTGGCCTGGCCGCTACGGCTATCGCTACGGCGCATGGCCAGGCTATGGCCGCTTCGGCTACAACCCTTACTGGTACGGTCCGATGGACGTCGAAGAAAGCGTGCGCCATAAATACGAACGCGAATTGCGCGTGACGATCAATGACCGCAGCGGCAAGAAACTGTATGACGTGACCGTGCAATCGACCAGCAACAAGCGCGCCACGTCGCAAGTGATGCCAGCCATGGTAGCGAGCGCCTTTGCCGACTTCCCGGGACAAAGTGGAGTTCCCCGCAAGGTGGAAGTCAAAGTGGAATAAGTCACTGACGCTCAAAAAAACCGGCTGGTGCAGCAATGCGCCAGCCGGTTTTTTTTCACCTAAGAATAATACGCCTCGGCGGCAAAGGTGAGCGCGCCGATCAGGGCCACGGCCAGCAGCAGCACGATCAGCAGGCGGCCGAATTTCGGCGCGCCGTCGTTTCCGCTGCCGCCGCTCATGGCACGATGATGGTCGAGCCGGTGGTTTTGCGCCCTTCCAGGTCCGTGTGCGCCTGGGCGATATGGGCCAGATTGTAGCGCTGGTTGATCTCGATCTTGACTTCGCCGCTGCTGACGACGCCGAACAGCGAGGCAGCCATCTCTTCCAGGTTCGCGCGGTTCGAGGCATAACTGAACAAGGCGGGGCGCGTGATGAAGAGCGAACCGCGCGAGGCCAGCTCGGACAGGGTAAACGCCGGCACAGGGCCGGAGGCGTTGCCGAAGCTGACCATCATGCCCAGCGGCGCCAGGCAGTCGAGCGAGCCCGTAAATGTATCCTTGCCGATGGAATCGTAGACCACGGAGACGCCCTTGCCGCCCGTGATCTCGCGCACGCGCTCGACGAAGTTTTCCGTGTTGTAGTTGATCACGTGGGCCGCGCCGTGCGCCTTGGCCAGCGCCGCCTTTTCATCGGAACCGGCCGTGCCGATCAGGTTCACGCCCAGCACCTTGGCCCATTGGCAGGCGATCAGGCCCACGCCGCCCGCGGCCGCGTGGAACAGGATGGTATCGCCCGCCTTCAGCGCCACCGTGCGGTGGAACAGGTATTGCACCGTCAAGCCTTGCAGCATCATGGCGGCGGCCGTATCAAAACCGATGCGCTCGGGCAGCGCCAGCAGCAGGGCGGCCGGCAAGTTGCGCTGCTGCGCATATGCGCCATTGATGCGCGCCGCGTAGGCCACCCGGTCGCCGACCTTCACTTCCGTGACGCCCTCGCCCACCGCCTCGACGATGCCAGCACCCTCCACGCCCAGGCCATTGGGCAGCGGCTGCGGATACAGGCCCGAGCGGAAATACACGTCGATGAAATTGAGGCCGATGGCCTCGTGTTTCACGCGCGCTTCGCCGGGGCCGGGCGGCGGCAGTTCCACATCCACGTACTCCATCACTTCCGGGCCGCCCACGCGCTGTACGCGGATGGCTTTGGTGGTAATCGTTGCACTCACAATATGCTCCTTGAAGAAGAATCGGGAAAAACGTCAGGCAGCCGCGCGGGCCAGCGCCTGCAGCTGCGACAGCACCAGGTGCGCCGACGACAGATTCGTCGCGCACGCCACGTTGTGCACGTCGCAGGCGCGCACCAGGGCATTGATGTCCGGCTCGTGCGGCTGCGGCGTCATCGGGTCGCGCAGGAAGATCACGCAATCGATCAAGCCTTCCACCAGCAGCGAGCCGATCTGCAAGTCGCCGCCGAACGGGCCGGAATGCTTGCGCTCCACTTGCAAGCCCAGCTCGTTGATCAGGCGGCCACCCGTGGTGCCCGTGGCCGACAGTTCGCAACCCTTCAAAAAGTCCAGGTATTCGCCCGCCAGGGTAATCATGTCATCTTTTTTCTTGTCGTGGGCAATCAGGGCGATGCGTGTTTTCATGGTAAGGACCATTTCAGTGGGTGGAGGAATTATTTCTTTTTCGACAGCAAGTAAATACCGGCCAATACCAGGCTGGTGCCAGCCAGTTGCCAGTTGGTGATCGGTTCATCGAGAATCATGGCGCCCAGGAACAGGGTCGAGACGGGGCCGATCATGCCCGCTTGCGAGGCGACGGGCGCGCCGATGCGTTCAACGGCGATCATCGTCATGAAGACGGGCATCACCGTGCAAAAGATGCCATTCAATAAAGACAGCCCATACACGGGCATGGGCTGGATCAGCAGCTCGACGGGGCGCAGGATGAAAAATTGGGCGATGCAGGCAAAGCTGGCCACGCACATCGCGTAGCTGACCAGGCGCATGGAGCCGATGCGTTTTACCAGTTCGCCCGAGCCCAGCAGATACACGGCATACGAACAGGCCGAGCCCAGCACCAGGGTAGACCCCAGCGCCACATTGCTGGCGCCGCCCTGCAAGTCATGCACGAACACCAGCACGATGCCGCAATACGAGGTGAGCAAGGCCAGCCACTGCAGGCGGCTGATGCTCTGCTTGAAGTACACGGTGGTAATCAGCAGCACGAAGGTGGGCGTGAGAAACAGGATCAGCCGCTCCAGCCCCACGGAAATATATTGCAGGCCCAGGAAGTCCAGATAGCTGGACAGGTAGTAGCCGACGAGGCCCAGCCCGACCAGGCGCCAGCGGTCGCTGTTTGATAACGGCGGCTCCGTGCGCATCTTCCACCAGGCGATCACGGCGAACACGGGCAGCGAAAAGATCATCCTGAAGGCGATCAGGGTGACGGCGTCGATCTGGTAGCGGTACAGCAGCTTGGCGACGATGGCCTTGGTGGAAAACAGCACCGCCCCCCCCACGGCGATGGCCAGGCCACCGAGGTAGACGGAACGGGGAAGCGAAGATGGGGTTGCTTGCGGGGAACTGGAGCTCATGCCCAGATTGTAATGGCAAAAGCGAAAGTCAGCGTGGGTGGCGCTTGGGGCGGACATGGATCAGGCGCAGGTCGGGCGCAGGTCGGGCGTAGGTCGGGTTAGCCCAAAGGGCGTAACCCGACACCACCACGGTGTAACCAGATACCACCACAGTGTAACCCGACAACACCACAACGTTCCCCCTCCCCGCCAACCACGTTGTCGGATTACGCGCTGCGCGCTAATCCGACCTACGACACCACGACGGCCGCCGCACCCGCCGTGACCGTCGCCGTCGTTACCCGCGCAATCACGTTCGAAGGTGCCGCCGTGCCGATCAGTTTATTCACCTGCTTGAACTGCGCCACCAGCTTGCCCGGCGTCAAGGTGACCACCGTGTAGCCCTGCGCATCCGTATTCAGATGCTTGATCCACGGATTGTTGCCCAGACCGGACAATTGCTGCGCCAGGCCCAGCAGGGTCGTACTGAAGTCAGTGCTCGCTTTCAAGCCAGCCTGCACGGCAGCGACCGTGGCATCGAGTTGCGCTTCCGGCACGCCCTTGGCGGCCAGCGCGCCGCGCAGCTGCACGCGCAATTGCTCCAGCAGGCTGTCGACCGTGGGCGCCGCCTTGCCCATGGTGTAGTCGAGCAGGTTGATGTCGAGATTGAGCGTGCCCAGTCCCGTGACGGGAATGGCCAGCGGATAGCTGACGAGGGTGCCGATATTGCCCATGCTGCCGGCGGCCGACTTCAGGTAGCTGAAGAAGGAATCCGAGCTGACGCCGGCCGACACCAGGTCCACCATCACGGGCGTGCCGCCACCAGCGGCGTCGAAATCATCGCTGACGGTGCCGGCAAAAAACGAGTGGATATCGCCGGTCAGCGCCACCACATTGCCGATGGCATTGTTTTTCAGGTGCGCCATCAAATTCTTGCGTTCGCTGTTGTAGCCATCCCACTGGTCGCAATTGAGCAGGAAGCGCGTGAAGAATGGCGCCAGCGCCGCCTGCTGGCCGGACGCGGCGACAAAGCCCGAGGCGGCGCCCTTGGCTTGCACGTCGGGCTTGATCCAGCCGAAGGCGATCACTTGCGCGGCGGCGGCCGGCGAGCCGCTGTTGTAGGCGGCCACCGTGATGCCAGCCTGGGCCGTGCTCAAGCCGGCGCCCACGGCTGCGGCACCCTGCGCGCCGGCATTGGCGGCGGCAGCGGCAATCGCCATGGCCGCTGCCTGCGCCACGCCAGACGACGCGCCCGCCGTCGAAGCGGCCACGATGGCGCAAGCCAGCGGCACGCTGCCGCCGACCAACGGCAGGGTGCTGGCGATGGCCTGGCCCACGTTAGCCATGGCGCTCAGGGCCAGCAAGGTGGCAATCGCATCCGTGCCATTCAGACCCATGCGCAGCAAGGACACTTCATTGCCCCACAGCTTCCAGGTCGACGTGGCCGCCTTCATCTTGCTTTTCCACCAGTCGCGCTGGGTCGTGCCCAGCATGCCGACGGCCGCCAGCGGGTCCGTGCCGGCTTTCGTGGCGGCGGCCATTTTCTGGCCTTCCACGCTGTCGAACAGCGCTTGCGGCACCAGGTAGCGGCTGCCGATGCTGCCCAGCGGCTTGCCCGTGGCGGGGTTGATGGTCGATTCGGCGATCGCGTGGTCGGCGCGGTACAGGCGCTCGTCCGTCATCACCAGTTGCATCAGTTTACCGAACTGGAAATCGCGGTAAATCTGGATGTTCTGGAACGTTGTCGCTGCGGCATCGAAGGTGACGTCGGCCGGCATGTATTCGAACCAGGCCTGGTTGGCGCTGCGGCGGCGGTTCGGCTGGTGCAGGTCGCTGCCATCCGGCGCCACGATGCCTTCATAGGTGGAAGCGTCCTGCCAGGCGTCGTCCGTGAATTCGTGGTCGTCCCAGATGGCGATGAAGGCGAAGCGCTCGTGCACGGCTTGCAGGCGCGTATCGGTGCGGTATTTCTTGTACAGGTAGCGGTAGTCGGCCACCGTGGTGGCGTACTTGGCGCCCGCATTGCCGCTTTTATACGTGCCGTCCGGCAATTTCAACTGGTCATGGCGGCTTTCCACGGCGCCGCTCTGGAAGGCTTCGCCCACCGTTTCATAGATGTAATCGCCCAGGTGGACGATGAAGTCGAGCGACTCGTTGGCGGCGATGTGCGACAGCGCGCCCCAGTGGTTGATGCTCCAGTCCTGGCACGTCAGGTAGGCGAACTGCAACTGCGCTACGTCGCTGGTCGCGGCAGGCGCCGTCTTGAAGCGGCCCACGTTCGAGCGCACGTCGCCGGCGATGAACTGGTAAAAATACACCTGGCCCGGCTGCAAGCCCGTCACCTTGTGGCGCAGGGTATTGTCGAAATCGGCTTTCAGCGGCAATGTCGCATCGACGATGGGCGTGCCGGCCAGGGCCGTGTTGCCGCCCAGGGCGGCCGTATTGTCACTGGCGCTGACGATCAGGCGCACGGCCACGTCCGACTTGCCGGCAACGGCGGGCGCGACGGCGTCGAAGCTGGCGGGCACGACGCGCGTCCACAGCATGGCGCTGTCGGCGCGCGGATCGCCCGAGGCCACGCTTTGCGGGAATTTCCAGTCGCTGCCCGACGCCAGCGGCACGCCAGGATCGCTGTAATCGGTGCTGCCGCAGGCGGCGAGGCCGACAGTGGCCACGGAAACCGTGATAAAGCCACCCAATTTCAGAAATTGCCGCCTGTCCATTTGACTTGCCATGATGTCGCGCCCTCGATATGGTGAAAGCGCGTCACTTTAGCAACAGATTGTGTCATCCTGATGACGGGGCCATGCCGCTTGGCCGGGGGCCGATATGCTAAAATGTCGGCCACAATTGAACACCTAGTCTAAGGAAGATTCGACATGGCAGGACATAGCAAATGGGCCAATATCAAGCATAAAAAGGCTGCCACCGATGCCAAGCGCGGCAAAATCTGGACGCGCCTGATCAAGGAAATCACGGTCGCAGCCCGCATGGGCGGCGCCGACGCCATCACCAATCCACGCTTGCGCCTGGCGGTCGACAAGGCGGCTGACGCCAACATGCCGAAAGACAACGTCCAGCGCGCGATCAACCGCGGCAGCGGCGGCGTCGATGGCGCCAACTATGAAGAAGTGCGCTACGAAGGCTACGGCGTGGGCGGCGCGGCCGTCATCGTCGAATGCATGACCGACAACAAGGTGCGCACGGTAGCCGAAGTGCGCAACGCCTTCAACAAGAATGGCGGCAACATGGGCAACGAAGGCTCCGTCGCCTTCATGTTCCAGCATTGCGGCCAATTGCTGTTCGCGCCGGGTACCGACGAAGACAAGCTGATGGAAGCGGCCCTGGAAGCGGGCGCCGACGACGTCATCGCCGATGAAGAAGGCGGCTTCGAAGTGCTCACTCCCGTGCACGATTTCGCCACCGTCAAGGAAGCGCTGGAAGCGGCCGGATTCAAGGCCGAAGTGGCCGAAGTCATCATGAAGCCGGCAACGGAAACCGTCTACGCGGGCGACGACGCCATCAAGATGCAAAAGCTGATCGATGCGCTGGAGCTGCTGGACGATGTCCAGGAAGTGTTTACGAATGCCCTGATCGAAAACTAAGCAAAAAAATACAGCTGTACACCTCAAGGGCGGCACCGCCGCCCTGCAACCCACCTTGAACGAACGGTCCCTATGAAAATTCTGGTAGTCGGCTCTGGCGGCCGCGAACACGCCCTGGCCTGGAAACTGGCCCAGTCCGAACGCATACAGATGGTGTATGTCGCGCCGGGCAACGGCGGCACCGCGCGCGATGCGCGCCTGGTCAATCTCGACATCAGCGACCCGCATTTGCTGGCCGACTTCGTTCAGCAGGAACACATCGGCCTGACCGTCGTCGGCCCGGAAGTGCCGCTGGCAGCGGGCATCGTCAACCTGTTCCGCTCGCGCGGCCTGAAAATCTTCGGCCCGACCAAGGAAGCGGCGCAGCTGGAATCGTCGAAGGACTTCGCCAAGGCCTTCATGCAGCGCCACGGCATCCCGACGGCCGCCTACCAGACGTTTTCCGACGTCGCGCCCGCGCATGCCTACATCGACGCCATGGGCGCGCCTATCGTCATCAAGGCCGACGGCCTGGCCGCCGGCAAGGGCGTGGTCGTTGCCATGACCCTGGAAGAAGCGCACCAGGCAGTCGACATGATGCTGTCCGATAACCAGTTCGGCGACGCCGGCGCGCGCATCGTCATCGAGGAATTCCTGGCCGGCGAAGAAGCCAGCTTCATCGTCATGTGCGACGGCAAGAACATCCTGCCGCTGGCCACCAGCCAGGATCATAAACGCCTGAAGGACCACGACCAGGGCCCGAACACGGGCGGCATGGGCGCGTATTCGCCGGCCCCCATCGTCACGCCGGCCATGCATGCGCGCGTCATGCGCGAAATCATCAATCCAACCATCCAGGGCATGGCCAAGGATGGCATCACGTTTACGGGCTTCCTGTACGCGGGCCTGATGATCGACGACAAGGGCACGCCGAAGACCCTGGAATTCAACTGCCGCATGGGCGACCCGGAAACGCAGCCGATCATGGCGCGCCTGAAGACCGACCTGGTCACTGTCATGGAACATGCCGTCAACGGCACGCTCGATGCGGTGGAACTGGAATGGGACCGCCGCACGGCTGTCGGCGTCGTGATGGCTGCCGCCGGCTACCCGGACGATCCCGTCAAGGGCACGGCCATCGGCGACATCCCGGCCGAAACCGTCGATTCCGTCACCTTCCATGCGGGCACCCGCATCGAGGGCGAGCGCCTGGTCACCAACGGCGGGCGCGTGCTGTGCGTGGTCGGCCTGGGAGACAGCATCAAGATGGCGCAGAAGCAGGCGTATGAAACGGTGGAAAAAATCCATTTCGACGGCGCGCAGTACCGCCGCGACATCGGCTGGCGCGGCCTGAAGCACTAAGCACCAGGCACGCCCCAGGCAGCAAACGGCGGGGCCGGCGCGGAATGCATCCGCCCCGGCCCCGTTTGCATAGGCGCGCCGGGAAGACAGGCCTTGCGCTAAGATTTTGCCTTTCAGACCAAGTTGCAGCCCATGACCAGCCACCCCCATCCTGCACTCGCCGAACTGCGCCAACTGCGCCTGATCACGGACAATGAACTCGACGACGCCATCGACGAACTGGCGATCCTCGCCCTGGACGAGGAAGACGACATCGACATGCCACGGCTGGCCACCGGCGCGACTGCCGCCGAAGCGCTGGCATGGCTGCTGCGCACCGACCTGCTGCCGCAGGACGACTTCCTGCGGCGCGTGCAGGAGCTGCCGCACCGGCATGGCGGCGCGGCCCTGCACGAACGCCAGCAACTGGCCGCCGACGCGCTCAAGCTGGTCAACGGCCAGGCCATCGACACCCTGTACGACGAAGATCTGATCAGCCAGTGGCAGCGCGACGCCGCCCACGCCAGCCTGCCCGGGGACCGCCTGCTCGCCTCCCCCATCGCCGCCCTGCGCGACATGCTGCGGCAAGGCACCTTGACGGCGCAGCAATTCGAATTGCTGCGCACGCGCCAGCACGGCTCGGAGCTGGGCCGCATCATCGTCAACGCCGCCGCGCGCCAGGCCCGCCGCGAGCGCCCCGCCCATGCGCGCCCGGGAAGCTGGGTGATGGCCGCGCTGCTGGTGCTGGCACTGGCTTTTGCGGTGCGCGCCATCATGGCCAGGCAGGCGCCCTCCCCCGCCGCCGTCCCTGCCACTGGGCAGGGCGTCGAACGGCCTGACATGCAGCAGCGCGCCGCGCAGGCAGTCGAGCGCGCGCGCGTCCCCGGCACCGGGGCGGACCTGTCCATCACGGTAGTGCAGGACGGCGCCACGCCGCCGGCGCGCTGAACCACAACACAAACGCACAGCGCCAGCGCCGCGCTATCACAAAAACGCGTAACAGGGTACAATCCGTCCTTACTTTTTATTTCGGCCTCGTCGGCCCACGCGATGTCGTCAACTCCCTCTCCTTCGGCCGTCAAGGCCTATTTACTCGATTTGCAAAACCGTATCGTGCAGGCGCTCGAAGCGCAGGACGGCAAGCCCTTCCTGACCGATGCCTGGCAGCGCCCCGAGGGCGGTGGCGGCATTTCGCGGCTGATCGAGGAAGGCAATGTGTTCGAGCGTGGCGGCGTGAATTTTTCGCACGTTACCGGCGCCGCACTGCCGCCATCGGCAGCGGCCGCGCGCCCTGAACTCGGTGGCAAGGCATGGGAAGCGATGGGCGTGTCGCTGGTGCTGCATCCGCGCAATCCCTACGCACCGACGGTGCACATGAACGTGCGCTTTTTCAGCACCGTGAATGCCGCTGGCGCTCCCGTATGGTGGTTCGGCGGCGGCATGGACCTGACGCCGTATTACGGCGACGCGGGCGACGTGAAGCATTTTCACCAAGTGTGCCATGATGCGCTGGCGCCGTTTGGCGCGGAACTGCATCCGAAGTTCAAGCAGTGGTGCGATGATTATTTCTACCTGAAGCACCGGCGCGAAGCGCGCGGCGCCGGCGGCATCTTCTTCGACGATTTCAATGCCCTGGGCTTTGAAGACAGTTTCGCCATGCTGCGCAGCGCCGGCGACGCCTTCGTCGACGCGTATGTGCCGATCCTGGCGCGGCGCAAGGATACGCCCTACGGCGAACGCGAACGCGATTTCCAGTGCTACCGGCGCGGGCGCTATGTCGAGTTCAACCTGGTATTCGACCGCGGCACCCTGTTCGGCCTGCAGTCGGGCGGACGCACCGAGGCGATCCTGATGTCGATGCCGCCCGTGGTCAAGTGGCGCTACGACTGGCACCCGGATGCGGGCAGTCCCGAAGCGGCGTTGTATACTGACTTCCTCGTGCATCGCGACTGGCTGCAGGCGTGACGGAAAGTGGTACGGCATGCGTGGCGCTGCTGGGCGGCAGCTACGATCCGGTGCACATGGGCCATGTCGCGCTGGGCACGCATTTTTCCAGCCTGCTGCACGCCGATGAGCTGCGCGTGATTCCGGCGGGCGCGCCGTGGCAAAAGAGCAAGCTGGGCGCCACCGGCCAGCAGCGCGCCGAGATGGCCGGTCTGGCTTTTGCCGGCCTGCCCCTGCCCGTGGTGATCGACCGCCAGGAAATCGAGCGCAGCGAACATGGCCAGGCCAGCTACACCATCGATACCTTGCGCCAGGTACGCGCCGAACTGGGAGCGCGCGCTTGCATCGTTTTCCTGATGGGCGCCGACCAGCTGCAGCGGCTCGCGACATGGCGCGAATGGCAGCAATTATTTGAATACGCGCATATCTGCGTCGCGGCCCGCCCAGGCTTCGCGCTGAATGACACAGCAGTACCGCAAGTGGTCGCCGACGAATTTTCGCGCCGCCTGGGGTCGCTGGACAGCATCCGCAACACGCCGCACGGTCTGACTTATCTGGCACAGGACTTCGCGGTGGATATCTCCGCCACCGAAATACGTGCGGCATTACAACGGGGGAATCGGGCAAACTCGCTTGTTTCCCCGCTAGTGCTAGACTATATTGAACAACATAATTTATACAAAAGCTAAATGGACATCAAAAAACTGCAAACCCTCGTCGTTGACGCCCTTGAAGACGTCAAAGGCCAAGACATCGCTGTCTTCGAAACGAGCCACCTGACCAGCCTGTTCGACCGCATCGCGATCGTCTCCGGCACCTCGAACCGTCAAACCAAGGCGCTGGCCGCCTCGGTGCGCGACAAGGTCAAGGACGCCGGCGGCCAAATCATCGGCATGGAAGGCGAGGAAACGGGTGAATGGGTGCTGGTCGATCTGGGCGACATGATCGTCCACATCATGCAAGCACCTATCCGCGCCTACTACCGCCTGGAAGAAATCTGGGGCGACACCCCGATCAAGCTCGGTGCCGCCAAGCGCGCGCCGAAAAAAGCCGGCGACGACGAGCCAAAGAAAATCAGCGGCCATCTGGCAGCGAGCAAGGCCAAGGTCGAAGTTTCGCCCGTGATCGAGAAAAAGACACCGGCGAAGAAAGCCACCGCAGCCACCGCCGCCAAGAAAGCCCCGGCGAAAAAAGCCGCCTCGAAAGCTGTCGGCAAGACCGTGAAAATCGCGCCGACCAAGACCGAAGCGGCTGCCGTGAAAGCCTTGAAAGCGCTGCCAGAGAAAAAAGTGCGCACCCCGCGCGCGGCCAAACCGGCAGCCGATGCTGCACCGGCAAAAACCGTGATCAAGCGTATCAAAAAAGTCGAAGCGTAAGCCTCGATGCAGCTCATCATCGCTGCGGTCGGCCATAAAATGCCGGCCTGGATAGAGACGGGCTTCGCGGAATACGCGAAGCGCATGCCGCCGGAACTGCGCATCGTGCTGAAAGAAATCAAGCCGGTGGAGCGTTCCGGCAGCAAGACCGCCGCTACGGCGATGGCGCTGGAACGCGAACGTATCGAAGCCGTCCTGCCCAAGGGCGTGCGCATCATCGCCCTCGACGAACGCGGCAAGGACCTGACCAGCGTCGGCCTGTCGCAGCAGTTGATGGCGTGGCAGCAGGATGGCCGCGACACCGCCTTTTTGATCGGCGGTGCCGACGGCCTCGATCCGCAACTCAAGGCGCGTGCCGAAGGCATGCTGCGCATTTCCAGCATGACCCTGCCGCACGGCGTGGTGCGCGTGATCCTCGCCGAGCAGCTGTACCGTGCCTGGTCGATCACGCAAAACCACCCCTACCACCGCGTCTGAACTCCCCCATGAAAACGGCTGATCACAAGATCTACCTCGCGTCCAAAAGTCCGCGCCGGCGCGAATTGCTGCGCCAGATCGGCATCGATTTCGAATTGCTGCTGCTGCGCAGCGACGGCCCGCGCGGCGCCGACGTCACCGAGGAAGTCCTCGCTGGCGAGTCGGCGCTCGACTATGTCGCCCGCGTGTCGAATGAAAAAGCCGCCTTCGCCTGGGACCTGGTGCGCCGTCGCCACCTGACCCCGCGCCCCGTACTGGCGGCCGACACCACCGTCACCATCGACGGCGTCATCCTCGGCAAGCCGGCCGACCGCCTGGAGGCCGTGGCGATGCTGCAGCAGCTGTCGGGCCGCACGCATCAGGTACTCACCTCGATCGCCGTGCACTACAAGGACTTCGCCGAGCAGCGCACGCAGGTGTCGCAAGTGCGCTTCGGCGTGCTCTCGCCCGCGTCCATCGCCGCGTATTGCGCCACGCCGGAGCCGTATGACAAGGCCGGCGGCTACGGCATCCAGGGCAGCGCCGCGCTGTTCGTCGAGCATATCGAAGGCAGCCATTCCGGCATCATGGGCCTGCCCCTGTACGAAACTGCACAGTTGCTAAGACTGGCAGGTTTGCCCCTGCCCTGATCGGGTATGATGTCATTCGTTGCCTCCACTTCCCCGCCTCCATGAACGAAGACATCCTGATCAATATTACGCCGCAAGAAACCCGCGTCGCCCTCATCCTGCAGGGCGCCGTGCAGGAATTGCACATCGAGCGCACGCTCACGCGCGGCCTGGCCGGCAATGTGTATTCCGGCAAAGTGGTGCGGGTATTGCCGGGCATGCAATCGGCCTTCATCGACATCGGCCTGGAGCGCGCCGCGTTTTTGCACGTGGCCGACATCTGGGAAGCGCGCGGCCACGATGGCCAGAACGCCACGCCCGCTCCCATTGAAAAAATCCTCTTTGACGGCCAGGTGCTGACGGTACAGGTAATCAAGGACCCGATCGGCACCAAGGGCGCGCGCCTGTCGACGCAGATTTCCATCGCCGGGCGCATGCTGGTGTACCTGCCGCAAGACAAGCACATCGGCATCTCGCAGAAAATCGAAAAGGAAGCGGAACGCGAGCAATTGCGCGTGCGCCTGCAAAGCCTGCTGCCGCCCGATGAAAAGGGCGGCTACATCGTGCGCACCATGGCCGAGGATGCTTCCGACGCGGACCTGAAGGCGGACGTCGACTACCTGCGCAAGACCTGGAGCACCATCACGCACGGCGCGCGCACGCGTCCCGCCACCAGCCTGCTGCACCAGGACTTGAGCCTGGCGCAGCGCGTGCTGCGCGATTTCGTCGGCGACGAAACGGCCACCATCCAGGTCGACTCGCGCGAAAATTATGTGAAACTGCGCGAATTTGCGGAAATCTACACGCCCAGCGAACTGACGCGTCTGCAGCACTACACGGGCGAGCGCCCGCTGTTCGATTTATATGGCGTGGAAGAAGAAATTTTGCGCGCGCTGGGCCGCCGCGTCGACCTGAAATCGGGCGGCTACCTGATCGTCGACCAGACGGAAGCGATGACCACCATCGACGTCAACACGGGCGGTTTTGTGGGCGGGCGCAATTTCGCCGACACGATTTTCAAGACCAACCTGGAAGCGGCGCACGCCATCGCGCGCCAGCTGCGCCTGCGCAACCTGGGCGGCATCATCATCCTCGACTTCATCGACATGGATAACGCCGAGCACCGCAACGCCGTGCTGGCCGAGCTGAAACGCACCTTGTCGCGCGACCGCACCAAGGTATCGGTGAGCAATTTCTCGCCGCTGGGCCTGGTGGAAATGACGCGCAAGCGCACGCGCGAGTCGCTCGCCCACATCCTGTGCGAACCGTGCCCCGCCTGCGCCGGCAAGGGACAAGTCAAGACCTCGCGCACCATCTGCTATGAAATCCTGCGCGAACTGCTGCGCGAAGCGAAACAGTTCAACCCGCGCGAGTTCCGCATCCTCGCCTCGCAGGAAGTCGTCGATTTGTTTTTAGAGGAAGAATCGCAGCACCTGGCCATGCTCGGTGATTTCATCGGCAAGAAAATTTCGCTGCAGGTGGAGAATGCCTACCACCAGGAGCAGTACGACGTGATTTTGATGTGAATTAATTATTCTTTAAATTCAAAAGGTTACATAATCTAGATTCAATAAATGTTCCATAGCTACACATTTAGCCACACAAAAAAACAGCTCATCATCCTACTTGCGCCAGCATGGACACGAATCAATTAAACGACGAGGAATACTTGGATGCTAGAGCAGGATTGTTACTGCCGCTTGGTCCTGATATTGCTCCATTTGAACTCATTGGTGACGAGCCAAATCTTGGCCCCGATGGCTGGGCTTGGATATTCCTCAGCATGAATGACGACTATCGAGACGCTTATGATGTACACGCTGGCGACGAAGATTTAGACCTCACTGTTGAGCTGGCTGGACAACATATAACCGGGATAAAGCGGGACAGAGACGGGACCTGTGCGACACGATTTGGCTTAGCTGCTTGGGTTCCTCCTTCCCTGCCGAATCTGCCGAAATTCGCAAACAGCGGCGATTCGTGGTTCTTCCCACTTAAGCGCCCGGTATCGGAAGATTACCGTAGAAAAGAAGTAAGCTCAGCCCCCTACGTGCGTAGTTGGGCGCCGTACTCACCAAGGATTGATAGGTATCCGCATATTCTCTCGAACGAAACGTTATTTGGATATCGCCCCCCTCTGCATGTTCCACTTCCCGACGCTAGCCCGACATCGACATGGAGCATTATTTGGGTTGCAATCGACTGTAGCATTCCGCCCACTGGACAAATATCGGCACTTTACAATCTGGCGTTAACACTACGCGCAGAGTTGAAGAGTGACTGGGCAGAAAACGATACATCTGACCAATACGGCGTCAGTGACATAGCCGGAAGCGATGCCTTTGATCATATGCATTTCAACAGGGCCTCCGGCGCGACAAGTACTGTTGTCGATCTCAAAACCGTGTGGCGCGCAGTGCAGATCGACGCGCTTGGCCCTATAGTGACGCAGCTGGATTTTTTGTTCAAAGCCCTAAATGAAATCCATCGCGATCTCATAGCTAAAGGACTCGCCTTAGCGCCTCCGTATGAGCGATTTAAAAATAGCTTACCTAAGGCCGAAGATAGCGACGGCACATCTCGCTCGGGTGGAAACTACATAAAAGCTTTGATCATACTGGCAGAATTAAGCAAATGGGGGCACGATACTCGCCGGATATCCCAAATCACTATCGGACTCAGTTTTGGCAACCACTACTCCCACAACTGGAAGCGCCTCTTTGAGGAAAGCATCGAAGACTATATCGAGCAAGCCAACCGGATGATAGACGGTGGATATCGCTTGCTGATTCACACACAAAGACCAGACCGGTAGTACATAAGTAGATCATTAAGCCACTACCGTCTGCACTACCATAAACAGCGCCCCTTTGCAAATGCCTAGGGGCGTTTTTCATTTTGTCGATCAGATTGATACCACGTCCTTAGCAAAAGCAAAGTACCAGACGAATCTAGACAATAGCAACTTGATTCGGGCCTGAATCTTTCGCAAACCGACTGGAGTTCAAAAATGAAGACCGCAATGAAATCGCCGCCGGAGCAGCGCACGAAAGAAGCAGTAACGGGCTCGCTCTGTATTGAAATGATGGAGCTAATTCAAAAAGCAAGAACCAAAGTTAGCGACCGTATGCTCCGACTTCCTCAGGTCAGCGAAAAGCTTGGCCGCGCAAATTCGACCATCTGGAACGATGTTCGAAATGGCATTCTCCCTCCGCCCGTGACTATGGGGCCCCGAACCGTTGCTTGGAGCGAAGTCGAACTACAGGCATGGATTGATGCGCGAGTGTTCGCGTCCAGAACCAAAACCAATCTGGACATCAAGTTCTTTGTCGCGTTACTTACCGCGCCACAAAGCCACGTCGCCAATATCCAAGAATAACGAGGATTGAAAAATGAACACGAGAAATAACTTCACTCCTCGACGTGGCCTAATCAGCTTGGGTGACATGCTCGCGCTGTCACTGGCGACTGAAACTAGCCTTCTAGGGCGAATGATATTGGAAAAATCGATTGGCCTAATTGCCGGCCCACGCGGTGGCGGGAAATCATGGCTCGCAATGATCATCGCCTACTCCGTTGCCGCTGGAAAGTCGTTGCACCCTTGGGGAATTGGTATCGGTGCAAGTGTCGTGCTGCTAGACGGAGAGATGCGTGCCGCCAGTGTTCAAGAACGCTTCCGGCTGTTGCATGCATTCAACTCAAACTCAGAGTCCCAAACACTGGCTCAGAGGAATGTACAAATCATAAGCAGAGATTTTGTAGGCGATCCAATCGGCTCAATCGATACTGAGGAAGGCCAACGTAGGCTCGATAAACTCATTCCTGATTCTGCAAAACTGGTCATCGTCGACAATCTCTCTGCCTGGACAAGCGGTGGTCGCGAAGATAGCGGGTCATGGGCATTGATTAAAAACTGGCTCATTAAGAAGCGCTTGCGCGGCATCGCCGTACTGCTCATTCACCATACCGGAAAAAATGGTCAGCAGCGCGGATCCAGTATGCACGAGGACTTGTTGGATTATTCCATTTTACTCAGCCCACTGCAAAGCGATTCGGAACGGCAGGACACTCGATTCGGCATTGAACACACGAAGCTGCGCGATCATCTTCCTGAACTACGGCAGAAATACGAGTGCTCGGTTTGGAACGAAGGAGAGTCATTGCACTTTGAGATCGTACCGGCTGGCTTCACCCCCTCCCAACATGAAATCGAAATGCTTAAGATGCGTGACGACGACATGTCGATGGAAGACATCGGACTCGCACTGGGCATATCGAAATCTACGGTCAGCCGCACGCTTAAAAAGCTTCGTGAACGAACATCGGAGTCTGATTCATAAAAATCAGAACGTTGCAGTGTTGCAGGCGCTATACGCCTGCAACACTGCAACAGTTCGACAAAGGGGATGCATTCCCACTTAAATACTGAGGTCGTTCGCCAGTGCAGTGACACCGTAATACCGTACAACATGACAACAAATGCACAAGTTAGGGCTACGGTTTGCAATGTGAAGGACAACCACTGCATCAGCTCATCGGCGTCATAGACCCATGATGCGCATTGCCCACTGCGACCTAAGGTAACCGCTATAACTGTATATACCGATTATCAGCCTAGGCACCACGATGCGGCCATGGGGCAAGTTGACACTCAGGCAACCATGGCAGCTTTCACGAATCATGGCTCCAACCGATACTAAAGGAACTGAAATGAACACCGCCGACAAGAATCTGCAGCACCTGATGGACTGCATTATGATCGACACGATGGGACTGCGCGTTCCCAACGTACCCAACGCCAAGCTGTCGAGAACGTTTTCACAGATTAGTGATGGCGACGATATTGCTGCCAATACAGGGTGGGCAAAGGGCAGCCTGAAGTCTGAATCAAGCAAAAAAGGCCAGTCGCTCCGAGTTAGTACGGTCAAATCCAAGAGCCAACTGCTAGTAGAGGGCAGCAACGCGATCCACTATCAGGGCCATAATATCGTGTCGTCGGGTGATGCTGTCATGACCGCCTACTCCATGCTTGATGCCGTTCGGCAGACTTACCCACTGCAACTCAAGGATAAGATGCGCCCGTGGGAGTTTATGAGAGGTGAAGGCATTGAGGTTACGCGAATCGACACTCCGTTCATGTTGAAAACTCCCGCTGGCGCATCTGTCGGCGCCGTCGTCAATGCCCTCGCATTGGCGGGTATACGTTCTGGGCTCGTCACGACGCTGTTTCCAAGAGAAACCGTATACTTTGATCAGCACTCCCAACTCCAATCGTTGAAAGCCTACGATAAGGCCGCTGAAATGATGCAGGCCAAGCACAAATTTGAGTTTCCCCCCAGCGAGAACGCCACAACCCTACAACTGTTGACTAGAAACGCGGTTCGGCTTGAGGCAGTTTATCGGCTCAAGAGCTTGACCCGCCACTTTGAAGGCAAAATCCCGCTGCCTTCCATGTTGTCGCCGAAGGTGCTTGCTCAAATGCTCATGGAGCTGCTGCAAAAGTACAACCTGCGAGGCACTCTTCGTAGCTGCCTTGCAAAGTCGGAATTACAGAAAATCCGCCCTGTATACCGGACCACGGTCGCGCTGTGGCAGCGGGGTGAGGAGATGACGTCATTCTTCGGCAACGATGAAGGTTTGTTCAAGAGTCATCGTCGCATCATCAAAGCGGAATATGGCATCGATATCCTGCTACCACATCCGGGAGCAATCGACGTGCCGATTGAGCTTGGCGATGTTCTTCGCGCCGAGAATTTTGTGCCCGTACCAGCTGAAATCCGCGCAGACCAGTCGCTGTTCTATGCGCGCGACATGCAAGCAGAATGGCGAAACTACTGCCGCCAGCACAGCATCACCAGTGTCTCGTCGGTCTACCTCAATCCCTACAAACTCTATTGATGATGATCTACCGGCCGCAAACGCAGAAAAACTAGATTTCTAAACGTAGGGCCATGGAACGCCGCCACACCTCGCCCCGGCGATCAGCGCGGCGCCATGCGCACCAACGCTATGTCACAAAAAACCAGATAAACGATTTATACCAGAATCCATCATGACAAAATCCGTTTGCATCCGCATAAACCTCAAGCATCTGCCCGAGGATGTACGTAAGGCTATCCCTCATTTTAATGCCGCGGACGATGCTGCACCAACATCCCCGCTGGCACAGACCTCGATTGAAACGCAGTGGGGCTACAAGCAAGGGACACGGCTGGCAACAGCCATCGATGTCGAGGTAGTGCTCTCAAACGCCACAAAACTTCCTCAATTCCCTCACGGGACCAGCGTCTGTGCTGTCGGTCGTCTAGGCTTAGAGCTGGTGCGCATCGAACTAGCTCGCGCAGGACTGCCCAAGCAGGCACTCGACGCGCTTGGCACCGAACACATATCCGTCCAAACGACTGTAATAACCTATCTGATCCGGCTCGACAAACCTAGCATTTCCACCGCACTAAAGAAGCAACTGAGCGAATATTCGCGTCTGCTGGGCCTCACCATTCAGCATCGTCCTGCCGAGAGCCGTACCTATTATTCAGATTACCAGCCCGGCGCACGTACGAACGCTCCGAGTGCGACGGGCACCCCTAATCGGGCACTTGACGGAGTGACGATCAGCGCAGAATTCTGGGCCAACCCGACTGTTGTCCGATTCGATGTCACGCTGAACGAAGCCTTCCTTCGCCTTCACGGCTGGGAAAACTTCGATAGCTGGCACAACGCGTACGCCGAAGACCGCTACAAGACGATCTTCAACATGACCGTGCGCACCATGTTCCAGTTGGATGGAAAGCCACCCACCCATTCTGAGCCAGGCCGAGCAGCACTTGACCTGCTGGAAGAGCGGAAGAAGCAGGTAATACTCGAATATATTGCCGGCAAGGACGAGAAACAATCGGCGGCCCTACCTATGATGGCGGGCAACATGCAGGCATCCCAGTTGAAGGCGTGGCGCCGCTTCCGTCCATTCATTTTGAGCGCAACGGGTATCGACATGATTCGGCCTTGGAGCATCAACCAGCACTATCGCCCGCCTGCATTGGTGAAGGCTCTTGTATACCCCGGCGACCTCCACCAAACTGCAAAAGATGCATCTCCGTGCTTTTGCAAGGCAAGCTGGCCTGAACTGCTGGCCGAGCTGCGGCAGGTCTACATGATGGCGTAATGATCGGCATCACGCCGTTACCTGAAGCCGGAGCGATTGAGGCACCGGCTGCCACGCTTATAGCCAGGGGAACAATGTCAAGAATGCCCTCCTTCGATTGGTGCATTTCTGGGTCGCGCTTGCCATCCTTGTTCTTGGTCGACGATGGCGCTGCGATCAGCCTCGCGTCGACGATGGTGCCGTCGCGCATCATCAAGCCTTTCTCAGCCAAATGGCCATTAATCGTGTCGAAGATCTGACGCGTCAACTCTTTCGATTCGAGAAGGTGACGAAATTTGAGCAGCGTCGTCGCGTCCGGCGCCGACTCTCGGTTCAGATCAACGCCGTCGGAAGCGCGGATGGCCTGGCTGTCGTAGATGGCGTCCGCAAAGGCCGAAGCATTGCTGGGCCACATACATGCACAGCACGCACGCCAGTCCGATCGGCAGACGACCGGCGCCAACGGGTTTCGGGAAATGTGGCCCGACAAGCTTCTGCAACATGCCCCTCGGCGTCACGTTGTCGATCTCGACAAGGAAACGGTCACGCCGGGTCAGCTTTTTCTTGGCTGCGTATTCGAGGTCAGAAAGCTCTCTTGCATGGCCGGTAGCGCGGGCAACGAACGAGTCAATATTGCTTCAGTTCGGCGCGCTGCCGTGAACAGAAACTGAAGAATAAATCAGCGTTTCCAAAGGGAACAGCTCATAATTTTACCGCTTCGCTGATCCGCCACCTCCCCCCTGTATTGCCGGGCCAGTTAGCGGAACACCTCGCTCTTCCATTTCGGCGAAAAAATTCTTAGGACCTTTTTGTTGAGGAATATACATATCGTTTTCAGAATTTTTCATTAGCTGTGCATTAGCCTGCCGAAGTGGTTCAATTTCCCCCGCCAACAAATCTAACTCATCTTTAAGGTTGCGGATTTCTGCATTTTTATTCGACATTTCCGCTTCCCACCTCTCACCATCAATCACTTTCTTAGCAATAGCCATCTTTGCCGTCTGAATCTGCTCCCTAAGGATTTCATTGTTGTATTTAGCTTGAAGCAATTCATTTTCTCGACAGAATGCCTCATCCTCAAGGCGGTTTATCTCGCCCGTCAACTTTCGGCAACTCAATCGCGCGGCATTTAACTTCGTTTTTGCAGAGAGAAGGGATTTCAATGAGGCAGCAATAATCTCTACATACCATTCCCTCTTCCCCTGAACTCGCTGCTCAGCAATAGCAAAGTATTTAGAATCGGAAAGAAATAACAACTCCTCAGGAAGTTGCGATTTTCCATTTACGATTTCCTTCCTCAAATACCTCTTGAATTTCCCTGTCATATTTCATCCCTATTGATAATGCGAGGTTTTGATAAAGAGCCGCTATCTACCGTGGTTGATTGAAAGCAGATTATTCTGACAATATTGATCAAGAGTCTGACAGATTGTGCGATGCGACGCAAACCAAACAGGTACTCGGGACCGCAGCGCTGATGCGACGTACCTGGTAACAACTGTATCGACGACGCGCTGTCCGTCTCCATTGTCACAAAACGCAAGGATCGGAGGGAAAATGCGGCCTGGCCGTGGATGCTCAAGTAACTTCAAGGTCGATTTACTGCCTATCAACAACGTACCTTTGGGGGCTCAACGCGGCTGAGGACAGCGCCACAGATTGTTTTCAGCATGCCTTCTGAAGCTGGGTCGAACCAATTTCGCAATGTATATATTGTATATACACTTTGACTCGGAGGAGATCATGGCAAGACTGACAAGGTGGGGCAATTCTGATGGCGGACTTCGCATACCCAAGCCCATTTTGGAGGCAGCCGGCCTGCAAGTAGGCGATGAAATTGGTTGCCGTCTTTTGGATTCGGGAGCGATCTTACTAACTCCACGCAAGGGTCGCATTGACATATCGGAAGGAGAAGCTGAACCGTTGGAGGCTAGTCGACAATACGTAAAGTGGTGAAGATATCTGTGTCTCAGGCTTATGTATAATCGGGCCAGATCAAACCAACAGCCTCGTCCACTATAAAGCAGGAGTCCAAGTGTACCTACCCGCGCTAAAGAACGCCATCCAACACGTCGAAGAAAAGGTCTTCTACCAAGTCGCATTGATGTACCTTACGACCCTCGGCTATCAGGATATCAGCATCGTGGACGGTACGGGCGATGGTGGACGCGACGTGACCTGCTCCCGTGATGACCTGCGAATTCAACTCAGCGTGCGTAAGGATTGGGAAAAAAAGATTAACGAGGAAGCGCAGAACACTCTGGATTCGAGCTGTCGCCACCTGATATACGTGACGAACAAGATCATCAGTCCGTCTGCCGAGCAGGAATTTCTACAAGGGAAGTACAAGCACAAGGGCGATGTTGACGTATCTTTCCACGACCTTCGTAGGATATCGACCGCGCTTGTGCAGCCCGGTGTCATCCGCCGGGCTTATGAAATGCTCGGTATGGCGGTACCTGTCACACTTGAGGCGTCACCTAAGGAAATCGCGCTGAGTACAGTCCTCCTGTTTTCGGATGAGGCCCGCGAACTCCGCGATTCCGTCATCGACGCAAATATCAGAGCGCAGATTCTAAGGGAGCCTGGCATTGCCCAAACCGCTGTCGTCCAAAGGGTCGTCGACGCTGTGCCCGGGGTCAATGTCGACAGAACAGCTAAGTCCGCACTAGCGCGCCTGCGCAGCTCAGGACGGGTCATTGGGCAGAATGATTCCCTCAATCTAAGTGACGAGGAGCGCATGACGATGGAGACGGCAGCCACAGAGTTCCTGGTAGCCGTTAACGCGGACGTCGCGATGCTTTCCGAGGTGAGTGGCCTGCCAAAGGAGGATGCGCGAAAACTGTTGGACATAGCCCTCGAGTTGCTAGTTCGGAACCGCGACCTGAACGGCACTGGTCCCATTGAGGAGTCGCTGCGAAATTTCCTCGCAAAGCACAACTTAACCCGCCAGCGCAACAAGGTCTTCGAGGCGCTTTCCCGTACGGCGTCGGCGACCTTCACGGTGCACGGCGCGACCATTGATCGCATGTTCTCGCTGAACTCGTTCGACATCTATCGAGCGCTTGGACGGCGCACGGACGTATCCATTGTGTTGGACTCGAGCGTAGCGATGCCGGTAATCTTCGGCCTAGAATTCGGTGCCGCGAAATCACGCTATGGGATCGCCGCGCTAGCGCTGAGGGATGCTTGCAAGGCACATAACATCCGAATGGTGGTTCCGCGTTGCTACGTCAACGAAATGGCCGCCCACGGTCAAGGCGCGTTGGAAAAACTCGAAATCTACTCCAAGCTGCCGGAGGAGGCACGAACGTCCTTACGTGCGTCCGGCAACGCTTACCTGAGCCACTACACGCATATCAGCGAGACGATGCGCGAATCAGGGGATGACCTCTCACTTGAGGAATTCCTACAGCACTTCGGCATCGTCGTGGGGCGCCCAATAGGACGGATCGAGAACAGAATCGAGTCACTCTTGGAGCAGCACGACATCGCATGTCTGCCCGACGGAAGGTACGATCCGCCGGTCTTCCACAGAATCTCAGAAGCGAAGCCTTTCGAGTTCCGGCTGCTGGTCGAGCACGACGCAATAGTTTGCACGCTGCTCAAGAACGACGACCAGCGCGGGTTCATACTGGCGACGTGGGACAATATCCTGATCGACGTAGTCGAGGACGTGGCCCGGGTGCTAGCGGATACCCCCTCGCGCATCATAGACTTCCTGTCCATGGCAGGCGGCCAGGCGTTCGAGTGCGAGCAAAACTTTGAACTTTTGTCCACGCTACTGCACACGGACGAGAAATCGGCGCAGAGACTCGCCGAAAAGATCGACAGGATCGAGTCCGTCGAGCAGGCATATAAGCTAAGCGCGTTCGTCGAGCAAGCCCGCAAGCGGAACGGTGGTAACTACGCCCTCAAGCCGGAGGATGTGGTGCCGTTCCTGGAGCACGAAACGCCTCAGCCCGAAAGCGATGGTAAAGCATAAACCTCCGATATGGACGATCGCAGCGTATCCATCATACGCTGCTGCGAGTTCCTGCTTCAGCATACGTTCAAATGTTCAGATATGCCTAACGTAAGCATCCATGCCTCAGGGGGAATACCAGTTTGGAGACATAACATTCGATATTCGCGCGATTAGAGTAAATAGTAGTTGCAAAATCACAAGAGATTTTCTATTGTTACCCAGGGATAACCAGAGCATAGGGGTAGCAATTATGAAGCCTGAGGACCGCAACAAATTTGAGGCTCCCCCTAGCAAGGTATCGTTTGATTTTGATGCAACGACGCTGCGCCAACACAAGCTAACAATCTACCTCGCCAAGGAAGGGGACTGGGCTGACGATCAGCTCATCGACCTTGAGAGTTGCAAGCCAGCGGTTCCGATCAATGTCCACAGCGGCGCGGCAACGCTTTATGTGAAGACAGAGAAACCTAAAACATCGCCGGCTTGGTGCCAGTTCTTTACTAGCCATCAGGCGCTAGAGGAAGGGCTATTCGGTAAAAGCAATACTATCGGTGCTGCATTTCTACTGCGAGATCATAACCGGGCTTTCATCCTGACCTTCGGTACAGGTCACCACCTTGTGAACGACGATATTATTGAACGTGACTTTGGTCTGCGCGTAACATTAAACTCAGTTGAACCAGATAAGTTGCGGAGTCTTGATAAGGCAAGCTATCAAAGTGATCCACTTAACTCGCGGACACAGAGCCCCAAGGAAGTGGGAATCTTCGAGCTCCATGTCGATTCAGAGCTTGAACTTGTTTATGCTATCACTGGAACGTCCAAGGTCGAGGTATTCGGAACAAATGTGACGGGCCGCGATGCATTAACCATCAAAAGGTCGATAACGATTGAAATGTTGTCCGAGGTACTGGGAGAAGCTTTAAATCGTTATATGGCAAGGCTGCCCGCTGAGTTCGAGTGGTTTGACAATGTGGCGAGAGTTAAGGATTTGGAAGAGATTGAAATTGCTGATCTCGAGCTAGATCAAGTGCTGGCCAAGAAAGACTATTCAGTTGTGCTGCTTGGTGAGCCAGAGGTCGTCGACTGGGAGAGCAATCTTGGGTATGCCTACAACATGTACATGAAGTCTGGCGTGCACGTAGTTCTGGAGCTTGAGGATCTCATCGCGCATCTAGGACTGGGAGAGGCGCCGTTGACGGTAGCGGCTTTGCGCAGCAGTAAAGTGCATATTGTTGATGCAGGCTACCACTCGATAAAGCACTGGTCGGCATACCGATGTTTGTATGCAGAGGTGAAGTATGGCGGTAAGCTTTATATTCTACGAAATGGTGAATGGTTTAGAGCAGCAGAAGATTTCGTCAAAGTAATCGACAATTATCTTGCACAAGCATTAGAAAAGTATCCGCATGAACTTCCCATCTATCAGCATGATCGTGAAGAAGACTACAATAAGTTCGTTGCCGATGGAGATGCCCAGTACTGGTTAATGGACAAGAAAAACGTGCACATTGGAGGCCCGTTCGACAAGATCGAATTTTGTGATCTCATCCGAGCTGGCAGCGACTTTATCCACGTTAAGTACTATCGTGCGTCCGGTACATTAAGCCATTTGTTTTCACAGGCCCTTGTTGGTGGAAATACATATGTGGGGGACGAAGCCTTTAGGGGGAAATTGAATGACCGACTCCCGCCAGAGATGAAGCTTACTGATACGATTTCCAGACCTGATGCTGGTAAACACATGATTGTTTACGCGATTGCAACTGCTAAGGCGTTGCCTGTGGAGTTGCCATTTTTCTCAAAGGTCACATTGAAACATGCTTCAAAGGCATTGAGGACTCTGGGGTACAAAGTTGCATTGAGCGCTGTGGCCGTTGACCCCTTGCTGCTCAAGAAGCGGTTAATTAAACCTGCAAAGGCGCGGTCAACCTAATTTGTAGTGATCCTGGTCTACCGCAGCTTGTCAGCCAGTGAGTCCGTCGTCGCTCACCGCTCGTTTTAGTGAACAAGCATTGCTGTTGTTTTGCACTGGAATCTGACCCGGTATTTGCATCGAATTATGACCCACTTGTTTGGGTAATCCCCCCATTTTTAGAGCGCGCTAAAAGTAGAGGTTAAGCGGCCAAGGCAAGCTTCTGTTTTGGTGCGATGCCGCCAAGTGCCATGTTGGGCCGGTCGTGATTGTAAGTCCACAGCCAGCGGGTTGCAAAATCCTGGATCTCATCGAGTGTTTCAAACAGGTGATGGGCCAACCAGTCGTAGCGCACCGTGCGGTTATAGCGCTCGACATAAGCATTCTGCTGCGGCTGTCCAGGCTGGATGAAGTCGATGCGAATGCCGCGTTTGGCGGCCCAGGCCAGCGTCCCGGCGCTGATGTACTCCGGGCCGTTATCGCAGCGAATAACCTGGGGTTTGCCACGCCATTCGATGATCCTGTCGAGGGAGCGGATGACGCGTTCGGACGGCAAGGAGAAATCGACCTCGATGCCGAGTGCCTCACGGTTGTAGTCGTCGATCACATTGAACAAGCGGATGCTTCTGCCATCGGCCAGTTGGTCATGCATGAAGTCCATCGACCAGGTGTCGTTGATCTGTGCAGGCACGGCCAGCGGCAGCGGCTTTTCCCGTACCAGCCGATGGCGTGGCTTGATCCGCAGGTTCAGTTCCAGTTCGCGATAGATCCTGTAGACGCGCTTGTGGTTCCATTTAAACCCCTTCACGTTGCGCAAATACAGGAAGCACAGGCCGAAGCCCCAGTTGCGCTGGTTGTTGGTCAGGCGTACCAGCCAGTCGGCCACGACAGCGTTTTCCGCGTCGAGCCTGGCGCGATAGCGATAGCAGGTCTGGCTAATGCCAAAGGCCTGACAGGCCAGTCCTATGGTGGCTGAACGCTGGGCCACGGCCCATTGCGCCATCTCCCGCCGCTGAGATGGCGTTACCACTTTTTTGTCAGGGCCTCCGCGACGATCTCGGCTTTCAAGCGCTCCTCCGCATACATCTTCTTCAGGCGCCGGTTTTCGTCCTCCAGTTCCTTCATGCGGGCCATCAGCGAGGCATCCATGCCGCCGAACTTGGAACGCCATTTGTAGAACGTGGCGTTGCTGATGCCGTGCTCGCGGCACAGCTCAGGGACTGGCGATCCGCCCTCGGCTTGCTTGAGGATGGCAATGATCTGACTATCGGTAAAACGGGACGTCTTCATGTAGAATTTTCCAAATTCAGATTTTTGAAAGTTCTACTTTTAAACGCGATCATTTGCTGGGGGGATTACCTTTGGGTTAAAAAAAGGTCAAGTAGCGCTTAAATTCCTACCAGCCTCCTTTCTGTTGATTTGAGTTGAGCTGTTTTTAAAACGGTAGCTGTCATTCCCGGTTGCGATTATATGGCAATGATGGGTGAGGCGATCAAGCAGAGCCGTCGTCATTTTCGCGTCTCCGAAAACCGAGCCCCATTCTGCGAAGCCTAAATTGGTCGTGATAAAACGCCGCAATCGCTCACCCGTTGACTATCGATAATGGTGGCTTTTCGATAGTTGTCGCGTTTTAAAAGAAATTCAGCGGCATGGATATCAGATGTGCGGTGAAGGGAGTGTTCATATTTCAATACGACTCTTACGCCTTGGGCCAGGAAAATAACGTCGGCTGACACGATTGATTTGTTAAGCAGCAAGCCGCACCTCGGCCATCTGCCTACCTTGCCTATGTATTTTTCCACCAAGATTCCGAAGTTAGTGGCAGTTCATTCAACTCTGCCCGAGCCTCGCGCCAGCCAGGATAGTGTTTATCCAGCAAATCGACAAAACGCTGACCATGGTTCGGTTCGATCAGATGTAGCATTTCATGCACTAAGACATACTCCAACAGGTCTTTAGGTTTCTTGACCAACTCGGTATTCAGGCGAATCGTGCCGGCTCGATGATTACATGCGCCCCACTTAGTTTTCATACGCTGCAAAAAATAGCAACGAACCGATACACCTAGCACGGGCTGCCATTTTTCAATGAGCGCCGGGATCGTCTGATGTAGTAGTTCGCGATACCAGTCATGCATGACTTCTTCGCGCTTTTTTTGTACGCTTCCGGGTCGAACCATCAGCGTGATGCGCCTGTGATCCAGTTTAACACCGGGCTTGGCATCCTGTTCGACTACGGATAGCAGATAGCGTCGCCCCCAAAGGTAGTGACTTTCCCGCTCGATGAATTGGCGCGGCGTCTCCCGTGCTTGGGCATAAAGCTTGGCTTGCTGGTCGCGTATCCAACTCAGCTTGGAAATAGCATAGGCGCGAGCAACCTCTAAACGAGTGCTGGTCGGCATCACCAGAGTGACATGTCCGACCGGCGGATGTACCGACAGGTGCACGTTCCTAACGGCCTTACGGGTAACCTCGATGGTAAGTTCGCCGATCTGAATGCTTTCCGTCACAGATAACCCTGCTGCTTCTTGGCGATCTCGAACATGGCTTTAGTCGCCGTGCGGTCGCGGTTGAAGAGCGGGAACAGAGCATTCAGTGTCTGGGCTCCACGCGGGCCCTCTGCATCTTCTTGCCGCCGCCGGGAGCGATAGACGTGCCCATCGAGCTCGGGGAAATCCTCCGTGTCGAGAACTTCGTGCCTGTGCCAGCCGCGATCAAGTCAGACCCGGCGCTGTTCTACAACCGAGATATGCAGGCGGAATGGCTAGCGCGCACCAGAGAGAAGGGCCAGCGGGGCATCAGCTCCATATATATTGATCCATACCATCATGACGATGATCAGGAAGATGGCGATTTCGATGACTAGATTTGTGCACATTCACCTTGACCTCGGACATTTGAGTCCAGAGGTGGCGGCGCTCGTACCGGACTTCGACAGCGATGACACGGACACTATTCACCGCTGCCCTGGAGCTTCGTTCAGCACGCTCTGGGCCGTTGAGAACGGGAGACGGCTCGCTACTGCCGTGAGTGCCAGAGTAACGCTGCCCCGCGCGCTCTCGTTGTCAGATTTTGCGATTGGAACCAGCGTGTTTGCCGCCGGTTGCGTCGGGCTTGAACTAGTGCGAATTGCACTGGCCCGCGCTGGCCTGTCAAAGTCCGCCCTTGATAATGTCAGCATAGATCACGTGTCGCTCAAGAGCGCATCTTTAACCTATATGCTGCCGTGCGCCGTGGAGCGTTCGGCAGTGCAGCTCAAGAGGTTGATGCACCAGCGAGGACTACTGCTCGGTTTGGTAGTCAAGTCGCACTCTGCGAATACTCGGGCTGTGTATCGTATTGCTACGGGTGGCACGTATGCTGGCAAAGATCGTGAGATTTGCGAGTTGGAGGATACGGAGGTGTCGGTCGATCTTAGGCTAATTATGGGATTCGTCCAAGTTGATGCAGTTCTCGACGAACGCTACCTCAAGAGGCTCGGTTGGGAATCCTTGGTTAATTGGCGTGACGCGTACGAAGAAAAGCGCTACAACCGAACTTTCGACCGAGTTGTGCGAGGAATGTTTCAACTTGATGGCGTTAAGCGTAAACATCCAGAACCAAGCCAGCAGGTTATCGACCAGCTCGGACCGCGAAATCTGCTGATTTCGCGCGAGTACATGCAAGGGAAGGACTCCGCTACGTTTGACAGCTTCTCCTTCGTCCGGTCCGATATGGACTCCAGCAGAACGAAAAGCTGGCGGGACGCGCAGAAGACTATTCTTGTGCAAACAGGCATCAACATCAATAAGATGTGGAAGGAGTACCAGTGGCATTACCCTGAAGCGCTGGCGGCGCAACTCGTTTATCCTCGTGATCACTCTCCTAATACTGAAGACATTCTTACCACCTTTTGCTCCGAAAACTGGCCAGCGCTGCTAGCCAATCTCCGCCTGGAGTATGACGCCGCTTCAAGCTAGGTGCGAACTGATGTAGCAACGGGTAGTGCAATGGCAGGCAAGTGGTCTAGACGCTTAGGTCCAGACGACGCTAGGAAGAGGATTACTCGCCAACAGTGCTTTATGATCCTGCAAATGCTGGCGCAACCGGGTGGAATAGTCTTCCGCAACGGCCGCCTTGATGCTCGGACGCTGACCCAATTCGCGGCGCCAATTTGCTACCCGTTCCAGGCCGTCAAACACTTGGTGGGTTGACTCAAAGGCAAGCATGTCGAAGTAGCGAAAAATCGGGGCAATGGCAGCATCCACAATACTGAAGTCTTCTCCGCCGAAGTAAGGACCGTCAGACATATCGGCCTCAAACCGTTCCAGCTTCTTTCTGAATGCAGCAGCTTTGGTGCTTGCCGTTTCGTGGTCTGAGGCGTTCAGAAGTCCCCATGCGTCCGATAACGTGGCGGATGCGAACTCAATCCATGCACGGTGTTGCGCACGTAGTAGCGCATCTGCAGGATGCAATGCTGGCTCAGTATGAACATCTTCGACATATTCACAGATCGCGACGCTTTCGAAGAGAACGGACTCCCGCCCGTTGTCGTGTAAAACCTTGAGCAGCGGAACCTTGGCCGTCGGAGACATAGCGAGGAACCAGTCTGGCTTGTCGCGAAGATCAACATTGATTCGTTCGAAAGAAACTCCTTTTTCGTACAGCACGATGGCGACCCGCTGAACGAAGGGGCATAGGGGATGACTGATAAGAGTCAACTGTGTTTGTGACATTGGAAGACGCCCTGTAAAAAGAAAGCCCCCGCGGATGGGGGGCGGTCGCGTGGCAGATAGTTGGTTTTATGACTTCAAGAATTCTTGAGTCGTAACCGCATTGCCGTAGAAAGGCAAGATATCCGTCAGGAACGAGGCTTGCTGCTCCTGCGTGAAGGCCGCAGAGGCGTCGTGGATGACGTTGGTGTGGTAACCAAGGTCGTGCGCGTTGCGCAACGTTGATTCCACGCACTGGCGCAAGGCAAAGCCCATCAGGTAGATATCTTCAATTTTGTTGTTGCGCAAGTAGCTGTCCAGCGTCGTGGCTGCAAAGGCACTACTGCCGCCGGTGCGCTCGCTGATCACATGCTCACCGGCAGCTGGCTCGAAGCCTGGAAAGAATTCCGTCTGCTCGCCGAGGAAGGATTGGTATGCGGGGATCATCGTGCGCAGACCGTACTTACCCTGGCCCAGTGCCTTGTAGCCCGGCTGCAGCACCATGGCGACGTGGATCACCTCCATGTTCCGACGACGGGCCTCGGCGAGCACTTGGCCGGCATTCACGACCGCGTCGTCGAACTGCTTGCGATCTTGGAATTGAGGATTGATGCTGCCGGTAGCGGCCACCCAGTCGTTTTGATATTCGATGAGGATCAGCGCACTTTTGCGAGATTCGCTGGTCTGCACGGATGTGGAAAGCGTGTTCATAGGAGAGTTTCCTTTTAAGTGCGGGTTAAGTGTGGTTTGCGATCAGCCGTTCAGCGTGCGGCCGCCGTCAACGATGATTTCGGAGCCGACAGTCCATCGGGACTCGTCGGAAGCCAGGTACAGCACCGCCTTGGCTACTTCCTCCGGCGTGCCGAAGCGGCCGAATGGAATGGTTGCGGCAATGTCCTTGTTGACCTGGTCGCGGTAGGCAGCGGGAATGCCGAGCTTGTCGTACAGCGGCGTTTCAACCGGGCCAGGACTGACGGCGTTGACGCGAACGCCGCGTCCGAGCAGTTCGCTCGAAAGCGTCTTCGACATGTTCAGAAATGCGGCCTTGGTCGCGGCATATACCGACGAATGCGCCGCGCCGACGTGCGCGTTGATCGATGTATTGAGCACCACCGATGCGGGGTTCGCGAAGACAGGCAGCAGCGCCTGGATCAGGAAGTAGGGGCCCTTGACGTTGATGTCGAAGGAGCGATCGAACATTTCTTCCGTCCACTCCTCGATCGGTGCCCAAACGGATACGCCGGCGTTGAGAAAGGCAATATCGAGCTGCCCATAGTGAGCCTGGACGGCTTGCGCCAGCTCCTTCTGGGCGGCCACGTTGGCTGAGTCGGCGCGCAGCACGAGAACCTCGGCGCCAAGCTCCGCCTTGGCCTTCGCAATGGAATCCGGATTGACGCCGGTGACGATGACGCGTGCGCCTTCGGCGAGAAACTGCTTGGCTGTTTCGAGGCCAATGCCGCTGGTGCCGCCGGTGATGAGGGTACGTTTGCCTTGTAAGCGGGACATAAAAGCTTTCCTGTAGATGATTCATGGTCAACCAACGTTGGCCGACCTGCTGTGGGGAGAACTATGCGCTCATGCTTGAAATTCGATAAGATCTTATCTTTGAATATGTTTCATGCTCTTGATGCATGAATGGAGGATGGACTGTGGACCGATTTCTTGTGATGACTTGCTTCGCGCGGGCGGTGGAGACTGGCAGCTTTTCCGCTGCCGGCCGCGACTTGGGCTTGGGGCAGCCTAACGTCAGCCGCTATGTGGCGGCACTGGAAGAGCATCTACAAACGCGACTGCTGCACAGGTCAACGCGCAAGCTGGCCCTCACGCCAGAGGGGGAGCGCTACTATGCGGAAGTGCGGCGCATCCTTGACGCCGTGGAGGAGTCAGAATCGTCCTTCAGGGCGAACGTTGATCCATCCGGATTGCTGCGCGTCGCCTGCCCAACCGCTCTGGCCCATGCATTCGTGTTGCCGCATGTCCCCGCCTTCCTGGAACGCTATCCTGGGTTGTCGCTGGATCTCCAGATCAATGATCGCTATGTGAGTCTGGTCGATGAAGGCGCTGAACTGGCGATTCGGATCGGCCATCTGGAAGACAGCGCCTTACGCGCGCGGCGCATCGGTCTGTTCGAGCGCGTGTTCGTAGCCAGTAAGGGCTATCTCGCCAAACGCGGCGTCCCCGTCACACCCGATGATCTGCGCGGGCACGATTGCGTAATCTACACCCTGCTGTCGTCAGGCGCCACATGGCGCTTCCGGGATACCGAAGTTCCGGTATCCGGCCGGCTCCGGGTCAACTCACCTGAGGCCGTACGCGAATCGGTCAATGCGGGGCTCGGGATCGGACATGGACCGGAATGGCTTTTCGAGGAAGGGCTCAAGAACGGTAATTTGCAGTTGCTGCTGACGCAACACACCGCCCCTCCGGTCCCAGTTCAAATCATTTATGTTGCAAACAGACTGCTTCCGACGCGAGCCGTCGTATTCATGGATTTCATCGCCGAAGCGTTTTCAAAGGTTCCCGCACTCAACGCACGCCATGAGCTGCCTCTATTGCGGTAAGGCTATTATTAGGAAGTAATTGAAGGGGGGCGGCGTTGATTGGCAAACAAGTAGACCGTGCTGTCGCTCGGTGGGCGAGCCGTGCCTGCTGCATGCGCAATGACAGGCCGTCGATTCAGTTGCGCATGTCCACTGCTGCAGTCGCAAGCCAGATCGATTCCGTGGAAATGTATCACAGCGCCCGCATCGTCTCGGCCAGCTGGCTGGCCGAGACGATGCGGGGCAAGCTCAAGGTCCAGCCGTGCTCGCTGCGCAGACTGATCGCGCCGGGGCGCCTGCCGACGCCACACGCACGGGAACAAACCCCGGCGGCTGCGCGCCAGCCAACCGCCGTGACCAGAAGTTGACCTGTTTCTGAGAAAATCCATGCTCAAGCGCGAAGGCCCGCTGGGACAGGCCGCTGGCCCGCCACTCTGCCACGCGCTCCTGGCGCTCTTTTTCTTGTTACACATTCGCCACCATTTTTCTCCCCAATAATCGAAGAAAGCAGTGTGGCTGCCACAATCATGAATTCATAGATGGGTGGGCTGAACGCTTACGAACCATCGACTTCCGTTTGCGAAAAGAAAACTCGGTTAGACTAAGCATGATGCTATGAATCCGAGGTCCGTCAACTCCAAGACATCTGGCAGTGGTTTCCCCAACTTCGTCGCGAGTTCCCGCCCATGCCAGAAATAGATACATATCGCCTGAGGATTCTAAAAACTTATTCCATCATGGTTGAGTACGAAGGTACACCGCATCGAAGCAATGTGCCATCAGCCGTTGAAGGTGAGACATTCAAACAATGGAAGGAAAGGGTTCTAGGTCCCGACGTATCTGATGTCGTGGTTCTCGCACCATGGGATCCTCCGTCACAGACGAAAATGCGTACGATTCAAGGATGGTCAAATCTCCAGTGGCCGAAACTGATTGCCGCAGAGGTGGCGACAAAGAAGAATCTAGAGCGCGAACGCGTGGTCGGTGAAGAGACTGAGAAGGTAAGGAAATCTTATGACGACTTTTCCGCAGATACCCTTCATGACGTTGTCGCGGCCATGAAAGGTGAACTCCATCCTGCTGCGAATGAGTTTCTAATCCAACAGCTAGCTGGGAAATCTGCACTTGATACGCGTCGCCTTGTCGATTCTTTAATCCGAGCGTATAACGGTGCCCTTTGTGAGCTACGAACCCATCTAAGCGGAGCGGAGCAAAAGGACAACTAAGTCGATCAAGCTGGCCATACCTGCTTGCCGGGTCAATGTCTTACCTATTGCAGTACAAGCGCCGAGTTGATGCGTTTGCGTTCAAAGATCGATCACTAAAACCACATGCCTTTACAGTTTGAAATCTTCAACGCCGAATCCGGCAGGTTCACCTACCCTGACGATATTTACGATGGCCTGCTAGCTGAATTCGATGGTCTGCTGGACGACCACCGGTCCGGCCAGCTTGCTGACAACTCCTACCTGGCTGCGTTGGATCGGCTTCTGACTGAAGCACCGGACTTCGTTGACGTGTACGCGCACATCGCGTCCCACTGGCATCATCAAGGCAAGTCGAAAAAAGCCCTTGATGCAGCGTTGCTGGGACTGAGCGTTTCAAATCGACTAATCCCCGAGGGCTTCGCTGGCCGCATTGAGTGGGGGCACCAGGACAATCGGCCGTACCTACGGGCCATGTACGTTGCGTTGCTGTCGTACATACGCCTACGCCGCCACAAGGATGCCGTCACGCTCATAGAGCTGATGCTGGCAAGGAATCCAAACGACAATCAGGGTGTGCGCTACCTGCTTGGATCGGAAGCGCTGCGGGGCGGCGACTATGATCGTGCGCAGGCTGCATTTGAAGCCGAATCTCATAGCTATCCGCCGTACTTGTATGAGCTGGCACTCTGCCACATGCTGCGTGATGACTGGGTAGCTGCGGCCACAGCCCTGCGCCGCGGCTTCGCAGCCAATCCCTACATCGCTGAAATCCTAGGCGGAAATCCTAGTCCTGCGCCGTTGGCCATCTGGCACGGCACTGACTTTGCAGAGCCTGAACTCGCGCACGATTACCTCCAGATGTACGGCGTGCTTTGGCAGCAACAGCCAGATAGTTTCGCCTTCACCCGCTGGCTGTTCAACCATCCAAAGGTACTGGCTGAACGCGCCGCGATCCTGGAGTGCCAAGAAGCCTTGTTGTGGGAATCAGATGGTGGCAAGCGCGAAGAGATATTAAGGCGTAAAACCGAGCTAATGGACCGGATAGACGATAGCTTGTCCGCTACCGTCGTCACAAAGCGGCAGGAGCGGCGAGGCAAGGATTCGATATGGCCATGGGCGTCTGAGCTACGTCGACTACCTTCCCAACACTGACGCTTGCTACCTCAACATCCGCTTGAACTGGCGTGACACCGCGCTTGGGGCTCATTTAAGCAAGCCAGCCGCCGTCAGGTCGAACCAATTTCGCAGTGTACGGTTTGTATATACTTTCACTGGGAGATGACTATGGCACGGCTGACGCGCTGGGGTAATTCTGACGGAGGGATCCGTATACCAAAACCCATTCTAGAAGCTGCCGGTTTGCGAGTAGGCGATGAGATCGATTGTCGCTTGCGAGACGATGGCACAATTTCACTTACCCCGCGCAAGGGACGCGTCGGCAAATTGGACGTTTCGTCACAGACACCACAGACTAAACAACCAGAGTTGAAGTGGTGATCTATAGGGGCCACGTTGCGTTAATGATTAGGCCGCGATTGCGTGATCATCCTCGAACGTAAACGTACGCGATTTTGCTACAGCTTCCCCGCCGAAGTTACGTCCAATCTCAACGGTTATCAGACTGTCTCCAGCGAACGCAGGGCTAAGCTCAAGGGAAAGGTAGTCGAACAGTGCGCGTTCATGTACCGCGATCACCACTTGTCGATTTAGCCCCTTGGACACTGAGCGGAGAAGAGCGGCGAACTGAGCGATGTGGACATCGTCCATTGATTGCACGGGATCGTCAAGTAATAGCCACGGCATACGGACTGGCACAGACAGGTGCAGTGCCAGGAAAAGTGTCAAAGCAGCGGTGTTAAGGTTCCCCTGACTAAGCATGGCACCCGGCGATCCAGACGCTTTGCCGGACCGGTGTAGTGTTTCGAGCACCGCCTCGACCTTCACGCTGCTACCGACTGGAAGTCGAAACGCAGGTACGAATTGCTCGGATGGTGCCAGTCTTACAAACAGGTCGCGCCAAACCTTATTGAGTGAGGTGTTGAACACCTTGGTAACTATGTCAGAGCGTACTTTGGTGGCGGCTTCGGAAATCTTCTTGGCATGCGCGCGCGTGATTTCGACTTCCCTAAATGCGCTATCGAGCGTTTGGAGGCGCGCCAGTGTCTCACTGCGCTCCACATGCAGAGTGGCGATATGAGATAGGTCGCGAATTCTCATATCCAAATCTGAGCTGGCCCTGATCCTATTGGCTGCAATCCGCTCCACTTCTGTGACGCGCTCATCGATAACGCGATTGGCCTCTGCAAGAGCAACTTCAATACTTTCAAAGCCGCTATACGACACTTGGAGAACCTTCTGCATCATGGCTTCGATTTCGGGCAGTACCAAGGCCGACTGTTCGTCCTGTCGTCGGCCTGTTACTACTGACTGTCGGGCAATCGCCGCCATCGCTAATAACCTAGTTGTTTCTGCGGCAGTTTCCTTCAGATCGACTAAGGTCTGTACCAGATTGGTCATCTGAAGGCGACGCTCAGTGATTTTCGCAAGATCCTCTACAGAGAGCTGCTCACTTGCAGCACTAAGCAGTGCACGTTGCGCGTCCGCCAAACGCGAAGTTTCCTCGGCTCTCGACGTCGCTAGCGTCTGAAGACGCCCAGCCTCGTTAGAGAGCGATGCGATTTTAGCTGCCACGTGGGCCGAAAGCGAACCAGAGTCTAACTCTGCATAATTCCGGCTACATACAGGGCATGTCTCATCAGCGATATGTGGACCGATGCCTGCCAGTGCACTAGCGAGAGACTTTGCGTCTTTTACTGCACTGGAAAGGTTAGCATTGATCTCGCTTATACGGGTGGATGCTTGCTGCACGATGGCATTCAAGCTTGTAACGCGGTTGCTTGCAGCACTGTGAGCCGCTATGAGCCGCTCACATCTATCAGCCTCAGCTCGGGCACGACGCTCACCTTCAGATCTGCTTTGCTCCGGCGCGTCCTCGAACGACGGCAGGTCCGAAAAATGGATACGAGCCGACTTGACTGCTTCTTCCAGAACGTTAGCTTGACTTGACCACCAACTGTTCAAAGCATCGGTTGCCAGTTGATCGGCCTTCTCCTTGCCAGCCTGGTCATGGCTCAACTCTATTGATGATATCGACTTCCATCTTTCCTGCAACCCTCGCAGTTCCGAACGAACCCGACTTAGATCCGTTATCCGCTGATCGGTGTCGCGGGCGGAATCCAGTTTGACCTTGAGCTGATTCAGATCCGTTTCCCCAGTAACCAGCAACGCTTCGTTCTGCTGGGCTAACAACTTCAGCGTCTCGTTAAGTTGAACCAGTCGTTCATTGGCGACTCTTGTTGCATCATTGATTGATAGTTCCAAACGCCGACGTTCTTCCTCCAACGACAGTTTTGTTTTCTCTAGATGGACGAAATCTGGCACAAGCTTGCGTACACGTGTTACGTTAAACGCATAATCGAGCCCATCGACTAATGCATCTAACGGATCGAGACCGAGTAATTCTTTGACGAACAAAGTCAATGGCGAGTTAGCTCCAGTCTTTTTGTCGTCATAAACTTCGAGTAGGCGCCCAAGCGTTGCTTGCGGTAGATAGCAACGCTCTGAAAAAAACCGGGCATTGCTCGCGTCCAGAACTGGCGTAGGAATAAACGTGTTGTCGGAAAAGGAAAGCGCCCCCGAAACGCCTCCCCCTCCAGCTAGAGGAGCGGTGGTGCTCAGCTCAATAGAACCTCCTCCACTGTCTAGAGTGGTCAGATAAGACTGATATCTGGGCCCATTAGTCGCGAGATGCGCAATTCTGCCTGTAAGCCCGAGTTCAATCGCCGATAACACACTAGTCTTACCCATACCGTTCGTACCATGGATTAATACAACTTGGGCATCCAAGGGAATATCAACCTGACCTCGGATACTGCGGAAATTTTTGATCGTCAAGTTCTTCAGTCGAACGCCATTCATTCTTCATCTCCTTCATCGGCTGTCGCAGCATCTACGGATCTTGTGATAGCGTCAGCTAGTACCTCTTCCACTGCGGTCTTTCCGCGGGGTGCAGCATCGATAACGGATTTAGCAAATTCATTTCCGGTGAGCGTAGGCAGGCTAGCACTTAGATCAACAGTCCAATTAAGCATTGTTTCAATGGGTGGCTGCTGGATCAATGGCAACAGGACAGACAGCCAGTCCCGTACTGCCTCGGCCGCGTTGGGGCCGATAGGGGCTCCGATGGGGAGAACGCGGCATACCCTGCTAATCGAGTGAATAGTTTCGGTGCGTGGCTGCCCCGAGGTGAGGACCGCAGTCACCGGCCGTTTTGATCCCATCACATCGAGAGCTCGTGTCAGCGCCAGTATTTTTCGGGTGACCCCGTCATCAATGGTGTCGCCGCTGACCTCAATAACAACAACAAGATCATTAGCGCGTTCACCTGCGACGAGAGCATGGGTGAACTCAAAGGGGAGAGAGCCTACCTTGAAGGGGGTGGGCAGTTTTCGATACCCGCCCTCCTTAACAAGTATTTCAAGAACGTGATCCGTTGTCCTCATAATCCCACCTCACCACGAAATTCTTCACGCAACTTGGTTAGGTCGGCAGCGCTATTGAGCAATGGGCCAAAGGCTACATACCGAGGCCCTACAGTGCCACCACGCATAGTAGCACTCGGATTTCGCTGTTGTCGTGCCGAAATCCGCCCGGAGCAAATCACGACTGCGTCGCTATCAGTCTCCTCAAATGCTCCGGTGTCGAGAAGGCTTGTCACCGTGTCGTCATTAGCTGCAAAGAAAACGCGTGCACTCGCATTCGAGGAGGTGAGTCGTAGCGCGCCGCTTCGCGGGTCAGACGGATCATCTATCGAACTGGTCCAGCTTGTTGCCTGCTCCTCTAAGCCGATCAGCCCTAAAGCTACAGCAGCTTCTCGCTGTCCTGAACTTTTTAAGGCCAACTTGTTTTTCATACGATGCACCGGCTCATTATCAATCGGAAAGTAAGCTTGGACACCTACGGGGCTGCTTCCACTCTGTAATTGATGACGAGCGCGGGCGAGACCGGCAGCTATTGACCGAGCAAGCGCTGGCCGGTCAGCGTCGCCAGTTTCGGCCACGCGGTCCCGGAGCACTCGGAGGCCTTCAGCAATTAAGGCCCGTGACGCCGCATCAAGATTTAAGGCCTGTGCATCGCTAGCCAGAATTTCAAGCTTCGCGGTTAGGACATGAAGAAGCAGCGCAAGAAGTAACGGCTTAGCATAGGCCTGCAAGCAAGCTGCTTCACATATCTCGATACGATGGGCCTCGTAGTCGGCTTCACCGTAGGCCCCGATAAGGACGTTCTTCTGGTCGTCGCCGAGATCTTGCGCGGAAAACACGATCGGGTCCGGCTTGTCAGTCCATTTCCAGCCCTTCTGAGCATTCATGGAAGCGAAGAGATGCTTGATGTTTGCATCTTGGGCCGACATACCAATCATGAGTGTTTTACTTCGCTGAACGAGTGCGCCAAGCTGATCGCGTACGATCTTGAATGTTGGATTGCTCATCCAGCCAGTTATCTGGGCGGTACGAGCAACAAGCAATGGGCGGAAGCCGGCTTCATCATCAATGGCACGCAACGCACAGCCATGAAACTTGTAGAGATTGGCTGCTGCTGCCGGATTACGAAGTTCTTCACCAGTTACCGTGATCTGATAAAAGGTCTTGTCGTAGCCAAGTTCTTGCATGGCAGCTTCTAGCAAACCGTCCCAATTAGCAGTTGCAAGGTGTGAGACGACGCCTTCTAGAGCAAGCATACCGATGGCAAGATGTTCCACATCGGCTGGCTGAGCGCTAAACGTGTGCGGAAAGTCCAGGCCAACCCAAAGCAAGTAGTCGAGTCTCTCGCCTGGTATCTCAACCGATAACACAGCAGAATACTGATTCCAGAGCCGTTTTAGTAAGTCATTAAAGCATGGCCAACTCGCTGCTGCCTGTGTTAGGTCGATCTCCGCCCGTTCCGCTGCCGAGGGCGCGGCCATGTCAATGATCTTCTCAAGCGCCAGGCGGTATCCACAAGCGGCCGCAGGCGTGGCTTGCATGCGCAGGAATTCAATGAGCTTAGCGAGAACACCGTCGAGCCCCACTACGCGATCACGCGATATTCCTGAGCCTAACCAGAAAGCATATTCTCCTTGAGCGGTGCCTTTACTCAGTCCAGAAAACCGCGTATCAAAAAGCGCCAGGGTGTCTTTGATCGAAATGGAAGCCGCTGTAGGCACTTACACGCTCCTTTAGGTAGTAGCGTAATGCAGGTTGGATTTCTACGTGACAACATCTTAGGTTATCATATCGGCAATGACAAGTCTTTAGTTTCGCACCGAATAGTCCGGGCAGGCGGTAGCCCTTTTTAGCGTAGTGAACTGAAAGCAAGTACGTGCGCGGTAGCAATTGTGATGCTTAACCGATCAGATGCGCTATCGACAATATTGACTTTTCGATAGCTAGCCGTTATTGCTGTTTGTGACGAGTATCCCAAGCAAATTCCAAGCATTGACCCCAGCGAGTACGGTAACGGGACAGTCTTGATCAGATCATGTTACGACAATCCATGTAAGGTTAGTGCGTTATGGACAAAGACATTTTTCACTCTGACTACGATAACCACCCTGAAACCGTCAATTCTGAAAAGGAGCTAGACGATTTTCTTTCAGGAATCGCGGAAGAGATTGGCTGGATTGTAATCTGCTTTAATTCATTGGAAGACTCCATTGGTAGCTTCCTGAGGGAGATGATGCTTCGCGATCCTTACCAAGACGAACGGCTTGATGTGTTCTTAGCTGAGATGGGCTACATTGCAAAGGCCCGCGCATTAATGCATCTGTATGGTCACGCAATTGCGCAGGGCTCGGCACGATTGCCAGATGGCGAGATTGTAGAGCTGGAAAAGGACTTGACACTGGCCGCGACAATTCGCAATGGTTATGCACATGCGGATTGGTTCGGGCTGCGCGCTGACGCCTACATCAAAGTAAAAACAAGGTCGAGTAGGAACGGCATCATTCATCGGTATAAGCGTATTGACTTAGAGATAGCAAGGGCTGACGTTCGCTACATCGCTTCAGTGCGCAACAGGCTCGATGCGGTACATGAATTGGTCTTGGATAAAATCTATCGTAGGGTTAGTGGAGATGAAGTCGCCTCACGTATGCTCCCTTTGATCAAGTACCCTCCAACTGCTGACCAGAAACTTTTCACGGGTAGGGCCTACGATCAAAACCGCGAAGACACTCTACATGCTTGCCATGGTTTGGCATGGGGGACTCTACTTCAAAGTTGATGACGACTCGCGCAAGATTTACGAGGCCGCAGGTTCCCATGCCCTGGGCTACGTGAGCGAAGGCGAAGAGCATGCGCTGAAATCTTACTGGGAGGTGCCCGCCGATGTGGCTGAGGATCATGAGCAACTGCAGCAGTGGGCTGAGCGGGCCGACCGCGCGGCGGTCAAGAGCCCGAAGGGTTGATTCACGGCGATGGCGCTCCTGGACGCTGCCAGGGCCAATTCGCTAGAACAATTTGCGCCAGCCACGCGTTCTTGGTTCAGCGAGACGTTCCCATCGTCCACTGCCGTACAGGCAGCAGCCTGAGCGGCTACGGGCCAACATTGAGCAGGAGAGTGCCACCGGTGACCCTCTATAGGACACACACACCGCACCTGTTCAGTTCATTGCCAGTCCACCGATCGCCTGCCTGATCTGACGAACGTCGCGCGCCGGCGGCACGCCGAACTGCCTGAGATATTCGCGGCTGAATTGCGAGGCGCTTTCGTAGCCGACCGCATAGGCCACATCGGATGCGCTGCAGTCGCCAGCAAGCAACAATTGTCGCGCTTCCTGCAACCGGAGCTGTTTGTGATACTGCAACGGGCTGAGACCGGTTATCGCCAGAAAATGGCGATGCAGGCTGGCTCGGCTCATGCCGCTTGCATCGCATAGCGCCTCGATGCGCAATTGGGTGTTGTGATTGTCCCTTATCCACCCCACCGCTCGCCGGATACGGCCCAGCGCACCCTCGGGCTGGGCGATCTGACGCAACAGGCGACCCTGCGGGCCTTGCAGGAGACGATAAAGCAATTCACGTTCCGCCAGGGGGGCAAGAACGGGAATGTCGGCCGGGGTGTCGAGCAAGGACAGCAGACGCAGCAAGGTGTCGCGCAGCGGCGCCGTCATCGGATTGATTGCTATGGCGAGACCCTGGGGATTCGCCTCGCGGACCTGCGGCATGGTCAAGACAATATCGGCCAGTAAGGCGGGGTCCAGGACTAACGACACCGCGACATAGGGTTGGCCGTCCCCGGCATCGAGTATCTGGCCGGTCAGCGGCAGATCGATGGCGCTGATGAGGTAGTGCGCGGGATCGTAGCTCAAAAGATCGTCGTTGATCGCCACATGCTTCGACCCCTGCAGGATGAAGCAAATCATCGAGCGGTACAGGCACGGTGCCTTGCCTGCGGTGGCTTGCCCCACGCTGATCTCCAGTCGCGGAATCGGCGTAATGGTCAACCCAGATGGCGCGTGGCGCAGCGCGATGTCGAGATGGGGCATGAGATGGTCGTTCATCGTGATGAACATACCATCTTCAGTCCGTCGGGTAAAGCGATTGAGACAATCGGGCAAAAGATTGAGCCAATCGGACTGGCTCGTCGAGCCGGTGCCATTATATATTGGAGGCCTCATCAGGAGGGCGGCCATACCGGCGCGCTTCGCAGCGTGACCATCCAAAAAAGGCAGACCATGACCGAAAAAATAGCACTTATCACCGGCGCCAGCCGTGGGCTCGGCCGCAACATGGCCCTGCATCTCGCTAAACGCGGAGTCCACATCATCGGCACCTACCGCAGCGGCGCGGCGGAAGCCGAGGCGCTGCGCCAGGAGATTGAGGTGCTGGGCGGCAAGTCCGTCATGCTAGCGCTCGACGTCACCGATTCGACGAGCTTCCCGGCATTCGCCGAGAAGGCGGCCGAAACCCTGAAGACCAATTTCGGCCGCGAGCGGTTCGACTTTCTGGTCAACAATGCCGGCAACGGTCTTTTCTCCAACTTCGCCGATGCGACCGAAGAGCAATTCGAATCGCTGGTCAGCACACATCTGCGCGGACCGATCTTCCTGACCCAAAAGCTGCTGCCCCTGATCGAGGATGGCGGGCGCATCCTGAATGTCTCGTCCGGCTTCGTACGCTTCACGATGGCGGGCTACAGCCTCTATGCGTCGATGAAGGCTGCGGTCGAAGTCCTGACCCGGTACCTGGCGGTTGAGCTAAGTGCGCGTGGTATCCGGGTGAACGCGATCGCGCCGGGCGCCATTGCCACCGACTTCGGCGGTGGTGCGGTGCGCGACAACGAAGATGTGAACGCCTATGTGGCGCAGGGCATTGCCCTTGGTCGCGTCGGCCTGCCGGACGATGTCGGCGGCGCGGTCGCCGCCATCCTGTCCGACGATATGGGTTGGGCGAACGGCACGACCTTCGACATTTCGGGCGGGCAGTTGCTGTAGCCCCGGCTTGCCACCACTTCAAGAGACCATCATGCCCGACACCAGCCTCACGCTCATCAGCCACCCGCTTTGCCCGTTCGTTCAACGGGCGGCGATCGTCCTTCTGGAAAAGGGCGTGGCGTTCGACAGGATCGACGTCGATCTCGCGGCCAAGCCGGACTGGTTTCTGGCCCTTTCGCCGACCGGCAAGGTGCCATTGCTCAAGGTAAGCCAGGCGGATGGGCCGGACGCCGTTCTCTTCGAAAGCATGGTGATCTGCGAGTATCTCGAGGAATCTCAGGCCGGCGCAGGGCTGTATCCAGTCGATGCGCTGTCCCGTGCCCGCCAGCGAGGTTGGATCGAGTTCGGCACGGCGACCCTCACCGAGGCCTGGCAGTTCCTCAACGCCAAGGATCGCCCGACCGCAGATGCAAAGCAGGCGGCGTTCCGGGACAGGCTCCAGCAACTTGAGACGGTGCTCGTGGAAGGGCCCTATTTCGGCGGTCCCGCCTTCGGCATGGTCGATGCCGTGTTCGCGCCCCTTTTCCGCTATTTCGACATCCTCGATCCGACGGTGTCGCAACCGATCTTCGAGAACCTTCCTCGCGTCACAGCGTGGCGGGCGGCGCTGGCGGCACGACAGAGCGTCACCGCCGCAGTGGCCGGAGACTATGCCGAGCGATTCCAGCAGCACCTTCGCCAGCATCAGGTGCTCCTCGCGCACTGACTGCTGATCGTGGCCTCAACAACTGAAACATTGTTTAAAAATAATTAAACCTAGCAATGAACACGCTTCCCGACAGTAATCCCGCTCGCCAAAACGCGCTGATCCTCATCGAATATCAGAACGACTGGGTGGCACCCACCGGCAGCATCAATCCGCAGTTCCAGGATCGCGAACAGTTCGACACCTCGGTCGCGAACTCTACGAAGGTCCTGGCCGAAGCTCGTCGTCGCAACATGGAAGTGATCCACGTCACCATGGCATTGGAGCCGACTTACAAGGTCCTTGGGCAAGGCAAGTACGGGCTGCGCGCGATGATGCCCGCATACAAGTCCTTCCTTGGCGATCAGACAGATTTCTTCCCCGGCTTCGAGCCTAGGGCGGGAGAGTATGTGATCCGTGAGCGCACCGGAGGCAGCAGCGCTTTTGCCGCAACCACGTTGGACAGCTATCTGCGTAACAACCGTATCGAAGACATCTATGTGATGGGCTATGCCTTGCGGCAGTGCGTGGAGTCGACGCTGCGCAACGCCCACGACCTCGGCTACCACACCAAGGTCATCTACGATGCATCGGCGGCCTTTACGAGAGAGCAGCAGGCCTCATTTCTTACGGACATCATTCCCTTCTACGGCAAAGCGGTCACGACGCAAGATTTTCTACAGTCGAAGGACTGAACGGCGCAGGGCTGTATTCAGACAATGCGCTGTGTCGGCGGCGCTGTCGCTGCCATCCTGTCCGACGACATGGGTTGAGCGAACGGCACGACCGTTGACATTTCGGGCGGGCAATTGCTGTAACCCCAGGCAATGCATTTCAAGTCAAACGCAAGCGGAGGTAGCTCAGATGAAATATGCGCTTATAACAATGGCCACCGTAATCTTTTCCACGGGGGCTTGGTCTCAGACGTGCGACACGTCTAGCAAGACAAAGGATCACAAAATGCCAACACCAATCGAGACCGTCACCGCTTTTAGCGCTGCTTTCGCTCAGGATAACGGGAAAGTCGCAATCCGGCGGTGGTTTACACCCAAGACGGTCTGGGTCAATGAAGGCGTGTCGACTACCACTGGTATTGAAGAGGCGATTGCGTTCATCGAGCGGCCCGGCAGATCGCCGGACATCGCGGCAGTCCATTTTGACATGCTTGCTATCGCTGCAGACGGCAATCGCGTTCTGACCGAGCGAGTGGATCGGTTTGTCCGCGCTGATGGGAGCACGATCGCAGCAGCGAAGCTGATGGGAATATTTGAAGTCGAAGGCGATTGCATCATCGCGTGGCGTGACTACTTCGACGTCAACTTCGCCAAAAAAATATCGAAAGATCAGCGATAGGCTGCGCTGCCGCTGATTACAGTGGCTCGGTGGGTATCGAAGTGGTTGAGTCGATCGGGCAAAAGAACAAGCGCATCGGGCAAGCCCAGAAAAGCGCTTCGAAATAGATTATGGGCTCTTGGCGATATCCGCCATTTCAACCACAAGTGAGTTCAGTTATTTAAACGATTTTATGTTCACCAAACAGACCAAACAGACCAAACAATGAGCACCCTACATATCAACAGCCAGGACCGCCAGGTCGATGCCGACCCCTCCACCCCCATCCTCTGGGCGCTGCGTGACACGCTGGGCATGACGGGCACCAAGTTCGGCTGTGGCGCTGCGCTATGCGGCGCCTGCACCGTGCATCTGGACGGCCAGGCGATTCGCTCCTGTATCACGCCGATCTCCGCCGCTGAGGGCAAGAAGATCACCACCATCGAAACCATGACCGATGGCAGCGACCGGGTCGGCGCCGTCGTGCACGCAGCCTGGGTCAAGCACGACGTGGCGCAGTGCGGCTATTGCCAGAGCGGCCAGATCATGAGCGCCACCGCGTTCCTGAAGTCGCTGCAGCGCGGCAAGCAACCCACCGCCGCCGAAATCGATGGCGCCATGGCCGGCAACATCTGCCGCTGTGGAACCTACGCGCGCATCCGCGCTGCTGTCGCCGACGCTGCCAAAGCGATGGCCTGAAGAGAGAGACACCATGCATTTCGATCAAAAGACCTTCGAGTTGCCCAGGAACCTGCAAGCGCTGATGACCCGAGGCCGTCGCGACACCGCGGAATCCGAAGGCCTGCCGCGCCGCAGCTTCCTCAAACTCACTGTAGCCAGCGGCTTTGCCCTCGGCGCCTTCCCGCTGGGCGCCGCAGCGCAAGATGCCGCCGCACCCGTGGGCCTGAAGCCACTGCAGCAGCCATCGGCCTTCGTCCACATCGCCAAGGACGGCACGGTCACGGTCACCATCAACCGCCTCGACTTCGGGCAGGGCGTGCAGACCTCGTTGCCGATGATCCTGGCCGAAGAACTCGACGCCGATTGGTCCAAGGTGCAGAGCGGGCACGGCAGCAACGACCCGGCCTACCTCGATCCGGTGTTCGGCTTTCACTTCACCGGCGGCTCGAGCTCGATCGCGCACTCATATACCCAGTACCGCGAACTCGGTGCGCGCACCCGCGCCATGCTCGTCAGCGCCGCGGCGGCGCAGTGGAAAGCCGACCCGACCAGCCTGCGCACCCGCAACGGCGTTGTGATCGGCCCGGGCGGCAAGCAGCTCGGCTATGGCGAACTGGCCGACGCGGCGATGAAGCTGCCGGTGCCGGAGGCGGTCACGCTGAAGGACCCGAAGGATTTCCGCCTGATCGGCGAGGCCACCGGCCGGCTCGATGCCAAGGCCAAGTCCAGCGGACGGCAAGGGTACGGCATCGACGTACGCCTGCCTGGCATGCTGACCGCGGTCATCGCAAGGCCGCCGGTGTTCGCCGCCAAGCTGAAGTCAGTCGACGACAGCGCCGCGAAGGCCATCAAGGGCGTCAAGGCCGTGCTGCGCATTCCGTTGGACCGCGGCGGCGAAGGCGTCGCGGTGGTCGCTGACGGGTACTGGGTCGCCAAGCAAGGGCGCGACGCGCTCAAGCTCGAGTGGGACAGCAGCACTGTGGAACAGGTCGACAGCGTGAAGCAGCTTGCGCAGTACCGCGAATTGGCAAAAAAGCCCGGCGCGCACAAGTATGACGCGGACGTCTCCAAGCTGGCCGATGCTCCCCACATAATCGATGCTGAGTACGTGTTCCCGTACCTTGCGCATGCAGCCATGGAGCCGCTGAACTGCACCGTAAGCCTCGCCGGCGACAAGGTCGAGCTGTGGGTGGGCTCGCAGATGCCAGGCCTTGACAGCTTTGCTGCGTCCAAGGTGCTGGGTGTGCCGCCGCAGAACGTGCAGGTCCATATGCAGATGACCGGCGGCGGTTTTGGCCGCCGTGCGGTCCCCAGCAGCGACTTCGTGGTGGAGGCCTGCGCCGTGGCGAAGGCCGCGCAGACGGCAGGCATCGCCGCCCCCATCCGCACGCTGTGGAGCCGCGAGGACGACATGAAGGGCGGCTACTACCGGCCGATGCTCCTGCACAGCGCAAAGATCGGGTTCGATGCGCAGGGGCAGATCACCGCATGGGACCACGTGATCGTTGGACAGTCCATCGTTGGCGGCACAGTGTTCGAGCCGGTGATGGTCAAGGACGGCATCGACAGCACTGCCGTCGAAGGCATGAAGGGGCCCTACGAGATTCCGATGCAGCTCGCGGTTCATCACCCCAAGGTGAATGTGCCAGTGTGCTGGTGGCGCAGCGTCGGCTCGACCCACACGGCCTTCGTGATGGAAACGCTGGTCGACGAGATTGCCCGCACCACCAAGCAGGACCCGGTCGCCTACCGCATGAAGCTGATCGGCGACAAGCACCCGCGCCACAAGGCGGCGCTGCAACTGGCGGTGGACAAGTCCGGCTACGGCAAGAAGAAGCTCGCCGCAGGCCGCGCCTGGGGCGTGGCGGTGCACGAGTCGTTCGACTCGGTGGTTGCCTACGTCGTCGAGGCTTCGGTGAAGGACGGCACGCCCACACTGCACAGCGCGACGGCCGGTGTGCACTGTAACCTCGTCGTCAACCCGAAGAGCCTGGAGGCGCAAGTTCAAGGCGCTGCCTTGATGGGCCTGTCGATGTGCCTGCCTGGCGCCGCGATCACGTTGAAGGACGGTGTGGTGGAGCAGAGCAACTTCGGCGACTTCGTCGTGCCCCGCATCACCGACATGCCTGAAATCGCGGTGCACACCGTGCCCAGCGCTGACGCGCCCACCGGCATGGGCGAGCCCGGCCTGCCGCCGCTGGCACCCGCGTTCGCCAACGCCCTCGCGCAGCTGACCGGCAAGCCGCTGCGCGAGCTGCCGTTCAAGCTGGCGTGAGGAACGTCATGGGAGACCTGGACACGCTGGTGTTGCGTGCCGTCGCGCGATGGCGATCGGCAGGTTTGCCCGTGGTCCTGGTCACCGTCGCGCGCACTTGGGGCTCCTCGCCACGGCCTCCGGGCTCGCTGATGGCGATCAATGAACGGGGCGAGACCGTTGGTTCGGTCTCCGGAGGCTGCATCGAGGACGACCTGATCGAACAGATTCGGGGCGGCGGTGTCCAGGCGGTGTGCGCCGCGGCCGTGCCCGCGGTCTTGCGCTACGGCATCTCGGCCGAAGAAGCGCATCGCTTCGGCCTGCCCTGCGGCGGTACGATCGAACTCGTGCTTGAGCCGGTGTCAGCGCTCAGCCGAATCCACGAACTGTTGCTGGCCTGTCACCAGCGACGCTCCACCACGCGTGTGCTTGACCTTCGAACGGGCGAGGTTGTGCTTCGAGAAGGCCGGCACGACGGCGTACCACTGCTCGAGGACCACCGGCTGACCACGTTTCTGGGACCTCGGGCCCGCCTGATCGTGATCGGGGCCGGCGATCTGTCTCACTACCTGTGCCAGATGGCCGTTGGCCTCGGCTTCGAGGTGATCGTCTGCGACCCGCGCGAAATCCGTCTGTCGGATTGGCACCTGGATGGCGTGGTCGTAACCGGGGAGATGCCTGACGATCTCCTGCAGCGACTGCAGCCGGATGCCCGTACTGCCGTGGTGACGCTCACGCACGATCCGAAGATCGATGATCTCGCGCTCATCGATGCGCTGCAGTCGAACGCTTTCTATGTCGGAGCCATCGGCTCGCGCCGCAACACGGCCCTGCGCCGTGAACGGTTGAAGGAGCACTTCGATCTCTCCGATGCCGACCTTGCGGGCCTGCACGGACCCGCAGGCCTCTACATCGGCAGCAAGACGCCAGCGGAGATCGCCCTGTCGATCATGGCCGAGGTGGTCGCTGCGAAGAACGGAGTTCAGCTGAGCAAATCCGCGCAGGTCGCCAAGGCGAAATTGCGACTGGAAGCGCTGGGCGCGCCCGGTGCAGGCGAGCCGGATCGGCCCGCTGCCGAGGCCTTGGAGTGTTCCGTCCCGCTTACCCACACAGTCACGAGCACCGTGACATAAAGAAAGAACCCAAATGATCGAAGATCCGAAGCTGCATCGCAGTGTCCGCCTTGTTGTCGCCACTCAGCGAGTGCTCGCAGCCCCTCTTGTCCTGGGAGTGGTAATGAGTTTGGTATGGCCAGCGCAGGCAGTGGCCAGCCAGGCGCTGGCGCAGAAATACAACTGCATCGCATGCCACCAACCTGCGGTCAAAGTGGTGGGGCCATCCTGGAAGGACATCAGCGCCAAGTATGGTGAAGGAAAAAGGACTGTTGCGCAACTGGCTGCCAGCATCAAAGCCGGCAGTACGGGCAAGTGGGGCCCGATGCCGATGCCGCCGCAGGCTCAGGTTCCCGATGCCGATCTGCAGGTTATTGCGCAATGGCTGATCGATGGCGCAAAGCAGTGACCTTGCGCATCAACCTACAGCAAAAAATTTTCAACCAGGAGTCAAAAACATGACCAACCAAGCCTCAAAGAGCGCACTGATCCTCATCGAATATGTGAACGACTGGCTTGCCCCAACCGGCGGCATCAACGGCCAATTCCAAGATCGCGAACAGGTCGACACGGCAATCGCCAATTCGAAGATCATGCTCGAAGAGGCGCGCCGTCGTGGCATGGAGATCATCCACGCCTCGCTCAAGTTCGAGCCGACGTTCAAGGTGCTGGGTGAAGGCAAGTACGGCCTGCGCAAGATGATGCGCGACTATGGCTCGTTCGTCGGCGAGCAGGGCGATTTCTTCCCTGGCTTCGAACCCAGGGACGGCGAATATGTCATCCGTGAGCGGACCGGCGGCAGCAGCGTCTTCGCTTCGACCACGCTCGACAGCTACCTTCGCAACAACCGCATTTTCGACATCTACCTCTCGGGCTTCGCGCTCCGGCAGTGCATTGAATCGTCGATGCGCAACGCGCATGACCTCGGCTACCACACCAACGTCATCTACGACGCGTCGGCGGCATTCACCCGCGACCAGCAGACCGCGTTCCTCAACGAGATCGCGCCCTTTTACGCAAATGCGATCACTACGCAGGAATTTGTAAATCAGGCGTAAGCGCCCGTCATGCCCGGCACCACCCCGGTGGCGTCGGGCACCGACTCACCGATAAAAAAGGAAGCGACGCCATGATAGGAATGATGGTTAAGTTAGAAGTCAAGCCGAACAGCGGCGCAGCGTTCGAAAGCGCCTTCGTCGCGCAGGCGGCGGCGGTACGCGCCAACGAACGAGGGAACTTTCTCTACGAACTGTTCAGGTCGCGCACCCGTTCTGACAGCTATCTTCTCGTCGAGATTTACGAGGACGAGGCTGCGCTCGCCGCGCACCGCGACTCGCCGCATATGGTTGCTCACCGCCCCCTGACCGCTCCGTTCGTCGCTGCCGACCCAGAGATCGAGGCCTTCGATGTCGTCCCGCACGCCGCTTGACGTTCGGCAAAGCGGCCCCGTTGAGCCGCCAATCACCGCTGAGGCTTCGATGACCGACCCTCCGGAGAGTCGTACGGGGTTGCTCTACGGCATCGCCGCCAATGTCCTGTGGGGTGTACTGCCGCTGTACCTCAATCTGCTCAAGGGCGTGGACGCCCTCCAGGTGCTGTCCCACCGGGTACTGTGGTCGTTGCTGATATTTGGCGCGATCCTCTTGGTTGCGGGACGACTGCGACCGCTGCTCGGCGCGGCGCGGGGCCGGACGCTGGGGTTGTTGACTGTCAGCGCCGCACTGATCGCGGTCAACTGGTTCGTCTACATCTGGTCGGCCGCCAACGGGCATCTGGTGGAGGCGAGCCTAGGCTATTTCATCACTCCGCTCGTCAACATCGCGCTTGGCACCATGCTGCTCGGGGAGCGGCTCGCCCGGTTGCAGGCCGTCGCGATAGGTGTCGCCGGGTTTGGCGTTCTACTTGCTGCCCTGAACGGTGGCGGTGCGATCTGGATATCGCTGACGCTGGCGTTGAGCTTCAGCTTCTATGGACTGATCCGCAAAGTGGTGGCGATCGACGCGCTTGGCGGGCTGACGATCGAGACCGCGCTTCTGACCCCATTCGCGCTCGGCCTGCTGCTCTACGTCGGCAGCAACGGCGAAGCGGCGTTTGGGAGGAGCGGTGCGACGGACACGCTGCTGATCCTGGCCGGGCCGGTCACCGCCTTGCCGCTGCTACTGTTCGCCTCTGGCGCAAGGCGTTTGCGCTACACCACGTTGGGCCTGCTGCAGTTCATCGCGCCCACGCTTCTCCTTCTGCAAGCAGTCATCTTGTACCAAGAGCCGATCCGGCCCGTTCAGCTGGCGACGTTCAGTTTGATATGGCTCGGATGTGCGCTCTACGCATGGAGCAGCATTAGGGCGGCCAGGCACTTGGGCGTGCAGGCATAGGCTTCGCCGCCCCGTCAAACCATGGCGCGGTTCGGAGCACGCTCGACTACTCACTGAACAGGAGCACGGCTTCGAGCCAGGTACTGAAGCTGGAGATGGAGACTCGCCGTTCCAAGTCGGTGAGCTGGGAGTGAAGCGTTGAGCGCCGGGTCTGTCAGAAAGTTTGTGTGTGAGGCATGGCATGTCGACAAGGAGCATGAATGCCACGCAAGACAAAGACAGCCGCGCCAGCGGACAAGGCGGCTCAGCGCAATTCTCGGCCTCAGCGCTTGAGCAGTTGATTCCCGGGCAGGTGACGCCGGCTGAGCACGGGCAGTTCGGGGTCGTTCCCTGCTGAAGAGTTCTGGAAGCCCTGGATTCCCACCTCAACACCAGCAATGACTGAGCAGATCCGCGAGAACGTGCATCGGAGCAGGCTGCGCACCAACCCGCGAGGACAATCATTGCTCTTCACTCGACGGCCCACCGTCAACGTAAGGACCGAACACATGCCTGATACCGATACCGCCGCCCACTCCATCCGCACCTGGCTGGGCATCCCTTACGGCACCGCAGAGCGCTTCCGCCGGCCGGTCCTGCTGCCGTTTAATCCGAACCGGCCCTACGACCAGAAGGGGCCTGCGCCGATGCAGGCCGGCGATACCCGTTGGCTCGAAGCCGACAACGGACTGAGTGAGGACTGTCTGAACTTGAACGTCTGGGCCCCCACCGACGCCGGCGAAAAACCGCTTCCAGTGATCGTCTATATCTTCGGCGGCGGGTTCGAAGTTGGCGCGAATACCCAGACCACCTCGAACGCCTCACATCTGGCTGCGACTGGCCGTGCCATCGCGGTGTCCCTGAACTATCGGCTCGGCCCATTTGGCTGGCTCTCACTTTCTCAATACGGGGGCGTGTTCGCGGACGCCACCAACCTCGGCCTCCAGGACGTCATCACCGCGCTTAAGTGGGTGCGGAAGAACATCGCCCGCTTCGGCGGTGACCCTCAGAACGTCACCGTCACAGGCCACAGCGCCGGGGCTTACTCCACGATCGGGCTTCTCGCCGCCCCGGCCGCAGACGGTCTTTACCGGCGCATTGCGGCGTTCTCCGGCGGCGCGTCCCGGATTGTTCCGGCTTGGTGGGCCGAAGAACTGGCGATTAAGCTACTCAACGAACTCGGTATTGTGGACGATCCCGAAGGTCTGCTCACTGTGGATGCGAAGCACCTGGCAGAGGTGCTCATCAAGGTCAGCCCACGGGACATTGGCGACCGACACGGCATCGATAACACGACGATCGGCATTGTGGACGACCATGCTCAGCCCGGGGCCGTTCTCGCCGACACGCCGCTGCGTGTCCTCGCATCAGGGGCTCACCGCGACGTTGATATTCTCTTCAGCACGGCGACGAACGAGGCGGACTGGTGGGTCATCAACGCGACCGAGAAGTTCGATCCGGGCAGCATCGACAACCTGATTGATGAACTCGTAGTGAGGTCGCGCATCCCCCGAAGCCGAGCCCGAAGCATCGTCGCCACCTACGACGTAAAGGGACGCGCTCCCGTCGAGGTCCGCGGGGCGCTCTTCACCGACTACTTCTTTACCCTGCCGGCGGCCCGTGCGGCTCTGGCGCACGCTGCGGCGGGCGGCAAGGCCCACTTGCTCACGATTGGCCCTGTGGAGGGCGCGCCAGCCGTACACGGCACGGAGATGTACGGAATCGTCGGCCAGCAACGCCCTGGACACAGCGACGAGCAAGCGAGCCGAGACACCTTCGTCCGCGACACTCTCCTGGACTTCGCCGCCGGCAATCACGAGCGCCTCTGGAAAGCCGTGACCACCGAACCCACCTCAGGCGGCATCGGCAAGCCACCATACGACCCTACTGCCCATGCGGCCGAAGTCCTGCGCACCTTCACAGGCATCGAACGCACTTGACTTGCCCTGAGGAAACTAGCTGGAGGTGGTGCGCTCGCGCAACTCACTCCTATTCCTGAAACTGTCTGTCACGGCAGGCGCTTGAAAACGGTCATGCTCGGATTCAATTCATTTTCCCGCTCAAACTAAGTGAAAATGACGGAAGTGCTATGCTACGCTTCCTGAAATTCCAAGCGCTTGTTGATGAAAAATTCACGCAGTGGAGCCAGTTGGGCGACTAGGCGAACCATCTGGGCTGCACAGAAAAAAGCCTGACGCGCTCTACGCTGGCGGCGCGGGGTATCACTGCCAAGGCTTATCTGTCGAACCGCATCGTGCTGGGGGCCAAGCGTCTACTGATGCGCACCGACTTACCAGTCGCGACGCTCTCCAATAAGTTGGGGTTCGAGGAAACCGACCGACTCTGCAAATTCTTCAAGCGGAAAACACACTGCACGCCGAAGGATTTTCGCCGACGATCGGGAACTTTCTGATCGACAGCCACTCATTTTCCAGTGAAATCTATATTGCCGCATAAAGGAGCGAAGTAATGATTAAACGGTCTGAAATATTCGCGTTCGCGAAGAAGAAATTTGATGTTAGCCCAGACTACCCTTTCGAAAAATATCCACATTATGCGGTGTTGCGTCATGCCGACGATAACAAATGGTTTGGGTTGGTCATGCTTGTCGCCAGAGAGAAGCTGGGCCTGGAAGGTGCAGGTGAGGTGGAGGTCATTGACATCAAGTGCGATTCAAAAAAAGTAGCTGACCTTCAAAAAAAAGACGGTTTTCGTCCGGCTTACCACATGAACAAGGATCACTGGTTGACTGCGCTGCTTGACGGATCGGTGTCAAAAGATGAGATCTTGGCGCTGCTGGAGAAAAGCTACGAATTGACGAAGTAAATCGACCGGTGAGTCAGCGCCTGCCAATGGCGGCGCATGCATCGGAACGGCATAAGCGATCATCACTTTTGAAAAGGACGGATCATGACGACCATGCGTGCAATCGTGCTATACAAGCCAGGTTCGGTCGAGAGCTTGCTGCTGGAGAATCGCCCCATTCCACAGACCAAGCCAGGATGGGTGCGGATCAGGGTGAGGGCCTTTGGGGTGAACGAGTCGGAGGTTACTACCCGCAAGGGATTGTCGTCGCCAGACGTGACCCTACCGCGCATTCCAGGTATCGAGTGTGTGGGCGAGATTGACGAGGCGCCCGCTGGCAGCAAACTCGCGGCAGGTCAGAAAGTTGCCACCATGATGGGCGGCATGGGTCGTGCATTTGATGGTTCCTATGCCGAGTATGTGGTGGTGCCAGTGAATCAAGTCATTCCCTTCACCACCGATCTGCCGTGGGAGGTGGTTGGAGCATTACCTGAAATGTTCCAGACCGCGTACGGTTCGCTTACGACCGGGGTAGATATAAGACGTGGACAAACGTTATTGATACGCGGCGGCACGTCCACTGTGGGATTGTCCGCCGCTGCGTTGGCGAAAGAAATGGGCGCAACGGTGATTGCAACGACCCGCCGCCACGACAGAATCAATTTGCTGCGTGGCGTAGGGGTTGATTATCCCATTGTGGATGGCGGCGCTATTGCAGAAGCAGTTCGCAAGATTGTTCCCGACGGCGTTGATGGAGCGATCGAGCTCGTGGGGTGCGGAGTGCTTGCCGATACGCTCAAGGCGGTGCGCAATCAAGGCACCGTCTGCTTTACCGGGGCTTTGGGCGATCAATGGACGATGGCGGAGTTCAATCCCTTCAGGCTCATCCCGTTTGGCGTGCGCTTGACGTCCTATGGAGGAAAAGCTACTGATCTGCCCGCAGCTGTCTTCGACCAACAGCTCCAGGCAATCTCCGCAGGAAGACTGATCGTCAGCGTGGCTAAGGTGCATCGCGGATTAGATGCTGTGCGTGAGGCGCAATCTGCACTAGAGGCTGGCGACACCCCCGGAAAGCACGTCGTTGTTCTCACTTGACAGTTTGAGCGGACGTAAATCAGCAAATGATCGCGATGTGGCCGTAAAGGTTAGGCTCACAAGCCGCCTAGTAGTAAAGTCACTCGTATAGGTTTGAGTAACACTGCGGAATCACAACAAGCTCGGAATCTTCCGCTTCTCAACCGGACGGATGTAGCGCGCCAAAGTGACGTCCGACCTATGGCCTGTCTGCTCCCGGATTTGATATGGCTGGAGACCGACCATCGCCGCTGTGGTGCAGTAACCAGCCCTAAGGCTATGCCCCGCAACTTTCTTAGCTGCATCCTCACCCGACATCATCCGTACAGATGATTTCACGATCAAAGCTATGCTTTGCGGCGTTAACGCTTTACTGCCGACGATCTGGTCATGTCGGTTGATTGGTCTGAACAGTGGGCCCGCTATAATTCCTGCAAGGTCAAGCCAGTTCGTTAGCGCCTTAACCGGACAGCGCTTGCCGCGAGCATAGGGAATGAATACGGTTCGCCCAATACCTTCCTGATCGGTTTTTGACCGCCGAATCAACAGCTCTAAGCCGGTGTCGTATGGGGTTATATCCTCATATCGCAGCGCCACCAGCTCCGAGCGACGAAAGGCTCCCGCAAATCCGATTAACAATAGCGCCTTGTCGCGCGCGGCCTTCACGGGCAACTGTTGATCGATGTGGACCATCATCTCAAGCAGATCATCTTTTACCAAGGCCGTCACGCGCCGTTGTTTAGTACCCAGCGTGCGGCGGATGCCTTGCATGGTCCGTTTGACGAGGTTGTCCATTATTGGCGATTGCAGGCCGCGGTCAGTATGTTCCCTGTGGATAGCGATAAGGCGGTGTTGCAGAGTGGCAACCGCCAAAGTGCCAGCAAAGCTTGCCAGATATTCGGCGACCATCGTAGCGCTTGCTGGTATAACTCCACCATGCTGCATGAAATGGCGAATGTCCGCGTCGTAGGCGCGCATGGTGGCGTTCGACTGAGCCGCCGCCGAGTAGCTCATCACGAGTGCTGATGGCGCCGCCTGAGGCGTTATGATAGGCGGCACGGCGTGGGCGGATTTCGATGAATTCGTGGGGATCTCGCTTGAGGTTTTCATAGTTGCTTTCGATGCGCTCTGCTGGGCAGCTGCGCTGAAGAGAAACGCTGCAACCAGATCATTTTTCCATGCAGCGGCGACACCTGTTGATGCGGAAGAATTTAAACGGTTACAGCGGAGGAAAATGAAATGACGATGTGGCAGCTAATGCCTGGGATATGCAGATTGATAGATCAAATAGCTGAAAAATTCGGCTTATGCACGATCAACCTTGTCCTATCGGCCGGCGCAGCCTGACCGGAATACGCGGACTTCAATACTCGCTGGGCAGCAGCAAGGTGGTGACCGAACGATCTGCCTCGGTAATGATCCACAAGCGAACTTTGCCGATATCGTAGGCCGAGAACACCCGCAGTCCATATGCGATCGCATCAAGGTTCGATTGCGTATCCTCGGCGCAGATAGATCCAAAATCCCCGTACTGATGCCGAGCCAAATAGTCGGAAGCATTCACTCCAGCGTGATCAAGTAAATCCAAAGCCCCAGGCGTAGCCACGGTAGCACCTAGAGCAAATTTAGGAATATCTTGTATAACTGCCTGCCCTGCATTGCTGGACAACGAGCGTCCATTGTAAAAAGTTTTCATGTCAACCTTTGATGGTAAGAAATTACGCGCGAACGTGCACCGCAGCCTCGACAGAAGAGAGGTGCACGTTTTTATCGATTTGAAGATAAGGAACAGCAGGTCAAAGTGGTTTCTGACCTGCTTGCAACCTAATTGAAGGCATCAATTGACGTAACGATGCTGTTATTGGAAGGGAGATGCGGGGACTGGCAAATGCAGTGAGATTACTTGCATTCAGAGGTGGCAGCGGCTATGGCCTCATTCCGCACAAGCTCTTCCATCCCCACGCTGGAGCGATACTCTTCCCCGGCGCCCCTAGCAGCCGCCGCAGCCTGCTCAACCTCGCCGGAATGCTGCTTTTCCCAAGCTACCATTTTTGCTTCTACACAAGAAGAGACCTGAGTTGAAGTGTTCTGGTCATTAACCTGTTGATCACCTCCCGCTTGCGGTTGTACTACAGCAGTAGAAGATCTAAGTTCCGGGCGATTAGTTCCTTCACGAACTGCAGCCCATTCAGCGGCATCTCGGCTAAATGCTAACTGCACCAGCTCACCCCTTAACCGCCAGCCGCTTTCTGATTTGACTAGCTCACCAGCACCCGAAATATCATACTTTTTCGTTGGCAAGCCCCGAATACGCGTATCTGATAATTGCGCAATGACGAAATGGCAGCCGAGATAGGCTGCCTCTTTTCCATGATCCACATACGTGCGCAATGTTTGCTCTGGCGTAGCCCCTAGAGTTAATTTAGCTGAAAAATCAACCTGGTACGAATCCTCAGTTGCAATTCCGTCCACCTTGCGGACATCACTAACTGACCATAAGGGGCAGTTCGAAAGCTCAGCCATTACATACGGCTCTATATCCGATGCTCCCGGCTTCGATTGGCCGCATGCAGAAAGTACGCAGATCGAGCCGAGCATAATCGCTATCCCCATGACCTTATTCATGGCTGGTAAAAATGGAAGTTCCCGGGAACTCAGCCGGCCCTTCGTCGTGTTCAGTTGCATGATGCTCCTAATAGATAACGTTGAAAAAACGGCTGGCGAGTTGGCCTTCGATCCTATTCAAACCCACCCGCCCTGATGGATCTGCGGGAGGCTGATTCGATAGCCGCGATGCATTCGTCCCGTTTTTGCTTGTTGGTGAAGGTCATTGCCCGCGAACCAAATGCACCATGTACATACAGGCTCTTGCCAGCTTCACGGGTGATCTTTGTAATCCCGGACAATGGAATGCTGTCTATGGTTCCCATATCCTGTAAAAAGCGAAAACTCAGGTAGTCAGCAACGCCGTAACTGGCCATGTCGCATGGGAGCAGCACCCGGTCTTGCAAGGGGTCTACAAGAACGCCGAAATAGGTTGCTGCGAGCCAGCGAGCGACCTGATGCCCTAAGTAGAGGCAAAGGAGACCAATACACGGCACCAAGACAATGCTGAAGTACCACTGCCAATGTGCAAACCAAAAGATCAGGTATGCCGACACAATGGTGATACCGCCCCCAACACCCAGCGGATACCAAAGGCTTGCAGTATCGAAAATCCGCTGCGATGTACCGTTTGCGGTGAAAACCCTTTTTAGCCGACTGTAGTGTCTCCATGCAAAGATAAGGAACGGAATGAAGAGGATCACGCCAAATGCGATATAAGCATCACTATCGTCTTTCTTTTTTGCTGCCAATTGAATCTCCCTAGTGAAGAGCGCAAGAATAATCAAATCATGAAATAACACTTTGAGTTTGGCAATTGTCTCACGGAAATTATCTTAAGCAAACTCAAAGTGGGTGGAGTTGCGCATCAAAAAACTGGATGCTTCGCCATGTGACAAGCCTCCAACTCCAAAAATGTGAAGCGCAGCTCCTCTTTGCTGCCAACATGAAACGCATACGCCTCGCCAAGTCTCTGACCCAAGAGAAGGTCGCCGAGTACGCCGAACTCCACAAAAATTACATTTCCTCTGTTGAGCGCGGTGAGAGGAACATTTCAATCTGCAATATCGAGCGTATCGCGCGTGCCCTTGGTGTACCCATGGCAGAGATGTTGTCTCCTCCACCGCTTCAGGAATAAGGGATAGAGTCGAACTCTTTACCCAGCTAAATAGACGAACGTTATGTCACTTCTTCGTCGATGAAGCAATCTTCCCCATCGGATGCACCCCGATATACCAAGCGGGCTGTAGCACATCGAGATCAGTACGGACGTGAAACTTCACATCTGATGCCGCAGGGTCAATAGCATAGGTGACAAACTTCGCGTCGTGACTCCCCTTGGCCTTATGAACGACAACGAAGCGGCCCATCTCCCAATCAGTGTCGTAGTCCACCAGTGCCATGCAGAGATCCGGCAAGGTTGCTGGGCCGGTGCATTCTTTCCACACTGTTGCGACCCAGCCATACTTTGCGAAGATACTCGCGAGAAAATCGGCATCGATCCAGTGGCTATAGGGCCCAGTTGCCGGCATGCCTAGCTCCTCCGCCTTTTTAAAAACATCCTCAATCGTGGTGGAGGCAATGATCGCAATCGATGCGAATGCATATGCATGACGATCCTTTGTGCCGACATGCTTGAATGCCGGTTGGAAGCCTGCGGCGCTGGAGGTCACTACGCTTGGGAGGGTTGGTAGGGGGTTCATATTGTTCCTTGAAATGATAAAAGAAGCGCGCAGCAACGCCTGACGAACAAGCGGCAACCAAGATCAGGCTGTAATGACGTAGGGGGATTGCTGAAGCATCGATCCACCGTCCTTGTTTCGGAGGCGACTTGCTCAGACTTGCGGCACTGCGCGATGAATCGAGTTCTGCGCCATGAGCGGTGCACAGTTTGAACTCAATATCAACATTTTACCATAAAGATAATATTTACAATAAAGCAAATAACTTTGCCGCCTTCGCTGCTGCTCTAACCATCAGAAGGAATTTGCCATGCATATCGGCGAACAGCGGCTGAGTATTCGTGCGCAAGATGCCAGAGAAGCGCTTAAACGGCCAGACAAGCGCATAACGCGCATGATGTGATACTTGATAGCATCGGCGCTGCCAAACGCCACACACGCGGGATTTCCCGAACCTAGCTCTGGTGCGATTCGAGGCGTTGCAGATATGCTCCCCAGATGGCAAGCGCTTCTCTACGCTCGGAGAAATAAGTATGGACATCATAAATTCCTTCGATGCCAGGAAGCTTGTGATTGAGGCACATCTCGGTGATATCGCGCCCGATACCCAACGCGCGCATGTGACTTTTCGCCGTCGAGCGCAGATCATGGGGAGTAAACCGCCTGATTGCGGGCTTATGTTCAGTAATCCAGAACTCGATCGCTGCTCCAATCGTGTTGGGATTGATCGGGGCATCACCACCAAACTTGGCTTTGCGCCGTTCGGCTCTGCTGGGCAGAATGTATGCCGAATCACCACTCAATGTCTTGAGTTCTTTCAGCCAGGTCACAACAGGTTCCGACAATGGAATTTGCATCCCTGGCCCTGTCTTTGTTGACGGTACACTCCACACCGAGGCAGCAAAATCAAACTGCTCCCATCGAGCATTACGGAGTTCGTCTGAACGTACAGCTGTCCCTAGCAACAATCTGACTGCCAGGCAATTTTCACGATTCATTTCTGCACTAAAAAGTATCGTCAGCTCAGCTTCGGAGAGCATCAACCTGAGTCGAACCGGCGGGCGTCGCCCGAGTAAGGCTGCTAGTTCGATACCGGCACATGGATTTGCCGGCACCAGCTTTCTACCCGCGGCGTGCCTAAACAGCATCCTGGCTGTCGACAAAAGCATGCGAGACTCATTCCAAGGGGCGTCAACGTATTCGATCAGCTCAACTATGTCCATTGATGAAACCTGAGATACTGCCAAAGCTCCCAAGCGGTTTTCTATCCTGAGCAAATTCCGTCCATAGCCGCTTTGCGTACTCTTGCCGAGATCTGCCAAGATTTTGTCGCGATAGTCTTCTATTAGGCGGCGAACTGTCCAGTCCTTCAAGGTCATGGAAACGGCGCGACGCTTATCCGCCGCAGGGTCGCCACCCCGATCTATTTCCACGCGCTTTTCCCTGGCAATCTTCCTTGCGGCGGCCAAGCCGAGATCAGGATAGTTGCCGAGAGTAAGTTCTCGAACCCTCCCACCATATCGATAACGCAAGATCCATGAGGCCGTGCCACTTTTGGAGAGGGTAAAAGTCAAACCATCTCCGTCAGACCTTGCCAAAGGCACAGGAAGCACTGTAACTTCCTGGGTTTCAGGATCGCGTACAGTCGGTGCCTCATCATTTTCCACGGCTCTGAGCCAGTGTTGCAACTGCATGGCATCGAGACCATCTCGCTTCCTGATTTTTAGTGTCATATTCCATCCATTATGTGTAGCTACGCAATTAGCTACACATAATATGAGCAACGTTGATAGACGTCAATAGATGAATAAAGACAAAAATTCAATTAAATCAAATACTTATACTTAAAACACAGATTTCAATGGATGATGCTAGACATTAAAAAAACAATACGACGTGATTTTGATGTAGCCATGCCCGGCACTGCCTTCTTCTGGCGCGACCCGGCGCTGCCCCACGTGGAGAGCCGGCGCGCCTGCCACAGCCGGGCGTGCTACAAGCAGCACAGCCATCCCACGTTTTCGATTGGCGCCGTCGACGCTGGCGGCAGCATGTTTACGGGCAGCAAAGACGGCAAGGTCACCCTTGGCGATGGCAGCCTGGTGCTGGTGCCGGCCGGCTGCGTGCACGCCTGCAATCCCCTGCCTGACGCCTTCTGGAGCTACCAGATGCTGCATCTCGATGCGCAGTGGCTGCAAGCACACGCGCCTGCGCTCGATGGCGACACGGCGACGGTGTTGCACTGCCCGCGGCTGTACGCGCAATTTTGCGCCATGAATGCGCTGCTGTTTTCAAGCGCCGGCGCAGCAGAGAAGGATGCGGCACTGCTGGCGTTCCTGGGCGCTTGCGCCGATAGCCGTGCAGACCTGCTGCCCTCGCAACGCAAGCCGCTGCCGCTGCAACTGGCGCCCGTGCTCGAAACGCTGCAGGCGCGCCCTTCGGCCAGTCTGCGGCAACTGGCGCAAGCGGCGGGCCTGAGCCCGTATCAATTGATCCGCGCTTTTCGCGCCGCCACGGGCATGACGCCGCATGCCTACCAGCTCAATATGCACGTCAACCGCGCGCGCAGCCGCTTGCAGGCAGGCACGGCGCTGGCGCAGCTGGCGCATGAGCTGGGTTTTGCCGACCAGAGCCATCTTCAGCGCGTCTTCAAGGCGCATGCGGGCATCACGCCGGGGCGCTATCGCGGCCAGGGCAGCTGAGACGCCCGCAATTTTCTTCAATACAGGCTGTCGTCAGCCCCTGCATACTCGCGCATCGCCATTGCCTAAGCCGACTTATATGCAGGATTTCCTCTTCATCGCCGCCGCCCACTTTCTTTCCCTGCTATCGCCCGGTCCCGATTTTTTCCTGATCGCACGCACCTCGCTGGCCCACGGCTGGCGCGGCGCCGCCGGCACGTGCGTGGGCATTACGCTGGCCAATGCGGTGTTTATCGTGGCGGCGTTTGCGGGACTATCGGTGCTCAAGGCGGGCAGTACGGCATTCATGCTGGTGCGGCTGGCCGGATGCGCCTATCTGCTGTACCTGGGCTGGCTGTTCTTGCGCCATGCGGGCAAGAGCAGCCTCGATGCCAAGCCCGCCACCGGCAAGGCGCGCTGGCGCGGCGGTGTCATGGTGGGGTTTGTCTCCGCCATCCTGAACCCGAAGAATGCGCTGTTCTACGTCAGCCTGGCCACCGTGCTGGCCGCCAGGCAGACGAGTCCCGTTGCAATGGCGGCGTATGGCGCGTGGATGATCGTTGCCGTGCTGGCGTGGGATATGGCGGTGGCGCTGGCCATCGGCAGCAGCGCCCTGCGGCAGCGCTTTGCGCGCGCGCTGCCGCTGCTGGAGCGGCTGTCGGGCGTGATGCTGATCGTGCTGGCGCTGGTGCTGCTGGCGGATCAGGCCGGCAACGGGTCCAGGTAAAACACGGCATACACTTTCAACGGCGACGTCTCTGTCGCCTTTTCCGAACGCACGACGGAGCAATCGTCGGCGGCCAGGCTGCGCCAGTTCTGGATGCCCGCCTTGGCGAACATCGCGTGCGCCGGGGCATTCGCGGCCAGGTCCAGCACCAGGCAGGCGTTGCGCGGGCCGGTGCCGTAGTTGACGGCGCGGATCTCGATGCCGAAGGTCGTCATCCACGGTTCCCACAGGCCTTTTTCCTTGCCGGCGGCCATGCGCTCCAGCATCTCGCCAAAGCTCAAGCCTTTCTTGACGGTGTCGCGCAGGGCTTGCAACGACGGCGCCAGGCGGGGATCGGGCTGCTTGTTGCCGGCACGAATTTCGGCGATCGCCTTCAATTCCTTGATGATGGCCGCATCGCGCTCCGTGTAATCGCGCATGCGCGCGTAAAACTCGGCATCGAGGAAAGGATTGACGGTCAGCTTGGCGACGCCCTCTTCGCGGCGTTTGGGGGAAGGCGTGGTGGTTTTGGTCATGGCGGTGGAGGGCAAAATACGTTGAAGGGCGCCAGTGTACCACCTTGCAGCGGCGTGGCCACTGGTGTTGGATCAGCCCCTGGGAGCGGCCGTCGATTCGCGCACCACCAGTTCGGGTTTCAGGCGCACGTCGAGCACCGGGGAATCGGGCGAGGCGATGGTTTGCAGGATCAGCCGCGCCGCTTCCGTGCCGATGCCGTGGTGGCGGATGCGGATGGTGGTGAGCGGCGGACGGATCATGTCCATGTACGGCATGTCGTTGTGACCCACCACGGAAATATCTTCCGGGCAGCTCAAACCCAGCTCGCGGATGGCATCGTAGCAGCCCAGGGCCACCAGGTCGCTGCCCGTCACCACGGCCGTCGTCCGCGGCGACTGGCGCAGCAGTTCCAGCAGGGCCGCCTTGCCGCATTCGCGCGAATAGCCGCTGCTTTCAAACACGAATGCTTGCGAGGGATCGAGTTCGCTGGCCTGGATGGCGGCCAGGAAACCGAGGCGGCGCACATGGCCCGTGGAGAGGTTTTCCGGGCCGGCAATGTGCGCGATATGGCGGTGGCCCAGCGCCAGCAAGTGCTCGACGGCCAGGCGCATGCCGACCACGTCGTCGCTGACGACGCAGGAAGCGACACCCGTCTCGTCGCTGCGGTTGACGGTGACGACAGGCACATTCTGGTCGATGCACATCTTGATGACGGGATCGTGGCGCCGCGCGGTAGCCAAAATCAGGCCATCGACCTGCTGCCCCAGCAGGCGGTTGATGACGAACAGCTGCTCTTCCTCGTCGGCGCCCACGTTGGCGACGATGGCCAGGTAGCCATGCTTGCGCAAGCCTTCCTCGATGCCCAGCAGGATCGGCGGAAACACAGCATTGGTAATGTCGGGCAAGACCACGCCGATGATGCGCGACTTGCGCGTGACCAGGGTGGAGGCGGCGCGGTTGGGCCGGTAACCGAGCCGGCCCGCTTCGGCCAGCACGCGCGCGGCCACTTCGGCGCTGACCATTTGCCGCGTTGCCGGGTTCATCACGCGCGAGACGGTGGAAAAGTGCACGCCGCTGGCCCGCGCGACGTCGCTTAAGGTGGGGTTCTTGTTTGTCATGGGCTTCCCGGATCGCAATACGCTGATTTTATCGCAAAAAATGCCCATACCGTCAAAAACCGAGCAAACGCTTGCATTGAAATAATGCCGTTGCCCAAAGCGGTTTTGAGACTCTTAAGTACAATCCAGCCTTGACAGCGTGCAAACGCTTGCATAACATGGCCCGGATTGACCACTCGGGCCTGGTTGCCCTTCCCAGAATTCTTATGTCTACTTCCCACAGCAAGCACGCCGAACAGAACGGCGAAACCTTCAACCTGAAAGAAGCCGCCCTCGCCTATCACGCGGAACCCCGCGCAGGCAAGATTTCCGTCACGCCCACCAAACCACTGGGCGACGCCCGCGCCCTGACCCTGGCGTACTCGCCGGGCGTGGCCTTCGCCTGCGAAGCCATCGTGGAAGATCCGCGCACGGCCGGCATCTACACCTCGCGCAGCAACCTGGTGGCTGTGATCACGAATGGCACGGCGGTGCTGGGCCTGGGCGATATCGGCCCGCTGGCCAGCAAACCGGTGATGGAAGGCAAGGCTTGCCTGTTCAAGCAATTTGCCGATGTCGATGTGTTCGACATCGAACTGGCCGAAAACGATCCCGACCTGTTCATCGACACCGTGGTACGCATGGAGCCGACCTTCGGCGGCATCAACCTGGAAGACATCAAGGCCCCGGACTGCTTCTATATCGAGCAGCAATTGCGCAAGCGCATGAACATCCCCGTCTTCCACGACGACCAGCACGGCACGGCCATCATCGTCGCAGCCGGCATCCTGAACGGCCTGGAGCTGGTGGGCAAGGATATCGGCAATGTGAAAGTGGCCGTCTCGGGCGCCGGCGCGGCTTCGATCGCCTGCCTCGACCTGCTCGTCTCGCTGGGCCTGAACAAGTCGCTGCTGAAAGTGTGCGACAGCCAGGGCGTGATCTACCCGGGCCGCGATGCCAGCATGGAAGAGAACAAGGCTCGCTACGCGAACGACACGAGCGACCGCGACCTGGCCGACGCCATGGTCGGCGCCGACATCTTCATCGGCGTCTCGAAGGGTGGCGTGGTGAGCGCACAGATGGTCGAATCGATGGCCGCCAAGCCTTTGATCTTCGCCCTGGCCAATCCGCATCCGGAAATCGCCCCGGAAAAGGTGCATGCCGTGCGCGACGACGCCATCGTGGCCACGGGCCGCTCGGATTACCCGAACCAGATCAACAACGTGCTGTGCTTCCCGTATATCTTCCGCGGTGCGCTCGACGTGGGCGCCACCACCATCAACGAAGAGATGAAGCTGGCCTGCGTGCGCGCCATCGCCGCGCTGGCAAAAGAGCCATTGCCGGGCCACACCACCAGCGCGCTGACGCCGTTGCAACTGATACCGTCGCCGTTCGACGAGCGTCTGCGCAGCTGGGTCGCGCCTGCCGTGTCGCAAGCGGCCATCGCCACCGGCGTGGCCACGCGCGTGCCGGCCAGCGCCTGAAACGCATGACCGGCCTGCCGGGCTTGGCAAAATAACAGCAAGTTACCATTGCTTACAAAAAAACCATGGCTAGAAACCATGGTTTTTTTCATTTCGCCCTTGAAACCATCTATATAGTTATCGAAGAGTAAATTTCCAGGGACGTTTTTGTTGCCACCTTCGACTACAATGACGCCTACTTTATGTTGCTACAGTTGCCATAATGGCGACGACGTGCGTTACCAAGGATATTCATGCTCCGCCTGACCTCTGTTTGTGTTTTTCTCTTTTCAGCATTGGCGCTGGCTGTCAACAGCGGATACTCCCTTGGCGCGCTGGTGCTGCTGCTGGCCAGCAGCTGGCTGCTATGGAAACGCCCCCGCCTGCATCTGCAGCGAGGGGACTATCTGTTGATGGGCGTGATGCTGGCCTACTTCCTTATTTTCACCGCCAATATGCTGTATCACGGCGATCCTGCACGCGAACTCGACATGCCATTGCGGGTACTACTGGCCGTGCCCGTCCTGCTGCTGCTGCTGGCTTACCCGCCACTGCCCGCCGCATGGTGGGGTGGCGTGGCAATCGGCGCAATTGCCGGTGCTGGAGTTGCCATATGGCAAATGATAGCCTTGAACGAAGCGCGCCCTTATGCGGCGACGAGCAACGCCATCCATTATGGCAATGTCAGCATGCTGTTGGGCTTGCTGTCCATCAGCGGCCTGGGATGGGCCCGCGAACAACGGCACGCCGCAGCCTGGCATTTGCTGCTGATAATGGGTTGCCTGGCGGGTATTTTCGGTTCGATCGCCAGTGGCAGCCGCGGCGGCTGGGTGGCAATCCCCGTATTTGCCGCCATCTTCGTCGCGCACCATGCCAGGCAGCGTGGGAAACGTTATTTGCAAGTGGCGCTGGCGGTGATCATCGTGATTGCAGGCGTCGCGTTTGCGGTCCCCAACTCGCTGGTGCGCCAGCGCACCATTACCGCGCTCAATGAAGTGCAGAAATTTGAGAGTACGGGCAATGTCGACACCTCCATCGGCCAACGGATCGAAATGTGGCGCACGGCCTTGACCATGTCGGATGACCATATTCTTCTCGGTATCGGACGCAAGGGCTATCTGGCCCAAAAAGAAGCACTGGTGGCGGCAGGGCAAATGAGCAATACGGTGCGCGACTACACCAATGCCCATAACGATTACCTCGATGCCTTGGTCAAGCGCGGCGGCATCGGCCTGCTGGCCCTGCTGGCCTTCCTGCTGGTGCCACTATGCCTGTTTGCACGCGCCGCGCGCCACGGCACGCCAGCGATGCAGCACTATGGCCTGGCAGGTGTCGCACTATGCACGTGCTACCTGATATTTGGCTTGACCACCACGTCGCTCACCTTAAATATCGGCATTATCATGCTGGTTTTCCCAATGACTATACTGTGGAGCCTGCTACGAAAGCAGGAACGTAGCGCCTGAGGCGACGCCCCGCTCACTCGCCTCCTCTTATCTGCTAGGAAATATACCGATGTTGACGCCCGACCTGAAGCGCCTCACCGCGCTGCATGCGCCCTATAAGAAACACCTGGCCCTGGCCTTGCTGGCGATGGTCGTCACGGCGGCCACGGAGCCACTGTTGCCGTATGCGCTCAAGTTACTGCTCGACAATGGCTTTGGTGGCAAGGTCAATTTTTCCTTCTGGCTGGTGCCGCTGATCGTCATCGGTATCTTTGCCATGCGCGGCGCATCGACGTTTGCCAGCAGCTACCTGATGAGCTATGTCTCCACGCGCATCCTCAACGAATTGCGGCGCAGGATGTTTGCCAGCATGCTGAACTTGCCAATCGACTTCTACAACACGCACACGGTGGGCAAAGTCATCAACTCCATCATGTTCGAAGTGCAGCAGATCATTGAAATGGTGACCAAGGTGTTTACCTCGATCGTGCGCTCCTCGCTGACCGTGCTGGGCCTGCTGGCGTGGCTGCTGTACCTGAACTGGGTGCTGACCCTGGTGACCCTGGTGCTGCTGCCCCTGCTGACCATCGTCGTGCGCACCACGGGAAAGCGCCTGAAACAACTCAACCGCGACTCGCTGGCCGTCAATGCCGAGCTGACCCAGGTCATCGAGGAAACCACGCGCGCCCAGCAAGTGATCAAGATCTTTGGCGGCCAGGAATACGAAAAATCGCGCTTCGAAGAGCGGGCCGAGCAATTGCGCCGCTACAGCATGCGCATGACGACGACCTTTTCCGCCACCGTGCCCATCACCCAGGTGATCACGGCGGCGGCCGTGGCCCTGGTTATCGTGATGGCCCTGCTCCAGTCGGAACAGGGCCAAATCACGGTCGGCGGCTTCGTCTCCTTCATCACGGCCATGCTGATGCTGCTGACACCGTTAAAACAGTTGGCCGAAGTCAATGGCCCCCTGCAGCGCGGCATGGCCGCCGCCGAGGAAGTCTTCCAGCTGATCGACAAGACGCCGGAACGCACGGGTGGCAAGCCGCTCGCTGGCCGCAGCAAAGGCCGCATCGAATTCAAGGACGTGAGCTTTGCCTACCCTGGACATCAGGAGCCGGCCCTGCGACATATCGACCTGAGCATCGCGCCAGGACAAACGGTCGCCTTTGTCGGCATGTCAGGCGGCGGTAAATCGACCCTGGTCAGCCTGCTGCCCGGCTTTTACTCGGCCAGCAGTGGCGAGATCTTGCTCGATGGACAGAATATCGATGCCATCGCCCTGACCAGCCTGCGCAGCCAGATCGCCATGGTCAGCCAGCAGGTGGTGCTGTTCGACGATACCCTGGCCGCGAATATCGCGTATGGCGATGCGGCGCCGGACCGGCAGCGCGTCGAGGCGGCCGCCGCGGCCGCCTTCCTGTCGGACGTCATCGACGGCTTGCCCGATGGCCTGGAAACACGCTTGGGCGACAACGGCTCGCGCCTGTCCGGCGGCCAGCGCCAGCGCGTGGCCATCGCCCGCGCCATCTACAAGGATGCGCCCATCCTGATCCTCGATGAAGCCACCTCGGCACTGGATACGGAGGCGGAACGGGCCGTGCAAGCGGCACTGGAGCACCTGATGCAAGGTAAAACCACCTTAGTTATTGCTCATAGGCTATCAACAATTGAACGTGCGGACCGTATCGTGGTATTGTCACATGGGAAAATAATGGAAACCGGCAGTCACCAGCAATTATTGGATGCCAACGGCGCGTATGCCAATCTGCATCGCCTGCAATTTTCCCAGCAAGTAGTTTGACACCATCGAATGAATACCTGAAATCGTACTGATACATGACGCCTTTGATTCCCGCCGAACTTCTACAAAAGTCGGACAAAATTCTTTTCATCGCCCATCTGGCGCTGGGAGACTTTACCTACCTGCAAAACGGTTTCCGCGCCTTTGCCGCGGCCTATCCCCATATCCAGATCCACCTGTGGGTCGACGAAGTCCGCCGCACGTCCGACGCCAGACAATGGGAAGGCTTGCGCACCTATTCGCTGTATGACTGGGTAGAGCAGTCGGGCCTGTTCTCCAAGGTGTACCGCAAGACCTACAGCCCGGCGCTATACGAAGAGTCACTGCGCGAAGCCAAGGCGGAAAATTATCCCGTCGTCGTGTCGCTGGCCCACGTACGGCCACAGCAGTACGCGGATCTTGCCCGCGCGATCAGCCCGCGTGGGCTGGTGATCGGCACGCGCAAACCGTTCAGCCCGCTACGCCCCTGGCATTACCTGGCCTACCGCAAGATCGATGCCGTGCTGGCCTCGTATGCGGGACAGGATGCGGGCGAGCACCATATCAGCAGCGTGTATGCGGACTGGTTCCATCAATTGACGGGACTCGACATTCCCGTGGACGAACGCTATCCCTTCGTGCACATTCCCGAGCACGAGCTACAGCAGGCGCAAGAGCAGCTGGCCGCCTGGGGCTTTGCCCCGCGCCAGGGGCCGCTCGTACTCCTGAACCCGTTTGCCAAGTCGCACAAGCGCGGCTGGCCGCTGGAGCGCATCGTCGAGCTGATCACGCGCATGCAGGCGATGCCGAAGTGGGCAAATGCATGCTTCCTGATCAATGCCATGCCGCAGGAACTGGCCAAGGTGGATGCCGTCGTGCAGGTGCACAACTTGCCGCGCACGCAGGCCTTCAGTGCCATCGACAACTTTTTCCAGCTGCCGGCCATGCTGGCGCAATGCGACCTGATTATTTCGGTGGAAACGTCGATCATGCATCTGGCGAACGCCGTGCATGTGCCCGTAGTGGCGCTGATGCGCAAGAAAAATCCGGAATGGGCGCCGTTCGACAGCGCCAACAGCACCGTCATCACGGTGGCGCGACGCAGCGACTGGGTCAAGGCGATCTCGGTCGATCAGGTATTGCAGACCATCGCCTAGACAACGCTGCAGCGGCTAACCGGTGCCCAGCATGCTGATGCGCACCAGGTCGGCCACATTATCGACACCGAGCTTGTCCATCAGGCGCGCCTTGTGCACTTCCACCGTGCGCACGGAAATGCCGAGCACCGGGGCGATATCGCGGTTGTGCTGGCCCGTCACCACCAACTGCATCACCTCGCGCTCGCGCGGCGTCAAGGCGCGCAGCAAGGCTTGCCCCTCCACCTGACGCTGCAACCGGCCGCGTGCGTGCGCCTCGCGCGAAAACGCTTCATCGATGGCGGCCAGCAGCTTGTCGTGGTCAAATGGTTTTTCCAGGAAATCGCTGGCCTGCGCCTTGAATGCCTGACGTGCCAGCGCCACGTCGCCGTGCCCCGTGATGATAATGATGGGCAGCATGCAGTTGAGCTCCAGCAGGCGGCGCTGCAGACTCAGGCCATCCATGCCCGACATGCGGATATCGACCAGCAGGCAACCGGCCCACTCGGGCCGCCAGCTGCACAGGAAATCCTCGCCACAGGAAAACAGGGCCGTGCGGTAGCCGCGTATGCCCAACAGCAAACCCAGCGCATCGCGCACGGCGGGATCGTCGTCCACGATAAATACCGTCAAGTTACTTGTCACCACACTCTCCCGTAGCGGCTGCGCTGGCGTGCGCCAGGGGCAGGATAAAACGAAAAATCCCATGCTTGCCCACTTCGGCCCATAACTGGCCGCCATGCGCTTCGACGATGCTGCGGCTGAGCACCAGCCCCAGTCCCAGGCCGCTGGCCTTGGTCGAGACAAACGGTTCGAACAGGCGTGCGGCCAGGCTGTTGGAAATGCCGGGCCCGCTATCTTCCACGGACAGGCGCAGCCGGCCGCCCTCGAGCGGCTCGGCCGAGACCGCGATGCGACGCTGGCCGCGCGGCTGGCCCATCACCGCATCCTGTGCATTGGCCAGCAAGTTACGCAGTACCAACTCGATTTGCAGGCGATCCGCATTGACGGCCAGCGGCGACGGCGGCGCCAGCACCAGCTCGATGCCATGCTCATGGAACAGCGGCGTGAACTGGCGCGCCAAGCCTTCGATCAAGGCGCTTGCCTCCACCGCCTCGAGCTGCATCGCGCCGGTACGGAAAAAGTCGCGCAGGCGGCGCACCACGTCCGCGGCGCGTCCCGATTCAACGATCATGTGCCCGATGGCGCTCTGCAGCAAGGCGCCGTTCTCGCCCCGTTCCAGCAGGTATTCACACGCCTTGCCGTAAGTGGACAAGGCCGTCAACGGCTGGTTCAGCTCATGCGCGATCGCGGCTGCCATCTCGCCGGCAGCCGCCAGCCGCATCGTGTGTTTCAGTTCGTCAGCCACCTGGTGCATTTCATCGACGACGATGCCGATAAAAAATCCCACCAGGGCCAGCACAGCATCGAGCAGTTGCAATTCATAAAACTGAATATCGACCGCATGCGTCCATTTCACCAGGATGATGATGCATAGTTGCAATACAAACACGGCCAGCACGGCGCCATGCAGTCCCTGGCGCGAGGCGGCCCAGATCACGGGAAGAAACAGGAAATAGAAATGCTTGTATTCGGAACGCACGATGGAACCGAAGACACTCCACAGCACAAAGATGGCCAGGGCCAGATACGCCAGGGTTTCCCAGCGCCAGACGGCAGCATGCAGGCGCTCCCGCCCGCGCTCGCTGAACAGTACCCAGATCAACGGCATCGACACCAGCATGCCGACCGTGTCGCCGATGCCGAAACGCCATACGGCCGTGCCCCACTCGCCGGCCGGTATGCGTCCCGTGAGCGACAGCAATGAAATATAGCCGAGCGCATTGAGCACGGTGCCCAACAGCACGATGGCGACCCAGGTGCCCAGGCGGCGCCGGTTATCGAAGATATCGCCGCTGCTGAAACTGCGGCGCAAAGCGGCGCCGATACCGCCATAGCCGAGCACCAGCCACGCCGAACAGAGCAAGGTCAGGGGCAGACCTGCCGGCATGCCGCGCACCAGCACCTCGCCAGCCAGCAAGGCAATAAACCACGGCAGTGCCGCCTTGCGGCCGTGGATCAGCCAAAACACCAGGCCCAGCGCGGGATCGGGATTCCAGGGGGTGATGTTCAGCCCGTACATCGGGTCAATATAGGTCGCCCAGTCAAACAGCAGATACAGACCGACAAAGGAGGGATATTGCAGGTAGCGGGACAGGAATGGGCGCATAACGGTGTTTTTTGACTGTCCCCCATTATGCATCGCAGGCGCGCGCCACGCCATGCCATCTTGCGTTATAAGCGCACATCTTCATGCCATATCACACAGCTCCCCGGCGCACTCAGGCATCGGCCAAGGGCAACCTGACCTCCACCAGCAAGCCCATACCGCCATTACCGCTATGTAACTGAATCGTGCCTCCGTGCTGGCGCACGACAGAAGCGACGATGGACAAGCCTAGGCCACTGCCCGGCTGCACCTGCTGCGGCGCGCGGAAAAAGCGGTCGAACACGCGCGCATACAGCGCCGGCGCGATACCCGGCCCCTGATCGGCCACATGCAACACGGCCTGGCCCCGCTCCGCATGCAGCGACACCGTCACGCTGCTGCCGCGCGGACTGTACTTGATGGCGTTTTCCACCAGATTGTCGATCAGCGAAACGAGGCTCTCGCGCTGTCCGGGCACGCTGAGCGAAACGCTGGCCTGCAACTCGAGCTCGATATCGCCCGCCTGGGCCAGGCCGGACAGGGCCGCCAGCCGATCTTGCAGCAAGGTATCGAGCGCCTGCCGCCGCGGCAGCTCGCCAGCACCAGCCTGCACTTCGCTGCGCGTCAGCTGCAGCAGCTGCCCCACCAGGCGCGCGGCACGATTGCCACTGTTCAAGATGCCGTCCAGCAACTCTTGCTGGCGTGCGTCATGTGCCTGGCCCTGCAAGGCCTCGACATTCACGCGCATGGCCGCCAGCGGCGTGCGCAGCTCATGCGTAGCATCGGCGATGAAGCTACGTTCACGCGCAGCACTGGCATCGACCCGTTGCAGCAGGGCGTTGATATTGTCGACCAGTGCCGCCAGTTCGCCATGCGGCGGCTTGAACGCCAGCGGACGCAAATCCTGCGGCCCGCGCGCCGCTACCTCCTGCGCCACCTTGCGCCACGGGCGCATGGCAAGGCGGATCGACAGCCAGGCCGGCACCAGCAAGAACGGCAGGCTGATCAGCAGCGGCAGCAGGTAATAGCCATGTGAATTGATCGTGATAAAAAACTGCCAGGGGCCGCCCACCTCCAGCACCGTCACGCGCGTAGCCCCCTCAGTCAGGCTACGGCTGCGCCAGGCTTGTCCCTTGATGTAGATCACTTCCATCTGATCAGGACCGGCGCTGCGAATACCGCTGGGCGCTGCGGGGGACTTGTAGACCAGCGTGCCCTCGCGCCAGACCAGGATGCGCGGCGCCAGTTCCTGCACTTTCCCCATTTCAAACTCTTCGCGCAAGGCTTCGTCGATGGCGCGCAAGCTTTGCTCCTGTCGCTGCGGCTGCTCGGCCAGGTTATCGGCCACGCTGATAATGGCGTGCAAGACGCCACGGCCCACATTGCTCGCTTCGCCCGTCCCCTCGAACAGCACATAGGCCACGGCCAGGCTCCACAGCACCGTCAGCATCAGCATTTGCGCCAGCATCAAACGGCGCACCAGCGTAGGCCGGCGCAGCATGGCCCAGACACGCCCCATCATGCGCCGGCACCCGGCGGGGCGGATGTCTCGCCTTGCTGGTCGATGACATAGCCAACGCCGCGCACGGTACGGATATACCCTTCGCCTATCTTGCGGCGCAAGTTGCCCATATGCACGTCGAGGGTATTGCTGGCATTGGCCAGGCCGCCGGGCAGGATATGCTCTTCCAGTACGCGGCGCGTGATGACGCGGTTGGCGCGCATCAGCAAGGTCTTCAGCAATGCATATTCACTGGCGGTGAGCTCCACCGGCCGCCCATGCACGCTGACACGGCGCGTGGGTACCTGCAGCAGCAGGCCGCGCAACTCGATGGTGTCGCCATCGAAGCCATAGCTGCGGCGCGCCAGGGCCCGCACGCGCGACAGCAGTTCGGCCAGCACAAACGGCTTCACCAGGTAGTCGTCTGCGCCGCCGTCCAGGCCACGCAAGCGCTGTTCCAGCGTATCGCGGGCGCTGAGGATCAGCACCGGCAGGCGGGCTGCGCGCAACCGGGCCAGCAAATCGAGGCCATCGCCGTCCGGCAAGCCCAGGTCCAGCAGCACCAGTTCGCAGCTGTCGTGCTCGATGCTGCGCGCCGCATCTTCCAGGCTGCGCACCCACACCACTTGCATGCCCTGGTCGCGCAGGGCGATGCGCACACCGTTGCCCAGGTCCATGTCGTCTTCTATCAGCAGTATCTTCATGTGGCGTATTAAACCACCGCAAGCTGAAGAATGGGTAAAGAAGCGCTCTTCATGCAATCTTAATAAAAGGCTCATTTTTCCTTCATGGCACAGGCCAATACTAGCCGCAGTCAATCGAGCCACTCCGGACTCGGTTCTCCACCTGACGGAAAACTCCATGCACGCATCTACAACCCTGTTGACCTCGCTGGCACTGGCCTGCGGCCTGAGCCTGAACCCCCTGGCCGCTGCGGCGGCCGAACCGGCCGCGGAAAATGTCTTCACCATCGGCGGCGGCGTCGCTGCCGTGTCCAGCTATTCCGGCGCCGACAAACTGTCGGCTTCGCCGCTGATCATCCTCGACTATGCCCTGGCCAATGGCCTGTTCATCAGCACCTCGCGCGGCATCGGCTATGGCGGTCAGGCTGGGTCCTTCAGTTACAGCGCCGCGCTGGGCTACCGCGGCAAGCGCGAAGACCACAAGCGCACGGGCATCAACGGTTTCGGCGGCAGCGATTACCTGAAAGGCATGGGTGAAGTCAAGGGCAACGCCAGCGCCTTGCTCAGCGCAGGCTATTCGCCATTGCCGGGCCTGTCGCTGAGCGTGTCGAGCGACATTCCCCTGTCGAATCGCGAAAATGGCGCGAACGTGCATTTCGGCGCAACAGGCCAGATCTACGGCCGCGGCGATGCCAAAGGCGAGCAGCAGGACAGCGTAAGCATCAGCGGCCAACTGGGCTGGGGCGAACGCAAGTACGTGCAGACCATGTATGGCGTAACGGCCACCCAGGCCGCAAATACTTCGTTCAAGCAATACACGCCCAAGGGCGGTTTCTATGAAGCACAGGCCACCGTCAACTGGGAGCACCGCTTCGACGCGCGCTGGGGCATCAATACCCTGGTCGGCGTCGAGCACCGCATGGGCGACGCCGCCAGGAGCCCCATCGTGCAGCGCAAAACATCCCCGATCGGCGCCGTCTATGTCACCTACCGCTATTAAAACAGGGGCAGCATAAGGGAAACCCGTACGCTGTTTCGCCAATTTACAGAGGGGGATGGCATGGATAAGATGACATGGTTTTCCGACTATGGCCATCCCTTCCATGCATGCATCGCGCCTTGCCCCGCAACGTCACCGCACCCCGGACAGCGCCGCAGGCGCGGGCGGCAAGACGGGCCAGGATACCTTGCTGCTGCTCTTGCCCGTCAAGCGCGCCAGCGACATCGTCTACGGTGCGCGCTACGCCAGGCGCTTGCAGGAATGGGGCATCCCGGTCAGCGTCAGCCTGCTGCACGTGACAGCGGCGCCACCGCACCAGGCCGATGGCATGCCCCGGCACAGCGCTGGCGCATGCCATGCGCTGGACCTGGCCACGCAGCAGATGATGCACGAGGCGGGACTGTATCTGAGCCGTTCGCAGCTCGCCTTCAGCACGCATATTGTCGCCGGCGAGCTGCTGTTTACGATCCTCGATACGGCTGAATTGCTCGGTTGCCACGAAATCGTCCTGCCGGCCCTGCGGCACGGTCCCTGGCAGCGCCGCTTTGCCGGCGCGCTGGCACGCAAGCTGGCGCGCGCCACGCGCAGCGCCACGGTCTTGCTGGCCGATACCGACGGCATGAGCGGGCCGCCGCCTGCCTGAAGCGCCGCCGACGCCCGCCATACACACACACATGGAAACTCTTTGATGACACAAACTATTACCCTGCATGCGGGCCTGAGCAATATGCAGCCGGGCATGTCACGCGTGCGCGAGCTGCTCAAGCTGCAATTGCGGGCGCAGCTTCAGCGCCGGCAGACGCGCATCTGGTTACAGCTGCTCAATTCCCATCCCGTGTTCAAGGACTTGCTGCAAGCCTATCCGCGCATGATGCACAAGGTGTACCGCCATTACCTGAGCACGAACCTGTCATGCCGCCAGCGCGTCACCTTGCTGGTCGAGCACTATCATTTCATCCTGCAACAAGGCTGGGGCAAGTTGATGACGCAGGCGGCGCGCGCGCCCGTGCGCCTGGGCACCGTACCGGGAAAATCGGGTGCGCCCTACCACCTGCAACTGTGTTCGCTACAACCGATGGACCGTGAAGGCGAGATGGTGCTGCAACTGGCGCACGGCGATGACGTGCTCTACTCGGTCGCCTTTACCTTTTTCGGTTCGCGCGCGCATGCCAGCATGGGCGTGGGCATCGGCTGCATCCAGGGTCCGCGCGGCGCGGAAGGCTTGCGCCGCGTGCGCGAAGCCACGCGCGACCTGCATGGCATGCGCCCCAAGGCCCTGATGGTGCGCCTGGTGCGCCAACTGGGACATGAACATGGCTGCCGCAACATGGTGCTTGTAGGCAACGCCAACCGCGCCGTCCATCATTCCGCCAAAAAGGGCCGTTTGTTCGCCGACTACAATTCCCTTTGGCAAGAACTTGGCGCTCAGGCACGCAAGGATGGCGATTTTGAGCTGCCATGCGAAAACCTCCCCCTGCCTGCCCTGGAAGACATTCCGTCAAAAAAACGCTCGGAAGCACGCAAACGCCACGAACTGACGCTGGCCATGATCGGCAGCCTGCGTAGCGGCCTCGACGCCCATCGCAGCCCGGTGCAGGTCGCCACGGCAGGCACTGCGGCAGCCGCCAACGAGGCACGGCAAGCGACCGACCTGGAAGACAACGACTACGCTGCCGCTGCGGCCTGAGCGCCCCCCCCTGCGGCACACCCTTCAACCCGCGCGCAGCACAATCCTGTTACGCTAGCGCTATCGGTATGCATTACGGTGCGCCGGTTCCCCCAACGCTTACTAGGAGGCATTCATGCGCGTAGACATCTACCGCCGGGCCGAGCACGACGGCATTTTTTCCTACCTCGCCGTGCCGGAAGGAAAGATCATTCCTGAAGAGGTGACCAATACCGACTGGCAACTCGAAGCACGCGCCAGCGAAGTGGCCGACGATGCCGAGATCTTGCCCGACTACCATATCGAACAGCCGCACCAGCAGATCGCCGCCAAGGGTTACGCGATCACGGGCCTGAAAGACATGTAAAAAAAAAGCCAAACCAGCATGTCTGCGGTTTGGCTTTGCTGTATGCGCCGGGCGGTGCCGGTCAGTATTCGACCGCCACCTCTTGCGCGCCCAGCATCTGCTCCAGCGCCATCTGCAACTCATCCGATGGCGCCACTTTCCACTCGTCCCCGAACTGCAGCACGCAACTGACGCCTTGCGGGCTGACCCGCGCAGCGATCGGCAAGCCCGTCTCGGCCCGGTGCGGCAGGATCACGTCACGGATACGCTTGGCGTCCAAGGTGGCCGGCAAGGTCAGGCCCAACTGGCGGCCATACTGCACGCGCGCGGCGATGATGTCGAAGGCGCTCTCGGCCGTGATGCGCAAGCCGCCCGAAAAACGGTCTTCCGACACCTTGCCCACGACGGCGAGGAATTCATCTTCCTTGAAGATTTTCCGGTTGGCATCGAACAATTCGCCATACACGGTCACTTCCACCGTGCCGCTCTTGTCGTCCAGGGTGACGATGAGAATCTTGCCGCGCTGCGTCATCTGCGTGCGCAAGCCCGTGATGACGCCAGCCATCATGCGCGGTTCGCGCGACGGCGACAATTCAGACAGTTTCGTGCGCGCAAAACGGCGCGCCTCGGGCGCATACGAATCGAACAGATGGCCGGACAGGTAAAAGCCCAGCGCGATCTTTTCTTCCGTCAGGCGCTGCTTGTCACTCCACACGGGCACTTTGACGTACTCGGGCGGCGCCACCATGTCGCTGTCGTCGCCGCCGAACAGGCTCACCTGATTCGCCGCCTTGGCGGCCTGGTCGGCGCATTCCATGGCGAACGCCACGGATGCAAGCAGGATGGCGCGGTCGATCTTCAGGCAGTCGAAGGCGCCGCTGCGTATCAGGGACTCGATGGTGCGGCGGTTGATTTGCTTTTTATCCACGCGCTTGCAGAAATCGAACAGGCTGGTGAACGGTCCGCCCGCCTCGCGCGCGGCGATGATGGCTTCGATGGCGTTCTGGCCCGAGCCTTTCACGGCGCCCAGGCCATAGCGGATCTGCGTGACTTTCTTGCCGCTCACGGACGGCGCCGCGCCGCTCGGCGTGAAGCGGTAGTCCGATTCGTTGATATCCGGCGGCAACAAGGTCAGCTTGCAGATTTCCAGCGAGTCTTCCACCAGAATCTTGATCTTGTCCGTATCGTCCATGGCCAGCGACAAGTTGGCGGCCATGAAGGCGGCCGTGTGGTGCGCTTTCAGGTAAGCCGTGTGGTACGACAGCAAGGCGTAGGCGGCGGCGTGCGATTTATTAAAACCATAGCCGGCGAACTTTTCCATCAAGTCGAAGATCTCGTCGGCCTTGGCGGCCGTCAAGCCATCCTTGGCCGCCCCCGCGCGGAAGATCTCGCGATGCTCGGCCATCTCTTCGGCCTTCTTCTTGCCCATGGCGCGGCGCAGCATGTCGGCGCCGCCCAGCGAGTAGCCGCCGACGATCTGCGCCATCTGCATCACCTGCTCCTGATACACCATGATGCCGTAGGTTTCGGACAGAATCGCTTCCGTGCGCGGATCGGGATAATCGAAGCGTTCGCCGTGCTTGCGCTTGCAAAAATCGGGGATCAGGTCCATCGGGCCCGGACGGTACAGGGCCACGAGCGCGATAATGTCTTCGAAACGGTCGGGACGCGCGTCTTTCAGCATGCCCTGCATGCCGCGCGACTCCAGCTGGAACACGGCGACAGTCTTGGCCTTGGTCAGCAAGTCGTAGGACGGCTTGTCGTTCAGCGGCAAGGTGGCCAGGTCGAAATCGGCTTGCGCGGGATCGAGCTGCTTGATGTAGCGCACGGCGCGATCGAGAATCGTCAGCGTGGTCAGACCCAAGAAGTCGAACTTCACCAGGCCGACGGCTTCCACGTCATCCTTGTCATACTGCGACACGACGCCCGAATCGCCGCCCTGCGTGTACAGCGGGCAGAAATCCGTCAGCTTGCCGGGAGCGATCAGCACGCCCCCGGCGTGCATGCCGATATTGCGCGTGATGCCTTCGACTTGCTGCGCCAGCTCCAGCAACTGCTTGACCTCTTCCTCGTTTTCCAGCCGCTCCTTGAGCAGCGGCTCTTCCTCGATGGCGTCGGCGATCGACACGGGCTTGCCCGGCTTGAACGGGATCAGCTTCGAGATGCCGTCGCAGAAGTTGTAGCCGAAATCCATCACGCGGCCCACGTCGCGGATCGCGCCCTTGGCCGCCATGGTACCGAAGGTGGCGATCTGCGAGACGGCCTCCTTGCCATACAAATCCTTGACGTGCTGGATGACGCGGTCGCGCCCTTCCTGGCAAAAATCGATATCGAAGTCGGGCATCGAGACGCGTTCGGGATTGAGAAAACGCTCGAACAGCAGGTTGTATTGCAATGGGTCCAGGTCGGTAATGAGCAGCGAATACGCCACCAGCGAACCGGCACCCGAACCGCGGCCCGGGCCGACGGGCACGCCGTTTTCCTTGGCCCACTGGATAAACTCGGCCACGATGAGGAAGTAGCCGGGGAATTTCATGTTGCAAATCGTGTCCGTCTCGAATTTCAAGCGCGACTCGTAGCGCGGGCGCTCCTTTTCACGGCGCTCGGGATCGGGATACAGCTGCAATAGCCGTTTTTCCAGGCCCGCCTGCGACTCGGCAACGAGGAACTCGTCGATCGTCATGCCGGGTGGCGTGGGGAAGTTCGGCAGTTGCGGCTTGCCCAGGGTCAAGGTCAAATTGCAGCGCTTGGCGATTTCCACGGAATTGGCCAGCGCGGCCGGCAAGTCGGCGAACAGCTCGGCCATGTCGGCCTGCGACAGGAAGCGCTGGCTGTCGTTGAAACGTTTTACCCGCTTGGCGTTGGCCAGCATTTCGCCTTCGGCGATACAGGTGCGGGCTTCGTGGGCAATAAATTCCTCTGGGGAAATAAATTGCACGGGATGCGTGGCGACCACGGGCAAACCCAGCTTGGCCGCCAGCGCCACCGCATGGCGCACCTGCGCTTCCTGGTTAGCCTGGCCGCCGCGCTGGATCTCGACATAGAAGTGGCCGGGAAAAATCTCGGCCCACCGCTGCGCGTTGCGTTCGGCCAGGGCCAGGTTGCCATTTTCAATAGCAATGCCAACATCGCCGAAATGCGCGCCGGACAGGGCGATCAAGCCATTGGCCGCGCTTTCGCCCGGGTACAGGTCATAGGTATTCGTCGCCAGCGCCTGCAGCCACTCGATGCGCAGCTCGGCGCGTCCCTTGTACTGGTTGGTCAGCCAGGCCATCGACAGCAGTTCGCACAGTTGCAAATAGCCCATGCGATTCTTCGCCAGCAACAGCAAACGCGACGGTTTTTCGCGGTTATCGTCATTCGTGATCCACACGTCGACGCCGACGATGGGCTTGATGCCCTTGCCGCGCGCTTCCTTGTAGAACTTGACCATACCGAACAGGTTCGACAAGTCGGTGACGGCCAGCGCCACCTGCTTGTCCTTCGCCGCCGCCTTGACCACGTCGTCGATGCGCACCAGGCCATCGACGATCGAGTACTCCGAGTGCACGCGCAAGTGGACGAAGGCGGGCCCTTGCGGGGCTTGCGGTGAACCTGCCGGAGCGCCGGCCTCTTGCATTACCATTTCCATCCTGTGTACCGTTTCGTGCAAAATTCAATGGGGTCTATTCTACCGCGTCGCGCGTACGGACCGGGTATCCGGCCTGGCCCGTCGGGCTTATAATATCGGCTGTTCAGTCTAAGCCGATCGCCATCATGCAAGCCATCACCCCAGCAACACCCGCCGTTTCCGCCGCCGTCAGCCCGCTGGCCGCCACGTTTGTCAATATCGCCGCGTATAAATTCATTACGCTAGCCGATACGGAAGCCATGCGTCCCTTGTATCAGGAACAATGCCTGGCGCTGGAACTGAAGGGCACCATCCTGCTGACGCCAGAAGGCATCAACATGTTCCTGTCGGGCACGCGCGAGCATATCGATACCTTCCTCGCCTGGGTCCGCAGCGACGAGCGCCTGGCCGATCTGGAATGGAAGGAAAGCTTGTCGAACGAGCAATCGCACAAGCGCATGCTGGTCAAGCTGAAAAAAGAAATCATCACCATGCGCATGCCGCTGATCAAGCCGGAATTGGGCCGCGCCCCGTCCGTCGATGCGCACACGCTCAAGCGCTGGCTCGACGCCGGCGTCGACGACGCGGGCAAACCCGTGGTCATGATGGAAACGCGCAACGCCTTCGAAGTGGACGTGGGCACGTTCAACAACACGCTCGATTACCGTATCGACAAGTTTACGGAATTCCCGGCCGTTGCCGCCGCGCACAAGGAAGAACTGGAAGGCAAGACCGTCGTCACCTTCTGCACGGGCGGCATCCGCTGCGAAAAGGCCGCCATCCACATGAAGGAAATCGGCTACGACAGCGTGTACCAGCTCGACGGCGGCATCCTGAAATATTTCGAGGAAGTGGGCGGCGAGCACTATACGGGCGACTGTTTCGTGTTCGACTACCGCACGGCCCTGAACCCGAAACTGGAACCGACGGAAACCGTGCAATGTTTCGTCTGCCGCGCCGTCGTCACGCCGCGCCAGCAACTGGCGCCGGAATACGTGTATGAAGTGTCATGCCCGCATTGCTACGATAAAACGATGCCGTGATGCGCTTCTGATGTCGCCATTTCCCAGACGACATCCTTGAAAAAAATCAATTTCACAATGGTAATTGATCAGCATTTTTTCTGCCAGGCTTGGCAGTGTCCAGGCGGCTCAAAAAGCAAACAAATGTAACAATATTGGATTTGTTTGCCATTCTCATAAACACTAGCTTCCCCTGGCTCAGTGAGTCATGCGAAAAATTCAACCGGCGGTTGCTTCGTGCCGACCTGCCCACATGCGGCTTGCCTATGGGAAAAGAACAACATACCTTGCGAAAAGCGTTGACCAGGACGCGCCAAAACTACTGCAAACATGGCAATTTAGGGGGTTCTGAATTATAATCAAGAGTTAAGGATTGATTGATTTTTTCAGTTATTAACATCATGGAATATACGCATCTTGGATAGACAGATTCTCGTTGCCTATTATTATTAAAGAAATGCATTAAGCGGCATCTCTTATTTGTATTTTTTTGCACAGGAAGCTCAGATGATTTTAGTGACAGGTGGTGCAGGCTTTATCGGATCGAATTTCGTTCTGGATTGGCTCGCGCAAAGCAATGAACCGGTAATTAATCTGGATAAGCTGACGTATGCAGGAAATCTGAATAACTTGCTGGCGCTACAAAACGACCCGCGTCACCTGTTTGTCAAAGGCGACATCAATGACAGCGCCTTGCTGGCGCAGTTATTGGCACAGCATAAGCCACGCGCCATCGTGCATTTCGCGGCGGAGAGCCATGTCGATCGTTCGATTCATGGACCAGCAGAATTCATCAGCACCAATATCAATGGCACCTTCAGCCTGCTGGAAGCCGTGCGCGCCCATTGGCAGGCACTGCCTGAAGCAGAACGCGCGGCATTCCGCTTTCTGCATGTCTCGACCGATGAGGTATACGGGACACTGGGCCCGGACGATGCGCCGTTTACAGAAACCACGCCTTATGCGCCCAACAGCCCTTACTCGGCAACAAAGGCAGCGTCGGACCATTTGGTACGCTCCTATCATCACACCTATGGCTTGCCGACGCTGACCACCAATTGCTCGAATAATTATGGCTCTTACCACTTCCCGGAAAAGCTGATCCCCCTGATTATTGCCAACGCGCGCGCAGGCAAGTCCTTGCCTATCTATGGCGATGGCCAGCAGGTGCGCGACTGGTTGTATGTCAGCGATCACTGCACGGCCATTCGCCGGGTACTGGAAAGCGGACGCGCAGGAGAGACCTACAATATCGGCGGCTGGAACGAAAAAGCCAATCTCGACGTCGTCCATACCCTGTGCGACATCCTCGATGCACTGCAACCGAAGACAACTGGCGGCAGCTATCGCGAACAAATCAGCTATGTTGCCGACAGGCCAGGTCATGATCGCCGCTATGCCATCGATGCGCGCAAAATTGAGCGCGAACTGGGCTGGAAGCCTGCAGAAACCTTCGATACGGGCATCCGCAAGACGGTGCAGTGGTATCTGGACAACGATGCATGGGTGCGCGACGTCCAGTCCGGCGCCTACCTGACGTGGCTTGAAAAAAACTATACGGCCCGCGCCGAACAGAATACGGAGGCTTGATGAAAGCCAAACTGGCCCGCAAGGGCATTATCCTGGCTGGGGGATCCGGCACACGCCTGTATCCCGTGACCATGTCGGTCTCGAAGCAACTGTTGCCCGTGTACGACAAGCCGATGATTTACTATCCGCTGACAACGTTGATGCTGGCGGGAATGCGCGACATCCTGATCATTTCCACGCCCGCCGATACGCCCCGTTTTCGGGAGTTGCTTGGTGACGGCAGCCAATGGGGGATTAACCTGAGCTATGCGGTACAGCCATCACCCGATGGTCTGGCACAGGCGTTCATTATCGGCCGCGAGTTCCTGGGCGATGCGCCCTCGGCATTAATCCTGGGCGACAATATTTATTATGGCCATGATTTCGAATCGAGCTTGTCTGCCGCTTCCGAGCGCACGGACGGCGCGACCGTATTTGCCTATCATGTGCAAGATCCGGAGCGCTATGGCGTGGTGGAATTCGACGCCAATCAGCAAGCCATCAGCATCGAAGAAAAGCCTTTGCAGCCAAAGTCGAATTATGCCGTCACCGGCCTGTATTTTTACGACAAGGACATTGCCGATATCGCTGCATCGATCAAGCCGTCCGACCGGGGCGAACTTGAAATTACCGATGTCAACCGCGTCTATTTGAACCGCGGCACGCTCAAGGTGGAACGCATGGGCCGCGGCATGGCCTGGCTCGATACGGGGACGCACGAGTCACTGCTCGAAGCAGGCCAGTTTATTGCCACCATCGAACATCGCCAGGGCTTGAAAGTTGCCTGCCCTGAGGAAATTGCTTACCGCAAAGGCTACATTACTGCCACCCAGTTGGAACAACTGGCCCAACCGCTGAAAAAGAACGGTTACGGACAATATTTATTACGCCTGTTGAATGATACGATTTTTTAAGCTATGCAAATTCAAACCACTGCCATTCCCGACGTATTGATTCTCGAACCCAAAGTATTTGGCGATGACCGGGGCTTTTTTTATGAAAGCTTCAACCAGCAGCGCTTTGCCGACTTGACGGGTATTGCAGCCAATTTCGTCCAGGATAACCACTCCAAGTCCAGCAAGAATGTCCTGCGCGGCCTGCACTATCAGATCCAGCAACCGCAAGGCAAGCTGGTGCGCGTTACCGCAGGCGCAGTCTTTGACGTCGCGGTGGACTTGCGCGCCAGCTCGGCCACATTCGGGCAATGGGTCGGCGTCACGCTGTCGGCCGAGAACAAGCGCCAGCTCTGGATTCCGGAAGGCTTCGCGCATGGTTTCATCGTCCTGAGCGAGTCGGCCGAGTTCCTCTATAAAACCACCGATTACTGGGCGCCTGAATTCGAACGCAGCCTGCTCTGGAACGACCCGGCTCTGGGCATCACCTGGCCAGGCGATGGCGAGCCCATGCTGTCGAGCAAAGACCAGCTGGGCAAACTGCTGGCGGACGCCGAGGTGTTCGCGTGAAAATCCTCATCACCGGAAAAAATGGCCAGGTCGGCTATGAGCTGGAACGCAGCCTGCAGGGCATCGGTCATATTATCGCTGTCGACCGCAGCGAGATGGACTTGAGCGACCTGGATCAGGTACGCGACGTGATCCGCAAAATCCAGCCAACCCTGATCATCAATCCTGCCGCCTACACGGCTGTCGACAAGGCCGAGACCGACGAGGCACTGGCCATGCGTGTGAACGCGCAGGCGCCGGGCATCATGGCGGAGGAAGCCGCACGGCTGGGCGCAGCCCTCATTCATTACAGCACCGACTATGTGTTTGACGGCACGGCCACGACACCGTATGTGGAAACGGCCGCCACCAATCCGCTCAACATCTATGGCAAGAGCAAGCTGGCAGGCGAACAAGCCATCGCCGCCTCGGGTGCAGCGCACCTGATCTTGCGTACCAGTTGGGTATATGGCACGCGCGGCAAGAACTTCCTGTTGACCGTGCAACGTCTGGCGCAGGAGCGCAGCGAACTGCGCATTGTCGGCGACCAGACCGGTTCGCCCACTTGGTGCCGCACGATTGCCGACGTGACGGCGCACATCGTCAGCCAGTCGCGTACCGGCGCCCATGGCTGGTGGCGGGAAAATGGCGGACTGTATCACCTGACGTCGCAAGGCAGCACCTCCTGGGCCGGCTTCACGGAAGAAATCCTGCGCAACACCCCGCCGGCCACACCTGTACACGTTCAAGCCATCGCCACGACCGATTATCCCTTGCCCGCCAGGCGCCCCATGTATTCCCTGCTCTCTTGCGCCAAGCTGATCGACCGCTTTGGTCCCTTACCACAATGGGACGCCGCTTTAAGGTTGTGTCAATCCTGATTCTGCCCCTGCCTTACGCTCGTCGGCTCAGCGGCCTCCGGCATCGCATACTCCAATTACTCATATCATGGTTAACCATAGCTATAAAGACAATTTATCCAAAGCAAAGATTCTGGTCGTCGGCGATGTCATGCTCGACCGCTACTGGTTTGGACAAGTCAATCGCATTTCCCCGGAAGCACCGGTTCCCATCGCGAAGATTTCCCATCGCGAAGACCGCGCAGGCGGCGCGGCCAACGTGGCGCGCAATATTTCCAGCCTGGGCGGCCAGGCGACGTTACTGTCAGTCATAGGTCAGGACGAGGCAGGCGATGCCCTGGAAAGTTTACTCAAGGAAAATGGCGTCAATACACAACTATATCGAGATAGCAATATTTCCACGACCGTGAAATTGCGCGTGCTGTCTCGTCAACAGCAATTGCTGCGCATTGACTTCGAGGAAATTCCTACGGACGAGATTTTGACGAACAAGCTCGAAATCTACTCCAAGCTGGTCAGCGAACATGACCTGGTGATTCTGTCCGACTATGGCAAGGGATGCCTGCGCTATGCGGAAAAAATGATTGTTGCCGCGCGTGCGTTGGGCAAGCCGGTCCTAGTCGACCCCAAGGGTAGCGACTATAGCCATTACAAGGGAGCGACGCTGCTCACACCTAACCGCATGGAATTCCAGGCCGTGGCGGGCAGCTGGTCCGACGAAGCCGCGCTGACCCAAAAAGCCCAGGCGCTGCGCCAAGAGCTCCAACTCGACGCGCTGCTGGTAACGCGCAGCGAAGAAGGCATGTCCCTTTACCAGAAGGACGAGGTCTTGCACCAGCCCACGGTTGCGCGCCAGGTTTTTGACGTCTCCGGCGCCGGAGATACCGTGATCGGCACGCTCGGCCTGATGCTGGCGGCCGGGTATGACTATGAAGAAGCTATCAGCATCGCCAACCGCGCGGCCGGCATCGTTGTCGGCAAGCTGGGCACGGCAGTGGTAAGCCAAGAAGAACTGTTCTGCTAGGAGAAAGTATGTATATCGTTGTAACAGGTGCCGCAGGACTCATTGGTTCCAATATCGTCAAAGCGCTCAATGCGCGTGGCCATCGCCAAATCATCGCAGTTGACAACTTGACGCGCGGCGATAAATTCCGCAATCTGGTCGATTGCGATATCAGCGACTACATCGACAAGACTGAGTTCTTGAGCAAGCTGGCCAGCCCTGCATACGCAGGAAAGATCAGCGCCGTCTTTCACCAGGGTGCCTGTTCCGACACCATGGAGACGGATGGCAAATACATGATGGAAAACAATTTCCGTTATTCGCTGGCCTTGCTCGATTATTGCCAAGAAAATAAAGTTCCCTTCCTGTATGCATCCAGCGCTTCGGTGTATGGCACGGGCAGCATATTCAAGGAAGAACGCGAGTTTGAAAAGCCGTTGAATATCTATGGCTATTCGAAATTCCTGTTTGACCAGATCGTACGCGAACGCATGGCCGACCTGACTTCCCAGGTGGTCGGATTCCGCTACTTTAACGTCTATGGCCCCCGCGAGGAGCACAAGCAACGCATGGCATCGGTGGCATTCCACCACTACCATCAATACCGCGAACATGGCAAGGTCAAGCTGTTTGAAGGCCGCGATGGCTATGCCGATGGCGGGCAGTTGCGCGACTTCGTTTCCGTCGAGGATGTCGTCAAGGTGAATCTGTGGTTCCTGGACCACCCGCAACAGTCCGGCATTTTCAATCTGGGTACCGGACAATCGCAGCCATTCAATGACATCGCCGTCGCTGCCGTCAACACTTGCCGCGAACTCGATGCGCTGGCGCCACTGACCCGTGAAGAAATGGTGGCACAAGGCATGTTGGAATACATCAAGTTTCCCGATGCATTGATCGGCAAGTATCAATCCTTTACCCAGGCAGATATCTCGCGCCTGCGGGCAGCCGGCTATGACGCGCCGTTCTACTCCGTCTCGGAGGGAGTGAGCCGGTACATCCGGAACTGGCTGCACGCCCGATGAGATTATCTTGCTAAAGAACATACTAAAAAACTCGATACTCACAGCATTAATACGGGGTGCTTCATTCGGCGTGCGGATATTCGCTCTCCTGATTGCGGCGCGCTATTCGGAACCGGCATATTTTGCCACGATTGCCCTGTTCTTTACGGTTGCCGAAATTGGACGCCTGCTGGCCGATTTCGGCATCGATACGTACACCATGCGCGAGTACGCATCGCATCGCAACAAGGCGGTGCTGCGTCAGACGATAGGTGCGGCGATGAGCGCCAAGCTGGTGCTGGGCTTGCTGGTGGCCATCGCCAGCACGGTCGTCATGCTGCATTTGCGGCCTGGCGAGCTTGGCTCGACCTTGCCCTTTGCGCTCATGGTCATGTCGCCGCTGCTGATGAACTTGCCGATCAATTTTTTTATCGCCAAGATGCGCGGGCGCCATATCGCGCCGTTCGTGGCCATGGCGGGCTTGTTGTCACTCGGTGTTTTTTATGGTTTGTTCACGTTTGCCAGCAATCCGGCGCTGGCATTCTTTTCCATTCCTGCGACCGAAGCCCTGGTTGGCCTGTTCCTGATTGCCAAGGTGCCTGTCATGCGCGGTAGCCTGGCCTGCCTGAATTTCCCGGGCATGCTGAAACTGCTGAAAATGACCTTGCCGATTGCCGCCGCGACCATCCTGGGCATCACATATGGGCGCATGGATGTGTTTTTCCTGGAGAAATTCCGTAGCGCGGAAGAACTGGGACTCTATGCGTTTGCCGTGCGTCTGGTGGAACCGTTTCAATTTATTGCGAGCGCATTGGCCGTCAATGCCTATGGCCATATCGCCAGCTCGTTGAAAACGTCGGTGGCGGCGGCATCGGCAGTGAATGCCCGCTACCGCAAAGTCATGGCCCTGTACGCTGGCTTGGCCCTGTTGACGGTACTGGTATTGGCGAATGTCCTGTTGCTGTATACATTTAAACAATATGCTGCCGCGCAAGCGATGCTGAATGTGAGCGGATGTATCTTGATTTTCAAGTGCGGCAACTTGATCAGTACCGCTGCCATCCAGGCACATGGGAAATATAAATTCATCACCTCGGTCGCGGTCTGGAACTTTACCTTCCTGTCCGTTGCCATGATACTGCTGGTACCCCGCTTCGGTGCGTATGGCGCCTTGTTTTCGATACTGGCAATGGAATCGCTTAATTTTCTTATTCAAAATATTCTTTTAAGAAAATTGCAAAAGAGCAATAATAAAGATGATTAAAAATACCGCTATCCGTACTTTCATGATCTTGAGCGTCCTCCTGGGCCTGCTCTGCGCGCGTATCCTGGCGCTGCTGGTGCGCCGGCAGCCCCATGCCGGCCTGTGCCTGCTCGTCGTGCGCCTGGACCAGACGCTGGGCGACAGTGCCATGAATTCGCCATTACTGCGCGAACTGAGGCATGCGTATCCGGATGCCGACATCACCCTGGTCGTGCATCCGCGCATCCAGGCGATGGTCCAGCATTGTCCGTACGTCAACCATATCACGACGTACGACTGGGGGAGTTCGCTGCCGAAAAGCCTGCTGGTACGGCACTGGTTGAGCCTCAAGTTCTGCTGGACCCACTTCCGCTTGCAACAGCCGGATATTGCCATCGTCCCGCGCTTTGATGAAGATCATCATGCGGGCTTTATCGCCCTCTTCAGCGGAGCAAAGCGACGTATTGCCTATACAGAAAAAGCGACGCAACGCAAGCAGGTGTTCAATGCCGGCTTTGATATGCTGTACACTGAAATACTGCCTGCGCTTGGCCTGAAGCATGAGGTCGAACGCAATCTCGATATCGTGCGCCACCTGGGCTTTCAGCCGGTCGATACGGCACTGGAATTCTGGGGTGCCGTGCCGGATGAGGCCTATGCGCAACAGCTCCTCAACGAGCGCGTTCCCGCCGGCAGCATGCTCATCGGCCTGGGCTTGTCTGGCGGCTATTCCATCCTGAAGCGCTGGCCCCTGCAGTATTATGTGCAATTGGCCGGCCTGTTACAAGAGAAACACAAGGACCGGGAACTCACGATTGTGCTCGTCGGCGGCAAGGACGACACGGCTCTAGGCGCGCAATTCGAAGCGAATTTCCCCGGTAAAGTCGTCAATATGATCGGCAAGACGAGCATCGCGCAGATGGCAGCCCTGCTCAGGCACTGTGATCGCTTCATCGGCAATGATTCTGGCGCCATGCACATCGCGGCAGCAAGCGGCATCCCGGTGACAGGTATTTTTGGTTCCAGTTGCCACCACCGTTTCAGTGCCTGGGGACGACGTTGTGAATCCGTATCCCTGGCGCTGCCTTGTGGACCTTGCGGGCAGGGGCATATCATCGACCGTTGCAACACATGCATCTATCCCTCCCCCAAATGCATGGATGAGCTGAAACCTGCCTATGTGTTGCAACATGTCAGCCAGACAAGTATGAACAATCACGCTTCGGCTGACCACTGATGTAAATCGAACTGGACTACACGCATGCATCAGACTTCCATTGCACTACTTATATTCTTAACCACGCTGGTGGTTGGTCTTATCATCTATGGCATCAAAATTTACAAAACGCCGCTCAATCCGCTGTCTTTCTACCTGACTCTTGACAGCGGCTTGCGTGTCATCCTCAGTTGTTCGCTCATTTATTTTACGGATAATATCCAAAATTTTACCGATGCCGACATTGTTGACGCATTGCTGCTGCATATACTGTATGTGATCTGCTTCGCCTTGCCGTTTGTTCTGCGCCCTCGCTGGTTGCTACGCACGGTGGAAACCATCCGACGCGCCTTTTTCATGCACCTGCCACGTGCCCGCACGCCATTTTCGATATTGACGGTGCTGCTGATCACGGCCTTTATCTTAATTAATTTCTATATGCTGATGATCGTTGGCGAAGGCGGCACCTTGTGGCTGACCAACCCGCGCGAAGCGTATCAAAACAATAAATTCGGAGCAGGAAACTATTATCTTTTCTGGGTCTGGGGTATTTCGTTTTTCATTATTTATTTGCTTTACTCAGTCAAGCCCACGAATAAAGGCGACCTGCTGAAGATAGCCCCTCTGCTGTTGGGAATTTTTGGCCTTACCTACTTTACCGGATCAAAGCAAATTTTGATGGTAAATATATTACTGGTTGCATTTTATTATACGCATTACATAAAAATAATCGGCATCAAGTTCTTTACCGTGATTGGGGCGGCTCTGTTCAGTATGTTTCTTGGACTCCAATTATTACAGGGGACGACAAGTGATCTGATCGGAGCATTATCTTATTTTGATTACTTTCAAAAGACCATCGAATTTGTCGCACAGTACGACCATATTGGCCCCACCTATGGCGAGGCTTTTATCAGCAGTTTCTGGGGCTACATCCCGCGCGCATTTGCGCCCGATAAACCGCTGATCTATGGCCAGTTACTGATACAAAACTATCTATATCCAGAAGCGGCCGACGTTGGTTACTATCCCGCTTTTGCATCCTGGGCATTCATGTATCTGGATTTCTGGGTCGTCGGCGTGATCATGTCAGGCCTGTTTGTCGGCGGGCTGTCCTGGTCCCTGTATGAACTTTTCCGCAGGAATAAAGACGATATATTTTTATTTTCTCTGGCGGCACAGGCAACGATTACCCTCTACATGGTACCACTGCATGGTGAACTGTATATTTTCATCTGGTTTATTTTACAAAGAATTATTTTAAATATTCATTTCAAGAGGACATCATGAGCATTTTTGAAAAGTCGCTTCAACAACATATGGAAGCTTTCGGCAGATTGGCAGCAACGGAGCATGACGTTGCCAAGGCTGCCAGCATTTGCGCCAATGCCATTGCCAAAGGCAAGAAAGTTATTTTTTGCGGCAATGGTGGTTCCGCGGCAGACTCCCAGCATATTGCGGCGGAACTGGTCGGCCGGTTGGTGGACGACCGCCGCGCGCTGCCAGCCCTGTCGCTGACAACCGACACCTCTGCGCTCACTTGCATTGCCAACGACTATGGCTACGATCACGTCTTTGCACGCCAGTTGTCCGGCGTCGGCCAGGCTGGCGATGTACTGATTGCCATTTCAACCTCCGGCAATTCGGCCAATATCCTCAATGCAGTCGAGACGGCAAAATCGATGGATATCCAATCGATTGGCTGGCTGGGCAAGGATGGCGGAAAACTGGCTCAGCAGGTAGACCTGCCGCTGATCGCGCCAAGCAACATTACTGCTCGCATACAAGAAATTCATATTTTTTGGGGGCACGTCATTTGTGCCTTGATTGAAAAACAACTTGGTTACGGAAATTGGGAATCGGCATGAACAAACATATCTTGATCACCGGTGGCGCCGGCTTCATTGGCACCAATCTCAGCCGCAAATTGCTGGCCGACGGCTATCGCATCTCCGTGCTGGACAATCTGTCGCCGCAAATTCACGGCGCCTATCCGCAACTCGATGAAGCCATGCTGCGCGACGGCCGCATCCATTTCATTCGCGCCGATGTGCGCCAGTCTGACGTGCTGGAGCAAGCCTTGCAAACGGTCGACATGGTCGTCCATCTGGCGGCCGAAACCGGCACCGCGCAATCGATGTACCAGATCGCCCACTACAATGAAGTCAATACGCAGGCGACCGCGCAATTGCTCGACATCCTGGCGAACAAACCGAATACGGTGAAAAAGATCGTCCTCGCGTCGTCGCGCTCGATTTATGGCGAAGGCGCGTATGCCTGCCCGACCCATGGCACGGTCTATCCGGGCGCCCGCAGTGCGGCACAGCTGAAAAACCACCAGTGGGATCCGCTCTGCCCCGCCTGCAATGGCCCATTGCGCGCCATTCCGACGCCGGAAACAGCGCGCCCCAGCCCGGCGTCCATCTATGCCGCAACCAAGTACGCGCAGGAAGACCTGATCCGCATCGCTGGCGACTCGCTCGGCATCAGCACCGCCATCCTGCGCTTCCAGAACGTCTACGGCGCAGGCCAGTCGCTGAACAATCCGTACACCGGCATCCTGTCCATTTTCTCGACCCGCATCCGCCGCGGCATGAGCTTGCCGATCTTCGAAGACGGCCTGGAAAGCCGCGATTTCGTGCACGTCAACGACATCGTGCAAGCGATTCAGCTAGCCATGGAAAGCGACGCCGCCAGCGGCGCCACGCTCAACGTCGGCGCCGGCGAGCCGACCTCGGTGCTCGACATCGCCAATCTGCTCGTCGATGCCCTGGGCGGCACCGTCCGTCCGGAAGTGACCGGCCAGTATCGCCTGGGCGACATCCGCCATTGCTACGCCGATTTGAGCCAGATCAAGGCGACCTTGAACTTTACGCCGCAGGTGTCGCTGACGCGCGGTATCGAGGAATTCGCTGCCTGGGTCAGCTCTCAGCCCTTGCCGGAAGACGGCCTGGACAAGGCAAATGAAGAGCTGAAAAAACGTAAGATGATGTCATGAGTCTGCGCACCACCTTGTATGCCGATCTGGCCAGGCAATATTTCTATGCCGGCCAGCCGGACCGGCAACCGACTTTCGGACGCCTGCTGCTGACGTCTTTCTCGCCGCGTTTCATGCCGGTGGTGCTGTTTCGCCTGTCTCACTGGTTTTTCCAGAAGCGTTTGTCGCCGCTGGCAAAGCTGGTCTCCCTGATTAATTTCGTCGTCTTCGGCCTGGAAATTGCCGTCCGCTGCGAAATCGGTCCAGGCCTGTATTTCCCGCATACGCAGGGCACGGTCATCGGCGCCCTGCGCATTGGCATGAATGCAACGATTTACCATAACGTCACGTTTGGCGCCCGGGAAATCGATATTGGCTACCACGACGCTTCGCGTCCGGTAGTCGGCGACAATGTGATCGTCGGCTCCGGCGCCAAGGTGCTCGGTGCCGTCGTCCTCGGTGACAACGTCCGCGTCGGCGCCAACGCGGTGGTCCTCAAGGATGTGGCATCTGGCTTGACCGTGGTCGGCATTCCCGCCGCACCCATCTAAATAATTGATTGATTAAGTACAGTGGAAAATTTTTTTAACGGGAAAAAAATCCTGTTTATCGCCCCGGCTTTTTTTGGGTATGAACGCGAAATAAAGAAACGGCTCGAAGAGCTGGGAGCGCACGTCGACTATCACGACGATCGTCCGTCCACCAGCGCCTGGTCGAAGTTCGCCATCCGTGTCATGCCGCGTACGCAACAGCAGGCGATTCACCGCTATTTTTCCGTTCTGCTCGATAGCAACCACGGTAATTACGACTTTGTGTTCATCATCAAGATGGAATGCATGCCGGCCGACATCCTGCAAGCCTTGCGCGAAAAAAATGCGAAAGCCAAGTTCATTTACTATTCGTATGACTCGGTGAAAAACAATGGCAATTTCCGGCAATCCGTGGGGCGGTTCGACAGCGCGTTTACCTTCGACGACCAGGATGCCCAGACGATTCCCGGCATCCGCCTGCGGCCGCTGTTCTTCCTGAACGAATACCGCGACCTGCCGCGCACGGAGATCGGCTATAACGTCACCTTTATCGGCACGGCGCATAGCGACCGCTATGCGCTGGTGAAGAAGATCAGCGCCGCGCTGCCACCCAATGGCAAGCCAAATTTCTTTTTCCTGTTCATTCCCAGCGTCGTGATCTACCGCTTGAAAAAACTGTTCGTGCCAGCTTTCTTCAAATCGAAAATCTCCGAATTTTCCTTTACGCCGATGAACAAGGCGCAGGTGATGACAGCCATCGCCAAGTCAAATGTCATTCTTGACTTCCAGCATCCGAATCAGATCGGCCTGACGATGCGCACCATCGAAATGGTGGGCGCCCGGAAGAAATTGATCACGACGAATCAAAATGTCAGGAAGTACGATTTTTATCGGCCGGAAAACATCGCCGTGATCGACAGGGAAACGCCGCAGATCGATCCGGCATTCCTGACCACGCCGTATGTCGACCTGCCTGCCGCGCTGTATGACAAATACTCGATCGACGGCTGGCTGCGCGACGTGTTTTCGGTGACGCCATGAGCACCAGCCAGACCATCCTGGTGACCGGCGCCACGGGTTTTGTGGGGCGCCGGCTCTGCAGCCACCTGGCCGGGCATGGCCACCGCGTGATCGCCCTGGTGCGTACCGGCGGCCGCGCCATCCCTGGCGTGGCGCAGGAAGTGTGCATCGCCGATTTCACCCGCCTGGACGCGCTCGATACGCTGCTGCCACAGTGCGATGCAGTGATCCACCTGGCCGGCCGCGCCCACGTGATGCGCGACACCGCCGCCGATCCGCTTGGCGAATTTCGCCGCGTGAATGTCGGACTGACCAGGAGCTTGCTGGAACGCGCCGCCAATGCGCGCGTCAAGCGCTTTGTCTTTGTCAGTTCGATCGGCGTCAACGGCAACAGCAATATCACGCCATTTTCGGAACAAGACACGCCGGCGCCGCATGACCTGTATGCCATCAGCAAGCTGGAAGCCGAACAGCTGGTGCAGGACATGGCGCAACAATGCGGCATGGAGTATGCCATCGTACGGCCAGTACTGGTCTTCGGTCCGGAAGCCCCCGGCAACTTCGGCACCCTGCTCAAGCTCGCCGCAAAAGGCTGGCCGCTGCCGTTCGGGCGCCTGCGGTCGAGACGCAGCCTGATCAGCGTGTGGAACCTGGCCGATTTCCTGCGCACCTGCGCCACTTGCCCACAAGCGCTGCACGACGTTTTTCTGGCAGCGGATGCGCAAACCGTGACCCTGCCCGAAATTTTCCGCCATCTGGCTATCGGCATGGGCAAGACCGCGCGCCTGCTGGCCATTCCCCGGTCATTGCTTGCGCTGGCCTGCACCTTGCTTGGCAAGCGCCAGATGCTTGACAAGCTCGACGCAGGATTGACTGTCGATATCGCCAAGGCACAGCAGCAGCTGGCATGGCAAGCGCCCTATACAACGGCCGAGGCCCTGATTAAAACTGGTAAGGAATGCACACACACATCATGAAACGACTATTCGACCTCCTGCTGGCCCTGATTGCTACCGTCATCCTCGCATTGCCGCTGCTCATCGTCGCCCTGACCGTACGCCTGACCTCCCCTGGCCCCGTCCTGTACTGGTCGGATCGCGTGGGTCAACGCAACCGTATTTTCAAGATGCCGAAATTTCGCACGATGCGTATCGGCACACCGGCAGTCGCCACCCACCTGCTGCAGAATCCGGCGCAATTTCTCACGCCCGTCGGCTCCTTCCTGCGCAAGTCGAGCCTCGATGAACTGCCGCAACTGTGGAGCATCCTGGTCAACGACATGAGTTTTGTCGGACCGCGGCCTGCCCTGTTCAATCAAGATGACCTGATCGCCTTGCGCACGGAACACGGCGTCGACCGGTTGCTGCCAGGCTTGACGGGCTGGGCCCAGATCAATGGCCGCGACGACTTGCCCATCCCGCAAAAAGTGCAACTCGATGTGGCGTACCTAAAACAGCAGTCCCTGGCTTTGGATATCAAAATCATCTTTTTGACGTTCCTGAAAGTGATCAAACGCGACGGCGTCACACACTGACACGACCTGCTGCGCCTCCGCGCGGCAGGTGTATTTAACCTAGCTCTCTGTCTACCATGCCTGAATTCGAAAACAAAATCGCCTCTCTGGAACAGCTGAAACAACGCGTTGCGGCCCTTCCCAAGCCAGTCGTCATGACCAACGGCGTGTTCGACATCCTGCACCGCGGTCATGTAACCTATCTGGCGCAGGCACGGGCCCTGGGCGGTTCGCTGGTCGTGGCGGCGAACACCGACGCCTCCGTCAAGCGCCTGAACAAGGGAGATGACCGCCCGCTAAACGCCTGCCCGGACCGCCTGGCGGTGCTGGCGGCGCTCGAATCGGTCAGCCTGGTCGTGGCGTTCGATGACGATACCGCGTTACAAGTCGTCTGCGAGGCCCATCCGGATATTTACGTCAAGGGCGGGGATTACCAGATGGATGCCATTCCCGAAGGACAGGCAGTGCTCGCCTATGGCGGACAGGCGGTGGCGATCGACTTCGAGCATGACCGCTCGACCTCCAAGCTGCTGGCCAAGGTGCGCAGCCAGGCGCCAGGCTAGCAGGCAGGCAGGCGCGCCATGTTTTCAGCCATTCCATTAACATGCACGTCAGTGTGATTGCAAATACCGCAAGAATTTTTCCTTGCCTGGTTTGACAATCACCATACATTTTTTGAATTTGTTCGCTGAAGAATAGTCATCGAAAGTTTTTTAACATCAAGCGTATCAAATCCACCCTTACTTACCTTGATGTTTACATCGATAATACTTCTGACATATGCCATGTGCAGGTATTGCGCAGAAGAAATCAGGCTTATCGAGTCGAATCACAATAATTTTTAGCCAAACAATGAAATCCATTCTTGATTTATCTCGGTTCCATAAGCAGATGATCGCGGCAACGGCAGATTTAATTCTTCTGCCGATTACGTTCTGCATCGCCATCCTGCTGCGCTACGATTCGGTCAATACGGCTCTGTTCATGAGTTATCTGTACCTGATCGTCGCCGTGCCGCTCATTTCCCTGCCCATATTCATACGACTAGGGCTGTACCGGGCGGTGATACGCTTCATCGATCAGAAAATCATTTTCTCGGTCATTCTCGGCGTCACGATTTCAGTGGCCCTACTCGTCGCGCTGGCGGCCTTCATGACCCATATGGTCGGCATGTCGCGCGGCGTGTTCGGCATTTACTGGATCAGTGCCATTGCCTACGTGGTGGCCAGCCGCTTCCTGGCGCGCGGCTTCCTGTTGCATCCAAGCAAACGCCAAGGCATGGTGCGTGTGGCCATCTATGGCGCCGGCCGGGCTGGCACGCAACTGGCCAGCGCCTTGCGTGCCGGCCATGACTACCTGCCCGTGGCCTTCATTGACGACAACAGCGAACTGAATGGCATTACCATTTCTGGCATGAAGGTGTATGGCACCGCCGACTTGTCCGATGTGATCGCCCGCACCAGCATCAGCGAAATCCTGCTGGCCATGCCGTCCATTTCAAAAAGCCGGCAAAAGCGCATCCTCGACAAGCTCGAGCCGTTAAAGGTGCATATCAAAGTCACGCCTCCGGTGGAAAGCCTGGTCAGCGGTGAACTGCGCATGCAGGATATCCGCAGCATCGAGATTGAAGACTTGCTGGGACGCGACCAGGTCACGCCCGACGCCGCACTGATTGCCGCCTGCATTACCGGCAAATGCGTCATGGTGAGCGGTGCGGGGGGCTCGATCGGTTCCGAGCTGTGCCGTCAGATCGTTACCCTGCGCCCGACGCGCCTGATCCTGCTCGAAATGTCGGAATTTGCCCTGTATTCCATCAAACAGGAATTGCTGGGTATCAAATCGGCCCATGGATTGCATTTTGATTTGCTGCCGTTTCTCGGCAGCGTGCTCGATACCGAGAAATGCAAGAGAATCATGACGACCTACGTCGTCGATACGGTGTACCACGCGGCCGCCTACAAGCACGTGCCGCTGGTCGAGCATAACCCGATCGAAGGCGTGCGCAACAATGTATTCGGGACCTTGAGCATCGCCAATGCGGCTATTGCCAGCGGCGTCAAATGCTTCGTGCTCATTTCCACCGACAAGGCTGTGCGGCCAACCAATGTCATGGGCTCGACCAAGCGCCTGGCCGAGCTGATTTTGCAGGCATTCGCCCGCAACCAGAAGCACACCCGCTTCTGCATGGTTCGCTTCGGCAACGTTCTGGGATCATCCGGCTCCGTCGTGCCCCTATTCCGCAAACAGATCGAGGCGGGCGGCCCCATTACCTTGACGCATCCTGAAATCACGCGCTATTTCATGACCATCCCTGAAGCGGCCCAACTGGTATTGCAGGCGGGCGCCATGGGAGAAGGCGGCGATGTCTTCGTGCTGGACATGGGCGAACCGGTCAAGATCATTGACCTTGCGGAACGGATGATCCATCTCAGCGGCCTGGAGGTGCGCAGCAAGACGGCGCCGGATGGCATTGCCATTGAACATGTAGGTTTGCGCCCCGGTGAAAAACTATATGAGGAATTGCTGATCGGCGACAATGTCGAAGGGACCAGCCATCCGCTGATCATGCGTGCCCAGGAGTCCGAAATTGCCTGGGCCGAGTTGCACGACATGCTCGAAGAAATGGACCGTGCCTGTCGCAACTTTGATTATGAGGGTGTGCGCAGGTCGCTGCAGTCCATTATCAAGGAATACACGCCGCAATGCGGCATCGAAGACTTTATCTGGTTGGAACAGGCAAGACTGCATCTGCCCAAGATAGGGGAAACACCGGGCGCGGCCGCGTTGCTGTAAGACGGAAGGGGGCAGGCAAGGCGGGATGGCAGGTACAACAAGGCATCCCGTCGGCCGGCATTCTCGCTGGCCCTGCCGCCCTCCCGCGCAATCCTCCTTTTGCCTGAAACATCGCGGTAGAAAGGCAGTGTGTGCATTACAAACTGTCACAATTAGAATCTGTACAGGTGGTGCTGGACGCTATAATGTGTATCATTGCGCATTATTTTGCCAACGCGACAATATCACCTCAGTCCTGTCCTGCCTCAATGGCAGAGTATGGGCATTCTCGGTCCAAGGCGTAGCGAACATTCCGCAACGCACATTTAACCAGACACTTGAAAACCCTGCCGTAAGCACTTATTAAAAAGAGAAATTATGCATAACGAAGTAAAAAAGATTGAGGGTGACGATATCGATGAGAATGTCCTCTCCGTCGCTGATTTACTGAAGACAGTATGGCAAGGGCGTCGTACCTTGCTCGCGATCACCTTGTTTACCGTAGCTGCAGGTTTGGCGGGGCGGATGTTATTTTCCGAATATAAGAGCGAAGGCTTCTTCCAGTTTGGCGGCACCATTCCCATGGTGAAAAAAACTGCCGACAAGGATAAGGAAAAGGAAAAGGAACCCAGTCCCGGCATCAAACTCGTAGATTACAAGCGCTATGCTGCGGCATTTAAATCCAATGAGCGCTTTACGGATTTCCTGGTACAGCACAAGCTGGAGCAAAGTCCAAGCACCAATGCCTTGCGCCGCTCGTTTGCCTCGCGCGAAGGCATTTCAAAATGGATCGATCCGGTATTCCCCTTCACCAAGCTCGATGCCAAGGAACTGCTGGAAGATCCGAAGGACGGCAACAATAACGTCATCGGACTACGCATCAGCTATGACGACAAAGATCCGAAAGTGGCACAGAGCATCGTCGGATTGCTGGGCCGCTATACGCAAGATACCATCGTCTATATCATTTACTCGGATATCCTGCGCTTCAAGCATGTTGAAATGACGGCAAAAATTACCGCGCTGGATAATGAGATTATCGAGAATAACGAGCGGCTCGCGCATTTTCGCCGCAGTGGTGATGATTTGAAAAAAATTGTGACACGCTATCCTGATGCTGCAGGCCAGGCATCTCGTCAGGTTGTTTCAATCAGCGATGAAACGGCACGCTATCTGCCGCCAGTCACGCAATTGATGACCACCGAAGTGATGGCATCGGAAGCCATGGAAAAAATCCATAAGGCACGTCGTGAGCAACAACAAAACATCCTGTTGCGCGAATATTACGATAAAGCAAAAACCCTCATCGACAATACCAAGTCGGGGGAAGACATCTTGCGCGGCCTGGAGTCGGTGAAAACCGAGGTCTTCAAGGACAAGAATATGGAAGATGATACGGTAAAAGAAGTATTCAATCAGATCACTATCGACAATCAAACGGCGATCAGCCTGTATCTGGAAAAAAGCCGTTTCATTGCCGGACCGAGCCTGCCAGAAAACCTGTCCCTACGTCTTTCGGTCACGGTATTGTTTAGCCTGTTTATTGGCTTGATGTTGTCGTTCGCCGTGATCTTTGGACGCAAGTCATTACAAGAGAACTAATCAGCGTCAACCGCAAGATGAGCCGTCAAAGCCGTTCAGCAATAGCTGAGCGGCTTTTTTTATCCCTGCCGAAAGCAGCAAGTCTGTGTCGGGTTGGGGGCATGGATTCATGTCTGACATTATCCTAACGGCATGTGACAACAAAAAGCCCGGTCCTGAGGCCGGGCTTTTCATGTTGCATGCCTATTTAATGACACACGTCCAGGAGCGCGCCCTGCGGCGCATGCCCTGCGAGATATCCGTCATTGCTTCAACAATCCCCCCAGCAACGCCGCCACCTTCTGCTTCGGCTTGGCCGCGACTGGCGCCATGCTGGCAGAAGCGGGGGCCGCTGCCTTGGCCGGCTCATACGGCTTCAGGAACCAGGGATCGGCCTTTTCGCGGCGAGCGCCAGGCCCAAAGGCGGGACGCGCACCGCGCTCGGCGGAGCGGCTGTCGCGGCTGCTGTCGCCAGCATGGCGGCTCTCGGGTGCGCGCGCGGGACGCGCCTCGCTACCTTCGGCGCGGCGTGGCGGACGGCGTTCGCTGTCGCTGCTGCGGGCAGGAGCGGGATTGAAACCCGTCAATTCTCCACGCTTGATGCTTTGCTTGATGAGTTTTTCGATGTCTGTCAGCAGGCGCTCGTCCTTGTCCGAATAGATCGAAATGGCGTCGCCCGAGGCGCCGGCGCGACCCGTGCGGCCGATGCGGTGCACATAATCTTCCGCGTTGTACGGCAAGTCGAAATTGATGACGCAAGGCAAGTCGGAAATATCCAGGCCGCGCGCCGCCACGTCGGTCGCCACCAGCACATCGATCTCGCCCTTCTTGAACGCTTCCAGCGCCGCCATGCGCTCTTGCTGGCTCTTGTCGCCATGAATCGCCGTGGCGCTCATGCCTTCCTGCTCCAGCACGCGCGCCAGGCGCGAGGCGCCGATCTTGGTGTTCGAGAATACGATGACCTGCTTCAGGTCGCGCTGGCGCAGCAGATGGGCGACCAGGGCATGCTTCTGGTCTTCCGTCACCTTGTACACCACCTGCGTGACCTTGTCGGCCGTCTGGTTGCTGCGCGCCACTTCGATCGTCAGCGGATCGTTGAGGAAGGTAGCGGCCAGCTTCTTGATTTCTGGGGAGAACGTGGCCGAGAACATCAGGTTCTGGCGCTGCTTCGGCAGCAAGTTGATGATGCGCTGCAAATCCGGCAGGAAGCCCATGTCCAGCATGCGGTCTGCTTCATCCATGACCAGCATCTGCACCTGGCTCAGGCTGATGTTCTTTTGCTCAATATGGTCGAGCAAACGGCCCGGCGTGGCGATGACAATTTCCACGCCGCCGCGCAAGATGACCGTTTGCGGCTTCATGTCCATGCCGCCGAAAACGACCGTCGAACGCAGCGGCGTGTGCTTGGCGTAGGCCTTGACGTTTTCCGCCACCTGCACCGCCAATTCGCGGGTCGGGGTCAGGATCAGCGCGCGCACCGGGTGGCGCGCCGGCGACATGCTGCTGCTGGCATGCGCCATCAGCAACTGGATGATCGGCAAGGAAAAACCGGCCGTCTTGCCGGTGCCCGTTTGCGCGGCGCCCATCACATCGCGCCCTTGCAGCACCACGGGAATGGCTTGCTCCTGGATCGGTGTCGGACGGGTGTAGCCCTGATCGGTCAGTGCGCGCTGGATTTCAGGCGCGAGGCCAAAGTCGGCGAAAGTCAGGGTGGGAGCAGCGGATGCTGCAGGTGCAGGTGCAGCGGCGGGCGCCGCTTCAGGGGCAATCGCCGGGCTGGGCGTAGGAGTCGATTCGGTTTCAGACATAAATTTTCTGGTGTGCCTCCGCACTGCGGAAGCCATGCTTTCTCAATAAACAACATTTCGGGGCACAGGCAGCTCCGTCTTGCAAGCCATGGATCATTGTTCTTGCGGCACCTCCGTGCTCCGGGACATGCTGTATGGCGTATGCGGGAGCGTCGAAGAGATGTGCTGCGATGGCGGCGGAGATCGCGCCGGCGGAACATCGCGCGCAGAAGATACAATATCAGTGCTGTAAACGATACCCTAATTCACCGCAACTGTACACGGAAACCGTGATTTTCGAGCAAAAAGCGTTCCAGCAACGGCACGTCGGGATGCCGTATGATGCCAACTTCGATGCCAGCTCCACCGTCGCCTGCCCTCACCATGCCCACCCCGCCCTTACCCCACGATCCGCAACCGCAACCGCCCAGCAAGCCAGGCAATGACGAGTGTTGCCACAGCGGTTGCACCTTTTGCGTGCTGGAAATGTACCAGGAAGACCTGGCCGTCTACGAAGAGGCCCTGAGGGCATGGCAGCAGCGCCAGCAAGCCGCTGCTGCCCCAAGCATCAAGAAACCGCGCAAGCGCGCGTAATTTCTTAATTAGAAGCTTTCCCACTCATCCACTTGCGCCGTGCGACGCGCCGTGCTGGCCAATTGACGCGGTGCCGCGACCGGCGTCAAGGCTGCAGGCGCCTTGACGGTGACGGACGCGCGCGGCCGGCTCACGGCGGCGCTGGCAACGTCCAGCTTGAAGATGCTGACCACTTCGCTCAGGCTGGCCGCCTGCTCCTGCATCGATTCGGCCGCCGCGGCCGCCTCTTCCACCAGGGCCGCATTTTGCTGCGTCACCTGGTCCATCTGGGCGATGGCTTGGTTGACTTGCTCGATACCGGCGCTCTGCTCGCTGCTGGCGGCGGTGATCTCGCTCATGATGTCCGTCACGCGGGTGATGCTGGCAACGATGTCATCCATCGTGCGGCCCGCCTGATCCACCAGTTTCGATCCCGCCTCGACTTTCTCGACCGAATCGCCGATCAGGACCTTGATATCCTTGGCCGCCGCGGCCGAGCGTTGCGCCAGGTTGCGCACTTCCGTGGCCACAACGGCAAAGCCGCGTCCCTGCTCGCCCGCACGCGCTGCCTCGACGGCGGCATTCAGGGCCAGGATATTGGTCTGGAAAGCAATGCCGTCGATGACGGCGATGATGTCGACGATCTTGCGCGACGAGGCATTGATCGACGCCATCGTGCCCACCACTTCGCTGACGACCTTGCCGCCCTCGATGGCGATGCTCGACGAGGTCAGCGCCATGGTGTTGGCCTGGCGCGCATTGTCCGCATTCTGTTTGACGGTCGAGGTCAGCTCTTCCATCGAAGAAGCCGTTTCTTCCAGCGAACTGGCCTGCTCCTCCGTGCGCGAAGACAAATCCTGGTTGCCGGCGGCAATCTGGCTCGACGCCGTGGCGATGGTATCGGTGCCGCTGCGCACCTGGCCCACCAGGTTCTGCAGGCTGGCATTCATGTCTTTCAGGGCCTGCATCAATTGCCCTGTTTCATCTTGCGATTGCACAACGATATGCGCCGTCAAGTCGCCGGCCGCCACCTGGCGCGCCACGCCAACGGCCGCGATCAGCGGACGCGCCACGCTGCGCGCCACCCACAGCGCCAGCAGCATGCCGATGACGACGATGCCCGCCAGCAAGCCGATCAGGCTGGCGCGCGAGGCCGCATACGTTGCATCGGCGCTGGCACTCGAACGCACGCCGCCATCCGTATTAATCGACACCAGTTTATCGAGGAGCACCATCATGTCCGCCATGACCTTGGCCGACGGTCCCACGGCCAGCGCGCGCGCCTCTTCCTTTTTCATCTCGCGCGACAGGCTCAGCATGGTTGCGTGCAGGCGCATGAATTCATCGTTGAGCGCCAGGAAGCGCTCGAAGACTTCCTGCTCGCCCGGTTCGGAAATCAGGCGACGGTAGTTGTCCCCATCGGCCTTCAGCTTGGTCTGGGTTTCCGTCATGCGCGTTTCGTTCTGCGCCATGTCGGCATCCTGCGCGGCCAGCATGTGCGCCAGTTCCCAGCGGCGGAAATCGCTGACATCGCTGCGCATGGACATCGCCGCCAGCACACTGGGCATCCAATTCTCGGACAGGTCGGTCGATGCGGTATTGATGCGTGCCATGGAAAAGATCGCCGACACGCCCAGCGCCGCCGTCAACACCAGCACGGCGCCAAACGACAAGATCAGCTTGGTGGCAATTTTCAGATCAAAAAACCATTTCATGCGTTGCTTTCCTTCATTAAACGGGTAAACGAGACAAGACAGGCGCGCGCAGCGGCACATGCGCGGCGCGGGCAGCGAGGGCAAGATAAAGCGGAAGTGACCAGTGCTGAAGAGCAAGCGCAGCAGCTTCTATCGAAACGCGCATCAATTTCCACAAGGCAACATTTTATCACCGTTGTACTTCCACGCAGAGTGGTTTGACCGCGGCCTGCGGCCAAAGTTCGCGTGTAGCGGGCAGCGTGTCGCATTTTGCCCAGGCACCGTTGTTTCCAAAGAGAAAAGTACAGAAGCAGGCGTAGGAGTCGGATGACACGAGGCAATGTTCCTAGCCTACATAAGCGCGTCGGCTCATCCGATGCACACCCGCGTCCCCTGGTCCTATAGTGGATACAAGATTCAGCACAACGCTAGCAAGCCAGAAAAGCAGCGCCATCCAACAAAATCAGAAGACGAGGCCCTACCATGTACAAAGCTTATAGCAACCTGACCCCAGCAACGAATAGCCACGCCACCGCCCAGCACAACTGGCAAGCCGCGCCGGCAACGCCCATGATCAGCATCACGGGCGCGCAACAGAACGAATTGCTGCGCGCCTTGTCGCGCGCCGATCTGGAGCGCCTGTTTTGCCAGTTGGAACTGGTCGCTCTGCCTGCCGGCAAGCACCTGTTCGATTGCGGCGGCAAGATTGAATACACGTATTTCCCCACCAACGCCATCGTTTCCCTGCTGTATGTGATGGAAGACGGCGCCACCACCGAGATCGCCGTCATCGGCCGCGAAGGTGTCGCCGGCGTGGTGCTGTACGAAGCCGAGCGCGCCACCTGCACCGCCATCGTGCAGACGGCTGGCTACGGCTACCGCCTGAAAACGGCCTTCCTGCGTGAAGTGTTCAATGAAGGCGGCGCGCTGGCGCAATTACTGATGCGCTACACCAGCGCCATGTTTGCGCAAATGGCACAGAATGTGGTGGGCGGCCGTCATTGCAGCATCGAACAAAAACTGTGCCGCTGGCTGCTGGACCGCCTCGACCGTTCGCTGTCGAACGAGCTGAAGGTGACGCAAGACACCATGGCCAACATGCTGGGCGTGCGCCGCGAAAGCGTCACCGTCACGGCGCGCAAGCTGCAGGACGAAGGCTTGATCCAGTACCGCCGCGGCACCGTCGAAGTGCTCGACCGCGAAGGCCTGGAAGCGGCCGCCGGCAATTGCTACAAGGCAGCGCGCGCCGGTTTCGAACAATTCCGTAGCGGCATCAGCACACATAACTAAGTAATCAGCGCTAATTAATCAGCGCGAGCACGCTTCGGCGTGCTTCTTTCATTCCGGGGCGTTAACTCTGCTGCAAACCAGATGCCCCTCATCAGCAGCGGCAGTGGCGACCAACCACCAGTGCGGCTTGCGATCTTCAAACGAGTGGTATTCGGGCGCAAACGCGGCCTGGCCAGGATCATCAAAACTGCCCACCAGCACGGCTACCATCGGCGCATCGTCGATGGCGCCGATGGAACTGCCGCAAGCGGCGCAAAAGGCCCGGCTGGAATACGCGGAAGAACGGTAAGTGGCCGGTGTGCCGGCCGTACCCGTCCAGCGTACTTGATCGCGCGCAAACTCCACCCACGCCACAGTCGGCGCGCCCGTGTGCTGCTGGCAATTGCGGCATGAGCAGCTGTGCGGATTGCTGCCCTTGCCTGTTACTTCGAAGCGCACAGCGCCACATAAACAACCGCCTGCCTGCACCGCATTCTCCATTGCGTCTCCTCGTTTTCACCGTTGCGTACCCCGCCAACTGGCACGGTCCCGGTACAATATTGCCATAAACCCCTCGCTGGCGCGACCCGCAACGGAGAGCGCCGGCATTACGAAAGAATAAATGGAAGACATCAATTGCGAAGGCTTGCCGCACATCCGCGTACTGGCAGGCGAAAACACCGACGGCCCCGTGTATGAAACCCTGCCAGCGCGCCAGATCGACGAACACGTCTACGAACTGCTGGCCTCGCCCGGCCTGACCCTGAACCTGGCGCGCGGCGACATCGTCAGCATCGCCGACCCGCTCGCCCCCGCCGAAGTCTTAAAGCGCGGCGGCAATTTCTGCATCCAGATCTATGCCGACGACGTGCCGCAAGAAGCAGTCGACCAGCTCGAGCGCGACGTGCAGGAGCAGCTGGGCGGCACCATGGATGGCCAGTACAAGGGTAATCTCACCTTCAGCGTGCCGGGACACCACGGCATCTACAACGTCAACGGTCCCTTCGACGCCTTCCGCACAGCGACTGGCGTGGAATGGTACTTCGCCAATATCTACGCCAACCTCGATGACGACGATGATGAAACCTTGCTCAAGTGGTGGGTGGATAAGTAAACGTCACTCAAGCATCTGGCACTAACCCATCCTCGCCACCCGCCAGTGCCGGGTGCTCGCTGGAAACGGCAGCGAAGAAGGGCCAGTCCCGCTCAAGCTGTAGCGGCCGGCCAGCGCCGCCACCCAAGGTTCCTACGATTGACATATCTCAAGGTAACGGCCCAGCACCTTATCCATGCCCTGCTCGATGCATTCAACCACCAGCGCATGGCCGATCGACACTTCCAGGATGCCGGGAATGTCCAGGAAGCGCGCCAGATTGTGCAAATCGAGGTCGTGCCCGGCATTCACGCCCAGGCCCAGCGCCTGTGCCCGCCGCCCCGCCTGTAAATACGTTTCAAATACGGCATCGGCCTGCGCGCCGCCATAACTCTCGGCAAACCGTTCCGTGTACAGTTCAACACGCGCCGCCCCCACCTCGCGCGCCCATTCCAGCGCCGGGTAATCGGCATCGACAAACAGGCTGACACGGATGCCCAGGTCGTTCAATTGCGTAATGGCGGGACGCAACAGCGCCGCATGCTGTTCGATATCCCAGCCGTGATCGGACGTCAGTTGCCCCGGCATATCGGGCACCAGCGTGCATTGCGCGGGGCGGGCGCTTTTCACCACATCCAAAAAATCCGCCGCCGGATAGCCCTCCACATTCAGCTCACGCCCCCGCTCCGCGCACAGGCGCTGCAATGGCGCAACATCGTCGTAGCGCGCATGGCGCTGGTCCGGGCGCGGGTGCAAGGTGATGCCGGCGGCGCCCAGATCGAGAAAGTGCGCGGAAAACGCGAACAGGTCGGGGAAGTTGCGGCCGCGCGAATTGCGCAGCAAGGCGATTTTATTGACGTTGACGGAGAGCTGGGTCATGCGAGGAATGAAGTGAAAGTGACGGTTCTGGCAGCGATTGTAGCGGATCGCTCGCGCAAAGCACCGCCAACCGAACTCGGCGCTACGTGCTACGATGCAAGACAAGTTCCTTTCAATACATACCATGACCTACCAGCTATTCCTGTTTGACCTGGACGATACCCTGCTCGATTTCAGGGCGTCCGAAAAACGCTCGTTCCTGCACACCATGCACGAACTGGGCTTACGCGACAGCATCGACGCGCTGTTCACCCAATACCAGGCGATCAACGTCGACCTGTGGAAACGTTTCGAAATGGGCACCGTGAGCAAGGACTTCCTGAAGGTGGAGCGTTTCCGCAAGACGTTTGCGCTGAACGGCATCGATATCGCCCCGGAACTGGCCAGCCGCTTGTATCTGGAATCGCTGCCGGACACGGTCGTGCTCATCGATGGCGCCAGGCAAGTGTGTGAAACGCTGTCACGCATCGGCGAAGTGGGCATCATCACCAACGGCGTCGAATCCATCCAGAACCGCCGCATCGTCGCCTCCGGCCTGAGCGACTACATTTCCTTCGTTGCCACTTCCGAAGCGTGCGGCCACGCCAAGCCGGACGAGCGCTTCTTCGAATACGCCGCCAACATGGCGCGCGCATTCCACAAAGATACAAGCATCATCATCGGCGACCGCCTGGACGCCGACATCCTCGGCGCCAACCGCTACGGCATAGCCAGCTGCTGGTTCAACCCGGACAGCATGGCCAATACCTCGGCCGCCATCCCCACTTGTGAAGTGGCCAGCCTGCATGACATCGTGCCGGCGCTGGACCTGATGCGAGTCAAGCTGAAACAGGCTTGATCTTCAACAAACGCACCACCTGAAATACGCTGGCAGCGGCACGAAAACAGGCCGCTACTCGCGTAGAGTGTAGGCAAGCACCCTGCCCGCCTGATTGCGCGTCAAGCGATCAATCGCGCGTCAGCACTTCCAGCAACTCAATCTCGAAGATCAAATTGGAATTGGGCGGTATCAAACCCACCTGCCGCTCGCCATACCCCAGCGCCGCAGGCACCCACAGCTTGCGCGTGCCGCCGGCCTGCATGCCCTGCAAACCCAGAATCCAGCCCTGAATGACCTTGTTATTGCTCAATACACAGCGGAACGGCTCGCCCCGCTTGTGCGACGAGTCAAACTCCGTGCCATCTTCCAGCCAGCCCCGGTAATGCGCCGTGATCAGTGCACCACGCGCCGCCGCCTTGCCGTCACCCACCACGATATCGTCAATCTTCACTTCAGCCTTCATCTCGTTTCATCCTAAATAAATCGCAATGCCGCGATTGTACGACAGCATGAAAAAGCCCCGGCAGTCACCTGTCGGGGCTCGTTCTATTGCTGCTAAATTCTGGTGGGCCTCCCGTGAGTCGAACACGGAGCCAACGAATATGAGTCACATGCTCTACAAGAAAAAATCATTCATAAGATAGGTGCCACATTAATAGCATCACTCCAAGTCCAACATCCCTGCCAGCCCTTCTTCAGCCTCCGTAAGACCATCCACTAAATTTATTAAGTTCAAACATTTCTCACGTGAAATCTCACTATTATTCAAGTCAACCGTAGATACTTTAAAATCATTTTTTCTACTAAGGAAATTAGATAATAACCACCTGAGGCTAGATGCACTTCTAAATTGGTAAACCTCCATCGAGTCCCATTGATGCCACTTCCCGATTTCAAAATTACTGACCAATTCTGAAAAAACAGATTCCTGAACAAATGCTGCACTCATGGACATAATATCATCAACAACAATTGGCGCACTTAGCTCAATCCAAGCGTTAGTATTAATAGGAAAATTCATTTCTGCAGAAATTGCGCAGACATATTCAATTCCATTCACTGAGCCATAAGCATACTGGCTCATGACTCTCTTCCAGTCTTTGACACGTGGAATATCAATTTCTTTTCTACCATTTTTCTGAATTTTCTGTACTTCACTACAAATGTGCAGAGATATACACCATTTACCAAAAAAACTCATAGTATCAAATAATGCATCCCTATGATCTCCTTCACTAAATTCTAGAAATTTTCTAGCAATAGGAGCGGTAACATACTTCCTATACAATCCAGGAGAAATATCATAAATATATTCGATTGCCTCTCTAAATTTACCAGAAAATTCCTCATCATTTATTTTTTCCAATATCTTCCCAGCCTTAGAACAATATGCAATATATTCTGCGGCAAAATATTCTGCAATACTTCTATGCATAAATTTTATTGACAGTCCATCTCTTGCCAAAAGTGGAACAGCTACGAGTAGGTCATCAATAAAATTCTGAGGAAGAAATTCCTTAATCGAACAAACCTTCTTGGCATCGGCTACTAAAGAAACAAAATAATTAGCAGACTGTCTTTGGTCAGAATTTTTGAAAATATAAAAGAAACAAAATGGACGAAACAATCTCCTAAACTCATCAACATCAAGACCAGACAATTTTTCTCTGACATATCCAGATTTAGTAAGGTCGTGACCTTTATACAACGCGTCAAAAATTTCCGAATAGAATATTGATATTTTTTGAGCGATTGAATTATTGAAACCATATGTTCTATACAGAAGCCCAACCAACAAAGGCGTAGTTAAAAACTTCTCAGGTATTCTTTCAAATTCTTTTTGCAGTCTAAACCCAATATCCAAATCTGAGAAATTATCATACTTATTCAATATCGATATTACTTGATCCCGACTTAATGATTTTAGTCCGAGTCGAACAGCATTATCAAAAACAGGAACAGCTTCTTGCGGCCGAGAAGTCAGAACAAGAGAATTTTTTTGTTTTTTTCTATCAAAATCTTCTATTTGTGAAATAAGTATTTTTCGAGAATCAACAGCAACTTCGTCAAACCCGTCAAGAATTACAAAAAATTTCCCCTTTGCCACTAGCTTTTTAAATAAATCGCGATTAAATACCTTATCCAAGTCGTCAAAATTTTTTGCCAAATTATCAATCAAACTTAAAGATTGATCGAACTCCGACAGCTCAAAAAAAATTGGCACCTTTTCGCTACGATCAAATATCTCCAAGCACATATTTTTTACAAATGTAGACTTCCCCATACCTGCAACATCTGTAATAAAGTATGTCATTCCGGAAATTGTGAAATCAAATTCATGATTTCTCTTAATATTTGATTTTACTCCATCTCCAGAAGACGACAATTCATACGCCACAATATTTTCATAAACCTTTTTAAGTTCTATTCTTTCCTGAGGAAAAACAATTGTGGATAACCTAGAAACTTTCTTCAAAGTTCGCTCAACGTAAAGTTTTAAAAGACTTGAAATATTTTCATCCGCCGCATATTTTTCTAGGGAAGCGCTGATCAATTCGCTTTTATAGCGAGGTTGGCGCGCCAATGGCCGGCCAGTGAACCACTCAAGCTCGTTTTTCGTTCCATTTGACGCGATGCTTCGCGCCGTTCTGC
>Ga0209913_1000022_pt1 | contig 216365 bp, 148 predicted proteins | sample PersoiDNA2013203_FD_185805 | JGI IMG/M metagenome (GOLD analysis project Ga0209913, IMG submission 185805) | Permafrost soil microbial communities from the Arctic, to analyse light accelerated degradation of dissolved organic matter (DOM) -... | ecosystem: Environmental > Terrestrial > Soil >... | reverse complement strand
TTGGCGAACGCGTAGCCCGGCAGCGACAACCGGCGCGCCTGGGCCGCGCCCGGCAGCAGCTCCCACGCGACCTCGCCCCCGCCAGCCCACAACGCGGCCAGGCCGGCCAGATCGCCCGCCTGCGCCAGCGCGCGCATCGACGTCGCGTGCACCGGCGCGGCGCCGCCCGGCTGGCTCGCCACCTCGACCTCGCCGCGCGCGATCCCATCCCATTCCCCGGCGAGGGCGCGTTCGAGCGCAGCGCGCAACTGCGCCACGCTGCCGGCCACCAGCGCCCAGCGCGCCGCCATCGGCTCGCGCCCCACCTGCAGCGTATAGGCGATGTCGCCCAGCGCGGCGTCGGCATGCCGCCCCAGCCACGCGTGCAGCCGGCGCGCCGTGGCCGCCAGGCGCTCGTCGTTACGCGCCGACAGCACCAGCAACTGCGGCTGTGCCGGCGTCTGCAGCGGCGCCGCCGCCACGTATTCCTCGATCACGAAATGGGCGTTCGAGCCGCCCGCGCCGAACGAACTGAGGCCGGCGCGCCGCGCCGCCGGGGCCAGGCCGCCGATTGCCGCGGGGGGCACCCAGGGCGCCGCCTCGCGCTGCACCCGGAACCGGCTGCGTTCAAAGTCGATGTCCGGATTGAGCGCTGCGCTGTGCAGCGACGGCACCAGCTCGCCGTGCCGCATCTGCAGCAGCACCTTGGTCAGGCCGGCGATCCCGGCCGCCGATTCGAGGTGCCCGATGTTCGACTTGACCGAGCCGATTGCGCTCGACGGCGCGCCCGCCACGGGCGCGCCGAAAGCCTTGCAAAGTCCGGCAATCTCGATCGGATCGCCCAGCGCGGTGCCGGTGCCGTGCGCCTCGAGGTAGCCGATCTGCTCCACGCTGCCGCCGGCGCGCGCCAGCGCCTCGGCGATCAGCGCCGCCTGCGCCTGCGGATTGGGCACCGTGTAACCGTTGGTCTTGCCGCCATGGTTGATGCTTGAGCCGAGGATCAGGCCGTGGATATGGTCGCCGTCGGCGAGCGCGCGCTCAAGCGGCTTGAGCATTACCGCGCCGACGCCTTCGCCGGGCACGTAGCCGTCGCCGCCCTCGCCGAAGCTGCGGCAGCGCCCGTCGCTGGCGGCGAAGCGCCCCTGGCACAGCTGGATGTATTTTTGCGGATGCACCGAGACGTTGACCCCGCCGGCGAGCGCGACCTCGCTCTCGCCGCGGCGCAGGCTGGCACAGGCCAGGTGGATCGAGGTCAGCGACGACGAGCACATGCTGTCGACCGCCATGCTCGGCCCCTGCCAGTTGAAGAAGTACGAGATCCGGTTGGCGATCGAAGCATGCGAGGCGGCCGGCGCCAGCAGGTGGCCTTGCTCGCTCTCGAGCGGGCCGAACAACTGGTAATCGTTCCACATCACGCCGAAGAACACGCCGACCTTGCGGCCCCACAATTCGGTGCGCGTGCGCCCGGCGTCCTCGAGCGTCTGCCACGCCGTCTCGAGCGCGAGGCGCTCCTGCGGATCGAGCAGCTCGGCGTCGTGCGGCGTAATGCCGAAGAACAGCGGATCGAAGCGGTCGACGCCGTCGAGGAAGCCGCCCCATTTGGCGTACACCTTGTCCGGCTTGCCTTTCTGGGCGTCGAAGTGGCGCCGCCAGTCCCAGCGTTGCGACGGAATTTCGGTGATGCTGTCGCGCCCCGCGCGCAGGTTGTCCCAGAATGCGTCAAGGTCGTCGGCCTGCGGGTAGCGCCCCGCCAGCCCGATGATGGCGATCGGCGCGTCCTCGGCCAGCGCGGCGCCGGTGCCGGCCGGCAGCGCGCCGCTAACGGTCGCGGCGCCGATGCCATCGGCCATGGCGGCCGGCGCCTGCCGCGGTGCGGCCTGCGGCGCCACCAGGTCGGCCAGCGCGGCGGCATGGTGTTCGACAAAATAGGCGGCCAGCGCGGCCAGGCTCTGGTATTCGAACATCAAGGTCTTCGACAGCGGCCCGAAACGCTTTTCAAGCGCGCGCGTCAGGCTTACCACCAGCAGAGAATCGATGCCGTAGGCTTCGAGCGGCGCATCGGCCTTGATCGACGCGACCGGAATCTTCGCCGTCTGCGCCACAAGTTCGGCCAGCAGCCTGGCGGCCGCCTCCAGCAGGGCGTCGCCGGCCGGCGCCGCAGGCGCGGACGCGGCCATCGACACCGCGCCCGGGGCGCCTAGCGCGCGCACGGCCAGTTCGCGCAGCTCGACCAGGCGCCCGCCATCGGCGTCAAGCAAGCTTAGATCGAAGGTGTTGTCCAGCGCCGCGCTGGCGCGCACGTGCACGTACACTGGACCGGCCGCCGGCAACGGCCGCAGCATGGTCAGCGCGCCCAATGCAAACGGCAGGTGGATCCGGTCCGACGGCTGCCCCGCGTGCGCATGGGCGAAAGCGCCCATGGCCTGGAAAGCGCCGTCAAGCAGTGCCGGGTGCAGGCCGTAGGCCTCGCCCGCCACGCCGGCAGGCAGCGCGATTTCGCCGAGCACTTCGCCGACCCCGCTGGCGACGCTCAGCAACGCTTGCATGCGCGGCCCGTAGACCAGGCCGTGCCCTGCCAGCAGGCAGTAGAACGCGGCGCCCTCGAGCACCCGCGGACAGCGCGCGCGCAGCGCCTGCAGGTCGACGCGCTCGTGCGCGGCCGCCGGCGCCGCTTGCAGGCGCCCCTCCATCAGGGGTTCGGCACGGCCGTCGGCGGTGCGCGCCTCGATCGCAAAATCCCATAGACCGTCCGCGCCGTGCAGACGGATTTCGAGCTGCGCGGCGCCGTGCGCCGGCGCCAGGGTCCTGAGCCAGACAACGTCGCTCAATTGCGCCAGCGCGCCGGCGCCGCACGCCTGCGCGGCGGCGCGCGCCAGTTCCAGCCCTACCACGCCGGCCAGGGTCGGCCGGCCGCCGACCAGGTGGTCGGCCAGGAAAAATTCGGCTCCGCTCAGCGCGGCGGTGAAATGCCTGGCGTGCGGATTGGCGGTCGCGGCGGCACGCAGCAGCGGATGGCCGCTGGCCGGCCCCTGCGCCGGCGCGCCCGCCACCGGCAGCCCGGCTTGCACCGGCGCGGCCCAATGGCGGGTCGGGGCGAACGGATAGGTCGGCAACGCCAGGCGGCGCCGACCCGCGCCGAACAGCGCGCCGGCGTCGACCTCGAAACCGGCCACCCACAGCGCTGCCAATTGGTGCAGGTCGCGCTGTTGCAGCAGTGCCTGCGTCAGGCTTGCGGCCAGTCCGGCGCCGATCAGCGCCTGGTGGGTCTGGCGCGCCGCGTTGGCGTCGCCATGCAGCAGCCCCTCGACCTCGACGGCGCCGGCGCCGAAGCGGCGCAGGCGCGCGCCCAGCTGCTCGCGCGTGGCGCCCGGCACGGCCAACCGCTGCACCATCGGCTCGCGCCCGGCCCACAAGGTGTAGCCAAGGTCGGCCAGCGGCAGCGGCTCGCGCTCGAGCAGCGACGCCAGGTTGGCCGCCTGCAGCCGCAAGCCGCGTTCGTCCTTGGCCGACAGCACGAACAGGCATGGCAGCTCGTCCGCCTCGGGCGCACCGCGCAGCGCTTGCGCCGGCGCCTCCTCCAGCACCAGGTGGGCGTTGACGCCGCCGATGCCGAACGAGCTGACCCCGGCCCGGCGCGGCAGCTCGGCGCCGTGGACGTCGCGCAGACGCGCCCATGGCAGCGCCGCGGGGGTCACCGAGAACGGGGTGCCGGACAGGTCGATATAGCTATTAAGCTGTTCGAGGTGCGCACTGGGCGGGATGCGCCCGTGCCGCATCGCCAGCAGCACCTTGATGACGCCAGCGACACCGGCCGCCGTTTCTAGGTGGCCGATGTTGGCCTTGACCGAACCGAGCACGCAATGCGGCTGCGACGGCGCCGCCAGCCCGCGCGCCTGGTACATGCGCGCGAATGCATTCTTGAGCGCGTCGACCTCGATCGGGTCACCGAGCCGGGTGCCGGTGCCGTGGCATTCGATATAGCCAACCGATGCCGGGTCGACCCCTGCGTCGCGGTAGGCTTCGAGCACCACCGCCGTCTGCGCCAGCGGGTTGGGCGCCGTCGGCGAGGCCGCGCGCCCGCCATGGTTTTCGGCCACGCCGCGGATCACGCCGTGGATCGGGTCACCGTCGGCGAGCGCGCGAGAGAGCAACTTGAGCAGCAAAACACCCACGCCTTCGCCGCGCACATAGCCGTCGGCGCTGGCGTCGAAGGTGCGGCAGCGGCCGCGCGCGCTGAGCATGCCGGCGCGGTCGAACGTGATGTTGAGCGCCGGTGTGAGCATCAGGTTGACGCCGCCGGCAAGCGCCATCTCGCAGCGGCCGTCGCGGATCGCGGCGACCGCCCGGTTCATCGCCACCAGCGAGCTGGAACAGGCCGTGTTGATCGGCTCGCTCGGGCCGTGCAGGTCGAGCAGGTAGGAGACCCGGTTGGCGAGCATGAAATGGGCCACGCCGGTCGAGACGTGGGCGTCGGTGCGTCCGCGCAGAAGTTCGTAGTAATCCATGCTGGCGACGCCGACGAACACGCCGGTGTTCGAGCCCGCCAACTCGGACGGGCGCAGCCCGCCATCCTCGATCGCGGCCCAGACCTGTTGCAGGAACAGCCGGTGCTGCGGATCCATGAGTTCGGCCTCGTGCGGCGAGATGCCGAAGAACTGGTGGTCGAAGCCATCGACGGCGTCGATGAAGCCGCCCCATTTTGCGTGCGTGCGCCCGTCGCCCTCGGCCGGGTCGCCCCACACCGCGCGCCAGTCCCAGCGCGCAGCAGGCACCTCGGTGACGAGGTCGTCGCCGGCCTCGAGGTGTGACCAGAAATCGTCGAGGTCGGCGCTGCCGGGCAAAATCGCGCTCATGCCGATGATGGCGATCGGTTCGGCCCCGCCGTCTGCGTTCCTGTCGGCGCCGTTGTCTGACTTGCCGGCCGCGCCTAGGCCGCGCGCGTCCGCGCGCGCCAGCGGCGCCAGATCAAGCCCGGCCGGCGTGTCAGCGCCTGACTCGGCCGCTGACGGCGCCGGCAGCGCTTGCGGCGTCGGTTGCGCATTGCCGGCATAGTGCGCCTGCAGCAGCGCGCCATGCGCGCCGCACAGCGCCGCGGCCAGCGCGCCCAGCGTGGGGTGCTGGTAAAACAGGGTCGGCGCCAGGCTCAGGCCAAAATGGACGTTCAGGTGGGCTGCCAGATCGGTCAGGCTGATCGAATCGAAACCGAAGTCGCCCAGGTCGACCCGCGCGTCGAGTTCGGCCGGGTCGACCGCCAGCAGCGCGGCGGCGATCTTGGTCAGGTCGGCCAGCACAGCCGAGCCGGCATCGGACGCCGCCGCGGCCGGGGCGGCCAGGTCGGTGCCCCATCCCAGGCCGCGTTCAATCTGGCGGCGGTTGCCGGCCAACACGGCCAGCGGGCTGGCCGCACCGGCCAGCATGCGCGCGAATGCCTGCAGGCCGGCGTCGGTGGCGAGCGGCGCCAGTCCGGCCGCGCCGCTCAGGCGCGCCGCGGTCTCGGCGCTCACGCGCATGCCACCGTCGCGCCACAAAGGCCATGCGATCGCGAGCGAGGTACCGCTGCGGGCGCCGGTATCGCGCAGGCGCGCGCGCGCCTCGACCAGCGACTCCATCGCCGCATTCGCGGCCGCATAGGCGGCCTGCCCGCGGTTGCCCTGCAGTGCCGAGATCGACGAGAATGCGACGAACCATGCGAGCGGCTGCGCGCGCGTGGCCAGGTCGAGGTTGACCAGGCCGTCCAGCTTGGGTGCGAGCACGGCCGCCAGGTCGTGCGCGGCCAGCGTGCGCGCCAGGCCGTCGCGCAACAGGCCTGCCGCGTGCAGCACGCCGTGCAACGGGCCGTGTTCGGCGACCGTATCCTCGACCAGCCGCGCCAGCGCGGCGGCATCGTTGACATCGACCTGCCGGAACACGACCGTGGCACCGGCCTCGCGCAGGCTGGCGATGCGCGCCGCCGATTGCGCGTCGGGCGCGCTGCGCCCGCACAGCACGACGCGGGCCGCAGCCGTGCGCACCAGGTGCTCGGCAAAAATCAAACCAAGACCGCCGGCGCCGCCAGTAATCAGGTACAAGGCCCCGGGCACGAGCGCCGTCGGCGGGGTCGCCGGGTCGGGCGTCCACGGCGCCAGCGTGCGCTGCAGCCGACCTGCGGCCAGGCGCAGCACATGGGTCGGGGCACCTTCGGCCGCGAGCGCCTCCACCACGTCCGCTTCGTGTTCCACCAGCAGCGTCGACACCGTCAGCGCCGGATACTCAAGCGCCAGCGTCTGCAGGAAGGCGCGCACGCCGGCCAGCAGCGGCGACACCGAGGCGCGGCCGCCGCGGCGGTCGGCCGCGCCTCCATGCAGCACAAACTGCAGGCGCCCGGACCATCCGCCGGGGCGCGCACCGAGTGCCGCGACCACAGTCGACAGCGCCGCCAGGGTCGCCCCCAGCCGTGCCGCGCTGGCGCCGGTCAGGTCGTCCGCCTCGTCGCCGTCAGCCTCGACCACGATCAGGTGGTCCGGGGCGCGCCCGGAGCCGTCGCACAGCGCCGCCAGGCATGCGGCCTGCCCCGCCTCGGCCAGGGCGCGCAGCGTCAGCGCGCCGCCGTCGGCGGGCGCATGCGCCAGTTGCCAGCCATGGGCCTGGCGCAGCAGCGCCGCGCGTTCAGCATCGGCGTCGAGCAACAGCACCTGGCCGGACACACCGGTCGGGGCCGGCGCGGCCGTCCACAGCGGCCGGCAATACACCAACGCGTCGGGCGCGGCGACGCGGCGCATCACGAAGTCGTCGAGCAGCACCAGCGTGTTGCCGGCCTCGTCGAACAGCTTGACCGCGAAGCGGCGTCCGCCCGCGTCGTCGGCGAGGCGCCGCACATGCGCCAGGCAGCGCGCCGGCAACGGCGCGAAGATCTCGATGCGGCCGAGCGAATACGGCAGGTAGCCGTCCTTGTCGCCATCGTCGCCATCGTCACTTAGGACGATGATGCCGTGCAGCGCGGCGTCCATCATGCCGGGCGGGAGCATCCAGCCTTCATCGTCGTCCTGCGCCGCCGCCGGGCGCGCGAGCACGCCAAGCAATTCGCCGTCGCCGCGCCAGGCTTCGCTGAGGTAGCGGAAGGCGGGACCGTACTGCAAACCAAAAGCGGCCAGCCGGCGGTAGATCTCGTCGGCCCCGCTGCGCAACGGACAACGCGCGCGGATCGCGGCCAGCGCGGCCGGGGTGTCCTCGTGCGGGGCGGTCGCGGCGGACGCAATCCGGCCCTGGGCGTGCACGCGGCGCGTGCCCTCGGCATCGCCGGTCGAGGTCTCGAACGCCAGCCCATCGGGTTGCGGTAGCAGGCGCAACTGGAGTTCGACCGGCGCCTCGCCCACCGTCAGCGGGCGGCCCCACACGACATCGGTGAGCACGCGCACCGGCCGCCCTGCGGCCAGCGTGGCGCCCGCACGCACCAGTTCCAGCGTGGCCACCCCGGGCAGCGTTTTGAGTCCCCCGATCACGTGCCCGGCCAGCCATGGCGCGCTGCCCGTCAGCGTGGTCGAGAACCGCGTTTCGTTTAGCGACGGCAGCACCCGGTCGATCAGCGGATGCAGCTGCTGCAGGCGAGCCGGTGCCGGCGCCCGGGTCGGCGCCTTATCGGGCGCCCAGCAGCGCAGTTCGGCGAACGGATAGGTCGGCAGCGGCACCCTGCGCCACGCCCCGCCGCCGTTGATCGCCGCCCAGTCGAGCGGCGCGCCGCCGACCCAGGCCGCAGCCAGCGCTTCGGCACCCGCCCCGCGCGCAGGCACTGCCGCGCCAGCCGCGCCTTCTTCAAGCACCCCGCAAAACAGGGTCGCGGAGGGCGTGCCCTCGCGCGCGTATCGCGCCAGTTCGGCGCGCGCGGCGGTCGCATCGCCGGCCACCACGGCCAGGCGCGCCTTCATGCCGTCGCGCCCCTGCTGCAGCGTGCGCGCGAGCGCGGCCAGCGGCGGTGCGTCGGGCTGCCCGAGGAAACCGGCCAAACGCGCCGCGTACGCTTTGAGGCGCTCGCCGTTGCGCGCCGACAGCACGATCACCTGCGGCTGCGCGCCATGGGGCGCCAGCGCGGCGCGCGCCGGTGCCTCCTCCACCACGAGGTGGCAATTGGTGCCGCTCAGGCCGAACGAGCTGACCGCCGCGCGGCGCGGCTGCGCCGGGGTCGACGGCCACGCGCGGCGCACCTTGTTGACCATGAACGGGCTGCCCTCGAACTGGATGTGACGGTTCTCGCGCTCGACAAACAGGGACGCCGGCAACAGCTCATGGCGCAGCGCCAGCAGCACTTTCATCAGGCCGGCCGCGCCCGAGGCGGCCATGCAGTGGCCGATGTTCGACTTCACCGAACCGATCGAGCAAAAGCCGCTGCGGTCGGTGAAGTGGCGGAACGCGCCGGTCAGCGCGGCCACTTCGATCGGATCGCCCAGCTTGGTGCCGGTGCCGTGCGCCTCGATGTAGCTGATGCCGGACGGATCGATGCCAAAACGCGTGTACAAGTCGATTTCGAGTGCGCCCTGGGCCAGCGCGCTCGGCGCGGTGATGCCGTTGGTGCGGCCGTCGTGGTTGATGGCCGAACCGGCAATGACGCCGTACACATGGTCGCCGTCGCGCAGCGCCGCCTCGAGCGGCTTGAGCAGCAGCGCTGCGGCGCCCTCGGCCGGCACGAAGCCGTTGGCGCCGTCGTCGAAGGCGCGGCAGCGCCCGTCGGGCGAGAGCATGTCGGAATGCGACAGCGCGAGGTAGGGCACGGCAGAACTCATCAATGCGACGCCGCCCGCCAGAGCCAGTTCGCAGTCGCCGTGGCGCAGCGACTCGCAGGCCAGGTGGATCGCCACCAGCGACGAGGAACAGGCGGTGTGCACCGCCAGCACCGGCCCGCGCAGGTTGAGGCAGTAGGCCAGTCGCGCCGCCAGCAGCGCCGACATGTTGCCGGTTAGGGTCGCCGACTCGGGCGGCACGCCGCTCTCGTTGAGCAAGGTCAGGTAGTCGCCGGTGCCGCAGCCGGCGAACACGCCCACGCGATGCTGGTCCAGGCTGCCCGGCGCGTAACCGGCGTCCTCGAGCGCGCTCCAGGCCTCCTGCAGGAACAGCCGGTGCTCGGGGTCCATCAGCTCGGCCTCCTTGGGCGAGATCCGGAAGAACAGCGGATCGAACAGTTCGATCCCCTCGAGCAGTCCGATGCGTGCGTCGGCGGGCAGCCCGGGCACCCCGGCCCAGCGGCTGTGGGCAGCCTCGGTCAGCGTTTCGCGGCCATCGGCCAGGTTGCGCCAAAACGTCTCCTTGTCGCGCGCACCGGCGAAGCGTCCCGCCATGCCGATCACGGCGATGCGCGGCAGCGCCGCAGCGTTGGCGACGGCTGGCGCAGCAGCGCCGGGCTGGGCCGTTACGTGGGCCGTTGAGGGAACCAATCCGGTGGCCATTGCGCTGGCCGATTCGGTGGCCGACACAGGGGCCGCCGCAGCCGCCGCGGCACCGGCACCGGCACCGGCACGCAGCATCGCCTGGCCCTGCTCGACACTGATGGCCCCACTAGCGATCATGCCAAGGATCGCGCGTTTATCGGTCGTCATGCTGCTCATAATTTTCCTTTTACCAACTCATCAGCTTCATCGATGCTCAATTCGCCGCGCGCAAGTGCCTCGAGCAAGGCGCGCAGTTCGGTATCGACGGGGTTCTGGTACGGTGTTGCGTCGGGCGCCGGCGCGGGCGCGAGCGCGGCGCCGAAGCGGTCCGCTATGTGCGCGCTTAACGTGGCGATATCCGGATAGGTGAACAAATCGGTCGCGCGCAAGGCGATCCCGAGGCGCTCATTCAACAACTCCACCACCTCGACCGCCGAAATCGAATCGATGCCCAGGTCGGCGTACGGGGTGGCATGGTCGAACACCGGCGTGCTGATTTCGAGCACGCCAGCGAGCACCTCGGCGATGCAGGCGGCCACCCCGGGCGCCGGGGCGGCGGTCGCCACCGACGGCGGCGCGGTGTCCGCCGCGCCGGCGGCCGGCTCGCCGCCGGCGGCACGCACCACGCCGTCGCTCTCGGCGACGATCACGTGCTGCGGCGCGCCGTACGCGCCCGCGTCGGGGTGCGTCAGTATGCGCACTGCCCGGAAGCCCTCGGCCAGCAAGAGCTCGCGCCACATCGACGCGCGCAGGAGCGGGCTACCCGGAATGCGTAACTCGGGGTCGGCGAAGCTCCACCAACCGTCGAGCAGGCCGAAGGTCAGCGTGGTGATCTCCTCGACGCTGGTGGTCTCACACAACACCAGCCAGCCATGGGTCTTGAGCAGCGCCTTGGCGTGGCGCAGGGTGTGCCGGATCGACGCCGTTGCGTGCAGCACATTGGCCGCGAGCACCAGGTCGAAGCCGCCGCCCGGCTGGCCCTGCCCGCGCGGATCGGCTTCGATGTCGAGCGTGTCGAAGCTGACGAAGTCGTGGCGCGGGCCGAACACCCGGCGCGCCTGTGCCACGAGTGCCCCGGCGCGGTCGGTGAACACATAGCTTGCCGGATGTACGCCCGCGGCCAGCGCCAGCAGCACCGCCGAACTGGTGCCGCCGGTGCCGGCCCCGATTTCGAGCAGCGCCAGCGGGGCGCCGGACGCGGCGGCGAACTGCGCCACCACGCGGGCGACCACACCGTTGAAGTAGTCGACGCTGGCGTTGTCGCGGTACATGCCTTCGACCAGGCGCGCGGTGCCGTCCGGGAACAGCACGCTGGTGCCGCTGGTTTGCCCGCACAGCACGCCGTGCGTGCCGGCCAGGCTCGCCTGTAGCAGCGCCACGGCGGCCGCGATATCGGAGTGGGCCGCAGCCAGCAGCGCGCCGGATGCGGCCAGGTCATCGGGTGCGCCCGCGGCGTCGACCGGCGCCAGCGCCTGCACCAAACCGTCGCGCAGCGAGAGATAGCCGGCCGCGGCGAGGATCGCCAGGTGCTGCAGCCACAAGGCGCGACGCGCCGCGACCACGCCGATACGCAGCGCGAGCGCCGCCTCCGGCTCCGGCTCGCCCGATTGCACGAACAAGCCCATGGCCTGGTAGGTGCGCAGCAGCAGCTGGCGGCCGTAGCCGGTCAGCGCGGCCGAGGCCAGCGCCAGGCGCTCGATGCTGCCTACTGCGGGCACGCCGGCGGCCGCCTCGCAGTCGAGCAGCGCGAGCGCACCGGCGCGCGTGGCCGGGTAAGCCATAAGCGGCGCGGCGCGGTCGACCGTGACCGATTCTTCCAGCAAGCGCCTGCCCTTGAACGGCACCACGCATGGCAGGCCCGGAGTGGCCAGGATCCGCAGCAAGGCCTGCATGCCGGTCGCCGGCGCAATAGCTTCAAAGCCCATCGCCCCGATCAGCCGCCGCTGGCCCTCCATGGCGGCACCGGCCACGGCGCCAAGCTCGCCCCAATAGCCCCAGCCAATCGACACCAGCGGCCAGTTCGACCGCCCTCGCGCCGCCTCGGCCAGCGCATCTTGCACCGCGCTGGCGGCCGCATAGTGGCTCATGCCGCGCCCGCGCACCAGCGCCTGCGCCGACGAGAACAGCGCCACGAAATCGAGCGCCTGCGCGTGCAGGCATTCGAGCAGCGCGCGGGTGCCGCCGACCTTGACCCGCAGCGCGGCGTTGAACTGCTCCAGGTCCATGTCCGTCAGCAGCGCCGGGCGCACGTCCATGGCGCTGTGGAACACGCCGTGCAAGACGCCGCACTCGGCCTTGACGCCGGCCAGCACCGCCGCCAGCGCCGCAGCATCGGCGGCGTCGGCCTGCCAGTAGCGCACGCTGCCGCCGGCCGCCACCACCTGCGCCATGCTGGCGGCGATCGCGGCGTCGCGCGGGCGGCGCCCGATCCAGGCCAGCCGCGCGTGCGCGCTGCGCGCCAAAAACAGGCTCAGTTCGACGCCGATGCCGCCGGCCCCGCCCACGATCAGATATACGCCGTCGCGCCGCAACACCGGCGCCGCCGGCGCCGGAGCCGGCAGCGCGAGCGGCAGCAGGACGCGCCGGTACAGGCGCCCGCCGCGCAGCGCGGCGTCTTCGCCGGGGCGACCAGGCGCCTGGCCCAGCCAATGGCGCAGCCCGGCCAGCGTGGCCGCGTCGCCCAACTCGGCACGCGCCAGGTCGAGCGCCGAGGCCTCCAGGGTCGCGCCCTCGCGCGCCGCCGTCATGGCCAGCGCGGCCAGGCCGGCCGCCGCCAGTTGCATGCGGTCGCCCGGCGCCACCAGCGCGCCGTCGCAGCTCAACACGTGCAGGCGCATGGGCGCCGCGGCGCGGGCAAGCGTCTGCAGCACCGTGAACAGGGCGCCCAGGGCGCGCTCGTCGCAAGCGCGCCACGGCGCGCCGCCGTCGACGTCCGCGTCATAGCACGGGGCGATGAACCAGACCCGCTGCGGCGCCGGCGCGCCGGCCAGCACGCGCGCCAAAGCGGCCACCGGCACCACCTCGGTGGCGGCGCCGTGCAGGGCGCGCAGCAGGCGCACGGCGGCCGGGTCGCCGCCCGCGTCGACGATCAGGACGGTCTCCGTCAACGCCGGCGTCGGCGCCGGCGCAACGTCATCGCCCAGACGCCATGCCGGTACATGCAATAGTTGCGCGCACGGATCGGCCAGCGCGCGCACCGCGATACCATGCAGTTTTACGCACACCACGCCGGCGTGGTCGGCCACACTGATATCGAAACGGTCGGCGCCTTCGGGCGCCGGCCGCACCAGCGCGTACAGGCGCGCCGGCAGCGGCGCCAGCAACTCGACCCGCTCGACCCCGAACGACATGTAGGTGGCACCGCGCGGACCGGCGTCGGCACCCTGCATGCCCGCCAGCGCCTGCATCGCGCTGTCCATCAGGCAGGGGTGCAACACGTATGGCGACGGCGAGGCCGGCGACGGCAGCGCCAGGCTGGCCAGCGCCTCGCCGTCTCCGCTCCACAGCTCGGCGATGCCCATCAGCGAGGCGCCGTAGGACAGGCCGCTGTCGGCGAACCGGGCGTACAGCTCGGCGCCGCCGGTGCGCGCCTGGCAGCGCGCCCGCGCCGCCGCGAGGTCGATTGTTTCCGGCGCGCCGCCAACCGCGGCGGCCGTCATCAAGCCCTTGCCGTGCACCACTTGCTCGCCTTCGGCACCGCTGCTGATTTCGTAGGATACGCCGGCGCCGCTCACGCGCAGCCGGATGCCCACCTTGAGCTGCGCCGTGGTGAGCGCCAGCGGCTGCAGCCAGAGCACCTGCGAAAACGCCACGTTGGGCTGCGCGCCGGCCTGCATCCAGGCCGCGCGCGCCATTTCCAGATAGGCCACCCCGGGCAGCACCGGTACCCCGCGCACAAGGTGGTCGGCCACCAGCGGGTCGTCGGCGCGCAGGCACTTGTAAAACACCATTCCGGCGTCGGCCATGCTGGCCGCGCCGTCGAGCCCGTCCACCAGCGGGTGCACCTGGGCGGTGCCGGGCGCGGCGGCGGGTGGCTCGGCCAACCAGTAACGCTCGCGCGCGAACGGATACAACGGCAATCCGATGCGCCGTGCCGGAGCCCCCTGGGCACGCCGTGCCAGCGCGTCCCAGTCGGGCGCCGCGCCGGCGACCCAGCATGCGGCGATCGCCAGCAGGCCCGCTTCGCTGTGCGGATCGGCCAGCGCCCCGGGTCCGGCGACGGCGCCCGCGGCGCGCGCCCGTCCCAGCACCAGCGCGGGTGCGCCCGGACCTTCGCCGCCGCGCAGGTACCGCTGCAGGCCGGCCCGCAATTGTTGCGTCGTCGAGGCGACAAAGGCGAGCCGCTCCGGCAGCGCCTCGCGCCCCACCTGCAAGGTGTAGGCAATATCGTCGAGCGGCGCCGGGTCGAGCGCCACTTGCGCCTCGAGCCGTTCGACCACCAGCCGCAGGCGGTCCTGATCGGCGCCCGACAACACGATCAGGCGCGCCCGTCCGCCCCGCCCGTCCGCTGCGGAGGGCGCCTCGGCGCGCGCCGGCGGCTCTTGCAGGATCGCGTGGGCGTTGGCGCCGCCGGCGCCGAACGAGCTCAGGCCGGCCAGCAGCGGGCCCTCCGCGCGCCATGGGGCCAGCACGCGCTGCACGTGGAACGGACTGGCGTCGAAATCAATATGCGGATTGAGCCGCGTCGCGTGCAGCGACGGCGCCAGCATCCGGTGCCGCATCTGCAGCACCACCTTGGTCAGGCCGGCCATGCCGGCCGCCGATTCCAGGTGGCCGATGTTCGATTTCACCGAACCGATCGCGCAATTCGTGGCGCCGGCGTAGGCCATGCCCAACGCCAGCACTTCGATCGGATCGCCCAGCGCGGTACCGGTGCCGTGCGCCTCGACATAGCTCACGCGCGCCGGGTTGATCGCGGCCTGCGCCAGCGCCAGGGCCATCACCCCGCCCTGCGCGTCCGGGCTGGGAACGGTGTAGCCGTTGGTGCGCCCGCCGTGGTTGATGGCGCTCGACTTGAGCACCGCGTGGATCCGGTCGCCGTCGCGCACTGCGTCGCCGAGGCGCCGCACCAGCACCGCGCCGACCCCCTCGCCGGGCACATAACCGTCGCCGCCCTCGCCGAAACTACGGCAGCGCCCGTCGCTCGAGGTGAAATTGCCTTGCGCCAGCTGACGGTATTTTTGCGGATGCAGCGACAGGTTCACGCCGCCGACGAGCGCGTAGTCGCTCTCGCCGCGCAGCAGGCTCACGCGCGCCAAGTGCAGCGCCGTCAGCGACGACGAACACATGGTGTCGACCGCCATGCTCGGTCCGCGCAGGTCGAGGCTGTACGAGACCCGATTGGCGATCGAGGCGTAGGTCGAGCCGGGCGCCAGGGCCCCGCCCGCGAGCGTGTTCTCGAGGCCCAGCAACTGGTACTCGCTCCACATCACGCCGACAAACACACCCACGTTGAGGCCGGCCAGGCGGCTCTTCGGACAGGCCGCGTCCTCGAGGCAGTGCCAGGCGGTTTCGAGGAACAGCCGTTCCTGCGGATCCATCAGGCGCGCCTCGCGCGGCGCGATCTTGAAAAACAGCGGATCGAAGCGGTCGACATCGTCGAGGAAGCCGCCCCACTGCCCCTGGCCCTGCGCCGGCGTCCAGCGCTGGGAGGGAATCTCGCCGATGCTGTCACGGCCCTGCGCCAGGTTGTCCCAGAACGCCTCGAGGTTGTCGGCGCCGGGGTAGCGCCCGGCGATGCCGATGATGGCCAGGTCGTCCCCGTCCCCATCGAGCCCGGCGCTGGCGGGTGCGGCCGCGGCATCCGGCTGCGCGCTGGCCTGCGGCGGCGCAACGGGTGCCGGCCCCAGCAAGGCCTCGAGCGCGGGGCGGTAGCGCGCGACCATATGCTCGGTCAGTTGCGCCAGCGTGCGGTACTCGAACAACAAGGTCTTGGGCAGGTCGCCCAGGTCGTGCTCCATGCGCCGCGCGATATCCATCACCACCACCGAATCGATGCCGTAGTTGTCGAACGTTTCGTCGGCCTGCACCGCATCGACCGGCAGTTTGGTGCGTTCGACCATCAGCCGCTTGAGATAGGCCAGCGTGCGCTCGCGCAGGCCGGTGTTCGCGCCAAGCTGGGCGAAGTCGGCGTGGATGATCGCGGCTTGGACGGTGGCAACCTGGACGGTGGCGGCGTGGACTGAGGCGGCTTGCGCGCCGGCGCGCGCCGGGCGCGCATCGGACAGGGTGGCGCGCAGGCGCGCGACATCGCCGCTAAGCACCAGGGTGCAGGCCTCGGCACCGGCCAGCGCGGCGTCGAACGCGGCACAGCCGGCCGCCGTTTCCAGAGGCGACAGCCCGTAGGCCTCGCGCGCCCACTCCACGCCTGCAGGCGCGGCCTGCATGCCGCCCTCCTCCCACAGCGGCCAGGCGATCGACACCCGGCGCGGCGCGGCGCCGGCGAACGCGTCGAGGAACGCATTCGCGTACGCGTAGTCGGCCTGCCCCACATTGCCCATCACCCCGGCCACCGACGAGAACAGCACCAGCGCCTCGAGCTCCTCGTCCGCCAGCGCCGCCTCCAGCGCCAGCGTGCCGGCGATTTTTGGTGCCAGCACCGCAGCTACCTGTGCCTGGTCTTTCTTGAGAATGAAGCTGTCGCGCAGCACCCCGGCCGCATGGATCACGCCGCTCACGCCGCCGTACTCGGCGCGCAGCACCGCCACCAGCGCCGACATGGCCGCCGCGTCGGCGACATCGGCCTGGCGGTAGCTCACTCCGGCCATGGCGCGCAGTTGCGCCGCCAGCGCCGGGGTCGGCGCAGAGCGCCCCACCAGCACCACCCGCGCCTGGCGCGTGCGCACCAGGTGCGCCGCGAAAATCAGACCCAGCGCGCCGCCGCCGCCGGTCACCAGCCACACCCCGCCACGCCTGGCCGGCAGCGCCGGCGGCGCCGCTGTCTCGGGCGCGCGCTCGAGCCAGCGTTTGACCGCGCGCCCGCCGGCGCCATGGCGCACCTCGACCGGCGCGTCGCCGGCCGCCAGCTCGGCCGCCGCCGCGGGCGCCATCTCGCGCCATGCGTCGAGCCCCACCGCGCTGCCAAGCAGATGGGGATTCTCCTGCCGCAGGGTGTGCATGAAACCGCCGAACGCCTCGCCGAACGCCTCGCCGCGGCGGTACAGCGCCAGCAGCCGCAACGGCCGCTCGGGGCGCCGCTCAAGCAGCGCTCGCGTCAACGCGAACAGCGTCTCGACCCCGTTCCGGAGCCGGTGCACCAGCTCACCTTCGGCGTCGGACCAGGCGTGCACGATCGCCGCCGGCGCCGCGCCGCGCCCGTCGAGGCTCTCGAGCAGCAAGCGCTGGTCCGCCAGTTGACCCGGCACCAGCTGGTAGTGCCCCGGTCCCAGCTCGGCGAACGCCGGCCCGGGCTGCACCAGCCATACCACCTGGCCGGTGGCCGCCGCCAGCGCCTCGCGCTGGGCGCTGTCGCGCCCGAGCAGCAGCAGCGGGCCCGCCAGCGCCGCCGCCGGTGCCGCCGCAGCAGCCTGCCAAGTCGGATGCAGCGTCAGAATGCCGTCGCCCGCGACCGGCGCCGTGTTCGCCGTGTTCGCCGGGCGCACCGCGCGCAGCGTCACGCCGTCGAGGCGCACCGCCACCTGGCCGTCGGGCGCAGCCAGCGTGATGTCGTAACGCCGGCTCTGGGCGTCGCCGCCGCGCGCCACCGCATGCGCGATGGCCGCGCCGGCCAGCGCGCCATGCCAGCGCACCCGCTCGATCCCGGCCGGCAGGAACTGCGCCTGCGCGCCGTCCGGTTCGAGCGCGGCCAGCATCTGCAGCGCCCCGTCGAGCAGCGATGGCGCCAGCGTCAAGCCGGCCGCCGCGCGTGCCTGCGCCGCCTGCGCCACGCCGGCCAGCCCGCCCGTCGGGCCGTCCTGCGGCAGCGCCAGTTCGGCCCAGCATTCGCCCTCGCCCACCCAGACCCGCGCCAGCGCGCGCATTGCGCCGCCGTAGGCCAGCCCGGCCGCCGCCAGCCGCGCGTAGAGTTGCGCCGCCGGCCGCTCGACGCGGCAACGCGCCGCCAGCGCCGCCAGCGGCAAGTGGCCCAGCAGCCCCGCCTCGCCGGACTCGCCAGCCATGATACTGCAGCGTGAATACACCTGACCGCCGCCGGTGTCGCGCAACTCGAAGGAAAAGGCCGCGTCGTCCGCGCCATGCGGCGCACGCAGCGTCATCTCGAGCGCGAGCGCGCCGTCGGCCACGATCACCGGACGCGCCCATTGCACGTCGCGCAGCTGCCAGCCCGGGCCGCTCAAGCCGGCCAGCTGCGCCACCGCGCGCGCCATCTCGAGCATCACCACGCCCGGCAGCACGGGCACGCCGCCGAAGCGGTGGCCGTCGAGGTAAAACGCCTCGGCCAGCAGCCGTTTTTCAAAGCGCAGGCCGGCCACCGACGAGACATTGCGATCGACCAGCGGATGCGGCGCCGCACCGGCGGGCACGGCCTCGCTCAACGGCAGCCAGTAATGTTCATTGGCGAACGCGTAGCCCGGCAGCGACAACCGGCGCGCCTGGGCCGCGCCCGGCAGCAGCTCCCACGCGACCTCGCCCCCGCCAGCCCACAACGCGGCCAGGCCGGCCAGATCGCCCGCCTGCGCCAACGCGCGCATCGACGTCGCGTGCACCGGCGCGGCGCCGTCCGGTTGCGGCGCCAGTTCGACCTTGCCACGCACCACGCCGTCAAACTCGCCGGCCAGCGCGCGCCCAAGCGCGGCGCGCAACTGCGCCACGCTGCCGGCCACCAGCGCCCAGCGCGCCGCCATCGGCTCGCGCCCCACCTGCAGCGTATAGGCGATATCGCCCAGCGCGGCGTCGGCATGCCGCCCCAGCCACGCGTGCAGCCGGCGCGCCGTGGCCGCCAGCCGCTCGTCGTTGCGCGCCGACAGCACCAGCAACCGGGGCTGCGCGCCCGCCGGCGCCCGCGCCAGTGCCGACGCTGGGTATTGTTCGACCACGATATGCGCGTTCGAGCCGCCCGCGCCGAACGAACTGAGGCCGGCGCGCCGCGCCGCCGGGGCCAGGCCGCCGATTGCCGCGAGGGGCACCCAGGGCGCCGCCTCGCGCTGCACCCGGAACCGGCTGCGTTCAAAGTCGATGTCCGGATTGAGCGCTGCGCTGTGCAGCGACGGCACCAGCTCGCCGTGCCGCATCTGCAGCAGCACCTTGGTCAGGCCGGCGATCCCGGCCGCCGATTCGAGGTGCCCGATGTTCGACTTGACCGAGCCGATTGCGCTCGACGGCGCGCCCGCCACGGGCGCGCCGAAAGCCTTGCAAAGTCCGGCAATCTCGATCGGATCGCCCAGCGCGGTGCCGGTGCCGTGCGCCTCGAGGTAGCCGATCTGCTCCACGCTGCCGCCGGCGCGCGCCAGCGCCTCGGCGATCAGCGCCGCCTGCGCCTGCGGATTGGGCACCGTGTAACCGTTGGTCTTGCCGCCATGGTTGATGCTTGAGCCGAGGATCAGGCCGTGGATATGGTCGCCGTCGGCGAGCGCGCGCTCAAGCGGCTTGAGCATTACCGCGCCGACGCCTTCGCCGGGCACGTAGCCGTCGCCGCCCTCGCCGAAGCTGCGGCAGCGCCCGTCGCTGGCGGCGAAGCGCCCCTGGCACAGCTGGATGTATTTTTGCGGATGCACCGAGACGTTGACCCCGCCGGCGAGCGCGACCTCGCTCTCGCCGCGGCGCAGGCTGGCACAGGCCAGGTGGATCGAGGTCAGCGACGACGAGCACATGCTGTCGACCGCCATGCTCGGCCCCTGCCAGTTGAAGAAGTACGAGATCCGGTTGGCGATCGAAGCATGCGAGGCGGCCGGCGCCAGCAGGTGGCCTTGCTCGCTCTCGAGCGGGCCGAACAACTGGTAATCGTTCCACATCACGCCGAAGAACACGCCGACCTTGCGGCCCCACAATTCGGTGCGCGTGCGCCCGGCGTCCTCGAGCGTCTGCCACGCCGTCTCGAGCGCGAGGCGCTCCTGCGGATCGAGCAGCTCGGCGTCGTGCGGCGTAATGCCGAAGAACAGCGGATCGAAGCGGTCGACGCCGTCGAGGAAGCCGCCCCATTTGGCGTACACCTTGTCCGGCTTGCCTTTCTGGGCGTCGAAGTGGCGCCGCCAGTCCCAGCGTTGCGACGGAATTTCGGTGATGCTGTCGCGCCCCGCGCGCAGGTTGTCCCAGAATGCGTCAAGGTCGTCGGCCTGCGGGTAGCGCCCCGCCAGCCCGATGATGGCGATCGGCGCGTCCTCGGCCAGCGCGGCGCCGGTGCCGGCCGGCAGCGCGCCGCTAACGGTCGCGGCGCCGATGCCATCGGCCATGGCGGCCTGCGGCGCCACCAGGTCGGCCAGCGCGGCGGCGTGGTGCGCGACGAAATAGCCAGCCAGCGCGGCCAGGCTCTGGTATTCGAACATCAAGGTCTTCGACAGCGGCCCGAAACGCTTTTCAAGCGCGCGCGTCAGGCTTACCACCAGCAGAGAATCGATGCCGTAGGCTTCGAGCGGGACATTGCTGCGTATGGCGGCCGGGTCAAGCCGGGTTTCCGCCGCGAGCAGGCCTGTTAGCATGCGTTCGGCCGCCGCGCGCAGGGCCGGCTGGCCGGCTGCCGCCCCCGCCGGTACGGTTGCGGTTGCGGGCTGGCCGGCGCCAACCCGGCGCATCGTGAAGTCGACCAGCTCGGCGCGCACGGCGCCGGCCTGGTCGAGGATCTCGACGGTGAAGCTGCGTGTGCGCGTATCGTGCGCGGCGCCGCGCACCGCGTACGCATAAGCGCGTTCGGGCAGCGTTCCGTACAGCTTGAGCGCGCCCAGCGCGAACGGCAGCCAGAGCGAGCCCTCCGGCGCGTCGATCAGCGCGATCACCGCCTGCAGCGCGCCCTCGAGCAGCTGCGGGTTGGGCCCCTGGTACGGGTCGGCCGGCCCGTCCGGCAGCTCGATGCCGGCCAGCGCCGCGTCGGCGCCGCTGAACAACGAAGTCATCACTTTGAAGGCGGGGCCGTACACCAGTCCGTGGCTGGCAAACTGCGCGTAGCAGGCGTCGATCGGGTGTTGCGTGCCGCAGGCGCGCGCCAGCGCAGCCAGGTCGCGCCCGGCCGGCGCGGCCGCCGGCACGGCCGCGTAAGCGACGCGGCCCTCGGTGTGCACGACGCGCCCCTCGGCCGCGGCGCTGACAAGCGCGAACCGGCTGGCGTCGACGTCCAGCTCGAGCGTCAGCTCGAGCTGGCCGGCATGCGGCCGCGCCGCCCGGTGCCAGACCACGTCGAGCAGCGCCTCGACCTGCAGCGCCGGCCGCGCCAGCTGCGCGCCGGCCCACGCCATCTCGAGCGTCGCCACCCCCGGCAGCACCGCGTCGCCATCGAGCAGGTGGTCGCGCAACAGGGGCTCGGTCGCGAGCACGCGGCGGCGCAGGGCCGCCTGCACCGCGCCCGGCTGCGGCGCCCGCAGGCTGCGCCCTGGCAGCCAGTGGCGCTGGTCCTCAAACGGATAGGTCGGCAAGGCGATGCGGCGCCCGCCGCACGCGCCGGCGAGCGCCTCGAACGCCACCTCGGCGCCCTGCACCCACCAGCCGGCCAGCGCGCGCAGCTCGAGGCTGGCGACGCAGGCCAGCGCAGCCGCGTCGCGCCCGCTGTCGGGGGCACGCGGCACGCCCGGCGTAGTGTCGGCCGAGCACAGCACATCGGGCCCGGCGCCGGCGCCGGCCGCGAAACCGCGCAGCCGCCCGGCCAGCGTGGCCAGGTCGGGCACCACCGTGGCCAGCCGGAACGCCATCGGTTCGCGCCCTTGCTGCAAGGTGCGCGCGACGTCCGCCAGGCTCGGCGGCGCCGCCGGCATCGCCACGAACGCGGCCAGCGCCGCGCACTGCCTGCGCACGGCGCCCTCGTCGCGCCCGGACAGCACGATCAGTTGCTCGCGCCCGGACGCCGCGGCGGGCGGCCGCGCCGGCGCGGCCTCAAGCACCACGTGAGCGTTGACGCCGCCGAAGCCGAACGCGCTGACGCCGGCGCGCAACGGCGCCACGCCGCCGCCTGCCTGCGCCGCGCCGCTCCAGGGCCGCCCCTGCGCGACGATCTGGAACGGGGTTTGCGCGAGGTCGATATACGGATTTAAGCGCTCGAAGTGCAGCGACGCCGGCAGCCATTGATGCTTCATCGCCAGCAGCACCTTGATCACGCCGGCCAGACCGGCCGCCGCCTCGAGGTGGCCGATATTGCTTTTGAGCGAGCCGAGGCTGCACGCGGGCGCCTCGGCCAGCGTGCGGCCGTGGCGCTGGTGCAGGCGCCCGAACGCGAGTTTGATGCCGTCGACCTCGACCGGGTCGCCCAGGCTGGTGCCGGTGCCATGGCATTCGAGGTAGCCGACGCTGGCCGGGTCGATCCCGGCGGCCAGGTGCGCGCGCATGATGGTCTCGGCCTGGGCCTCGGGGTTGGGCGCCGTCAGCGACGCGGTGCGCCCGCCGTGGCCCTGGGCCGTGGCGCGGATCACCGCGTGGATCGGGTCGCCGTCGCGCAGCGCGTCGGACAGGCGTTTGACAACGAGCGCGGCGACGCCCTCGCCACGCACATAGCCGTCGGCCGCGGCGTCGAAGGTATGGCAGCGCCCGGTCGGACTCATCATGCCGGCCTTGCTCCCGGCGATCGTCAACGTCGGGCTCAGCAGCAAATTGCTGGCGGCCGCGATCGCCAGCGAGCAGTCGCCCGCCTGCAGGCTGCGCACCGCGTGGTGCAGCGCCACCAACCCGCTCGAGCAGGCGGTGTCGATCGCCTCGCTCGGGCCGCGCAGGTTGAGGTAGTACGAAATCCGGTTCGGCAGGATGGCACCGATGATGCCGGTGGCCGTGTGTGGGTCGAGCTCGGCGCCATTGTCGCGCAACAGTTCGTAGTAGTCGGCGGTCGAGACACCGACGAACACGCCGGTGGCGCTGCCGGCCAGGGACGAGGCGCGGCAGCCGGCATCCTCGAGCGCCTGCCAGACCGTCTCGAGCAGCAGGCGCTGCTGCGGATCCATTGACTGCGCCTCGCGCGGCGAGATGCCGAAGAAGGCTTCGTCGAAGCGGTCGACCGCCTCGACGAAGCCGCCCCAGCGCGCCGTGGTGCGGTTGCCGGCGGCGGCGGGGTCGCCGTGGATAGCGCGCCAGTCCCAGCGCTCGACCGGTACCTCGGTCACGAGGTCGGTGCCGGCCTTGAGATGCTCCCAGAACGCCTGCAGGTCGGCGCTGCCCGGCAGACGGGCGCCGACGCCGATGATGGCGACATGGCCGGCATCGGCGTCGGTGGCCGCTGTGGCGGCTGCTGTGGATGCCGTAACTGCGTCGGCTGCGGCTGCGTCCGCGGCTGCCACGGGAACGAATCCGTGCGGCGGCGCCTCGCCCGCAGCACTTGCCGGGGCCGGCGCTGGCGATGTGCCTGTGCCCTCGGCGTGCGATGCAGGGTAGGCCCCTCGATGCGCCTCGTGGTGCACCGTTAAGTGCGCCGCGTAGTGCGCCGCGAGCGCGCCGCGGTGCGCTTCGAACAGTGCGCCGGCGGCGGCCTGCAGCGACGGATAGCGGAAGAACAACGCCGGCGTCAGCGCCAGCGCGAAACGCCGGTTGAGCCGGTTGGCCAGTTCGGTGAAGCTGAGCGAATCGAAGCCGTATTCGCTGAGGTCCTGGTCCCAGCCGACTGCGCCAGGCTCGAGCGCGAGCACGCCCATCACCTCCTGCAGGAAATCGCGTTCGAACACCGCGCGCAGCGACGCCGCGTCCGGCGCCGGCGCAGCCGGCATCGGCATCCCCGCCAAGGCGGCCGGGACGTCGGGCGCCGCGCCGTCGCCGGCGCGGCGCAACACCAGCAACTGGGTCAGGCTCGACGCGACCAGGCGGTCGTAGGTCGCCAGTCCTTGTGCGCTCTCGAGCGGCACGATGTCCTTGGTGCGCTGCAACAGGTCGACGATCGCGTCGTCGACCTGCATGCCGCCCTCGCGCCATAGCGACCAGTTGACCGACACCGTGCGCCCGCGGCGCCGCCCGTGCCCGACCTGGCCGTTGCGCCACGCCGCGAAGCCGTCCAGCGCCGCGTTGGCGAAAGCATAGTCGCACTGGCCGGCGTTGCCGATCACGGCCGAGGCCGACGAAAACAGCACGAACAAGTCGAGCGGAGCGGCGCCGACCGCGCGGTCCAGGTTGAGCACGCCGGCGATCTTCGGCGCCAGCACCGCGTCGACGTCGGCATCGCTCTTCCTCACCAGGCGCGCGTCGCGCAGCGTGCCAGCGGCGTGCAGGATGACGTTGAGCGCGCCGAAGCGCGCATGCGTGGCGGCCACCAGCGCGGCGGCCTCGCCGGCGTCGACCACGTCGGCCTGCAGGTAGCCGGCCGCGCCGCCGAGCGCGGCCAGCGTGTCGAGCACCGCAGGCGAAGCCGGGGAACGGCCGGCCAGCATCACGCGCCCCTTCCATGCCGTCACCAGGTGCCTGGCGAACAACAGGCCGAGGCCGCCCGCGCCGCCGGTGATCAGGTACACTGCGCCGGGCGCGGGGACGCCGCCGCCCTCACCGGGCATCGCGCCCGCAAGCGCTTCCCAATGACGCGACCACCAATGGCCGTCACGCCAGCGCAGCTCATCGCCCGCCATCCCGAGCAGCGCCGGCAGCAGCCCGGCGAGCGCGGCCATGTCGGCCAGCGCGACATTCTTGAACAGCAGTCCGGCGTGCTCCTCGCAGACGGTGCGCCCGAATGCAGCGACCGCCTCGTGCAGCGCATGGCCATCGCCATCGCCGGCGCGGTGCACGTACACGACGGTCAGCTCGCCCATGCCGCCGCGGCGACGCGACGCCAGTACGCGCAGCAGGCGCAGCGTGGAATAAAAACCGTCGCGCAATTCGGCCCCGGCATTGTCGAAGCCGTCGTCGGCGCCCGCCTTGTCCCAGCAATGGAATACATGGGTCAGCTGCACGCCCTGCCCCGCGCAGGCGTCGAGCAACAGCTCGAAGTCGCCGTTCGAGGCCGGGTCGATCTCGTAGGCGCCGGGCGCCGACGCCCGGAAGTAAGGTCCGCGCCCGGCCAGCAACACCGGACAGCCCAGCCGTTGCTGCAACTGGGCCTGCTGGAGCAGCGAATCGGACAGCAGCAACACCCCGCGCGCCACCCGCGCCGCGCCTTGCGCGGGCACGGCCGGACACCACACCGGCTGCTGTAGGCTCAGGGTCCCGTCCGAGGTCCCGAGTGCGGCGGGCGCGGCGGCGGCCGGCAGCGGACGGAAGGTGACCGCCTTCAGGCTCAACAGCGGGACGCCGTCGCGGTCGAAAATGTCGATATCGAAGGCGCCGCCCTGCGCCGCCTCGCGCGTGGCGCCGCAACGGCGGGCGTGGACCCAGCACTCGGCCTGCAGCGGTGCGTGCAGCAGCAGCTCGCCGAGCACGAACGGCAGCCACGGCGTGCCGCCGGTGTCGCCGATGATCCCAAGCACGGTCTGCAGGGCGCCGTCCATCAGCGATGGATGCAATGCCGGCTCGGCCGCGTCGAGCGCAAGGTGCGCCGGCAGCAGCAAGCGCCCGAGCGACTCGCCGTCGCCGCACCACAAGGTGTGCAGCGGCTGGAAACCGGGCCCGGAGCGGAAGCCGTTGGCGTGGAACAGGCCGTAGCACCCGGCATGGTCGAGCTGGCGCGAACAGCGCGCGCGCAGCGCCGCCAGGTCGGCCCGCGCCGGGGCTGCGGGCGCGTCGGCGTCGGCCAGGCCCTGCACGTGGGTTTGCGTGGCGCCATCGGGCGCGACGCTGCTGGCGGAGATGGCGAGCCGCCCGCCTTCGAGGCGTGCCTCGAGCAGCAGCGAAACCGGTGCCTCGTCAACTACCACCGGCCGGCTCCACACGACATTGGCAAGGTGCGCCAGCGCGCGCCCCGTGGCGCGCTGGAACACGCGCTGGGCCAAGCCGAGGAAGACCACACCCGGCAGCGTCTTGCGGCCGCGCACCACGTGGTCGGTGAGGAAAAATTCATGGCCGGTTAGTGCCAGCCGGAAACGCCAGTCGCCGTCCGCGTGCCCGAGCGTTTCGAGCGGCGCGGCGCCGTCGCGGACGCCAGGTTGCGCCGTCTCCGGCAGCCAGTGGCGGAACGGGCTGAAAGGATAGGTGGGCAGGTGCAGGCGGCGCGCCGCCGCGCCGTGCAGGGCGCCGAAGTCGAAGTCTTCGCCGCCGGCCCAGCGCGCGGCCACGGCCGCCAGCTGCGCCGCGTCGCCACGCGCCGCCGCAGGCACCGGCACCAGCTGCGCGCCCGCCTTGCGCGGCGCACGCGCACGCAGGCCCACGTGCGCGCCGTCGGCGCGGCCGTCGGCGAACGCGGCAAGTTGGCGCGCCAGCTCGGCCGGCTGGTGCGCCACCAGCGCCAGCCGCGCATCCATCGGCTCGCGCCCCAACTGCAGTGTGAAGGCGAGGTCGGCCAGCGCCGGCGCGCCGGGGGCGGCCAGCAGCGCGCTCAACTGGCGGGCGCGCTCGCGCAGGCGCTCGGGATTGCGGGCCGACAGTAGCACCAACTGGGCACCGGCGGCGGGTGCGGGCTGCGCCGCCGCCGGCGCCTCCTCCAGGATCACATGGGCGTTGACGCCGCCGAAGCCGAACGAACTGACGCCGGCACGGCGTGGCAGCGCGCGCCCGTGCGCCACGAGCCGCGGCCAGGCGCGGCCGGCGGCGGACACCTCGAACGGGCTGCCGTCGAGCGAGATGTGCGGGTTGAGGCGCTCCAGGTGCAGCGTGCCGGGCAGCCAGCCGTGGCGCATCGCCAGCACCATCTTGATCAGACCGGCGATGCCGGCGGCGGTCTCGAGGTGGCCGATCTGGCTCTTGACGGCGCCCAGGAACACGCGCTGCGGGGCGGTGCCGAACGCGCGCTTGAGTCCGTTGATTTCGATCGGGTCGCCTAGCCCGGTGCCGGTGCCGTGGCATTCGACCGCGCCGATCGAATCGGCGCCCACCCCGGCCCTGGCCATGGCGCGCTCGATCAGTTCGGCCTGCGCCAGCGGATTGGGGGTCGTCAGCGAGGCGGTGCGGCCACCGTGGTTGACCGCCGACCCCCTGATCAGCGCGTGGATCGCGTCGCCGTCGGCGAGCGCGCGCCGCAGCGGTTTGAGCAGCAGCACGCCGACGCCTTCGCCGCGCACATAGCCGTTGGCGGCGGCGTCGAAGGTCTTGCAGCGCCCGTCCGGACTGAGCATGCCGGCCTGGGCGGCGGCGAGCGTGAAGGTGGGCGAGAGCAGCACGTTGACGCCGCCGGCCAGCGCCAGTTCACATTCGCCAGCGCGGATCGCCTCGACCGCCTGGTGCACCGCCACAAGCGAACTGGAGCAGGCGGTATCGACCGGCTGGCTCGGACCGTGGAAATCAAAATAGTGCGAGACGCGGTTGGCCAGCACCGCGAACGACACCCCGACCGAGGTATGGCCGTCGATCGCCACGCCGGCCGCGCGCAGGCGCTCGTGGTAGTCGGGCGAGGCGGCGCCGACGAACACCCCGACGCGGCGCCCGGCCAGCGCCGAGGCGCGATAGCCGGCGTCCTCGATGGCCGACCACGCCGCGCTCAGGAACAGGCGCTGCTGCGGATCCATGCGCTGCGCCTCATACGGCGAGATGCCGAAGAACAAACTATCGAAGGCATCGACGGCGGGCATGAAGCCGCCCCAGCGCGCGCTGCCCGGCTCGCCGCCGACGGTGCGCCAGTCCCAGCGCGCGGGCGGCACCTCCGAAATCATGTCTGCGGCGCCGGCCAGGCAGGCCCAGAACGCGTCCAGGTCGGCCGCGCCGGGCATCGAGCCGGCCATGCCGATCACCGCGATCGGCTCTGCGGCTGCGACGGCGCCGTCCGCACCGGCGGCGGCGTCCACGCGTTCGTCCCCGCGCCGGTCCTTGCCATCGTCCGCGCCCACTGCCGCTTGCGCACCCGCACCCGCAGCCAAAACACCGGCCACTGCCAGCTCGTGGTGCTGGCACAGGTGCTGCGCGATGGCCGCCAGCGTGGTCACTTCGTAAAACAGTGCCGGCGAAATCACGATCCCGAAATGCCCGTTCACGGCCAGCGCGAACTCGGTCAGGCTGATCGAGTCGACCCCATAGGCGCTGATCTCTTCCTCGCCGTCCAGTTCGGCCGGATCAACCTTCAACACCCGCGCCAGCAAGCCCGCGAGCGCGGCGCCGGCGCCGGCCGGGGCCGACTGCGCCGGCGGCGCCGTCAGGAGCAGGTAGGCCTGCTCCGCCGTGATCTCGGCCGCGGCAAGTTGTTTCAGGATTTCGTCATGAAAGGCGGCACGGTCGGTCATCACAGCTCCAATAAATTAGTCCGCGTGTCCGGCCTGCCGCCGGCATAATATTGCAACACCGACAAGGTACGCTGCGCAGCGTAACATGGCGCGCCTATTTTCCAAAGCTATAGTCGGCGAAGCCCTTGCCCGAGAGGAAGCGGCCGAACATATCGAGCGCCGGCCCGGGCGCGCTGTACGAAACCACGTGGCCGGCGCCGAGCACCTGCAGGTAAATCAGGTTCTGGTGGCTGCGCACGTAACCGGCGGGCTGCTCGCCGATCAACCAAACGCTCCTGGGCGCGGCCGCGAAGCCCTGCTGCCCCGGCCACTTGAGCGCGGCCAGCACGCGTTCCTGGCCCAGGTGGTTGCTCATGAAGTCCCACTGGCCGGCGAACACCAACACCGGCACTTCCGCCAACAGCCCGGCCAGCACCTCGCTCGATGAACTGTAGTAGTACCGCTGCAGGTCGCCGAAGATCGGCTCCGAGAAGCCCTGGAAGGGGGCCGCCTGCGGCTGCGCATGGAGGGCGCGCAGCACGTCGGGGCGCGACAGCCAGCTGCCGATGCCCTTGAGCGTGGCGGCCGGCCAGTCCATCCCCGCGTTCTTCTCGTAGCTGCGGATATCGTAGATGTTCACGGCCACGGTTTTGGTCCCGGAATAAGCGAGCACGCTGCCGAGACCCTGGCCGAACGTGTTTTCATTCGCGGTCCCGGCCTCGATCTGCTTCTGGATGTCGATGAAGGTCTTCTCGGCCGCCGCCTTGCCGTCGTCGCCGATGATCCCGGCCGCATACGCATAATCGATATTCGAGCGCAGCTGGATCACCGGATCGAACCAGCCGCTGCCGATGGCGAGGCCGGCTAGCTGCACTTGCAGACCGCCGGGCGTGTTCTTGCGGTCCAGGATGGCGCGCGCGAAATCGGGGATGTAATGGCCGGCGAAGCTCTCTCCTGCCAGGAACAGCGGTCGCGTGCGGTAGTCGGGGAACAGCCGGTAGAACTCGACCAGGAAGTCGTAGAAATCGGCGACCACCTTGTCGCGCGTGCGCACCCGGCCGCCGGCATCAACCTGCGACAGGCCGGTGCCCAGCGGCTGGTCCACGTACAGCATGTTGGCCAATTTGTTCCAGCCATAGAGCGAGGGCGACAACTTGCCGCTCGGCGCCATCGTGAGCGGCCCATTGCCCCACAACAGGCCGTTCAGGCTGGACGCCCCGGGACCGCCGTTGAGCCAGATCACGAGCGGCTTGTTCGCCGCGTCGCGGTCGGCCTCGACCAGCCAGAAGAACATCTTGCCGTTGTTCTTCCGGTCCACCGGCAGGCGCCCGGCGTACTGGGAAAGCCGGACCGTGCCGTCGACCCCGGGCAGGCGCTCGATCTTGAGGCGCTCCGCCTCGGGCGACTGCGCCGCCGCGGCCGGTCCCATCAACACCAGGACCCCAACCACCGCGCCGAGCGCGCGGCGCCAAGCCAGCGACATTTTTTCCACTTGCGACAGCTGCTTGTTAGTCATTTCAATATCCTTTTTTTAAAAAATTGGGCAAGTGAAGCAGCGCCGCTCATGCCAGCGGCCCGGCGGGCTGCGCCAAGGCGCCGATGCCGCGCCTGGCGTCGTCGAGAGCGACCTCGCCGCGCGCCACGCCGCGTAGCAAATCCATCAATTCCGGCGGCGCCAGTGTGGCCGCTTCGGCCGGCTGCACGGGCGCGGCTGGCGCCTCGTCGCCGGCCCAGCAACGCCGTCCGTCGAATGGATAGGCCGGCAGCGAGACCGGCAGCGGATGCGCCTCCGGCCACAGCGGTGCCCAGTCGATGACGGCGCCGCCGATCCAGGCCGCGGCCAGCGGCGCCAGTTCGCCCGCTGCCAGCAGTGCCGCCAGTTGCGCTGATGGCAGGACGACGCGCTTGGCGGCGGCGGTCGGGATGCGGCCGCGATGGCGCACCGCGGCGCCCAGTTCGAACGCGCGCAGGCCGGCGCACAGTTCGCCGAGGTCGCCCGCGACCAGTGCCAGCCGTTCGGCCAGCGGCTCGCGCCCGAGCGCCAGCGTGAACGCCACCGCCGCCAGCGTCTGCGGCGCCCGCTCGAGGTGTGCACGCAGGCGCGCCGCCATCGCCAACAGGTCGGCCTCGCTGCGCGCCGACAGCAGGAACAGGTGCGGGCCGTGCGCGTGTGCGCGCGGCGCCGGCGCCGGCGCCTCCTCCAGCACCACGTGGGCGTTGGCGCCGCCTGCACCGAACGCGCTCACCCCGGCGCGCCGGACCAGCTGGCCAGGCGCCAGCGGCCAGTCGGCCAGGGTTTGCTGGAGCCGCAGCGGCGTGGCGTCGAACGCGATCGCCGGATTGGGCTGCGCCGCATGCAGCGTCGGCGCCAGGCTGCGGTGGCGCAGCTGCAGCACCACCTTGGTCAGGCCGGCGATCCCGGCCGCCCCTTCCAGGTGGCCGATGTTCGATTTGACCGACCCGAGCGCGCAGCGCCCGGCGCCGACGCCGTCGAAGGCGGCGGCCAGTCCGGCCACCTCGAGCGGGTCGCCCAGCGCGGTGCCGGTGCCGTGCGCCTCGACGCAGCCGATGCTGGCCGCGTCGACCCCGGCCGCGCGCAGCGCCTGCTTGACGAGCGCGCTTTGCGACAGCGAACTGGGGACCGTGTAGCCGTTGGTGCGGCCGCCGTGATTGATCGCGCTGCCCTTGATCACCGCGTGGATCGCATCGCCGTCGGCGAGCGCCGCCGCCAGTGGCTTGAGCAGCACCGCCCCCACCCCCTCGCCCGGCACGAAGCCATCGCCGCCGGCGCCGAAGCTGTGGCAGTGGCCGCTGCGCGACAGCATCGACAACTGGCTCAGCTGCGCCAGCTTGGCCGGGTGCAGGTACAGGTTGACGCCGCCTGCCAGCGCCATCGCGCACTCGCCCTTGCGCAAGCTGTCGCAGGCCAGGTGCACCGCCGTCAGCGACGAGGAACAGGCGGTGTCGACCGGCATGCTCGGCCCGTGCAGGTCGAACACGTACGAGACCCGGTTGGCGACCGACCAGGCCATCGATTCGGGGATCGCGTCGCCGCCTTCGCGCCACAGCGCCGGGCCCCACAAGGCATAGGCCGAGCCGGTCACGCCGGCGAACACCCCCACTTCGCGTCCGCGCGCGGCGCGCTCGTGCGCCAGCCGCTGCGGCGGATAGGCCGCGTCCTCCAGGGTCGCCCACGCGGTCTCGAGGAACAGCCGTTCGTGCGGATCCATGCGCTCGGCCTCGCGCTGGGCGATGCCGAAGAACAGCGCGTCGAAACGGTCGACCTGCTCGAGGTAGCCGCCGACGCGACACTCGATGGCGCCGACCGCGCCGGCAGCGCCCCAACGCGCGGCCGGCCAGGCGCCGACGCAGTCGCGGCCCTGGCGCAGGTTGTCCCAGAACGCCGCCAGGTCGGGCGCCTGAGGATAGCGCCCGCTGATGCCGATGATGGCGATATCGCCGACGCCGACGTTGGCGTCGGCCGCGGCCGCGGGCGCCGCAGCAGCGGTCGCGGGTGCGGCGGCAGGAGCGGCGCCAGGGGCGGCCAGGGGCGACGCCAGCGCGGCGGCCAGCTGCGGACCGTGGCTGGCCACGAAATACGCGCTTAGCGCGCGCAGCGTATGGTGGTCGAAAAGCAGCGTGCGCGGGAATGCGCCCAGCTCGCGCTGCATGCGCTCGTTGAAACTATGGATCATCAGCGAATCCATGCCAAAGCTGTCGAAGCGGGCGTCGGGGTCAATCTGCGCGAGCGTGGTTTTCAGATGCTCGGCGAAGAAGCGGCGGAAGTAGTCGAGCGCCGCCGTGGCCAGTTGCGCCGGCGCCGCCACGGCCGGCGCGAAGGCGGCCGTGGCAGCCGGTTCGGCCCACGGCACGGCCGGCGCCGCAGGCGGCGTCTGCGCCGCCCGCAGGAAGCGCGCGCCGTCGCCATAGGCGACCACCGCGCGCGGCCCGTACCCGGCGCCGAGCAACGTGTGCCAGGCCTCGAGCCCGGCTTGGTCCGGCATCGGCCGCAGTCCCAGTTCGCTTTCGAGCAATTGCGCGCCGGCCGCGCTCACGCGCATGCCGCCGTCGGCCCACCAAGGCCAGTTGACGGCCAGCGTGCGCCCCGGCCGGTGCGCCTGGCGCCATTCAGCGAAGCCGTCGAGGAATCCGTTGGCGCAGGCGTAATCGGTCTGGCCCGCGTTGCCGGTCACCGCGGCCACCGACGAAACCAGCACGAACAGCTCGAGCGCGTCGGTGCGGCTGGCGTGGTCGAGATTGAGCGCACCGGCTACCTTGGGCGCCAACACCGCCGCGCGCCGCGGCGCCGCCTTGCCCTCGAACATGGCGTCGTCGATCACGCCGGCGGCGTGCACAATGCCGTGTACGCCGCCGAAGCGCCGCCTGGCCTGCCCCAGCAGGTCGGCCACGGCGGCCGCGTCGCTGACATCGGCCTGCACATATACCGCCGTTCCACCGAGACGCTCGACTTCGGCAATGCACGCCGCGGCCGCAGCCGGGGCCGAACGCCCGCACAGCACCAGCCGCACCTTGAAGCGCGCCGCCAGATCGCAGGCGAACAGTCGGCCAATACCGCCCGCGCCGCCGCTGATCACGACCACAGCACCCTGGCGCAGGCCGGGCGCGTCGGCGCAGGCCGGCGCCAGCGCGGCCAAGCCAGCGGCGCGCAGTTGCCCGCCGCGCCAGTCGAGCTGCGGGCCGCCGTCGGCGAGCGCCGCGCGCACCGCCGCCGGCACCGCCTCGCTGCTGTCGACCGTCAGCGCCTGCACCCGCAGGCGCGTGGTTTCGCGCGCCAGCGAGCGCGCGAAGGCGGCCAGCGCGCTGGTCACGGGCGAGCCGGCCGCCTCCGGCCGCAACGCCAGGTGGATCAGTGCGCGCGGCGCGCCGCCCGGGCGCCGCAACAGGTCGGCGGCGAGCGCCATGAAGCGCGCCAGTTCGTCCGCATGCTGGCCCGGACCGGCCAGCGCGCCCTCGACCACCACCACGGCGACGGCGGCATGGGCCGCCGGCGTCGGCGTGAAACTGAGTTCGCCCGCAACCGATTCGGCGAGCACATCGGCTACCAAAGCGTAGCCGAACGCGCCGTCGGCGGCCGCGTCAAGCGCGTCCTGCCAGCGCGGCGCGTGGTCGACCAGCCAGATCGCACCCGACCACGGCTGCTCCGCGCCGTGCACCGCCTGCCAGAGCGGCTGCAACAGCGACAGTTGGCCGTCGCGCGCGGGCGCCGCGGCCGGCGCTGCGGCGGGAATCCAGTAGCGCTCGCGCGCGAAGGGATAGCCGGGCAGCCCGAGCAGGCGCGGCTTAGCCCCGCCGTGCAGGCGGCGCCAGTCGACCGCCTGGCCGCCGACCCAGGCCAGCGCCAACTCCTCGGGCGCGGCGGCATCGGCGGCGGCCGCTACGGCTGCGGATACGGCCGGCGCCATGGCGTCGGATGTTGCAAGCGATGTGATCACTGGTGCTGTCATCGAGGCCGCCGCCGATCCGGCCATGCTGTCGGCCACCGTGCCGCGCCATACGCCGGCGGCGGCGCTACCGTCGGCCAACGCCGCCAGCGCCAGCTGCAGGGCAGCGTGGTCGTGCACCAGCATCGCGGCGCGCTCGGCCATGGCGCTGCGTCCGCTTTGCAGGGTGTGCGCCACGTCGGCCAGGGCCAGACCGGCGCCGCCCGGGCCGGTCAGCCGCGCCAGCAGGCTGCGCGCATAAGCTTGCAGGCGCTGCGGGGTGCGCGCCGACAGCACCACCACCTGCACCGGCGAGGGCGCGTGCGGCGCAGGTGCGGCGGGCGGCGCGGGCAGCGCCGGCGCCTCCTCGACCAGCATGTGGCAATTGGTGCCGCTGTAACCGAAGGCGCTGACGCAGGCCAGCCGCGGCCGTTCCGGATGGCGGGCCCAGCCGCGCAGCGCGGTGTTGACGAAAAACGCGCTGCGCACGAAATCGATGTGCCGGTTCGGCGTGCGCATGTGCAACGAGGGCGCGATGATCCCGTGCTGCAGGCACAGCAGTACCTTGATCAGGCCGGCCACGCCCGACGCCGCCGTAGTGTGGCCGATGTTGCCCTTGACCGAACCGAGCGCACAGTAGCCGCGCCGCGCGCTGCGGCTGGCGAAGGCCTCGGTCAGGGCGTCGAATTCGATCGGGTCGCCAAGGCTGGTGCCGGTGCCGTGCGCCTCGACGTAATCGATCGCGTCCGGATGGACGCCGGCACGTTCGAGCACGCCGAGGGTCAAGGCCTTCTGGGCCGCCTTACCGGGCGCCGTGATGCCGTTGCCGCGGCCGTTCTGGTTGCTCGCCGAGCCGCGGATCACGCCATGGATGCGGTCGCCGTCGGCGAGCGCCTGCGCCAGCCGCTTGAGCACCACCACCCCGACCCCGTCGCCGACAGCGATACCGTCGGCGCCATCGTCGAACGGACGGCAACGCCCGCCGGGCGAGAGCATGCCGGCCCGCTCCATCATCTCGAACGGGCGATCGTCGAGGTATAGCGTGACGCCGCCGGCGAGCGCTAGCTCGCACTCGCCGCTGCGCAGGCTCTGGCAGGCCAGGTGCACCGCCAGCAGCGACGACGAACAGGCGGTCTTGAGCGTCAGCGCCGGCCCCTTGAGGTTCAGGAAATAGGCGATGCGCGCGGCCAGCACGGCGTCGTCGTTGCCAAGCAGCGCCTGCGCCTCGGGCGCCACGTCAGCCGCCTCGAGCAGCGTGCGGTAATCGCTGCCCATGACGCCAGCAAATACCCCGCACCGCTTGCCGTCGAGGCTTTCGGCCGGGTAGCAGGCGTCTTCGAGCGCATGCCAGCAGATCTCGAGAAACAGGCGCTGCTGCGGATCCATCAGCTGCACTTCGCGCGGCGACAGGTGGAAGAAGGCGGCATCGAAACAGTCGACGTCGGCGATCTGCCCGGCGAAGTAGTGTGCGCCGGTGCCGCCGCGGCGCCGTTCGGGCGCCAGCGGCGTGACCGAATCGACGCCGTGCGCGAGGTTGTGCCAGAAACTGTCGAGATCGGGCGCGCCGGGAAAGCGCGCGCCCATGCCGACCACGGCGATCGGCTCGTCGAGCGGCGCCGGCGCCGCGGGAGCCGTGGCCGCCGGAGCGGCAGCGGCAACGGGCGTGGCAGCGGCAGCGGCAACGGGCGCGGATGCGCTCACGGGCACGCGGGTGACAGCGGCCGCGTCGAGCACGGCGTCGATATGCCCGCTCAGCGCACGCAGGTTCGAATACTCGTACAGCGCCGACATCTTGAGGCGCAGGCCGAAGCGCCGGTTGGCCGCCTCGACCAGTTGCAGGCCCTGTAACGAGCCGACGCCGTACTCGGTGAACGGGGCGCCGCGCGGGATCGACTCGGGCGCCATCTCCCACACGCCTGCGGCCAGGCCGACCAGCGCCTCGAGGCTCGCCGCTGCGGCCGGTGCCATCGGGAGCGGCGCCGGTTGCTGCGCCGGCGCCGCCAACGCGGCCGCGTACAGCGCATATGGACTCGCCGCGTCGATGCGCTCCTCGTTGAGGCGCGCCAGCGCGGCGCCCGCCAACCCGGCCGGGGCCTTGCGGATCGTAAACAGCAGGTAGCGCACTATGCCCATGCCCAGTACCTTGCCGAAACTGTCCCAGCAGCGGTGCTCGGCCTCGACCTCGGCCAGCGACGGATACAGGGCGTTGATGGTTGCCAAGTTCTGTTCGAACTGGCCGTCATACAGGAAGTTGCTGATCTCCCGGCTGGTGTCGATGCAGTCCTCGACCATCAGGCCGTTGTCGGCCAGCACCTGCGCGAACTGCGGCGAGGTCGCGGTGAACTGGCCCAGGTGCGGCATGTTGACCTCGGTGACCGTGTTGGTCACGCCGTCGGCCAGGATCACATAGCCGTCGTCGGCCAGGTGGCTGGCGATATTGGCGAACACGGCGTGCTTGTTCTCGATGTGGAAGATCACCTCGAAACCGATGATCAAGTCGTACTTGCCGCCGAACGGGCGCTCAGTGCTGTCGGCGCAGTGGACGCAAACGCGCGGCTCGAGGCCGGCGCGCACGATGCGTTCGGCGCCGGTTTCAGCCTGGCGCGGCGTGATCGTGAAGCCCTCGGCGCTCAGGTGCGGATGCGCGCGCGCCAGTTGGATCAGGTCGGTCGCGAGGCCGCAGCCGATGTCGAACACGCGCCCCACCTTGGCGAAATCGACATGCCGGTACAGCGCGCCCTTGAGCTCCTTCTGCTTGGCCAGCATCAGGTCGAGGTGCTGGCGCCCGGTCGACGGGTCGAAGAACGCCTTGAGCCACGAGAAGCCGGCCACCTTCTCCGGGAACGGGGCGAACAGGATGTACATCTCATCCTCGACCGACAAGGTCATCGCCTTGAGGCTGTCTGTCATGCGGTTGTAGTAATTGGCGACATAGGCCGCCGCGTCCGACAGGGGCTTGCCGTCCTGACACCCGACGTCCGCTTGCCCATCCGTGCTGTTGCGCTCCAACCCCATGATCGGTTCCTCTTCGTCGTTAATCCAGCATCGCTTGCGTTCAAAGGCATAGCCGGGCAGCCAGACAGGCGCGATCGCGCTTGCGTCGCGTCCCATCAGGCGGCCCCAGTCGACCGTGCTACCGGCGCACCAGAGGCGCGCCGCCTGCGTCACATCGCCGGCGCCGATCCCGGCCGGTGCCGGCGCCTCGCCCGCCACGCCGGTGAAAACCGCCTCGCCCTCGCCGCCGCCGAGGTAACGCGCAAGCGCACCGAGCAGCTGCGCCTCGTCCGCCGCCACCAAGGCCAGGCGGCAGTCGAACACGGCGCGCCGTGTCTGCAGCGTGTGCGCCAGCGCGGCCAGCGTCGGCGCCTGCGCGCCCGCGTGGTGGAACCCGGCCAGCAAGTGTTCGCGCAGCGCCGCGGCCATCGCGCGCAGGCTCGCGGCGCTGCGCGCCGACAGCACTAGTACCTGCGGCGCGCCGGGCGCGCATGGCGCCGCCGCCGGCGCCGGGCCGGCATATTGCTCAAGTATCAGATGGGCCAGCGTGCCGCCCGCGCCGGCCGCGCTGACCGCCGCACGCCGCACCGGCTGCGCCGGCCAGGCACACAGGTGTTCGACCAGTTGCAGCGGCGCGACGGCGGCGATATCCGGATTGCGCTCGCTCGCGACCAGCGCCGGCGGCACCCGCCCGTGGCGCATCTGCAGCAGCACCTTGATCACCTGGGCGACGCCGGACGCGGCCTCGAGGTGGCCGATATTGGGCTTGAGCGAACCGAGCATGCGCGCGCGCGACGACGGCTGGCCGTACACCTCTGCCAGCGCGCGCCATTCGGCCGAATCGGCCATGGCCGAGCCGGCACTTTGCAGTTCGAGGTAATCGATGTCGGCGGCGGCCAGGCCGGCATGGCGCAGCGCCTGCCGGTACAGTGCCACCGAGGCGGCCGGCGAAGGTGCCATGTAGCCGTTGCTGCGTCCCTTGTGCGCGACCGCCGAACCTTTGATCACGCCGTGGATGACGTCGCCGTCGGCGAGCGCCTGCTTCAGCGGCTTGAGCAGCAGGCTGGCGACACCCTCGCCCGGCAGTGTGCCGTCGCCCTCGCGCTCGAACAATCGGAACCGCTGCTGCGCCGTGGCCAGGCGCTGGCGGCACAGCAGCCAGTACTTGGACGGATGCAGGTACAGGTTGACGCCGCCGACCAGCGCCGCCGTGCAGCCGCCCGCGCGCAGGCTTTCGCAGGCCTGGTGGAGCGCCACCAGCGACGACGAACATGCGCTGTCGAGCGCGATGCTGGGGCCGCGCAGGTCGAAGAAATACGAGATGCGGTTGGCCAGGCCGGCGTAGGAGCCGTCGAGGCCAACGTCGTGCGAGGCGCCCCACGCCTCCATGCTCAGCAGCGGATAGGTCAGCGCGTTGGCGCCGATGAACACGCCGATCTCGCACCCGCGCACCTGGGCCCGCGTATAACCGGCGCTCTCGAGCGTACTCCAGGCCGACTCGAGCAACAGGCGCTCCTCCGGATGCATGGTGCGCGCCTCGGCCGGCGTCAATTCGAACAGCAGCGGGTCGAAGCGGTCGACATCGTCGATGAAGCCGCCGTGCTTGCAATAGATCGGCGCGCTGGCCGCGCCGGCGTCGGCGTGGACGGCGGCGTCCCAGCGCTGCGCCGGCACCGGACCGGTGCTGACCTTGCCGGTGGCCAGGTTCTCCCAGAAGGCATCGACATTCGGCGCGCCGGGGAAGCGGCCGCTGAAGCCGACGATCGCGATGTCCAGGGCTGCGCCCGGGGGGGCTGCTGCCGCGGCTGCCGTTGCAGCTGTTGCTGCCGTTGCTCCTTCCCCTGCCGCTCTGGCGGCGGCAGCCGGCGCCGCCACGGCCACCTGCGCGTGCGCGCCATGCGCGGCGGCGAGCTCCTTGGCGCCGGCCGGCAAGCCCGCCAGCGCTGCGGCGCGGTGCGCGAGCAGATAGCCGGCCAGCGCGTCGACGCTCGGGTATTCCAGCAGAAGGCTCATCGGTAGCGCACCGGTGAGGGTCTCGAGCCGGCCGATCAACTGGCGCATGCCGACCGAGTCGAGGCCGTAATCGGCGAGGCTGGCCGGGCCGGCGATGTCGGCCGCGGCGGTGCCGGTGATCTCGCTCACGCAAGCGCGCAACCAATGCGCGCAGCGCGCGCCGGTGTCCTGGGCGGCCGCTGTGGGCGCCCAGGACACCGGGGCTGCGGACAACGGTTGCGGTGCCTGCGCGGGCGCGGCCGTGGCCGGCGGCGCGGTGCCGGGCCCGGACAGGTGCGCCAGCCGCGCCGCGTCGCCGTACAGGACCACGCAACGGGTCTCGCCGCTTGCGAGCGCGCGCTCCCATACGACCAGCCCCTCCGCCAGCGGCATCGGCGCGAGGCCGCTGGCGCGCAACATGTCCTCGGCCACGGCGTCGGGAATCGTCATGCCGGCGCCGCCCCACAGCGGCCAGTTGACCGACTGGGTGAAACCGGCGCAAGCGCCCGCCTCGTGCTGGTTCTGGCGCCAGTCGGCGAAATGGTCGAGGAAGCTGTTGGCGTAGGCGTAATCGGCCAGGCCCTCGGCGTGCATCAGGCAGGCGACCGACGAGAACAGGCTGAAAAAAGCCAGCGGTTCGGCACGGGTGGCGGCGTCGAGGTGGAGCGCGCCGGCGACCTTGGACGACAGCACCGGCAGCACCTCGGACCAGTCCTTGCCGTAGACGATGCCGCTGTGCTTGATGCCGGCCGCATGCACAACCCCGGTCAACGCGCCAAAACGCGCGCGCGCGGCGCCAACCGCCGCTTCGGCGCCGTCGCGCCGCCCGACATCGGCTTCGATCGTCATGACGGCCGCGCCGAGCGCCTGCATGCGCGCGATCGTCTCCAGCGCCACGGCCGTAGGCGGGCGCCGCCCCACCAGCGCCAGCCGGCAACCGGCGCGCGCCAAGCGCGTGGCCAGCGCGAGGCCGATGCCGCCCAGGCCGCCCGAGATCAGGATCACGTCGGCGCTGCCGCACACGTGGCCTCGGCCCGGCGCCAGCGCGAGGGCGGCCAGCCGTTTGACCCAGCGCTGTCCGAGCCCGTAGCGGACCACGGCGTCGGCCGGGCCGGCGCAGGCGAGCTCGCGCAGGGCCAGCGCCAGCGCGTCGGCCGCCGCCAGCTTGGACCAGCCAGGCATTTGCGTATCCCATTCGACGCAGCGGGTGGCAAGCTGGGGGTGCTCGCCCTGCAGCGCGCGCAAGAAGGCGCCGACCGCCGCGTGCTGCGGGTGGCCGTATCCGGCCCAGCCCGGATAGACGAACGTCAGCGACAGCGCGGCGCCGGGTGCGTGCCGCACCAAGGCCCGGCACATCAGGTAAAACGCGTGCAGTCCCGCCTCCGGCGGCTCGGCCAGCGTCGGCATCGGCGCGCTCGGCGCCAGCCAGACCAGGTGGCGCGGCTGCAAGCCGGCCTCGCGCAGCGATTCGAACAGGCGCGCGTAGTCGTCCGCACGCGCGGCGTCGACGTGCCATGCGCCCTGCCCCGCCTTCCACGCCTGACCGAGCCTGACCCAGGCCAGCTCGGTGCGCCCCGGCGGCCGGGCCTGGCCGTCCGCCGCGAATACCAGGCAGTCGGCGTCGGTGGCGGCGGGCCGCAGCGCGGGCGCGGCCGCGATTTGCCATTGCTCGCGGCAAAACACGGCTGCCCGCGTCGTCGCCATGTCCGTAGCGCCGGGTGCCGCCGTGCTCATAGCGTCCCGCGCAGCCGTGTGCGTGGCGGCGGGAGCGCCCAGCGGCAGCCAGTGGCGGGTGCGCACGAACGGATACGCCGGCAGCGCAATGCGGCGCGCCGCGTCCGCCCCCACGCCGCCCCAGTGCGCCGCAGCGCCGTCGATCCAGCGTTGCGCGGCGGCGTCCGCCGCGACCGCGTCGGGCGGCGCCATGCCGGCACACCAGCAACCGGCCGGCAGCGGCGCATCCGCCACCAGCGCGTCGAGCGCGCCGGTCAGCGCGTCGAGATCGGCCGCCGCCAGCAGCGCCCGCACCGGCAGCGCGACTCGCCCTTCGCGCAGCGTCAGCGCGACGTCCCCGAGCGCGGGCGAGCGCCCGGCCTCCTGCTGCCCGCGCAGGTGGGCGGCCAGCCGCCGGGCCACTTCGGACAGCCGCTCGGCGCTGCGCGCCGACAGCGGAAACAGCTGCGCAGCAGGGGCCGCCGCCGGCGCGCGCGCGCACGCCGGCGCCTGCTCGACGATCACATGCGCGTTGGAACCGCCCGAGCCGAACGAACTGACGCCAGCGCGCAGCGGACCGGGTCCGGCCTGCCACGGTGCGAGCGCCTGCTGCACCCGGAACGGCGTTTGCTCGAACGCGATAAACGGGTTGAGCTCGGCCGCGTTGATCGACGGCGCCAGCATCCGGTGGCGCATTTGCAGCAGCACCTTGAGCAGGCCGGCCAGTCCGGCGGCCGCGTTCAGGTGGCCAATGTTGCCCTTCAACGAACCGAGCGCGCAATGGGCCGGCTGCTGCGGGTTCCAGCCGAAGGCGCGGGTCAGGCCCTCGACCTCGATCGGATCGCCCAGCCGGGTGCCGGTGCCGTGCGCCTCAACGTACGAGATCGAGGCCGCGTCGATGCCCGAGCGCTGCAGCGCCTCGCGCACCATGTTCGCCTGGGCCACAGGCGAAGGTACCGTGTAGCCGCTGGTGCGCCCGCCGCTGTTGACGGCCGAGCCCTTGAGCACGCCGTGGATGATGTCCTGGTCGCGCAGCGCCTGCGCGAGCGGCTTGAGCAGCACAGCGCAGACGCCCTCGCCATCGACGAAGCCGGCCGCGCCGGCGCCGAACGGGTGGCAATCGGGCCCGCGCTGGAGCATCTCCTTGCGGCAGAACTGAAGCACCCGGTTCGGATGCAGCGTCAGGTTGACCCCGCCGACGAAGGCGGCGTCGCAATCGCCCGCCGCCAGCGCCTGCAGCGCCACGTGCAGCGCACTTAGCGAGGCCGAACAGGCCGTATCGACCGTCATGCTGGGGCCTTTGAGGTCGAGGAAATACGAGACCCGGTTGGCGATATCGGACAGGTCGGTCTCGGGCGTGAGCACCGCCCCCGCGCCCGTGTCGGCGGCCGCCCACAAGGCATAGCTGTTGCCGCTGGCGCCGGCGAACACACCCGTGCGCGCCGGCAGCGTATCGGGGCGGTAGGCGGCATCCTCCATCGCGGCCCATACCGTCTCCAGGAAAATGCGCTGCTGCGGGTCCATCAGCGCCGCCTGGCGCGGCGCGATATGGAAGAACGGCGCGTCGAAACAATCGTGCTCTTCGAGGAAGCCGCCAAAGCCGGTGTAACTGCGCCCTGGGTCGCGCCCGCTCGGGTCGACGGTGGCACGTGCGTCCCAGCGCGCCGGCGGTACCGGGCCGATGCTCGAGCGGCCGGCCGCGAGCAGGTCCCACAGCGCGTCGACACTGGGCGCGCCAGGGAAGCGTCCGGCCATGCCGATGATGGCGACATCGCGCGCGCCGGCGCCGGCTGCGGGCGCCGCTGCTGCAGTTTGTGGTGGCGCTTGTGGCGCCGCTGGTGGCGCCGCTTGTAGAACCGCCTGTGGCGCCGTTTGCGGCGCTACGCCGGCCCGCGCCAGGCCGGCCGCCAGCGCCACGCCATGGTTGGCCACCAGGTATGCGACCAGGCGCCTGACCGTGGTGTACTCGAACAGCAGGGTGCGCGGCAGCGCGCCGGTCAGCAGTTGCAGGCGCTCGATCAGCTCCATGTTGACGAACGAGTCGACCCCGAGGGCGTCGCTGAACAGATCGTCGGAGCCGACCGCCTCTGGCGAGCAGCGCAGCAGTTCGGCCAGGGTGCGGGTCAGGTAGGCGACTGCTGCGGCGGCCAGCAGGCCGCCAGCGGGCGCTACGCCGGCGGCGGGCACTGGCGCGCCGGCCAGCGCCACCGGCGGCTGCGCCGCCGCCTCGAACGGATACAGCGGCAGCCCGATGCGCCGGAACCCGAACACCGGCAGCGCCGCATTCCAGTCGGTCGCGGCGCCGCCCAGCCAGGCCGACAGCGCCGCATCATGCGCGGCCGGCGGCGCACCGGCGCCGGCCGTGGCCGGCTGCTCTGCCAGCGCCGCCGCCAGTTGCGCCATGTTGTCGACGCGCACGCCCCAGCGGTGCGCCAATGGTGCGCGACCGAACAGCATGCTGCCGCAGACATCGGCCAGCGACAGCGCCACGAAGGACGTCTCGCGAGCCAGGCTGGCCCAACTCTCGCGCAGGCGCGCGAGGGCCGGCGCCGAAGCGGCCGACAGCACGAACGGCAGCGCCGCCGGACCTGCGTGCGCGCGCGCGCGCGGCGGCGCTGCCGGCGCCTGCAGCACCAAGTGGGCGTTGACGCCGCCGAAACCGAACGAGCTAACTCCCGCGCGCAGCGGCGCGCCATCGTGCGCCGCCTCCCACGGCAGCGCTTCGGTGGCGACGCGCAGGCGCGAGCCATCGAGCGCGAACGCCGGGTTCAAGCGCGTCACATGCAAGGTCGGCGGAACCTGCCGGTGCCGCATCATCAGCAGCACCTTGATCAGTCCAGTTATGCCCGAGGCCGCCTCGAGGTGGCCGACATTGCTCTTGACCGAGCCGAGCAGGCAGGGGCCGGCGTTATCTACGCGGCCGTACACGGCGTCCAGCGCGGCCACCTCGACCGGGTCGCCGCGCGGCGTGCCGGTGCCGTGCGCCTCGATGTACGACACGCTGGCCGGCGCCACGCGCGCTTCGCGCAAGGCCTGCCGCAGCACGGCGCTCTGCGCCGCCATCGACGGCGCCGTCAGCGATTCGGTGCTGCCGCAATGGTTCACAGCGATGCCCTTGATCACGCCGTGCACCCGACTGCCGTCGCGCAGCGCCTGCGGCAGCCGCTGCAGCAGCACCACCGCGCCGCCCTCGCCCGGCACGTAGCCGTCGGCGGCGGCGTCGAACACGCGGCAGCGTCCCGTCGGCGACAGCATGCGCGCCTTCGAAAACGAGAGGTGCTTCCACGGGTCGAGGATGGCGTTGACGCCGGCCACCACGGCGAAGTCGCAGTCGCCCGCCTGCAAGGCACGCACCGCGAGCTGCAGGGCGACGAAGGAGGCGGCATGCGAGGCGTCGACCGCCAGGCTTTGGCCGGTGAAGCCGAAAAAATGCGAGATCCGGTTGGCGATCAGGCCGTGGTAGGCGCCCAGCGCCGAATAGCTGTCGACCGCCTGCCCGGGCGCGGCGACGCGCTGCAGGTGGTCGCTCGTCATGGCGCCGACGAAGACAGCGCAGCGTCGGCTGCGCAGCAGCGCCAGCGGCAGCGCGGCATCCTCGACACAGCGCCAGGTCTCTTCGAGCAGCATGCGCTGCTGGGGATCCATGGCCTGCGCCTCGCGCGGCGAGATGCCGAAAAAGCGGTGATCGAAGTTCTCCAAGCTGTCGAGCAAGCCGGCCCAGCGCGGGCCCTGCCCGGCCGCACCGCCGTCTTCGGCGCACCAGCGCGCGGCGGGAATCTCACCGACGGCGTCGCGCCCCGCGGCCAGCAGGTCCCACAACTGATCGGTGGTGCGCGCGCCCGGAAAACGGCCCGCCATGCCGACCACGGCCACCTCACTTCTTGTTCCCATGCCGACTCCGATCAATGTTCCCGCCGCTGCGCTTCGCAGTCCGATTCGTGGCGCCCGGCGCCGTCGGCCAAGATCAGACGGCGCGCGCCTCGATGAACACGTAACCGACATTTTGCGCAAAGAGTTCGGATACCTCGGCCACGAAGCCGAGATACTCGGCGTCGGCGATCGCCAGCATGGCCTCCTTGTTGCGCTCGAGCGAGAGCCGGTTGTGGGCCGCGCCGCGCTGTATGCTTTCGACGCTCAGATCAACCATCTGGACCAATTCGAAGCCGGCCGCGGCCAGGATGCCGGGATATGCTGCGGTCGACCCGAGCTCAGCGAGCAGGGTCTCGTTTTTCAGTGTGGTGAATTCGGCCGTGGTGCGCTCATGGCCCGTGAAATCGGTGATCAGCAGGGTCGCGCCGGGTTTGAGCACGCGGCGCGCCTCGGTCAGCACACGCGCGTGCCCCATATGGAAGATCGATTCGATGAACCAGCCGCCGTCGTAGGATGCGTCGGGCGCGCTGAGCGTGCGCGCGTCCTCGACACGAAAGCGGACCCGGTCGGCCAGTCCGGCCGCCGCCGCCGCCGCGACCGCCTTGCCGGTCTGGTAAGCGCTGGCGTTGACGCCGTCGACCAGGCATCCCTTCTGCTGGGCCAGCAAGATCGCCGGCGCCCCGAAACCGGAACCGAAATCGATAAATTTCTGGTCCTTCCCGATACTGGTGCGGGCGATCAGCCACTCGGTCATGCGCAGCGGGCCGGCGCGGGAGTCCGCATCGAGCGCGTCGCTGGCCCAATAACCGCAGTGCAAATGCGGGCCCGCACTCGCTTCCCAGCAGCGGGTCGCCATATCTTCATAGTAAGTGCCAACCTCTTCGAACGATGCGCCATTGTTTTTATCGAACACCACTCGCTCCCTGTTGACAAAAAATAAGACTAACATAAAAAACAATGCCGAAGCCAGATACTTTGGCGCTCCTGCGGTATCGCCATCGGCCGGCCCAGCTACCTGTTCGCCGGCGCCGCCAAGCTCACCGGTGTTGCCCCCGAGACCTGGCTGCGCCAAGTGCTGGCCAACATCGCTGACCATCCGGTCAACCGGGTTGACAACTTCCTGCCTTGGAACTGCGCCGCACAGTTCCCTTCAGCCTAAACAACACACCGCTTCCCAGCGGTGTGATGCCATCATCTAGCAAATCGACACTCGGTCCAAGACGGCGCTGGCTTTCTTCCGATTACCCACAATTCGCTTGTATACTTTCAACGACTCTGTTAACTTTTTTCACATGAGGAATTTGATCGCAATCAGATGACAACGCGGAGGACGCCAGGCGATTCCGCATCTCGTCGTCCGGTGGCGTCGGAAGACGAGCAGACGTGGATGGATCAAGAAGCGCTTCCGGCTGTTGCTCCAGCAGTTCTGGTCGAACATGGGGCACAGCATTCCATTTGCCTGTCAGGACTGGGCAAATACGAAGGCCGCCTATCGTTTTTTCCAACGACCGCATCAGTGAGCAGGACATATTGGGCGGGCACTTCCAAGCGACGAGCGAGCGTTTCGCCAATGCGGAAGGCCCGATACTTATCCTTCAAGACACAACAACGTTTTCCTATCAGCGCGATCAGCCAGAGCGTATTGGATTCATTGGAAAGAGCGGGATCCGTAAGATCGATGGGCGCAGCATACGGCTGACCCAATGCGGCATTTTGATACATTCGAGCTTGGCGGTGACGACGGAAGGTATCCGGCAGGCCGGTGTGCCGTGCACGTGGCAATCCCCCATTTTTAGATTGCGCTGAAAGTAGAGGTTAAGCGGCCAAGGCAAGCTTCTGTTTTGGCGTGATGCCGCCAAGTGCCATGTTGTGCCGGTCGTGGTTGTAATTCCACAGCCAGCGAGTTGCAAAATCCCGAATCTCATCGAGCGTTTCAAACAGATGATGGGCCAGCCATCTGCATATGGTGGCCGGCGAATGAGCAAACATCGCATGCGAACTGGACTCATGCCCCAAGCCTGGCTCACGGGGACAAAGTAAAAGTCGGCAGCGAAATACGAAATAGATTGCCATAAAGGATACGGGCCGCAAGCGCGGCCCGTAAATGAAGAGTCTTACCCAAGCACTTCAATCAAATTGTCAAAGCTCAAGCGGTCGTGTTGATGATCGTGCCAACGGTACCCGAGGTCGCCTTGGGTGCCGAGGCAGCCGCGACTTTGGTCCCATCGTTATCACCATCGCTATCCGTACCTCCAGTCTTGACCTGCTGAGGAGCGACAGCCACTGGCGGGGTGTACGCTGCCTTTGTCGAGCTACCAATTGCCGATGTCATGTTGTTCTCCAAAAATTATTTCAAGGGTGTATCAGGGTTTACGACAAGTTTTTAAAAAACTTGACCATGAACGTCAAGTCGCCCCCTATTTTTTCGCCCACCGCGAGCGGCCAAGGGCCATGCGGCTAACTGCCGGCTTGAAGGCGGCCCGCGAGAGTGGCGCCTTGATGGCGACATGACTGGTATTGCGGCTGCCTTCGGGATCGGCGGTGACGCGGCTGAGCGTCTGATCGATACTGCCGACTCGATTCATGGCCAGGCCGGTGAGTAAGATTGTCAGCGCGAAAGTGATGCCGAAACCTATTGCCAGACGGGTGCCGACAACCCAGCGCAGCGGACCGGAGTTGAGGAAAGCCGCATTGAAGCCCAATGCCAACGGCGCAGCATAGTCCAGCATCATTGCCCAGCAGCCTGCCATGCTGGTCCCGGCCGCCAGCGCAGCCTGCAATGGCGCCACTTGGCCCAGCAGCGGCACCGCAAGCACTACCATGTCATAGCGATGCGCAAGTGGTCCCTCATCCTGCACATGCAAGCGCCAAGCGCTGTCCTCACGTCGCAAGGCACTGATCGCCATCCCTGTGTGCAATACCAGATTCCGGAATTCAGGGTTGCGCGCAGTAAAATACTGTGCGCCATGGTCGCATTGCCAGCCGGCGCCGCGCCGTGTGTTCATGCGACCTCCCGCGCCACGGCTCTTGTCAAACAGAGTGAGCTGGAAGCCAGCCTGCCTCAAGACCGTGGCACAGGCCAAACCGGCGATGCCGACGCCAATGATGGCGATGCGAGAATAGCTCATCATGAGATGCTCAGGCTTCTGCGCAGCAACTTACCCGGCTGCAAGCGCAGCCACCTTCCCGCGCTCACAGACATGCACCAGGCCAGCAAGCGCCATGGAAGCAGAGTCTGTGCATAGTGGGCTTTCGTGATGGCGCAATACGGCATAGTGCTCCTGATAAGTGATGACCTTCCGCTTACAGGCCCGCCGGCAAAGGCAGCGCCTCCGCCCGGGCAAGCCGCAACAGCGCTTCCTCCAGGACCATGCGGGCGGTTGCGGCGGCGTGTCCCAACTGCTCATGCAACAGCGCGTCGGCCACATTGCGCGAGGAGCATAGTTCGCTGTAACGCTCGAAACTGTTGATCATTAACAGGATCTCCGTCAGATGGCGCGGGCATTCACAGTGGACAGTACTGCTGGCCGCCGCCAGCTCCGCCAAAGCCCGGTCGTCGAAGCGGCGCGGGGCCGGCGCCGCCGGGCGCTGGCGCGCAAGCTGAGCTTGCGCCAAGGGCAACGCAGCCAGCGCCGCCTGGCACAGCAACACTATTTCTGCAACATCGTTGGGTACGCGCGCAACCAGGCAGCCCTGAGCGCGCAACTGGCGTATGGTCGCGCTGGCGCCGAAACGGTACAACACCACCACCGCCATCCCCAGTTTTTGACGCAGCGCGCAAATCGCCGGCACCACGCGCTCATCGAGTTCCGATATTTCCATCAACAGCAGTTGCGCGCCGGTGCCGGGCCATGTCGCTGCCGCATCGTCCAGATTCTGAAAGTGGGCGACGATATCGAGCGCCAGTAACTCTCGCCCGCCGACGGCCAGGCGTCGCGCCAGAGCCGTGCCCATCAGTGCAAGGCGCATAGGCGGCAAAGACACGCCAGGCTCCGGTACCGCCGCAAACTGGCCTAATTGTTCCAACTGCAGCTTCGCCAGCGCGCCAATTGGATGGCCCTGGTCGACCAGTTGCTTCATCAGCCGCAGCCGACGAACCTGGTCCTCGGAATACAAACGCTGGCCATGCGCGCTACGGCCGGTATCGGAGATGCCATAACGACGCTCCCACACCCGCAACGTTTCAACCGGCAAGCCAGCAAGTCTGGCGGCGACCCCGCTACGATATTGAACAGGCTGGCCGTTGGCGAGCTGAGGAGGAAGTAAAGAATGCACCATAAATCGAACCGGTAATGAACCCATAATATCGGATTATATCGTGCGATTGGTAGATAACTGACGAAACTCGCTGAAGACACCGCTACAAATCCAGTTCATCACCACGCAAACTCCTGGTGAGCCGGGAACAGACTCGACTGTTTTTCGAGTTAAATTCAACAAAATTGAACATGAACCCGCCGCAACCGGCTGATTCCTCGACAGCTTCGGTGCAGATGAGATGGCGCATCGCCCTTATGCCCGACCAAGGACCGCAGCGCCAGCCATCAACTCATCGACCAGCGAGAGCGAACTGTCTCCGCCAAGCGCGAACGGATCGAACTCGGGAAGCATCGAGTACCGCAGCAGCGTGCCCGGGTTGAGCTTGTCGAGGTTGGTCTGCCCCATAGTCCAGCCAGCGTAGCGACGCTGGCTCATTTCTTCGTAGTGCAGCAGTGTTACTCCTGTGTGTCGCGTATCGGCGAGTATGCGGGCATACAGGATATTGACCTGTTCGCGTCCGCCTTCGATCAGCTGCAAGTAAAACCGTTCGCTGTGGCACAGGACGCCGGTTATGCCGCTGGGTGGATTGTGGCGGCGCGACTGCTGGAGTATGGCGCCGATGGTAGCGACATCGATAGTGCCCGTGGCGCGGCTGGCATAAAGTAAACGGACGAGCATAGGAACTCCTTTGGATGGTGTATCAGCGCTTGATCAGTGAGAGGAACTCCCGCCGTAGCGCGGGGTCCTTGAGGAAAGAACCGTGCATGACGCTATTGATCATACGCGCGTCATTGTCTTTAACGCCACGCCACTGCATGCAGAAGTGATCGGCCTCCATGATCACGGCCAAACCGTCCGGCTTGACCTTTTCCTGCAGCAGTTCGGCCAACTGGACCACGGCTTCTTCCTGGATCTGCGGGCGGCTCATGATCCATCCCGCCAGCCGCGCATACTTGGACAGGCCAATCAGGTTGGAGTGCTGGTTGGGCATCACACCTATCCATACTTTGCCCATAACCGGGCACAAGTGGTGCGAACAGGCGCTGCGCACCGTGATCGGACCGATGATCATCAGCTCGTTCAGGTTGGCGGCGTTGGGAAATTCTGTCACGGGCGGCGGGGGGATGTAACGCCCGCCGAACACTTCCAGCAAATACATCTTGGCCACGCGGCGCGCTGTGTCCTGGGAGTTGTGGTCGTTGGCGGTGTCGATCACCAGACTCTCCAGCACGCCCTGCATGCGCAGGCTGACCTCGTCCAGCAGCTCATCCATTTCGCCGCTTTCGATGTAGTCGGCGATATTGTCGTTGGCGTGGAAACGGACACCGCTTGCCATCAAGCGGGCGCGTATGCGTTCGGAGGCAGGTGTGCCGGCGACCCGGTAGTTAAGCTGCTTTTCATTCGTCATGGGAAGTCCTTGTTGTTGGTAGTGCGTTGTAGCGTTTAGCCGAGCAAGGACGGGTTGCGCTGCCAGATGCTGAAGCACAGCCCCCCCCGGCGAAGCTGACCCATGCCAGATAGGGCCATCGCAGCATGGCCGCGAGGCGTTCGCGGCGGCCGAACAGCATGAAAGAGATACGTTTACGTGGCCGATTCATGTAGTTTTGTTGATTATTCTGACCATTTTTTACTGGCGTGATAATATTACTACCCTCAAATAATAAAAGCTACTGATTAGTATCGAAAATTACCAATGAGTATCCTTCCAAGACTAAGCTTTAAAAATCAAGCATTTAAGCTGCGCGAGAACGCCATCCTGGATGCCGCGACGGCAGTACTGAGCCAAAAAGGCTATGACTTGATGACCATGGATGACGTCGCCGGCACGGTCGGCATCTCCAAACCCAGCCTTTACAAGCACTTCAAATCAAAGGAGGAGCTAATCGGTGAGGCGCTGATACGACTACTCGACGGCGCGCTCGAGTATGTCGCCGCGCTAGACACCGCACTCAGTCCGCTACAGAAATTGTCAGCCCTGCTCGAGTGGGCGCTGCGGGTGCGCCTGGGCGGCGGACTGCCGTTCCTGCCATCGACCAGCCCGCACGTGCGCGACATGTTGATCCGCAATGTAAAGTACATGCTGCGAATAATGAAACTGAACCGGCAGCTGGAGGCCTTGGTGAAGCTGGCCCAGCAGCAGGGGCAATTGAACCGCGAACTGCCCACCGACGTTATACTCTTCAGCTATTACGCTCGAACCTGCGACCCCGCGGTCGAGTATTTGCAAAAATACAGCAAGATGGAGCCTGAGGATATCGTGCACCATATGCTCAAAGTATCGTTTGAAGGCTTGAAGTGAAACAGACTCAAGCACCCTAGTCGACACATGAGCCGATTTTTGTCGCTCCTTTTTGGCAAACTGGACCACGTACAATTAAAAGTTGACAGGGGCCCGGAATGCTTCTCGTTGGACGGTACCCGCTGCACGAAAAATCACTTTTCTTGCTGGTCCGGCAACTTCAACCTGCCTGTATGGAAATCATATTCGTAGACCTCCCCATAGCGCCCCCATTCGACGGCTACCTCCAGCACTCGTTTGGCTTCGTCTGCCTTCAAGAACTCTTCAAGCAATTCGATGAAAGGCTCTTCTCGCGACGTTCCAGTCGGCTCTTGCTCCAGTTGCTGGCGGATGCGTGCCGCCAACGGCACGTGAGTCAAAAGCTGTTGTCCGAAAAGTTCCTGTCTGACTGTTTTTTCTGCTTCTGCGTAGCGCAGACCAAGCGGGGTCAGCGAGATATCCCCCTTATCAACGTGTGCTAAACCAAGCAATCCTAGTGCTTCGTATGTTGGAAACAACTCTTCATCAGACAGTTCCGCTTCCTCCGACAATTGGGGCAAGTCGGCCTTCCCATTGAACGGCGCATAGGCTAACAATTCCAGTATGCCTTCAATACGACTGACGTCTGTTTCCGGCAATCGGTAATCGACAGGCGTCGCCGGAACTGCGCCAGAGCGAACCTCGTGTATCGGGCGCATGGTCATCAAACCGTATACATCATCGATGAGGCTCCTAACTTCTGTTGAGTCCACAGTGCGAGGCCGCGGCAACTCAATTTTGACTTCATTGCGAATTCGTCCAGGTCCACTCGAAAGAATGATGATGCGGTCAGCCATCATGACCGCTTCCTCGATGTTGTGCGACACAATCAGAATGCCTCTAGTCGGAATCTTGTTGCTGTCCCAAAGCTCCAGAATGTCGTTTCTTAGTGTCTCTCCAGTTAACACGTCCAGGGCGGAAAATGCTTCGTCCATCAGCAATACATCTGGATTGGTCACGAGCGCGCGAGCAATGCCAACTCGCTGTCGCATGCCGCCTGACAGCTCGCGTGGCAACGCGCCGCCAAAACCAGCCAGGCCCATCAACTCCAGCATGGCATCGGCCCGCATTTCTCTCTCGGCTGGCGGTATCCCTTGCGCTTCCAGTCCCAGTTCAACGTTCTGCTGAACGGTAAGCCATGGAAACAATGCAAAGGACTGAAATACCATCGCGACACCTAGCGCCGGACCGCAAATGTCCTTACCTCGATACATGGCTTTACCGGCATCCGAAGCAATTAGCCCCGCCATAATACGCAGCAAGGTCGATTTACCTGAGCCAGATTTCCCAAGCAGCGCGACAATTTCGCCTTTGGCCAGTGAAAAATTAACATTGTCGAGGATGAGGCGTGGCGCACCATCGGCACTACGAAAAGACTTAGCAACGCCGTTGAGTTCCATCAATAAATTTTCACGCATAGTTTTTCCTTAAAGACTACGGTCTTCGGCCAGCAAATACAATTTGCGCCAGAAAAAGCGGTTCAACAACATCACGAAGACACACATTATCCCTATGCCTAGCGCTATGCGGTGAAAATCGCCAGCGTCAGTCATTTGCTTGATGTAACTGCCCAGCCCGTCCGCGACCAAAGTGGTCTTGCCCCAAGTGACATACTCAGCAACGATGCTGGCGTTCCACGAACCGCCACTGGCGGTAATGGCGCCGGTCACATAGGCTGGAAAGACTGCAGGCAGATACACCCGCTTCCATTTTAGCCACCCCTTCAAACCAAGATTGTCCGCCGCAAGGCGCAACTCGTTCGGAATGGTCGATGCGCCCGCAACCACGTTGAACAGGATGTACCACTGGGTGCCGAACACCATCAGGGGACTGAGCCAGATATTCGGATTGAGCTTTAGCGTCACCAACATGTACACCACCACCGGGAACATCAGATTGACAGGAAAAGCCGCCAAAAATTGTGCGACCGCTTGCACTCGTTGCGAATACTGGGGACGCAATCCTATCCAGACCGCAATCGGTACCCACACGATAGATGCCAGGCCAATGAGCAGCATCACGCGGCCAAGAGTAATCAAGCCCAATACGACGACATGCGCCGCCTCCGCCCAGCCGACATCACTGTGCACAAACATCACGAGGCGATAAACGGCCAGCAGGGAAGCGGCGGGCACCAGCACGTCCCAGACACGCGCCGCGTACTTGCCGAGCGGGTGCGAACGCGTCTCGTCTGTGGCACGGTCATGGCGCAGGCTAAACCAGCCCAGCGCGCCGCTCAGCTTCAGCCAGAAACGGTCGGTCAGCGCCCTTATCCAACGGCTGCGCCTGCCCCAGTCCAGCAGCCAAGAGCCCTGCGCCGTGTCGCCCTGCGATTCTTCGAAGCGAAATTTGTCGGCCCAGGCCAGCAGCGGACGGAAAAACAGCTGGTCATACAACACAATTCCGGCCAGCATGGCACAGATGGCCCAGGCAATGGCGCGGCCATTCTCCGCCTCAATTGCAACAGCGATATACGCGCCAATGCCGGGCAACTTAATATCTTGCCCGGCCACTGAAATCGCTTCGGCCGCAACAAGAAAAAACCAGCCTCCCGACATCGACATCATCATATTCCACAGCAGGCCAGGAATTGCGAACGGCAGTTCGAGCCGCCAAAAGCGTTGCCAGCCCGACTGGCAGAATACCCGCGACGCTTCATTGAGCTCAGCTGGCACAGTGCGCATCGACTGGAACAGGCTGAACGCCATGTTCCACGCTTGCGAGGTAAAAATCGCGAAGATGGCCGCACACTCGACACCCAATAAATTTCCGGGAAACAAAGCGATGAATGGCGCAATCGCAATGGCCTGGAAGCCAAGAATAGGCACCGACTGCAGAATATCGAGCAGGGGAATCATCACCTTCTCGGCCGCGCGGTACTTCGATGCTATCGCGGCGAAGACGAAACTGAACAGTAACGAACACGCCAGGGCTGTAAACATGCGCAACATCGTTCGCAACAAGTAATACGGCAGATTGACCGGGTCCAGTGAAATTGGCGTCACTTGGCCGACCGTAAACGGCCGGGTCATCTGCATAGCGCCAAACGCTGCCGCCGCCAGTACGGCGAGCACCAGGGGCAACAAAATCCAGTCCCAACGGTTGGGTGCACCAGCAAGCAAAGCCCGTTCACCGCGGCGCGGGTTAAACAACTCGAACATCATGCGCTCCCGATTAGTATTGCGCGTGCAGACGGATGGAGCCGACGGTCACCGGACCACGGTCTCGGTTATAGGCGGGATTAGCAATCCGTTGATAGTCCAGGGTTACCCAAGCGGCTTTCGCGACTTTTGCGCTGTAATACGCTTCCACTATTGATTCCGGTCGGTAGTTTAACTGACCGTCTCCGATGAAGGCGCCATGCCCACCGGCTGCCAAATAGTCCCTGTGCGCACTTGATAGTCCATTGCGAACCAGCGCGATGCCAATAGCATCATCACCCCGACTCCAGAGGTCACCTTTCAGAACCGCCCCAGTGGAAATCGAGCGCTCTATTTCGGTAAATGCGTAGGTTTCCGATGCCCCGTCGTTCCAACTTCCACGGGCGAAGACGCCGATGTCGGATGTCAAATTCTGTTCGGCACTGATGCCAAAGCCGATTTTCGTACGTTCGGAGCGCACGCGCGACACATCTGGTATGCCGCCATGGCTACGTGCCTCGGCTAACGCATCTCGAAAGCTTCCCATCTTGGCCTTATTACGAAAAGCCAACACACGGAGCTTACCGGCCTGTTCGCCTACTGTGTGAGCATGTTCCAACTCGATTTGGTCGCCATAGTGTTCAAATACATGCTTATCGAGCGGCAATCCGTTGGATACGGCGGGTTGTAAAAATCTTCCGGCGCGCAGCACCCAGTCATCATAAAAATACTCGACAGATCCCCCCCATGTATAGCCGCGCGCATCCGCCGCAAAGTCATAGGCACCGTGGGCGAGGAGCGCCCAATTCATAAACTGGGTACGCGCGTCGTGCGCAAACTCATTGGCGTCGAATATATCAGTGACTGCCAGGTTACCGACGGTGACAACGACGCGCCTTTTTTCCACCATGCCAGCCAGCTGATTAACATCCGTCTCCACGGCTTCCTTTTCGCCGCCCAGTCCCCATGTTTGACGCAGGAATAGCCGTGCCCGGTAGAAGGTGGGATTGGGGCCTCCCGTCTTCTGCTGCTCCCCGTTGGTCATGCCACCCAGGCCGGTCAGTCCGGACAGGGGTACGCCTTGGACCAACTCAGGATTGACATAGAGTTCGCCGCCAGCCCAAGGACGCCAGCCAAACGCCGCAGTCGAGCTGAATGAATACGATTTTTCCGTGAAAGGGCTCAGACTGTTCGTTCCGTTATAAGCGGCCGAGAACGACGGTTTTTTCTGCCAGATGTAAGTGGCTTGAAAGTGAGCATTCCACGCTTCCTCGATAGTATCCTCGGCACGCGCCGAAATGGTCCAGCCTAGAAGCAATACTGCGATGAGAGCGCATCCAACCTTGTTTTCGTTTTTTGACATTGGCACCTCAACTTGAACTGAACGACTGACGGCAACGTGCACTTACGCAGTCCCAACAGATGCGCAGCGCAAAAAGCGCTGCCGAAAAATATGAAAAATCCTCCAATTATGGAATATTTTTATGACAGGGCAGTTACTATCACCCGGGCTGATACTGTGGGCGCCTATTAGGACGGCTACACACAGGTGTCAAGCGGACACACAGCATGCCTTACAACACATTCGCTGCGGACAACGATACCTAATGACAGCAACGCCACCTACATATATACATGCGCAGCATGCGCGCCAGCTCAATCGGTGACCGACCGGCGCCTTCGACCCTTGGATAGAACGGCTCGATCAGTTTGTGCAGCTTGCCCCACGGCGTCACGCTGTCGATCTCGGCCAGGAAGCGGTCGCACCGCGTCAGCTTCTTCTTGGCGGCGTATTCAAGGTCGGAAAAGCTTTTTTGCATGTTCGATGGCGGACCGTGGTGATGCCGTTGTTGTCTCAGGTCAGGCTGCCGCAGGGAACGGCGTCCATTTCATTGCCTAGTGCGCGAAGGGCTGCTTTGGGGCCAGGCTGTGTAAAAACGCAGTTTTGTGTAAACGGATGCCGTTGGGTAAACGTTATGCCAGTATCTCATCAATACGAGCGCCAGATGAAACGATTTATCGAGAGTGAATGCCTGGGCCAGGGTACGTTGCTGCCTGAACTGCTGGACGATTACGTTGCCGAGCACAATCCGGTTCGGGTGGTCGATGTATTTGTCGACGAACTCGACCTCGGCTTCGATGGTATGCAGCCAGCAAAAACAGGACGGCCTGCCACACGCTTGGTGTGCGATCTCGTACCCGCCAACCACTAGCACTAGGTCGACTTTCTGTAAATAAACCACGGCAGCGATTCGCTGCAGACTACAGCGTCATCGTCCAGATTGAGCAGGCTCACATAACCGGCTGGGGATCATCCGGCACCTTCGGAAAAGGCTCTGATCAAAATTCAAATGCAACGCCACGCCCGAAAAGATGCTTTAACTGCAGGCGCAGAATAGCAAACACCAGCATGCTGGCACACCTATCTTGCCCTGGCAGTGGCCGACGAGGGCGGCGGCATTTCCGCCAGCGTGATGGAGCACCTGTTCGAGCCCTTCTTTACTACCCGCGCGGCGCAATCGGGCACGGGGCTGGGCCTGGCTGTCGTGCATGGCGTGGTGACGGAATTTGGCGGCGCCATCGATGTCGCCAGCGAACCCGGCCACGGCTCGCTGTTTACCATGTATTTCCCCGAATACGTGGGTGCGGCCGCCGCGCAGGCCACGGCGCCGGACACACAGCCGGGCCCCAGCCAGACCATCATGGTCATCGACGACGATGCCGACCTGGTGGCCATGCTGTCGGAAATGCTGACGGACCTCGGCTATGCGCCCATCGGCTACAGCGAGCCGGAGGTGGCCCTGCAGGCGCTGCTGGACGCACCGGGAAAATATGCGCTGGTCATCACGGACGAAATCATGCCCGGCATGAGCGGCACGCTGCTGGCGCAAACCTTGTCAGCCCAGCGCCCTGGCCTGCCGCTGACCTTGCTGTGCGGCTAAGGCGGGCCGCTGACGGCGGCCAAGGTGGTCATGGCCAGCGTCTCGCAAGTCATGCTCAAGCCCGTGCGGCGCGATGAGCTGGCGCAGGTGCTGCAAACCTTGCTACAGGGAAAACACGCTGCCTGAACATATTGCTTGCATTTAGGCCGTGGTGGCGCGGCGCAAGGGCGCTTCAGCTATTGCCCCTCCAATCCTGCAGGCCGTGTTTGCGACACCATACCAAAACTGTCGACCGGCCCTGTATTCCGTAGCGCATTTGCGCCTGCCTGTACGTCATCTCGCCTTTTTCCACCTGCTCGACAACGCTCAATTTAAAAGCCAGACTGTAATCGCGCTGGCTGGCTGCGCCTAAACCCTTGTTCCATTTGACACTCCTTCTCTGCATCGAAAAAGTGTCAACTTATTCCAGTACGGATCACACCCAATAAAAAAGCCGACTACATAAATGTGTCGGCTTTAATATAAGTACTTGATTGTATTGCGAATTCTTGGTGGGAAGTGCAAGTTTCGAACTTGCGACCCCTGCAGTGTGAATGCAGTGCTCTACCCCTGAGCTAACCTCCCGAAGCGAGGCGAATTATCGCATAGGTGTGGCGGCATCTGCAAGGGCTGGCGACAGGAAATTTAGCATGCCACGCTTTTTCCTCAGGCGGCCGCGGGTGGCGCCAGGACGGCGGTCCAGATGCATTGGCCTTTGGCAGCCTTGTCGAGGCCGGCAATGGTGGCTTCGTGGGCGGCGAGCTCGTCGGCCGTGGCGCTCTGGAAGATGACTTCGGCGAGCGGCACGATTTCCAGGGCGGCGCCGTCGGCGGCCACTTCCACTTCTTCTTCCATGCTCAGGCTGTTTTGCCCGCGCGTCATGGCCAGGTAGACGTCGGCCAGCAATTCGGAGTCAAGCAGCGCGCCGTGCAGCTTCCGGTGAGCGTTCGAGACGCCGTAGCGATCACACAGGGCGTCGAGAGAATTGCGCTTGCCCGGATGCATTTCCTTCGCCTGCACCAGGGTGTCGATCACGCCATGCACTTGCTCATGCACGGGCGGCAGGTTCAGGCGCTTGAATTCCGCATTAAGGAAGCCGATATCGAACGGGGCGTTGTGGATAATCAATTCGGCGCCGGCGATAAACGTGCGGAATTCTTCGGCGATTTCCGCGAATTTCGGTTTATCGCTAAGGAACTCCGTCGTCAAGCCGTGGACGGCCAGCGCGCCCTCTTCCGACTCGCGCTCGGGATTGATGTAATGGTGGAAATTATTCCCCGTCAACATGCGGTTGTTCAGTTCGACCGCCCCGATCTCCAGGATGCGGTCACCCGTGCGTGGGTTCAGACCGGTGGTTTCAGTATCGAGAACAATTTGACGCATGGCGGATTCCGTCGTAAAAGCAAAAAGCGAAGGGCACAGTATAGCAAACCTGGGTGCTGCAATCGCACCCAGACATGTTCGAACGCCCAACAAAACCGTAGCGAGCGGCAGTGATTTGTGGCCGCAAAGCGCGACGCGCAGTAGGTTTGGTTGGGCGTTCTTAGGCGCGCACGGTTTCCACGCCCAGATTGGCCAGCTCATCGGCCCGCTCGTTACCCGGATGGCCATTGTGGCCGCGCACCCAGCGCCATTCCACTTCATGGACGGCCTGGGCCGTATCGAGGGCTTGCCACAGGTCGACGTTTTTCACAGGTGCCTTGGCCGCCGTTTTCCAGCCGCGCGCCTTCCAGCCGTGGATCCATTCGCTGATGCCCTTCTGCACGTACTGGCTATCGGTATACAACACCACCTGGCAGGGGCGTTTGAGCGCCGTCAAGGCTTCGATCACGGCCTTCAATTCCATGCGGTTATTCGTCGTATTGAGTTCCCCGCCGTAAATTTCTTTCTTGGCGCCATCGGCCACCATCAGTGCGCCCCAGCCGCCCGTGCCGGGATTGCCCTTGCATGCGCCATCGGCGTAAATCTCAACCTTATCCATCTTGCTGTTCCCGCCTTTTATTCGTGACCGGTGCGCCTGCGGGCGCCGTCGCCGGTTTCTTGGTCCACGCCGGACCGATCAAACGCATCCCTTTGACACGCTTGATCGCCTGCACTATATACACTGCGCCCAGATATGGCCACCAGCGCGCACCCGCCTTGTCCATGAAAGCGTTGCGACGCAGCCATTTTTCTGTCTTGCAGGCAGGTGCGTAGCAGCCGAAGTGGCTTTGGCTGACGCCCATGTTCAGCAATTTTAACCAGTCTTTCATGCGCGGCATAGAGATCAGCTCGCCCGCCTGCGGCAGGTAATGGCGTCCCGTGATTCTTCCGAGGCCCTGGCGCATGCCCCACAGGCTGGCCGGATTGAAGCCGCAGACGATCACGCGCCCCTCGGGGATCAGCACGCGCTCGACTTCGCGCAAGACCTGATGCGGCTCGGCGGCAAATTCGAGTACGTGCGGCAAGACCACCAAGTCCAGGCTTTGCGAGTCGAACGGCAACTCGTCGAAGGCCGACACCAGGGTCAAACGGCTCTCTTGCGGCGGGCGCGACGGCAGGCGCGCATCGAGCAGCCATTTGCTCGGCATGCGGCTGGCCGCCAGCGCGTCGAGCTGGGGCAAGCCGATCTGCACGGCATTAAAACCGAAGATATCGACGGTCAGGCTGTCGAGGCATTGCTGCTCCCAGGCGCGCACGTACAGACCGGCCGGCGTCTGCAGCCAGCCGTCAAGCGCTATAATGGATTTTTCGGATGCCACACTGTCCATTCAGTTTTCTCTTTTGCTCATGACACATTCCCCTGAACACGCTTTATCGGTACTTGCCGTGCCCGCCTTTGCCGACAATTACCTGTGGCTGATCCATGACGGCCGCCACGCCGCCGTGGTCGACCCTGGCGATGCGATGGCCATCCTCGATGCGCTGCAAGCACATCAGTTGACCTTGTCCGCCATTTTACTCACGCACCACCACGCCGACCACACGGGTGGCGTACCTGAATTGTTGCAGCATTTCGCTGTGCCCGTCTTCGGCCCGCGCAATGAGGCTATCACAGCCATCACGCAAGCGCTTGGCGAAGGCGATGTCGCCTATGTGCCAGAGCTGGGTTTGCAGATGACAGTCATCGACGTGCCCGGCCATACCAAGGGGCATATCGCCTATGTGCGCCAGCGCTCGGAGCAAGGCGATGCGCCATGGCTGTTTTCCGGCGACACCCTGTTTGCCGGCGGCTGCGGTCGCCTGTTCGAAGGCACGCCGGGCCAGATGGCCGACTCGCTGGGCAAGCTGGCCGCCCTGCCCGACGATACCGAGGTATTTTGCGCGCATGAGTACACCTTGTCCAATCTGCGCTTCGCCTACGCCGTCGAACCAGGCAACCTTGCCCTACAGGAACGCATCGCCATCGACACGGAAAAGCGCCAGCAGGGTTTATCCACCGTGCCATCGACCATTGCCCTTGAGAAGGCCACGAACCCCTTCCTGCGCTACCGCGAACCGGCCATCTTGACCAGCCTGAAGGTGGAAGGCAAGCTGGCCAGCGACGCTTCGCCCGTGGAAGCGTTTGCCGCACTACGTATGTGGAAAAACAACTTTTAAGCTTCTGCTTCTAAAAAGAAAAATCCCGGCGGCACCATCAGGTATCGCCGGGATTTTTTATCGATCTACTTGATCAGGATCAGATTTCTTCGTACAACGGCAAGGTCAGGAACTCGGCGAACGATTCCGATGTCGACATTTCCTCGAAAATCTGGCCTGCGCGCACATAGGTCGGACCGTTGCCGCCTGGCGCATCGCGCTGCACCTTGGCCAGTTCTTCCGGAATCATGGCGCGCACCATGTCGGCCGTGACCTTGCTGCCATCTTCCAGCACACCCTTGCTGGAACGAATCCATTGCCACACTTGCGAGCGGCTGATCTCGGCCGTGGCCGCATCTTCCATCAGGTTATGGATAGGCACGCAACCATTGCCAGCCAGCCAGCTGCCCAGGTAGTGGATGCCCACATTGATGTTGTAACGCAAGCCCGCTTCCGTGATCGGCGCTTCCGGCTGGAAGTTCAGCAGATCCGATGCTTTCACATCGATGTCGGGACGCTGTTTCTCGATCTGGTTCGGCTTGTCGCCCAGCACTTTCGTGAACTCGCCCATGGCCAGTTCCACCAGACCCGGATGGGCAACCCAGCCGCCGTCGTAGCCGTCGGTAGCATCGCGCGCCTTGTCGTTGCGCACGCCGCCCATGGCGATGTCGTTCTTTTCGGGATCGTTCTTGATCGGGATCAAAGCTGCCATGCCGCCAATCGCTGGCGCACCGCGCTTATGGCAGGTTTTCAGCAGCAGCAAGGCGTAGGCGCGCATGAACGGCGCCGTCATGGTGACCTTGGCGCGGTCGGCCAGGCAGAAATCCTTGTCCAGCTTGAATTTCTTGATGCACGAGAAGATGTAATCCCAGCGGCCCGCGTTCAAGCCCGAGCTGTGTTCTTTCAGTTCGTACAGGATTTCATCCATTTCAAACGCAGCCAGGATGGTTTCGATCAGCACGGTGGCCTTGATCGTGCCTTGTGGCAAGCCCAGTTCGTTTTGCGTCATGACGAAGATATCGTTCCACAGGCGCGCTTCCAGGTGCGATTCCATCTTCGGCAGGTAGAAATACGGACCGGCGCCGCGCGCCAGCTGTTCCTTGGCGTTATGGAACATGAACAGGGCAAAATCAAAAATGCCGCCGGAAATGCGCTTGCCATCGACCAGTACGTGCTTTTCATCGAGATGCCAGCCGCGCGGACGCACGACGAGGGTGGCGATCTTGTCGTTCAGCTTGTACGACTTGCCATTTTGCTCCAGCGAAATCGTCTTGCGCACGGCATCGAACATATTGATCTGGCCCGTCAGCTGGTTATCCCAGTTCGGCGTGTTCGAATCCTCGAAGTCCGTCATGTAGCTGTCCGCGCCGGAATTGAAGGCGTTGATGACCATCTTGCGCTCGACGGGACCGGTGATTTCCACGCGGCGACATTCCAGCGCCTTCGGAATCGGCGCGATCTTCCAGTCGCCATCGCGGATATGTGCGGTTTCTGGCAGGAAATCAGGACGCTCGCCCGCGTCGAGGCGCTTGGCGCGTTCCACGCGCACGGCCAGCAACTCCTGGCGGCGCGGCTCGAACTCACGCGTCAGCTTGGCCACCAGCGCCAGCGCTGCCGGCGTCAAAATCTGTTCGTAGCCAGGCTGGATGTCACCCGTGATTTGCATGCCTTCGGGAAGTGCGATCGTGTTCTGCGTCATGAAGTTCTCCGGTTTTTAATAAATAGAAGCAAAGGGTATCTGGTGATCCAAGTATAAGCTGAATGACTGCGCGGACAAGCGAGACAAAGGCGTAAAAACACTCTGCCGGGTGGCGCGTTTGTCCTATAGTATTGCACTATAAGGCATGGAAACGAGATTAAAAATCACTTCATCTATGCGTTTTTATCACAAGTGACGAGATAGCGAGCACAGCATATGGGCCAGTTCAGACAAATATCGACCTTCGTGGAAGTGGTGGCCAAGGGCAGCCTGTCGGCGGCCGCGCGCGCGGAAGGCATCGCCCCGGCCATGATAGGCCGGCGCCTCGATGCGCTGGAGCAGCGCTTGGGCGTCAAATTGCTGCAGCGCACGACGCGCAAGCTGGCCTTGACGAATGAAGGCGCCGCCTTCCTGGAAGATTGCCAGCGCATCCTGGGAGAATTGGAAGAGGCGGAAGCGGCCGTGGCCGTGCGCAGCGTGAAGGCCAGCGGCCATTTGCTCATTTCCGCGCCGGCCGGCTTCGGACGCCAGCACGTGGCGCCCCTGATCCCCTCGTTTGTCGCCGAGCACCGCGACGTGACGGTGTCGCTGAACCTGAACGACCGCCTGGTCGACCTGATCGGCGAAGGCATCGACGTGGCCATCCGCATCGCCAGCCTGTCCGATTCGTCTCTGGTGAGCACGAAACTGGCGGACAACCAGCGCGTGCTGGTCGGTTCGCCCGCCTATCTGAAACGGGCGGGCACGCCGCGCATCCCGGCCGACCTGGCGAAACATAATTGCCTGGCGATCAGCAGCGAAGGCAGCCAGCGCGGCTGGACCTTCCGCGAAAACGGCAAAAATGTCATTTTAAAGGTGGCCGGCAATATGGTGTGCAACGATGGCGAAGTGCTGCACGACTGGGCCTTGGCCGGCAAGGGCCTGGCGTGGCGCTCGATGTGGGAAGTGGGCGCCGAGATCGCCTCGGGCCAGCTGGTGACGGTGCTGGACCAGTTCGCCGCGCCGGGCAACGATATTTATGCCGTGTTCGCCCAGCGCCGCCATTTGCCGCTGCGCATACGGGCGTTTGTGGATTTTTTGCGGCACTCATATGCCCAACCCGACTACTGGCGTGAACGGGCTATCTAATCAATGCGAGTCGAACTGGAAGAACGCAGCTTGGCGTAGGTCGGATTAGCGTAGCGTAATCCGACACCAGCCCATACCTCTTGCCAGCACCACCATTGTCGGCTTACGCGCAAGCGCTAAGCCGACCTACCAGGCGACGCAAGCACGCCAAAAAGAGCGCGCAACCCACGTAAAACCCCTGCCTCACGGAAATTCAGGCGAAAAAAAATCCTCGGAGACCGAGGATTTCTTTATTTCGTTTGATCCAGCGTATTAGATTGGCTGAATGTTCGAAGCTTGCTTGCCTTTAGGGCCAGCGGTCACTTCAAAAGAAACGCGTTGGTTCTCTTGCAGGGACTTGAAGCCGTTCGACTGGATAGCCGAGAAGTGAGCGAACAGATCTTCGCCGCCTTCGTCAGGGGTAATAAAGCCGAAGCCCTTCGAATCATTGAACCATTTTACGATGCCAGTTGCCATTACAATTTCCTATTTCAGTTAAGTTGGGCTTGCGCCCGTTATATCGTTTGAAGCAAGAAAGAAATGACAGACAAACTGCACTACTACCTCGAATCCAACGATGCCCAATTATACCAACAAAACTGAGAAAAACCATTCTTTCGCAAAATAAACTTGCGAACACTACTTTAATAGCCAAATCCCCGTCTTGCGGCGCCCTGTACCAGCGGCATGGATACACTATATCCTAATCTGCGACGCCGATGCTTTGCGTTGCATCAAATGAATCATTGCAACCACATCTCTATGGTGCTGTCACTTACACGCTGAAATGGGTGGCGCCCGCATCGCGCGCGGCCCAGTGCAGCAGCGCCTCCACTTGCGCCCGCACGGCGGGCCATTCCGCCACCGCCTGCGCAGGCGTGTTGAGCATGGCGCGCACCTGCTGTTCGATGCGCCGGCATTCCTGGCCCAGCGCGGCAAAGCCGAAGGTAGCGGCCGAGCCGGCGACCGCGTGCAGCGCGCGGTGCAGCTCCGTCAACGGTTCCAGACGGGGACCTGCACTATCGCAGCGGCCGCTGGCCTGCATGATCGCTTGCATCAGGGCCGGCACGCCAGCCGCATATTTTTCGTTCAGGGCGCGCAAACGCGCGCGAAAATCCGGGTCGATCAAGGTTGCCATCGTAATACTCGCGGATTGGCTTACTTGGTGCCAAAGATGCGATCGCCGGCATCGCCCAGGCCCGGTACGATGTAAGCGTGGTCATCCAGGTGCGAATCGAGCGAAGCACAGTACATCTTGACCTTCGGATGCGCGTTCTGGAACACGGTCACGCCTTCCGGCGCGGCCACCAGCGCCAGGAAGATGATCTGCTCGTCCGTCACGCCGCGTTTCTTCAGCACGTCGACGGCGTACACGGCCGAATTGCCGGTGGCCACCATCGGGTCGCACAGGATGAAGGTGCGCTCGTTCAGATCCGGCAGGCGCACCAGGTATTCCACGGGCATGTGGGTGGTGGGATCGCGGTACACGCCGATGTGGCCCACGCGGGCCGATGGCACCAGGTTCAGCAAGCCATCGCTCATGCCGATGCCGGCGCGCAGGATGGGCACGATGGCCAGTTTCTTGCCAGCAATGACGGGCGCATCGATGGTCACCAGCGGGGTCGTGATTTGGCGCGTGGTCAGCGGCAGGTCGCGCGTGATTTCATAGCCCATCAGCAAAGTGATTTCCTTGAGCAATTCACGGAAGGTGCGCGTGGACGTGTCGTGCTCGCGCATGTGGCTCAGTTTGTGCTGGATCAAAGGGTGATCGGTAATGAACAAATTCGGGAAGCGTGGATCTTGTTTCATATTGTTTTTCTTTCTTTGCTCTCTGGCGCGGCGGCAAGCATGGCCGCAGGCGCGCTGTGTGTCGATAAAATGAAGGATTGCCGCATTATCCCAGCCCACAGCCCGCCTGTGGCTGGAATTTTCGAAATAATCGGATTTGTCGGGGTCAATACTCGCGCAGGGCGCGCGCCAGGATGGCCGCACAATCGGTGCCCGCCGGCAAGCGGCCATACGCGCCGCCCGGCACTTGCACCAGCCGCGACTGCAGGAAGGCCTGCGCAACAAAGGGCGGCGCGTGGCGCAGCAGCAAGGCGGCCTGCACGGCCAGCACGATGCGCTCGGATAATTGCCTGGCGCCAAATTCATCCGTTTGCGGCCCGTCCAGGTCGGCCAGCAGGCGCGTGCGGTAATCCGCAAACTCGGCGTGATCATCGCCGGCCAGCGCCAGCTCGGCCGCCAGGGCGTCGCGCGCGGCCGGCGACTTGCCGAAGGCGCGCAAGACGTCGAGGCACATGACGTTGCCCGAACCTTCCCAGATCGAGTTGACGGGCAGTTCGCGGTACAGGCGCGCCAGCGGCGCGTCTTCCACATAGCCGGTGCCGCCCAGCACCTCCATGGCTTCCGCGCCGAAGCCGGGACCGCGCTTGCATATCCAGTACTTGCCGGCCGGCGTGAGCACGCGCGCCAGCATCGCTTGCTGCGCATCGTCCTTTTCATCGAAACAGCGGGCCAGGCGCAGTGCAAAGGCCGTGGCGGCTTCCGATTCGAGCGCCAGGTCGGCCAGCACGTTTTGCATCAAGGGCTGCTCGGCCAGCGGCTTGCCGAAGACGGCCCGCTGGCGCGCATGGTGCAGCGCCTGCGTCAGGGCGGCGCGCATGATGCCGGTACTGCCCAGCACGCAATCGAGGCGCGTGTGGCTGGCCATTTCCAGGATGGTGGGAATGCCCCGCCCCGGCTGCCCCACGAGCCAGCCGTAGGCGTTGGTAAATTCCACTTCCGACGAGGCATTCGAGCGGTTGCCCAGCTTATCTTTCAGGCGCTGCACGCGGATGGCATTGCGGCTGCCGTCGGGCAGGTAGCGCGGCAAGAAGAAGCACGACAATCCGCCCTCCTCCGCCTGCGCCAGGATCAGATGCGCATCGCACTGCGGTGCCGAGAAAAACCATTTGTGGCCGACGATGCGCCAGGCACCGCCGGCCTCGTCGCCGAACAGGGTCCGCGCCTCGTCCGGCGGCACGGGCACCGCGCGCGTGGTGTTGCTGCGCACATCCGAGCCGCCCTGCTTTTCCGTCATGCCCATGCCGATCAGGGCGCCGCGCTTCTGTTCCACGGGCAGGGAGCGGGGATCGTACTCGCGCGAGAGGATTTTCGGCAGCCAGCGCTGCGCGATTTGCGGCAGATCAAGGGCCTGGCGCAAGGCCGGCACCGAGGCATACGTCATCGTCACGGGACACTGCGTGCCGTTTTCCACCTGTCCCACTAATAGATAGGCGGCCGCGCGCGCCACCTGGGCACCGGGACCTGGCGAGGCCCAGGGCGCAGCGTGCGCGCCGGCGCCCACGAGGATGGCCATCAGCTCATGCCAGGCCGGATGGAACAACACTTCGTCGATGCGGCGCCCGGCCCGGTCGAACTGCTGCAACTCGGGCGTGTGGATATTGGCCAGGCGCGCCAGCGCATACGTCTCGGCGCGGCCCAGTTTCTCGCCCAGCGCGTCGAGCTCCGGCCGCGCCGCGCCGCCACCCTCGCGCAGCAGCGCTTCGATCAGCGCCGGGTCGCAGGCGAACAGGTTGACGTTTTCAAACGGCGTGGCCTGGTTGAAAACTTCATGCGTATCAAAAGCATTCATGGGAGTCTCCCGCGATTTGTTATCATGGTGCCCTTGCTGTCGCTGGCGCAGCGTCAACACCGTCTGCCAGCCAGACTAGCGCAAAGCGCATGGCGGGGCAAGCGCGCCAGTGGAAGCCTGTACAGATAAATGTTTCCATATGAAATGAAAATGCCGGTGCGTGTCCCGCAGCATGTTTTTTTCATGGAAGGCAGGAATATTTACAAAACCTGAAGCAATGTTGCTCTATTTCATGTAATCGAATGCTTTTCAATGATACATTTCGTGTGGATCGTATTCCGATAGTTGCCCTCCGGCCCGCTATGGCGCGCGTCACGCACGATGCACTCTTTCCGTTGGCGCCCTGCCCTGCAGCGCGCGCCGGCACTGATAACAAAAAGGTAAAAGCCCGCACGATGTTTTCCAGTACCCCATCCGCCGCCCACCGCGAGGCACGCCACGAGTTGGACAACCTCATGGAAGAGGCAGGCGACGTCGTGTTCCGGCTCGATACGGACGGCCTGATCCTGTTCGCCAGCAAGCGCGCGGCCACCCTGTTCGGCGCGCCCTCGGGCCTGTGCGGCCACTTGCTGCTGCCGCTGGCCGCCGAAGCATCGCGCGCGGCGCTGCAGGCAGCGCTGGAAGATTCGCTGGAAGAACCGGGCCGCCTGGAAGTGCGCCTGCAAACGCCGGACCAGGAAATCTGGTTCGAGCTGCGCCTGTCTTCTTATATCAACGCAGCGGGCGTGGCCGAATTGCTGGTGGTCGGGCGCGATACCTCGGCCCAGCACAACACGGAAGAACGCTTGCGCCACATGGCCACGCACGACGCGCTGACCGGGCTGCCGAACCGCCTGTTGCTGTCGGACCGCATCCGCATGGTGATCGCCCAGGCGTCCCGTTCGGGCCAAGGGTTTTCGGTCGCCACCATCGGCCTCGATGGTTTTAAAAAGGTCAACGATGGCCTGGGCCACCCCGTCGGCGACGCCGTGCTGCGCCTGGCCGCGGCGCGCCTGCGCAAGACCCTGCGCGACAGCGACACCCTGGCGCGCGTGGGCGGCGATGAATTCGTCGCCGTGCTGCCGGGCAGCGCCACGGACGCGCAGATCAAGCTGGTGACGGGCCGCCTGCTGGCCACCCTGCAGGCGCCGTTCGAAGTCGATGGCCATACGATCTATGTGGGAGCGTCCGTCGGCGTATCGATCTATCCGCTGCACGCGGAAGATGAAGTGCGCCTGGTGGCGCTGGCCGATGCGGCCATGTCGCGCGCCAAGGAAACGGGCAAGGCCCGCTGCCTGGTCTACAGCCCGCGCCTGAATGGCCCATCGGAACACGATATTTCGCTGGAAGCGGCCATGTTCCAGGCCGTGCGCGAAGGCGAATTTCTGCTCTTTTACCAGCCCATCGTCGATGCGCACACACGGCAGATCCAGGGTTTCGAAACCCTGATGCGCTGGAAGCACCCGACCCTCGGCCTGGTGCCGCCCGTGCGTTTCATCCCGATTGCCGAAGCCAATGGCCTGATCAATCTGCTGGGCGCCTGGGCGCTGAAGGCGGCCTGCGTGCAGCTCAAGCAGTTCCAGGAAGTGGCCAAGCGGCCGCTGTACATCTCCGTCAACATCAGCCCGCGCCAGTTCCGCAACGACAAATTCCTCGACGTGCTCGATGATGCCATCGCCTTTTCGGGCCTCTCGGGCGAACACCTGGTGCTGGAAATTACCGAAGGCACCCTGATGATCGACCCCGTGCATGCGGAAACCATCCTCGTCAAGATGACGGAGCGCCGCGCGCGCATCGCCATCGACGATTTCGGCACCGGCTACTCTTCGCTCGCGTATCTGAAGCGCTTCCCCATTTCCGTACTGAAGATCGACCGTACCTTCATCAAGGACTTGCCCGAATCGAGCAAGGACGCGGCCATCTGCAACACCATTCTCGACCTGGCCAAGCATTTGAATTTGTCGGTGGTGGCCGAAGGCGTGGAAACGGAGGAGCAGATGCACTTCATGGAGTCGCGCGGCTGCCAGTATGTGCAAGGCTATTTGACGGGCAAACCGATGCCGGCGCATGCCGCGCTATCGGCCTTGAGCGAAAAAACCTATGCGGCGCTGGTGCCCACGCCGTCTGCCAATGAACAGCGCGGAGGGGTGCAATGAATCCAGGTCATTTCGAGGTACCGACACAACTCGGCAAAAACACCCTGGACCTGCTATGGGCGCGCACGCGCCAGCAGGGCGACATGCCAGGCTTCGCGAAAGCCATCAGCGCCATCCTGGGCGCCATGCGCGGCGAGGATGACCACGAATTCGACATCACGCAAACGGTGCTGTCCGACCCTGTCCTCACGCACAAGGTGCTGCGCCTGGCCAACAGCGGTATGTATTCGGCCTTCGGCCAGCGGGTCAACACGGTCTCGAAGGCCGTGCTGGTGCTGGGCATCGACGCCATCGGCCACCTGGCGCTGGGACTGAAGCTGATCGAGGAGCTGTCGCAGGCCTCGCCCGACTCCGTCAGTGCGCACGTGGAAATGGAAAAGGCCGTGCTGGCCGGGATGGTGGCGCAGCAAGTGGCCACCAGCGCCGGCAGCCTGCAGGCGGAGCAAGCCGTCGTCTGCTCCATGCTGCACACCCTGGGCCGCATGATGGTGACGTTCTACATGACGGACTTCTGGGCGCGCATGCAGGCGCATGCGGGTCCCGGCAACGAGGCGGCCGCCGCGCGCGAAATCCTCGGCCTGTCGCTGCCGGAAGTGGGCTATGCCACGGCCGCCCACTGGGGCTTGCCGCAGCACCTGATCAACGGCATGCGTCCGATGGAGCCGTCGCCCGACAACGCGCCAGTCAGCGGCGCCGACTGGATGGCAGGACTGTCGACCATGGCGGCGCGCTGCGCCGACTCGCTGTGGCATGACGATGCGGCCGGCGCGGCGCAGGTGCACGCGCTGATCGACGACTATGCGGGCACGCTGGGCATCGCTGCCACGGACCTGGTGGTGGCGGTGGACAAGGCGAAGATGATGGCGGCGGTCGACCTGTCGATCGCACCGCTGTCGAAACCGGCCGAACGGCGCGCGCGCCAGCTGGCCTCGACGCGCATGCGCGCCGAAGGCAACCGCATCCTGATCGGCGGCCTGGCCGACCTGCGCGGCGCCATCGGCAGCGCCAGCCCGGGCCAGATGGTTTCGATGGCGCTCGAAACGCTGCACCAGGGCTTTGATTTTTCACGCTCGGTGGCGTTCGTGCGCAACCATCGGGATCATTTGTACTCGGCGCGCATCAGCATGGGCGAAGGCATGGCCGACCTGCAGGACCTGATGGTGTTTGGCGACGCATATGAGCCGAACGTTTTCCACGCGGCCCTCAATAGCGACCGCGTGATTTTCATCGACAATGCGCGCGACCCGAAATTTGCCGCCAAGCTGCCGCAATGGTGGAAAGCCACCCTGTCGGAAGCGCGCAGCTTCGTCGTGCTGCCCCTGTCGGCCAACGGCCATCCCACGGGCTTCCTGTACGGCGACTGGGACGACAGCTTCCCGCCGATTCAATTGAACCAGACGGAATTCAACCTGATCAACGATATCCGGGCGTTGCTGGTGCAGTCGGTGGAGATGCGGCACCAGCTCGAGCTGGTGGCAAATAAGGTAGCGTGACAGAAAACGCCAACCATGTTGTCGGATTACGCGGGGCGATGCCCCGCTAATCCGACCTACGCGCAACGTATGGCGTGGGTGGTAGGTCGGATTAGGGCCGCAGGCCCGTAATCCGACAACATTCAACTTACTTCAGCTTCGGCGTACTCACGCTGACATCGCCGCACTGCGCGCGGTGCATCAGGGCGTGCTCGATCAGGACCAGCGCCAGCATGGCTTCGGCGATCGGCGTGGCGCGGATGCCCACGCAGGGATCATGGCGGCCGAAAGTTTCCACCATCACGGGATTGCCCTCTTTATCGATCGAGCGGCGCGGCGTGCGGATCGACGACGTCGGCTTGATGGCGATCGAGACTTTGACATCCTGTCCGGTCGAGATACCACCGAGTACGCCGCCGGCGTTATTGCCGATAAAGCCTGCCGGCGTCAGTTCGTCGCCGTGCTCGGAACCCTTTTGCGCCACCGAATCGAAACCGGCGCCGATTTCCACGCCCTTGACGGCATTGATGCCCATCATGGCGTAGGCGATGTCGGCGTCGAGCTTGTCGTAGATGGGCTGGCCCAGGCCGACCGGCACGTTTTGCGCGATCACGTCGATGCGCGCGCCGATGGAATCGCCATCGCGGCGCAATTGATCCATCGCCGCTTCCATGCGCGCGATCAGGTCCGCGTCACCGCTGGCGGCAAAGAAGGGGTTCGCATGCACGTGTTCCCAGGACTGGAACGGCACGGCAATGTCGCCCAGCTGGCTCATGCAACCCTTGAAGGTGGTGCCGTACTGCTGCAGCAGCCATTTCTTGGCAATCGCCGCCGCGCCCACCACGGGCGCCGTCAGGCGCGCCGAGGAGCGTCCGCCGCCGCGCGGGTCGCGCACGCCGTATTTATGCCAGTAGGTGTAGTCGGCATGGCCGGGGCGGAAGCTTTCCGCGATATTGCCGTAATCCTTGCTGCGCTGGTCTTCATTGCGGATCAGCAGCGCGATGGGCGTACCCGTCGTCACGCCCTGATACACGCCGGAGAGAATTTCCACCGTATCCGATTCCTGGCGCTGCGTCACGTGGCGCGAGGTGCCCGGTTTGCGGCGGTCCAGTTCGGGCTGGATATCGGCTTCCGACAGGATTAATCCTGGCGGACAGCCATCGATCACGCAGCCGATGGCCGGACCGTGCGATTCGCCGAAAGTGGTAACAGTAAACAGCTTGCCAAAAGAATTGCCGGACATAGTAGGAAGTGTGAGGACTGGAAAACTCAATTCTACCAGCCTGCGGGGCATGCCATGCCGCTAATGCCGCGGCAAGGCCCGATATTGCCGCGCGTTATCAGCATTTTTAAATCCCGTGTTTTTTTTCATACAAAAAACACCGAATATGAGTTGCAATCATGCAATACAACAAATATTGCTCTACGGAATAGGCTTAAAAAAACATTTTGCTTATTAAATAGCTATATACTTGAATCAAAGCGCGCCACACAATGCAGGTTCAAGGCTGCGCCGAGAGCACGTCACAAATGCCCAGGGCTAGGCGTCGTTGCCGAAGACAGTACGCAAGTACGGCGAGGCAACGCAACAACGCCATGGGCTTTTTTGACGCGCTCGTAAAAAATGTCGAGTCATCCTGGAGAAGCTATACATGCCCGCACCGATCATCCCCCTTGACGCTAGCAAGGACGATCACGACGACCTGGTATTCCTCGATGAGCAACCAGCGCCGCCGCTGGCCGTCGCACCGCGCAGCGTCTGGCGGGTGATGATCATCGACGACGATGAAGACGTCCACTCCACCACCACTTTCGCCCTGGGCAACCTGGAAATGCAGCACCGCCCGCTGGAATTCGTGCATGCGTATTCGGCCGGCCAGGCGCGCGAATTGCTCAAGCATGAAGATGACATCGCCGTCATCCTGCTCGACGTGGTCATGGAACAGGATGACGCGGGCCTGCACCTGGTGCGCTACATCCGCGAAACCCTCAAAATGACGGATGTGCGCATCATCCTGCGCACGGGCCAGCCCGGCTATGCGCCGGAAATCGACGCCATCCGCGACTACGATATCAACGACTACAAAACCAAGTCCGAACTGACGCGTATCAAGCTGTTTACCACGGTGACGGCCGCCATCCGCTCGTACGAACAGATACGCTCGATCAGCAACAGCCGGCGCGGCCTGGACCAGATCGTTCACGCCAGCACGCAGCTAATGGCGCTGCACGGCGTGCAAAACTTCTCGGCCGGCGTGCTGGCGCAGATCGCCGACCTGCTGGGCATCGGCGCCGATGGCCTGCTGTGCGTGCAGGACTTGCAGGACAATGGCGCCAGGGAGCTGCTCGTGTCGGCCTGCACGGGCAGCTTTTCCAGCTTGCCGCACAGCGCCCTGTGCGGCCTGCAAAACCCCCGCGTGATGGCCGCCATCGAGCACACGCTGGCACAGCGGCGCAATGTCTACGCGCACGACTACGCCACCCTGTACTTCGCGGGCAAGGCCAGCCGCGATGCGGCCGCCTACCTGGTCCTGCCGCGGCCCCTCTCGGCCATCAATGAAAGCCTGCTGGAAGTGTTTTGCAGCAACGTCGCCGTGGGCCTGGACAATGTCGAACTGGTATCGCACCTGCACAACGCCGCCTTCTACGACCAACTGTCGAAGCTGCCGAACCGCACGCGCCTGGTGGAAATCCTCGACGCCACCCTGGCCGGGCCCGCGCGCGATGACGCCACCCTGGCGCTGGTCGACCTCGACCACTTTGCCGAGACCAACGACGCGCTGGGACACCAGTTCGGCGACACCCTGCTGATTGCCGTGGCGGGCCGCTTGCAAACCCAGCTGGGTCCCCAACTGACGGTGGCGCGCCTGGGCGGCGACATCTTTTGCGTGCTGGGCGACTCTTCGCAAGTCAACCCGGCCAAGATCCTGGCCCTGTTCCAGGCGCCGTTCTGCATCGATGGCCAGGATGTGCAGCTGTCGGCCACCCTGGGCCTGGTGCGGCTGGGCGAACATGCGGGCACGGGCGCCGATGCGCTGAAGGATGCCGATATCGCGCTGAAACGGGCGAAAAGCCAGCAGCGCGCCGGGCACTTCTATTTTTCGCGCAGCATGGGCATCGAAATCCGCGAAAGAGTCCGCATGATGCACGCGCTGCGCACGGCCTTCAGCCAGGACCAGCTGTTTGTCGTCTACCAGCCGCAGATCGACCTGACCACGCGCCGCCCCGTGGGCGCCGAAGCACTGCTGCGCTGGCAGACGCCGGATGGCAAGTTCATCTCGCCCGACCGCTTCATCCCGATTGCCGAGTATTCGGGCATCATCATCGACCTCGGCGAATGGGTGCTGCGCACGGCTTGCCGCGAACTGGTGCTGCTGCGCGAACAGGGCCACCGCAACTTCGTCATGTCCGTCAATGTGTCGCAAGTGCAGTTCCGCCACCCGCTGTTCCTGGAAATGCTGCGCGCGGCGCTGGAAGAAACGCAGGCGCCACCCGAATTCATCGAGCTGGAAATCACGGAATCGATGGCCATGGAAGAGCCGGACCTGCTGATCAAGATGTTGTGGCAGATCAAGCAGACGGGCGTCAGCATCGCCATCGACGACTTCGGCACGGGTTTTTCGTCGCTGTCGTACCTGCAGCGGCTGCAAGTCGACCGCCTGAAAATCGACCGCGCGTTTGTGACGGAAATCACGGGTTCCGCGCGCGGCAGCAGCATCGCCGAAATGGTCATCCAACTGGGCCGCAACCTGGGCCTGGCCGTGATCGCCGAAGGAGTGGAAGACGAGCGGCAAGCACAAATTTTGCAGGCACTGGGCTGCCCCATGGCACAGGGCTTCCTGTTCGCCCGCCCGATGACGGCCACGGCGCTGGGCACCTGGCTGAACAACGAGGCACTGCAGGGCGCGGCGTAGGCGCCTGCCTTGCATTGACCATGCAAAACGCCGGCAGAGCCGGCGTTGTTTTTACTGCATCAGAGAAGCTTAGTCGGTGGTTTCAGCCGGCCAATCGCGGATGTAGGCCTTGAGCATCTGGTTTTCAAAGCTTTGCGCTTCGAGCACGGCGCGCGCCACATCGTAGAAGGAAATGACGCCCAGCAAAGTCTTGGCGTTCATGACGGGCAGGTAGCGCGCGTGCTTTTCCAGCATGATGCGGCGCACTTCGTTCACTTCCGTGTCGGGCGTGACGGTGATCGGATGGTCATCCATGTGCTTGCGCACGGTGCCGCCGCCGATCTGGCCCGCGTTCTCGTGCAGCGCGTTCAACACTTCGCGGAAGGTCAGCATGCCGACCAGGTCGCCAAATTCCATGACCACCAGTGAACCGATGTCTTTTTCAGCCATGGTATTGGCCGCGTCAAGCAGGGGCTGGTCAGGCGTGACCGTGTAGAGGATGTTGCCCTTGACTTGGAGAATTTCAGATACTTTCATATTGGCCGTCCTGTCCGCGTGATTGGTATTTTAGTTATTCTAGCCCTTACTGCGACTGTAGCCTATGCCTGCGGAAAAATCCAGCCTTGCGCGCAATCAAATCGAGGGGATTGCGCGCAACTTTCCATTACGCTCTACGGCGAAACCAGCCGGCGATAGAAAGACGCTGGCGTGCCGTCGGCAGCACCTCGTGCAGCATCTCGCCCGACAAAAACATGGCCATGCGCCCTGCTTCGGGCGCGATATCCACGCTGGGGCCGCCATCGGGGCGCAACCGCAGCGCGCCGCCGTGTTCGGGCAGCCAGTCGTCGTTCAGGTACAGCACGACGGACACGGTGCGTTTGTCATCGTCGCGGAAACGGTCCAGATGGGCCCGGTAAAAGGCGCCCGGCGCATACAGGGCGAAATGGCTTTCGTACTCTTCCAGCCCCAGGAACAGCTCGCGATTGAGGGTCTGGCGCAACGCTTCCATCTGCTGCAGATAGCTGTCGCAGGCGCTTGAGCGGCCCGCTTCCAGCCATGCGATATGGTCGCCGCGGATGTCCGGCTGCAGCAGCGGCGCATGGCCGCTGCCCACGCCGGCGCCCTTCATCTTGCCGCTGAGCATGGATTGCACGCATTCGGCGGCCAGTTGCAGGCTGAGTTCAGGGGAAATGAATTGCTCTTGCAGGAGCCAGCCTGCGTGGCACAAGCCGTCAACGATAGACGGTCCGGGCACGGCAAGGGCGCCGTCGAACGATATTGCGGGCATAAAATCTTTCCTGGTGGACATACATGAGAGTGCGCCTGAAGCCCAGGATGTCGTTCGCTTGCAGCTGCTTCCCCGCGGTGCGGCGCACGCGCAATGGTCGAACAACCTGAATATCGCTGATCCGGCATCCTACCACCGCCACGCGGCGCCGGTCACTTTTTTTGACTTCAAGTGACAGGCGCGGCGCGCCAGCACGGCGCCATGCGCCCTGCACGCGAGCCCTTTTACTCAGCGCTAAATCAGGTTACGATCTTGCCACTATAAAACTTGGCGGAGACACCATGAGCGGCCCGAAATACCCCGGTTTCGATACTTTATCCCTGCATGCGGGCGCGGCGCCCGACCCGGCCACGGGCGCGCGAGCCACGCCCATCCATTTCACGTCCTCGTTTGCCTTCAAGAGTTCGGAGCATGCGGCCTCGCTGTTCAACATGGAGCGGGCCGGCCACGTGTACTCGCGCATTTCGAATCCCACCAACGCCGTGCTGGAAGAGCGCATCGCCGCCCTCGAAGGGGGCGTGGCTGGCATCGCCACGGCCAGCGGCCAGGCCGCCATGCACCTGGGTCTATGTACCATCGCCGGCGCCGGCTCGCACATCGTTGCCTCGCGTGCCCTGTACGGCGGCTCGCACAACCTGCTGGCCTACACATTAAAACGCTTCGGCATCGAGACGACGTTCGTCGACCCGCGCGACGTGGATGCCTGGCGCGCCGCCATCCGTCCGAACACGAAAGTGCTGTTCGGCGAAACGCTGGGCAATCCCGGCCTCGACGTGCTCGACATCCCCCAGATTGCCGCCCTGGCGCACGAACATCACTTGCCGCTGATGCTAGATTCGACGTTTACCACGCCCTATTTGCTGCGCCCCTTCGAGCATGGCGCCGACCTGGTGTTCCACTCTGCCACCAAGTTTTTATGCGGGCACGGCACGGCCATCGGCGGCTTGCTGGTCGATGGCGGCACCTTCGACTGGCAGGCGGCGTACGACAAGACGGGCCGTTTTGCCGAACTGTGCGAACCGTATGACGGCTTTCACGGCATGGTCTTCGCCGAGGAATCGACGGTGGCGCCGTTCGCCCTGCGCGCGCGGCGCGAAGGCTTGCGCGATTTCGGCGCCGTCATGAGCCCGCACAATGCCTTCGCCATCCTGCAAGGCATCGAAACCCTGGGCCTGCGCATGGACCGCCACGTGGCCAATACGCGCAAAATCATCGACTTCCTGCTGGCCAATCCGGCCGTGGATGCCGTGTCCTACCCCGAACTGCCATCCCACCCCGACTACGCACTGGCCAAGACTCTGCTGCCGAAAGGCGCGGGCGGCGTCTTCACCTTCCGCCTGCGCGGCGACCGCGCGGCGGGACAGCGCTTCGTCGACAGCCTGAAGATTTTCTCGCACCTGGCCAACGTGGGCGACGCCAAGTCGCTCGTCATCCATCCCGCCTCCACCACGCATTTCCGCGTGCCCGACGAGCAACTGGAAAAGGCCGGCATCACGCAGGGCACCATGCGCTTATCGGTGGGCCTGGAAGACGCGGACGATTTAATCGAAGACCTGGCCCGCAGCCTGAAACTGTCGCAGAAAGGCGCCTGAGATGTTATTCACCATCGAAAACACCACGGCCTACTGCTATACGGGCGGCAAACCATACAACCCGAGCCAGCCCACGGCCGTCTTCATCCACGGCGCGCAGAACGACCATTCCGTATGGGCCCTGCAAACGCGCTATTTTGCCCACCACGGCTGGAACGTGCTGGCCGTCGACTTGCCGGGCCACGGACGCAGCCTGGGTACGGCAAAGGATAATGTCGCAGAACTGGCGCGCTGGATCCTCGCCGTGCTGGACGCCGCTGGTGCGGCCAGGGCCATGCTGATCGGTCACAGCATGGGTTCCCTGATCGCGCTGGAAGCGGCATTCCTGGCGCCGGATCGCGTCAGCCACCTGGCCATGCTCGGTTCCACCTACCCGATGAAGGTCTCGCCGGCGCTGCTGGAAACGGCACTCAAGGACGAACAGGCGGCCATCGACATGGTCAATATCTGGTCGCACTCGTCGATCGCGCAAAAGCCGTCGTTTCCCGGCCCGGGCTTCTACGCCATGGGCGGCGCGCGGCGCTTGAAACAGCGCATCGCCGCCCTCAATCCCGCTCACGTGTTTCACACGGATTTTTTCGCCTGCAACGCCTACGCGAACGGCGAAATCGCCGCCGCTTCGGTACACTGCCCCACTTTATTCATTTTCGGCGCGCGCGACATGATGACGCCGCCCAAGTCGACCAGGCTGCTGACAGAGGCCATCACGCATGGCAGCGTGGTGCAGGTCGACAGCGGGCACGAATTGATGGCCGAGCAGCCGGACGCCGTACTCGACGCGCTGTTTGCGTTTGCGCAAACAGCAGCGGCATAAGTAGCCACCACGCTGACTTTTTTTAGGATCAATGCATGATGCTGTTGAATACCCTGTTTGATGAATTGACTGGCCGCGGCAGCGGCACGGAAGCGCAGCGGCACGAACGCTATAAATGGCTGGAACAGCTGCGCTTCACTAACCCGCTGGCGGAAGAAGGCGGCCCCATGGCCGGCATTCCGTACTACCAATGGTGCCGGCTGCCGCAGGCGCTGGTCGTGGCGGGCCAGCACACGGATCTGCTGGTCGGCACCACCAGTTCCCAGTACCTGGTCTTCGAGGGCCGCCACGCGGCAGCCTTCGCGGCCGAACTGGGCTTGCAATACGACGCCAACAACCGCATCGACCGCCCCGGTGGCCTCGACGAGCTGCTCGATGCCTACGAAGAGCAGGCGGACGGCAGCTGGAGCACCCTGCCAAATGACGCGCCGGCGCCACCGCTGGCCGGCTGGGACGACGTGTACTTCCGCGTGCGCGACCTGAGCGACGGCAGGACCATCCAGAGTGTGACCACCATCGCCTACGAAAGCAGCCGCTTCCCTGGCTACACCCTGCTGGGCACGACCATGGTGGGCGTCGGCGCCATCGTCCACGACGACGAGACGGCGCAATATCTGCAGCAAATCTTCGCCGACTGGGCCATCCAGCGCGATTGCGCCAACGCCTGCCTGCCAGCGCAGCAAGCGTGGCCCCACGCGCCGCGCCAGACGCCGCCCGAGACGTTCGGCACTGCGTTCGACTTTGCCCGCAACCTGACTTACCTCGATGCGCTGCTCGCTGCCTACGGACGCGCGCAGGCACAGGCGGAAATCGATGGCGGCGACGCCGCCTACTGGGCGTGCGCGGCCGCCAGCACGGCGTACCAGGTCTTCTCGCTGCGCTACACGGCAGGCTTGCCCATGCCTGACGTGGAAACGGCGCTGGAAGCGGCCATCGCCGCCTGCGAAACGGCGCGCGCGGCCCTGGCCGCAGCCTGCGATGACGATACCTTGTCCGCCTTTGATTTCGAACAATTGACGGATTACGCACGCAGCCTGCAGTTGCTGGGCGCCGCCCTGCTGTTCGGCCGCCACGACCTGGCTGCCCGCCTGGCCGCCCTGCAAACGGCCTTCGATGGCGAAGACGGCGTGGTTGAGGCACTGCTGTCAACCATCGATCCCCAGCGTCCCGCCGTCGAGGTATGGTATTTCGCCGAGCCCTACTCGGCCCTGTTCGAGTGCCTGGATACGGACGATCGCGCGCAGCAGCTGGAACACCTGCGGCAGTACCTGGCCAGCTGGCACACGGCGCTGGTGCGCGAAGACTGGTTCAACGGCCATTTGCGCGCACACGGCCTGGGCGGCTACTACGGCCTGTGGGCCTTCGAGGCGGCCGCCGTGGCCAAACACCTGGGCATGGAGCGCGACGCGCTGGCCCACTGGGTCATGCCGCCAGCGCCCTGAATCCCCCGTTCACTTTCAGACAAATATCCATGATCAATACCGCAGCCCTGTTCAGCACCGCCTTCCTGCCCGGCCAGGCCGGTTTCGACACCGAGACGATTACCGGCCTGGCCGAATGGCGGCTGGACATACCTGCGCTGTTCAAGCTGCTCATCGGCGCCGGCACGCAAGCCGTCGCCTGGCCCATCTACGGCGATGGCGAAGACTGCGCCTGCGTGCTGGCCGCGCCAATGGTCCAGGCGCAAGCCAGCTGGCAAGCCTTGTCCGCGCTGATGGACAAGCCGCGCGACGCGGCCGCCATCGTCGCGCGCGCCGGCATCAGCACCCTGCTGGCAGGCGGCCAGGCGTGGCTGATCCTCGATTGCGTGCAGCTGATCGCCCACGATATCGACACGCCGGACTATGCCGCCGCGCTCGACGCCCTGCGCGCCGAAGCGCAAGCCTTGCACTCTGCCCTGCTGCGTGGCGACAGGGAAGCCCTGGCGCCCCTGCTGGCCGCCGGCGCCGCATCGCCGGCCACCGGCTACTGGTCCGCCACGGCGGATGCGCAGCTGGCCGATGTCGAAGAACTCGATGCGCAAGATGTACCGTTCCTGCAAGGCCTGGAAGTACGGGAATGGCTGGAAGACGCCTTGTGCTATGAAGTAAGCAAGGCCGCGCAGCCCGGCATCCTGGGCCTGGTCACGCCGTATGGGCGCTGGATCGTGCCGCTGTCGCTGAATGTGACGGCACTGGGAGCGCGCCACGCGGACGACGGCTGGATCACGTTTGCCACGGCGGCCCACCCCGACGCGCACGGCGTGCTGGATTTGAACGGCACCGTGGTGCTGCCACCCGCCCCCGGCGCCCTGTACGTGATCAGCCCCCACCTGGTGCAGCAAATCGATCCGGACGGCGCCAGCCGCCTGCTGCGCCTGCCCGATGGCGCGCTGCTGATGGACGGCGTGGACCACATCGGCCAGCGCGACGATGGCTATATCGACATCGAGCGCCAGGCGCACGATGACGAGCGCAATGTCTGCGGCGTGCTCGACGCCACCGGCAAAGTGGTGCTAGCGACTGCCTACAGCTCCGTGCAGGATTTTGGCACGAAGAAGAAAATCGCCATCGTCAGCCAGCGCATCGATGGCCGCTTCCTGTTTGGCCTGGCGAACAGCCAGGGCGAGCTGCTGGCGCCGTGCCAGTACGAAGCCATCGATAGCGCCACCACCTCGTCGTCGCCCAAAGTGCGCAAGAACCTGATCTTCGCCATCGATGCGCAGGGACTGGCCTGCATGCTGACCCTCGATGGCAAGCAGGCGTTTACGCCGCTGTACCCACCCGCCCACCACTTGCGCGGCGTGGCCGTGCAAAGCGACTTTTTATATGTCGTCAAGGATGGCATGGCCTGGAGCATGGATTTCACGGGCCAGCTGCTGGAGCAGTTCGACACCGTGGACAACTTCAAGGCGGCCATCACCGCCCAATTGAGCGAGGCCATGGGCCTGGGCAAGAACAAACCCGAGAAAAAGCCCGCCAAGCGCCGCAGCTTCACGCCCGCGCAAATCCTGGCCAAGGCCGGCCGCGAGCAGTTGCGCGCCATGGCCGCCCTGCTCTTGCAAGGCGATGCGGCACTGGCCGCGCGCTGTGTGGACATCACGCTGGAAGAACTGGCGCAGGACGACCCGGAAGAGGAATACGAAGGCGACTCGCCCGAGGCGGCGTGCTTCTTCCTGCTCTGGTCCACGGCCGCCGAAGCGCTGGGCCACGGCACCACGCTGGACTGGAAAGCCGTTGATGAAGTGCCGCGCATCGGCCAGCATATCGGCTTGCCCGCGCTGCAGGACTTCCGCTGGGCGGAGCGCGAAGACGGCGACGCGATGGCCGAAGGCCTGGCCGCCATCGCCGCCCACCTGGCGCCGCATCAGCTGCGCCTGGTCAACCTGCACGGCGGCGAAGACACGTATTATCTGGGCGTGGTGCGCGCGTCCGATGCGGCGGCGTTCAGCGCCGTGGCGCTGCAGGCGGCCTTGCGGCCCGTGCTGCTTTAAGCGGCTTCATTACAGCGCACGTCCCCAAAATGCTGCGCCAAAGTCAGACCCAGCCCCTGCTCCACGGCGTTTTCCACCTGCGCCGCCAGCGCGGCTGCATCGATGGCCGCCTTGATGTCGCGCTCATTGGTGGAACCGGCCGGATAGCCGGAGTTCACGCGCATGCCGCCGAAGACGAACAGCCGATAGACATCGGCCAGGCTGATGCGGTTGACATTGCCCAGCAAGACCCAGTGATCGGAACTGTCGGCCACGCGCTTGCCCCACTGCACCCGCACGGCGCCATCCACGTTTACTCGTCCCACCCAACCCTGCTGCACCATCTTGTCGAGCAGGGTTTCCATCTCTTCGAAGCCCAGGCGCGTGCTGCGGCGAATTTCCGCCGCGCCCACCAGTGCCGAATCGGCGCAGTGACAGGCCTGGTGCAGCACCTTCAGGATGGCGACGGCGTCGACAAATTCGCTGCCGGGCGCCGCCTCGTACCACCAGCGCTCGTATTTCACGACGGGCAAGGCGGCCACCAGCAAGGCGCCCACCAGGGTAATCATCCAGCTCAGGTAAATCCACACGAGGAACAGCGGCAAGGCGGCCAGCGCGCCGTAGATGCGCGAATACGTGGGGAACTCCTGGATGAATTCACCGAAGCCCCGCTTGGCCACCTCGAACGCCAGCGCCGCCAGCAAGCCGCCCCAGGCCGCGTCGCGCCAGTCCACGTCGCGGTTCGGCACGGCGATGTACAGCAAGGTAAACGCCAGCATGGTCAGGCCGATCGACACCAGCGTGTAAAACACGGCGCCCAGGAATGGCACGGCGCCCACCACGCCGCTGGTGGCCATGAAGAGGCGCGACGTCACCGTCAGCGAGACACCCACCAGCAGCGGTCCCAGGGTGACGATGGCCCAGTAGACCAGCAGGCGCTTGGTCCAGCGGCGCTCCTGGCGCACGCGCCAGATGCGGTTGAAGACGCGTTCGATCAAGCCCATCATGCCCACCGAAGTGACGATCAGGGCGCCGGCGCCGATGGCCGACAGGCGCGTGGCTTTCGAGGCAAACGTGGTCAGATAATCGAGGATGGTGTTCGATATCCCCTTGGGCATCACGCTTTGCACGAAATAGTCTTCCAGCGCGTGGCGGAAGGTATTAAACAGGGGGAAAGTGGTGAAGATGGCCAGGGCCAGCGTGAGCAGCGGCACCAGCGCGAACACGGTGGCGAAAGTCAGGCTGCCGGCCACTTGCGGCAGGCTTTCCTCGCGCACGCGGCGGCGCGCGAACTGCAGCAGGTCGCGCGTCTCGGACCACGTCAGGCCGCGCACGACGGCCAGGCCCATGCTCAGGGCGCGCCACAGGTATTGAAAGATGGGGAGTATATATTTTGAAAACATGTGCAAAATCAGAACGGCGCCATGACAGCAGTCGTATCAGGCTGTAAAGCGCCCTATAATACCAATGATGAAGCCAACCAATCTGATTATTCTCGTATTGTTTTATTCACGCCATGGCGCCACGCGCCAGTTGGCCGAGCTGATAGCCCAGGGAGTGGAAAGCGTGCCTGGCTGCGACGCGCGCCTGCGCACGGTGCCCGCCGTCTCCACGGTGACGGAAGCAACAGCGCCGGAAGTCCCGCCCGACGGCGCTCCTTATGTGGAACTGGAAGACTTGCAGGACTGCGCGGGCCTGGCCCTGGGGTCGCCCACGCGCTTCGGCAACATGGCCGCCGCCATGAAGTACTTCTGGGATGGCACGGCCAGCGACTGGCTGGCCGGCAGCCTGTCCGGCAAGCCTGCCTGCGTGTTCACGTCCACGGGCAGCCTGCACGGCGGCCAGGAATCGACCCTGCTGTCGATGATGATCCCCCTTTTCCACCACGGCATGCTGGTCATGGGCCTGCCCTACACGCATCCCGAACTGATGACGACGTCCACGGGCGGCTCGCCGTATGGCGCCACGCACTGGTCAGGCATCGATGGCGACAAGGCGCTCAGCGACGATGAAAAACGCCTGGCCGTCGCCCTGGGCCGGCGCCTGGCGGAAAACGCCGCGAAACTGGCAGGCGCATGATGCACGGCACACTGCACAAGTATTTTCACTGGGGCGCCATCGCCAGCCTCGTCACCCTGATCGTCTGGTGCCTGCTGTGGGAAACCGTCGTCGCGCCGCTGCAGCCGGGCGGCTCCTGGGTCGTGCTGAAAGCAGCGCCCCTGTTCATTCCCCTGTACGGCGTCATCAAGCGCGACGTGTACACCCTGCAATGGTCATCGATGGTGATCCTGCTGTATTTTACAGAGGGCGTGGTGCGCGGCTACAGCGACACGAATCCCGTCTCCGCCATGATGGCCTGGGGCGAGGCGGCCATCGTCTGCATCTACTTCTTCTGCGCCGTGCTGTATCTGCGCCCGTATAAAAAGGCCGCCAAGCGCATGGCCAAAGAGCTGCTGGAAAAAGTGAATAAAGTGAGCATCAAGAAATGAGCGAACAGACTATGCGTGAACAAGCCGACTTCCTCGCCGCCTGCCGCGACCTGCTGGGCGACACCTATGTCCTCACCCTGGACGCCGACACGGCGCCCTTCCTCACCGACTGGCGCGACAGGTTCACCGGCAAAGCCCTGGCCGTGCTGCGCCCCGCCACGGTGGAACAAGTGGCAGGCGTGCTGCGCGCCTGCGCGCAATGGCAAGTCCCCGTCGTGCCGCAAGGCGGCAATACAGGCCTGGTATTGGGCAGCATCCCCGACGCTGCCGGCACGGCCATCGTGCTGTCGCTGGCGCGCCTGAACAGCATCCGCGCACTCGACCCCGTCAACCGCACCATCACGGTGGACGCGGGCTGCATTTTGCAAACCATCCAGGAAGCGGCAGCCGCCGCCGGCTGTTTGTTCCCCCTGTCGCTGGCGGCCGAGGGCAGCTGCACCATCGGGGGGAATTTGGCCACCAACGCGGGCGGCACGGCCGTGCTGCGCTACGGCAATACGCGCGAGCTGTGCCTGGGCCTGGAAGTGGTCACGCCGCAGGGCGAGATCTGGAGCGGCTTGCGCGGCCTGCGCAAGGACAATACCGGCTACGATTTGCGCGACCTGTACATCGGCGCCGAGGGCACCCTGGGCGTGATCACGGGCGCGGTGATGAAGCTGTACCCGCAGCCGAAAGCCTGCATCACGGCGCTAGCGGCGATGCCCTCGCCCGCCCACGCCCTGCGTCTGTTAAGCCTGATGCAGGACCATTGCGGCGCCAGCCTGACGGGTTTTGAACTGATGTCGCAGTACTGTTTGCAGCTGGTGGCGCAGCAGTTCCCCCAGCTGCCGCGTCCTTTCGCCGAAGCCCACGGCCAATATGTGCTGCTCGAACTGTCCAGCAGCCAGTCCGAGGCGCACGCCGTGGAATTGCTGGAAGCGAGCATCGGCGCGGCGCTGGAAGACGAGTTGATAGAGGACGCCGTCGTCGCCAGTTCCGTGGCGCAGTCCGAAGGCCTGTGGCAGCTGCGCGAGCACATTCCGCTGGCGCAGGCACAGGCGGGCAAGAACATCAAGCACGATATCTCGCTGCCCATTTCCCGCATCGCCGATTTCATCGCCGTCACGGACGTAGCATTGGCAACGGACTTCCCCGGCTGCCAGCTGGTGTGCTTCGGCCATCTGGGCGACGGCAACCTGCATTACAACGTGGCGCCGCCAGCCGGCATGACAGACCAGGATTTCCTGTCCAACCAGGATGCCATCAACCGCATCGTGCACGACCAGGTCCATGGCTTCGGCGGCTCGATTTCGGCCGAACACGGCATCGGCGCCCTCAAAAAGGACGATCTGGCGCACTACAAGTCGCCGCTGGAACTGCAGCTGATGCGCGCCGTGAAGCAGGCGCTGGACCCGCAGAACATCATGAATCCGGGGAAGATCCTGTGAGAACACCCTTCTTCCTGTTCGCCATCTGCGCCAGCATGGCCGGCAACGCTGGCGCGCAGGACGTCTACAAATGCGTGCAGGATGGCCAGACCAGCTACAGCGCCGCACCCTGCACGGGCGGCCAGCTGCAAATCCTGGAAATCCCCTCGCCACCGCCTGCCGTCGACAAGGGCGCGGCCACGCGCCAGCAACGGGTGGCCAGCCAACTGGAGGCGGCACGCAAGAAGCAGGAAAATCTGGCAGACCAGGCGCGCGAACGGGCCGCCAGGCAGAAAGAAACGCATGACAAGCATTGCGCCCAGCTGCGCCTGGAGCAAAAGTGGGCGGCGCAGGACGCCGTTGGCGCGGGCGACAAGAACCGCGACGCGGCGCAACTGAAAGCGCGGCACGCCGGTGAACGCCTGGCCGTCGAATGTCTGCATTGAGTGCGCCGCTGGCCAGCCCGGCGACGATGCGCCTGCTATCGCGCTGGCTGCTGCTGGGCGAATGGCGCGCGCATCCCGTGCGCGCCTTCGTCGCCATCCTGGCCATCGCCATCGGCGTGTCGCTGGGCTTTGCCATCCATCTGATCAACGCGGCCGCCTTCAATGAATTTTCCACGGCCGTGAAAAGCCTGTCCGGCCAGGCCGACGTGCAGGTGGCCGGGCGCGAAGCGCTGTTCGACGAAAGCATCTATCCATGGCTGGCGCAGCACGACGGCGTGGCCGTGGCTTCGCCCGTGCTGGACCTGCAGGCCGCGGTGGCCCGCAAAAAAGACGGCGGCCCGCTGCACATCCTGGCGCTCGATGTCTTCCGCGCCGGCTTCATCTCGCCCGACCTGATCGGTGCGCCCGCCGAGGGCCAGCCTTTCGACACCCTGGCCGACGACGCCCTCTTTTTATCGCCGGCCGCCTTGCGCTGGCTCGGTGTGGCGCAGGGCGACACGATTGCCCTGCAATCGGGTACGGGCCAGGTGCCGCTGCGCGTGGCCGGTTCGCTGCAGCGCGCGCGCGCCGGCCAGCGCATCGCCGTGATGGATATCGGCGCGGCGCAGTGGCGCTTCAACAAGCTGGGCAAGCTGTCGCGCATCGATCTGAAACTGCGCCAGGGCGTCAACCGCGACGCCTTCCAGGCGGATCTCGCGCGCACACTGGAAGCCCGATACCCGGGGCGTTTCCAGGTGGGCCAGCCGAATGACGAGAACCAGAATAGCCGCAACAATAACCTCAGCCGCGCCTACCGGGTCAACCTGACGGTGCTGGCCCTCGTCGCCCTGTTTACAGGCGCCTTTTTGGTGTTTTCCACGCAAGCGCTGTCCGTCATCCGCCGCCGCGGCCAGTTCGCGCTGCTGCGCGTGCTGGGCATGGAGCGGGGACAATTGCTGCGCCAGGTGCTGCTCGAAGGCGCCAGCCTGGGTGTAGTCGGCGCTGGCCTGGGCATCGCCGGCGGTTATGCCATGGCGGCCGTGGCCCTGCGCTTCTTCGGCGGCGACCTGGGCGCCGGCTATTTCGCGGGCGTGCAGCCGCAGGTGCAATTCACGCCTGTCGCCGCCTTCGTGTATTTTGCCCTTGGCCTCGGCGTCGCCTTGCTGGGCTGCGCGGCGCCCGCGCTGGAAGCGGCGCGCGCGGCACCCGCCATCGCCCTCAAATCAGGCAGCGAAGAAGTCGTGACGACGCGCCTGGCGAAAACCTGGCCTGCGCTAGCTTGTTTGCTGCTGGCCGGCGCCCTGACGTTCTTGCCACCCGTGTTCGAACTGCCCCTGTTCGGCTATCTGTCCATCGCCCTGCTGCTGATCGGCGCCATCGCCCTGATGCCGCAACTGGCGGCCGTCGTCTTCCGCGTCCTGCAGCGCGCCTGGCTGCGCACGGAAACGAGCCAACGCGCGCCCGTGCGCAGCCTGACGCTGTCCCGCCTGGCGAACGCTTCGGGCCAGGCCGGCATCGCCCTGGGCGGCGTGCTGTCGAGCTTTAGCCTGATGGTGGCGATGGCCATCATGGTGTCGAGCTTCCGCGTCTCCGTCGACGACTGGCTGCTGCAGATCTTGCCAGCCGATGTATATACGCGCACGATCGCCAGCGGCGGCACGGCGGGCCTGAACCCGCGCGAACAAGCCGCCATCAGCGCCCTGCCCGGCGTGGCCAGGGTGGATTTCCAGCGCCTGCGTTCGCTGTCGCTGGCGCCCGACCGTCCCAACGTGATGCTGCTGGCGCGCCCCGTCAACCTGGCCGATCCGGGAAAAAGCATGGTGCTGGTGGGCGACACTCTGCCCGTGCCGGATGGCGCGAAACCCGTCTGGCTGTCCGAGGCGGCAGCCGACCTGTACAACGTCAAGCCTGGCCAGCAGATCGCCCTGCCACTGGCGGGCGGTCTGCACAAGTTCTTTGTCGCCGGCATCTGGCGCGACTATGCGCGCTCTTCCGGCGCCATCCAGATGCCGCTGGCCGACTACCGCTCGCTGACCGGCGACATGGACGTCAGCGATGCGGCCCTGTGGCTGGACAAGGACACCACGGGCGAGCAGCTGCAGCAGCGCCTGAAAGCCCTGCCGTTCGGCGCCAGCCTGGAAGTGTCGAACCCCTCGGCCATCCGTGCCCTGAGCCTGCAAATTTTCGACCGCAGCTTTGCCGTCACCTATTTATTGGAAGCCATCGCCATCGTCATCGGCCTGTTCGGCGTGGCCGCCACGTTTTCCGCGCAGACCCTGGCGCGTGCGCGCGAATTCGGCATGCTGCGCCACGTGGGCGTGACGCGCGGGCAGATTTTATCCATCCTGGCGCTGGAAGGCGGCGCGCTGACGGCGCTGGGCATCGCCACCGGTTTTGTTCTGGGGCTGTTGATCAGCTTTGTGCTGGTCTTCATCGTCAACCCGCAATCGTTCCACTGGACCATGCAACTGCACCTGCCGTGGTCCTTGATCGCCAGCGTGGCCGCCGCCCTGCTGACGGCTGCCGCCCTGACTGCCCTCATCGCGGGCCGGCAAGCGCTGTCCGCTGGCCCCATCCGCGCCGTCAGGGAGGACTGGTAATGCGCCGTGTGACTTGTTTATTATTGTTCTGCAGCGCCGCCGCCATTGCCGCGCCGCCCGCCTTCGCTCCCGTTACGCCGCTGCCGGCCGGGCAAAGCCTGCGCCTGCCGCACGATTTTGGCGCCCATCCCGCGTATAAAACGGAGTGGTGGTACGCCACCGGATGGGTCAAAACCGCCGGCGGCGAGCAGCTGGGCTACCAGGTGACCTTCTTTCGCAGCGCCACGGCGGCAGACGCGGACAATCCCAGCGCATTCGCGCCGAAGCAGCTGATCATCGGCCATGCGGCCCTGTCCGACCCGAAGGTGGGCAAGCTGCTGCATGACGAGAAAGGCGCGCGCGAGGGTTTCGGCTTGGCCTACGCCAAGGTGGGCAACACGGACGTGAAACTCGACAACTGGCACATGCAGCGGCAAGCCGATGGCAGCTACCAGGTCAGCCTGGCCGCGCGCGACTTTAGCTTGCAACTGACCCTCGCTCCCACGCAGCCCGTGCTGCTGCAAGGCGTTGGCGGCTACTCGCGCAAGGGCGCGCGGCCCGCACAATCGAGCTACTACTATAGCGAGCCGCAGCTTGCGACCCGTGGCACGATCGCCCGTGCGGGCGGCAAGGCGGAAGCCGTGACGGGCACCACCTGGCTCGATCACGAGTGGTCGAGCCAGGTGCTCGATGCGGATGCCAGCGGCTGGAACTGGATAGGCGCCAACCTCGCTGACGGCGGCGCCCTGATGGCCTTCCAGATCCGCAGCAAGACAGGTGCTAAACTATGGGCGCACGCGACATGGCGCGATGCGTCCGGCAAGATGACGCAGTTCGCTCCCGGCGACGTCGATTTCACGCCCACGCAGCTGTGGCGCTCGCCCCGCACGCAAGCCCAATACCCGGTCGCCACCGAGATCCGCACTGGCCCCACGCGCTGGCAAATCAAGCCGCTGCAAGCGGACCAGGAACTCGATTCGCGCCGTTCGACAGGCGCCGTGTACTGGGAAGGCGCCGTGACGGTGGAGCGCGATGGCCAGCCGGTGGGGCGCGCCTACCTGGAAATGACGGGCTACGTGCAGCCGATGAAGTTATAAACAGTACCGCAAGCAAAAAGTAAATCAAAGCGAAAAACAATGACAACCAGCACAGAAACAGGCAGCACGAGTACCACCGCAACCACACCGTCCACCGACACCGGCACCAGCCGCGAACTGAAGAAAGGCAGCCTGGCCGCGTTCAAGGGCTTGATGCCCTTTTTGACGCCGTACCGCAGGCAGTTCTTCCTGGCCGGTATCGCGCTGGTGGTGGCTGCCGCCTCCACCCTGGCCATCCCCGCCGCGTTCAAGCAGATGATCGACCTCGGCTTCGGCGGCGCTGCCGGCTCGAAAAGCATCCAGCATGTCGACCTGGTCTTCCTCGCCCTGTTCGGCGTGGCGTCCATCCTGGCGCTGGCCACGGCGGCGCGCTTTTATACGGTGTCCTGGCTGGGCGAGCGCGTCACGGCCGACATCCGCAGCGCCGTGTACCGCCACGTCGTCACGCAAAGCCCGGCATTCTTTGAAACCACGCAGACGGGCGAAGTGCTGTCGCGCATCACCACCGACACGACCCTGATACAGGCCGTGGTCGGCACCAGCATCTCCATGGCGCTGCGCAACGTGCTGCTGTTCCTGGGCGGCCTGGTGATGCTGTTCGTCACCAGCGCCAAGCTGGCCGGCATCATCATCGGCTTGCTGATACTCGTCGTCGTGCCCATCATCGTGTTTGGCCGCCGCGTGCGCAAGCTGTCGCGCGATTCGCAGGACCGCATCGCCGACGCTTCGGCCATGGCCGGCGAAATCCTCAACGCCATGCCCACCGTGCAGGCGTTTACGCACGAAAAAATCGAATCGAAACGCTTTGGCGACTCCGTCGAAGGCGCTTTCATGACCGCCATGCGCCGCATCCGCGCCCGCGCCCTGCTGACCATGATCGCGATCCTGCTGGTCTTCGGCACCATCGTCTTCGTGCTGTGGCTGGGCGCGCGCGCCGTGCTGGAAGGCACGATGACGGGCGGCGATCTGGGCCAGTTCATCCTGTACGCCTCCATCGTGGCCGGCGCCATCGGCGCTTTGTCTGAAGTCATGGGCGAAGCGCAGCGCGCCGCCGGCGCCACCGAGCGCCTGCTGGAACTGATGGCCGTCAAATCGGAAATCGAGTCGCCTGTCACGCCCCTGCCGCTGCCCGCGCGCGCCGCGAACGGCGCTTCGCTGTCGCTGGACGATGTCATGTTCTCGTATCCGTCGCGTCCGGACACCCACGCGCTCGACCACGTCAGCCTCGACATCCGCGCCGGCGAAACGGTGGCCGTCGTCGGTTCATCGGGCGCCGGCAAGACCACGCTGTTCCAGCTATTTTTACGTTTTTATGACCCGCAAAGCGGCAGCATCCGCCTCGATGGCGTGGACATCAAACAGCTCGACCTGCACACCCTGCGCGATGCCATCGGCATCGTGCCGCAAGATACCGTGATTTTCTCGGCCGACGCCATGGAAAACATCCGCTACGGCCGCGCCGGCGCCAGCGACGAGGAAGTCATCGCGGCCGCAAAAATGGCGGCCGCCCACGAATTCATCGAACGCCTGCCGAACGGCTATAAATCCTTCCTCGGCGAACGGGGCGTGCGCCTGTCCGGCGGCCAGCGCCAGCGCATCGCCATCGCCCGCGCCCTGCTGAAAAACCCGCCGCTGCTGCTGCTCGACGAAGCGACCAGCGCGCTGGACGCGGAATCGGAACGCCTGGTGCAAAAGGCGCTGGAAGCGGCCATGGTGGGGCGCACCACCGTCATCATCGCGCACCGCCTGGCCACCGTGCAGCGGGCCGACCGCATCATCGTGATGGAAGACGGCAAGATCGTCGAGACGGGCACGCACGCCTCATTGGTCGCAATGAAAGGCATTTACGCCAATTTGGCGGCCCTGCAATTCCATCACGTACAACTCAATCCAGCAGAATAATCATGAACGCACTTTTTCACGCCAACCTGGGCATCACCGATTTCTGGACCTTTTTACTGGGGACCATCTTCATCGTCATCCTGCCCGGCCCCAATTCCATGTATGTGCTGTCGGTGGCAGCCCAGCGCGGCGTGCGGCCCGCCTACCAGGGCGCCTTCGGCATCTTCGCCGGCGACCTGATTTTGATGGTGCTGTCGGCCTGCGGCGTGGCCTCGCTGCTGAAAGCCAGCCCGGCCCTGTTTTATGTCGTGAAATACATCGGCGCGGCCTACCTGGGCTGGATCGGCCTGCAGATGCTGATCGGCTGCTGGCGCAAGCTGCGCGCGCCCGCTCCCGCTGAAGGCGAAGCGGTGGCGGTAACGGCCCCCGTCAAGGAAAGCGACCCGTTCCGCAAGGCCCTGATCATCAGCCTGATGAACCCGAAGGCGATCCTGTTCTTCATCTCGTTTTTCATCCAGTTCGTCGATCCGGCCTTCTCTAACCCCGTGCTGTCCTTCATCGGCCTGGGCCTGATCTGCCAGGTGATCAGCTTCAGCTATCTGACGGCCATCATCTTTGTGGGAGTGCGCCTGGCCGAGACCTTCCGCCGCCGTCGCCGCCTGTCGGCCGGCATGGGCGGCGGCGTGGGCGCCATGTTCATCGGTTTTGGCGCGAAACTCGCCACCGCCACTCTGTAAGGAACTACCGTGACCGAGCTTGAGCTGCGCCAGCGTTGCCATTCCATCCTGCCGGGCCACCGCCAGCCCACGCCAGCGGCCACTTTCGCCGCCATGGCCGCCTGGTGCGAGGCAAATAACATTGCGCACGACACCTATGGCGAAGGCGCGCTGATCGAGCAATTCGAAAACAAGATCGCCAGCCTGCTCGGCTTCGAGGCGGCCGTGTTCTGCATCACGGGCACCATGACGCAAGTCACCGCCCTGCGCCTGGCCTGCCAGGATCGCGGTTCCTCGCTGGTGGCGCTGCATCCGACGTCGCACATCCTGCGCCACGAGCGGGGCAACCATGCATTGCTCGATCACTTCAAGGGCTTGATGTTGGGCGACCCGCACCGTCCATGGACGGTGGACGACTTGCGCGCCGTGCCCGATGCGCTGGGCGCGGCCCAGGTCGAACTGCCGATGCGCGAAATCGGCGGCCAGTGCCCGTCCTGGGATGACTTGAACGACATCAAGCGCCACTGCCGCGAGCACAATATCCACCTGCACATGGATGGCGCGCGCCTGTGGGAAGCGCAAGCGGGTTTTGGCCAGCCCCTGCCCGCCATCTGCGAAGGTTTTAACTCCGTCTACGTGTCGCTGTACAAGGGCATCGGCGGCCTCGGTGGCGCCATGCTGGCCGGCAGCTGCAGCTTTGTCGAACGGGCGCGCGCGTGGTTTCACCGCCAGGGCGGCAACATCGTGCACCGCACACCCTACGTGGTGGCCGCCGCCATGCAGTTCGACGCGCGCCTCGCCGCCATGCCCCGCTATTTCGAACGCACGCAGTGGCTGTACGCCCTGCTGCGCGACTTCCCGAGCATCGCCGTCAACCCCGCCCAGCCGCAGGCCAACATGCTGCACCTGCACTTGCCCGTCTCGCGCGAGCGGGCCATCGCCATCCGCAACCAGGTGGCCGAGGAGCACGGCATCTGGCTGTTTGCCCGCGCCAGCCACGCGGCGCTGCCCGGGCACAGCGTGGTGGAATGGTATGTGGGAGATAACTTGCTGGAACTGCCGGACGACAGCGTGCGGCTGGCCCTGACCTTGCTGGATCAGGCGATGCGCATCAAAGCCTGAGCGGCGTTGGTCGACGTAGGTCGGGGTAGGTCGGGTTAGCGCGCAGCGCGTAACCCGACACCACCACAATCGTGACCCAAAAAAAAGCGCCCGAAGGCGCTTTTTTCCTTTCATGGCGGCCGGGTTGGCCGCCACTACCTGCTTAGAACTTGTAGTTATAAGCGAGACCGATCAACTGCATGCGGGTCTTGAACAGGCCCTTGGTGGTTTCACCGTTGCCGGTGCAGCCCGTCTTGACCGGCGAGCAGTCGTTTGTGTAATTGACGTCAGCATCCTTGAAGTCGATATAGCTGTAGGCCAGGTCGATCGAGGAATTGGCGTTCAGCTTCCAGTTCGCGCCGACCGAATACTGCATGCGGTCGCTGTCCGGCAGGGCTGGATGGCGCAGCTCTGCGCTGCGTACCGGTGCCTGGTCGTGGGCGATACCGGCGCGCAGCATCAGGCTCTCGCTGTACTTGTAGTTGGTGCCCAGCGAGACGCGGTAGGTGTCTTTCCAGTTCTGACGGATGCGCTCGGCGCCTTCGGCCGTCGGCGGGAACTGGATGTCCAGGTTCTGCAGGCGCGAAGTGCGGGTCCAGGTGACGTCGCCCATCAGGGCCCAACGATCATCCATCTGGTGGAAGGCGTTGATCGATACGGTTTCCGGCGTGCGCAGTTCGACCAGCGCCTTGGAGTTGACCTTGCCCGATGCACCGCTGATGAAGCCATTCACAGCCGCATTGTTCGACACTTGCGAGAAGTCCCAGATCGTGTCGCCTTTCAGCTTGTGCGAAATCGACGAACGGTAGGAAATACCGAAACGCGTGCCTTCATTCATCTGGTACAGATAGCCCAGGTTGAAGCCGAAGCCCCAGTCGTTGCCATCCATCGAGGCGTGGCCATCCTTGGCGCCCAGCAGTGCAATGCCGGCAGCATTAGCGGCAGCCAGGCCTTGCGCCTTAGCCACACTCGCCAGGAAAGCCCCCGAGACGACCGGATTCGCGCTCAGTGCCTTGACCGTACCCGGCACGTCCACCGCCTGGCCCAGTTCCGCCTTCATGTATTCGGCCGTGATACCGAAACCAAACGAGTGGTGCTGGTCCAGCTTGAACGAAACGGAAGGATTCAGGGCGATGGCTTCGAGCTTGATGTTGGTGATCGCATAGCGGCCGCTCCAGCTGTTGCCATAGTCAAGCTTGGCGCCATAGGGCACGAACAGGCCCATGCCGACGGTCCATTGCTCATCGATTTTTTTGCTGGCATACACGGCAGGCGCAAAGACCGCATTCGGCACGTAGTCCTTGGTCGTGCCACCCGTGGGCTTGCCCGTGAAATTGAAGGAACCGTTGTCCTGGAACGTCGAATGCGGTACCACCAGGGTGCCGCCGCCAACGAACTGCGTGCCTTCCAGGCGCGACAAGCCGGCCGGGTTGTAGAAAATAGTCGACGCATCGGCCGCTTCGGCGCCGCTGGCATCGGCCGTGCCCTGCGCGGACACGCTTTGCGAACCGAAACGGTAGCCGGAAGCCTGGGCGGTGGAAGCGAGGCCGGCGCATGCGACGGCGATCAGGAGGGGCAGATATTTATGTTTCAAGTTAGTCTCTCTTTATTATATGAAGTGTCTTCGTCACATTGTCTCGGGTAGCTCAACCTCACCCGTCCTGCACTGTTCTTGCCGCCGTGAACTCCAATTCACTGACGCCATGAGCGAAGCATATAATATTTTTTAGAAAAAAGCGAACGTTCGCTCTTTTTATGAAACAGCGTTGTTTTCCGCGCCCATCACGGGGTTGCAGGGGGTATCACGGGGCTGGAAGCGGTATCAGAAAGCGCTGGTGCATCAGCGCCAGCATCTGTTCGGCCGGCACGGGGCGCGAAATGAAGTAGCCTTGCACTTCGTTGCATTGCAGCGCGCGCAGGATGTCGAGCTGCTCGCGCGTCTCCACCCCTTCGGCCACCACGCTCATGCCCAGCGCATGCGCCATCGACAGGATGGCGCGCACGAAGACCTCTCCCTGCTCCGAGCGGCCCAGCTCCATGGTGAAGGCGCGGTCGATCTTCAAGCCATCCATGGCGAATTTCTGCAGCTGCGACAGCGAAGAATAGCCGGTGCCGAAATCGTCGACCAGCAGGCGCACGCCCAGCGCGCGGATGGCCGACAGCTGCTCCACGGCGCGGTTCTGCTCATCCATCATGGCCGATTCCGTGATTTCCACCTCGATCAGCCGCGCATCGATGCAGTGGCGCGCCAGCGCGGATGCCAGTACCTGGTGCACGTCGCCACGGCCGAACTGGCGCGCCGAGACGTTGATCGATACGGGCACCATTTCCAGCCCGCTGGCTTGCCAGCGCGCCATCTGCAGGCAGACCTTTTCGATGACGACTTCGCCCAGCTGCGAAATCAGGCCGCTGCTCTCGGCCACGGGAATGAACTCCAGCGGCGGCACCATGCCGTGCTGCGGATGCTGCCAGCGCACCAGCGCCTCCATGCTGCACAGCTGGCCGCTCATGGCGTCGACCCGCGGCTGGTAGACGACGAGGAACTGGTCCTGCTCCAGCGCCGTCACCAGGCTTTGCTCCAGTTCGCGGCGGTTGCGGATGGTTTCGAACAATTCCGGCTGGAAGAAGCGGTGGTGGCCCTTGCCCGCCACTTTCACGGCGTACATGGCGATATCGGCATTCTTCAGCAGCACTTCCGTTTCGGCGCCGTCACGCGGATACAGGCTGATGCCGATCGAGGCACCCATCTTGTGGCGTTCGCTGCCCAGGTAAAACGGTTCGTCGAAGGCGATGGCGATGCGCTGCGCCACCTGCTCGGCGCGACTGTCGTCCTCCACCGGGTCGAGCACGACGACGAATTCATCGCCGCCCAGACGCACCACGTGGTCGCCCGGCCGCAGCACGGCCTTCAGGCGCAAGGAGGCGGCGCGCAGCACTTTGTCGCCCTCGGCGTGGCCCTGCGTGTCGTTGATATCCTTGAAACCGTCGAGGTCGATGAACAGCAGCGCCAGCATCTGCCGCGCGATGGCGGCGCGCCCCAGGGCGCCGGGCAAGAATTGCTGCAGCCAGTAGCGGTTGGGCAAGCCCGTCAAGCCGTCTTCATTGGCCAGGCGGCGCAAGTCGCGCTCGTGCTCCTTGGCCGTGCTGATGTCTTGCAGGGTGACGGCCAGACGGTCGCCGCTGCGAACCAGGCGCCGGCGTATCCAGCGCAACTTGAAAGGATTACCTTCCGGCAACTCGATTTCTTCCTCGGAAAAGCCTGACTGCATGGCGGCCCGGTAGTTATGGATCAGGTCGCGGAAATACGGCTCATGGGCGCGCGACTGCAATCGCATGCCCAGCAATTGTTCGCGGCGCACGCCGAAGTAGCCGGCGCCAGGCTCGTTGCAGTCGACGATCTCGAAGTCGAGGATGCTGCCATCCGTGCCGCGCAGGGCGGAAATGATGTAAAAGCCGTCGCTGGTGCCTTCGGTGGCCATGCGGTAAGCGTTGCGCACGCCTTCGGACTGATGGTGGCGCCACGCCAGGCGCAGCGACAGCATGGTGGCGACGGCGGCAAAGGCCAGCAGCAGCACGGTGACGGCCAGGGCGATGCCGATGTAAATGGTGCGCGTTTCTTCGTAGGGGTGCAGCATTTCGGCGTCCGACAGGCCGACCACGGCCGTAAACGGATAGGCTTTCAGCGCCTGCCAGCCTACATAGCGGCTTTGCTTGTCGGAAAAAGCGATCCTGCCGCCAGAATGCATGGCGCCGCTCTCCGTTTCCAGGAAGCTGGTGTCAAGAAACGGCGTGCCTTCACCGCTCTGTGTCGGCAGCACGCGCGCACCGAGGCGCGTGCTGAACAGCTCGCCCTCTTCGCCCACCATGGCGGACATGCCGAACTTGCCGAAATTAACGCTGTTATAGAATTCGGAAAAATAGCTGGAATGAAGGGAAATGAGCAGCACGCCGTCAAAATTGCCATCCTCGTCTTCCAGCCGGCGCGTGAAATGCACGAGGCTTTCGTCGGCGCCGGGCACTGTGGCCTCGCTGGCGGCATTGGCCTTCCCCAGCGCAATACGCAGCGCGCTGGAATTGCTGCGCCAGTGGCGCAGCAGGAAATCGCTGCGCTCGTTGACGCGCAGCCGCTGCAGCGGCGCCGTGGCCGTCACGGGGTGGCCCTTGCGGTCGAGGATGGCGACGATGGCAAATTGCGGCAAGGCATACATGCCCTGCGTCTTCAGTTGATCCAGACGCAGCTGGCCGCGCGAGTTTTCCCACTCATACTTGAGCTGCAAGGTCAGCTGGTCCATCTGTTCCAGGGTGCGCAGCAGATATTGGCCATACGCTTTCGACAAGGAAGACACGCTGTCGAGCGCCTGCTGCTGCGCCACCTTCTTTTCCGCCTCCAGCTGCAGCAAGGTGGCCGTCCACAGTACCGCGCACAGGACCAGCCCCAGCAAGGGCCAGGCCAGGATCAAGCGCAGGTTGGCCTTGAGAAAATCGGCCCTGCTCATCTCCACCACGGCGGCGTTATTATTATTTACAAATTGTCGCAAGAACATGAGGATTTAACAGGACCGTCTATTTATGGTGTAAAAACAGGAGAAATTTCCATGAAGACACAGAAGTTACCACACGGCTATCGATACATGTAATAGGTTTCACTTTGTCTAATCAAATTATGCTAGTCGCATAGGCTTGTGTTGGTTACAATCCATATCCGGCTGGTGATAGACGTCCTCTTTCGCTAGCTGGGCCCTGTCCCGTTGGAGAAATAGATGCAGCAATACCAAGATTTGATCAAGACCGTTCTCGAAACAGGCAGCTGGCAAGACAACCGCACGGGCATCCGCACCCTGAGCGTGCCGGGCGCCATGATGCGTTTCGACTTGGCCAATGGGATATTTCCTGCCGTAACGACCAAGAAACTGGCTTTCAAATCCGTGATCGGCGAATTATGCGCCTTCCTGCGCGCCTCGCGCAACGCGGCCGAGTTCCGCGCGCTCGGCTGCAAGGTGTGGGACCAGAACGCCAACGAAAACGCACAATGGCTAGCTAATCCTTATCGCGAAGGCGAGGATGACCTTGGCCCAATATATGGCGTACAGTGGCGCAACTGGCCAGCATACAAACTACTTGACGCTTGTAAGCATGCGCAAATTAGCGATGCCGAATCTAAAGGATTCAAGATCGTTGATAACATGGTAGAAGACGGCGTAAAAAAAGTCTTGTTGTACAAGGCCGTCGACCAGTTGCGCGAGTGCCTCGATACCATCATGACGAACCCGGGCAGCCGGCGCATCCTGTTCCACGGCTGGAACCCGGCCGTGCTGGACGCCGTCGCCCTGCCCGCCTGCCACTTGCTGTACCAGTTCATCCCGAACGCCAGCACGCGCGAAATCTCGCTGTGCTTATATGTGCGCAGCAACGATATCGGCCTGGGTACGCCGTTCAACATCGCCGAAGGCGCGGCCCTGCTGCACCTGGTGGCGCGCCTGACGGGCTACACGCCGCGCTGGTTCACCTACTTCATCGGCGACGCGCACATCTATGAGAACCACCTCGACATGGTGGAAGAGCAGCTGAAGCGCACGCCGTTCCCGGCGCCGCGTTTCGTCATTTCCGAGCGCGTGCCCGACTACGCGAAAACGGGCAAGTACGAGCCGGAATGGCTGGAAAAGATCGAACCGTCAGATTTCTCGCTGGAAGGCTATGAACATCATGCGCCCATCAAGGCGGCGATGGCCGTCTGATGGCGGTCGCACCGCTGGCCGCCCTGCACCGCAAGCTGTTTGACGAAACCGATGGCAGCAAGTTCGCCCGGCTGAAGGAGCGGCTGCTGAAAAAGCATGCGCCCGGCGAGCGGCTGGCCGTGCTCGCCATCCTGATCGCTTACGCCAGGGAGGGCCAGCTGCTGCACTGGCGCGCCTTCCTGATGACGGATATCGTCGCCCTGGCCGAACCGGGAGAATACGGCGATTTTTTCAGCTGGAGCCTTGATATGGACGGCCTCGCCTACTGGGGCGTGGATGGCATGCTCAAAAGCATGGGCAAGGCGGCGTATGCTCCGCTCGTGGCCCTGGCCACTGCGGAAAATGCCAAGCTGAGCGTGCGCGCCAAGGCCGTCAAAAGCCTGGCCGTGTTCAGCCGCCAGCCTTTCGATGCCGGCTTGCCTTACGATCCCGGCCACTGGAAGGCAGAGCAGTTGCGGCTGGCCGACGTGCAGGCCTGGCAGCGCGACGCTTATCCGGATGGCGCAGGCCATGCCGTGCCCACCACCCACGCGTCACTCGAGGATCCGCGCACGCCGCTGGAAAAAGCGGCGGCCATGCTGGAGAAAAAGCTGGCAGCCAGTCGCAAGAAGGAGCAGGACCTGGCGCAGCCATCGAACTGGCTGACCATCGCCAGCGCCGCCGACATGGCCGGCATCGCGCAGCGCTGGGCCTTGCCGGAGCACTACCGGCGCTTCCTGGCTTGCCATTCGCCGCTGCGGGTACTGATCGACAGCCAACAGTATTTCCAGGGTTTGAGCCTGTACGGCGCGGCCGGGCTGATCAAGGCCCAGCACGGTTACGCCTGGAATCCCGTCAGCGGTGAAACCATCGCCGGCTGGCCGGAACAGTATCTGGTGATCGCCGACGCGGGCACCGATCCGTATTGCCTGGACCTGGGCGCCATCGCCGATGGCGACGCGCCCGTGTATCACGCCGAACATGGCATGGGCGCATGGTGCTTTGAGCGCCATGCGGACAGTTTCATCGACTTCCTGCACGAGATCGCGTCAGCGGCCTAGCCTGCTTCGCCTCCCGCTCCGCCCGGGCCGGGACCACCAGGGCCGCCTAGCCCCCGTCCGCCCGGCGGACCGAAGCGCGGTTCCCGTTCGCCCTCTTTCGCCGCCGAGGTGGCGCCGCCGAGGCGGTAGGACAGCCCCACGTAAATCATCCGTCCATCGAAGCGGCGCGTACTCGTCTCGCGCAAGGAAGCGCTGTTGATGACGGTTTCCATCTTGTTGCTGCTGAACACATCGGTCACGTTCATGACCAGGCTCAATTGCGGCGTCACCGTGTGGCGCCAGCTCATATTCAAGGTATTGTTCGGCGAGCGGTAGCCCTGCCCCGACAGCATCTTGCCCTGCATTTGCAGGGCCAGCTGCAGCTGGTTTGCCGCATCGAACTGGTAATTGAGGCGCGCGCGGCCGCTCAGGGCATTCGCCGTGCGCGTGCTGCGGTTGCCCAGATCGTCCGAACTCGTCTGCTGGCTGCGCGCCAGGTTGCCGCTCGTATTCAGGGTCAAGGATGGCGTCAGCTTGCCGCTGACGCTGAACTCCAGGCCGCTCGAATGGCTGCCTGCGCCGTTTTCGCGCGTGGTCAGCAGCACATTGTCGCTGATAAAGTAGCGGTAATCGACGATGGCGTCCGTGTCGCGCCGGTGGTAGGCACGCAAGCTGCTTTCCAGGCCCGCGATCTTGGTTTCATAGCCGATCTCGAACGAATCCGTCTGCGTGGGTTTCAGCTTCGGGTTGCCGGCCGACACATTGAACTCGTCACGGTAGATCACGTACGGGTTCAGGTCGCCTGCGCTGGGGCGGCGCAGGCGGTGCGCATAGCTGAAGCGCAGATTGCTCTCGTCGCTGACTTTATACGTGGCGAACAGGCTGGGAATGTAATTGACGTAATTGTTGCCGGCCTCGATGCCGCCCGTGATCTGGCGCACGTTCAAGTCCGTGTACTCGGCACGCAAGCCGGCCAGCGCGCCCCAGCGCTCGCTCAGGCGCATCTGGTAGGAGCCGTACAGCGCGATGGTGCGCTCGTCGAGCTCGAAACGGTTGCTGCGCATGGGATTGATGGTCTGCGCCAGGCTGGCCGGGTTGATGTCCGTATATAAGGTGTCGAAACTGCTCTGGTTGTCGGCCACCTTGTAGCCCAGCTTGGCCGTGCCGCCCGCCAGCGGACGCTCGTAGTCGCCGCTGAAGTCGACGATGCGGTTGCCCGTCTCGCTGTGCTGGCGCGCGCGGCTGTTGTAGGCATTCACGGGCGCGACCGTGTAGCGGTTGGCGTAATCGCTGTCGCTTTCATTGGTGGAAGACGACACGCGCAGGTCAATTTTGAGGGTTTCGCCCGGCAACTCGCCCTTGTGGTCGTAGCGCGCGCCCCAGCTGTAATTACGGCTGTCGCCGTTGCGCACGGTGCTGCGCACATAGTCGCCTATGGTGCTGCCCGTGCTGTCGCCATTGATGTAGCGGTCGAGCGAACGCTGGTCGTTGCTGCGCCCGTTATACGACACGCTGGCGGCCAGGGTATCGTTCGTGTTCAGGTTGTAATTCACAGTGCCATGCAAGCCCAGCGAGTCGTTCAAGCCATTGCTGGTGGAGCTTTGGCTGCTGGGGGCGAAGGCGCCTGTGCCACGCTCCAGGCGCTCACGGCTGACCTCGCCCACGGAATTGCGGCCGTCATGGCGCACATTGATGCCGCCCTGGTAGCCCCACGGCCCTTCATTGTAGCTGCCGGAGACGGAGCTGTTGTAGCGCCCGGCGATGCCCGCATTCGCGTTGACGGTGGCAAAGCCGCCCGGCTTGCGGTTGCGCCGCATCACCAGGTTCAGGATCGGGCCGCCACCGGCTTCGTTGCCGAACTGGGCACCGGGATTGTTGATCACCTCCACCGATTCGATATCGTCAGCCGCCATGGCGTTCAGGGTGGCGCCGCGCGCATCGCCCTGCAGCATGGCCGACGGCTTGCCGTCGATCAATATCTGCACATTGCTGCTGCCGCGCAAGGAGACGGAACCATCGGGGTCGACGGCCACCGACGGCACATTGTTCAAGGCATCAGCCGCCGTGCCATTAGTGCTGCCCACGTCGGACTTGACGTCGTAGACTTGCCGGTCGATGCGGCCCGTGGGACGCTCGGCCGTCACGCTGACGGAAGGGGTATCGGCGGCCGGCGCCTTGGCCGATACGGGTGCTGCTGCGGGCTTGACGACGGCGTCGCCGGTGACAGTTTGCGCCTGGACAGCGGCGCCGGAGACCAGCAGGCTACCGCCCGCCAGACAGTGGAAAAGGATTTTATGCATTTGGCTAAAAAATAATCGAGACGCTACGGATGAGGCGCTACGCCGCGGCGTGAGGGCACAGGTGTGGGCACAGTGAAAGCATGCCACGACTCTATTCAGCAAAGCAAATGCGAACCATTGTTATTTACTTCAATTTACAAATCTCTTGCACTTGTGGTCGTATAGCCTCATCCGATGAGCCTTGCGCTATCTCAGCAAGCCCTGCCCCCGCGCCAGTTTCAGCCAGTCCGGATATTCCGTCATCAGCAAATCGAACAGCTCCGCATCACTGTGCTCGTCGGGCGAGCTGACGGAAAAGTAATTGGCGTTATCGACCAGGCGCCCCTGCAATTCGTCGAGTTTTTCCAGGAAGGGAAAGTCGGAATCGGCAAAGGCGGCGAGAAACTTGCTTTTCGACTTGCGCCCCTTGCCGATGCCCATGAATTGCCAGAAGATGGGTTCATTGCTGGCCCAGCGCAATTGCTTCTCCGTTGTCGCCTGGTCGCTGGTGCCGCCGTCTGTGACGAACATCACGTACACGGGCAGCTCGGCAGCAACGGGCCGCGTGCGCTCGCCGCCTGCCCCGTCGGGGAAATAGAACGCGCGGATGGCCTGCATGGCGGCGCCATAGCGCGTGTCGCCTTCCAGCGGATGGCGCTGTATGGCCTGCCCCACGTAAGTATTGCAGTTACTCAAGGCCATGGGCGCCGGATGGTGGACGTTCTTACCAAAAAGAAAAACGTCGATCTCGCCATCGTCGTCGAACTTGCAGCCCAAGGCCAGGATGCGCTCAGCAAAGCGCTGCACCAGCCCCTCTTTATATAGCCGTCCCATGGAACCGGAAATATCCAGGCATAAACACACCTTGGCCCGGTGCTCGGAAAGGCCCACTTTTTGCAGCGACACGCCGGCCTGCTTGACCAGGCTGACCAGTTGCGGCGCCTCGCGTTCGACGCGCTTTTCCAGGTTGATCTTCGCCTGCTGAATTGCCGAAGCCGCGGCAGGAGCGGCCTGGTCGACTTCGCCGCCGAAGTGCTGCACCAGCGCATCGAGTCCCCCATTAAAACCCTGGCCCACGGCCATGCAGCGCCAGCCGCCATCCTTGCGGTATATTTCTGCCAGCATGACGGCTTTTTCTTGCGCGAAATCCGACCCGGCAAACGCAAAGCGGGCCAGTTCGCGTCCGCCCGCCTGCAAGCGCACATGGCCAGCTTGCAGCTGCGACATCACGCCACCACCATCGATGGAGGCGGTCACGACGAGGCGGTCTATGCCAGCCGGCAAGCGCGCCAGCTGCAAGGCAAACTCGGCCATGTCGCCACCACTGCCGGCGCGCGCTTCCACGCCGCCGCACGGCGTGCGCGGCTGGTTGAAAAAGGTCATGTAGCGCTCGTCGGACAATTTGCCCGCCGCATCGAGGCCGAAACAGGCCACGTCGAGCGCCAGCCCCTGCGCGGCGACGCCGATCTGCAGCACGCCATCGGGAATGAGATTGGCCAGCGGCAAGCGCTGACCCTTGGCCAGGGTTTCCATCAGTGTCTCCTATGAAATATAGCGGCGCGGATTATCCGCATTAAAATCATCTTCATCTTCCTTGTCTTCGCCCTTGAAGACGACGGGACCGTTAAAGGCCAGCTGCAGGTTCTCGCCCTGCCAGCTCAGCCACGGCGTCGCTTCGCTGCCGGGCTCCGACGTCTTGCCGGACGGCTCCAGGATGATGCTGTCGGGCGTGATGCGCGCCAGGCCGATCACATAGGTGTAGACCGTGTCGTCCCCGGCCGCCTTGGACAGGCGGAAGTCGAAGTCGCACTCGACGATCTGCTGGCCGTATTGCATGACCATTTTCGGGCGCATGGACGCCACCGGGACGGCGCCATTGGCCAGCGCCGAATACACGCTGAAGACGAGGCCCACCGTGCCGCCGTAATGTTGCGCCAGCGCAGGGTTGACTTCCACCGTTTCCGTGGCCGGCTCCTTGCCCGCCGCACCCGCCACGTCGCCCAGGTGGCGCACATAGGGCATGGCGTCAAAGCTGCCTGCCGTGTCCGGCGCCTGGATGAAGCGCATCTGGCCGTTCGGCAAGAGGATGCCGACTCTTAAGTCGAGATCGTCGTTATCGTCGTCGCCATCGCCGTTATCGACCCAGGTGGCCTTGACGGTGAGTTTTGTTGGCGCGCCCGCGCCCTTTTCCAGCGACACCTTGTGCGTCTGGCCCGCCTTGGTCAGCGAGATTTTCGACAGGGAAATTTTCGGCGCCGCAGGTTCGGGAGCTGCCTGCGCCACTTCACCGCCGAAATGCGCGACCAGCGCGTCCAGGCCGCCGTTAAAACCCTGGCCCACGGCCATGAAACGCCAGCCGCCATCCTTGCGGTAAAACTCGCCCAGCATGACGGCTTTTTCTTGCGCAAAATCAGCACCCGCATACGCGTAGCGGGCCAGTTCGCGCCCGCCGTCGAGCAGGCGCAGGTAGCCGCTGGCCAGCTGCGCCATGCTGGCCGCGCCATCGATGGCGGCCGTGACGACCAGGCGTTCGATGGAGGCAGGCAAGCGTTCAAGCTGGTAACTGAAACCGGCCGCATCGCCGGACGGCGCCGAGGTTTCCACGCCGCCACACGGCGTGCGCGGCTGATTGAAGAAGGTCATGTAGCGGTCGTCAGACAATTTACCCGCGGCATCGAGGCCGAAACAGGCAAAATCGAGCGCCACGCCCGCGCTGGACAAACCCAGCTGCACGACATTGCCCGTGACGAGGCCGGACAGCGCCAGGCGCTGCCCCTTGATCAGGTTTTCCATGGGATCAGGTAAATAAGAAGGGAGAGACAGAACCGGGCAGCGATGCCGCCCGGTACATTTACGCAAACAACTACTTTTTATGCATTGATGCCGAAGGAACGTGCCAGAGGGCCCAGGCCGCCTTTGAAACCCTGGCCGATGGCCTTGAATTTCCATTCGCTGCCGGCGCGGTAGATTTCACCGAAGATCATGGCCGCTTCCGTCGAGCCGTCTTCCGACAGGTCATAGCGGGCGATTTCCGCACCGTTGTCGCCGTTCAGGCAACGGATGTAGGCCTTGCCCACCATGCCGAAGTTCTGCTTGCGCGCTTCCGCGTCGTGGATGGTGACGGCCACGGCGATCTTGTCGATGTCGGCCGGCACGTTGGCCAGGTCGATGGCGATTTTCTCGTCATCGCCATCGCCGCCACCGGTGGTGTTGTCGCCCGCGTGGACGATGGAGCCGTCAACCGACTTCAGGTTGTTATAAAAAATGAAATCAGCATCGGAACGGGCCTTGCCATCCGTTTTCAGCAGGAAGGCGCTGCCGTCCAGGTCGAAAGCGGCGCCATCGGTGGCGCGCGGGTCCCAGCCCAGGCCAATCACGATTTTATTCAAGCCGGGAGCTTCCTTGCTCAGGTTGACATTGCCGCCTTTTTGCAAACTGATCGCCATGGTGTTTCCTCTTTAATGTGGGGGTTGCATTCGGTGTTTCAGGTCACGTCGCCAGTGTCCCGGCTTGATGAGCCATGAGCCTACCATAAAGTTCCTGCTTGCCAGCCGCACACTATTGAAAATAATGCTATACGGAAAATATCACGCCGCTGCCCGCATGCGCAAAATGACGGATAATGCCGCTCGACAAAAATTTTCACCATCCTGTACCAGGCTTGTCCTTGAACAATACAACGATACGACTCGACTGCATCCCCGGCACCTTGTGCGACGAGCGCCTGTGGTCGCGCCTGGCCCCAGCCCTGGGCGACGCCTTTTACTTGCAGCACGTGCCCCTGCACCAGGCGCGCACGCGCGCGCAGATGCAGCGGATGATCGCCAGCCACAGCGCTCCGCAAGCCCACCTGGTGGGCTTTTCGCTGGGCGCCTACCTGGCGCTCGAACACGCGCTGGCGCACTCGCAGCGCGTGCAGTCTTTGACTTTGATCGCCAACTCGGCCCAAGGTTTGCTGCCGGCGGAAATTAGCGCGCGCCAGCGCATCGTCGCCATGCTTGAGCGCAATGCCTATGCGGGCATCACGCGCCAGCGCCTGCGCGAGCTGCTGCACCCCTCGCACCTGGACGATGCCGCCATCACGGGCCTGATCCAGCAGATGGGACTGGACCTGGGCAAGGACGTGCTGCTGGCGCAATTCATCACCACCATAGCCCGCCCCGACCTGATGGCGCGCTTGCCGGAACTCGATTTCCCCGTGCTGATCGTGGGCGCCGAAGACGACAAACTGGTCAACCCCGACGACCTGCGCGCCATGGCCGCCCGCCTGCCGCAAGCCACCTTGCATTTACTAAAAGACAATACGGGCCACATGATACCGCTGGAAGCGCCGGACGCGCTGGCGCAAGCCATGCGTGCGCATCTGGAGGCTGCCGGCAATTTCAACGATAATGACGGGCATAGCGCACCGCGCCCACTTACTTCATAGAATCAATGAGCCATTTGACCATCATCGTCGCCACCGACCAGCAAGGCGGCATCGGCATCGACAACACCCTGCCGTGGAAATTGCCGGAAGACCTGGCGCACTTCAAGCGTTTGACGACGGGCCACCCCATCCTCATGGGCCGCAAGACCTTCGATTCCATCGGCCGTCCGCTGCCGAACCGCCGCAACATCGTCATCACGCGCAATGCGGACTGGCGCCATGACGGTGTGGAAGCGGTGTCGTCGGTACAAGCGGCCATCGCCCTGCTCGATGGCGCACAAGGCTATGTCATCGGCGGCGCGGAAATCTACCGGCAGTCACTGGCCCTGGCGCAGCGTTTGATCATCACGGAAATCGGCCGGACGTTTGACTGCGACGCGTTTTTCCCCGCCGTGGACCATGCCGTGTGGCAAGAAACCGCGCGCGAAGCGCATGTCTCGGAGAAATCCGGCCTGCCGTACGCCTTTGTCACGCTGGAACGCAAAGCCTGATAAGGTGATATAGATAGCCAGAAACATAGCCAGAATGTTGCTGTAATACCCCTGTCACACCGTTGCGTCACGCTAGCGCATGCTGGTGACGCTTTGCTACGATATTTTTTTCCCGCAGACGCCGCATTTCTGCGAGAATCCCGTTCTTATTTTTTTTCTGCGGCTGCCGGGTTGTACGACCGCCTGACCGTCGCGCCCTAGTCCGCCCCTCCATTACGTCAGGGGCGGCTTGCTTTTTTGGAGACATGCATGAAATTTCGTTTCCCCATCGTCATCATTGACGAGGATTTCCGTTCTGAAAATACGTCCGGCCTGGGCATTCGCGCCCTTGCCGCCGCAATGGAAAAAGAAGGCATGGAAGTGCTGGGCGTGACCAGCTACGGCGATTTGTCGCAATTTGCCCAACAACAATCGCGCGCATCGGCCTTCGTGCTGTCGATCGACGATGAAGAATTCGGCGCCGGCTCCGTCGAGGAAACCGACCACGCCTTGAAATCGTTGCGCGCCTTCGTCGAAGAAATTCGCTACAAGAACGCCGACATCCCGATTTATCTGTACGGTGAAACGCGCACCTCGCGCCACATTCCGAACGATATCCTGCGCGAACTGCATGGTTTCATCCACATGTTCGAAGATACGCCGGAATTCGTCGCGCGCCACATCATCCGCGAAGCCAAATCGTATCTGGACGGCCTGTCGCCGCCATTCTTCCGCGCGCTGGTGCACTACGCCAACGACGGCTCCTACTCGTGGCATTGCCCCGGCCACTCGGGCGGCGTGGCGTTCCTGAAGTCGCCGATCGGCCAGATGTTCCACCAATTCTTCGGTGAAAACATGCTGCGCGCCGACGTCTGCAACGCCGTCGAAGAACTGGGCCAGCTGCTCGACCATACGGGCCCCGTTGCCGCGTCGGAACGCAATGCGGCGCGCATCTTCAATGCCGACCATTGCTATTTCGTCACGAATGGCACCTCGACCTCGAACAAGATGGTGTGGCACTCGACCGTGGCGCCGGGCGACATCGTCGTTGTCGACCGCAACTGCCACAAGTCGATCTTGCATTCGATCATCATGTGCGGCGCCATTCCCGTATTCCTGATGCCGACGCGCAATCACCTGGGCATCATCGGCCCCATCCCGCTGCATGAATTCACGCCGGAAAGCATCGCCCGCAAGATCGAGGCGAATCCGTTCGCGCGCGAAGCGAAGAACAAGAAGCCGCGCATTCTGACCATTACGCAATCGACCTACGATGGCGTGATCTACAACGTGGAAACCCTGCGCGAAATGCTCGATGGCAAGATCGACACCCTGCACTTCGATGAAGCGTGGCTGCCGCACGCCACCTTCCACGATTTCTACAAGAATATGCACGCCATCGGCAAGGACCGTCCACGGGCCAAGGAATCGATGATCTTCTCGACCCAGTCCACGCACAAATTGCTCGCCGGCCTGTCGCAGGCTTCGCAAATCCTCGTGCGCGAATCGGATACGGTCAAGCTGGACCAGGACGCCTTCAACGAGGCTTACCTGATGCACACATCGACCTCGCCGCAGTATTCCATCATCGCCTCGTGCGACGTGGCTGCGGCCATGATGGAAGCGCCGGGCGGCACGGCCCTGGTGGAAGAATCAATCATGGAAGCGCTCGATTTCCGCCGCGCCATGAAAAAGATCGACCAGGAATGGGGCCAGGACTGGTGGTTCCAGGTGTGGGGACCGGACAGCTTCAACGACGAAGGCATGGGCCAGCAGGAAGACTGGATGATACGCGCCGAAGATGACTGGCACGGCTTCGGCGACCTCGCTCCCGGCTTCAACATGCTCGACCCGATCAAGGCGACCATCGTCAACCCGGGCCTGTCGCTGGACGGGCAGTTCGGCGAGACGGGCATACCCGCGTCCATCGTCACCAAATACCTGGCCGAGCACGGCGTCATCATTGAAAAATGCGGCCTGTACTCGTTCTTCATCATGTTTACCATCGGCATCACCAAGGGCCGCTGGAACACCCTGCTGACGGCCTTGCAGCAGTTCAAGGACGACTACGACAAGAACCAGCCGATGTGGCGCATCCTGCCGGAATTTGCGGCCGCCAACCCACGCTATGAAAAAATGGGCTTGCGCGACCTGTGCCAGCAAATCCACGATTTCTACAAGGCCTATGATGTGGCGCGTCTGACGACGGAAATGTATTTGTCGGATATGATCCCCGCCATGAAGCCATCGGACGCGTTCGCCAAAATGGCGCACCGCGAAATCGAGCGCGTGGCCATCGACGAACTGGAAGGGCGCATCACGTCCATCCTGCTGACGCCGTATCCACCGGGCATCCCGCTCCTGATCCCGGGCGAGCGCTTCAACAAGACCATCGTCGACTACCTGCGCTTCGCGCGCGACTTCAACGAGCGCTTCCCCGGCTTCGAGACGGATGTGCATGGTCTGGTGAAACGCGAAGTCGATGGCAAGCGTGGCTATTTTGTGGATTGCGTAAAGTTGGATGAAAACGTCTAAAAACGTCGCCGTTCCATAAACTACGGTCATGAACGCCGCCTGATGCAGATCAGGCGGCGTTTTTCATTATCGGCCTCCCGCGCACGCTTGCGCCAGATCAAACGGCTGGGGTATCGGGCTTCTAAGATGGGCGACTCGTGCCCTCGTGATGGCTGGCATATGACGCTCAAGGTGTGGCTGGAAATCGTGCAGCAGGCGGCGGCTGGCAGTGGCGCTTCGCTATCGGCGGCCTTGACGCAGGCGCAGGTAACGGTAGCCCGGCGGCACGCGCGTGGGCAAAAATTCGCGGAATTCGGGCCGCGCCAGCATCCACTGCTGCATCAGCATCTCGATGCGCGCCGTCGACGGCAAGTCGCCAAACTGGTTGTGCGCGCCCTGCGACAGGATCAGATGGATTTCCTTCAAGGCATTGAGCACGGGGAAGGCGTCCGCCTTGACGGTGGTGTCGTCGTCCTGCTTGTAGAACGAGGTCAGCAGGCGCAGCAAATGGTGGAACGCTTCAAGGAATTTCGAGCGGCTGTCGGCTGGCCGGAAGTGCTGTACCGCTTTGCCATCGAGACGCACGCCATAATGGTGGTCGTACTCGTAATTGCGGCGCACCACGGTCAGCCGGCGCTGCTCATCTTGCGTGTATCCCCACAGCAAGTTGTTCAGCGGGCGCAGCATGTCGATTTCCGTGTTCGACAGGGGATCGAGGCCGGCGCCCGGCGCGCGCAAGTTCTGGAAGCGCTGCGTGATGGCATTCATGGTTTGCACCAGCATGCCTTCTTCGTGCCAGTACGACCAGATCAGTTCCAGCAGGCAAGGATTGGCCAGCTTTTCCTGGATGATGCCAAAGCACAGGTCCACCTCGCCCTCCTGGCCGCGTGGGATGCTGATGGGGATGTCGGGCAGCTTGCGGCGGATCACGGCCAAATACGGCAAGGTCTGGAAGCCATCGATGTTTTCCAGGTAATCGTCGCGCAGCACGGTTTCCAGGTCGCGCCCCTGGGGAATGTCGCGCCGGTCCAGGTAGGCGTTGTCCTCGGCCGGATTGAAGGCCAGCGGCTGGTTCAGCACGCCGCAATTGACCATCACGAACGCTTCCGTCGCCACTTTCAGCACGCGGTAGGAATCGGCATCGGAAAATGGCAGCGCGCGGCGCTGCTTGAGCTGCTGGAACATGTCGGCCTTCTTGACGAAGCGTTCCTGTTCGAAGCCGCGCACATTGGCCAGGTCGCCGCAAAACAGGCTGTCCATGAAATGCAGGTAATTCGTAAACGACATCGCTTCGGTGCTGTTGCGTATCAAGGTCCACAGCGGCAAGTCTTCCGTCGGCTCCGTTTCCGTGCGCGTCAGCGACACGCCCACATTGCCGGAGATGGGCTGCGGCTGGCGCTCTTGCGTCTCGTATTCCGCATCCACGGCCAGCATGGCGTTCGGGCTCAGGCCTTCCGGCACGGGCAAGGCGTTGCGCAGTTCGGGCCGCTGCGACAGCATCATCTGCGCCGCGAAACGCTGCATGCCGGCGCGCCGCACCGGTGTGGAAAACGCGTTCGGCGTGCCGCGCAGGGCCACCCACGGCGAGGCGGCCAGCACCTGCACCAGGTCGCGTCCATCGGCGCTTTGATCGCCATCAAACGAGACGCTGGCCACGGCGCGGTCGCCCACCCTGCCGAAATGGCAGTCGCTGGGCTGGCAGTCCGCCGTTTCAAACGCCAGCATCACCTGCGGGTTAAGCTGGGGCGTGAAGCACAGCACGGCGCTGCAGCCGGCCTGCACCGTCACGCACTGGGGCGCGGTGGCGGGGAAATTGCCATACACGCCCACATAACTGCCCGTCGCCAGGTCGGCAAACACGGTGCAGCCATGGCCATCCGTCCAGCGCACGCCCACCAGCATGGCGGGATCGGCTACCCAGGAGGCGGGATTAAAATTATGACAATCCAAATCAAGCCCCCGGTACAGGCTGACGGCCGCATTGACGACCATGGTCCCGCTATCGTGCTCGTGGACGGTGACCGCGATGCTGCCGCCGTGGTGTTGCGGGCCCGCGCCCCTGTTTTTTCCACCCATATTGCTGCTCATCTTGCTGCTCATGTCATTCTCCTCAATGGATAATCAAACGGCCTGCCGGACTGGCGGCCATGCCGCACGACATCGGCGCACAGCTCCGACGTGTCCAGAGTGCTGCGCAGGGCCCAGTGGGTCAGCAGGCGTCCCAGCAGCTCGCTTTCGTCTTCCGGACTCAGGCTGCCGCTGGCGCGCGCCTGACCCAGCACGGCGAACACCAGGGTGGGCGTGGCCTCGTACATCTGCGCCGGCGCCAGGGTCCAGCTGCGAAACAGGCGCGCCAGCATGGCCGGCTGGCGCGTGTGTACGGCCATTGCTTCGACCAGCGAGCCGCCGCGCAAGGCCGGCGGCCGGTGCTGCACCAGCAAGCCCACCAGGGCCGCCATGCTGCCTTGCAACTGTTCCAGCAGTCGCTGCTGCTCCAGGGGCAGGCCCGCCAGCGGGTAGTACGACAGCCACAGCTGCTCCAGCCGGCTCCATTGCGGATGCGGATACAAGGCCCGTCCCATGGCTCAGCTCAGGCGCACCCGCAGCCATGGCACCGGGTGGGGATCGTCGACATTGAGTCGGAAGACAAACACGCGTGGCAGGCTGACCACGCCGATCAGGCCCAGGGTGGCGGCCACGCCCACCCGCGCCAGCGACCAGAAATCGGCCACGATTTCGGAAATCCACCGTTCCCACAGCTGCCACACGTGAACCAGGCCGCTGCCGCCATGCTGCATCGCTTGCAGCATGGGCCGCAGGGACGCCACCAGGTCCAGCAACGCCGCGCCCTGGTGCCCCACCTCATGCACCAGGGACGAGGCGATGCTGCTGCCGATCATGCGTTCGCGCGGCAAACGGATGATGGCGACGGGATTGCCGCCGCCGCCCGGCAGGCGCGTGCGTGCGCGGCGGATGGCCGCGCCCGGCCCCCGGTCCAGGTAGCAGATCACGGGTGGCGCCTGGTACACATTGCCGGGCAACGCCAGCGCGTCGGCGGCAACGATGTCCAGGCCGGCCAGCCACACGCCCGTCTTGTGCTCGCTGCGCTGCGTGATGACTTCGTTGAACAGGTCGAACTGGGTCAGCGCGGCGTTGAATTTCAGGCGCAGGAAGGTGAAGCGGCGCTGTGCCTCGGCGGCGGTGGCCGTGCTGGCGCCATCGGCGTGCTCGCGCCGCAGCCACCACTGGAACTGGGCCACCATGCGCCGCAAAGCGCGCCGGCCCTGCACCAGCTGGCTTTCGATGGCAGACTGGGCGCTGGGCATCAGGGCGGCGGCCAGCACCGTCGGTTCGATCAGCGCGAACGGTTCCAGCCGCGCCAGCCGCGTCAGCAGCGAGCGCGCCTCCTGCGCTAGCATCCAGGCAGCGTAAGCGCCGATGGCCATGATGTCAGACGCCGTACAGGACGATTTTATGGCCCTGGCGCGCCCAGCGCCCGCTGGCCGGACGCATGCCGCCCTGGCCGCGCGTGCCGCCCTGCGCCATGGCGCCGGCGCCATTGCCGTTCTGCGTGGCGAGCTGACCGCCGGGGCGGCCCAGCAGGCCGGGCGCGAACTGGCGCGCCGCCGCGCTGGCCGCCGCCTGGGCGATGGCGCGCGGGTCGCCATTGCCGCGCGTTTGCGCGGCGCGGTTGACGGTGTCGGCGGCCAGGCGCACGAACTGCTTGGCGCCCTCGAATTCGCGCTCTTCGTTCGACGACGCTTCCGCTTCCAGCCCCAGCGCGCTGCCGGCCGCCGAAGCCAGGCCGCTGCCGATCTTGGCCCCCAGCGGGCCGCCAAAATAGCCGCCGATGGCGCCGCCGGCCAGCGGAATCGCCTTCTTCGCCACACCCTTGAGCACGCCGCCGATGGCTTGTCCCACGGGCGACTTGATGATGCCGCCCGCCACGGAGGCGGCCTTGCGCAGGAAATTGCCGAGAAATTGTTCCAGCTCGGCTTCATTGCTCACCGACAGCAGTTCATTCGCCAGCTCCATCTCCTCGGCCTCGGAAAACATGGCGTTCGCACCGCCCTCGCCGCTCCACTCGCCCTGGCCGAACTCGAATTGTTCCGCTTCAAATCCGGACATCTCCTGTCCGTATTCCAGGGTCGTACGATCTATGTCATGCATGATGAGCTCCTCAAAGTTAGCACCTCGGTTGACACCTCAGTTCGGATTACCTTGCCGGACGGCCTGACCATCCGGCTAACAATCGAGCACGACGATGTGCCCGCCCTCGCGGTGCCAGCGGCCAGCGTCCCTTCCCGGCGTTTGCGCCGCCTGCCTGAGCAAGCCTGGCGCCACGCTGCGCGCCACCTGCAGCAGGGCAGTTTCCACGCGCGCCCCGGGCGGGCGCGCGTCCATGCCGCCGTCCTGCGCCAGTTTCGTATTGACGGCATCGATCAGATGCACGACCTGGCGCGCCAGTTCGAACTCCTTGTCTTCCGGGCTCAATCCTTCCAGTTCCATGCCGAAGATGGCCGCAGCGCGCCGCTTGAGCGCCTGCGGCGAACCGCCATGCAGGGGCAGCAGGGGCGCCACCACCTTGCCCAGCAACTGGTGCAGCGGCCCTTCCAGCGGCGTGCCACGCACTTGCCTGCCCGCCACGGTGGCGCCCAGCTGGCGCGCCAGGAAAGCGTCGAACTGGGCCGGCCTCTGCAATTCCAGCAAGTGCGCCGCCAGGGCCAGCGCATCTTCCTGCTGCAAGGACGGCATGGCCGGCGCGTCGGGCAATTCCATTTCGGGACGATAGGCGAGCAGGCGGCTGGTCATGGCAGGCTCCAGTGAAAGACGGGCGTATGGCCCATGCCTCCCTGACGCAAGGGCCATGCCAGCCATATGGGGGAAATGACGCGGGGGAAGGACGGCATGGCACGGCGAACGGCGTTTCGCCGATAGCGTAAAAACCGTCGTTTCCGGCGAAGCGGGTTTCGTTGTCAAGATGAGCTTTGGAACAAGCTTAACTGGCAGGAGTGATTACACCGCCAGCGAATCAGACGGCCACCAAGGCCGTGCGGGGCGAAACGGCAAGTGTTGTATGTGATTTTGAGCAGTTCGACACGCATGAGCGCCAGAAGGCGCTGCATGGCGACCTGGGTTTCATGACAGTAATTTAGCCGTTCACGGCGATGCTCAGGGCGGAGACATAGCCCTGCGTGGCACTGCCCGTCAGATGCTGAGCGGCACGCCCGCCGCCCCCCAGTGGCGCCATTGAAACCGGCGCGGATATCGCTGCGTACCACGCCCGACTGGTTCAGCACGTTGATGATGCTGCCGTCATGCGTATTCGTGCCATCGGCAGGATACGGCCCGCCCGTTTCCTCGGGAATCACCGGGCAGGCGACCGCGACCGGTAGCGTGATAGCGCTGCCGCCGCTCAGGCGCCTGCCGCATCATTTCGAGGTCGGATGCCAGGCCATGAGCATGTAATTCCATACATACTGCAACAAATGGGGCAAGCCCGCCAAGGCGGGACTCAGGCTGGCGCAGAGGAACAGCGCCTGCGTGGCCCGTGGCGAAAGCGCCTTCCAGGCGGCCAGGGCGAGCTTGCGTTCCATGCTTCAGGCCGTTGTATTGACCAGGTTGCCGCTGGATGGCAGGCTGGCGCTGCTGCTGGAAGCGCCCAGGCTGCCCGATAGCGCCTGCAAGAAGCTGCTCAGCTTGGCGCTGCTGTCGCCGCTGGCGCTGGCGCTGCCGCTGCCTCCCAGGGCAGTGATCAGGCTGGAGAAGCTTGACTGCAAGTCCGAAACGCTGCTGTTGTCGCTGCCCGTGCCGGACGACAGGGTCTGGATCAGGCTTTGCAAGTCCGATTTGATATTGCCGTGGCCCCGTGCCCGCCCGCCGCCGCCGCCCTTGTCACCGTCCTTGTCACCATCCTTGTCTGCGCCGGCGCTGGCGCCCGCGCCACCCTGGGCGTGCAGGCTGCCCATCAGCTGGTGCAGGAACGCGCCCAATGCCTGGCCGGCATCGCTGCCGCTGGCGGTGCTGGTGTCGGCGCCAGTGCTGTCGGACGACGCCGTGTCGGGCACCGTCACCCCGATCGACGACAGGGCGCTGGAAACGGCATCGAGAAAGCCGTTATCGTCCTGCCTGGGCGGCCGCGTGCCGCCCACGCTGTCGGTACTGCCGGTATTGCTGCCGCTGACGCGGTTGAAAGCGCTCAGCTGGGTAGCCGCGCTGCTGGAACTCAAGGCACTGATGCTCATGGTCAATCTCCTGTGGGTAATTGGGGACGGCGCGGGCCGGGGCGGCTGTCGCCCCGCTGCTGCGCCTGCTTGCGCTGTTCCGGCGTCAGCACGGCCAGCAATTGCTGCTCCAGCCGCGCATGCAGCAAGCTGATCTTCGCCATGGCTTGCGCCGCCGTGTTTGCCAGCGCGCTGGCCTGCGCATCGTCGTAGGCGCTGGACCCGGCCAGCTCGCGCAGTTGCGCATGGGCCTTGAAGGCGATCTTTTCCTGTTCCCGCAGCAAGGGCGCCTGGGCGTAGGTGGCGGCGAAAACCTTGTCCTGCTGCGCTTCGCTCAGCTCGATGCCGTGCAGGAACGGTGGCAAGCCTGGCGCGCCGGATCCGGGACCGTGGCCCGGGCCGGGCGGCGGCCCCGGCATGGCGCGCGCTAGCGGGCCGTCCGGTGCAGATTCCTGCTGGGCGAGTGCCAGCAGCGGCATGCTGCAAGCGGACAGCAGCAGCAGGGATACGGCGATACTCAGGTGTTTCATCGGCTTTCCTTTCGTGGCGACCAGCCTTGATTGTCGGCGTCTGGCGTGTAAAGCAACGTTAGGCTGGCGTAAAAGCATGTAAAGAAAGATGCATGAATGTAAGCAGACGTATGTAAAAGGGGGTAAAACCGTCATGAACAGCCCCTGTTGACTGCTATCATCAGGCGATATTCACCCGAAAAAAGCACAGGCATGAGCAAGGTTTTGTTAATCGATGACGACGTGGAACTGGTCGGCATGTTCCAGGAATACCTGACGCAGGAAGGTTTTGACGCCCGCGCCGTGCATGACGGCGAAAGCGGCGCGGCCGAGGCGCTGACGGGCCTGTACGCCATCGCCGTCCTCGACGTCATGATGCCGCGCATGAATGGCCTGGAAACCCTGCGCCGCATCCGCGCCGGCAGCAACCTGCCCATCTTGATGTTGACGGCGCGCGGCGATGACACGGACCGCATCGTCGGCCTGGAGCTGGGCGCTGACGATTACGTGACCAAGCCGTGCACGCCGCGCGAGCTGACGGCGCGCATCCGCGCCATCCTGCGCCGTTCGCAAGCGGCGCCGCACGACAGCTCGGGCCTGGCGCCGCTGACCGTGGGCCAGCTGACGATGTGGCCGGAACAGCGCCGCGTTTCCTGGGCCGACGCGCACCTGGAGCTGACGAGCACGGAATTCAACCTGCTGGAAGTGCTGGTACGCCATGCGGGCAAGCCCGTGAGCAAGAATCAATTGTCGGAACTGGGCCTGGGCCGTCCCATGGCGCGCTTCGACCGCAATATCGACGTGCACTTGAGCAGCTTGCGCCGCAAGCTGGGCAGCCTGGCCGACGGCCGTTCCTGCCTGCAGACCGTCTACCGTCTCGGTTACCAGCTGATCAAGGAGTAAGCGTGGGCCGTCTGTTCTGGAAGTTTTTTCTTTGCATCATGCTGGCGCAAGTAACGGCCACCATCGGCATCGGCGGCACTTTCTGGCTGAAAAACCGGGCGGCGCAGCAGGAGCGGGCCCTCGACATCGACACCAGCCCGCCCGCGCAAATGATCATCGAGGCCGCCAGCGCCACCCTGGAAGCGGGCGGCAGCCAGGCCTTGCGGCAATTTCTGGGCAAGCTCGAACGCATGCGCGTATTTGCCGTCGATGCCAAAGGGCAAGAACTGATGGGCCGCACAGTGCATCCCGCCATGCTGAACAAGGCCCGCGCCATGCTGAGGCAAAGCCAGCACCACCCCGTCGTGCGCACAGTCAGCGGCAGCGACGGCCAGCGCTATCTGCTGTTCCTGCCTTCATCGGAACGCTTCCGCAATGCCGAGGCGGGCGCCGCGCGCGACACGCTCAACGCCGTCACCCTGAGCGGCCCGCGCGCCATGGGACCCGCTCCACGGCCCAGCGACGCGAACACCCCGCCGCCACGCGGCGAATTCGGCCGCGGCATGCCGCCCGGCTCCCGCATGGACAGCCCCTACCGCACCTTCATTCCCCTGGCCGCCGCCATCGCCGCCAGTCTGCTGTTCTCCTTCTTGCTGGCCTGGTATTTTGCGCGCCCCATCCGCGACCTGCGGCAGGCGTTCGAGGCCGCCTCGCACGGCGACCTGGCACCCCGTTTTCACGCCATGGGCAAGCGCGGCGATGAATTGACGGACCTGGGCCGCGATTTCGACCGCATGACGGGCCGTTTGCGCAATCTCATGGAAAGCCAGACGCGCTTGCTGCATGATGTGTCGCACGAACTGCGCTCGCCGCTGGCGCGCTTGCAAGCGGCCATCGGCCTGGCGCACCAGCAGCCGGACAAGATGGACGCCTCGCTGCAGCGCATCGAACGCGAAAGCGAACGCATGGATAAGCTGATCGGCGAACTGCTGACCCTGTCGCGGCTGGAAGCGGGCGCCGGCTCTCCCCTCAGCGAAGACGTCGGCATCGCCGAGCTGTTGCACGACATTATGGAAGACGCCCGCTACGAAGCGAAGGCGCGCCAGGTGGGCATCGCCCTGGCGGGCGACGCAGCCATTGCCGACGCCGCTGTCACGGGCCGGCCGGAACTGCTGGCGCGCGCCGTGGAAAACGTGGTGCGCAATGCCGTCAAGCACAGCCCCGACGGCGGCGCGGTGGAAGTGAATTTGTCGCGCCTGCATGACGGCAAGCAGGATCTGCTGCGCATCGCCGTGCTGGACCGGGGGCCGGGCGTCACCGCAGCCGACCTGGCCCGCATTTTTGAACCGTTCTTCCGCGCCAGCCATACCCAGCACAGCACGGATGGCCACGGCCTGGGCCTGGCCATCGCCCAGCACGTCATCAGCGCCCATGGGGGCCGCATCGGGGCCAGCTTGCGCAGTGGTGGCGGGCTGTGCGTGGAAATGCTGTTGCCCGTCAAAACGCCAGGCTGACCTTCCGGCGAGCCTGGCGTTTTGACGCGCGGATGTGCTGCTACGCCTGCGTATCGATGATGCTGCCCAGGGTGGACGAGGCGGATTTGGCCGGACTCGTCGCCGTATCGGCGCTGCTGGCCGCCTGAGGAGCTTGCTGCGCCTGCGCCGCTGCCGCCTGTAACTGGGCAATTTGCGCCTGCAAGGCCTGGATTTGCTGCGCCAGCTGCTGCTGCAGTTTTTGCGACGCGTCCGTCTGCGTGCCTTTCTGCGATTCCGTCAACTGCTTTTGCACCGCCGTGATCTGCTTTTGCAGCGCCGCGATCTGCGAACTGCTGCCCGAACTGGCGCTACTGGCCGCGCCGACTGCGCCGCTTGAACCGATTGCCGCTACCATGATGCCTCCTCAGTGTTTCAATACCAAGGTTAACGGCAAGCATGGGGTGCGGACGTAGGGCGACAGGTGTAAAGGCAGGTAAAGACACCTAAAGACGGCTGGCGCCCCACCCTTCCAGCGATCAGGTCTTCGGCAAGGTCACGCCAACCTGGCCCTGGTATTTGCCGCCACGGTCCTTGTACGACGTTTCGCACACTTCATCGGACTCGAAGAACAGCACTTGCGCCACGCCTTCGTTGGCGTAGATTTTCGCTGGCAACGGTGTCGTGTTCGAAAACTCCAGCGTCACAAAACCTTCCCATTCCGGTTCGAACGGGGTGACGTTGACAATGATGCCGCAGCGCGCATAGGTGCTCTTGCCCAGGCAAATCGTCAATACATTGCGGGGAATGCGGAAATACTCGACCGTACGGGCCAGCGCGAACGAATTCGGCGGGATGATGCAATAGCCCTTGCCCGACACATCGACGAAGTTGTTCGCGTCAAAATCCTTGGGGTCGACGATGGTGGTGTTGATGTTGGTAAACAACTTGAACTCGTCGGCGCAGCGGATGTCATAGCCATAGCTGGACGTGCCATAGGAAACGATGCGGTTGCCGTCGCGTTCCTTGACCTGGCCAGGTTCGAACGGCTCGATCATGCCCGTTGATTCCGCCATGCGGCGTATCCATTTATCGCTTTTAATCGTCATCGCAGGGGGTTCTTTCTAGAATATCGGAATGGCGGGGGCCGCACGCCTGGCGCAGGCGCGGCCCGAATGGCAGGATTTTACGCGAAAACCCGCCACTGTTGGCCCTTGCAAGATGAAAATCGTTGGTCTCAGGCTACTGTTTCGCCAGCAATGCAGTGATCATCTCGCGTACCACTTGCGCTGTCAGTTCCGGGTTTTCCATGGGAAACAGATGGCCACCCGGCACCTGGCGGAAAAACTTGCCGACCAGCTTGCGCGTGGCCTTCAAGCCCGCCTGACGACACTCCACCGATTCCGTGCCGCCGATAAAGCCGATGGGAACTGGAAACCCATCCTTGACGAGGCCGCCGATGTGATGCGGCAAGCTGCGGTAGACATCCGTTTCCACTTCACGCGTAAAACGCAGCTGCACCCCGTCAGGATGGGGGACCAGGCCACTGTCTATGTAGTCGCGCAACACCTGCGGCGCCCAGATGGCGAACATGTCCTTCGCCGCGAAATGTGTATAGGCGGCTTGCGCGTCCGGCCACAGCTTGCGCCGCCGGGCAGAAAACCGCGACGGCGAGAACCGCTCGCCCAGCGCCGTATTGCGCGCCAGGCGCACCAACAAGGCGCGCCAGCCCGCTACCACGGGCGAATCGAGCAAGACCACGCAGCGCACCAGATCGGGCCGCTGCTTGGCCACCATCACGCTGAGCATGCCGCCCAGCGAATGGCCGACGAGGATCACGGGCGCGCTGTAGCGGCGCTCCAGGTCGTCGATATACTCGCGCACCAGCTCGGGCCAGCCCGTGCTGACGGGATAATCCGGGTCGTGCGCGTGCATGTCGAGCGCCTGCACGCTGTAATGCTGGCCCAGCAGGCCGAACAGCTTGCGGTAGGTGCCTGCAGGATAGCTGTTGGCATGGGCAAAGTGCAGTTGCGGGAGTGTCATCGTGGGATGGTGCCGGTGAATGCGATAGGCAATTGTAATGGCATGCCAGCAAGCCGTATCAGAGGAAGGCCTCTAATTGCCCTCGCACCTGGGCCATGCCGGGCACGAACGAGGCCAGCACTTCGCCCAGCTCGGCGTTTGAATCCACCACACAAAAGGCGTCGTCAAACGCGTGGTGACGGTTCATGTGATTGCGCACGACGATGCATTCCAGCCCAGCGGCCCTGGCGGCGCGCAAGCCGCGCGGCGAATCTTCCACCGCCACGCAGTCGGCCGCGGCCAGGCCCAGGCGCTGCAAGCCCAGCTGGTAGCCGTCGGGCGCCGGCTTGCTTTCGCCATACATTTCACGCGTCAGCACGAAATCGAAGTGCGGCAACATGCCCGTGGCTGCATGGCTGATCTGGAAATGCTGTGCGTAGGCGCTGGTGACCACGCCCATGGCCACGTGCGGGCGCAGCGTCGCCAGCACCGGTGCTATGCCGGGCATGGCCAGCTGGCGCGCCTGACGCAGCCGTTGCGCAAACAGCACGGTGCGCTCGGCGCGCAAGCGCTCGACCAGCTCGATTGCGTGGCCCTGCCCCAGCAGCACATGCCAGGCGCCGTAGTTATTGTCCAGGAACCAGTCAAAGAATTGCTTTGGCGTCAGGTCTATGCCGTAGGGCAAAAGCAAGTCACGGTTGGCCTCGTAAAACAGCTGCTCGGTGTCGACCAGCACGCCATCGTTATCCCACAGCACGCCCCGGATGGTTTTCATGGCTTGTGTCGTTCAAAAACTTACTTGAAGAAGATGTCGTAGGACAATTTCACAATCAGCAGCGCCAGCAGCACGAGGAAGAGGAGGCGCACGAAGGCGGCGCCGCGACGCACGGCAATCCAGGTGCCCGTCAGGGCGCCCAGGATATTGCACACGGCCATCGGTGCGGCCACGGCGTACACCACGTGGCCGGCGGGAATGAAAAAGGCCAGCGCGGCCACGTTGGTGGCGATATTTACCAGTTTCGAGCAGGCCGAGGCGAGGATGAAATCGAAGCCGAAGACGCGGATGAACAGAAAAATCAAAAAACTGCCCGTGCCCGGCCCGAACAGGCCGTCATAAAAGCCGATGGCGCCGCCGATGACGATGGCCAGAATGCGTTCGCGCGGGCCGATGGGGCGCGCTTCGCGCGTCGTGCCGAAATCCTTCTTCATGAAGGTGTAGATGGCCATGATGATGATCAACACCAGCACCATGGGGCGCACCACCTGCTGCGGCACGTAAGACACGGCGGCCGCGCCGATGAAGGACATGACGAAGGCGCTGGCCACGGCGGGCAACACCAGCAGCCAGGGAATGTTGACCTTGCCGACAAACGAGCGGGCGGCAAACGTGGTGCCGCAGGCCGATGCCAGTTTATTCGTGCCCAGCAAGGACGTGGACGCCATGTTCGGCATCAGGTTGAACAGGGCTGGCAGCTGTATCAGCCCGCCCCCGCCCACGGCGGCATCGATCAGGCCGGCAAAGAAGGCAAATAAACACAGCAGCGAGATGGTCAGCATGATAGGCAATGAGAATGGGCGACAGCGGCAGTATAGGCGCCGTGGATTTTTCTGGATGCAACTTCAAATTGCGGAAAACGCAATCTCGCGTAGCGCTTGACGGAATGCGCCCCATGCGGTCTACTGGCCTCTTTTGCCCGGAGCCACGCGATGTCGATGAAACTGATGTGGGAGATCCGCGCCTTCTGCACGGTGGTCGAAAAGCGCAGCTTCATCCACGCGGCGCGCATGCTGGGACGCTCGCCGTCGGCCGTCACGCGCGCCATCCAGTTCCTCGAAGACGCCATCGGGGCCGAGCTGATCCTGCGCACGCAAAAGCAGTTCACCCTGACGACGGCCGGCGAGACGTATTACGCGTCGGCCAAGCACTTGCTGGAAACGCAGGCCGAGGCGGAAGATCAATTGGCTGAACTGAGCAACTCGCCGCAAGGCTGGGTGCGCCTCTCGGCGCCGGAAATCCTGTCCTTGGGCTTCTTGCCAAAAGTGGTGGCGCAATTTTCGCGCGACTACCCGAATGTGTCGGTGGACATCCATTTTTCGGATAAATCCATCGACCCCATCCAGGAAAAGCTCGATTTCGCCATCCGCGGCGCCTTCCCCCAGTCCAGCGAGCTGATCGGCTATCCCCTGTGGAATTACCGCCGCTATATGTACGCCTCGCCCGGCTATATACAACGCATGGGCGCGCCGGACGAACCGGAAGAGCTGGCCGGCCACGACATCATCATGCACTCGGCCCCCCGCATCCTGCGCGACTGGCATTTCGTCTCGGCTACGCGCAACGTGCGCTACCAGGTGCAACCGCGTTTTCGCTTCACTTCCGGCATCGCCACTTTCCAGGCGGCCCTGGAAGGCGCCGGCATCGTGCGCCTGGCCAGCTGGCTGGCGGAACCGGCCGTGGCCGCCGGCAATTTACGCAGGGTCTGCACGGCGTACCGGCTGACGTCGTCGAAGGAGCTCGATCCCAGCATCCATGCCGTGTATGGCACGTCGAGGATGGCCAAGGGGGCAAGGCTGTTTCTGGAATATGTGCGGCAGCGGGGACTGGAAATACCGGATGAAAGAGCAAGTTAGCGTCTATTCGACGACGATGACATCGCTATACACGGCGAACTGCGCGCCATCAAAAAGAAAGGCGGCCACCTCGCGCATGCCCAGCCGTGCATGTGCGCGCAACGAAGCGGTATTGTCGCGCCGGATGAACAGCACGGCCTCCGCGCCGCCATGGCGCTCGCGCATGGCAGAGTACAGCAGCGCCAGCAAGCCCTGCCCCCGTTCCGAATCCGCAATGCAGACGGGGCCGTACACATAGGCATGTTCACTTCCCGCATACGCGGCCAGCATGGCCAGCACCACGGGCGCCCGCACGGTGGCGGTCGCCGCACTGAACAGCACGCCAACGACAGGTCCGTCCGCCGCGCGCCGCGCCACGATGACGGGCGATGCGCCATCCGCCATGGCGGCCACCTTGTCGCGCGAAAACTCGCCCGTCAGGCTGCCTCCCTGCGAGGGGGAGTTGGCTTGCAGTAAGGCAGTGATGGCGTCGATGTCGGAGGCCTGGGCCGTACTGACAAGATAGGCGTGGCTGGAATGACTCAATCTGGACTCCTGGGACGATGTACGGGCAGCGTAGCATGAAAGCGCTAGCGCCCATGCCAGTAGCGCGGCCGGCTGGCGCGATACTGCATCACATCAATATTGTCGCCAAAATCCAGCACCACCGCCCCTTCCACATCCGTGCGCAGCCGCGCAATCCCCATCTCGCCGTAGCGCGCATACACCTGCGCTTTCGGATGTTTATAGCGATTCCTGTGCCCGACCTGGAAAATCGCCAGGGCCGGATGGACGGCGTTCAAGAATGCTGGCGAGGAAGACGTGCCGCTGCCGTGGTGGGGGGCCAGCAGCACGTCGGCCGCCAGTTCGCCGTCCGCCGAGCGGCCAAGCAATTGCGCTTCCTGCGCCGCTTCGATGTCGCCGGCCAGCAAGATCGCATGCTTGCCCGCCGTGATTTTCACGGTACAGCTGCGGGCGTTCGGTTTCAGCAATATATCGTCGTGGCTGGAGGGCAATGGGTGCAGCATGGCGAAGTGCACGCCTTCCCAGCTCCAGCGCTGGCCCGCCATGCAGTGCAGATACGGACGCCGGGCTTGCCGCCTGGCCTCGACGGCCGGGTGGCCGTCGAATAGCGACGACGCCAGCCAGCCCACGTCTATATTTTCCAGCAGGGAAATGGCGCCGCCCGCGTGATCGAGGTCGCTATGGGAAATGATCACGCCGTCAAGCCTGGCTATGCCGCGCGCGCGCAGATACGGCACGATGACCCGGCTGGCGCCATCGGAATCGAGGCTGTAGGCGGGGCCCGTGTCGTACAGCAAGCGGTGTCCATGGGTTTCCACCAGCACGGCCATGCCTTGTCCCACATCAAAGGCCGTGATCCACATCTGGCCAGGTGGCGGGCTGGACGGCAAGGCCGTCAGCAGCGGCAACCAGCCCAGCATGCCCGCCCAGCGATGGGGCCATCCGCGTGGCGCCAGCAGCCATGCCGTGCCAAACAATGCCCAGCAAAAACTCCACCATGGGGGTGCGGGCGCCGTCCATACGGCAAAACGGCGCGCACCCAGCCAGTCCAGTACCTGCGCCAGCATCTGCACGATGGCGTGTGCCAGCAGCAACAGCCAGTCGCACACGGGTGTTGGCAGCAGGCTGCCAACCAGGGACAAGGGCGTGACGACCAGGCTGATGACGGGAATGGCCAGCGCATTGGCCACCGGGCTGACCAGCGACACTTGCGAGAACAGCAGCATCGTCAGCGGCACCAGTCCCACCGTCACCACATACTGCGTGTGGGCGCCCAGCGCCACGGCCGCGCGCAAGCGGCGCCAGCGGCCGGCGCTTTCCGGCAAGGGCGCCGTAGTGCGGCCCGCCGTCGCGTACAGCATGGTGGCGACGGCACCGAACGACAGCCAGAAGCCGGGCCACAGCACGGCCCACGGATCGAGCAGCACGACCACGCCCAGCGCCAGACACAGCACGTGGCCTATGCTGGTGATGCGTCCCAGCCACAAGGCCAGCGCCACCACCAGCAACATATATAGAGTGCGCTGCGCGGGCACGCCGAAGCCGGCCAGCAGCACATACACAAATGCCGCCAGCGCACCGGCCAGGGCCGCCACTTTTTGCGCCGGCAGCAGCAAAGGCAGTTGCCGCTCCGTGAAAAACGAGCGCCGCCACAGCGCACCTGCGCCCAAGGCGAACAGGCCCGCGATCATCGTAATGTGCAAGCCGGAAATCGAAATCAAATGACTGACGCCCGTGCGGTTGAATACTTGCCAGTCCGACTGGGGGATGGCGCGCTGGTCGCCCACCACCAGCGCCACGATCACGCCCGCGTACTGTTTTCCGTCCAGGCTGCGCAAGATGCGCGCGCGCAAGGCCGCGCGGCTGGCCTCCACAACGTTGCCGAAGCCGGGCACGAAGGCCGCCAGGCGCACGTTCGGCGTATCGGCGCGCGGCTGCGGCCGCACATAGCCCGTGGCGCGCACGCCCTGCTCCAGCAGCCACGCCTCGTAATCGAAACCCATGGGATTCGCGTTGCCATGTGGACGCTGCAATCGCACCGTCAGGCGCCAGCGTTCGCCTGGCTGCACGTCGCCCACCTCGTTCGTCACCTCATCGCGAAAACCCGCGTACCAGGACAGGGCGATCAAGGGTGGCACCTTCGCGCCAACCGCCTTATCCACCGCAAAATTGAAGCGCACGCCCTGCTCAAAACGGTACGGCAGGCTGGCGATGGTGCCCGTAACGATGATGTCCAGCCCTTCATCGGCCTGCGCCAGCTGCGGTGCCATGACGGCCTGGGCCAGCCAGGCGGCCCAATAAAATCCCAGTCCCACGCCAGCGGCAAGCGCAACAACGCAGCGCCAGCGCGTGTGGCGGCGCAGCGCCAGACTAACCGTAAACCCTAAGCCAGCGATCAGCCACAGCAGCACGCCAGCATGGGCCGGCAAGCTGGCCTGCGTTTGCAAGCAGGCGGCGCCAGCGGCAAAGCCGAGTATCAGGGTGCGCATGGGAGGGCAGGATCAAGGCAAAATCCGCTCGCTGCGAAAGGGACTCAGATACTCTGATCGCTTTTTACTCCTTGCCGTCTGATCTGGCGCAAGGGTAGCGTGAAGAACACGCTCATGCACGCCATCCAGCACGGCCGCTGGTGAAACTTGCTCCATGCTAAGATGGCCATCCGGCGCCAAGGCGTCACGACTTTGCGGATATTGCATGCCCCCACCGACAGCGGCCGAAACCTATTTGCAGGATTTTCATCAACGGCAAGTCGGCGTGACGAGCGCCGCGTTTTCACACCTGCCAGCCCGCTCTGCGTCCACCAGCTACGCCTCGTCCTATGCCGCACTGAGCGACCTCATACCGGTCGGCAAGAAGCCGTTGAGCGTGCTCGACCTGGCGTGCGGCGATGGCCATCTGCTGGGCCTGCTGGCAGCCAGGCGGCAGCCCCAGCTGCAACTGCTCGGTGTCGACATGAGCGAGGCTGAACTGGCCGCCGCGCGCGCCGCCCTGCCCGCCTCCGTGCGGCTGCTGCCAGGCCGCGGCCAGGCACTCGACCTGTCGTCGGCCAGCGTCGATTATCTCGTCTCGCACATGGCGCTGATGCTGATGGACGACATCGAACAGGTCGTGCGCGAAATGCGCCGCGTGCTGCGCCCCGGCGGCCAGTTTGCGGCCATCGTCGGCCGCACTTTCCTGTTGGGCGAAGTCAACGAGGTTTTCATGCGCGTGTTCAAGCCGATCGCCAGCGACGCGCTGCCGCCGCTGTGCTTCGGAGACCGCCGCACGGGGTCGGAAGCGGGTTGGCGCGAACTGCTCGATGCCGGTTTCGCAGACGTTGAATTCGACGACATCGACGTGCCATGGACGCCCACGCCGGCCGAACTGTGGGCCGCCCTGCTTGACACCTACGATATCGACCGCCTGGACGATGACGCCAGGCAGCGCCTGCGCAGCGCGTTCCTGGATGCCGTGACGCCGCTGCAAGCCGGTGACGGGACAATCGCTACCGGCTGGGGCCTGCGCCTGGTGCGTGCACGTGCCGCCTGAACATGCAAGCGCCAAGGCTGGCGCCACCACCGCCCGTCCCCATCGACGGTATAATCGGCCTCGCTTACTTCAACACCCAGGCACGACATGACTTCCTCCGCACTTCCTCCCGACACTTCCAGCGACATTTCCGACATCAGCGAAGACAATAACGACGCCACCCTGGTCGCGGAACTGGGGGAACTGGCCGAGCATATCCGCCTGGTCAAGATGGAAGGCCGCGTCTTCGTGCGCTTTTCCGGCGTGGTCAAGGCCGGCCATCTGCTGGTGCCGTATGCGCTGGTGCCGGCACAGGGCGTGCTGGCGCGGCCGGCCAAGTGGCGCAAGATGGAGCGCGAGGCCAAGCTGGCCCTGGTGCGCGAACGCGCCAGCGCGGCCGTCTTCGAGCAATTGCGCCAGCATGTGATCGATTTCGTCGCCGATATCGCGGGCCTGAGCGAGGACGTGGACACGGACCCGATGGTCTTCCTGCACACCCTGGCCGACATGCAGACGTCGGAGCCGGCCGGCATGGTCTTCGACCGCATCCGCCAGCGTTTTAATCACGCCATCGAGCGCCAGCAGGAAGAACAGCACGCGGCGCGCACGCGCCAGAGCATCAACCTGGCCGAGTATCCGGCCTCGTTCGAGATGGCGCGCCGCCTGCCGCGCCGCTTCATCGCCCTGCTCGGACCGACCAATTCCGGCAAGACGCACCGCGCCATGGAAGCGCTGGTAAAAGCAAAGAGCGGCATCTACCTGGCGCCCTTGCGCCTGCTGGCCCTGGAAAACTACGAACGCCTGCAGGAAGCCGCGCCGCATGGCAAGCCGCTGGCCGTGAGCCTGATCACGGGCGAGGAACGCCGCGTCGTCGACGGCGCCACGCACGTGGCCAGCACGGTGGAAATGCTGGACACGAAAACCGTCGTCGAAGTCGCTGTCATCGATGAGGTCCAGATGCTGGCCGACCCGGACCGGGGTGCCGCGTGGACGGCGGCCGTCTGCGGCGCACCGGCCCACACCGTGTACCTGGTGGGCGCGCCGGAAGCGCGGCGCGCCATCGAAGCGCTGGCCGAGCGCCTGGACTGCCCGCTGGAAGTGCATGTGTTGAAACGCATGGCGCCCCTGTCGATGGAGCCGACCGCCGTGCGCAAGGTACGCAACCTGCGCCGCGGCGACGCCGTCATCGCCTTTTCGCGCCGCGAAGTGCTGATGTGGCGCGACATGATCACGGAAACGGGATTGTCCGTGGCGACTGTGTACGGTAATCTGTCGCCCGAAGTGCGGCGCGCGCAGGCGCAGCGCTTCCGCGACGGCACGGCCGATATCGTCGTCGGCACGGACGCGCTGGCGATGGGCCTGAACATGCCGATCGCGCGCATCGTCATGACCACCTGCGTCAAATACAATGGCCGCGAAGAGGAAGAGATTTCGGCCGCGCTGGCGCGCCAGATCGCCGGGCGCGCGGGCCGCTATGGCGTGCATGAAGAGGGACTCGTGGCCGGCTACGACAACGAGACGCATGAAGTGATGCGCGCGCTGCTGAAGGAAAAACTGCACCCGCTGAACACCAGCGGCTTTGCCGTGGCGCCCTCGCTTGAGCATTTGCACCGCATTTCGTCGGTGACGGGCGAGCTGTCGCTGTCAAAGCTGCTGCGCCGCTTCATACACAACATCGACGTACCGGACGGCTTCTTCTTCCCGCGCATCACGGAAGACCAGAAGGAGCGCGCCGTCTGGCTCGACACCCTGCCCCTGTCCGTGGCCGACAAGTTCACCCTGTCGCTGGTGCCGATATCGAGCAAGGTGCCGTCCTTGCAAACGGCGTGGGAACACTGGTCGAAGAATCTGTCGCAGGGAAAAACCAGCACCTTGCGCCAGCATGCCTATGGCGGTGGCACGCAGAACCTGCAGCAGGTGGAAGACACTTGCCGCTACTACTCGGCGTATGCCTGGCTCAGCTACCGCCTGCCGGAATTCTTCCCCGATATCGCCGTGGCGCAAAGCCTGTCGCGCGACGCCTCGGAACGGGTCGACTCCATCCTGCGCGCGCACAATGCGGCGTCGCGCGGACGCTCCAGCAAAAAGTTCAAATAGGCGTCAACGGATTTCCCAGAACCACACTTCCGCGCAATCCCAGTAGCACTCTGAACCGCAGACCATCACGCCGATGGATGGCAACAAGATGTCGATATGCCCGCCCGCGCCACCCAGGTAACCGGGAATGCGGAAGAAGGCGACCAGGCCCTTGCGTTGGCCGATGCCGGCAAGCGCCGCATCGCGGCTGAATTTCTCGGGCGGGCCAAACATCGAGGGGCTGGCCAGCATGTGCGCCAGCTTGGCCTGTCCCGGCTCGATCAGCGCACCCTTGAACGGCCCCTTGCGAATCGCCATGCGGCCCTTGACCTTGACGCCGGCCTTGATCAGCGCCAGGCTGACGCGGATGGCGCAGGTGTTGGCAAAGCTGTCCTTGCCGATCAAATCTTCCCAGCCGATTTCGCCGAACAGGGCCGCCTGGTCGACGGCGGCCACGCTCGAATAGTTTTCACGCAGCTTGATGAATGCAGGTTTCACGTCAGCCTCCTGGTGGTGGGGTGGAACAGGGAAAACGCCGCGCCAGGATGGCGACGATCAGGGTGGAAGCGTCACCCTGGCGCGCCCGCGCGGGCAGCTTTTTCAGTTCGGCGACGATGTGCGCGTCGATTTCCACCGTTTTCAGGCGGCCCGTGTCGCACCACTGCCTGCCCTGCGCCGCATCGGCCACGCCGGCCAGGTAGCCTTTGGCGTAGCGCTGATCGAGCAGGAAGACAGCATCGGCCATCGCTCCCTTGGCCGGCCCTTCCTGGTAATACGCGATCAGCTGGTCGGCACTCAGGCGCGACGCCGGAAAATAGGCCACGCCCTGCCCGCGGGCGCCGGGGAGGCCCAGGCTCAATACAATGAGAAGGGAGGAGACATGCATGGCCATCCATGGTCAGTGGGGAAGGTCTGGCCGATTGTAGAACGATGCGGCTGTCCCGCACTGAGCGAGGTCAAGCGTAGGTCGGAATAGCGCGTCCGAAGGGCGCGCGTAATCCGACGACCTTGTTGGCGCTACGGTTGTCGGGTTACGGCCTTTGGCCTGACCCGACCTACTGCTGGAAATGCAATTTCAGCACCAGCCCATTATGGTCGTCGGCCATGTAGATATCGCCGTCCTGGCCCTGCTTCACGTCGACGGGCGCCCCCCTGCCCTGCTTGCCCTTGCGTTCCCAGTTGCCGATCAGCTCGACGGACTTGCCCAGCGGCGCACCTGCCTTGTCGGGCAGCAGCGCCACCAGGCGGTGGCCGTTGCTGCGGTAGCCGTGGTAGCCGATGATCAGGCTGTTCTTGTACAGCTCGGGGAAGCGGCTGGCCGTGTAGAACGTCATGCCCAGCGGCGCGGCGTGGCCGGGCAGCAGGCGCTGCGGCGCCGCGTATTGGGCAGCGCAAGCCGTCTTCGGATATTCCGGACTGGCGACGTTGTCGTCGTAGCAGTACGGCCAGCCGTAATGCCGGTCGGCCTTGATCAGGTTCAGCTCTTCGTGCGGCAGGTTCTCGTCGCTTTTCAGCTGCGGCATGGCGGCCTGGATGGCGTCGCGCGCGTTTTCCGCCTGCCACAACTCGCCCGTCGCCGGGTGGAAGGCCAGTGCCATCGAATTGCGCAAGCCGCGCGCATGCGTGCGCCAGCTTGTCACCGTGCCAGCCGGCCAGTCCATCTTGTATTCGCGGATGGCGCCCAGCGCTTCCGGACCTTCCGCCGAAGGACAAGCCTTGGCCGGGTCGGGCGCCTTGCCATCGTTCTCGCAATGGTCGGTGCTGGAACCCACGTTCACATACAGGTCGCCCTTGGGGCTGAAGCGCATGTTCGTCAACAGGTGCAAACCGAGGCCCGGCAGGCGCGGCGTCTTCGCCGTGCCGCCGATGATGTCGGTGAGGGCGCGGGCGGGATCGCGCAAGTCGAAGCGGAAGATGCGTCCCACTTCGCCCACGTAGACCATGCCGTCCGGTCCCTGCACGATGCCGTTCGGGCGATCGAGCTTGTCGAGCAACAGCTTGCGCTCGTAACCGGCGCCGGCCGCCTTGCGCTGCAACAGCCACAATTTACCCTGCTTCGGCGCCCATCCCGCCATGTCCGTGACGAGAATATCGCCATTCGTCAGCGGCAGCACGCCACGCGGGAATTTCAAACCGTCGGCCAGCACGGCCACGCAAAAACCGGCCGGCGTGGTGACGTCGAGGCGCGGCATGCCATCGCACTGGGCGCCGGGCGCCGCCAGGGCTGGAGCAAATGCGCCGGCCAAACTGGCCGCCAATGCGCCGGCGATGATCTTCTTGTTCATTCTTGTCTCTCCATCAAAGGTAGTCGGGGCAGCACGGCGCGCGCATTGGCGCTGGTCGCAGCGGCCACTTGCGCACTATCAAGGCCGCGCAATTCGGCCAGCACGGCGCCGATGCGCGGCAATTCTTCGGGACTGTTGCGGCCCGGGTGGACCCAGCTGGGGGAAATGTCGGGCGCGTCCGTCTCCAGCACGATGGCGTGCAGGGGCAAGTACGTGGCCATGCGGCGTATCTGCAGCGCGCGGGTAAACGTCATGGCGCCGCCGAAACCGAGCTTGAAACCGAGGTCGATAAAACCGTGCGCCTGCTGGAAGCTGCCATTGAACGCATGCGCGATGCCGCCGTTCGGGCGGATCTGGCGCGCATGCTTGAGGACAATGTCCTGCGAGCGGCGCACGTGCGTCAAGACAGGCAAATCGAAGTCGCGGGCGATTTTCAGCTGTTCGCGCAAGAAATGCTCCTGTTTGGCGCGCATGGCCGGTTCGCACAGCATGGGGAGGAAGAAATCGAGGCCAATTTCGCCGATGGCGACAAAACGCGGGTCGGCCACGGCCAGCACCACGGCCTCGCGCAGGGCGATCAGATCGTCGTCGGTGGCGTGCGGCACGTAGATCGGGTGGATGCCGAGCGCATAGCAGGCGTTGGGCGCCGTAGCCGCCAGATCGCGCACGATCGCGAAATTGGCCCGTTCGACGGCGGGAATGACGATCATCGCCACGCCCTGGCCACTGGCGCGCGCCGCTACCTGCAGCGAGTCGCTGCCGAATTCATGCGCGTCGAGGTGGCAGTGCGTGTCGATCCACAGCATGGCGGCTCCTTAATATTGGTACGGCTGCAGCCCTTCGTCCGTCAGGCGCAGCACGCGGTCGCAGCGCTTGGCCAGTTCGATATCGTGCGTGACGATGACGAAGGCCGTGCCCAGGGTGCGCGACAATTCCAGCATCAGGTCAAAAATCTGTTCGGCCGTGGCGTGATCGAGGTTGCCCGTCGGTTCGTCGGCCAGCACGCAGGCCGGCTGCGTGACGAGGGCGCGGGCCAGGGCCACGCGCTGGCGCTCGCCGCCCGACAATTCGCCCGGCGTATGCGTGACGCGCTTGGCCAGGTTCACGCGCGTGAGAATCTGCTGCGCCAGCTCGGTAGCGGGTGCGCGCTTCATGCGCCGTATCATCAGCGGCATGGCGACGTTGTCGAGCGCGGAAAACTCGGGCAGCAGGTGATGGAACTGGTAGACAAAGCCCAGCGAGGCGTTGCGCAAGTCGCCGCGCGCCTTTTCGCTGAGGGTGGCGAAATCCTTGCCCAGCAGGGTCACCTTGCCGCTGGTGGGCGTATCGAGGCCGCCCAGCAGGTGCAGCAGGGTCGACTTGCCGGAGCCAGAAGCGCCGACGATGGCGACGCGCTCGCCACGGTGGACGTCGATGTCGATGCCGGCCAGCACCTGCACCTTGTAGCTGCCCTGCGTGAAAGTCTTGCCCAGGCCACGGCAGGACAGCACAGTGGCGCCGCTGTTGGAGGCAGGTTTGTTCAGATCGGTCATGGTAGTAGTCATAGGATTATTCATAGCGCAGGGCCTCCGCAGGTTTGACGCGGGCAGCCCACCAGCTTGGGTACAGGGTCGCCAAAAAGGCGAGGATCACGGCCAGCACGCCGATCTTGCTGACGTCGGGCCAGCGCAGGTCGGACGGCACGGTGCTGATGAAGTAAATATCCTTGGAGAGGAACTGCACGCCCAGCAAATGCTCGATGAAGGGCACGATGACGTCGATATTCATCGCCACCAGCACGCCGCCGCCCACGCCCAGCAGCGTGCCCAGGATGCCCACCAGTGCGCCCTGGATCATGAAGATCTTCATGATGGAGCGGGGCGAAGCGCCCAGGGTGCGCAAAATCGCGATATCGGCCTGCTTGTCCGTCACCGTCATCACCAGGGTCGAGACGAGGTTAAAGGCCGCCACGGCAATGATCAGGGTCAAAATGATGAACATCATGCGCTTTTCCGTCTGCACGGCGGCGAACCAGTTGGCGTTCAGTTTCGACCAGTCGCGCAGCCATAGGTCGCCCGGCATGGATTTTTTCAATTCTGCGGCTACTTGCGGCGCCTGGTTCATGTCGGCCAGGCGCAAACGCAGGCCGGACGGGCCGTCGAGGCGCAGCAAGCGCTGGCCGTCTTCGATATTGATGAAGGCCAGCCCGGCATCGAATTCATTGTGGCCCGCCTGGAAGATGCCGCTGACGGTAAAGCTGCGCATGCGCGGCAGCACGCCGGCCGGCGTGACCTGTCCCTGTGCCAGCATCAGCGTGACTTTTTCACCGAGGTTGACGCGCAAGGCGCGCGCCAGCTCGATGCCCAGCACGATATTGAAGGTGCCCGGCTGCAGCGCCTTGAAGCTGCCCATGCGCGTCTGGCCGGCCACGTCGGAGACGTTCGGCTCTTCCTCGGGCAGCACGCCGCGCACGATGGCGGGACGCAGCGCATCGTCGCGCAGCAGCATGCCCTGGGTTTCGACGAACGGCGCGGCGCCTTTCACGGCCGGATTTTTAAAGGCCTGCGCCGCTTCGGCGCGCCAGTCCGGCATGCTGCCGCTGTTGTCGAACACTTCCACGTGGGCCAGCACGGACAGCATGCGGTCCGTCACTTCCTTCTGGAAGCCGTTCATCACGGACAGCACGACGATCAGCGCCGCCACGCCCAGGCCGATGCCGGCCATGGAAATGAGGGAAATGAAGGAGATAAAACTGTTGCGGCCACTGCGCTTGCCGGCCCGCGTGTAGCGCAAGCCGACCAGCCATTCGAAGGGAAGATTTTTTAACATGCTCATTGATTCGTTAATTCTCAGGGGTCCGACCCGCCGGGTCTGACCCCAGCAGTTTGTTGATCAGCCAATTACTCATAGCGCAGCGCCTCGGCCGGCTTGACGCGCGCGGCGCGCCAGCTCGGGTAAATCGTCGCCACCAGCGCCAGGCCGAAGGCGATCAGGCCGATCTGCGCCACGTCCAGCCAGTGCACGTCGGACGGCACGGCGCTGATCTGGTAGATTTCCTTGGAGATGAAATGCAGGCCGAAGATGCCTTCGATGAAGGGCACGATGACACCCACGTTCAGCGCCAGCACGACGCCGCCGATCACGCCCAGCGCACTGCCCAGCAAACCCACCAGCGCGCCCTGGATCATGAAGATCTTCATGATGGAGAACGGCGAGGCGCCCAGCGTGCGCAAAATCGCGATGTCGGCCTGCTTGTCGGTGACCGACATCACCAGGGTCGAGACCAGGTTGAACGCGGCCACGGCGATGATCATGCTGAGGATGATGAACATCATGTTCTTCTGGCTTTGCACCAGCGCATACCAGCTGGCACTGGCGCGCGACCAGTCGCGCATCCACAACTGGCCCGGCATCGACGCTTTGAGTTCGCGCGCCACCTGCGGCGCCTGGTTCATGTCGTGCAGGCGCAAGCGCAGGCCGGACGGGCCGTCGAGCTGCAGCAACTGTTCGGCGTCTTGCATGTTCACAAACGCCAGGCTGCCATCGAGTTCGTTATGGCCTGCCTCGAAGATACCCGCCACCTTGAGTGCGCGCATGCGCGGCATGACGATGCCAGTGGCCGGGTCGCCTGCCCTTGGCTCGCGTTCCAGCATCAGGGTCACGTTCTGCCCCACTTTCACATCGAGCGCCTTGGCCAGGTCGATGCCCAGCACGATGTTGTAGGAGCCTGGCGTGAGATCCTTGAAACTGCCCTGCTTCATCTGGGAGGCCACGCTGGAGACGGTGGCTTCCTGCTGCGGCAGCACGCCGCGCACGATGGACGGGCGCATGGTTTCGTCGTTCAGCAGCATGCCCTGCGTTTCCACGAACGGCGACACGGCTTTCACTTGCGGATTGGCGTAGGCGGCGCGCTCCTGCGCCTGCCAGTTCGGCATGGAACCGCTGGTGTCGAACACCTCGACGTGGGCCAGCACCGACATCAAACGGTCGGTGACTTCCTTCTGGAAGCCGTTCATGACGGAGAGGACGACGATCAGGGCGGCCACGCCCAGGCCGATGCCGGCTACGGAAATGAGGGAAATGAAGGAAATGAAGCTGTTGCGGCCACTGCGCTTCCCGGCGCGCGTATAGCGCACGCCGACCTGCCACTCAAAAGGAAATTGTTTGATGATGCTCATGCGCTCCCGCGACAACGATGATATGCGAGCGCGCAGTGTGCCACACAATGGGCTTTTTATGCATGAAACTATGTGTGCAGCGCCGCACTCCCGCAGCGATTTTCCTATTGCGCCAGGCCGAATACCTGCAACAGCTGCCCGGACAGGGCGTACTGGCGCATCTGCGCCAGGGTCAAACGGTGCATCTGGTCGATGCGCCGCTGCTGTATCGTGAAGTAGCTGTCACGCGTCTGGATGATCTGCTGCAGGTTGCGCCGGCCCGCCTCGTACTGGATGGTCCCGCCCCGCACGACAAAGGCCATCTTCTTTTCCTGCTCTTCCAGCAAGGCCAGGGTACGCTGCGCATTGGCGATACGGGGCAGCATGCTGGCCAGGTCGGCGCGCGTGCCCTGCTCGGCGCGAACCACGTCCGCGTCGGCCGCCTGGGCGCGGCTGATGCTCTCGTCGCGCTGCGCCAGGCTGCCGCCACCCAGCGGAAACTCCCAGCTCACACCCACTGACCAGCCGCGCTGCTGGATGGTCGATGGCGGCGGCGTGGTCTTGTTATTCAACAGATGGCTGACATCGAGGTCCACTTTCGGCGCCAGGGTGGCCGCCACGCTGCGCACGCGCAGCCGGGCGGCGGCGGCCCGTTCGCGCGCGGCGCGCAATTGCGCCTGCTGCGTGTCGGCGTTTTCCAAGGCCTGCGCCGGCAGCGGCGCAAACGTGAAGTCGGCAAACTGCGCCACCGGCTCGAAAGCCAGTGCTTCAAGCTTGATCTGCGCGGCCAGACGGTCCGTCAGCAAACCGTCGTGCACCAGTTCCGCATCGAGCTGCGAGCTTTGCGCCAGCTCGCGGTCCACTTCCGACGCCTTGCCCAGCTCCGTCTGGCGCATCACCTGTTTTACCAGCTGCGTTACGTCGCGCAAGCGCTCCTGCGACTGCATCAGGCTGCGTTCCAGGCGCTGCATGTCGAAATACGCTTCGGCCAGCTTTTCCGCGCTTTCCGCCCTGGCCCGCTCCACGTCGAAGGCGGCGCCCGCCATTTCGCGCCCGGCCGCATCCATTTCGGTGCCGTCGGCGCCGCCGTTGTACACATTCCAGCGCAGGCTCGCTTCCACCTGGTGAGTGCGCCGTTGCACGTCCAGCGCGCCATCGAGGTCATTGCTGCGCCCGCGCGTGGCCTGCAGCGCCGCAGTCGGGAACAGGCGCGAACGCGCCTGCTTGTAGCGCGCTTCGCTGGTGGCCAGCGCCGCCTGCGCCGCGATTACTTGCGGATCACGCGGCACGGCGCGCGCCAGCAAGGCGGGCAAGCCGCGCGTGGATTGCGCCTGGAAAGTGGCCGGCAGTACCGGTTGGGCCGCCGCGTTTGCGCAGGCGAACGCAATGCAAAGTAAACAAGCACGCATCAACGCTCCTGCAGGGAGGACTGCAAGCCGCGCAGCACGGGCTTGAACACATATTGCATCACCGAGCGGCGTCCCGTCAGGATACCCACGTCGACCGGCATGCCGGGCGTGACCGGCAACACCTTGCAATGCGCCGTCAACTGGCGGCGGTCGGTGCTGAGCTGCACCTCGAAATACGGCTCGTTGCGCTCGTCGGGGATGGCGTCGGCGCCCACGCGCACCACCTGCGCCTTCATGCGGCCATAGGTGGTGGCGTCATACGCGAGCACATTGGCCGAGGCGCTCTGCCCCACATGGATAAAGCCGATATCGGACGGCTTCACGCGCACGGAAATGAGCACCTCGGAGTCGGCCGGCACGATTTCCAGGATGGGCTTGCCGGGCTGCGCCACGCCGCCGACGGTGGCCACCAGCACGCGGTTGACGACGCCATCGACGGGCGCCGTGATGTCGCGCCGACTCACTTGATCCTGCTGGCCCCTGACCGTGCTGGCCAGGGCGCCGGCCTTGGTTTCGTATTCGCTGCGCTGCGCGCCCCACTGGCCGCGCATGCGCGCTTCGACTTCGCCGGCCTGCGCCTGCGCTTCGGCCAGGGTGGCCAGCAAACGCGGCACGGAGCTGCGCAGGCCGTCGAGTTCCGTGCGCTGCTGCTGCACGCGCTGCTGCGCGTTCAGGTAGTCGCCGCGCGAACCGGCGCCCTCCTTGAATAGCCGCTCCTCGATGGACAGGCTTTCCAGGGCAATTTTCAGGCCCGTATCGAGTTGCGCGATGCGGCCGTGCGCCTCGGCCAGCTCGCCGCGCCGGCGCGTCACGCCTTCGCGCGCGGCCGCCGTGGCCGACGCGAATTCGCGCTGGCCGTCGCGCCACAACTGGGTTTCCTTGGCGATCAGTTCGGGCGCTTCTTGCTGCCATGCCGGCTCAAATCGGGGCGTGCCGCCCGTCAGCAGCGCGTCCAGGCGCGCCCTGCCCGCCAGCGCGGCCAGGCGGTTCTGCACGCTGGCGCCCAGGTTGGCTTCATACTGGGCCGTGTCCAGGCGCAGCAGCAAATCGCCGCGATGCACCTGCTGGCCAGGCTGCACCAGCATCTCGCGCACAATGCCGCCTTCCAGGCTTTGCACTTCCTGCAGATGCGACGGCGGCGTGATGGCGCCGCGGCCATTCACGGACACGTCGAGCTGGGCGAACGTGGCCCAGGCCAGCGTCAGCACCACCAGCACGGCGATCAGCGCCAGCATGCGGATGACAAGGCGCCGCGGCTCGCGTTCCGGGTCCGGGTGCGCCTGCGGCAAGGGACGGGCATTCAGGGCGCTCATGCCGGCGCTCCCGTCGTATTTTCAACGACGACGGCGGCGGCAGGCTTGGCGCCCTGTCCGTTCAAGACACGCAGCACCTCGTCGCGCGGGCCGTCGGCCACGATGCGGCCACGGTCAAACACGATCAGCCGGTCCACCAGCGCCAGCATGGCCATGCGGTGCGTGACGAGCACGATGGTGGTGTCTTGCAAGGTGCGCAGGCGCGCGATCAGGCGCTGTTCCGTGGCCGGATCGAACATGCTGCTCGGTTCATCGAGCAGCAGGATGGGCGGCTTGACCAGCAGCGCGCGCGCCATGGCCACAGCTTGCCGCTGGCCGCCGGACAGGCGCTCGCCCCGCTCGCCCACTTCCGTCGCCACGCCGTTGGGCAGCTGCGTGATGATGTCGTCCAGGCAAGCCAGGCGGATAGCGTCGAGCAGCCTGGCGTCATCAGGCTGGCTGCGGCCCAATTCGATGTTTTCGCGCAGCGTGCCATGGAACAGCGTCACGTCCTGTGGCACATAGCCGATCTGGCGGCGCAGGCTCAAAGGTTCCAGCTGGGTGCTGGCCAGGTCGTCGAACAGCACGCTGCCGCTTTGCGGGCCGTACTGGTTCAGCAGCAGGCGCAGCAAGGTGCTCTTGCCGGAACCGAGCTTGCCGATCACGCCCACTCTTTCACCGGCGCGGATATGCAGGTTCAATTTATCGAGCAGCGGCGGCGAGTGCGGATACGCAAACCCTACGTCGCGAAATTCGATGCGTCCGCTCAGGGGCGGCGCCTGCAGGCTGGCCGCATCGTCGTCGGTGGGCGCTTCCATGATTTTATTAAGTGCGTGATACGACAGCTTGGTCTGCTCCCAGCGCATGATCAGGCCGGCGATCTGGCTGACGGGCGCCAGGGCGCGGCCCGTCAGCATGCTCACGGCGATGATCTGGCCCAGCGTCAGCAGGCGTTCGCCCATCAGCAAGGCGCCGACGGCCACCACGGCCGTGCCGGACAGGGCCAGTACGGCCGTGTTGATGTAATTGACGCGGCTGACGATTTCGCGCGTCTCGACGCTGTTGGCGGCGATCGCCACGGTCAGGCTTTCCCATTTGCGGCGGCTCCACGCCTCGGCGCCCAGCGCCTTGATGGTGTCGAGGCCATTCATGGTTTCAAACAGGTGCGCCGTGCGCTGCCCGCTTTCCTGCATCGAGGCGGCCACATGGCGCGCCAGCGCCGCGCGCGAGGCAAAGGCGACCAGCAGCAGGATGGGAATGGCGGCCAGCGGCACCAGCACCAGCCAGCCGCCGACCAAGGCAATGACCAGCAGGAACAGCAGCAGGAAGGGCAAGTCGCCCAGGGTGGTCAGGGTGGTCGAGGCGAAGAATTCGCGCACCGATTCGAAATCGCGCACGGTATTGGCCAGCGTGCCGCCCGAGGCAGGCCGGCTGGCCGCGCGCAGGCGCAGGCACTGGGCGAAGATGCTAGCCGAGAGGGCCACATCCATGCGCCGCGACGCCGTTTCCACCAGTTCGCCGCGCAGCAAGCGCATGGCCAGTTCAAAACCGGTCAGCGCCACCACGGCGATCGTCAGCACCCACAGGCTGGAGGTGGCGTTGTTCGGGATCACGCGGTCATACACGGCCATCGCGTAGAACGGCACCAGCGCGCTGATGATATTGAGTACCAGGGTGCCCAGCAAGGCCCAGCGAAAGACCCAGCGGTTGCGGTTGAAGACATCCCAGAACCAGCGCCCCGCCGCCGGCATGCTGTAGAGCAGGCTGCGCTGGTCGAAGAACATCACCGGACGCACGGCCACCCAGCGCCCGGCTGGCACTTCCTGCGCCAGCACGGCCGCATCCAGCCAGGAACTGCCATCGATGCCGGGCACATGGCATTCGAACTTGCCGTCGGCGATCGTCAGCACCACCAGCGCCTGCCCCGCGCCATTCAACAGCAGCGCCGGCATTTCCGTGGGGCGGCGCGGCTGGTCCATCGGCAGCGGCGTGCCGGCCAGGCTGCCATGGGCCAGCGCCTGGTCGAGGAAGTCGGCGGCGGCCGGGTCGCCATGCGCGAGCACGCTGGCGCGCAGGCGTTCGGCCTGCACGGCCGTGCCGAAAAAGCGCGCCAGGAAGACGATGGCCTCGGCGATGGCATCGGTGGAAGTGTCGGGGGGTGGGGTCATGATGGGTTCACAATAAAACGCTGCGGCGCGCCGGTCGGGCGCCCCGCAGCGGGAACGCTATCGCTTGCGCGATGAGCGATGAGCGATGCTTAATGAGCAATAATTAAGTCAGCGCTGAAGCGCCCTTGCGGCGACGCGCCATGAAGCCCAGCAAGCCCAGGCCGGCTACCAGCATGGCCCAGGTTTGCGCTTCCGGCACGGGCGACACGCTCAGCAGGGTTTGCGAAGCGGGGTTGACGCTTGTCAGGCTGGTGTAGTTGTACAGATTCTTGATGCTGCCGCTGCCTGTCGCCGTGACCAGCATGGCGTTGGCTTCGCTGACGACTACATTGCTCAGGCTCCTGAAGCGCAGCTCACCCGTCGACAGATTGCTGTTGTCATTATTTAATTCCCACAGCGCCAGCTGGAAGGCGGCGGCGCTGCTGGCATTAGTCGACACATTCGCGATGGACGAGGCGTAATAGCCCTCGTACAGGCGCTTGACGGCGTCGCTGGCGGCAAAGGCGCCGCTGCTGTAGTTGTTCGAGTCATTGCTCAGCCCGACATGGGGATCGAGGCAAAAGGCCAGGAAGGTGTTGCTGTCGTACTTGACTTGCCACAAGGTCGGCGAAATGCTGCTGCCGGCGCCGAAAGCGCCGCCGCTGGCCGTAAACACGCTGACGCTATGCGAGTCGATCACTTGCAGATTGGACGCGGCCAGGGCGCTGCCGCTGGCGAGGGTGAAAACAGCGGCGGCGATGGCGGCGCGGACGATCAGGTGCATCGATTGTTTCATGGTGTATTCCCTATTATTCATTCAAGGTGGAGAGCGCCGGGCAGGATTGCGGCCCGGCAAGAGACATCAGGCAGCCATTTCCTGGGGCTGTGCAGTGGTGTGGGCCATGGCGCGGCGCAACACTTCCGCCATCTCGCACTGGGCCTGGGCTTCGGCAGCGGGAGCAGCCGGGGCCGCAGCCACCGTGGCGACGCTCGCGTCCTGGCCCAACGCCGTGTCGAGCGCATGGTCGTCGCGCAGCAGGTCGGCCATGCTTGGCAGCGATACGCCGGCCTTGGCCGCATCCTTGGCATCGACGTTGAAGTACACGTCCGTCATGTCGACCGTCTTGCCATTGGCCAGGGTGGCGCTGCTGCGCTCCAGGTGCAGGTTGTCGTTGGCGTCGAGGAAAGGCAGCGCCGTGTAGGACACCGTCAGGCTGGCGACGCCGGCGTCGTGCAGCGACATCAGTTCGCCATCGTCCGTCACGCCATTGCTGTTGGCGTCGCGCCAGATGCGCAGTTCGGCAAACTTGTCATCTTTCGCGTCGACCACGCCGTCGCCGTTCGAGTCATAGCTGGACAGCTTGGCAAAGCCCGTGCCCTTCTCGTTGCCGCCAAACAGTTCCGAAATATTATCGATCTTGCCATTGCCATTGCTGTCGATGGCCAGCAAGCCGTCATGGGCCGAGACCCAGCCCGACTGGATGGCGCTGCCCGTGCCCAGCAAGTCGAAGCTGCCATGGAAATCGGCACGGGCGATGGTATGCACGCCGTCGCCATTGAGGTCGATCACGATAGGCGTGATGGCGGCATCCCAGCTCATGTCGTTCTGGCCCGAGGCCAGTTTCAGGATATCCGTGTAGACCACGTTGGCATACGAGCCATTGCTGTTGACGTCCGAATCGACGTTGTCGTTCGTGCCCACGTTCTTCACGCCCCACTTCCAGCTATCCATGGCGTAGCCGGCGTGATACACGCCCGACTTATCGAACTTGAGCGAGTAGCTGCCCGGATCGAGGTCGGCAAACTTGTAGTTGCCATTCGAGTTGGTGTAGGTGGTGGCCAGCAATGCGCCACTGCCCGAAAACAGCTGCACCTTGATGTTGGCGATGCCCGCCTCATTACTATCCTGCACGCCGTCATGGTCGACGTCGCGCCACACCTTGTCGCCCAGGCTGGCCTTGCGGTAGATGCCCGCATCCCAGCTCATGTCGTTCTGGCCGGCGGCCAGGTTGATCAGGCCGGAGCGCCCCGTGCTCGTATCGACGTCGGAATCGCTGGCGTCATTGCCGACATTCGCCTTGGTGTAATAGAAACCCGATGGACGCACGACTTCCACCTTGTAGCCGCCGGCGACGAGCTTATCGAACAGATAATTGCCACTGGCATTTGTCGTTGTCGTGGCGATGATCTGGTTGCTGGCATTGAGCAGGTTGACTTTCACCCCCGCCACGCCCAGCTCGCCCGCCTCCTGCACGCCGTTGTAATTTTTGTCTTCCCACACGCGGTCGCCGATGCTGCCGGTGACAGGGGCACACTTGACCAGGCCCGCATCCCAATCGAGCTGGACGTCACCCGATTTCAGCGCGATCATGGTGGTGGTCAGACCGGTGGCCGGATTCACATCCGAATCGGTGGCATAGCCGCCCACGTCGGCCTTGGTGAAGCCATGGCCGGCCGGCGGTACGAAGCCCAGGTAGTAATTGCCTGGCACCAGGTTGCTGAACAGATAATGACCGCTGGCATCGGTGGTGGCGCTGGCCACCACGGCGCCTGCGGCGTTGTACAGGTTGACTTTCACGCCGCACACGCCCGCCTCGCCCGCGTCCTGCGTGCCGTTGCCGTTGGCGTCAAGCCACACGCGGTCGCCAATGCTGGCTGTTTTATACAGGCCCGCATCGAGATCCTTGTAGTTCTGGCCGGCGGCAACGGTCACCAGGGCGCTCTGGCCTGCCGCGTTGATGTCGCTGTCGAGCGCATCGTTGCCACCAGCATCCTTGACCGTGCTCAAATAGCCTGGCGGCGCGACGACGGCGACGGAATACGTGCCGGCATCGACGCTGAAATTGTAATAGCCGGTGGCATCCGTGACGGTCGAGCCGATCACGCTGCCGGCTGCATTTTTCAGCTGCACGGTGACGCCGCTGATACCGGCCTCGCCCGCATCCTGCACGCCGTTCATATTGGCGTCATGCCAGACGCGGTCGCCCAGCGAGGCCGGCAAGGCCACGATGCCCGCATCCAGGCTATGGTTGCTGTCGCCGGAAGCAAGCAGCACTTGCGCCGTCTTGCCATCGATGGCGCTGGCGTCAGAATCGCGCTGCTCATCGCTGCCCTGGTCCTGGCCCGTAAAGGCATAGCCGGCAGGCAGGCTGGTCTTGTCGAACTGGACGCTGTAGGCGCCCGGTTTCAGATTCGTGAACAGGTAATTGCCATTCGCATCCGTGACGAGCGGACTGCCGACGGCGTTGCCGGACGCATCGAGCAAAGTCACTTTCACGCCGGCCACGCCCGCTTCGCCCGCATCTTGCACACCGTTCTTGTTGGCATCGAACCACACGCGGTCGCCCAACTCGGCGGCGCGGTACAGACCCGCGTCCAGGCTCGAATTGGTCGCGCCCGGCGCCAGGGTGACGGGCGCCATGTTGCCGGCCGCATCGATATTGCTATCCTTGGCCGTGTCGCCACCCTGGCTGGCAGCCGTCGCCGTGTAGCCAGTGGGCGTGACGACGGTGACGGAATACGTGCCGGGATCGACATCGAAGTGGTAGCCGCCATTCGCGTCAGTGGTGGTCGATGCCACCACCGTGCCGGCGCCGTCTTTCAACTGCACCACGACATTGGCGATGCCCGCCTCGCCCGCATCCTGCACGCCATTGGCGTTCTTGTCTTCCCAGACGAAGTCGCCCAGGTGGGCCATCGGTACGTTGAAGGTCAGGTGATGCGGCACCAGGCTCAGGTCTTGCGCGTTGCAACCGGCAGTGCCGCCGTCATCGCGCACTTTGAAGCCCAGATCGAAATTGCCAGCCACACTCTGGCTAGGCACAAAGACCAGATGGCCGGCGCGGATATCGTCGATGGAGACTTCCGTGCCGACCGTGACGGCCACGCCATTGAGCAAGACTTGGCCGGCAGTGGTCGTGTTGGTGATGACGACCGACTTGAAACCGTTGTGCTCGACGTCGTCGTGGAAGCCGAAATCGCCTTCGCTGAGCACGACGCTGGCGCCATCGACCAGGTTGAAGGTCTTGTCGGCCGCGTCGGGCGCGTCGTTGACGGGATCGATGATCACTTGCAGTTCCAGCTGGACGAGATCGCCATTGCCCTTGTCGATCGTCACCTGGATGGTCGAGAAATTGCCGTTGTAGTTGGCTGCCCAGTCGCCGGGACGCACATACACGGTATCCGCGTCGAGCATGCCGAACAGGGGCGTGTTGCTGGTCGATTCCGTATCATCCGGCAACAGGACGGTGAAATTCTTGATGTTCAGCTCACCTTGCGCCGTGTAGCCGGCCTGTATCAGCAGGTCGCGGATATCGAAGTTCTTGTTGATGTCTTCGCACACGTGAACCGTGGTCGACAGATTGTAGGTAGTCATGCGGCCTCCTGGCGATGCGCAGCGGTGGCGGCAGGAGTGGAAACGTGAGAGGCCAGGGCGCAATCAGCCTGGCTGCACAAAGCGGCGAATGTATACATGGGTGGGCTTCCAAGAAAGAAACTTGTTTAAAAAATGAAGCCGGCAGCATCTTGTATACGGTTTCGAGGGATACAGGAGCCAAACGACGCAACCACACGGCAGGGGTGCAGTTATCTTTATGATATTTAAGTTGACGCAATTATATCGTCAATATTTTCAAAAGCAAATTGTTTTCCCTAAATAAAAATTAAATTTATATAACATTGATGTTTTCTTGACACCCTTCCTACCCAAGGAAGATTATCTGCCCCTACTCTGGCATGGCCACAATCGCCTACAATCTCGGGATGAATCAACTTACCCTCGTCCTGCCCTTCGCCTTGCCCAATGCCGAACTGGCTGCCGACCTGCTCAAAGTCTTGCAGGCGCCCGCGCTGGCGGCCCTGCTGTCGCGCACCTCCGCTTGCAATGTGGAAGCTTTTGACAATGCCAAGCGCCTGCTGCCGCATGAAGCGTGGCTGGCGCACGCCTTGGACCTGTCGCCCGCACCCAACGGCGAGGCGGCGCAGGCGGCCTTTGCCGCAGAGGCCATGCGCGGCTACGGCCTCGTGCCGGAACCGGGCGGGCGCTATTTCCTGCTGCATCCGGCCCACCTGGCCATCGCCCGCAGCCATATCAGCCTGGAAGACTTGCGCCAGCTCAAGCTGAGTGAGACTGATGGCCGCGCCCTGTTCGACATTGCGGCCCCGTATTTCGACGAGATCGGCCAGCCGCTGGCGTATGGCGACGCGGGCACCTGGTTCATGCGCGCCGATGGCTGGAGCGACTTGCAGTGCGCCTCGCCGGACGCCGCCACCACGCAAGACCTGTCCGTCTGGATGCCGGAAGGCGAGCACGCGCGCGCTGCGCGCCGCCTGCAGAACGAAGTGCAGATGCTGTGGCATGAACACCCTGTCAACGCGGCGCGCGAGGAACAGGGCTTGAAAGCCGTCAATTCCTTCTGGATCTGGGGCGCCAGCGTGGTCACAGCTGCACCTGCGCGCTGCGCCGCCAGCCTGCATACCAGGGACGCACCGGGCTGGCTGGCCGCACTGGCGGAACCGGCGCAGCGCGATGCCAGTCCAAGCACTGTGCTGGCAAGCCAACAGGATGCGATCGTCGTGCTGGGCGGCCTGATCGAAGCGGCGCAGGCCCAGGAATGGGGCATGTGGCTGCAACAATTGCAAGCGCTGGAAGCGGACTGGTTCGCGCCCCTGCTGGCGGCCCTCAAAGATGGCCGCCTGGGCCAGCTGCGCCTGGTGCTGAGCCACCGCGACGCCTGGCTCAGCTGTACCACCAGCAAACATGCGCAGCGCAAATTCTGGCGCGCGATTACCCTGAACAAGTTGAAAGCATCATGACCCGTACCCGCATCGCCACCCGTCCCTGCCCTTACCGCGAATCCGAACTGCTGCGCCAGGGCGGCATCCACCCCGTGCTGGCCCGCCTGTACGCTTCGCGCGGCTTGACGGACGCGGCAGAACTGTCGAGCGAACTGGCGGCCCTGATGCCGCCGTCCGGCTTGCTACACATCGGCGCGGCCGGCGCCTTCCTGGCCGACGCGATTGCTGCCAAGAAACGCATGGTCATCGTGGCCGACTACGATTGCGACGGCGCCACCGCCTGCGCCGTGGCCATCCGCGGCTTGCGCGCCATGGGTGCCGACGTCGATTTCATCGTGCCCAACCGTTTTGAATACGGCTACGGCCTGACGCCGGAAATCGTCGCACTGACGGCCCGCGAAAAGTCGCCCGACATCATCATCACCGTCGACAACGGCATCGCCAGCATCGACGGCGTGGCCGAGGCGAACCGGCGCGGCATCCAGGTGGTCGTCACCGACCACCATTTGCCGGCCGACACCCTGCCCGACGCGGCCGTCATCGTCAATCCCAACCAGCCCGCCTGCGGTTTCCCCAGCAAACACCTGGCCGGTGTAGGAGTGGTGTTTTACGTGCTGCTGGCCCTGCGGGCCGAACTGCGCCGGCGCGGTGTATTCGATGCGCAGACGCAGCCCAAGCTCGACAACCTGCTCGACCTAGTGGCGCTGGGCACGGTGGCCGACGTGGTGCGCCTCGATACGAACAACCGCATCCTCGTCGCGCAAGGCCTCAAACGCATGCGCAAGGGCAATATGCACGCGGGCGTGGCGGCCCTGTTCCGCGTGGCGGGCCGCGAAGCGCGCAGCGCCACGCCGTTCGACCTGGGCTTTGCCCTGGGACCGCGCCTGAATGCGGCGGGGCGCCTGCAAGACATGTCGCTGGGCATCGAATGCCTGGTCACGGACGACGAAGGCCGCGCCTGGGCGCTGGCGCAGCAACTCAACGACATCAACCTGAAGCGGCGCGAAATCGAGGCGGAAATGCAGGATACGGCCCTGCTGCACCTCGACGATTTCGAACCGGCCAACAGCAGCACCATCAGCGTCTTCGATGCCTCCTGGCACCAGGGCGTGATCGGCATCGTCGCCTCGCGCCTGAAGGAAAAGTTCTATCGTCCGACCATCACGTTCGCGCCCGGCGCGGACGGCTGGATCAAGGGTTCGGGCCGCTCGATCCCCGGCTTTCATTTGCGCGACGCGCTCGACCTGGTGTCGAAACGGGCACCGAGCCTGATCGACAAGTTCGGCGGCCACGCCATGGCGGCGGGCCTGACCATCCGCGCCGACGCCTTCGAGGCGTTTTCCCAGGCCTTCGAAGCCGTGGGCCAGGCCTGGCTCAGCCAGCAGCAGCTGGAAAGAGTCGTGGAAACGGACGGCCCGCTGGAAGACGCGTACTACACGACGGCCTTCATCGAGCTGATGGATGGCCAAGTGTGGGGCCAGGGCTTCGCCCCGCCCGTCTTCTGCGATGAATTCCGCGTCGTCAGCCAGCGCATCTTAAAAGAGCGCCATTTGAAATTGCTGCTGGAAAAGAACGGCGTGCGCTTCGACGCCATCTGGTTCGGCCATACCGATTCCCTGGGCGAACGCAGCCGGGTCGCCTTCCGGCTTGATGCGAATGAATACAATGGCACGACCAAGGTGCAGCTCATGGTGGAACACGCGGAGCCTGCTTAATGGCGTGACTGTTGCCCCACCTCAAGCATGCGCCAGATAGCCAACATTCCCCCTAAGTAATAGCGTATCTAGTCATGCAGGCAGCCGCCGGTTGCCTTGACTGGGAGGATATCGCATGGAATACGGGGGATTCTGGCGCCGCGTGGGCGCGTTTTTTATCGATACGGCCATCATGCTGCCGCTGGTCCTGCCGATCGTTTATCTGGGGCTGCCCTGGAGCCAGTCATTCCTGCTGTACTGGTTTTTGCCCGGTCTGGCGCTCAACCTTGCCTACAATGTTTACCTCGTCAGCCGTTTTGGCGGTACACCCGGACAGTTGCTGTGCAAATTGCGGGTGCGCATGCTCGACGGTGCGCCAGTGACGCGTCAGGCGGCGCTGCTGCGCTATTCCGTAATGCTCACGCTGACAACACTGGCTGCCATCGCGGGCATTATTATTACCTTGCGCATCGATGAAGGCGCCTACGCTGCAATGACCTTCACGCAAATATCCGCCCACATAGCCCGTCTTAAACCCGGCTGGTCTGTGACGCTCGATACGCTGACGCAACTATGGATCTACAGCGAATTCGTGGTGCTATTATTTAACAAGAAACGCCGCGCCCTGCAGGATTTCATGGCCGGCACGGTCGTCGTCAAGCTGCCTGCCCGCGCCGCGCAGCCGCTGCCCGCCCCCTCCACCTGAAAGAAAGCCAAACCGTCGTGCTGACCGGCCTGAACCACCTCACTCTATCCGTGCGCGACCTGGCGCGCAGCGTCGCCTTTTACCGCGACACTTTGGGCCTGCGCCTGCATGCGCGCTGGGACAGGGGCGCCTACTTGTCGGCCGGAGATTTGTGGCTGTGCCTGTCGCTGGATGGACAGGACCCAGCCGCGCTGGCCAGCCCCGGCTACACGCACTATGCCTTTTCCATCTCGCAGCAAGACTTCGCCGCCTTTGCCGCCCGCCTGCGCACGGCCGGGGTAGTGGAATGGCAGCAAAATCGCAGCGCCGGCGATTCCCTGTATTTTCTCGATCCGGACGCTCACCAACTGGAAGCCCATGCGGGCAGCCTGGCGCAGCGGCTGGCGGCCTGCCGCGCAGCGCCATATCCAGGCATGGTGTTCGAGGTCGATGCTTGAAATGGCATATTCGGCAAATTCATTGAATTCATTAATTTATCAGAAAGAACAAGCACCGTTGCTGTGAAAAAACACTGTCACGCATCGATACCCGTCTGATAACCTTGCCCATAAGGCTTAATCAAGCTGGCAAGATTGCCTCCGGCAATAGGCAAATTCGCCACATATCATTGCAAAAATGAAAATGTTCATTGAAAATAGTTAACACTTATTTGGCAAATTCACTAAAATTGATAGCGCATCAGGAAGTTTGTAGCGATGCATGATCAATTCTGAGGGCAAACCCGTCGAAAGACGGGGACGCAAAGCCACCGGCCTACCGCGCGCAAGCGCCACGGCAGCGGGGCTGCCAATGCAGGGCCGGGACCGCCAGCGCGCGGCACCATGCCAGGATGCATTGTCGAGATGTGGCCCTCGCCAACTCGGAGAGTTTCGCCATGAAAAAATTCACCCCCCTGCATCCCCGTCACGGGCGCCTGCTGCTGGGCGCCACTGCCGCCATCCTGCTGGGCGCTTGCGGCCCGGGCCAGGAGACATCGGCGCCGCCCGCCGCCATTGCCACGGCGGCAACCCAATTCACTGTCGAAGTGCCCGTCATCCCCGCCGCCGTCGGTGCGCTGATGGCGCAGCCGATGTTCCATGCCGCCCCTGCCCTGCTCGATGCGCCTGACGGGCGTGACAGCACCAATAGCAGCGGCTCGGCCCACTGGCGGCCGCACTTGCAGAACGTGCCCGGCGCCATGAGGGAAATGTCCACGCGCCGCCTGACGGCGCAAAAGATCGCCGCCGCGCAACAAGCGGCGCAGGACATCGCGCCACTGCAAACGGGCGGCGCGGCAGACACCGTCGCACCCATGGCCAGCAGTAGCGTGGTGACCACCTATTCTCCCGCGCAAATCCGCGCCGCCTACGACCTGCCCGCGCTGCCGGCAGCGGGCACGGCGCTGACGCCCAGCCAGGCGGCCCAGCTGGGCGCGGGGCAGACGATCTATATCGTCGACGCCATGCACAACCCGAACGCGGCGGCCGAACTGGCCATCTTCAACCAGAAATTCGGCTTGCCCGGCTGCACCACCAAGGCCATCGCCGCGAATGCCACCCTGCCCTTGCCGCCAGCGCCGGCCAGCGGCTGCGAATTGTCCGTCGTCTACAACACGCCATCGAGCACCATGACGGCTACCGCGCCCGCCTATAACTCGGGCTGGGCCATGGAAATCGCGCTCGACGTGCAGTGGGCGCATGCCACGGCACCGCTGGCGCGCATCGTGCTGATCGAGGCGCCCGACGCTTCCATCAACAGCCTGCTGGGCGGCGTGCGCCTGGCCAACCTGATGGGGCCTGGCATCGTCTCGATGAGCTTTGGCGCCGCCGAAGGCAGCTGGACGGCTTCCGTCGACAGCGCCTTCACGGGCAAGAACATGAGCTACCTGGCCGCCACGGGCGACGCGGGCAGCGGCGTATCCTGGCCGTCCGTGTCACCGAACGTGCTGGCCGTGGGCGGCACCACGCTCAGCTACAGCGGCAGCGGCGTGCGCAGCGAAGCGGCCTGGTCCGGCACGGGCGGCGGCATCAGCGCCTACACGGCCCTGCCCACCTACCAGACGGCCAACGTGCCCGGCCTGACCAACCTGCTGCGGCGCAATGTGGCCGATGTGGCCTTCAATGCCGACCCCGCCACTGGCCAATACACGGCCGTGATGGCACAGGGCAGCAGCACCGCCAGCTGGCTCAGCATCGGCGGCACCAGCCTGTCCACGCCACAGTGGGCCGGCCTGGTCGCCATCGCCAACGCCAGCCGCGCGCTGCAAGCGAAGACGGCGCTCGGCTTGCCGCACAGCATACTGTACGGCCAGATCGCCAGCGTACCCGGCACCTTTGCCAGCAGCTTTGCCGACATCACGCGCGGCAGTAACGGCACCTGCAGCGTGTGCACGGCCAGGGTCGGCTACGACCCGCTGGGCGGCCTGGGCACGCCCAACGTGAAAAACCTGCTGGCCAGCCTGTCCGGCACGCAGATCGCCCCGGTCGCGCCCGTGGTGACGGGGGCCAGCATCAGCGGCATGGTCGGCACGCCGCTCTCGTTCACGGTATCGGCCAGCGCGGCCAATGCCCTCAGCTTTTCCATGCTGGGCGCGCCGGCCGGCATGAGCATCGCCGCCACGGGCGTGGTCAGCTGGACCGCCCCTATCGCCGGCAGCTATGCCGTGAGCATGGTGGCCAAGGATACCGTCAGTGGTCTCAGTGGCCAGGCCGTGTACAGCATCGTCATCGCGCCGCAACCGGCGCCTGTCGTCGCCGCTGGCGCCGTCACGGGCAAGGTCGGCACGGCGCTGGCCTTCACTGTCAGCGTTACCGCACCGAACCCCGTCAGCTATACGCTCGCCGGCGCGCCGGCCGGCATGAGCATCAGCAGCACGGGCCTGGTGAGCTGGGCGGCGCCGCTGGCGGGCACTTATGCCGTCACCGTCACGGCCAAGGACAGCAAGACCGGCTTGAGCGGCAAAGGCATCTACACGGTGGCCATCGCCGCCCCGCTGCCGCCCGTAGTCACGGCGGCCAGCGTGACTGGCAAGCCCGGTGTGGCGCTGTCATTCACCGTCACGACGGTGGCGCCCAACCCCGTCACGTACAGCCTGTCGGGTGCGCCGTCCGGCATGAGCATCAATGCGGCCGGCGTCGTCAGCTGGGCCAGTCCCGTGCTGGGCAGCTACAACGTGACCGTCATCGCCAAAGACAGCAAGACAGGCTTGAGCGGCCAGGCTGTGGCCACGGTGAAAATCGCCGCCGCCGGCCCCACCATCACGGCCGCCGCCATGACGGGCGTGGCGGGCAAGGCCATGAGCGGCAGCATCGTGCTGACGGCGCCAGGTGCGACCTCGCTGCGGATCTCGATCGACGGCGCACCGCTGGGCATGCAGTTTTCCATGAGCGGCCTGACCATCACGGCCTACTGGCCGCAGCCGGTGACCGGCAGCTATACGCTGAAGGTGGTGGCGCTGGACAATAACGGCTTGACGGCGCAACTGAACGTGCCGGTCACCGTCACGGCAAAATAAGCCAGCACGGCTTGCCAACGGGGCGCAGCGGGACACCTGTCCTGCTGCGCCCCGTTTTGCATGCGGGCGGACCTTGCAATGAATCCTGAAAAGGAGTATAAATAGTCCATAAACAGAGTTTCAACGAAGGAATGCCATGAATCTCGCGTATGCCTACCCCAAGAGCCGCTTCGAGCCGGCCGTGCTCGTCGACCTGAACGCCAAGGCCGAGCGCGAACGCTTGTCGCAGGCGGCCCTGAAAGGCTTTTTCAAGCTGGCCGCCGCCTGGAAGCTGCGCGACGACGACGCGCGCGAATTGCTGGGCGGCCTGTCCAGCAGCGCCTGGTACGAGTGGAAGAAGCACCCGGACCGCGTGCTGGAAGTGGACCGCATCACGCGCATTTCCTATTTATTGGGCATCTACAAGGCCTTGCACATCCTGTACGGCGACAAACTGGCCGACGAATGGGTGAGCTTGCCCAACAAAAATCCCGTGTTTGGCGGCCGCACGCCCCTGTCGCAAATGCTGGCCGGCGGCTTGCTGGCCATGCAGACGGTGCGCAAGCTGCTCGACGCGCGCCGCGGAGGCCTGTAATCGTGCCTGCCATCGCCGATGCCCAGCTGCCGCCGCTGGCCGCCTTGCGCCAGATCGATACCTGCCGTTTGATCCCCTCGCGCTTCGCCGACATGGAAGACTCCGTGCTGGCGCCGCTGGCCGAAGACGACGCTCACCTGCGCGAGCTGTTCGAACTCGATAACGCCACCAATGCGCGCCTGGTGGCCGAGTATGGCGGCGCGCCAGGAATTGGCGTGGACGAGCTGGTTTTTGGCGTGCCAAACTTTCGCATCATCAACGCCGCCTACACCTATGCCCGCCCGGAAGGGGCGCGTTTCAACGATGGCGAGCGGGGCGCCTGGTATTGCGCCTTCGACATGAAAACGGCGCTGGCCGAGATCATTTTTCATAAAACCGTGGAATACCAGGAAATCGACTATTTCGACGACAGCGTCAGCTACCAGTCGCTGCTGGCCGATTTTTCCGCCAGCTTCCACGACCTGCGCGGCCAGCAGCGCTACCAGGCTTGCCTGGACCCGGCCAGCTACATCGCCTCGCAAGACCTGGCCGCCATCCTGCTCGAAGCCGGTTCCATGGGCGTGATCTTCCCCAGCGTGCGGCACGCCAGCGGCACCAACCTGGCCTGCTTCCGCCCTGCCCTGGTGGGCAATGTTCGCAAAGGCGCCGCCTATCGGTTAACATGGCGGGGTACGCCGACGCCGCGCGTGGAAGCCGTGTAAGGCCAGCCAGCCGCGCGCAACGGCACCCGACTCACCGAACATTGATACACGCATGCAAACCAATCCTGAAAAAGACACCGAACTGCGCCTCAAAGTGAACAGCGAAACGGCCCGCCTGGCCTGGAGCGAGCTGGAAAAACACTTCGCCCAGGGCAACGTCGTCTGGGTCGCCAATGAGCTCGACCTGGTTGAAGTGGCCGTGCGCATTTCGCACGACGACAAGTCCACCATCACGCAATGGATGGTCGATGGCAAAGTGGCCAAGGTGTCGGACCAGCAGGCGCTGGACTGGCAGGTGGCCGCTGCGGCCCTGTGGGCCGTCGTCGTCAGCCCGTTCATATTAGTGCAGCAGGAAAAGCCGACGCAACACTAAAGACTGCGTTCGAACAGCAGGCGCAGCGAGGCGCTGCCGTCCAAGCGCGTCACGCTGTCGCTGCGGCCAGCATCCTCGACATAGAATCTCCCTTGCGCCTGTTGCTGGCGCAGCAGATTGGCCGCCGACAGGCGCACGCGCGTTTTGACGTCCGGCTGCCACAACGCATATGCGTCGAGCGTGCGCCGCACGCCCGCATGGCTGCTGGCGTGCGCATCGAGCCGCGCCAGCCCGCCTGTCTGCACGTGCAAATTGCCGCCCATGCTCATCTTCGGCGAGAGCCGGCAGTCGAGTCCCAGGTTGAGCGTGGCCGGCACCTGGCCCGCCAGGCGGTTGCCGGGACCCGGCACGGCGGCGACGCCGGACCAGTTGCGCCCCGCATTGGCGCGCACGTCGAGATCGGGCGCCTGCGCCCACCAGGTCCGCAGGGGCAATTTCACATCCAGCTCAACGCCGCGCAGCGTGGCCGTGCCATGGTTGAACGGGCTGGCCGTCCAGACGCCATCGTGCTGGAACAAACGCTGCACGGTGACGTCGCTGATGCGCCGCGCGTAGCCCGACAGGCTGGCCACGCCGCTCTTGCCGAAATAGCTTTCCCAGGCGCCATCGAGCCCCCACGCCAGTTCCGGGCGCAGCTCGGGATTGCCCTGGAAATCGGGATTGTTGGCGCTGTTGCCATTGTTGATGGTGTAACGGCGCGGCACCAGGTTGCGCGTGGCGGGCGCCTTGTAGGTGCGCGCCAGCGCCAGCCGCAGCTGGTCGCGTTCCTGCTGCGGCAACTTCCACAGCAGCTGCGCCACGGGGCTCCAGACCTTGGCCCGCGTACGCACCTCGCTCAGGGTGCGGCCCTCGGTCGCCGTCTGCAAGCCTTCCCAGCGCACGCCCGCATACATTTGCAGGCGCGGCGTCATGTCCCATTCATCCTGCGCATACAGGGCCAGGCGCCGCACGTCGGCCGTGTAGTCTTCATCGAGTGCATACGGCGCACCACCGGAAAAATACGTGTCGCGCTGGCGACGCGACTCGCTGCGGCGTATCAGGCTGCCGTCCCAGCCCAGGCTCAGGGCATGGCCGCCGCCCAGCCGGCCCAGGTATTTGCCGCTGCTGGTGACGCTATCGTCGATGGAGTCGGAGACCACGCCACGCAGCAGCAGGGGCGCACCACCGGCCGCATCGCCATGGAAAACGTAATCCGTATCGCGCCGGTTGTGGTTGACGCCCAGTTTGGCCGTCAGCTTGCCCGCCGCCCCCAGCACGTGCACCCAACTCACATCGTTGCGCGCGGAAAACACGCTCGCTTGCGAAGTGGCGCCATTGCGCGGATACGCCGTGGGCATGCCCAGCGAGGCCGTTTCGCGGGCCACACCGTCAAACCCCGTGCGATACCAGTCCAGCAGGCTTTGCCAGGTGATGGCGTCGCCATTGTCCAGCGTCCATTGCAGGCGCGGCGTCAGGCTGGCCTTGTTGACGGACGAGGCATTGCGCGTGCGCGTGTCGCGCCGCGCCAGCAGCGTGCCCGCCGGATCGGACGCTGTTTCAGTCGTCGTTCCCGCCACGTCATCGGCCGTGCGTTCGACCGCGACCGTCAGCGAGTAGGCAAAACCGGGCAGCTTGTCCGCCACGCGCAAGGACGCGGCAGGCTGCCAGCGGCCATCGCCCCGGCCCGCGCCCAGCTTCCATTCGCGCTCGGCGCCGCTGGCGCCCTTGCGCAAGACGACGTTGATGCTGCCGGCGACGGCTTGCATGCTGTATTCGGCCGTCGCGCTGCGTAAAATCTCGATGCGCTCGATCATCTCGGGCGCGATCGATTCGATGGAAAAACCCGGTGGCGCCGGATCGCCGTTGATCAGCATTTGCGTGTAGCCGGCGCCCAGGCCGCGCATGCGCACCTCGCCGCCGACGACGGAGACGCCGGGCTGGCGCTTCAGGGCCGCCGCCAGGCTGCCGTCGCCATATTGGGCAAGATCGTCGCGGCTGACGATAATTTTCGCGGCCGTGTCGTCGCGCCGCTGCTGCAGGCCGCTGGCGGCGGTAATGTCAACTTTCTGCAGCGGCGCCTCCCCGGCGCAGGCAGCCGCCGGCAAGAGCAGCAAAAAAAGCGGGGGAAAAACCAGGGAAATCGGGCTGGCGCTGCGCATGAGGCCTTTTCTACACTGCGAAAAATGAAGAGCGCAGTGTAGAGGATTTGACAATACGCAGCAAGCGCATTGTCAGGCCACCATCAGTGCCCTCCCCCCAGATACGCCGCGATCACCTTCGGATCCGTCTTCAGGCTTTCGGCCGGACCGTGCACGGAAATGCTGCCGTTTTCCAGCACGTAGCCGTAATCGGCCACGTTCAGGGCGGCAGCGGCGAATTGTTCCACCAGCAGCATGGTCACGCCTTCGCCTTTCAGACGCGTGATGATGCGGAACACTTCCTCGACCAGGATGGGCGCCAGGCCCATCGACGGTTCGTCGAGCAGGATCACTTCCGGGTTCAGCATGACGGCGCGCGCCATGGCCAGCATCTGCTGCTCGCCGCCCGACAAGGTGCCGGCCAGCTGGTCGCGCCGCTCCTTCAGACGGGGGAACAGCTCCAGGGCCTTGTCCAGGTCGCCCTTGATGTCGCCTTTCGGGCGCGCGCGCGTAAAGCGGGGAAAGGCGCCCAGCAGCAGGTTATCCGTCACCGACATCGAGGCGAATACGCGCCGCCCTTCGGGCGAATGGGCCAGGCCGGCGCGCGCGATGCGGTGCGAGTCGAGCCCCGTGACATCCTTGCCGCCGAGGGTGACGGTACCGGATTTGGGTTTCAGCATGCCGGAAATGGCGCGCATGGTGGTGGTCTTGCCGGCGCCGTTCGAGCCGATCAGGGTCACCAGCTTGCCCTTCGGGACTTCCAGCGAAATGCCGTGCAGGACTTCGACTTTGCCGTAGGCGGCGTGCAGATTATGAATGGTCAGCATGGTCTTCCTCTCAGTGCGCCGCGGGGCTCAGGGTGTCGGCGCTGCCGCCCAGGTAGGCTTCGATCACTTTCGGGTCGCTCTGGACAAGCGCGGGTGCGCCTTCGGCGATTTTCTGGCCGAAATCGAGCACCGTCACCACGTCCGACAGGGCCATCACCACGTCCATGTGGTGCTCGATCAGGATGATGGTGATGCCGTGGTCGCGGATCTTGCGGATGATGGCCATCAGCTCCTTGATGTCGGGCGCCGTCAGGCCAGCCGCCGGTTCGTCGAGCAGCAGCAGGCGCGGATTGAGGCCCAGCGCGCGGCCGATTTCCAGCAGCCGCTGTTTGCCATACGGCAGATTGCGCGCCTCTTCGTTGGCCAGGTCTGCCAGGCCGACGAACTCGAGGATGCTGGCGGCCCGCTCGCGCGCGGCCTTCTCTTCGCGCTTGTAGCGCGGCGTGTGCAGCATCACGTCCAGCACGTTCGACTTGAAGGTGTTGTGCAAGCCCACCAGCACGTTTTCGGTGGCCGTCATCTCGCCGAACAGCTGCACGTTCTGGAAGGTGCGCGCCACGCCGCCCAGGGCGATTTCGGACGGCGTGCGGCCGGAAATGACGACGCCGGCAAATTCGACCTTGCCCGCCGTCGGCTTGTAGATGCCCGTCAGCACATTCATCATCGTGCTCTTGCCCGAGCCGTTCGGCCCGATCAAACCGTGCACCGAGCCTTGCGTGACGTTCAAGTCCACCTGGTTCAGCGCTTTCAAGCCGCCGAACTGCATCAGCGCCTGGTCCACGCGCAGCAGCGTTTCGCCGCGCTGGCCGCCCTGAGCGTGGTCAAAAGGCGCCACGCCGTGCGAGGCGACGGCCTGCACATGGCGCCGGCCCTTGCCCACAAAACTCATCAGGAAGCCGACGATGCCGTCCTGCAGGTAGTACACGACAAACAGGGTCATCAGGCCGAAGATGGTCAGGCGCCAGTCGATCATATTGTCCAGTTTATAGGAATACGCGGCCAGGCCGATGGTGGCGACCAGCGGCACGAGCACGCCGCGCAGCGTGCTGCGCTTCTTGGCCAGCATGAAGGCGGAGCCGATCACGCCCAGCACGGCGGCGGCCACGGCGATCTTGCGGAACAACTCGATGTCCGCCAGCAGGCTGGGCAGCATGACGACGATCAGCGCGCCGATCAAGGCGCCCGAACGCGTCTTGCGCCCGCCCATGATGACGGCCAGCAGGAACAGAATCGTCAACTCGAAGTTGTAGGTATTGGGCGAGATATATTCTTCCGAATACGCATACAGGCTGCCGGCCAGGCCCGCGAAGCCGGCGCTGATGACAAACGCATACACTTTATAGCGGTACACGGACACGCCCATGCAGTCCGAGGCGATGGGGCTGTCGCGCAAGGCTTCAAACGCCCGCCCCAGGTTCGACTTCAGGATGCGGTGCACCACCACCAGCGAGATCACCATCAGCGCGGCGACCATGTAGTAGTACTCCACCTCGCTCAATCTGTGGCCGAACAGGACGGGCTTGTGGATCTTGATGCCCATCGGCCCTTCCGTCAGGAAGCTCATTTCATTGATCAGGATTTGTATGATCGTGCCGAAGGCGAGCGTGACCATGGCCAGGTACGGCCCCGTCACGCGCAGGGCCGGCAAGGCCAGGATGGCGCCAAACAGGGCCGCGCCCACGATGCTGGCGGGAATGGCCAGCCAGAACGACAGGCCCACCTTGAACACCAGCACGCCCGTGGCATACGAGCCGATGCCGAACAGGCCCGCGTGGCCCAGCGACACCTGCCCCGTGTAGCCGACGACGATATCGAGGCCGAACAGCAGGATGGCGTAGATCAGGATGGTCTCGGCCAGGTGGATGTAATACGGATTCGGGATGACAATCGGGAACAGCACGAGCGCGGCCAGGCCCGCCGCGCAGAGCGCCAGCATGGTGAATTTCTTGTTCATGTGATCCTCAGACTTTCTTGATCGCGGCTTTGCCGAACAGGCCGGACGGCTTGACGGCCAGCACCAGCAGCAACAGCAACAGGCCTGGCACTTCCTTGTAGCCGGTGGAAATGTAATAGCCGGTGGTCGTTTCCGCGATGCCCAGGATCAGGCCGCCGACGATGGCGCCCACGCCCGAGGTCAGCCCGCCGATGATGGCCACGGCGAACGCTTTCAAACCCAGCGAGGCGCCCATGGTGGCACCGGTCAGCGTCAAGGGCGCCACCAGCACGCCCGCGAAGGCGGCCGTGGCCGACGACAGCGCATACGAAAAGGTGATCACCATGCCCGTGTTGATGCCCATCAGGCCGGCCGCGTCGCGGTCATTTGCCGTCGCCACCACGGCCTTGCCGTAGATCGACTTGCGGTTGAACAGTTCGACGGCCAGCATGATGGCCAGCGCGCCGACGATGACGGCCACCTGCATCGGCTGCACATTGGCGCCCAGCACCTTGAACGGTGCGGCGCTGAGCGGCGACGGGAAGGTCAGGTCGTCCTTGCCCCAGATGTTTTCCGCCACGTTTTTAAAGATGATGGCCAGCGCGATGGTCGACATGATCCAGCCGAATTCGGACTTGATCTTGATGGCGGGCCGCACGCCTATCCATTCGACGAACACGCCCTGCAAGGCGCCGAAGGCGATGACGATGGGGACCATCAGCAAATAGCTCATGTACGGACCACCGTGGATGGTGCCCACCAGCGAGAGGCCCACCAGCGCGCCCAGCATCAGGGACTCGCCCTGGCCGAAATTGAGGGTGCCGGAAGTGGCGAAGGTCAGCTGGTAGCCGAAGGCGATGACGGCGTAAATCATACCCAGCGCGACGCCGCTGAAGACAAGCTGCAGGAAGATTTCCATGGTATTCCCCGGAAGACGAAAGATGAAAAAATGGCCAGTCCTGATTCCTCAAGGCTGGCCATTGCGCGGCGAATGTCCGCAGGGATTACTTGGCGAGGACGACCTTGCCGTCCTTGACTTCGCCAAACACGGTCAGCTCGGCCGTGATTGCTTCATGGTTGGTCTTGCTGAACGGTTTGTTGTAGGTCGTCACGGCGCCTTCCACCTTGTCCGTCAGGTTTTCCAGCGCGGCGCGCACTTTCGGGCCATCGGTGCCGCCCGCCTGCTTGAAGGCCGCAGCCAGCAGGTAGATGGAATCGTAGCCTTGCGCAGCCGAGACGGCCGACGGCATGCGGCCGCCCGAGGGCTTGTAGGCAGCCACATAGGCGTCGATGAAGGCCTTGCGCTTGGGCGTGCTGGCATCCTGGATGAAGGTTTGCGGCATGCGCGTGCCATTGCCGTTCTTGCCGGCGTTGTCGATGAAGTTACCCATGGCCAGGGTCCAGCTGCCAATCAGCGGCACTTTCCAGCCCAGTTTTTCCATGCCGTTGGCGATCTGTGCCAGTTCCGGGCCGATGCCGTAGGTCAGCACCACTTCCGCCCCCGCCTGCTTGGCTTTCAGCAGCTGGGCCGTCATGTCGACGTCCTTGATGTTGTATTTCTCAATGGCGACGGGCTTGACGCCTTTCTTTTCCAGCGCCTTTTCCAGGTCTTCGCGGCCCAGCTGGCCATAGTTGGTCGAGTCGGCCAGGATCGCCACTTTCTTGAACTTGCGGTTCTCGATCGCCTCGTGCACGATCATGCCGGACTGGATGGTGTCATTGGCCGCATTGCGGAAGATATAGTTTTCCGGCTGGTCGGCGAACTGCTTGGTGACGATGGAGCCCGTCGCCACATTGTTCATGACGGGAATCTTGGCTTCCTGGTAAAAGCGCTGCGAGGCCAGCGCCACGCCCGTGTTGATATAGCCGACGGTGGCGGCGACTTTTTCCTTGTTGATCAGCTCCTGGGCGATCTGCACGCCGCGCTCGTTCTTCGCTTCGTCGTCGCGCTCGATCAGCAGCAGGGAACGGCCCAGTACGCCACCCTTGGCATTGATTTCAGCGACGGCCAGCTTGACGCCGTCGCGCATCGACACGCCCATCGGCGCGGAACCGCCCGTGAACGGACCGGACACGCCGATCTTGATGGGGTCGGCTGCGACTGCCGCCTGCGAGAAACCCAAAACCAAACTTGCCACGAGCAATTTCTGTTTCAAATTCATTGTCATCTCCTCTGTTACAACGTTTTTAATGCCACTTATTTTTATTGTCGTACGCTGGATAACCGCCCCATCGATAAATCATTGTAGGTGAGTAAACATGCACCAGCAACAACTACATATGACGCATCGCAACATGCAGAAAAGACCGAATTGCTGGCCCGATGTCAGTCTTTTGTAAGGAAAATATGGCGCAAATTGGCGCACCTGCGGCATCGGGTAACAATCCGTGGAAAAACACGCCAGGAAAACAGGCGAGCTCGGCGATTCACCAAGCCGCTGATCTGGCGCAATATTGGCACTGTCCAGCATGCTAAGGTCGGCCATGCCAGCGCGTGCGCGCCGGTCCGATCAGCCACTGCTACCGCACGGAGGCCATATGCAGCGCCCGCCGAACTCGTCCGTTTCCACCCTGCTTCTTTGCGCCACCGCCTGCTTGCTGCTGGCCGGCTGCGCCACCGACCTGGCGCCCGTGCGCACCTTTGCCGAACAGACGCAAAAGATGTCGGTCCACTTCGAACCCATGCTGGCGGGCGGCGTCCACAGCTGCATGGACAAGGCCATGCGCAAGCGTTTGATCCTGGCCGAACGTTTCGATGCGCAAGCCAGTGAACAGGCGGCGCGCGCCGATTGCGCCGCCATCGCGCAGGCCAGCGCGTCGATCGCCAGCCTGAACGACGTCCTGCTGCGCTATGCGCACACCATGGCGGCGCTGGCCGATGCCAAGCTGCCCGTCTACCAGGAAGAGTTTCGCGGACTCGGCGATGCGCTGGGCGGGCTGGCACAGCCGGGCACCGGCGCCCCCCTGCTCGATGCGAACAAGCTGTCCAAGGTCGTCAAATTGAGCGAACACCTGAGCCGCCTGGCCACCCAGCGCGTACAGAAATCGGCCTTGCGCGAATTGCTCGACGAGCAGGAAGCCGTCGATATCGTCAGCAATGCGCTCAAGGAGTATGCCCAGCGCAGCTACCGCGCCGGCTTGCAGGATGAATTGCGCGACCTCGACCTGCTGCGCGGCGCCGTCGACAAGGCCGCGCCGCGCGAACCGCTGGCCGCCAACTACATCCGCACGCGTCTGCACCTGGAAGGGCGGCAATTGCAGGAAAGGGAAACGATCGTCGCCGCGTATGTCGCCGCCGTCGACGCGCTGCAAGCGAGCGTGGCCGCGCTGCGGGTCAATCTCGATCACCTGCAGGCGCCCGAACTGGAGCGGCAGCTGGCGCAGTTTTCACGCGACGTCGCCACGCTGCAAAAACAGGCTGTTTTCTATGGTCCCGCCCGCTGGTAAGCGGCGCGCACACTGGAGTATCCCATGACCCCACTGACCGAACTGACGAAAGACCAAAGCTACGCCATCGCCGACAGCCTGGCGCAAGCGTCAAGTCTGGTGCTGGAATTGCGCATCCGTGAACGCGAGGCGCTGACGCCGCACGAGCGCGCGCTGCTGGAGCAATATGAAAACCACCTGGACCAGATGGTGGCCCTGTTTCGCGCGTATGGCATTTACCTGACGGCCGAAGGCGCCGAACAGGCGCGCGGCGATATCGAGGGCGCCATCGCCAAGGGCAAGCTGCAGCTCAAGCGCATCGCCGACGTCAAGGCCGCCATAGCCGCGGCGGCCAGGCTGGTCGACCTGGGCGCGGCCATCCTGTCGCGCGACCCGCTCGCCATCGGCGAGGCGGCAGCCAGCTTGCGGGCCAAGTCGAAGAAGGACGAGAAGACCTAAGGTTCCGGCGGACGGTGTCCCATCGCATGCGTGGCCATCATCAGGTACAGGTGGCCCTGCTCCTCGTTGTGCGCGTAGCCCATCTGCCCTTCGGCCAGGGCCACGGCTTTCTGCTGCAGCGCTTCAGGGTAGCCAAGGTCGCAGGCGGCGTCGAGCCAATAGCGCGCCTTTTCCGCGTCACTGTCCAGCAGCAGGTTCGCCACGATGAACATGGCGGGCGCCACGTCCCGCTGCGCGGCCAGCTCCAGCCAGCGCAGCGCGGCGGCGCCGTCCTGCGGTCCGCCCATGCCGTTCTTGTGCATCAGGCCCAGGTAGTACGCGGCGGGACCGCTGCCCTGCCCCGCCGCCTGTTCGAACAGCGCGCGCGCCTGCGGCTGGGACGCTGCTCCCGCGCGCATCAGGGTCTTGGCCTGGGTCGTGACGTCCGGCCCTGCCGATGCCAGCGGCGATACGCCCAAGGCGATGGCAAACAACAATGCCTTCATTTCGACAGGTCCACTTGGTACAGCGCCAAGCCCTTGCCCGCGCCATCATCGGCCTTCAGCTGCGTCACATTGCCGATGCCAGCCGCTTGCGCCAGCTCGATCACGTTCGGCGCCGAGTGAAACACCACCGGCCCCTTGGTGGCCACCTTCGCAAAGCGCCAGCTGCGCGCCGAGCCGTTTTTCGCCCGCGTCAGGTTTTTTTCCTTGGTCACGTAAGCGATCAGGAGTTCGCGGTTGTTGTCGGGCGAGGCCACCACCGTCTTGCTGCCGTCGAGGCCAGGGAAATTGCCGCCGCCGCTGGCACGGTAGTTATTTGTCGCAATCAGAAATTCCTGGCCTGCGTCCATCGGCTTGCCTTGGTAAGTGAGCCCCTGGATGCGCTGGCCCGGCGGCTGCGTGACGTCGATCTGGTAACGCACGTCGGCGCTGGTGATGGTGTCGAAGTTGTAGCTGGGGTGGGCCGTGTTGACCAGCTCCTGCGGCTCCGCCTTGTGCGGATCGATGGTATTGAAGCGCCGCGCCGACTGTTCCAGCCAGGCTTTCAGTTCCGCGCCATTCATCTTCACGCCATACAGCGCGTTCGGATATAAATACAGGTCGGCCGCGTTGTTCAGCGCCACATTGCCCGCCTTGACGTCCGTGTAGTCGGACACGCCGGCCGAGCCGCTCTTGAACGGCGACGACATCGACAGCACGGGCAAGTGCGCGTACTGCGGCAAGTTCGCTTTCACATACGCGGCCAGGTAGCCCGCTTGCGCCTGATTCACCACCTCGATGGCGCTGACGTCGCCCACATCGGCGAAATACGTCGACATGCGGAAGTCCGTCGCGCCGACCGGTGTCTGCACGTAGGCAATCGTCGCCGCGTGTTCTTCCGCCACCAGCCTGGCGATGGCCGCATCGGGCTGTACGTAACTGTTGTCCGCGTTCTGGATGCCGCGCGCCTCCACCGTGGTGGCGCGCTTGTCGACGACCCACTGCTTGCCGTCGTGGCGCAGGTGCAAGCCGATCACGCCCAGGTGCTTGCCCCACAAATTGGCCATCACGGTAGGCACGCCATTGACCAGCCCTTTGACCTTGTCGACGCCGGGCAGATTAAACTGCGGCACCGTGCTGGCCGCGTTCGGGAACAGCTGGTGCGAATGGCCGATCAGCATGGCGTCCACGCCCGGCACTTGCGACAGGTAGTAATTGCCGTTTTCCATGGTCGGCGAATACGGGCTGTCATCGAGGCCGCCGTGCGAAATGGCCACCACCAGTTCGGCGCCCCTGGCGCGCATCTCGGGGATGAATTTTTCCGCCGTCTCGCGCACGCCCTGCGTGTAGACGCGCCCTTCCAGCCAGCGCTTGTCCCAGGCCATGATGGTGGGCGGCGCAAAGCTGATGATGCCCACCTTCACGCTGCTGGTCACCGGTTTGCCATCGGGGCCGGCCGCCGTGATTTGCTTGTCGATGATGTGATATGGCGCAAACAGGGGCTGGCCCGTCCTGACGCTGTAGACGTTGGCCAGCACTTGCGGGAACGCGGGGCCGGCGCAGCGCGGTTTGGCAGAGTCCACGCTGTCGACATCAAACTGGTTCCCCGTCACCTGGCTCAAAAAGGCCAGGCCGTAGTTGAATTCATGGTTGCCGATGCCGCCGCCGTCCACTTCCAGCAGGTTCATGGCCTTGTAGATGGCCAGGGTCTGGTCGCAGGCCAGTGGTTTTACCAATGCCTGGTAGTCGGCCAGGGCCGTGCCCTGGATGGTGTCGCCATTGTCGAGCAACAGGTTGTTCGGAAATTGCGAGCGCGCCTGGGCGATCAGCGCCGCCGTGCGTTCCAGGCCGATCGACGGTTCCGCCTGCAGCTTGTAGTAATCATAACTGAGCACATTCGCGTGCAAGTCCGTCGTCTCCAGCAGGGCCAGGGTGGCTGTGCTGCCCGCTGGCGCGGCGGCCATCGCCCGGACCGGATCGTGGGCGGCGGGCGGCAAGGCGCCGCAGCCGGCCAGCAGCAGCGGTAACAGGGCAAGACGGGGAAGTTGGCGCAGGGGGTGGCACATGAGAATTCCTGTGGAAAGACAATATCGCCAGCATCATACGCAGCACGCCAGCCATCTTCAAGGCAAAAATATTGTCGCAAATACAGCAAAATGATGATTTTATTGTCCCGTGCAATAGCAATTGCGCCGCAGCGGCAGCGGAAACCGGCCGCGCTCGCGTATAATTCAAGGTTTGATTTCACCATAGAAGACCAGAACATTATGGAAGCCGAACGCCTCAATATCATCTCCGCCCTGCTGAACGACCTGACGGTCCGCGAAGCCGAACTTCGGAGGTATCTTTGACTTCGCTGTCAAGTCGGAGAAACTAGAGCAAGTCAACGAAGAGCTGGAAGATCCGACCGTCTGGAACGATCCCAAGCGCGCCCAGGACCTCGGTAAAGAGAAGAAGGCGCTGGAAGCGATCGTCTTCACGCTAACCCGTGCCGATGCCGACCTGCGCGACACCCGCGACCTGTTCGACATGGCGCGCGAAGAAGGCGACGACGAGACGCTCGAAGCGATCGAGCAGGACGTGCAGGAAATCCGCAAGGTCATCGAAAGCATGGAATTCCGCCGGATGTTCAACAATCCGATGGACCCGAACAACTGCTTCATCGATATCCAGGCCGGCGCCGGCGGTACGGAAGCCCAGGACTGGGCCTCGATGCTGCTGCGCCAGTACCTGCGCTATTGCGAACGCAAGGGTTTTAAAGTTGAAATCCTCGAGCAGTCCGACGGCGAGGTGGCCGGCATCAAGACGGCCACCCTGAAGGTCGAGGGCGATCACGCCTACGGCTTCCTGCGCACGGAAACGGGCGTGCACCGCCTGGTGCGCAAGTCGCCGTTCGACTCGGCCAACGGCCGCCACACCTCGTTTACGTCGCTGTTCGTGTATCCCGAAGTCGACGATTCTATCGAGATCGACGTCAACCCGGCCGATATCCGCGTCGATACCTACCGCGCGTCGGGCGCCGGTGGTCAGCACATCAACAAGACCGACTCCGCCGTCCGCATGACCCATGCGCCGACCGGCATCGTGGTGCAGTGCCAGAACGACCGTTCGCAGCACCGCAACCGCGCCGAAGCGATGGAAATGCTGAAAGCCAAACTGTACGAACATGAACTGCGCAAGCGCATGAGCGAGCAGCAAAAGCTGGAAGACTCGAAAACGGACGTGGGCTGGGGTCACCAGATCCGCTCCTACGTGCTGGACCAGTCCCGCATCAAGGACTTGCGTACCGGTTTCGAGACGGGCAATACCAAGGGCGTGCTCGATGGCGACATCGACGAGTTCATTTCCGCCTCGCTCAAGCAAGGCGTGTAAGGATGAACGCATCCGCTCCGGCGCTGGCGCAGCGCGCCTTCCTGTTCGACATGGATGGCACGATCGTCGACAACATGGCCTTCCACACGACATCGTGGCTGGCGTTCTTTGAACGCCACGGCCATGTGCTGGATGCGGACGCCTTTTTCCGCGACACGGCAGGACGGCAGGGACACGAAATCATCGCCCAATACCTGGGAGATGACGCCGACCATGTCACCCTGCTGGCTGAAAAGGAAGTCGTCTACCGCGAACTGTATGGCCCGCACCTGGCGACAGTCGCCGGTTTCGACCGGCTGATCGCCAGCGCGCGCCAGGCTGGCGTCGGGCTGGTGGTGGGCACCGCCGCGCCAAACGAGAACATCGCGTTCACGCTCGACGGCCTGGACCTGCGGCATCGCTTCGACGCCATCGTCGGCGCCGCCGACGTGGAACGGGGCAAGCCGCACCCGGACGTTTTCCTGAAAGGCGCGCTGCTGGCCGGCGCGCTGCCGCACAACTGCATCGTCTTTGAAGACGCGCCCCTGGGCGTGGAAGCGGCGCGCCGTGCCGGCATGCGCGTCGTGGTACTCACCACCACCCTGCCGGCCGAAGCGTTTGCCGCCTTCGACAACGTGATTGCCATCGTGCCGGATTTCTCCGCACTCGACGTCGACGCACTGTTTGCCAGCGTGGCGCCAGCGCTGGCACCACATCATCAATAATCACCAACGAAGAACACCATGACTACGGATATCCAAGAACAAGCCGCCGCCCCCGATGAAAACAAAATCATCGCCGAGCGCCGCGCCAAGCTGGCCGCACTGCGCGAACAAGGCATCGCCTTCCCGAACGATTTCCGCCCCGAGCACAAGGCGGCCGATCTGCACGCGCAATACGGCAGCAAGACGCGCGAAGAGCTGGAAGCCGAACCTGTCACCGTGGTGCTGGCCGGCCGCATGATGCTCAAGCGCGAAGCGGGCAAGAAAGCCGCTTTCGCCACCCTGCAAGACGCTTCCGGCCCGAAGGCCGACGGCCGCATCCAGATCTACGCCACCCTGGACCTCACCGGCGAAGCGGCCATGGCCGCCCTGCACCACTATGACCTGGGTGATATCCTGGGCGTGACGGGCACGCTGTTCAAGACCAAGACGGATGAACTGACCATCAAGGTCACCGAACTGCGCCTGATCACCAAGTCACTGCGCCCGCTGCCGGACAAATTCCACGGTCTGGCCGATCAGGAAACCAAGTACCGCCAGCGCTACGTCGACCTGATCATGAACGAAGAGACGCGCCGCACCTTCAAGGCGCGTACCGCCGCCATCTCGTCGATCCGCCGCTTCATGGAAAAGAACGAGTTCATGGAAGTGGAAACGCCGATGCTGCACACGATCCCGGGCGGCGCGGCGGCCAAGCCTTTCATCACGCACCACAATGCGCTGGACATGCAAATGTTCCTGCGCATCGCGCCCGAGCTGTACCTGAAGCGCCTGGTCGTGGGCGGCTTTGACCGCGTGTTCGAGATCAACCGCAACTTCCGCAACGAAGGCGTGTCGATCCGTCACAACCCAGAATTTACGATGATGGAATTCTACGCGGCCTACACCGACTACAAATGGCTGATGGATTTCACCGAAGCCGTCATCCGCCAGGCCGCCATCGACGCGCACGGCACCGCCACCCTGACCTACGGCGGCCGCGAACTCGATCTGGCAAAACCGTTCCACCGCCTGACCATCGTCGAAGCGATCAACAAGTACGCGCCGGGCTACACCGCCGAGCAGTTGAACGATGCCGAATTCATCAAGGAAGAGCTGAAGAAATTCGGCGTCAAGCCGTTCGCCACGGCCGGCCTGGGCGCGCTGCAACTGGCGCTGTTCGAAGAGACGGCAGAAGCGCAGCTGTGGGAACCGACCTACATCATCGACTACCCTGTTGAAGTGTCGCCTCTGGCGCGCGCTTCCGACACGGTGGCCGGCATCACCGAACGCTTCGAGCTGTTCATGGTGGGCCGCGAGATCGCCAACGGCTTCTCCGAGTTGAACGATGCGGAAGACCAGTCGGCCCGCTTCCTGGCGCAAGTCGCCGCCAAGGACGCCGGCGATGAAGAGGCGATGTTCTACGACGCCGACTACATCCGCGCGCTGGAATACGGCATGCCGCCAGCCGGCGGCTGCGGCATCGGCATCGACCGCCTGATGATGATCATCACGGATTCGCCGAACATCCGCGACGTGCTGCTGTTCCCGCATCTGCGCCGCGAAGACTAATCCCGGACGTAAGTAAATAAAGCCGCCTGATTTTGCGATCAGGCGGCTTTATTACTTATGCGGCCGGCCGTCAGCCGGCCAGGGTCACGCGCTGGTGGCTGCGGCTGGCCTGCTGCGCCGCCAATGCCGTGGCCAGCGCGCGCATGCCGTCGTCGCCAGTGGCGGCCGGCTGCCCTTCGCCGCGCATGGCGCGCTGGAAGGCGCGCACCGAGCGCACGTACAAGTTTTCATGCTCGACGGGGATGTCGATGCTGCCGCCGTCGCGCGTCAGGCAGATGCTGCCGACGGGGCGCTGCGTCATCACGCCGGTGGCGAAGATGGTGCCCTTGCTGCCGATGATTTCCACGCCGGACAGCGAATGCGGCGCATTGTATGCGTCGTGCACCTGCACCAGGGTGCCGTTATCGAACTCGATGACGGCCATCAGGCCCTCCTCCAGCCCGGCCACCGTCATGCCGCCGCTGGTGGCGCAGGCGGTGACGTGGCGCGGCTCCGCGTCGAGCAGGAAGCGCAGGGTATCGACGTCGTGCACGAACATGTCGAGCGTGACGCCGCCCGACTCCGGCGCGTCCAGGCGCCAGCCGCGCAGGTGCTGCGGCAGGTTGTTCGCGTGCAGCACGCGGCAATACAGGGGCTGGCCGATCTCGCCGGCGTGTATCAGCTCGCGCACCTTGCCGTGCGTGGCGGCGTTGCGCAGGTGGTGGTTAATCCCCAGCACCACGCCCGCTTCGGCGCAGCCGTCGACCATGCGACGGGCGTCCTCCAGGTTCAGCGCCAGCGGCTTTTCGCACAGCACGTGCTTGCCCGCGCGTGCCGCCTGCAAGGTCTGCGCCATGTGCCATTCATTGGTAGTGCTGATGTAGACGGCATCCGCGCCCGGATGGCCCAGCGCCGCATCCAGGTCGGTATAGCTGGCGCCGATGCCGAACTGCTCGGCAAAGGCGGCGCCGCGCGCGGCGTCGCGACTGACCACGGCCAGCACTTCCGCATCGCCCTGCTGGCCGATCGCGTCGACCATCCATTCGCGCGCCACGGTGCTGGCGCCGACCAAAATCCATCCGATCTTCTTCATTCCATCCTCCAGTTAAAAAGTGTGGCGCAGGCCCAGGTTCCAGGCCTGGTTGCCGCTGCCGTTGTCGGTGGCGTTGCCCACCAGGTAGGCGGCGCCGTTGCGGTTGTCGATATGCGCATAGGCCGCGTACAAGGTGCTGCGCTTCGACAGCGCATAGGTGTAGCCGATGCCGATCTGCGTTGCGTCGCCGTTGGCGGCGCGCCGGTCGTCGCGCCGCACGTACGAGAACAACACGCGGTGCGGGCCAACAGGCACGGTGGCGCCCAGCATCAGGTCCGCGCTGTCGACCGTGGTGGCGGCGCCCGCCGTGCTCTTGCTGACGGCCACGGCGCCGTGCGCCTTGACCACGCCGAAGTCCCAGGTAGCCCCAAGCACCGTGTTCCTCGCCGTCCCCGCCACCAGCGCGCTTGACAGGGTGTTGGCATCCTGGTGCGCCATGCGCAGATACAGCGGCCCGCTGGCATAGGTGGCCGCCGCGCCCATGTAGCGCCTGGCCGATGCGTCGCCGGGCACTTCGCCGAAGCCGTATGCCAGTTCGCCGGAAAGGCCCCCGCGCACGGGCGAGCTGTAGGTGATGCTGTTGTCGACCCGGCTGATGTAACCAGCCGTGAAGACATTGCTCATCCTGCCCGCAAAACCCAGGTAAAACGGGTCCAGCGCGCCCAGGCTGCTATCGATGAAGGTGTACTGGCGGCCCAGCCGCAGCGTGCCCGCCGCGCCGGCGAGACCGACGAAAGCCTGGCGCCCGAACAGCAGGCCGCCCTGGGCCGAAGCGCCCGTGTCGGCCAGGATGCCCGCATCCATCGTAAAGATCGCCGTCATGCCGCCGCCCAGGTCTTCGCTGCCCTTGAAACCGAGCCGCGAACCGTTGGCGATGCCGCTCGTCACCTTGAGCACCCTGCCGCCGGGGCCGCCGCTTTCGGACACCACGCCCATATCCGCGATGCCGTACATGGCCACGTTCGACTGCGCGCTACACAGGCCGCTGCAGGCGCCAGCGCCGATGATCATTGCTCCTACTACCTTGTTCTTCATGTCTTGCCCTGTCTATCTTTTGATGGAAACTGCGCCTAGCTCACCAGGTGGCGCGGACGCTCGCCGCGCAGGCCGGCCAGCAGGTTGTCCACCGCCTGCTGCGCCATGGCGTAGCGCGTTTCGTGCGTGGCCGAGCCGATGTGCGGCAGCGCCACCACATTGGCCATGCGCGGCAGCGGATTGTCCGGCGCCAGCGGTTCGCGCTCGAACACGTCGAGACCGGCGCCGTGGATGGTGCCCTGTTGCAGCGCCTCGATCAGCGCTGCCTCGTCGACGATGCGCCCGCGCGAACCGTTGATGAAGATGGCGCCGGGGCGCATCAGCGCGAACTCGCGCCGGCCCATCATGCGTTCCGTCTGCGCCGTCAGCGGCAGCACCACGCAGACGAAATCCGACTTGGCCAGCAAGTGATCGAGCGCCACCTGGCGCGCGCCCAGGGCCGCGTCCACCTCGGGCACCGCCTCGCCATTTACATACAGCACCTGCATGCCGAAACCGAGTGCAGCGCGGCGGGCGACGGCGCGGCCGATGCGGCCCATGCCCAGCATGCCGATGGTCTTGCCATGCACGTTGACGCCGTACTGGCTTTCGCCCACGCTGCGCGTCCAGCGCCCCGCCTTGACGAATTCGGCCAGTTCGACGACGCGCCGCGCGCTGGCGAGGATCAGCGCGAAGATCGTGTCGGCCGTCGTTTCCGTCAGCACGTCCGGCGTATTGGCCAGCCAGATGCCCCGTTCGCGCAGGTAATCGACGTCGAACTGGTCGACGCCCACCGATATGGTGGAAATGATGCGCAGGTCAACGGCCGGGTCCAGCAGTTCACGGTCCAGGCGCACGCTGGCGCCCAGCAAGCCGTGCGCGCCGCGGATGGCGTCGGCGAACGCGGCGCGGTTGCCCGCATCGATGGCCTCGAAGTACGTCACCTCGCATTCGGCGCGCAGGCGCGCCAGCAGCGGCTCGGCCAGCTTTTTATACACAACCACATGTTTTTTCACGCGTATTTCTCCTGTTCGGTTCAAGATTGGACCAGCGCGTCAAGCTGCGCGCGGGTCGGCAAGCCTTCCATGTCGCCGGCCACCTGGATGGCGAAGGCGCCGACCCGGTTGGCGCGCCCTACCGCCTGCGCCAGCGGCAAGCCTTCCAGCAAGGCGCTGACCAGGCCGGCCGCAAAGCCGTCGCCGGCGCCCACCGTGTCGACCACATTGGCCACGCGTTCGCCCGGCACCATGCCGCTGTCGCCCTCGGCCGTGCGGTAATAGGCACCGTCGGCGCCCAGCTTGATGACCACCAGCCGCACGCCCCGCTGCAGGTAAAAGCCGGCGATGTCGTGCGGCAGCTCGTGGCCGGTGAGGATTTTTCCTTCGCCCAGGCCGGGCAGCACCCAGTCCGCCTTGCAGGCGAGCCGGTTGACCTGTTCGACCATGACGGCTTGCGACGTCCACAGCGTGGGCCGCAGGTTCGGGTCGAACGACACCGTGCGGCCATGCTCGCGCATGAAGTCGATGGCCTGGCCGGCGAACGCCAGGCTGGTGGCGGACAGCGCCGCCGCTACGCCCGTGGCGTGCAGGTGGCGCGCGGACAGGAAATAGGCAGGGTCGAAGTGCTCGGGCGCCAGCCGGCTGGCGGCGGAACCCTTGCGGAAGTATTCGACCAGCGGGTCGGCGCCATTTTCAGCCCGGGCCTTGAGCTGGAAGGCGCTGGTCTGGCCGGCAACGGTGACGACCCGGCTGCAATCGACACCCTCGGCCTGCACGCTGGCGCGGATGAAGCGGCCGAAGGAATCGTCGCCCACCCGGCTCAGCCAGCCGACCTTCAAGCCCAGGCGCGCCAGGCCGATGGCGACATTCGTCTCGGCGCCGGCCAGGCGGCGCGTAAAGTGCGCCACGGCCGCCAGGTCCCCCGTTTCCTCGGCAACGAACATCGCCATCGCTTCGCCGTAGGTGACGACGTCGAGCGCGTGCACCCCTTGAATTTCCTTTTGGCGCAGTTCTTGTTCCCTCATGCAGCCTCCAGCATCTGGATGTAGCGGCCCGTTTCGGCCACCAGGTCGGTACCCTCCAGCGGGAATTCGATGGCCCGCTGCACGCCCGGCGCGAAATGCGCGAAGACGGCGCGCCAGGTGGGATCGGCGTCGGAGACGGCGCAGGCGGACAGCCGGCCCGCGTCCTCCAGCACGGCCTTGCAATGCACATAGCGCACGTACGGCGCCAGCAGGCGCGCCGCCTGCTGCGCATCCTCGCCCACCCAGCGCCAGTTGCCGATGTCAAACGTCAGCCCCACCGGCAGCCCGGCTTCGCGCGCTGCCGCCAGGAAGCGCGCCATCGCCGCCAGCGCGCCGCCATGGGCCGTCTGGTCGTTTTCCACCAGCAGCGCCACGGGTGCGGCCGCCAGCCGGGCCTTCAAGGCCGCCAGCTCCGGCGCGGCCGGGTAGTGGCCCAGCGACACCTTCAGGTAGCGCGCCCCCAGGCGCGCCGCCTCGTCCAGCATCTGTTGCAGCAGCTCGTGCTGCGCCAGCCCGTCCGCGCCCCACAATTCGATGGGCGTGGAATACACCGAGTACAGGCCGCGCGCAGCCACCGCAGCGCCCATGCGCGCCAGGTCCGGCAAGTCGGAGGTGAACAGCTCGCGGCGGATTTCGATGCCGGCGCCGCCCGCATCGGCCACCACGTCGATGAAATGGCTTTGCCCCAGCTGTCTGACCCTGCTTGCGCCGTAGGCCGACGCCGCCACCAGAACGGGGCTCACTTGATCGCTCCCGCGCCGACGAACTGGCGCGCTTCAGGCGTTTGCGGGTTGCTGAAGAAGGCTTCCGACGGCCCGCTCTCCCACACCTTCCCTTCATGCATGAAGACGGTGACGTGGGCCATGCGCCGCGCGAATTCCATCTCATGCGTCACCAGCAACATCGTCATGCCGGCCTGCGCCAGCTCTTCCATCACCTTCAGCACTTCCTGCGTCAGTTCCGGATCGAGCGCCGACGTCACTTCGTCGAACAGCATCACCTGCGGCTCCATCGCCAGCGAACGGGCAATCGCCACGCGCTGCTGCTGGCCGCCCGACAGCTGCTCGGGATAGGCCTCGCGCTTGTGCTCCAGGCCCACCTGCTTGAGCACGCGCAGCGCCGTGGCGCAGCCTTGCGCATCAGGCACCTTCTTGACGATGCGCGGCGCCAGCATGACGTTTTCTTCCACCGTCAGGTGGGGGAACAGGTTGTAGCTCTGGAAGACCATGCCGACATCCTTGCGCAAGTCGAGCAGATGCTCCTGGCGCGCCGTCAGCGTATGGCCGGCCACGACGATGCTGCCGCTGTCGATGGTTTCCAGGCCGTTGATACAGCGCAGCATGGTGCTCTTGCCGGAGCCGCTGCGGCCGATCACGGCGATGACCTGGCCCCGCTCGACGGCGAACGACACGCCCTTGAGCACATGATTGCTGCCGAAGCTCTTGCTGATATTGTCGATTTCAACGATGGGCATGGAATTTCCTTTCCAGTGAATGGCTGTAGCGCGACAGCGGATAGCACATCGCAAAGTAGATCAGGGCGACGACGGGGAAGACGATGAAAGGCAGGAAGGTCGCGTTGCTGACCAGTTGCCCTGCCCGCGTCAGTTCCACCACGCCGATGATCGAGGTGATCGAGGTATTCTTGATGATCTGCACCATGAAGCCCACCGTCGGCGGCAGCGAATGGCGCAGCGCCTGCGGCAGGATGACGTAGCGCAGCTGCTGGTAGCGGTTCAGCGCCAGCGCGGCCGATGCTTCCCACTGCTGCCGCTGCACGCCTTCGATGCAGCCGCGCCAGATCTCGCCCAGGTAGGCGCTGGCAAAGATCGTCATCGCCGCGCCGGCCGCAACGATCGGCGACAGCTTGTAGCCAAACAGTGCCAGACCGTAATAGGTCAGGAACAGCACGATCAGCACGGGCGTGCCCTGGACCAGCTGGATATACAGGGCGCTGATGCAACGCAGGAACGGGCTGCGCGCCGTGCGCAGCAGCGCCACCGCGAAGCCGGCGATGCCGCCCGTGATGAAGACGATCAGCGACAGGCCGATGGTCCAGCGCGTGGCCTCGAGCAAAAACTGCAGGTTATCCCAGGAAAAGTCACTGATCATGTCATGCTCCCATGCGCACCGCGCCCAGACGGCGGCGGCGTTTGAAGACGATCTGGCCCAGTACCCAGAAGCTGAAGCGGAACAGCAGGGCCAGCAGGATGTACAGCACCATCACGACGATGTAGATCTCGAAGCTGCGGAAGGTTTCCGAGTCGAGCAGGTGGGCGGCGGCGGTCAGCTCTTCGGCGGAAATGGCCGACACCACGCTCGAGGCGAGCATCATCAAGGTGAACTGGCTGGCCAGCGCCGGATACACCTTTTCCAGCGCCGGCAGCAGCACCACGTGGCGCATCACCTGCCAGCGCGTCATGCCCAGCGCCTGCGCCGCCTCCAGCTGCGAGGGATGCACGGCGCCGATGCCGGCGCGCACGATTTCCGCCGCATAGGCGCCCAGGTTGACCGTCATGGCGACGAGCGCGGCGCCGTTGGCGTCGAGCTGCAAGCCCAGCGACGGCAAGCCAAAGTAAATGATGAACAGCTGCACCAGGAACGGCGTGCTGCGGATCACCTCGACATACGCGCGCACCGCCACGCGGGCATAGGCGGGACCATTCTTCAGGATGACGGCGGCGCACACGCCCACCGCCAGTCCCAGCACCATCGCCAGGGCGCTCAGGCGTATCGTCAGTGCCGCGCCCCACAACAGGCGGTCCAGCGATTGCATGACGAGTTCAAAATGAAATTCATACGGCATACTCAACTCCTTGTCTGCGTGCGCATCCCCGGCGGCGCCACCACGGTGGCGCGCCGTACGGACCGGCACTTTCCCTATGCGGGTTACGGTATCAAAAGGTCGGCAGCGCTGGCAGCGGCGCGCCGCTCCATTTGCGCGCGATGGCGTCGAGTTCGCCGTTCAGCTTGACGTAGTAGATGAAATTGTTGAGCCACTGGTGCAGCTCGAAGTCGCCGCGGCGCACCGCCATCGAGTTCGGTTGCAGCGAGTAGGAGAAGCGGACTTCAATCTTGCCGGCGCCGCGCGTCTTGATGATGTCGAGCGCCATCGTGCTGGGAATCGAGACGGCGTCGACCTGCTTGCTGAGCAAGGCCTGGGTGACGGTGGCGTCATCCTCGAAACGCACGATGGCCGTGCCGGCCGGCGCCATGCGGCTCAGCGCCGTGTCATTCGTGGTGCCGCGCGTCACGCCCACCTTCTTGCCCTTCAGGTCGGCCAGAGCCTTGAATTTGCCGCCCACCGGCGCGACGATCGCCAACTCAAACGCGCTATAGGGCATGGTGAACATCAGGGTCTTGGCCCGTTCCGGCGTAGGCGCCAGGGTCGCCACGAGGAAATCGACCTTGCCCGATTCCAGCGACGGCACGCGCGACGGCGCCGTCAGGGGTACCACTTCCACGGGCAGGTTCAGGTATTTGCCGATCAGGTTGGCGACGTCGACGTCATAGCCGACGGGCACGCCCTTGGCATCGATGCTGCCAAACGGCGGCGTGCCGCTGACCACGCCGATGGTCAGCTTGCCTTTCTTGATCAGGTCGCCAAGCGTCTGGGCGCCGGCATCGGCCGCCGCACCGAGGGCACACGTGGCGGCCAGCGCGCAAGCCACGATCTTCGCGTAAAACAGTGTCGTCATCTTCATGTTTCAGTCTCCTGTGATCCCGGTACCGGCCTCGTCGAGGCACTTCCGGGAATATTGTCAAATGGACGATTTACTTCGTCTCTTGCCTTGTCGCTTCAACCTCATGCCAAACTCCTGCCATTGCCCTGCCTTGCCGATGCATGCCCCTTTCCAGTGTGAACACCGTCTATGAAACCGGTTCCATAGCTTTCCCAAAAAAAAGGGCAACGCCCTCTTCCCCGTCAATCGCCGTTCTTGCGTGCTGCGTTCCCCTGGGTGGAATTGCGCACAATCAACTTACCTGGCAACAGCACCTCGCGCGGCGGGCACTGCTCGCCCTGCAGGCGCGACAGCATGCACGTCATCGCCGAAAAGCCGATTTCATAGGTCTGCTGCTCGATCGTGCTCAGGCCCGCCAATGGCGACCACGGCAATTCGTCAAAGCCCAGCAAGCCCACGTCCTGCGGCATACGTAATTCGAGGCGCTGCAGCATCAGCGCCAGTTCCAGCGCCACCATGCCGTTCGAGGCCAGCAGCGCCACGCGGCGGCCACACCACTGCGCCAGGCAGTGACGCACTTGCGCGTCGATGGAAGGCCGGTCGTCCAAGTCCACCGCCAGTACTTCGCCCACGCAGCCCGGATGCTCGGCCATCACTGACTGAAAACCGTCGGCACGCATCAGGCGCGAACTGACGCCCGTCAAGGGCGGCGCGACGAAGGCGATGGCGTCGAAACCCTGCTCGATCAAGTGTTGGGTTGCCAGGCGGCCCGCCTGCACATTGTCCAGGCCCACCAGGTCGAAATCGGCGCCCTCGATGCGGCGGTCGACCAGCACGATGGGCATGTCCGCCTGCTGCAAGTCGGACGATTCGATGTTGCGCCCTTGCGTGTTGACGATCAGCCCTTCCACGCTGTACGAGCGCAGCGCAGCCAGCGACTGGCGTTCGCGCTGTTCGTCATTGCCGGTATTACATAAGATCAGGGTGTAGCCATGCTGCTGGCAAGCCGCCTCCACGCCTTGCAGCACGGCCACCGTGTAAGGGTTCAGCATATCGGCCACCACCATGCCGATCAGGCGCGTGCGTCCGCGCTTGAGGCCACGCGCCATCTGGTTCGGCTGGTAGCCGAGGCGCGCGATCGTGCTTTCAATCTGCTGGCGGATGTTTTCGGACAGGGCATCGAGTTCGCCGCCAAGAAAGCGCGACACGCTGGTCTTCGACACCCCCGCCTCGCGCGCCACCTGGGCGATGGTCACGGGCCGTGCCGGCTCTCCGGAGACTGTTTTTTTACTGCCGCGTACTGAATCCAAGGTTGCTCTCCACTACCTGTTGACGTTCATATTTTTATTTTGGAACCGGTTCCAAAGATAGCACCCAGACATTGATGATGCAAGCGATTTGATTGGCTGTGGCGGCGAAAGCACACGCTGGGGGCAAATGTGAAAAGCGCCACCTTCCCCCGGCAAACGCGGAGGGCGGGCGGCGCGCTGGTGTCAAGACTGTTTACTGGACCACTGTGTAGCAAGGCACATACGCCGTCCCCGCCAGTTTCATGCGGTGCTGCGCCACGAACGACGCCAGCAGCGCGTCCATGGGGCCGGCGATGGATTTATCGCCGTGGATTTCGAAGTTGCCGTGCTCTTCAATCGAACGGATGCCGTCATCCTTGACGTTGCCCGCCACCACGCCGGAAAACGCGCGGCGCAGCTGGGCCGCCAGCAAGTGCGTGGGCTGGTTCTTGTGCAGGCTCAGGTTGCGCATGTTTTCATGCGTGGGCTGGAACGGCTTCTGGAACTCGTGGTCGATCTTCAGCAGCCAATTGAAGTAATACGCGTCGCTGTGCGCCTTGCGAAATTCGCGCACAAGGCGTATGCCTTCGAGCATTTCGCGCGCCACCAGTTCCGGGTCATCGATGATGATCTTGTAGCGCTGCTGCGCTTCCGGGCCCAGGGTGTCGCTGATGAACTGGTTGATCTGCACGAAGTACTCGCGCGAGGTTTCCGGTCCCGTGAAAATCAGAGGGAAAGGAATCTCGGCGTTATCCGGGTGCAGCAAGATGCCCAGGATGTACAGGATCTCTTCGGCCGTGCCCGCGCCGCCGGGGAAGACGACGATGCCGTGACCGGCGCGCACGAACGCTTCCAGGCGTTTTTCGATGTCCGGCATGATGACCAGGTCATTGACGATGGGGTTCGGCGATTCGGCCGCGATGATGCCCGGCTCGGTGATGCCCAAGTAGCGGCCATTGTGCAAGCGCTGCTTGGCGTGGCCGATGGTGGCGCCCTTCATGGGGCCTTTCATGGCGCCGGGGCCGCAACCGGTGCAGATGTCGAGGCCGCGCAAGCCCAGCTGGTAGCCCACTTCCTTCGAATAATTGTATTCGGCGCGGTTGATCGAATGGCCGCCCCAGCACACGACCAGATTCGGGTTGAGCTGGGTTTGCAGCACATTCGCGTTGCGCAGGATGTGGAAGACGGCGTCCGTCACGCCTTCCGTGCTCTGCAAGTCGAATTTCGGGTTGCCCGTGACTTCATCGCTGACGAAGATGATGTCGCGCAGCACGGCAAACAGGTGCTCGTGGATGCCCTTGATCATCTTGCCATCGACAAAGGCGATGGCTGGCGCGCCCTTGATGTCGAGCTTGATGCCGCGCTCGCGCTGAATGATGGAGATTTCAAACGATTGGTAACGCTCCAGCAGGGCGCGGCCATCGTCGATGGTGCTGCCGCAATTCAAGACCGCCAGCGCGCAGCGGCGGAAAGTGTTGTACAGGCCGCCCTGGCTGGTGTCGAGCAGTTTGTTGACTTCAGTCTTGGAGAGCACGTCCAGGCGGCCTTCCGGTGAAACCAGAGTATCGATAACGTCGTGTTCCATAATGCGAAAAATTCCTTTAAAAATCGATGCTCGAAGGTCTTGCAACCTTAATATACGACAAGTCGGGCAAGTTGTGCTGTGCCGCCGCAAAATCACCCGGGCCGCCCTTGCCTGCAAACCGGTTTGATTAATATGAAACAGTCATTCTTGCTAATGCGAATGGAAACCTTCGCTCAGCGCAATTTGTAGATTAGAATGCCTGCCTATTGGAATTCCCGTGCGTGAGGTTCTTCATGAGAGTCCCCGCCGCCCGCAGGCTTCCATAAGTTCGTTGTATCGATTGACTATAATAATTTTTCAGGAGGAACCGCATGAGCGGTGCGACTACGCCCAACAAGGAAGCCGTTATTCCCGAGTTCAAGCAGATTATGGGCCATCCAAGCCCATTGTGGATGTTGTTCATGACTGAATTCTGGGAACGCTTCGCGTTCTACGGAGTTCGCTGGGCGCTGGTACTGTACATCGTGGCCCAGTTCCATGCTGGCGACGGTTCAGGACAGGCAGCGGCCAACCTTACCTACGGTTCCTTCCTCGCGCTGGTGTACGCCGGCGCCCTGTTTGGCGGCTACATCGCCGACCGGGTCATCGGCTACCAGCGCTCGATTCTGCTGGGCGCCATCTTCATGGCAGCGGGCCTGTTCTGCATCTCGGTGCCGAATCAGGACATCTTCAACCTGGGCCTGGCCACGATGATCGTCGGTAACGGCATGTTCAAGCCGAACATCTCGACCATGGTCGGCAAGCTGTACACGACAGCCGATCCGCGCCGCGACAGCGGTTTCACGATCTTCTACATGGGTATCAACATGGGCGCCATGGTCGCGCCCGTCTTCACCCAGTGGCTGGCAGAGTCGATCTTCGGCACCAGCGCCATGCCTTCGTACAAGATGGTCTTCATGGCGTCCGGTTTCGGCATGCTGATCAGCCTGGTATGGTTCTTCATCGGCCGCCGCGCCCTGAAGGGCATCGGCGCACCGGAAGCGGGCGCTGGCAACCCGATGCGCGTCGTCTGGGTCGCCCTGGGCTGCCTGTGCATGATTCCGCTGATGTACTTCCTGCTGACGGTCGGCGCTGAAAAGCTGCAAATCGTCCTGACCGTGCTGTTCGCCGGCCTGGCCGTGATGCTGATGATCGAAGGTATCCGCAATGGTAAAGTGGCGCGCGACCGCGTCATCGCCATGCTGCTGATCTTTGTCTTCAACATCCTGTTCTGGATGTTCTTCGAACAGGCTGGCAGCTCGTTTACCTTCCTGGCTGACAAGATCGTCAATCGCGACCTGGGCTTCTGGATCTTCCCGACCGCCTACTTCCAGACCGTCAACTCGGTCGCCATCATCGTCTTCGCGCCGATCATCGCCGCCGTCTGGGTTTACCTGGCACGCCACAACGTCAATCCATCGATCCCGCGCAAATTCGGCCTGGGCTTGCTGGGGAACGCCCTGGCCTTCGGTTTGCTGATCTTCGCTCTGTCGAGCCTGGTTGGCGCCGATAACAAGATCCCGTTCTGGACCCTGACCACCGTCTACGTGCTGCAATCGATCGGCGAGCTGTGCCTGTCGCCTATCGGCCTGTCGATGGTCACCAAGCTGGCGCCAGTGCGCCTGGTTGGCTTGGGCATGGGCGGCTGGTTCCTGTCGACCGGTATCGGCAACAACCTGTCGGGCATCTTCGCCAGCCACGTCAGTGGCACCAGCGGCATGTCGGTGCAGTCGGCCCTGTCCGGCTATACCTTCGGCTTCTGGTCCCTGCTGGGCGCCGGCGTGATCCTGTTCCTGATTGCACCGCTGATCAACAAACTGATGCACGGCGTGAAGTAAGCGTTCTGCCTTGGATAAAGACGGCGGCCTGCGGGCCGCCGTTTTTCATTCTGGCGCCGGTTTTCCCCTTGCCGGGCGGTACAATACGGCCAGGGCCGATGGCCACCTCAATCAAATTACAGAAAAATCCCATGTCCAGCATCTCCACCACCTCGCCCCTCTCCGACGACGAATACGCCGAACTCGACACCTTGCTGGCGGCGCCCGCCCTGACCGGCGCCGCCATGGACGTGTCCATGCTGGAAGGCTTCCTCACGGCCGTCGCCCTGAGCCCGAAGCAGATCACTCCGGAACAATGGCTGCCATGGGTCTGGGACAAGGCGGCCGGCAGCGCCGCGCCGGCACAGGACGAGGCCAGCGAACGGGCGGCCGGCCTGGCGCAGCGCCATCACGCCTACATGGTCGAATGGCTGGCGAAGGACCCGGACAGCTTCGAGCCCATCTACGTCTGCGGTCCCGAGTGGAGCGTGACCGCCTGGTGCGCCGGTTTTGTACTTGGCACGAGCCTGGACAAGCCCCAGTGGGCGGCCCTGGCCGTCAGCCACCCGCACTACCTGGCGCCGTTCCAGCACCTGGCCACGGCCAGCGAACTCGACGATGATGCGGCCGAAACGGCCATGGATGGCGTGATTCCTGCCGTCATCGCCATCAACGGCGCCTGGGCACGCCAGCGCCACCTGAAAAGCCAGGCGCAAAGCCAGTCCGGCGCCACCGTCTTGCGCGAGATACCCAAAACGGGCCGCAACGACCCATGCCACTGCGGCAGCGGCAAGAAGTACAAGAAATGCTGCGCCGACGCCGATAGCGCGGCCAGCTAAGGCAGCACCTCCTTGCGCCAGCTGCTGACGGCCATCCTGCGCTTCCTGCTGCGCCACGCGCTGCAGTTCGCGCTGTTCATCGTCATCCTGCTGGCCGGACGCCTCCTGCTGGCCGAATGGCGCGCCTATAACGCCGGCAGCGATGCCGTCACGGCGCTCAGGCTGGCCGCCGACGGCGCCGATCAGCATGGCGCCAGCCTGGCGGATGCCGCCACGGCCAGGGTCAACGCCCTGCAAAAAACCTCGCAAACAGCCATCGCTAGCCGCCTGCAGCAAGTGCAGGCGCAATTGACAGCCTTGCGCGCGCGGCAGCAGCCGTCGCTATTCACCCTTCCCCTGCCCGACACGAACACCCTGGCCTTGCATGCGCAAAACGAAGCGACGCGGCGCGTGGAAATCGAAGTGCTGGCGCAGGAAGCCCGCTATCTGAGCGCCCTGCAAGCGGCGGTCGAAGGTGAAGACGCGCGGCACACGCTGGCGCGCCTGCATGCGGAACACGTCAACGCGTATGCCGCGCTGCAGCACAATCTGGCCCAGCGCCGGCAACTGGAAGCGCAGCACCCGGTCGCGGCGCGCCTGCCTGGCAGCGACGCTTACGCGCAGCTGTCGCAGCTCGAAACCGAGGGCCAGCGCTGGCGCGAGATTAACCTGCAAGCGTATCGGGCCTGGCTGGCGCAACGCGCACGCACCAACGATGCGGCCCGCCCCGCGCCATTCGCCATCGACAGCGCGGCACTGGCCGGCGCGCTGGCGCCCGTGCAGGCGGCGATTACGGCGGGTGAAGCGCAACTGGCGCGCAACTGGATCGCCCGCTGGCGCGCGCCCGTTCTGGACGTGGCGCCTGCGGCCGCCCTGCTGGTACTGTCTGCCATCCTTCTGCCCGTCGCCATCAAGGCCTTCTTTTACTTTGTGCTGGCGCCCCTTGCCGCGCGCTTGCCGCCGCTGTCGATCGCGCGCGAGCTGCAAGCCGGCGATGCCAGCCTGCCCCTGCCGCCACAGGGTGAATCGCGCATTTCCGCCGTCTCGCAGGCCTTGCTGCTGCAGCCGGGCCAGCAGATGCTGATCCACCCCGCATACCTGCAATCGTCACCCGTCAGCAGCACCAAGCGCACGCAATGGCTGCTGGACTGGCGCTTTCCATTGACGAGCCTGGCGGCCGGCATGGTGGCGCTGACACGGCTGCACAGCGACGAGCCAGCATCCGTGACGATTTCCGCCAGCGACGATCCGCTGCTGGAGATCGCCGTCGTCCACCTGCCAGCCGGCAGCGCCCTCGTGTTCCAGCCACGTGGCCTGGTGGGATTGATCTGCGACTCGAACCAGCCGCTGGTGATATCGAGCCACTGGCGCCTGGGCAGCCTGCACGCCTGGCTCACCTTGCAGCTGCGCTTCATCGTCTTTCGCGGCCCCGTCACGCTGATCGTGCGCGGCTGCCGCGGCGTGCGCCTGGAGCGGGCCGGCCAGGGGCGCTCCATCAGCCAGTCCGCCACTCTGGGGTTTAGCACCGACGTGCTGTACTCGACGATGCGCAGCGAAACCTTCATCCCCTACCTGCGCGGCCAGCAGGCGCTGCTCAACGACCGCTTCGACGGCGACCACGGCGTCTACCTGTACGAAGAAACCCCGCGCCACGGCAAGCAGCCAGGCAAGGTGGGCAGCTGGTTCGAGGGGTTGACGGACGCCATATTGAAAGTGTTCGGCATCTAGCCGAGGAAACCAGGAAAGGCGGCGCGCATCGTGCAGCAATGTCGGCGTGAATTCGGCCCCTGCTACACCAGTTTCGAGCAAGCCATCTAACTGGCCGACGGCGATGGGCAACGCCCGACGCAGGAAAAATCATCGTGCTGACCCTGACGCAGGCGGCGCAGCGCGCCGAGGATGAACTGCGCGCCTGCGCCAGCATAGGGCTGCCGGCTACGCCGCAATCGAATGCGACACCGTCAGCCACTCGCCCGGCTGCAGCTTCGCCGCCGCCTCGCGGGTGGCCAGCACGCTGTCAGGGTCCAGATCGGACCGGTTCAGCTTGTAGGAATAGGCAAAATCATCGGCATCGAATGCCTGCCCCGCCTTGACGTAATACTTGAAGCCGACAAAGGAGTCGGGATTGGTGACGACTGTGTATTCAAGCGTGACGCTGTTCATGGCGGGCCTCATCGACGTTGCTAGAGTATCCATTATGCGTCAATTCCGGCGGCAGCGATGCGAGCGCTGATCCTTGCGGCAAGTCAATAGCCCTGCCCGCCGCCGGCGCTACAGTAGCCTGAGCCCACCACCAGCCATTACTGCCATGCGTACCTTGCTCAAGAAGATCAGGAACACTCTGGCGCCGCCAGCGAGCCTGCCGGCGGCGGCGCGCATGGAGCGGCTGTCGGACCGGCGCGGCCTGCCCGCCGTCGACCCCGGACCGCAAGCCGTCGTCAAGGCCTGCACCGCCTGGCTGTGCGCGGCGCAGGACCATTCCAGTTCACACGACGGCGGCGTCGCGCGCGACTACAGCCTGCTGACAGGCTGGTCGAGCTCCTACCCGGAGACCACCGGCTACATCATCCCCACCGTCATCGCCCTGGCGCAGCGCACGGGCGACGAGGGTGGGGATGATGCGCTGCACGGGCGGGCGCGCCGCATGCTCGATTGGTGCGTGGCCATCCAGTTCCCGCAAGGCGGTTTCCAAGGCGGGAAAATCGATTCGCTGCCACGCGTGCCCGTGACCTTCAACACGGGCCAGATCCTGCTTGGCCTGGCCGCCGGCGTGAAGGCGTACGGCGCGGCCTACCAGGACGCCATGCAGCGCGCGGCACGGTGGCTGCGCGACAGCCAGGATGCCGACGGCTGCTGGCGCCGGCATCCGACGCCGTTCGCCGGCCCCGGCGACAAGGCCTACGAAACGCATGTGGCCTGGGGCCTGTTCGAAGCGGACCGCATCGCGCCGGGCCACGGCTATGGCGCGGCCGGCTTGCGCCAGGTCGACTGGGCGCTGAGCAAACAGCGCCCCAACGGCTGGTTCGATTCGAACTGCCTCGATAACCCGCTGCTGCCTTTGACCCACACCATCGGCTACGCCTTGCGCGGCCTGCTTGAAGCGCACCGCTTTGCGGGGCGCGCCGACTTGCTCGACGCGGCCGTGCGCACCGCCAGGGGCATCGCCAACGCCGTGGCGGACGATGGCTACCTGGCGGGCCGCCTCGACCCGGACTTCCTGCCTGGCGCCGATTACGCCTGCCTCACGGGTTCCGTACAAAATGCGCATTGTCTGTTCCTGCTGTACCGGCTCACCGGCGAGCGTCACTACCTCGATGCGGGTCGCCGCCTGAACCGTTACGTGCGGCGCTCGATCAGCATCGACGGTCCCGCGCACGCACGCGGCGGCGTCAAGGGCTCGTTTCCCGTCGATGGCGACTACGGCGCCTGGGCTTACCTGAACTGGGCCGCCAAGTTCTGCATCGATGCCAACCTGCTGGAATTGGAGTTAGGCCATGCTTGACGCGGCCAGGCGCGCGATCCGCACGACGCTGGAAGCGTGGCGCCGCGCCGACAGCGCCCGGCACATGCGCCACAGCGCGCAACATGTAACGCGCACCGCCTTGACAGCCGGCCTGGCGCGGCTGGGCATCGTGCCGGGAGACACGCTGTTCCTGCATTCTTCGCTGAAAAGCCTGGGCTATGTGGAAGGCGGCGCGGCGGCCGTGGTCCATGCCCTGCAGGACGCCGTCGGCCCGCAAGGCACCCTGCTGCTGCCCACCTACTATCTGCCCGGCGGCAGCGTGCGCGCCACCTGTGAAATGAACGACTATGTGTTCGACCCGCGCCGCCACGGCACGCACATGGGGCGCCTGCCCGAAGCGTTTCTGGCAAGCGGCAATATCCACCGCAGCATCCACCCTACGCACTCCGTATCCGCGTGGGGCCGCCATGCAGCCGATCTCACCGAGGCGCACCACCGCGCGCCCTCGATCTTCGGCATGGGCTCGCCCTGGCAGAGGTTTATCGGCTGCGACCAAGCGAAGGTGCTGGGTCTGGGCATTTCCATGGGGCCGGTGACGTTCTATCACGCGCTGGAAGACGCCATGGGCGACGCCTTTCCCGTACCCGTATGGGAAGACGCTACAAAGCTGCTGGCTTGCCTGGACCACGCCGGCCGGCGCTGGGAAGTCCCCGTGCGTCCTTTCGATCCGGCAGTCGCGCAGCGCCGCATCGACCATCCAAGCCGCGGCGATCTGCGCGAGTATTTTGCGCGCGAATTCGATGCCGCCGGCCTGCGCGTCAACGGCCAGGTCGGCGATGCGGCGTCGTGGGCCATTCCGGCGCAGGCGTTCTTCGAGCACCTGCGCCAGCTGGCGTTCGAGCATGTGACGATCTACGCCAGCGCGGCGCAGCTGGCGGCGCGGCCTATCATCGGGCGCGCATAAAAAAACCGCCCGTATCGGCATGACACGGGCGGTTTTCACTGGATAGCCTAAAGCATCAAGCCTGCGGGCGGTCCGCCTTTTTCTCTCTTGCGACGATATACAGCAGCACGATGATGACCGCATACGGCAGCAGCGACAGCGCATCCGAATGCAGGCCCGCATAGAACGGATTGCCATGTTCGGCCCAGTCGGCCATCATCTGGTCGAAGTGCGTCAGCACGCCGGCCGTAATCGCAATGATGATGCCGGCCAGCGCGCCGCCGGCGATGTAACCGGACGCCAGCAGCACGCCCGCACTGCGGTCGCCCGCCAGCTGGCGCTCTTCCTCGTTCAATGTGGCGTTGTGTTCCAGCTTGTTGTTGCGGCGGTCCGCCAGCCAGCGCACCAGGCCGCCGACGAAGATCGGCAAAGTGGACGACAGCGGCAGATACACGCCCACCGAAAACGCCAGCGACGCGATGCCCGCCATTTCCAGCACCACGGCGATCATCACGCCGAACAGCACCAGGGTCCACGGCAACTGCTGGTCGAGGATGCCCTTGATGATGTAGGACATCAGCACGGCCTTCGGTGCATCGTATTTCTTTACTTCCGAGCCGTCGGGACGCTTGCTGTAATGGCCGTTGATGCCCGGATCGACCAGGTAAGCCAGTTGGCCATCGTCCTTGACAAAATATTTGCCGGCCGGGCCGCCCACGGTATCGGTCTTTTGCCAGACTTTATACGTATTGTGGTCCGTATCGGCTTGCGGGCCATGCAGCTCGCCCGTCACCGTCAGCTTCGATGCATCGACCGTCAGGCCAGGCGCCACTTGCGCGGCCGGCACGTAGACGGTGCTCGCCTCGTTCAACTGCAGCAAAATCGGCCCGAGGATCAACGCCGACGACAGCGCGCCCGCCAGGATCGCGTACTGCTGCAGTCGCGGCGTGGCGCCCACCAGATAGCCCGTCTTCAAATCCTGCGAGGTGGTGCCGGCATTGCTGGCGGCGATACACACGATGGCGCCCACCGACAAGGCGGTCACATAGTAACGTCCGCCCGTCCAGCCCATGATGAGGAAGATCAGGCAGGTAAACAGCAAGGTGGCCACGGCCATGCCGGAGATCGGGTTCGACGACGAGCCGATTTCGCCCGTCAGGCGCGACGACACGGTGGCGAACAGGAAGCCGAAGACGAGGATCAGCAGCGCGCCGAGGAAATTCATGTGCAGCGGCGTGGCAAAGGTGATCACGGCGATGATGGCCAGGCAGCCGATGATGACCCATTTGAGGGGGATATCCTGGTCCGTGCGCAGGGTGGAGTTGTTCTTGACGCCCTTGCCGATGCCTTTCAGGCCGGCCGACAGGCTGCGCCAGATCATGGGCATGGCGCGCACCAGCGAAATCAGGCCGCCGGCGGCCACGGCGCCCGCGCCGATGTACAGCACATAGGCGCTGCGCACGTCGTCGGCGCCCATTTCGCTGATCAACTTGGTGCCCGGCGAAAGCACGGTGGTCAGGCTGTCGCCGAAGAACTTGATCATCGGGATCAGCAGCAAGTAAGACAGCACGCCGCCGGCCGCCATGGTGGCGGCGATGCGCGGGCCGATGATGTAGCCCACGCCCAGCAATTCAGGCGAAATCTCGGCGCCGATGGAGCCGCCCTTCAGCGGTGCGGCAAATTCCACGCCCGGCGTATCCTTCCAGCCCTTGAACGAGATATTGAATACCTTGTACAGCAAGCCGACGGCGAAACCGCCAAAGATGATCTTGGCGCGGCGCTTGGCGTCCAGTGCGGCAGCGGAATCCTTTTCGATGCTTTCGCCGGCGGCGATGCGCGATTCTTCCGTGGCGGCCGCTTTCAGCACCTCGGCGCACGCCGTGCCTTCGGGGAATTTGAGTTCCTTGTGCTGGTCGACGATCATGGTGCGGCGCATGGGGATCATCATCAGGATGCCCAGCAGGCCACCGAGGATACCGACCAGCATGACGCGCGAAATTTCCAGGTCGAAGCCGAGGATCAAAATGGCCGGCATGGTCACGCCCAGGCCGAAGGCCAGCGACTCGCCGGCCGAACCGGCCGTTTGCGTGATGCTGTTTTCCAGGATCGACGAATCCTTGCCGCCCACCTTCTTGGCCAGGCCGAACAGCGTGATGGCGATCACGGCGACGGGAATCGAGGCACTGACGGTCAGGCCCACTTTCAGCACCAGGTACAGCGAGGAGGCGCCAAAGACCATCCCCAGGATGACGCCCATGAACAGCGCGCGGAAGGTCATCTCGGGCAGCTTCGCATCGGCCGGAATATACGGCTTCACGGCGCTCGGCATTGCATCTTTTGCCATAAATAAATCCTTAATTGTATAAAATAAACAGCCCGGATTGACGCCCGGGCTATTTTCTTGAAGCCGAGACTATCGCACAGCCGCGTTTCGATGAAAAGGTTTTTTGCTCCCGGTCCCGGCGGCCGGCCCCGGCGCCCCGCCCGCACGGGAAGCGCTGGCGCATTGGTCTATAATCGCTGCCACCGTGCCCTGCACGCTACCGTGAGACTGCCTTGACTGCCAAACGACCCGGATTCCCCTGGCCTTCCCGCCGCGCCACCGTGCGCGCTATCATCATCGCCGGCTGCGCCGCGCTGGCCGCCGCCGTGCTGCTGGCCGCCTACCTGTTCCTGTATGTGCGCCCGCGCCTGCCCGAACTGGACGTCATCACCGACTACCAGCCGAAGATCCCGCTGCGCGTGTACACGGCCGACAATGTGCTGATCGGCGAATTCGGCGAGGAGCACCGCGACTTCGTGCCGATCGCGCAGGTGCCGGAAATGATGAAGAAAGCCCTGCTGGCCATCGAGGATAGCCGTTTCTACGAACACCACGGCATCGACTTCGTGCGCGCCGGTGGCGCCGTGCTGTCAAACCTGCGCCACGGCTTCGGCCACGGCGGCGGCTCCACCATCACCATGCAGGTGGCGCGCAACTTCTTCCTGACGCGCGAAAAAGTCGCCTCGCGCAAGCTCAATGAAATCATGCTGGCCCTGAAAATCGAAGCGGCCCTGTCGAAAGAGCAGATTCTCGAGCTGTACATGAACCAGATGTACCTGGGCCAGCGCTCGTTCGGCTTCGGCAGTGCGGCGCAGACGTACTTCGGCAAGCCATTGTCGGAACTGTCGATCGCGGAAATGGCCATGCTGGCCGGTTTGCCGCAAAACCCCTCGCGCCACAACCCGATCAGCAATCCGAAGAAGGCGCACGCGCGCCAGCAGCTGGTCTTGAAACGCATGCGCGAACTCGACTACATCAGCGAAGGCCAGTACCAGCAAGCGCTGGCGCAGCCGCTGCATATCAATACGCGCGGCAAGCAGGGTTTCGACACGCACGCCGAATACGTGGCCGAACTGGCGCGCCAGGCCGTGTATGCGCAGTTCAAGGAAGACAGTTACACCAAGGGTATCAGCGTCTACACGACGATCCTGAAAGCCGACCAGGATGCGGCCTACGCCTCGACGCGCCGCAACGTCATCGCCTACGACCAGCGCCACGGCTACCGCGGCCCGGAAACCTTCATCGACATGCCGGCTGACCCGGAACAGCGCGACGACGCCATCGATGCTGCACTGCAAAAACGCCCGGACAGCGATGGCCTGATCGCCGCCGTCGTCACGCAAGTGGCCAGCGGCAAGGTGCTGGCCGACATGGGCGATGGCGACGCCAAGGCCATCACGGGCGAGGGCTTGCGCTTTGCCGCCCCTGCCCTCTCCGCCAAGGCGAGCGCCGGCATCAAGCTGCGCCCTGGCGCCGTGATCCGCATCAGCCAGGATGCCAAGGGCAACTGGTCCATCACGCAAGTGCCGCTGGTGGCCGCCGCCTTCGTCTCGCTCGATGCGGAAACGGGCGCCTACCACGCCATGGTGGGCGGCTTCGACTACAATCTGCAAAAGTTCAACCACGTCACGCAGGCGTGGCGCCAGCCCGGTTCGGCCATGAAGCCCTTCGTGTATTCGGCGGCCCTGGAAAAAGGCTTTTCGCCGGCCACCCTGATCAACGACGTGCCCCTGGAAATGCAGGCGGGCGGCAAGGTGTGGGCGCCGCAGAATGACGACTTCAAGTTCGACGGCCCCATCACCATGCGCTACGCGCTGGCGCAATCGAAGAATGTGGCCTCGGTGCGCATCCTGCGCGCGCTGGGCGTGTCGTACACGCACGACTTCCTGGAAAAATTCGGCTTCGACCCGGCCCGACAGCCCAGCAACCTGACCATGGCGCTGGGTACGGGTTCCGTCACGCCCGTGCAGATGGCGGGCGCCTACGCCCTGTTCGCCAATGGCGGCCACCAGGTGGAACCGTACCTGATCGACCGCATCGTCGACGCCAGGGGCGCGATATTGATGCAGACCAAACCGCCCGCGCCAAACGACGACAAGACTCTGGCGCTGGACCCGCGCAACGCCTTCGTGATGGACAGCATGCTGCGCGAAGTAGCCCGCACCGGCACGGGCGCGGCGGCGGCGAAAAAACTGGGACGCAGCGACATCGCCGGCAAGACGGGCACCACCAGCGACGCCGTCGACGGCTGGTTCGCCGGCTACGGCGGCGGCATCGTGGCGGTGGCGTGGATGGGCTATGACGAGCCCAAGTCCTTGGGCGGACGCGAATTCGGCGCTACCCTGGCCATGCCGATCTGGATCGACTACATGCGCACGGCCCTGTCGACGCGCCCGCAAGTGACGCGCGCCGTGCCGGCGGGCCTGAGCCAGGTTGATGGCGAGTGGCTGTACGATGAATTCATCGACATGAACGGGATCAAGACCCTGGATATGGACGTGGAGACGCCGACGGATCCGGCGGCAGTGCCGGAGACGCTACCCATCGAAACCACGAACTGACGCAGGTATCTTGTCGGATTACGCTACGCTAATCCGACCTACCTATTACTGCATCAATCACCAATCGTAGGTCGGGTTAGCCGGGACGGCGTAACCCGACCAGTGCCACCGAGGTTTACACAGCGGTCATGCTCAAATACCCGCGCACCGTACTGACGACGCTGTCGGCGAAATCGTCGACATTGACCTTAGCGGCCCGGTACTTCCAGCGCTTCACGTACCAGTCCTGGAACAGGGCCAGGCAGTGCGCGGACAGCAAGGTGGGGTCGCCCTGCGGCTTCGGCTCGATTTCGGCGATGGTGGCAGCGATCAGCGTCTGCACGTACAGTTCCGAATTCTTCGCCATGCTGCGCTGCTCCACCTGCAGCACGCGCGAATCCATGAAGACGAAATAAAACCACGGCTGCAGCACTTCGGACAGGTAGATCGACGAGCGTATCATCGCCTCCAGCCGGTCCAGCGGCGACTTTACATCGGCAAACAGCAGCGGCAAGGCTTGCGTGGCGTGGCGCACCACATCCTCGATCATTTCGGCCAGTTGGTCCTTGCTGGTGATGTAGCCATACAGGCCACCCATCGACAGCCCCGTTTCGCGGCACAGGTCGCGCAAGCTCATGGCGCGGAAGCCCACGTCATTGGCCAAGCGAAAAGTGGCGACGAAGATGCGTTCGAGATTTTCCAGCGCCGGCTTGCGGCGTTTGACGCCGATACGTTCCGCGTGGCGGTCAAGAATATATTCCCAGATGTTTTCGCCATTTAAAGGCGTCATCTGCTGAAACTGTTCAAAATTGAAATGGGTCGACAAGTGCATTCCCAAGTAACGGTGTATGAGCAATGTAAGACAGCGCCTGAGCGGCGCTGCAAGACGGCGGGACGGCTGATGCCGGGCCGATTATAGCTCAGGAAAACAACTATTTGACCTTTCAACTATGCAATGGGCACAGACGCAACGCCAAATTCCCACAGTTATTGCGCTGCATCATGCAATTCACAGCAATTTAAATCCAGCGGTGCTACATTTAAAATCCGAGCGCTCGCTATATTTAATGCATCGATAGAATGTCCAGGGGCGCACGGCACATCGCTACAGCATCGACATTTCCATACTATTTCAAATAACGGAGACAAAATGAAGACACGCTTTTGGCAACTGCTATCGACCCTGCTCCTCATCCTCGCCATCCTGCCCGGCAGCGCCAGCGCCGCCGGCTACACGCAAACGAAGTACCCGATCGTGCTGGTGCACGGCCTGTTCGGCTTCGACAAGCTCGGCCCCGTCGAATATTTCTATGGCGTGCCCGCCGCCCTGCGCAGCGGCGGCGCGCAAGTGTACGTGACCACCGTGTCGGCCGCCAACAGCACGGAAGTGCGCGGCGAGCAGCTGCTGTCGCAGGTGCGGCAAATCCTCGCCGCCACGGGCGCGGCCAAGGTCAATTTGATCGGCCACAGCCACGGCGGCCCCACGGCCCGCTATGTCGCGTCCGTGCGGCCCGACCTGGTGGCGTCTGTCACCAGCGTGGCCGGCGTCAACAAGGGTTCGAAAGTAGCCGACATCCTCAGCGGCGCCATTCCCAATACCAGCGGTGCGCTGGGCAATGCGCTCGCCTCCCTGATCGGTATTTTGTCAGGCAACAAGGGACTGCCGCAAAACGCGGGCGCCTCGCTCGCCTCGCTGTCCACGGCCGGCTCGCTGGCTTTTAATAGCCGCCATCCGCAAGGCGTGCCCACCTCGGCCTGTGGCGAAGGCGCCTACCAGGTGCAAGGCGTGCATTACTTTTCGTGGAGCGGCGCGCAACCGTACACGAATGTGCTCGACGTGGGCGACCCGCTGCTGGCCGCCATCAGCCTGGCCTTCGGCGGCGTCAAGAACGATGGCCTGGTCAGCAGCTGCTCCAGCCACCTGGGCAAGGTGATCCGCGACGACTACGCCATGAACCACCTCGATGAAGTCAACCAGTTCGTCGGCATCGTCAACCTGTTCGAGACGAACCCCGTCACCGTCTACCGCCAGCAGGCCAACCGCCTGCAAGGCCTGGGACTGTAAGGAGGCTACGATGCGCACGAACGCGACCTGGATCATCGGCGCCAGCCTGGCGGCCCTGGCCCTGTACCTGGTGCTGCGGCCGGGCGAACCGCCCGCCCCGTCGCCGGAAAAACCGGAACCGGACCTGTTCGCGTTCGTGCGCTCGATGCAAGGCACCCGGCCCGACGGCAACGTGACGGTGGCCCCCGGCGACAAGCTGGTGGTCGACGCGGAACTGGGCCACCTGTTCGACTACTACCTGGCGGGCCTCGGCGAAAAACCGCTGGCCGCCATCCGCAGCCAGATCGAGGCGGAACTCGATAAACGCCTGGCGCCCGTCCCCGCCCGCGAAGCGAAGCGCCTGCTGGGCGCGTACCTGACCTACAAGCAGGCGCTGGCCGGCGCGGAGCAAGCCTTGCCGGCGCAAGCCGATGCGGCCCTGGCGGCGCGCGCGCGCCTGCAAGCCATGCGCGCCTTGCGCGGCAATTATTTTACGCCCGAGGAAAGCGCGGGCCTGTTCGCCGCCAGTGACGCGTATGACGACGACGCCGTGGCGCGCATGGCGATACTCGGCGACGCCACGCTGGACGAGGCGCAGCGCCAGGCGCAACTGGCGGCGCTGGATCAAAAAATGTCGCCGGCCCAGCGCGATGCCCGCGATGCACCGGCCAGGGTGGCGCAGCTGGACACCGCCGTGCAGGCGCTGCGGGCCCAGGGCGGCGGCGAGAATGAAGTCTACCGCCTGCGCGCCAGCACCTTCACGCCAGCGGCGGCAGCGCGCCTGGCGGAACTGGACCGCGAGGAATCGCAGTGGCAGCAGCGCATCATCGCGTATCAGGCGCAAAAGGCGCAGCAGGCGGGCCTGCCCGGCGGCGCACAGGACGCGGCAGCCCTGCAACAGCTGCGCGACGCCAGTTTCACGCCCGAGGAACAGCGCCGGCTGGGCGCCTACGAATAGCGTTCAAGCCAGCTGCGCCAGCAAAGCTGCTGCCGCCATCACGTCCGTCGTGTCGTGCCCCTGCGCATAGCCGGCATGCACAGGGGCCAGCAAGGCATGCGCGGCGGCGCCGTGGCCCTGTGCCTGCAGCACGGCCGCCAGGCTGGTGGCGCAGCGCAGCTCCCAGCCCGGCGCCTGCTGGCCCCTGGCCAGAAACAGCGCCTCTTCCAGCTGCGCGCGAACCGCTTCCAGGCCGGCCGCATCGCCTTGCGCCAGCGCCCGCCAGCGGTGATGCGCGTCGCGGCGCAGCACTTCCGGTGCGCTCCACGGCGCCTGGCCCGTGCGCGCGCGCCGCAGCGCATGGCTATCGGCGGCGGCGTCGTGCAAGGTGGCCATCAAATCGATCTGTATCGGCCAGCTGCGCACCGAAGGCCAGGGGAACGCCGTCAGCGCCTCGCCCGCATCGAGCAGGCGCTGGTAAGCGGCGCCCCAGGCGCTCCAGTACAGCAGGCCATAACGGGCCGCATGCTCGCACAGCAGGCAAGTCCAGGCATGCGCCTGTCCCCGCTGCCCGCACCACAGGGCGACAGGAATGGCATTGATGGCCAGCGCCACGCACAGTGTGACGCCATTGTGGTCGAAGCCCACCGTCACAGCCTCGCGCGCCAGCGCCAGCGCGTCGTCGGGACGCCCCTGCATCCACAGGCAGCGCGCCAGAGTGCCGCGCAGGCAAACCTGGTGGTCAGCCAGCAAGGCATTGTTGAAGCCAAGCTGTCCGGCGCCCTCGGGGTGCGCCAGCGCCGCCGACTGCGCGTAGCGCCCGCGCAGATACTCGCCCGCCGAGCGCATGCGCGCCAGCACCAGCCGCATCGCCGTGTCGGCGCGCGCTGCGCGCAGGGCCGCAAACTCGGCGACGTAATTGTCGGCACCCTGGAAATCGGCCATCTTCAGGCTGCAGATCCACATGCCGCAAATCGCCTCAAAGCGGCGGCTGTCGTCGTCCGTGCGCATGGCCAGCGCATAGCCGCGCCGGAACGAACGCAGCATGGTGCCAGTGACGCCCTGCGTATGCAGCAGCAGGTGCGCCAGCGAGGCGTGCAGCTGCATCTCGCTGTCAGGGTCCTCCAGCGCATGCCTGTCCATGCATGCGAGCGCCCGCTCGACGCGCACGCGGTACTCATCCATCAGCGACAGCTGATAAAACAGGGTTTGCGCGGCCAGGGTCAGGGCCACGCCCAGCGCCACGTCGCCGTCCTCGCCGAAAGCCCAGTCGATGGCGGCGCGCAGGTCATCGACATGGCGGCCGTAGCGCGCGCTCCAGTGCGCCGGCGCCATGCTTTCCCAGTCGGCGGCGATGCGTCCCGCCAGGCCCAGGCAATGGCGCGCATGGCGCAGCAGCACGGCGCGGGCGCCCCCGCTCGCCGACAGCTGCGCCGCGGCGTAGGCGCGCGTGGTGTCGAGCAGCCGGTAATACACGTGCTGGCGGCAAAGCTCGATGCTGACCAAGGACTTGGCCGCCAGGTCGGCCAGCGTATCGAACACGTCGCAGCCCGCCACGGCGCTGGCCGACTCCAGGCGGAAACGGCTCTTGAACACGCTCAGCGCCTGCAGTACCTGGCGCTCTTGCGCATCGAGCAAGCCGTAGCTCCAGTCGAGGGTGGCGCGCAGGGTCTGGTGGCGCAAGGGCATGTTGCGCGCGCCGCGCGTGAGCAGGCGAAAGCGGTCATCGAGCTGGCGGCGCAACTCGTGCAAACCGAAATGGCCGATGCGCCCGGCCGCCAGCTCCAGCGCCAGCGGGATGCCATCGAGGCGCCGGCAGATATCCACCACCACGGGCACGTCGGCGTCGGCCAGCACGAAAGCCTCGTCGACGGCCGCGCAGCGTTCGCAAAACAGCTGCACCGCGGCGAAGTGCCGCGCCGCCGCCGCATCGGGCACGGCATCGGCCGGCGGCAATTCCAGCGCGGGAAGGCGCAGCAACTGCTCGCTGGTGATGCGCAGCGGCTCGCGGCTGGTGGCCAGCACATGCAGCAGTGGCGCGCCCTTGAGCAAGGCATCGGCCAGCGTGGCGGCAGCGCCGATCACGTGTTCGCAGTTATCGAGCACGATCAGCATGTGGCGCGGGCGCAGGTAGGCCAGCAGGACCGGCATGGCGTCGCCGGCCGGCACCGCCACGCCCAGCGCAGTGGCCAGCGCCAGCGGCACCAGGCGGCCCTCGTCCAGCGGCGCCAGGTCGACGAAACACACGCCGTCGGCATAGCGGCGCAGCACGCGCGTGGCCAGGACGACGGCCAGGGTGGTCTTGCCGATGCCGCCCGGACCGGCAATGCACAGCAGGCGCAATTGCAGCAGCTGGTTGGCCATCGTTTGCAGCGCCTCGGCGCGGCCCAGCATGCGCGTCAGCATGACGGGCAGGTTATGCCGCGGCTCCACGCCCGCCATACCGGGCGCCGGCCGGCCCGTGTGCGCCAGCGGCGCCAGGAAGCCGTAGCCGCGCCCGGGAATGGTGGTGATGTAGCGCTGGCCATCGCGGCCATCGCCGAGCGCCTTGCGCAGCGCCGCCAGGTGCACGCGCAAGGTCGCGTCATCGACCACGGCGTGGGGCCAGACGATGGTCACCAGTTCATGCTTGTCGACGATGTCGCCGGCGCGCTCCAGCAGGGCCAGTAGCAAGTCCATGGCCCTGCTGCCCAGGCGCAGCGCGCGGTCGCCCTCGAACAGCACGCGCTCCAGCGGCAAAAGGCGAAACGGGCCGAAGACATAGGCCGGGACGGGACTGTTTATCATTCTTGCGTGGGGGAGTAGGTGTTAAAGCACGCGGCTTGCAGAGGACCTATTTTACTGAGCATCCGCGCCGTGCCGCATGGCGCCTTGTTGCGGCGCTGTTACACGGCCGGCTGGCGCGCCAGCGGACAGCAGCGCGGCCACCTCGGCTGCGGGCGCCGGCCGGTGCAGGTAAAAGCCCTGCACCTGCGGGCAGCCCAGGCGCCGCAGCTGCGCCAGCTGTTCGCCGTTTTCCACGCCCTCGGCCAGCACCTGCAAGCCCAGGCCGCGCGCCATGGCAAGCGTCGAGGCAACGATGACCGCGTCGCGGCCACTGCTGCCCAGATCATGGATGAAAGAGCGGTCGATCTTGATGGTGTGAATCGGCAGCATCCTGACATGACTCAATCCCGCATGACCGGTGCCATAATCGTCGAGCGAAATGGCCAGGCCCAGCGCGCGCAGGCGGCGCAATACCTGCGTCGCCTGCGCCATGTCGTCAATGCAGCAGCTTTCCGTCACTTCCAGCTCCAGCAGGCCGGGAGGAATGGCGTGGCGCTGCAGGCAGCGCAGCACGAAGTCAGGCAAGTGTGGCTGGCACAGCTGGCGCGCCGAGACATTCACGGCGACAGGCACCAGGGGCAAGCCCGCCGCGCGCCACTGCGCCAGCTGGCGGCAGGCGGCGGCGATGCCCCAGTTGCCCAGCGCGACGATGGCGCCAGTCTGCTCGGCCAGGCCGATGAAGGCGTTCGGGTAGATCAGGCCATGGCGCGGATGGTCCCAGCGCAGCAGCGCTTCCAGGCCGACCAGGCGCAGTTGCGCCGTATCGAATTTGCCCTGGTAGTGGAAGCAGAATTCGCCGTCGACGATGGCGCTGTCCAGGCGCGCCTGCAGCTCGCGGCTGCGCGCCGATGCCAGCGGCGTGCCGCCTTGCCCATCGCGCGCCTGGCGCCGCGCCCGCCACAGCGCGACGCAGCCGAGCCAGAACCTCGCCAGGCGCGCCACTAGGCCAGCAGGCGCGGCACGGCCGGCGCGCTCCGGCGCGACAAACTGTGCGCCGGCCCCTGCTGCAGGTGAAAGACGCTGACCACCTGCAGCAGCTTCGCCGCCTCTTCCACCGAGCAGCGCAGACGCGTGCCGATTTTCATATTTGCCATCTATTCGCATCCTTCAGTGTGGTGCATCGGTCATCGCGCCTGACTCGCATGCAAGGCTGACGGCAATGGCTGCCGCCTGCCACGTATGGCCGGACGCAACAGGCGAAGGGGTCAGCCGGGATGTGGCCGAGGCGGGAACAAGGGGTGGTACGGCAAGCAGTGTGAGTTATCTCACAAGCAATGTCGCGTTAAGTTTTGAAAAGATTTGCTTAGATGGCAAAACAGCTATTCTCACAACGATATTTTTTTAGCAAGTTGCAAGCGCCGTGCGCGCATGTAAAAACGGCCGCGCAAGGCGGCCGTCCGGTAGCGCATGCTGGCGCCGTCACGCCATCAGAACACTTCCCATTCGTCGTCGCGCGGCGTGCTGTGGCGCGAGGAAGGCACCGCGTGCAGGGCCGGGCGTCCCGCGGTGGGACGCGGTGCCGGACGCTTGGTCGCGGCGCTGGCCACCACGCGGCGCGGCGCGGCCGCCTTGGCATGCGTGGCAGGCGCCTGTGCGCCAGCGAGCTTGAAGACGCTGACCACCCCGGCCAGCTGGCCCGATTGCTCCTGCAGCGATTCGGCCGCGGCGGCCGCTTCTTCCACCAGGGCCGCATTTTGCTGCGTCACCTGGTCCATCTGGCTGATGGCCTGGTTGATCTGGTCGATGCCCGAGCTTTGCTCCTGCGTGGCCAGGCTGATTTCCGCCATGATGTCCGTCACGCGCTGCACGCTGGAGACGATTTCGGCCATCGTGCTGCCCGCCTCGGCCACCAGCTTGCTGCCCGCGTCGACCGCCACCACGGAATCGCCGATCAGGGTCTTGATTTCTTTCGCTGCGCCGGCAGACCTTTGTGCCAGATTACGCACTTCCGTCGCCACCACGGCGAAACCGCGTCCCTGCTCGCCCGCGCGCGCCGCTTCCACGGCGGCGTTGAGCGCCAGGATATTCGTCTGGAAGGCGATGCCGTCGATGACGGAAATGATGTCGACGATCTTGCGCGAGGAATCGTTGATGGCGTCCATGGTCTCGACCACCTTGCCCACCACTGCACCGCCCTTGACGGCGACGCCGGAGGCGCTCAGCGCCAGCTGGTTGGCCTGCTGGGCATTGTCGGCATTCTGCCGCACGGTGGAGGTCAGTTCTTCCATCGACGATGCCGTCTCTTCCAGCGAACTGGCCTGCTCTTCGGTGCGCGAGGACAGGTCCAGGTTGCCGCTGGCAATTTCCGACGACGCCGTGGCGATCGTTTCCGTACCGCTGCGCACCTGGCCGACGATGTTGACCAGGCTGGAATTCATGTCTTTCAGCGCCTGCAGCAGCTGGCCCGTTTCTTCCGTCGTGTGCACCTCGATCTGGCTGGTCAGGTCGCCCGAAGCCACCGTTTGCGCCACTTTCACGGCCACATTGATCGGCTGCGTGATGGCGCGCGTGATGTAGGCGGCGCAGCCGATGCCCAGCGCGGAGGCCAGCAAGCCGAGGATGAGCATCAGGCTTTCCGAGCGGATCACGGCCGCGCTGCCGTCCTTGATGCTGACGTCTGCCACGCCGTTATTGAGCTTGATGATCTCATTGAGCGTGCCCTCGGCCTTGCCGAACAGGCTGCGCGAAGCCAGGTACTGCTGGTAGAACGCCACGAACAGCTCTTTCTGCCGCGGCTCGTCGCGGTTGTCGGCCAGCTGGCGCAAGATGGCGCGCACCTTGTCATCATCGCCCTTCCAAGCGGCCCATTCCTCCAGGAAACGTTTCCACAGCACGGCTTCCTCCGGCGTTTGCGGCAGTGGCTCGTACAGCTTGCGACCGGCCTCGATATTGCTCCAGGCCTTGGTGCGCAGCTGCAGCGCTTCCGCGAACTTGTCTTGTGCCTGGTAATTGTTTTCATAGATGGCGGCCGTCAGGGTGGCGGCGGCGACGGCCGTCTGGCCCTCGTTCATCATCATCAAGCCCTGGATCGACGGCAGGCGCACCACGCCGATCTCGTTGACGGCGTTACCCACGGTGGCAATGCCCGTGTAACCGCAGATGCCCACCACCAGCATGGCCGCCATCATCACGGCGACGAGGGTCGCCAACTTCCATTTGATCAGTAAATTCTTAAACATGGCTAGATCCTTTATTAGTCAAAACGGCTGCTGGCAAGGCTGAGGCTGGCATGTTCGGGTAGAACGGCTGACATTTGTATAAAGGTGGCGGGGTTGGGGCGTACGCTTCGTTACAATTGGCGAGAATTCATAAATGGAAGCATAGAGGAAAAATATGTTTCTGGCTGATACATACTTGATACAAAACAAGATTTATTTCTTTACTGTGGCGGGTGTTGCACAGCGGGCAAAAAAAATGGCTTGGCGCCCTGCTTTGGTGCAAAAAATCGCCGCGTGCCCCTATTGGCTGCGCAGTTGATAGTCGTATAAGATGAGCAACAAGCAAACAACAGGCAGACCATGGCATATCCTATCGAACACAAACTGGTGATCGGGGTCGCTTCCAGCGCCCTGTTCGACCTGGCCGAATCGCACCAGGTCTACCTCGACAACGGCCCCGAGGAATACCGCAAGTATCAGGAAACGCATATCGACACGGTCTTGCCGCGCGGCGTGGCCTTCCCCTTCATCCGCCGCTTCCTGAACATCAACAAGCACTATCCGCGCCAGTCGCCCGTGGAAGTGGTGCTGTTTTCGCGCAATTCGCCGGAAACGGGCTTGCGCGTGATGCACTCGATTGCCCACTACGGCCTGGATATTTCGCGCGCCGCCTTCATGACGGGCAAGTCGCCCTACCCCTACCTGCCTGCCTTCAACGCCTCGCTGTTCCTCAGCGCGAATGAAGGCGACGTGCGCAGCGCGCTGGCCTGCAACTATCCGGCCGGCCTGGTGCTGCCGTCGCGCACGGAAGACGACGAGAACGACGAAGAACTGCGCGTGGCCTTCGATTTCGACGGCGTGATCGCCGACGACGAAGCGGAAACCGTGTTCAAGCGCAACAATGACGTCGATGAATTCCACGCCCATGAAACCCTGAACGTGGGCACGCCGCACCGCCCCGGCCCGCTGGCCGACCTGTTCCAGAAGCTGGCCACCATGCAGCGCCTGGAAGAAAAGGCGCAGCGGCGCGACCCCGGCTACAAGAAGATTTTGCGCATCGCCATCATCACGGCGCGTAATGCGCCCTCGCACGAAAGAGTCGTGACGACCCTGAAAAGCTGGGGCGTGGCGGCCGACGAGACGTTTTTCCTGGGCGGCATGGACAAGTCGCGCGTGCTGGCCGTGTTCAAGCCGCATATCTTCTTCGACGACCAGATGAGCCACCTCAAATCGGCGGGCGGAACCATACCGATGGTGCACGTCCCCTTCGGCATCGCCAATGTCCGCGCAGGATAAAACCTGCTGCGCGTCGCGCTTTGCGGCCTGCGATGCTCACCGTACTAGCGTACGGCTGCGCTTCTTGACCACAAATCACTGCCGCTCGCGACGGTTTTCTCAAGCGCGGAGATGAGGGCGATGGTCTATAATCTCGCCTGTCAGCGCCGTCACTGGCGGCGCTGCGCGCACCACAGCTGTCCCATTCAACTGCCTCTGCCACTAGTGTCATCGCCTGCATGTCCTTAGACTTAACAAAAGCCCTCCCCAAGCCCGGCAATCGCTACGCGTTGCCCGCCCTGTATGGTTCATCCGACGCCTATGCCCTGGCGCTGGCCGCCTTGGCCTTGAAAGCGCGGGGCCAGATGCTGGCCGTGGTGGTGGCGCAGGCCAGCGACGGCCAGCGCCTGCTCGATGAAATCCCGTGGTTTGGCGGCAAGGAACTGCGCTGCCATCTGCTGCCGGACTGGGAAACCCTGCCCTACGACGCCTTTTCGCCGCACCAGGACCTGGTCTCCGAGCGCCTGGCCACCCTGCACGAAATCCAGACGCGTCAGTGCGACGTGCTGATCGTGCCGGCCACCACGGCGCTGGTGCGCCTGGCGCCGCCGTCCTTCTTGGCCGCCTACACCTTCTTCTTCAAGAAGGGCGAAAAGCTCGACGAAGCGCGCCTGAAGTCGCAGCTGACCCTGGCCGGCTACAGCCATGTCTCGCAAGTGATGTCGCCCGGCGAATACTCGGTGCGCGGCGGCCTGCTCGACTTGTTCCCCATGGGTTCAGCCCTGCCCTACCGCCTGGACCTGTTCGGCGACACCATCGAGACCATCCGCACCTTCGATGCCGACACCCAGCGCTCGCTGTATCCCGTGCATGAAGTACGGTTGCTGCCGGGCCGCGAATTTCCCATGGACGAAGCGGCGCGCACCACCTTCCGCAACCGCTGGCGCGAGCAGTTCGAGGGCGACCCATCGCGCTCGGTGGTCTACAAGGACATCAGCAGCGGCATCGCCTCGGCCGGCATCGAATATTATTTACCCCTGTTCTTCGAGCAGACGGCCACCCTGTTCGACTACCTGCCGCCCGACGCTTCGCTGGCCCTGGTGGGCGATATCGACGCTGCCATCGGGCGCTTCTGGACCGATACCCAGTCGCGCTACCGCTTTTTGAAGGCGGACCGCGAGCGGCCGATTTTGCCGCCCGAATCGCTGTTCCTGTCCGACGAGCAGTTCTTCGGCCTGGCCAAGCCCTACCCGCGCCTGGCGATTGCGAAATCGAACGACGCTCTGGCCTCCGAACTGTCGGCGCCCGTGCCGAACATCGCCGTCAACCGCCGCGCCGACGACCCGCTGGCCAACCTGCGCAGCTATCTGCTGCAATCGGGCCGCCGCGTGATGATCTGCGCCGAATCGAACGGCCGCCGCGAAACCTTGCAGCAGTATTTCACCGAATATGATCTGCACCTGACGCCGGTGGAAGGCAGCGACGGCTTCCTGCAATCCGATGCCAAGCTGATGCTGGGCGTGGCGCCGCTGCATGCGGGCTTCGAGCTGTTCACGCCGGACGGCAATCTCGCCTTCATCACGGAAACCGAACTGTATGCCGGTTCCGGCCGCCGCGTAGGCACCAAGAAGCAGGAAGGCGTGACGCAGGTCGAATCGATGGTGCGCGACCTGTCGGAGCTGAAAATCGGCGACCCCGTGGTGCACATCAACCACGGCATCGGGCGCTACATGGGCCTGACCAGCATGGATCTGGGCGAAGGCGAGACGGAATTCCTGCACCTCGAATACGCCAAGGACACGAAACTGTATGTGCCGGTGTCGCAGCTGCATGTGATCTCGCGCTATTCGGGCGCCTCGCCGGAAGACGCGCCGCTGCACTCGCTCGGTTCGGGCCAGTGGGAAAAAGCGAAAAAGCGCGCCGCAGAACAAGTGCGCGACACGGCCGCCGAGCTGCTCAACCTGTATGCGCGCCGCGCGCTGCGCCAGGGCCACTCGTTCGAATTCTCGTCGCACGACTACCAGCGCTTCGCCGACAGCTTCGGCTTCGACGAGACGCCGGACCAGGCCGAAGCCATCCGCAACGTCATCAAGGACATGACCTCGGGCAAGCCGATGGACCGCCTGGTGTGCGGCGACGTCGGCTTCGGCAAGACGGAAGTGGCGCTGCGCGCGGCGTTCATCGCCGTCATGGGCGGCAAGCAGGTAGCGATACTGGCGCCCACCACCCTGCTGGCCGAGCAGCATGCGCAAACCTTCGCCGACCGCTTCGCCGACTGGCCCGTGCGCATCGCGGAATTGTCGCGCTTCCGCAGCGGCAAGGAGATCACGCAGGCGTTCAAGGGTATGGCCGACGGCACCATCGACATCGTCATCGGCACGCATAAACTGCTGTCCGATGACGTCAAGTTTACCCGTTTGGGCCTGGTCATCATCGACGAGGAACACAGGTTCGGCGTGCGCCAGAAGGAAGCCCTGAAAGCCTTGCGCGCGGAAGTGGACGTGCTGACCCTGACGGCCACGCCGATCCCGCGCACCCTGGGCATGGCGCTGGAAGGCTTGCGCGACTTTTCCATCATCGCCACGGCGCCGCAAAAGCGCCTGGCCATCAAGACGTTCGTGCGCAGCGAAGGCGAAGCGATCATCCGCGAAGCCTGTCTGCGCGAACTCAAACGCGGTGGCCAGATCTACTTCCTGCACAACGAGGTGGAAACCATCCAGAACCGCCTGGCCATGCTGACGGAACTGCTGCCCGAGGCGCGCATCGCCGTGGCGCACGGCCAGATGCACGAGCGTGATCTGGAAAAGGTCATGCGCGACTTCGTCGCCCAGCGTTTCAACATTTTGCTGTGCACGACCATCATCGAGACGGGTATCGACGTGCCGACGGCGAACACCATCATCATGCACCGCGCCGACAAGTTCGGCCTGGCGCAGCTGCACCAGTTGCGCGGCCGCGTGGGCCGTTCGCATCACCAGGCCTACGCCTACCTGCTGGTGCACGACGTGCAAGGTCTGACCAAACTGGCGCAGCGCCGGCTGGACGCCATCCAGCAGATGGAAGAACTGGGCAGCGGCTTTTACCTGGCCATGCACGACCTGGAAATCCGCGGCGCCGGCGAGGTGCTGGGCGAGAGCCAGTCGGGCGAGATGACGGAAATCGGCTTCCAGCTGTATTCGGACATGCTGCACGAAGCCGTGCGCTCGCTGAAGGCCGGCAAGGAGCCGGACCTGGCTGCGCCGCTGGCCTCGACCACCGAGATCAACCTGCACGTGCCGGCCCTGCTGCCAGCCGATTTTTGCGGCGACGTGCACGAGCGCCTGTCGATCTACAAGCGCCTGGCCAATTGCGCCACGCCAGAGAAGATCGACGATATCCAGGAAGAACTGATCGACCGCTTCGGCAAGCTGCCCGACCCCGTGAAAGCGCTGATCGAGACGCACCGCCTGCGCATCGCGGCGAAAACCGTGGGCATCGTCAAGATCGATGTGCATGGCGAGGCGGCCACCTTGCAATTCATGGCCAAGCCGCCCATCGACCCGATGCGCATCATCGAGCTGATCCAGAAGAACCGCCATATCAAGCTGCATGGCCAGGACAAGCTGAAAATCACGGCCGCCATGCCCGACCTGGCCGCGCGCGTGACGCAGATCAAGACCACCATCAAGCAATTGACGGTGTAGACCATTTCGACCATTTATGCAGGATAGCCCCATGACCAACACGACTTCCATCACCATGAACCTGATCCTGCAGGGCCTGGACGGCGATAGCGCCCGCCTCGAGCGCATCGCCGCCCTGGCCGCGCCCACTTCCATCACGCGCCTGGGGCCGAACGCCGTGCGCTGCGAGCAGATCGCCTATTCGCCCGCGCTGCGTCCCACCATCGAAGTAGCGGCCCAGGCGGCGCAGCTGGACGCCACCTACATGATGGGCCAGCGCGAACTGAGTGAATTCAAGCTCGTGGCGATGGACATGGACTCGACCCTGATCACCATCGAGTGCATCGATGAAATCGCCGACATGCAGGGCTTGAAACCGCAAGTGGCGGCCATCACGGAAGCGGCCATGCGCGGCGAGCTCGATTTTAGCGCCAGCCTGAAGCAGCGCGTGGCCCTGCTCGAAGGCCTCGACGCATCGGCGCTGCAGCGCGTCTACGACGAGCGTTTAAAACTGTCGCCGGGCGCGGAAACCATGCTGGCGGCCGTACAGAAGGCTGGCCTGAAAACCCTACTGGTGTCGGGCGGTTTTACCTTCTTCACCGAGCGCCTGAAGCAGCGCCTGGGCCTCGATTACACGCACGCGAACGAGCTGGAAATCGTCGACGGCAAGCTGACGGGCCGGGTTTTGGGCGGCATCGTCGACGCCGAGGAAAAGCAGCGCACGGTGGAGCGCGTGTGCGCGCAGCTGGGCATTACGCCAGCGCAAGCCATCGTCATGGGCGACGGCGCCAACGACTTGAAAATGATGGGCATCGCCGGCCTGTCCGTGGCCTTCCGCGCCAAGCCGGTGGTGCGTTCGCAAGCCGATGTGGCGCTGAACTTTGTGGGTCTCGATGGCTTGCTCAACGTATTGACCTGAGTTGGCGCGTGGCGGTGCGCGCAGGCTTGCATATTTTTGCTATATTGCAAACTTGTGACTACCAAGCTTGCCCATCGTGAAAGAGCACCGCATGCCGCCACCGCTGCCAGAAGAGATACAACGCCACCTGGATGTGTTCGTATCCGCCGCGCAAAGCGCGTTTGGTGACGACCTTGCCGCTGCCGTGCTGTTTGGCTCGGCCGCCGATGGGCAGATACGCGCCACCTCCGACGTCAACCTGCTGTTGCTGCTCAAGCGCTTTACGCCGCAGACGGCAGATGCGCTGCGCGGACCCTTGCGCCTGGCGCACGCCGCCATCGATTTGCAGGTGATGTTCCTGCAAGAAAACGAATTGACGCAGGCCGCCGACGCCTTCGCCGTCAAGTTCGCCGACATCATTGCGCGCCACAAGGTGCTGTATGGCGTTGCCCCTTTCGCCAGCCTGCACACCAGCCGTGACGCCGTGCTGCGCCGGCTGCGGCAAGTACTGCTGAACCAGCAGGTGCGCATGCGCGAACGGTATATGCTATTGAGCCTGAATGAAGAACAGCTGGCCGGCGCCATCGCCGACGCAGCCGGTCCGCTGCGTGCGGCCGCGGCCTCGCTGGCGCAGCTGGAGAGCAAGTCTGCGCAGTCCGGCAAGCAGGCGCTCGAAGCGTTTGTCGACCAGCTGGGCGATCCGGCCCTGCACTCTGCCCTGCAAGCCATGTCTGCGGCGCGCGAAACGGCGCGCCTGGCGCCGGGGCAAGCCATGCCCGCCTTCACGGGCTTGATGACGATTACCGGACACTTGCGCGAACACGCGGAGCAGATGCGGTGAACGGCGTCAATCCGTTCGACTGGAGCGGGCCGTGGTTCCTGCTGGCCTACCTGATCTTCGGCGTGCTCGTGTACTACCTCGCGCGCGAGCTGCTGATCCGCCAGGAATTGCGCAATCCGCATGCCCAGCTGTCGCTCGCCGACGATCCCTACCGCATCGCTTTTTTGCGCGGCGGCGCGCTCGAAGCCGTGAAGATCGCCGCCATCGTGCTGGTCGACCGCGGCTTGCTGCGCGCCGATGGCCCGCTGCTGGAAACGGCCAGCGCCGACAGTCTGCGCTTCGCCAGCCATGACATCGAACGCGACGTGCTGCGGCTGTACCTGGGCCGCCAGGGCCACAGCAAGGAACTGGCCGCGCAGGCGGACATGCTGCCATCGTGCCGCGCCTACCAGGACAGCTTGACGCAGCAGGAATTACTGGTCGGCCCGCCGCTGCTGCGTCGGCGCGAACGCATCACCTGGCCCGCGCACTATTTGCTGCTGACGGTGGCCGCCGTCAAGGCCGTCATCGCCATCAGCCGCCAGCACTACAACCTGCTGTTCCTGGCGCTGCTGCTGGCGATCTTCCTGCTCATGCTGCGCGGCTTGCGCACCCAGGCGACCAGCTGGAGCGCGCAGCGGCTGCTGACCGACTTGCGCATGCTGTTTGGCCGCCTGAACCTGCGCGCATCGCGCCTGAACGCAGGCAGCAGCAGCGCCGACATGGCCCTGCTGGCCGCCATCTTCGGCCTCGGCGCCCTGCCCTTGTCCGTGTACGCGTATGTCGCCGAGCTGTACCCGGCACCCCGGCAAGGCACGGGTAGCGACTCCTCGTCCGGCAGCATGGGCGACTCGTCATCGGGCGGCGGTGATGGCGGCGGCGGCGATGGCGGCGGCAGCGGCTGTGGCGGTTGCGGTGGTGGCGGCGGCTGTGGCAGTTAGCCAGGAAACCGCGCGCGACCGCGTCGGCCTGGGCTGGCGCGGCGAACTGGCTGCCGGCATCCTGTCCAACCTGGCGCAGATCGATGTGCTGGAAGTGATCGCCGACGATTATTACCGCGCCTCGCGCGCCGGCATCGCGGCCTTGAGCAGCCTGGCGCGCCAGGTGCCGGTGAGCCTGCACGGCGTCGGCATGGGGCTGGCCTCGACGATTCCCGCCGACCCGCGCCGCCTGCATGCGATGGCGCGCCTGATGCGGCAGGTGCAAGCCGAATCCTGGTCAGAGCACCTGAGTTTCGTGCGCGCCAGCGGCGTGGAAATCGGCCACCTGGCGGCGCCGCCGCGCACGCCGCTCAGCGCCGCCGGCGCGATCGCCAATATCGCGCTGGCCACGCGCATCGTCGGCAGCGCGCCGCTGATGGAAAACATCGCCACCCTGGTCGCCCCGCCAGCCAGCACCCTGGACGAAGCCGAGTGGCTGACGCAGATTATCCACGGCGCGCACGTGCCGCTGCTGCTCGACCTGCACAACCTGTATGCGAATGCCGTCAATTTTGGGGAAGCGCCGGAGCAATTGCTGCTGCGCCTGCCCCTGGACCGGGTCGGCGCCGTGCACCTGAGCGGCGGCCACTGGATAGCCGCGCCGGGCGGCGGCCAGCGCCTGCTGGACGATCATCTGCACGACGTGCCGCCCGCCGTCTTCGCTTTACTGACCCAGCTGGCGCGCCTTGCACCGCAACCCTTGACGGTGATCGTCGAACGCGACGGCAATTACCCGTCGTTCGAGCATGTGCTGGGCCAGCTGGAGCTGGCGCGGGCGGCCTTGCGCGAGGGGCGCAGCGCATGAGCTCTCCCGCACTCGAGACCTACCTGGCCAGGCTGTACACGGACGACGCCCTGCGTGCCGCCTTCCTGCTCGATCCCCGGGCGCAAGCCTTGCAGCACGGCTTGTCGCCGCAGGAAGCGGAGGCGATGGCGGCCATGGACCGCGTCGGCCTGCAGATGGCGGCGGCCAGCTATCGCGCCAAGCGGGCCGGGCGCGCCGGACATGGCAGCCAGCCCAAGCCGGCGCAGCGCTGGTGGCGCCGGCTTCTGGCAGCCTGGACCTGACAAGCTACAACTGCCACAGCCGCAACGGCAGCAAGCCCCACCAGGCCAGCACCAGCAGCAGTTGCAGCGCCGCAAGCAAGGCCACCCAATCCCATTTCGCCCACGAGCCCGCCTCGGCCGCCGTGCCACGGCTGCGCCAGCAGCGCGCCAGGCCAAACGCCACGGCCAGCGGCAATGCACCCGTGACCAGCGCCAGCAGCACGCTGGCCACGCTGACGTCGCCCAGGCGCAGGAAAGACTGGAAATAGAAAAACGGCAGCGGCAGGAGCAGCGACAGCAGCGACAGCAGGGGCGCGAACAGATGGTCGCCCCGCCCCAGGCGGCGCAGCGCGGCGCGCCAGACACCCACCACCAGCACGTACAGCAAGCCCGCCATGCCCAGCGCCAGGCTGCCCCACAAGACCAGCATGCGCAGCATCGACACCCGCTCATAGCTGCGCAAGCCGTCGCTGAGGATATGCTTGCCATCTTCCTGCATCAGCACGTGCGATGGCGTGCTGCGGTCGCTGGCGCGGAACAGCAAGCCGCCCACCGGTTCCAGTTCCTTCGGCTCGCCCTGGAACGGGATCAGGAACAGCGACTCGCCATCCCATTTCAGGCGCGTAAAGCCGAAGACGGCATCGACCCAGGCCATGCTGGCCATGGGGCTCGGTGACGGCACATACACGCCCTGCCAGTTTTCCACCGTGGGCGCGGGCGTGCCCTGCGGGGCCGGCGCGCGCAGCGGCAGCTCCAGGTCGCGCAGCAGCAGGCGGTTGAAGCGTTCATAGTCGGCTGCTTCCGCATCCGTATTGAAGGCCACGAAGAAGGCGCTGTCCTGCTCAGGATAGATACACAGCATGGCGCGAAAACCCACGGCCGTGCCAGGGTGGCAGGCGCCCACCACATTGTGGCGGTCGCGCACGGCAAGGGCCAGGCCATGCCCCGTTTCCAGGCCCGCCTGCGCCGCATCCGTGCCGGCCGGCTCGGACAAGGCGCCCATCAGCGCCGGGTCGATGAAGCGCTTGTCCTGCAGCTTGCCGTCGCCCATCAGGAATTGCGCCAGCTTGCCCATGTCGGCCGCCGTGGTGGTAAATTGCGCGGCCGGACGCAGGTACTGCGGCACGGCCGCTTGCGCCACGCCATGCTCGAAGTGGCCCATGGCCAGGCGCGGATCTGCCTGCGCGCCCGTCTGTTTGCCCCCTTGTGTGCTCATTTGCGTAACATAGGCAAACGTGCTGTCCGCCATGCCCAGCGGCTGCAGCAGCTGCGCATCGAGGTAGCGTTCATAGGGCTGGCCCGTGACCTTCTCGATCACCATGCCCAGCAAGCCATAACCCATGTTGGAATACGCATAGCGGCTGCCGGGCCGCGCGCGCACGCGCAGCAGATTGCGCCCGCCGTCAAAGGCGGCGGCCAGCGGCGTCTGCGGCGCCGGATTCATGCTGAACGCCTGCCAGAAGCGCACGTTATCGAGGCCGGACGTATGCGCCAGCAGGTGGCGTATGCGCACGGGGTCGCTGGCCTGCCACGGGTTGTTCAGCGCCAGTTCCGGCAGCACCTGCTGCAAGGGCGTGTCGAGCGTGAGCCGCTCTTCGCTGACCAGGCGCAAGACGCCCAGCGCCAGCGCCACCTTGCCCACGGAACCCACTTGCACGCGCGTGTCCGCCTGCATGGGTAGGTGTTTGGCGGCATCGCGCTGGCCCGACGCGCCGACTTTGACTGTGCCATCGGGCAAGACTTCGCTCCAGACGGCGCCCGCCAGGCCCTCTTCCTTCAAGCCGGTGGCAAACTCCGCCTCCAGCGCAGGCGCGGCGGCATGGGCCGCCGTGGCGCACAGCAGCAAGGCCGGCACGGCGCGCCGCAGCCATGACCTGGCGCGCGCGGCCAAGGTGGGATGTAGATCTGCTTTCAACAATGTATTTCGCCTTTTTCCATGGATTGCGCTCCCGTTCAACAGAGCTTGTTACAATAAAAACCTGAGCAAACAATCAAGCAGGAGCCTGCATGTCACAAGATATTATTTTGGATACCCCACTCCGGCAAACCAAAAATCTGGCCTGGTGGTTGTACCTGATACATGGCGCCAGCTTTGTGTTTTCGCTGGGCGCGTTTTCCTTCATTCCGCTCATCATCAATTATGTGAAGCGGGACGAGGCGGCCGGGACCTTCGTGTACAGCCATCACAGCTGGATGATCCGTTCCTTCTGGTGGTATGTGGCCTGGATCGTCGTCGGCGCCGTGCTGTGGGTCACCATCATCGGCATTCCGCTGGCGTTCGTCGTGTGGGGCGTGGCCTGGCTGTGGAAAGCCTACCGCTTGCTGCGCGGCTTCCTCGACCTGAACAACAACACCCCCGTCCCCATGTAAAAGGTGCTTCGCGGCAAGCCAACGGCTTGCCGCTGCCTACATCGCCGCGAACGCCCGTTCGATATCGGCGATCAAGTCCTGCGGATCTTCCAGTCCCACGTTCAGGCGCACCAGCTGGCCCGGCAACTGCCAGCCCTTGCGCATGGCGGCGATGCGGTACGGCATCACCAGGCTGTTCGCGCCGCCCCAGCTGTAGCCTATCTTGAATAACTGCAAGGCATCGACGAAACGGTCCGTCTGCTGTTCCGTGTAGCGGGCATCGAACAGCACGGAAAACAGGCCGCCCGCGCCCGTGAAATCGCGCTGCCAGATGGCGTGACCGGGGCAATCGGCGAAGGCCGGATGCAGCACCGTGGTGATCTCGCTTCTTCCCTTCAGCCAGGCGGCCACCGTTCGCGCGCCCGCATCGTGCGCGTCGAAGCGCAGCTTCATGGTGGGCAAGCCGCGCAGCACCAGGTAGGCATCATCGGCGCCCACGCCCATGCCCAAACGCATGTGCGCCTGCGCCAGGCGCTCATGCAGCGCCCTGTCCCGCGTGATCAGCGCGCCCATCAGCACGTCCGAGCCGCCCGACTGGTATTTCGTCAGCGCCTGCATGATGATGTCCACGCCCAGGTCGAAGCCGCGCAGGGCCAGGCCGGCCGACCAGGTGTTATCCAGAGCGACGAGTACGCCGCGCGCGTGGGCGGCCGCGCAGATGGCGGGCAAGTCCGGCACTTCCATGGTCACGGAACCCGGTGCTTCCGTCCAGATGAGCTTGGTATTCTCCCGGATCAAGGCCCCGATGCCGGCGCCGATCAGCGGGTCGTAATAGCGCGCCGTGATGCCGAAATCCTGCGCCAGCCAGCGTCCCAGTTCGCGGTTCGGGTTGTATATGTTTTCCGGCAATAAAACGTCATCGCCCGTTTTGAGCAGCGCAAAATCCGCCATGGCGATGGCCGCCAGGCCCGATGGCGCCAGCAGGCAGTGTGTGCCCCCTTCGATCTCGGCCAGCCGCGCTTCCAGGGTGAAGGTGGTGGGCGTGCCGTGCAAGCCGTAGGTGTAGGCGTTTTTCTCTTTCCAGTCGCCCGAACGCATGGCCGCCACGTCCTTGAACAGCACGGTCGATGCGTGATGTATGGCGTTGGGAAACGCGGCAAAGCCTTGCGGCGCCTGGTAATCGCTGTGGATCAGCGCCGTCTGGGGGGATTTGATTGTGGTCATGGCGTCGGGAAATAAAAAAAGGCGGGCCAGCAATTGCTGGTCCGCCTTGATTGTAAGGGCTTATGCCCTTGCCTGCCGTACTGTTGTTACACCTGCTTACTCGGCAGCTACAACACTACCTATACGCACGTAAAAACGCGAATCATATCAGTTGTAAACTCAGTTTTTGAAACAGAATATCAACATTTTTTCTTTAACATACACTATATAGAGACTCACCGAATCAATCTGGTACAAAAGAAACCCTAGAGATACTAAGCGCCCCAGTAGCTAACACTTGCACAGGAGAAATTCGTTGTCCACGAGCATGAAGACAAGTCAGCCAAGGCAATCTAAGTGCGACTAGCAAGGTAGCTAAGACATGTGATTTCGGCCCCATTGGAACGATGACAATATGCGAATCTCGCTCCAAACTTATGACATGATCGCAAAGTATCCTAAATGCCTCAGAAACATCTGTTAGCGGCAACGACACTATTTTTGACGATGCATCAACAATTACATCATTTTCAGTTAGTACCTTAAAAGCATTAGGATCATCTGCACTTTTCCGTGCAATGCAACAATAGATAGCATCTGGTTCCAATCGGTCATAAACTGCCAAAGTAGCGTATCGATCATATCCCAATCCAAAAATAGCCGTGGTACTACGAAAACCGCCAGATACCCCCTCAAATCCTGGTAGACACTCTATTTCAGATATTGCCAAAGGGTCAAATTCAGATAAATATTGTCCAGCAGCATATATAAAATCTATTTCAACACTATTAAAACCAACTGCAAATCTAGCCCAAGTCAAAATTGCGGCATACCAAGTTCTAGTCATTGCCGAATAATCAACCAAAACTCTAAACGTAGCACCTATATATTTCTTCGAAGCATCATCAAGAATTTTAAATATACGTTGATCATGTGCATCGTCATGGAGAATAGTGATCGGAACATTAAATTTTTCCTTAAAAAATTTATCATTATCCCTCCTACTCAAAGTATCTGAATCGTCAGAAAATCCAAAAACAGAACACTCCTGAAAACTTCCGTTAGCAATTCTATTTGCAACGAAAATCGAACGTTTTTCAAAACCTGATGCGAATATCAACAATGAATAATGTTTTTCGCTCGACTCTATTTCATCTTTTGATTCAATAGTCCTAAAACGCATCTCATATCTCCAAAACGGCCTGCTTTGGCTCATCGTCATCACCAACTGATAAGCTATTCAATATTTTAGGAAGACGTTGTGCCTTATTTCTCCTCGGCAAAAAACCAAACAAGGGAGAGAATATAAATGCCAAGTGAAACACTCCTTCGCAGGGAGCATTAGGACCATCATGAGCATTATCTCTAGATGGAGTCAACAAAGAAAGTTGCACTGCCTGCTTCACAAATTGCTGAATTTGAAGCCCATCATCTCTGTGAACAATTATTGACGACACAAAGTCTGTTCCAAGCTTTTTAGATCGAAATGCAAATTTCATATAATTGCCAACAGTAGATAGGTACTTGTGCGTAAGAACACCATGCGGTGGTTCACTTTGCACACGATTCAATGCATCTCTCGCAATCGTTTCAATTATCTCATTTTGTACAACTGGAGATAATGGATAACTTATAGGCTCCTTACTTTCCTGTATATGAACTATCTTTTTTAGTAGCGCATTTAGCAGACGCATTAATCGCCGTGCATTTCCATCACTGCACCGAACTATCGTTGCTTCGCCAGAATAAACCCCAAGCTTAGAATTACCGACACGCTGATGTAACGCATCTCGAAGAATCAAAGCACCATGCATCTTTCGCAATATTTCGTTGCGAAATTTGCGCGGATCATAACTCAGCAATCTACGAGCCCGAATACAAGTTGCCTCATTAGAATATTTTTCCAAGAGAAGCATAAAATCATTAATATCTTCTCGAGATTCAACTGATTTTTCGTCTATTAAGGGTGATGGGCCCAACATTTGTTGCATCGTTAATGGCACACCATTAGAACTCAACGAGTTTGCACGTCGTTTGAATACATCTCGAGCAAATCGTAAAAAGGCAGCATCCTCCTTTCCAGCTCCTCTACTATCGATCGGCACTTGATCAACATAAACATAGTCGAAGTCGTGGCCTTCGCGAACAGGATCATCCGCATTGGTAGCCATCGTATGATGTGCGAATGGCATAGTAGCGATTTTAAATACTAAATTCTCTGATGCAGTTCTCATATGAGTATTAATTATCCGGTGATGGGCTTCAGTGAGATATTCTGCCTCATCAATACATAACATCCACACAGCTTCCTTCGGAATTCCAACATGATAGGTAATTACTTGAATTCCATATTTTATAGGGTGAAATAATTCACTATCGAAGTAATCATTTAATTCATCCATAGGGAGACCACGCGCACGATAACGGCTAATCTCGTCTACTCGCTTAGTTTCCACTGTTGCTATCAACAACCTCAATGCCTCAAGTGTCTTTATATCACGAACATTATCTGATCGAGACCAGAATTTTGACAAATCCTTACAAATACTCAACTCAGCTATTGTCCTCTCATACGGATCAGATATATAGCAATCTATGCAACTTCTAATGATCGGAATAAGGGCAGCACAGCTATGTAGATTTAATCGCCATTGAAAAAATTGCTCCGCATGCGCTTCGCTCTGCCATGGCTTATTTTTTAAACTCCCAATCAATCCGATATTTGTTGGAACATAAATTCCAATGAAATTATTATCTAAAGCATCACGGGCATACTTATTTGCAATACCCAATTGCTTTGATGCTAAGTATACGTGATCATGGGCTAACATACGCACCCAGGTAGTTTTTCCACTCCCTCTTGAGCCGAGCAAAATATGATTTTTTCCGGAAAATAATCGAGCAAAATTTTCAGGTGGCACAAAATAACGTACAGTTTTCTCGACAGTTAACTGTTTAGCATTATCGACCTCGAATTCCTTGGCCACCGACGTCACCTTTTCAGATGCATCTATGTTATCGATCAACTTTCCACGATGTGAATTATTTTTTGCAACAGATGAAATAATTTCCTTACTTAACGCATTCTTAGCAACCATAATTAAGCCCCATCCTTAAGCCGAAGTATTGCCCATTTTGTCTTTTTTGAATCTACATCACCGAAAACAATTCCGCCAACATCATCAGCGACCTTGCTCATGGCGTCGAATACAATGCTATTTTTTGAATGTTTAAGGTGCGGAATTTTTTGTACAAGCAATTCCCAAGTACACATTTGAATTTTAGGATCCGCCATAATTTGCACGAATTTTTCAGCTATCGCCAATCTTATTTCATGCGGAGTTGACAATGTTCCAAATCCTTCGGTAGCACATAGACCAAGTTGACTATGTCCCTCACGCCATTTTCCTGAAACATGATTCCAGGTTGCAACAAAACCAAATGTGCCATTGGTATTTTCATTTCTTCCCTCGATCTCGACAATGTGAAACTGATTTTGGGCTATGCCATTCCATTGGCTACTAAGCTTTGCGGATAAGCTACCAGCTCCTAGGACAGTCACAGGGTGACCATTTGTACCAGCCGCATGGTGGGTAAGTTGAGGGTAATGCTTGTGACCATGAATAACCAAATCAAAATTGTATTTCGATAATATTTCAAATAAATTTGCAGCATTTGTTGCAGCACTAAAATCTGGAATATTTGATTGGGGGTCTGAATATATAATTGGATGGTGATGAAGTAAGCAAACTCGAAGGTCAGAAGGGTTCCATATGAGCCCTTTTAAATACTTCTCCAACCCATTCAAAGTTTCCTCAGAAATTAAACCATGGTGCTTTTTATGGTCAGGCTCAGGCGAATCAAAAGCAGCGGAATTTATACCAACTACTAATTTTGATTCATCATTCCAAGCCACGAAGTGCGGATACGTATCAAATGCTCCAATATCAGCAGCATCCATACGAGTCTTGAAAATTAAAGAATCTTGCAAGAATGGCTTATATCTAAATTCATTCCAAAATTCTTTTGGCTTTAAATTCATAACAGGCCAATGTACATCATGATTTCCAGGAACGAAATATATCTGATCGTCCCTCAGCCCTAATGCTGCAGCTAATTCAATCACAACTTCATGAGCGCGTTTAAATTCGATAGGGCTAGGGAAGCGCTGATCAATTCGCTTTTATAGCGAGGTTGGCGCGCCAATGGCCGGCCAGTGAACCACTCAAGCTCGTTTTTCGTTCCATTTGACGCGATGCTTCGCGCCGTTCTGCAATCAGGACGGACT